>Ga0209123_1000010_pt1 | contig 419584 bp, 357 predicted proteins | sample BarGraIncu00431A_FD_184500 | JGI IMG/M metagenome (GOLD analysis project Ga0209123, IMG submission 184500) | Arctic peat soil microbial communities from Barrow, Alaska, USA - Barrow Graham LP Incubations 004-31A (SPAdes) (version 2) | ecosystem: Environmental > Terrestrial > Soil > Wetlands >...
CCCGACTGGTCTTTTATTTAAAAGGATTATTTTATTCATGTGTTTCTGAATTTATTTTATTACAAACTCAACATTTGACTTTAATTCTATTTCGTTTCCAACACCTGTTGCAATTGGATCACTTCCTACCCCAAAATCGAGACGATTTAATCTACCTGTAATCGTAAAACCCAGGGAATATGTTTCCGAAATCGTGTTTTGACCTTTGCCGTTGAATACCACATCAAATTCAATGGGCTTTGTTTCACCATGAATGGTAATGTTGCCTTTCATCTTGTAGTTTTTCCCGCTTGTTTTCTTGAATGAGTTGCTTTTGAAGATTAGAGTAGAATATTTAGCTGCATCAAACCAACCGGGGCTTTTCAAATCAGTATCCCTCATTTCAACTTCCGTATTAATGGAATTTATATCAGCGGTCAATTCGATTTGGGCATCGCTAAAATCTTCTTTTGTTGAAACAAATGTTGCATTAAACATCTTGAAATTTCCTTCGATGTGAGAAATCCCAAAATGAAAAGCACTAAACGACAGTCGGGCATGGTGTTTATCCAGGGTGTAGGTGTTTTGTGCAAATGCGGCTATTCCAAATACACATGCCGAAATAAGTGAAAGAAATTTTTTCTTGGTAGTATCATTATTTAGTTAAAATTCTGTAGTATTGATTTTTGTGAACATTCTATTTTCTGACCTCCAAAAGCTTAAATTTTCGGAGCAGTTATTTTTATAACCCATTCTGAAAATGCCAGCATAAACTTTCGTGAGAACTCGCGGGTTGACTCTTGAATCATATTTCCGTGGTCGTCAAATAACTCTCCGGCATTGCCAATATAGGCTTCAGGTTGAGCCATAACCGGAACATTAAGAAAAACCAGGGATTGCCGTAAATGATGATTGGCACCAAATCCACCGAGATGTCCGGGAGAAACACTTACAATAGCGGCTGGTTTTCCATTCCATGAATTTTTTCCATAAGGACGAGAACCTACATCAATTGCGTTCTTAAGCACCGCTGGTACAGATCTATTGTACTCCGGTGTTACAAAAAGAATTGCGTCAAAGCTCTTTAACTGATTACGGAAATCTGTCCAAACAGCAGGTGGGGTTTCATCCAAATCCTGATTGTACATTTGAAGTTCACCAATCTCCAATATTTTTAGATTAAGTGTTTCAGGTGCAATTGCAATGAGTGCTTTTGCCATTTTCCGGTTTAGGGATTCCTTCCGAAGGCTTCCCACAATAACTGCGATGTTTTTTTTACTCATGTTTTTTCCTTTCCTTATTTACTTAATCCCATTTGTTTCATATAAGTAGTAAGACAAATATAATATCGCATTTTAAATCAGACCTCTCCCTAAATCCATCTCCAACCTCTATCCCCCTTCGGGTACTTTCTCTGGAAGGAGAAAGAAATAGGAAATGGAGTTTTTGAGAGGAACTTTGCCGAGTACAAGGCTGTAAGTTATACGACATTATTTAGTTCCATTTACTTAAGTTTGATTATCCCAAAAAAAATATTCTTCAATCATCACACCGTCTTTCCAAATACCAACAGTACACATTGGAAGTTTAAATGACTTGCCTATTGTCATAGGTGCAGTAAAAGTTCTGGTCATTACTCCTCTATAACACATGTCATATTGTTCGAACCAAAACGAATTGGATGATGCTTAATGCTGGTATTAGGGGCATAAACAAACATGGATTTCAAATCGGCAATATGTCGTTCAATACCGGTTGTAAAATGTCCGTCAGGCCAATAAGCTTTAATGGCATTTTAATGGCATTTTGAACGTCTGTTTTTTTATTACTTGAATATTTTAAGATGTAACAGAATTGTTACAACGACACAAAGGTGATTAGTTTTTTGCGAGATATTATTATATAATTTCAAAAAAAAGTTATATAATTCACACATAATCAGAAGTCAGAATGTAGTGGTGCGAAGGGTTGGCTTTTCTGATGTCCTATGTTAGCACGTAAGTTTGTTTGCGGCACAGTTGTTCAAGGTCGGATGTTCTGCTGAATAAATTACGGACAGCTGATATTCATTAAACTTTCCCCTGATTTTTTACAGCATTCATCAATTGTTTAATTGTTTCTTCATCTCCCAGATAATTCTTTGACCTTACATTTAGGTTTTCGTCGAGATCATAAACAAGTGGAATTTCGGTGGGAATGTTTACGTCCAGAATTTCTTCATCCGACAAATGATCCAGATACTTAACCAAAGCCCTTAAGCTATTGTCGTGTGCTACAATTAAAACTTTTTGCTGTTGTAGAATAGAAGGTTGAATCGTTTCATGCCAAAAAGGTAAGAATCGTTTGACAGTATCTTTTAAACATTCGGTGGCAGGTAATGATGATTTATCTATTGTGGCGTATTTCAACTCGTTTACTGGATGTCGTTTGTCAGTAATATCCAATTCGGGAGGACGAACATTGAAGCTTCGCCGCCAAAGCAGCACCTGATCATTGCCATATTTTTGTGCGGTTTCGGCTTTATTCAATCCTTGCAGATCACCATAACTTTTTTCGTTCAGCCTCCATGAACGATACACCGGAATCCAGACGAGATCCATTTCATCCATTACATTCTAAAGTGTATGGATGGCTCTTTTCAATACCGAAGTGTAAGCAATGTCGAAAGTAAAACCTTCTGTTTTAAGAAGGTTTCCTGCATTTTTGGCTTCTTCTATTCCTTTCTCTGTTAAGTCAACATCAGTCCAACCTGTAAACCTATTTTCTTTATTCCATTGACTCTCTCCATGTCGTATCAAAACTAATTTCATATTGGTTATTTTTAATGATTATCCGGTTTATTACTCAGTCACTATTTAACTTTCAATTTACACGATAAGTTTCAAGCGTATAAAAATATATATTCTCTAACATTTAAATGGTTGATATGTTATTAAACAGATTGCTTTTGATACCTTTTCAAAAAAAAATATTCTTTAATTGACAACATTAATTGTTTTTCTATAAATTTTGGATATTCCATGTGCATTTTTTACGCAGTATATATAAACGAAAGGGAGTGTAAAATGTATGAATTATATAAATTTATTCAGAAATTGTGTAATTCTTTTGTCCTATATTTTTTGGAGTTTTGTAGTTTGAAAGTGAACTAAATATTTTGAGTCACTTTTTCAGAGTAATTCTACCTTTTGAATAAAGGAAAATGAATTATTTAGCAAAAAAAATATTTTCAAGTTGCAACAGAAGTAAACAAATGAAAGTGAATACTATGAAAACAGTTTTGATTGCATTGGATTATACCGACCGAAACTGTTGTCGAATTTCGCAAAGATATTCTCTGCCACCGAAACGTAATTAAATGAAGGAATAGGCAATTGGTTGAATGCAATTAACATAAGCACATTGTCTTATGCCAATGGTAAATGTTTAATGGCTTTACGGGGGGATACTGATCTGAGAAATGATTTGAAAAAATTACACTAAGTTATTCAATCAAGAGTTGAATTGTCGAAGTATTAGTTCGTATTTATTTAGATTAATCAAACAGCCCACTTCGTGAGAAATGGGCTGATTAATTTCAAGATTTGTTATATGGAACAGGCAAAGCTTGACCGTTTATTACGTTTAATGAAATTACCATACGTTTTACTGCCGGTTAGAAACTTTCATTACCAGAGAAAACAAGAACCAAAAAACCCATATAAATAACCAGCAGAAGAGTTATCAAAATGTTTGCAAGTCATTTATATCAGTTTTTTGTAATAATCAGGTTATTGTATATTCATTTTTATTATCCACTTTGCCGAAGAAATAAAACGGACAAAGCAATAAAAAAATGAAACAAATCACCTTCGTTCCACACCACCAATTGACTATTTCATCATATCCAACAAATACAACCCCGTCAACAGCGTGTACGTATTTGGTAAATACATGCTAACCACTTTTTTACGGACCATTGACATAGCTTGATTGTAGCGTTCGTTCGCAGCACTTTCGCTTATGCGAAGTTGTTCGGCAGTTTCTTTGGCAGAATAACCGTTCTTCCAGCGATGAATAAAAATTTGTTGTGTAAGTTGAGGCATGCTGTCGATTGTTCTTTCAACAAGCCCCATAATTTCATGGGCTGCCAACTCTTCCATTACATGCGTGTAGGGTAATTGCATTGCCGCATTTTCTAACACACCCTCCTCTTCATTGCTCATCAATCGGGTATTAGCTGCATACAGATAATCCGACATTCTGGATGTAAAATAAATATACAAATACTTTTTTGCCGAGCCCTGCTCGTCTGTTTTGATTGTTTCCGGCTTTTGCCAGATAATAATCCAGAAGTTCTGCATAATGTCATTGCAGATTTCCCTATCATTTGTTCGAAAATAGGCTAAATCATAAAACAAACGTCGATACTGTTCGTAAAACAAATCAAATGCAGCTTTATTTCTCGACGCTATTCCGATAAGAAGTTCTTTGTCCGTTGTTTGCATCTCATAATCCTTATTATTGCTCGACAAAGGAACAACAAATAATTCAGAACAAACATTACAATCTTATGAATTATACATTCGATTGTTATTCACCATCTCTGAATTTCAGCTTTTAGCATATTCTCCTCTGATAATTATCTACATAAAAAACAAACTTATTGTATTGAATGCTGACCCTCTAATTTCAGGTGATAACAAAATAATTGGGTCACTTGAAACACAAATGAGATATTCCTTTAATCATTTTGACAAGGGTTTTCCTTTCTTCACTTCGTTTTGTATATAGAGGACAAAATAATATTAGCCCATTAAATTTAGAAGTTCTATATATGCAGAACAAACCGGACACGAAAAAACTATTGAAGGAAAATTCCACCAACATGGATCTGATTCGATTGGGACTTACGCGAAAAATATTCCAAAAATACCTTTCGGGAGAAGCAACAGAAAAAGAAATAAAAGTTATAGAAAATTGGAATGCCGAAAAGTATTGGAATCGCTATAGAAAAAGAAAACTTGATATTGAGTTGGAGAATGGCTGTAAAGATGTATGGAAACAGGTTACAAAGCAAATAGTTGAAGAAAACCCCGAACTGAACCCCGGGAATTACCCTATCATTCCGGAAGAGAAACCAGTGTATAAACTCAGACTCTCCAAATATGTGCGCAAATACGCTGCTGTTGCAGCTATTTGTATTGCTACGGCCGGGTCGAGTATATGCTTTGTTAGCTACCATATTCTACATTCCGATAGAGTACTTGCTCATCAACAAGACAGAACAATCATTCAAACAGGAATGACGAATAGAAAAACGGTCGTGTTATCTGATGCATCTATCGTCATTATGAACAAAGGGACTAAATTGACTTTTATCAAAAAAGAATTCAACAATAAAAATAGAGAAGTATGGCTGGAAGGAGAAGCCTTTTTCGATGTGGCTAAGAATAAAGAGAAGCCCTTTATTATACATACCGGTACAATGCAAACCACCGTTAGAGGCACTTCCTTCAACATAAAGGCTTACACCCAAACAGGGCAAAATGTAGTGTCGGTCAGAACAGGAAAAGTAGAAGTTTGTGCTCAAAACAAGATATTAGCTATGCTTACGCCCAACAAACAGATCATTTATAATACTGCCAAGCGAACATCTGAAACCGAATCAATTAAAGCATCTGACATTACAGCATGGACAAATGGATCTCTTGTGCTAAATAATGCCAATATCAGCGAATTAAGGCTTCGTTTAAAACAGTGTTTCAATGTAAATCTGCAAGTAAACGGACAGGCTTTAAGCCGAGCCAAATTCAACGCCATTTTTAAAACCGGAACAAGTTTAGATGAAGTAATGCAGACCATCAGCATTTTGTACGAGATTAAATACAAAACTGCTCCATCGGGTGACATTATCATTTTTAGCTAATCACTATTACTACTAAAATAAATAATCGAATGAATAAAAGAAAACAAACAATGTTGAAAAAGAACAAATTACATCTCATAGTCTGCCTATTTGCAGTACTACCTTTGGTTTCATCTTTCGGACAGTCACAAAGTAAGACCTATCCATCAGAAAACTTAGTCAGCCGTCTCAAACAAATAAGTGAAGATTACGGTAAAACCATTGCATTCGATACCGAGCAAACAAAAACGATAAAAATTCCGGCCTTGAATGTTTCTAAATTTACTATTGAGCAAACTCTGGCTGCATCGTTATTATCTACCCCTTTTGCTTATGAAAAAGTATCCCAAAACTCACTGGTAATTGTTCGACGAAGTACCCCTGAAAACATCAAACCTATAAAAAGCCTGGGTACAGGCAAGCTCACGGGAAAAATAACCGACGACAAAGGACAAGTACTCCCCGGTGTTACGGTTCGTGTGGTTGGAACTAACAAAGCAATCATAACCGATAGCAACGGTACTTACGAAACGCAGTTACCCGAAGGCACTTACACATTGAATGTCAGCTTTGTATCCTATAAAACTCAACGATTCAAGAACGTACAAATACAACCCAACGCTTCCACTACACTTATGGTGACTATGAAAGAAGCGTCAGTGTCCTTAAACAATGTAGTGGTAACTGCTCTGGGCATTAAACGTGAAGAAAAAGGACTGGGATATGCAACCCGCAGCGTAGATGGCGACGAAATTGCCAATACCAATCAGAGTAACTGGTCATCGGCCCTTAACGGAAAGGTAGCCGGCTTATCGGTCATGTCACCGGGCGGACCTCTCTCCTCCACACGCATTTCATTACGAGGCGATGTATCGTTGAACGTAGGTGGAAATAATGCACTGATTGTGGTAGATGGTGTGCCGATGAGTAGCCCGCAGAGTAATCCGGGAGTGGCTTATGGCGCAGGAACAGCGGCAGAACTATCGGTGGATTACGGAAATGGTTTTTCGGACATTAATCCTAACGACATTGAGAACATTCAGGTATTGAAAGGAGCCAGCGCAACCGCTTTATATGGAACACGTGCTGCCAATGGAGTGATTATGGTTACTACCAAATCCGGCACCAATGCTAAGAAAGGAATAGGAGTAACATTTACGTCTAACTTCAGTACAGAAGACGCTATGCGTTTCCCCGACTATCAATACGAATTCGGACAAGGATTGCCAACCAACATTGGCAAAACAGGCACCGACTATGCCGGAAATCTTTATTACTCATACGGTGCTGCTCCCGACGGGAATAGTTCTACCAGCGGTACCAGTAGTGCTTATGGTGCGCCATTTAATGCAAACCAGCTATACTACCAGTACGATCCGGTTACTCAGACAAGAGCCACCGTGGCTACTCCATGGGTACCCTACACAAATAATCACAGCGGATTGTTTCAGCCGGGATACACCTTAACTAATTCCGTAGCAATTACCGGCAAAGGCGACAAAGGATCGATGCGGGTATCGCTAACCCATACTAAAAACGAGTGGATTTTACCAAATACAGGGTTCCAACGTTTTGTAGCCAGTATTTCTGCACAACAACAGGTTTCGCGGAGATTAAAAGTAGCGCTGAAAACGTCTCAGACCCTTCGTACAACCGACAATGTTCCGGCACTGGGCTATAACAGCAATTCAATTGCTTATTTCATGATTTTCCAAAACCCTAATGTAAATTTAGACTGGTTACGTCCAATGTGGAGAACGGATCAGGAAAAATCGAAACAGCTACAACCTTATAGTACATTCATAGGCAATCCCTACGTAACGCTATATGAGAACGAGAATCCATCAGACAAATATAGCAATGCCTCAGCACTAACGGCTAATCTGGAACTATCCAATAAATTTGAATTTCAAGTACGCACAGCCCTTCAACTCACTAACGATATAAGGGAACAACACCGCACTGTGAGCGATGTGGTGTACGGAACCGGCTATTTCAAAAAGCAAAACGTCTTTGATTATGAATTAAATACCGATGCATTGTTAACCTATCACGATTCTTACAGCAATGGGATTACCGTCAATGCATCTGTTGGAGGCAATGTGATGTATCAGTACTACGATGCACTTTCGTCGGCAGTAAACGGTTTGATAACTCCGGGAATATATATGTTAGCCAACGGAGCTTCGAGTCCGGTTGTTGGTACAGATATCAGAAAGAAATCCATCAACAGTATATATTTCACCACCAACTTTGCATATCGCAACATGTTGTTTTTAGACATTACCGGTCGTAACGATTGGTCATCAACCTTACCGGCAAAGAACCGATCGTTCTTCTACCCATCGGTAACAAGCAGTATATTGGTCAGCGAACTTGCTAAATTGCCATCAGCAATCAGTCTGCTAAAAGTAAGAGCTTCATGGGCACAAGTGGGTAACGATACCGATCCGTACAAAACATCCGGTTATTATAACACCGGTATCTTCCCCGGATCTGTAACCGTGGCTTCTACCCTATTCAATCGCGACTTCAAACCGGAAATATCAACCAACTATGAAGCCGGACTGGACTTCCGAATGTTCAAAAACCGTATTGCACTCGATCTGGCATTTTACTACAACAAAACCAAGAATCAGATATTGGATGCACCCATGGATCCAACCACCGGCTATGCGCGAGCTACTATCAACTCGGGTACTGTGCGCAATCAAGGGATAGAAGTGGAACTAACGGTTATTCCTGTTCAAACAAACCATTTTAAATGGAAAACGAGCCTCAACTGGTCCAAAAATAGCAACAAGATTCTTTCGCTGGCAGAAGGCTCTGACGAGAACCAATTAATTGCAGCCATCGGAAGTGCTTCGCTGATTGGAACTGTAGGAGGAACTACTGCCGACCTGTGGGGATATAAATTGGTTCGAAATACAAATGGAGAAGTAGTTATCGGAGCTGATGGATTGCCATTACGCGGAAGCGAAATTCAGTATGTGGGTTCGGCATATCCTAGCTTTAAGGCCGGCATGTTCAACGAGTTTACGTATAAAGGGTTCAAATTAAGCTTTCAGATCGACGGGCAGCTGGGCGGACTGGTATATTCAATGTCTTTTCATAAAATGACCGAGCAAGGTAAACTCGCTTATACACTGAACGGACGTGTTCCCGGATCGGAATACTACATAGCTGCCAACGATCCGCGCATTACAGGTAATACGGCATTGACACAACTGGGCGGAATTTACATGGTGGCTCCCGGAGTGATACAGAATGCAGATGGCACCTACAGTCCAAATACAAAACTCATCACTATGGAATCGTATTACAAAGAGTATAACCGTATTGCAAATGTGGAGACAAACTCATTCGATGCCAGTTATCTGAAACTTCGCGAGGTTCGGTTTGATTATGCTCTTCCTAAAAAAATCATCGACAAAACACCGCTTACCAGTGCTTCTATTGGTATTTACGGACGTAATTTGGTGTGTATAACCGATTATCCTTTATTCGATCCGGAAACGGTAGCATTAAACGGAAGTTCTATTGTTCCCGGTATTGAGACAGGCTCTTTACCTTCAACCCGCACATTAGGAATCAACCTGAATGTAAGTTTCTAATAAATTTATCCGAGAACAGTAAACAACAGCTATAACATATTCATAGATGATAAAGTCCTCTACAGGCTGACTTCATCCAACATAAATAAATATTTTCTTATGAAATATCTTAGTAAACTAATAGCAGTATTCGCTATCATAACAGTTGTACTCAGCTCCTGTACAAATTTCGACGAAATGAATACCGACCCTACCCGTTTGACCAAAGCCAATCCGGGAACATTACTGAATCCAATTCTTTACGGAATGACGGTGTATAACTGGAACAGATACAACGACTACACATTCCCGCTTATGCAGGGCACTGTATCTACATCAAGTATCAGTGGAGTTGGGTGGTACAACATTCAGGATGCTGCCGGCGATGGTACCTGGACCAATTATTACAAATGGCTAACCAATATACGAGAGTTGGAACAGCAAGCCATTACCCTCAATGAACCGAACTATCGTGCAATTGCAATGACGCTTCGAAGTTGGATATACCAACTAACAACGGATGCTTTTGGGGATGTGCCCATGAGTGAGGCTTGCCGTGGCAGCGAAGGAATTCTGACACCCAAATTCGACACTCAACTAGACGTGTACAAACAAATTATTGCCGATCTGGATAGTGCCAACACCATGTTTAATACAGCATCGGGACTGAAGTACAATACAGATGGTGAATTATTGTACGGCACTAATGCCACAGTTACCTCCGGTGTATCGGCTGGAATCGTTAAGTGGAAGAAGCTTTGTAATTCTATCAGGATGCGCGTTTTGCTCCGTGCGCTAAGTGTTACGAACCTCGATTCGAGAAACAAACTTGCCGACATGCTTGCTAACCCAACAAAGTATCCGGTTTTTGAATCGAATGCTGATGCTGCATTGCTTTCAATATCGGGAGTTTATCCGCAACAAGCTCCATTGACACGTCCACAGGATTTTACATCTTACATTTATTTGTCTGAATTTTTCATCAACAACCTAAAAACATGGAATGATCCACGCTTAGCATTATATACCGCGCAGGTTACTAATGGCACGGTAAAGTCATATGTTGGTTTGCCTAGTGGATATGCAATAGCTCCTTCTATCAACGCTTCGCAACCTAAACAAGCGTTAGCCATTGCTCCCATGAAACTTGCATTGATGTCGTATGCGGAACTGGAGTTAATAAAAGCAGAATACGATCAACGTTTTGGCACTGCTACCAATGCAGCGTTACACTACAAAAATGGAGTTACAGCAGCCATCGAACAGTGGGGAGGTGTGGTTCCGACAACTTATTTCACCAACGTAGCAGTAGCCTACAATGGCACTTTAGAGCAACTAATGACACAAAAATACTATGTTCTCTTCTTTTGCGATTATCAGGCCTGGTACGAATACAACCGCACCGGTTACCCAAAAGTACCACGGGGTGTGGGCGTATCGGAAGGCAAAAATATGCCGAATAGATTTAAATACCCATTGGTACTGCAACGCACAAACTTAAAGAATTATCAATCAGCCAAAGCCAATATGGGTGGCGATGAATTCAATAAAAAACTGATCTGGCAACAATAAGCTTATCAAAACTAAGAATATTCATTTTCAATAAAATGAGTATTCTTAGTTTATTTGCCATTATATCACAAAAACAAAATGTAAAAACAACATCTATTATGATGAAAAAGATTCTTTCTGTAGCACTCCTTATTTGTGCATTCGCTGAGTTTGCATCGGCTCAGCAAACAAACTACATAGCGATGCTGACAAATGTATCTACAAATAGTACAGCTTCCGAAGTGAATACAGCCACTTCGGCCAATGTAGTGGCCAGATACACACTAGACTCTTACGGAAGCACTGCTAAACTAAAAACGGCGTTCGAGGATGAACATTTTTTAGGAGGCGAAACTTCGCTAAAATGGAACTTATTTCAGCAGAATTATAAGCGAGTTTACGAACAAACGGTTGGTCTTTCGGGAAGTTCGGTGGAGATTATCAAACCAACGGTATTCAATGCAGTAAACAAGGTAAATAATTACTACAAGAAACTAGTAAATAACAAAAAGGCTGACAAAGAACAAATCACCAGTGCATTAAACCACATTCTCGACTGTGCTAATTTGCTTTGTTACGAAGAAGACACTAAGAGAATAGAAACAGATATAAAGAATGCAAAAACCAATCAGGATATAGTTCTCGTATTTGCATCTATCCACATCATTCAACATTAATTTTAAAAACACTAAATACATACAAAAATGAATAAACGAACCATATCCTTTTTTTACGGATTGATCATCCTGTTCAATCTGTCGTTGTTGAACTGTCAGGCTAATACCAACAATCACGACAACATTATTACCACAACAAAGATTTCCGACAAAACCGGGATGACTGTTAAGGGGCAGATTGTCGACAATAACAATCAGCCAATAGCAGGGGTAGTACTAAACGATGGAAAAAATTTTACCATAAGTGATAAGAACGGAGTCTACTATCTGCCTTCCGACCTTACCCGCAGCAAATATGTAAGTATCTCTATACCGAGCGGATTTGAGATAGAGAAAGACGTAGTCAGTAGTTTCTACGCCAAATTATCGAATAAAGAACTAGTGAACAGAAAAGATTTCAAGCTCAACAAGCGAACATCTCCAACGGATGAATTTGTATACATTGCCATCTCCGATCCACAAGTAAAGACCGACGGCGATGTCAGCCGCCTCGACAAGGAAAGCATCGCGGATATAAAAACAACCATTCAGCAAAATTCCAGCAAAGAGCTGTACGCAATGACACTTGGCGATAACGTGTTTGATAAGATGAATTTATTTCCACGTTACAAAAGCATGCTGTCATCATTTCATATTCCGGTATTTTCAACCATAGGCAATCACGATTTTGACTTGCAATACAGCGATTTGCACAACACCATAGATCCTCTGAGTAATTATGCCGAGGAAACATACGAATCGTTTTTCGGCCCTACCGATTATTCGTTCAACGTAGGAAAGGTTCATATCATTAGCATGAAAAACATTGACTATCTGGGAGGCAAAAAATACACCGTGCGTTTTACTCCAGAGCAGCTTGAATGGTTGAAGAAAGACCTAAGCTACGTAACACCTAATAGCACCATTTTCCTTAACATCCACGCTCCTACGTCCAACAAATCGTCGAACGGATCGGGTAACACCAGAAATGCTGTAGAATTATTCGAGATACTTAAAGGCTATCAGGCACATATCTTTGCTGGGCACACCCACTTTTATGAAAATGAAGAACCTGCTCCGGGTATCTACGAACACAACATCGGTGCTGCCTGCGGAGCATGGTGGGCCGGAAGCGTCAATCGTTGTGGAGCACCCAACGGATATTTGATTGTAAACGTAAAAGGCAAAGATGTAACATGGCATTACAAAGCAACAGGGAAAGACCTCAGCTACCAGTTTCGGGTATATAAGCCCGGCGAATTTAGCACGCAGGCAAATTACATTGTTGCAAATGTGTGGGATTGGGACAGCAGCTATCAGGTAAAATATTATGAAGATGGCGTTATAAAAAGCTCGATGGAGCAATTCGAAGACGAAGATCAGGACTTTATCACCATGAAAAATGGCAAAGGAACAGGCTACCACACCCTGCATCTTTTTCGCACTATTCCCAGTGCAGGCAGTAAGAACATAAAGGTTGAGATAACAAATCGTTTCGGCGAAGTTTATTCCGAAACTGTCTCTTTGTAACCGCTTATCAGCAATAAAACAAGGCTAGTAACCCAAACGCGGGATACTATTCTGATAATAACGACAAAACATCGGATTATTGGAATAGTATCCCATGTTTGCAAATTGTCAATATCAGACAAATTGGTTACATCAACATACCTCCACTATTCAAAAATATAACTGAATTTAAATTGAATCACTCTCTTTGTTGTTCTTTAATTTAACTTTTTAGCGAAGAAGAGTTTGTGAAGAACCCTATTCCCATACCAAAAACTTTATAAGCGTGTTTGATATAAAACCTCATTATTTTCCCACCGCCCTGTAGTCATTTTAGGGTCAATTGTTTATTATACCATGTGTTTGCGTTAAACACACTTATTCCGGCTCTTTCAACAATTCAGATTTATCAAAAGATAGAATGATCTCCTTTTCAACTCTATGATTCATGACATTAAAGCAATTACACAAATTATTTCTTATCTGATTAATCTTGCTCTAAACGAGGTATTTCCTTCAAGCTGTAATGCCACTGAAATATAGACAGCTCATCCTAAATAAGCGTATATAATAAATTATGATTATCCGCAAAGCGACCTGCTCAAAAAAGAACAGATAAAATTTACGGATATTTAGATTAAATTAGGTCGTAATATATTTGTATATTTCATTGATATTCATTATATTTACGGTATTATAACCGCTAAATAAAAGCATAATGAATCTATTAAATTTAGTCAAAGCTTTCCCGATGATGAGTCTTGTATAGAGCATTTCAAAGCACAGCGAGACCAAATCGGTGTTGCTTGTCCAAAATGTGGCAGTACAGAGCATATTTGGCTTAGAAACAAGTTGCGTTACGAGTGTAACGCATTGCCATTATCGCCAGTCGCTTCGCAGCGGTACGGTGTTGGAGTTTATAAAATTACCGTTTCGTTATTGGTATGTTGCCATGCACCTATTGACTTGTACAAAAAAGTCATTTTCGGCTTAAGAACTGCAACGACAACTGGGACATAAACGTTATCAGCCCATTTGGGAAATGCACAAAAAAATGAGCGACATAATGGGAAAACGTGACAATGAATATCAGCTTTCCGGTCAGGTGGAACTCGACAATGCATTTATTACCACCTTGATTAGCACCGATCAAAAGGATGAGGGTTTAAAACGTGGCGCTGGCAGTCAAAATAAGTCAAAAGTGCTTGTAATGACTGAGAGCGTTACGGTTGAAAATCCAAAACCAGGCAAAAAGTCCAAAAGGATAAACCACATTAAAATGCAGGTTGTACCTGATTTAAAAGCGGATACTGCCTTGGAAGTTGTCAAAGAACAAATTGATTCAAAGGTAGAATTGACTACCGATGATTCAAAAACGTATTGTAAGTTAAACCAAGCCGTGGAGTCTCATAAGGCACAGGTTGTAAAACCCGAAGACCTGCCAAAGCTGCTACCATGGGTACATATCAGCATAGCAAATATTAAATGTTTGCTACTGGATATGCACCACCAGCTTAAAAAAAAGTACTTACAGTATTATCTCAATGAGTTTTGTTACAAATTCAACCGATGATATTTCGGGGAAAAGATGTTCGATAGATTGGTTTCTGCCGACGCAAAATACAATACAAACTTCAAATCCAGAATTTACAACAGGTCGCTTTGCGGATAATCATTTTCTTTAATGATAAAAGGGCGATATAAATCGTCCTTTTGCTTTATCCCTAAATTAAGAAATTATATTTAAAACTGCGTTCTTTTAATCTCATTTCTAACATTCTATAAAGAAATAATATATTTGAAATAAAATCTAGATTAAATGTCCGTTATGAAAATACAATAGATATGCTCCGACAATTGCGAGAATGCTTTTAACACTCCTCCCTCTCGTTTAAAATTAACCTCTCTGCTCTTTTTTGACGATATGTTTCCATTATAAAACTCCGATGTAGAAATAGAATTAAAACATAATATATTATATCAAAAGTACATTATCTCCAATTTAGACATAGTATATTATACTTTATTAGTATCTTTGAAAACCAAAAAACAACAATAAATATGTGGATAGAAATGAGTGGTTCCGGTGCGATGAAAACTATCGGGGAAAGAATGAAAGAGATTCGATTACGTAAGAACATTACGCAAGAAGAAATAGCGTGGCGTGCAGGTATATCTAAGCTATCAGTAGTCAATGCTGAAGCTGGGAAAAATATATCTCTTGCAACCCTTATCGCTATTCTAAGACAGCTAGGAATGATTGAAAATTTAGAACAACTCATACCAGAGCCACCTATCAGTCCCATATTGATGAAGAAATTAAAAGGAAAAAAAAGATTTAGAGCCAGTAGAATATAAAAATAGATCCTGTCCTTATCCATAACATTATGAAGTACAGCGATTAAATGAAATTAACTTATTCCGTTAAAAAATCAAAAAAAAAGAGATTGAAACAACTCGTTTTTCAACAAACAATACATACATTTGTGATAATAGCTATAAATGCATAAAGCCGAAACAAAAAACACTTTATAATCATAAATATGAATACATTATCTGTCTTTGACCCTCAAAACAATGAGATTTTTTTTAATGCAAAATCTATTGGCTTGGCAATAGTAAATTTAGAACTTAGTTCTATGGTGCATGACTTTTTAAAAAGGACTTTAAAGAATCCCATTGTTATATTAGAACAAACAAGTGAAAAAAGAAACTATGTATTTCTAACTAAAAATTTAGATATACATGCAGTCGATGTTGTTTTCAAAGACAGCATTTGGTATGCCGAAGGTTTAAATATTGAAATGAGTAGAGAAGAATTAGTAGAACTAAATAATAGAAGTAAAGTCATATATAAAAGGCTTGGATAGTTATCTCATTCATAAAACAGTCTACAAACATGATAATCCAATACGCTTCCGACTTACATTTGGAATTTAAAGAAAATAAGATCTTTCTAAATGCAAACCCACTACAAGTAGTGGGTGATGTTTTGTTGTTGGCTGGAGATATTGTTCCATTTAAACTATTAGAGCAGCATAAAGACTTCTTTGCTTTTCTTTCAGATAGTTTTGCCGCGACCTATTGGGTACCAGGCAACCACGAATATTATCACTTCAATATTGCAACAAAATGTGGTGTAGTGAATGAAAAAATACTAAGCAATGTTTTTCTTGTAAATAATACCTCAGTGATACATGATAATGTGAAGTTTATTTTTTCAACATTGTGGAGTAAAATTAGTCCGGCCAAGGAATATCAAATTCAAAGAGCTATGAATGATTTTTATGTCATCAAATACCGTGGCTATCCACTTTCAATAGCGCAGTATAACCAATTACATGCCGATAGTTTAGCATTTCTAAAAGAAGAACTGACATTGGAAACAACTACTAAAAATGTAGTAGTTACCCACCATGTACCCACTTATAAAAACTACCCTGAAAAATATAAAGACAGTATCATAAACGAAGCATTTGCTGTAGAATTATTTGATTTAATTGAGTCTACTGCCCCTGATTATTGGATTTACGGTCATACACATGGTAATACGACTGACTTTGAAATAGGGAAAACTCAATTACTCACCAATCAATTAGGATATGTGAAGTATGGAGAGGAATTAGGTTTTAGTACTGACAGAAAATTTATTTTATAATATAGTATTGTATATCAATATAATTGCATTATATTTGCACAATATCATCACTAATGCAATCATTCATAAATAATGATATTATACTAATTACTAGAATATTAAATGAAAGAACTTAAAAATTACTTCGATAACACTTTGGGTGTAAACGTGGTGATAAAGCCATTGAAAGAAGAAAAAATGAAAGGTTTGCCCTATTTTGTGATAGGTAACTATAATTTATTCACTACCGAATTATTTGGTTCTGAATTACTTTTGGTTGAAGTGAAAGAAGATATTACAGCGGATAGACTAAGAAAGCAACTTGACATCATTCAGACAACAATTCAACTTACAGCCATAGCAGTTTTAAAACCAATTGAAGCCTATAACCGATTGAGGTTGATTGAGAAGAAAATTCCTTTTGTTATTCCTGGCAAGCAAATGTACATGCCCAGTTTACTTATTGATTTAAAAGAATTTGGTGTAAACCAAATAGTAAAACAAGAAGTAATGCAGCCGGCAGCTCAACTTTTATTATTATTTCATCTGCAAGTAGAATCTTTGGAAGGTCTGAATCTTAAAACGATTGCTGAAAAACTTGAATACAATGCAACAACCATTACACGCGCTGTTAAATATCTATTAATCAACAACCTTTGTGAATTACAAGGTACAAAAGATAAATTTCTACACTTCAGTTTCACTAAAAAAGAACTCTGGACTAATGTAGAACCTTTGATGATTAATCCAATCAAAAAAATCACATATTACACAGGACTTCTGAAGGATCAGTATTTGCGAAAATCAAATATCAATGCACTTTCCAATTATTCCGACTTGAACCCAACAGCAATAGAATCGTACGCCGCAAAATCAGGTTATATTCAATTACTTAAAGTTCAAAATCCAGATAAAATTGGTCAAATGGAGGGTGAAATTCGCATAGAAGAATGGAAGTATGATCCTGCAAAACTAAGCCATACAGAATTTATCGACCGTTTGTCACTGTATCTGTGCTTTAGAGACAATAAAAATGAACGTATAGAAAATGCTTTAGAACAATTAATTGACAACGTAGAATGGTAAGAGGATTGGATATATTCAAGAAATACTTTGAAGCATACCCCGATAACTATGTAATTATTGGAGGTACTGCTTGTGATTTAATTTTAGATGAAGCAGGCTTTATTCCTCGTGCAACGAAAGACATTGACATTATTTTGATAGTAGAAGCCTTGAGCACAGAATTCGTAAAACAGTTTTGGCAATTTGTTGTAGATGGGAATTATGAACGTAAGGAAAAAAACGAGGATGAACGTAAGTATTATCGCTTTATGAAGCCTGGAAATACTGAATTTCCTTTTCAAATAGAACTGTTTGCCAGAAACCCAGACTTATTGGACTTTGACGAACAATCATACCTTACTCCCATTCCCGTAGATGATGATTTAAGCAGTCTTTCAGCCATATTAATGAACGATGACTATTATCACTATATGTTGGAACATAGCGTGCTTGAAAGTGGATTACATCTTGCCAATATCGAAGCGTTGATATGTCTAAAAGCAAAAGCATACCTTGAAATTGCGGAACGTATCGTCAATGGTAGTAAAGAAGATGCTAAACAACTACGCAAACACAAAGGCGATGTATTTAGGTTGGCGGTAATGCTTACTGGAAACGATGTATTTAAACTTCCGGCAAATAATAGATTATAAACATCTTATTATAAGGGTTTTTGAAAGCAGAATACAAAATAAATCATTTCTCCACTTATTAAGTTGTTGAATGTTGGCGAGCCGCAATTGCCTGCAAAATCGTGGAAGGTTTTATGCAAAAAAAATGGTGCATACTTTTCAACCAATGCTTCCCGGCGAATAGTATCGAGTTCCAAAGCTTTTACAACTTCCTTGTTGATAAATTGCTCATCAAATTTCACAAATTTATATTGTGCTAAAAGTTGAATTAAGGCATCCATCTCTTTTTTGTAACGAAAGTCAGTAAACAAAAAATGACCTCCTGGTTTTAACGCGCGATACACTTCATTTAAAAATAGTTGCATATTAGGATAACGGTGCGATGATTCAACATTAAAAATAATGTCGATGCTGTCGTCCGCTAAATCTAAATGCTGTGCATTTCCCTGCTTGAAAGTTAATCCGTCAATTTTATAATGCGCGTTTCCGAATTTTGCTGCCTTCGCATCCAAATCGATTCCCAATGCGCTGGCAGGTTCAAAACGTTTAGTGATATAGGCAATTCCACCACCTCTTCCGCTACCAATTTCGACAATATCTTTATCCTTAATATCGACCATTTTAGCCAATCGATGATACAATTGAATTGAATAGCGGTTTATCTCATCAATATCAAGGAGTTCTATTTTTTCAGAAGAATCATGATATCCATAATTCATAAATAGCACTTCCTTCTTCTTGTCAACGGTACTAATATACCAATACAAGGCTTTAAACACTAATGAAATTATATTCATAACAAGCAGGTTGAAGTTATAATATTAGAACAAATATCAATGCGAAATAGTTATTAATCAAGATGAAAAAATAGTTTTTAGTCGTTAAATATCCGAATAATATATTAAGAAAGCCCATTTCCTCAATTGATCGTAGGTTAGCGATCGTTGTTCGGTGTAGCTTGTAGCTATGGCGCGACTATAACCAATCGTTTCGCTTGCATATTCAGAATTAAATACCCCAAAAACTATTTCGACCCTGAAATGGTTTTTTTCGTTTACATTCCTCCTATTCGTTTTTACAACATTCTATATTTTTTTATTTACAGTATAAAAAAAACTCAAAAATCCTTTCCCGAATAAATTAAGTTATTTATCTTTGCCATCGCACGACAAAGAAATGCATTGTTTTTTTTCAAAATTCCTTTGTCTGTCTGTTTATTACGTTCTTTTACATGTTGATTTTACTCAATACATCTCTCGGAGACTTGTCGCCAATGGCGAAACCTTCTCGTAAGCTGTTTTTGTCATTTCGCAAATGGCGAAACCTTCTCGCAGGTTGTTTTTGCCATTTCGCGAACCGCGAAACCTTCTCGCAAGGTGTTTTTATCGTTTCGCGAAAGGCGAAACAGTCTCGCAAGCTGTTTTGGACGTTTCGCCAACAGCGGTAACTACCTGAATCTCGTTTCCAATAGATAGACTGACTTTTCTAAACATAATAATAACCTCAAAGCAAAGAAAAAAGTATGAAAAAAAATGAGTTTTTCACAGTGCATTTAAGCCATTTGTCGCACGAAGATGCTGCATCGCTATTTGTTCAAACCGGCGAACACGCCATCCCGGTAAGGAGTTACATAGGGGAAATTGCAAACGCAGCATTGACTAATCTGCAAACAAATTCGGCAGCTTTTAGTGCACAAGCCAACCGCCAGAAAAAGAACAAGTACACCGAGGAGGTGAAAGCCAACCGCGAAGTGAGCACTAACTTGTTTGGCGAAGTTAAACGAACCATCACATTCGAGTCCAAATCGAGGGACATCGACAGGCAAAAAGCTGCGCAAAATTTTGATTTCTTTTTTGCTCCCTATTCCGACATAACGAGAGCACCGATAGGTACTCAAATGGAACAAACTCAGGAAATGATAGTGAAATACAAAGCCGACCCCATACTCATAAGCGCGGCACAAATTATAGGTATTGACAACTTAATGACAGAGCTGGAAACCGACAACAATGGGTTGATAGACGTGTACAAAATTCGCACAACCGATTCGGGTAACCGCGAGACTTCAAGCACCGACCTACGCCCTGCCGCCACCGAAAGCTACGTACAGTTCTGCACCATCATAGAGCAAGCCGTAAACCTTACACCTAACGATTACCTGCTTTCGCTCTTCAACAGCATGAACGAACTTCGCAAAAAACACAACGCGTTAATTCAAAAACCGAAAGATAAAGGAACAAGCTCACCAACTGCATAACGGCAACTAAATGTTTTCCCCTGCTACGTGAAGTGGTGGGGGAAAATTGTATATAATGAACAAACATTGCACATCCTATTTTTTTTAATAAGGGACAAAATGGAATTATCTTCTTCTCTCTACTAAGGAAAGATTATTTATATTTAATTTTTATAATGAGTAGATAGTACATTATGCGAAGCTCCTTAGTAGAAAAAAATGAAAAAATATTCAAAACCCTTATTCCATCATTTATGAAAATTGGATTCCCATTAATAAGGGTTAGATAGGTTAGTTATACTTTCTCTACTAAGGGAAACCATTCGTATTTAATGATTACCCTTAGTAGAAAAATAAGCTAATAATAAGTCAGCTACCGATTCATCATACTCGGCTTGCCTGCCAGTTGAGCCGCAGCATCTACGCTGAAGGTGCCATCGGTTACTATTTCTTCGCCATCATTCAGACCACCAAGCACTACATAACTATTGCCGAGCATAGGACCCAGGTCTATTTCGCGCATTTTGAAGTTGACTTCCTGTGTATCGGGCTGTTTCACATACACGATGGAGCGTTTGCCGGTCCACAATACTGCTGAACGTGGAATAACCAGTTTGTCCTTGAACTCGTTCAGATTTGCTTTTACCACACCAGTGGCAAACATTTCAGGTTTCAACTTTCCTCCGCCATTACTCACTTCCACACGCACTTTAGCCACACGGTTCACCGGATCAATAACCGGATCGATAAACTGTATTTTTGCCGAAAAGTTGGTTCCGGGCAATGCTTGTAAGGTAAATGAAATGGTATTGCCCACTTTAAGGAAAGGCAAATCGCTTTCGTAGGCATCAAAAAGCACCCAAATGCTCGAAAGGTTGGCAATGTCGTACAACACGCTGCCTTCCGACACATGATCGCCTGTATTGACGCGTCGGGCAGTTACAATTCCTGACGTATTGGAATATACCTCGAAGTTCGTCTTTACCTTCCCCGATTTCTCTATTTGAGCAATTTGCTTATCTGTCAGCATCCATTGCATCAGTTTCTCCATAGCCGCCTGATAAATTTCGGGTTGCGTTTGTTTACTTTTGGCTGCCTCAATCAATTCCTGTTGAGCCGTAATCAAGTCGGGCGAATAAATCATAGCCAGCAACTGTCCTTTACGAACGGGCTCACCTGTGAAGTTCACAAACAGTTTTTCAATCCGCCCACCAATGTGCGCCACCTGATTTTGCAACAAGCGTTCGTCGGCCTGCACTTTTCCGTACAGTCTCACTTCTTTACTTGGTTGATGACGGCTAACAATGGAGGTTGCAACATTAGCCAACTCGGCAGCCTCTTTGCTGAAATGCACAGCATTCGAATCGACTTTTGCACCACCGCCGTCGGTAACCGGAATTAACTCCATGCCACAAATTGGACATTTACCGGGATGATCTTGCCGTATTTGAGGATGCATAGCACAAGTCCACATTTGTTTTTTCGTTTCAGTCGCCGAATGATTGTGCTCGTCCTTCACCGCCTTTGGCGAATGGAAGAACAACCAGCCCAGGAACAGTCCGGCAAGAAGCAAGAATCCATAACGGACGTATATGTTTGAAAATATTGTTTTCATACTATTTATTTTTTGACCCCCAACCCCCAAATGGGGGCTTGAAGACCTTGTTTCTAAAGTAAAACCAAATTGTTCTAATCTAATTTCAAAGATAAACTCTTTGAACCCCCATTGGGGGGCAGAGGGTCTTTGTTTACTGTGTCAATCTCTTTATTAATGATTCTGCCTTGTTAAATTCCACCACGGCTTCCACCTGTTTCAATTCATAGTCGAGCAATTGCTGGCGAATGCGCAGAATATCGCTTAAGCCGGAAGCCGACAATGAAAATGTTTTAATGGAAATATCCAGCGACTTTTTCGCCAACTGGCTTTGATTATCGTATAATTTCATCCGTCGCCTGGCATCGTTGTACTGTTGCAATGCTTCATAATACTGTGTTTGCAGCATATTAGATGTTGCCTGATAGTTCAGCTCGGAAGCCGTTTTCAAAAAGTTGGTTTCCGCTTGCATGGCTTTGTATTTCTTGCGGTAAATAGGTAAACTCACCGTGAGCATAGGCATTATCATATCCTGCCCATTCATGGCCGAAGTAGACATTTCGCTTTTATTGATAACCGTATAATTCAGCCCCACTCCTACCATGGGTAATCCCATCTGTTTTTGCATTTTGGTACGCGCCAAGAGCGATTGTTGCTCATACGATAACATGCCCAACATGGGATTGCGATTAAACATCGAATCAGTAACCGACAAATAAGTGATATCCAATGGTTCGATAGGCAATAATTCAACGGATGCAACAGAAGTTTTCTGCTGACGATTCAGCAAACTATTGAAACGTGCCACTGCAGCCAGTTCTTCATTTTTCAACGATGCAATATTATCTTCCAAACTTGCCGTTTCAATCTGAATCTGGTACACTTCCGACAAACCGGAAGCTCCCGAAGACGAACCCATGGAAGATGAACCACTAGATGAAGATACAGTTGGAGATGATCCTCCGGTATTACCACCCATTGTATTCATACCAGAGGAACCGGAAGATACTGCCGGAGCATTACCACCAGACATTTTACTTCCTGAAACAGCAGAACTACTACCCGAAGAACCCGATCGGAATTTAACCAAGGTAAGTCGTTCAATAGTTTTCAAAAGCTCCACGTTTTTCTCCGAAATGCGAATATTCTGCCGGACTTTATACAAGTCGAACCAGGCACGCTGCACATCATAGTAAACCTGCAACTTGGCATCTCTAAAGGCTTCGAACTTCATTTTTGCCATCAGACTCATTTCATCCTTGGCATTTTTGATGACACCAAACCACGGAAACATTTGCATCAGCTTGATATCCGCCACCTGATTACCACTAATCAATTCCATCGGACTCAGAAAAACGCCCATCTCCAGTTGAGGATCGGGCAAACTGCCTACCTGCGGAACTTTTTGCAATGATGCCTGATATTCATTGTATCGCTGCAAAACAGTCGGATTATTTTTTGTAGCCAACTCCAGATAATGCATGAGCGAATCCTGCGAATAACCGGGCATGCTGAAAGCCAATATGCCGATATATAATATTAGTTTTCTCATACTTTTATACGCTTTAATTCTTTTTTTACAGCATTTTCTCTCCACATTGCCTGAAACAACGGTACCACAAAAATGGTCATTACCTGAATAATCATTCCTCCAAAAGTAGGGATAGCCATCGGCACCATAATATCCGCACCTTTTCCGGTGGAAGTAAGCACCGGCAACAATGCAATTACTGCCACAGCAGTAGTCATCATGGCCGGACGAACCCGTTTTTTGCCGGCTTCAATCACAGCTTCACGTACTTCATGTACCGTTTTGGGTTTCTTATCTTCGAATACTTGATGAATATATGTTCCCATAATTACACCATCGTTGGTGGCAATTCCAAACAAGGCAATAAACCCAACCCAGACCGCCACACTCAAATTTATCGGGTGCATTTGGAACAGATCACGCAGATTCATTCCGGTAATGGAGAAGTTCAGAAACCAATCCTGTCCATAGAGCCATAGCATGATAAATCCACCTGCAAAGGCCACAAATACACCAGAGAAATGGATAAAGGAAGCTGTCACCGTTTTGAACTGGAAGTACAGAAGCAATAGAATCAGCAATAAACTGATAGGAATCACAATGGACAAACGCTCAGTAGCCCGAATCTCATTCTCGTAATTTCCGGCAAATTTATAGGTCACACCGGTAGGTAATTTTAACTCACCCGAATCCAACTTTTTCTTCAGAATATCGGATGCTTCGTTCACCACATCCACTTCGGCTTTACTTTCCACCTTGTCGAAAATGACATAACCCACCAAGAATGTATTCTCTGTTTTAATCATTTGTGCACCGCGCGTGTAATTGATATCAGCGAGTTCACTCAACGGTATTTGCGTTCCGTTCATCGCCGGAATCAGAATTCGTTTGATGTCTTCGGGATTATCGCGCAACTCGCGGGCATATCGCACACGCATAGGCAAACGTTCGCGCCCTTCCACCGAAGTGCTCAACGCCATACCACCCATAGCTACCTGTAGAATTTCCTGCACATCACTGACAGTCATTCCGTAACGTGCCATATTTTCGCGGTTCAGCTTTATTTCCAGATAAGGCGCACCCACTGCACGGTCGTAAAACACCGACGAACCTTTGACCGATGGAACATGCTTCAATGCTTTTTCGAACTGCATGCCGGCTTTTTCTATCGATTCCAAATCGGGTCCGTACACTTTCAAGCCCATTGGCGCACGCATTCCGGTAGAAAGCATCACCAATCGGGTTTCAATAGGCTGCAATTTTGGAGCAGAAGTCAAACCGGGAATATCGGTCACTTTTACAATTTCATTCCAGATATCATTCGGCTTTTTAATCTGCGACCGCCATTGACGGAAATATTCTCCTTTCGCAGAAACAATTAAACTATCAGCAGGAATGGCGCGGAAAGTTTCTTTTTCAGTATTGAAAGTCTTTCCATTTTTCAACAGAAAAGCACCCTCTTTATCCACCTTGAAGCGTTCGCGATGCCCTTCTTCGTTTAAAATATATTCGGGACGATAATTAATCGTATTCTCAAACATCTGCACCGGAGCCGGATCGAGCGCTGAATTCACTCGTCCCCATTTTCCCACTGCCACTTCCACTTCGGGAATAGATGCAAGCCGTCTATCCAAGGTTTCGATATATTGCAGGTTCTTTTCAATGCTCGAATGCGGCATACTGGTTGGCATCAGCAGATACGAACCTTCGTTGAGCGACGGCATAAACTCTTTGCCCGTTCCGGGAAATGCTTTTGCAGGTGCCTTCCACCCTATCTTTTCAACACCGGTAGCCACTGGTCCGAACAGTTTATCGAACCCTTGCCAAACCAACAATCCAAAGAATAACGTAAAAGCCGGCAGTATCAGGAATTTCCATTTATGAATCAATGCCCAACGCAGAATCGGTTCGTAGAAATGAACCATCGTCATCAACGCACCCAGAATAACCGCAACGATTCCCGCGACAAACAGGAAGTTGACGAATAAACTGTTGTGAGCACCCAACGGTAACCACTCCATGGACAGATAATACAGCGCTACCAAAACGGTTATGGCAATATTGATATAGTTGGGGAATTCTTTTCGTTCTTTCGGCCAGCGATAATCCTGAAGGTTATTGACTCCCACAGCCACCAATGCCAGTGCAGGCCAAACCTGCCAGATAGCGACGAACAATAATCCGGCAATGATTAATCCACCATTGAAATAGCGGCGAAGCTTCTTCGTATCTATCCGTAAATCAAAAACGATATGCACCAAGGTTGGCAGCACCACGATACCAAGGATAAAAGCCGACAACAAGGCAAATGTTTTGGTAAACGCCAAAGGGTGAAACAATTTTCCCTCAGCCGCTTCCATGGCAAATACCGGCAAGAAGCTGACAATGGTGGTAGCGATAGAAGTCACCACCGCAGCACGCACTTCAGTTGTGGCAAGGTAAATAACATTCATCAGTTCTTTACCACGAATGCCTTTGTTCTCGGGCATTTCCAGATGCCGCAGAATATTCTCCACATCCACAATCCCAATGTCCACCATTACGCCAATAGCAATAGCAATACCGGACAGAGCCACGATATTAGCATCCACACGAAAAAAGTGCATTAGAATAAAAGTCATCAGTACGCCCAGTGGCAACAATCCGGCAACAATCACCGAAGCCCGAAGATTGAGTACCAACACGATAATGACGATAATGCTAATCAGAATTTCGTGCGAAAGAGCTGATTCAAGCGTTCCAATCGTTTCTTTAATCAGACCCGTGCGATCGTAGAAAGGAACTACAGTTACTTTGGAAATGCTACCATCTGCCAGTTTCTTTTGCGGCAATCCGGCTTCAATTTCTTTTATCTTGGCTTTTACATTGCCAATCACTTCCATCGGGTTAGAACCGTAACGGGCTACCACCACCGCTCCCACTGCTTCGCTTCCGGCTTTATCCAATCCACCGCGACGGGTAGCAGGTCCAAAGGAAGTCCGCGCAACATCTTTGATGCGCACCGGAATATTATTCCTCACCGAAACAACCGAATTATCCAAGTCTTCAAGACTCTTCACATAGCCCAGTCCACGGATAATGTATTCCACATTATTCAGTTCCACGGTTTCTGCACCAATATCAAGGTTACTTTTGCGAACGGCATTCATTACGTCCATCACCGAAACACCAAAAGCTTTCAACGCTTCGGGATTTACATCCACCTGATATTCCTTGGTAAAACCGCCCACCGAAGCCACTTCCGAAACACCTTCGGCAGCCGACAGACTGTATTTTACATAAAAGTCCTGAATGGTACGTAATTCCTGCGGATTCCAACCACCATTGGGTTTGCCGGTTTTGGGGTCGCGCCCTTCGAGCGTGTACCAAAATATCTGACCAAGTGCGGTAGCGTCCGGACCTAACGAAGGCTGAACGCCTTGCGGTAAAGTTCCGGCAGGTAGCGAATTCAGTTTTTCCAGAATGCGCGATCGGCTCCAGTAGAATTCTATATTATCTTTGAAAATAATGTAGATAAACGACATGCCGAACATGGACGTACTCCGAATGGTTTTTACCCCCGGAATGCCGAGTAGTGCCGACGTGAGTGGATAACTGATTTGATCCTGAATATCTTTGGGCGAGCGACCCATCCATTCGGTAGAAACGATTTGCTGGTTGTCACCAATATCCGGAATGGCATCCACCGGAATCGGATCGCGGGGAATCATCCCTGTTTTCCAATTGAAAGGCGAATACGTGATTCCCATCACCACGAAGGCAATCAGAAAGATAAAGGTAATCAGTCTGTGCTCGAGAAAATATTTGACTAATCGATTAAACATAAATTATTGTGGTTAAGTCTTTGCCATTTCGTGGCAAACTGTGAATAACCGTGGGTAAAACCCACAGTTGGGCTACACCTATAAAACCAACCCTGAAGGGGTTGAACAAATGAGAAAATGATATTCAGCCCCTTCAGTGCTGTGAAGTTAGTTCTTGTTTTCCCACGGGCTTCACCCGCGGTTATTCAAATTAAACCCTTTCTGGGTTACTATAATCTCATCTGTACTTGCAACAGCTAGGCAACGCATTATAAGCAGTGGCAGTAGATTTGTATTTAGGAGTATCGTGACCAACAGCGGCTATTTTCTTTTGAATATCGTCGCTTTTCACTTTCGATGGATCATAAACCAAAGTCAACACTTTAGTTTTTGTACTCCAATCAGCTTTGGTTACGCCATTCACTTTAGCCGCTTTTTCGATACGGGCTTTACATGTATCACAGTTACCTGAAACCTTGATAGTTTCTGTTTTAGTTACTGTCGTTTCGGTTTTTTTCATGTTCATTTTTGAATGATCAGTCATTTGTGCTGCTCCAGTTGCACTTACAGAAATAGCTATAATAGCTGCGAAGATATATTTTAAAGTTTTCATTTTGATTTTTTGTTAGAACGCAAAATACGCAAAATTTGTCCGTCCACTGACGGATAGCGCAAATTTACGCAAATTAATATTTGTATTTTTTAGAAATATAAATGACAGAAGTAAAGCCTATTTTTAAAAATCATGAACATGATTTTTGCTATGTGTTTCTATATCTTACTTTCAAAATAACTATGTGTTACTATGTGTAAAATGGCACATCCCGAGAATCGGGGCTAAACCTAACTATTGTCAAAAAAGGAATGATGTGACAAGCCGAAGAACATTGTTTCTTTGTGAAACTAAGTGTCCTAAGTGTCTTAGTGGGATAAAAAATCAAATGCGGAATACACAAATGTCAGGGAGGCTGACAGCACTGGCAATATAGTTACCGGGTGGCTGGACATTTGCGTTAGTGGTAGAATTCGTATGATTGAATTGAATTCCTATCGTTTTGGGAATATCAAAAACCTGCAAAAGTTGATTTGTAGGTTGATTAATTTGTAATGTTGATGGGCTGTAATTGCTATCAACAGCCAGAAAAGACATTTCGTCTTTACAGCAGCTTTCGCTCCCAAGACTTTCATGAGTTGTAACTGCCTGCTCTGCGGCACACATTCCACAACTTGCTTTTTCATGATCAAATGAAAGCTTTACAGCCGATATTTCTCCTCCACACAAATGCGTGGCAAGCGAAAGATGCATCCCCGAAAGGAGTATCAAAGCTACGAATAATATGGAGAATAGTTTTTTCATTTATGTCTAAAACAAACAAGGTTGCAAATAGTTGAGGCAAAAGTAGAATAAAAAGGATACAGAAAGCTCCATTAATAAGTTAAAGTTTCGTAATCTTAATTGAAATAACGTTGATTTTCCCAAAATTTCGAACTTTTCCAAACCACGAATGACGTAAAACTTGTCCGTCTACTGACGGATGACACGAATTTAAAGAACTCTTATTCAAGCATCTACCGCTTCACAGCAACTGACTCCGAACAACTGCTCTAAGCGGTTTGTCAGTTGAACAGTATAGCATCGTAATGAAATTTGTTTACAGTTATCATTTGCATAAATAACGAACAAACCCCTCCGCTATGCTCGTCCCCTTAAAAAGGACAGTCGAGAAGCACGAGTCTTTGAATTTATTCAAACAAAACGAAAAAAAAATATTCTACAAAACTCTTTATCTATACCAAATTTTCAGCAGTCCGAAGATCTTCCCTTTTTAAGGGAAGTCCCCCGGAGGGGGAAGGGTTTATTCCGCCAACAAGTCATTCATCAGATCGTTGAATTCATGTTTAAACTCCTCGTAAAACAATCCTGTAGCCGGACCATTGTAGCCGGTGTATATTTTACGAACTTTTCCTTTTTTGTCGATAAAGATGGTGGTTGGGTAACTGGATACCTTTTCCACTTCCGGAAGTGCTTTGGCGGTGGCTTCGTCGCCCACTTTTCCGGCAAAGAGAATCTCGTATTCAACTCCATATTTTGCTTTCAGACGGGCAATGGCTGCTTTGGCATAGGCAAAATCATCTTTGCGTTCGAATGACAGACCGATGATTTCCACACCACGGGCTTTGTTAGCTTTGTACCAGGGTGCGAGGTATTTCATCTCGTCCAGACAGTTCGGACACCAGCTTCCGAGAATAGAGATAATCACCACCTTATTTTTGTAACGCTCGTCGCTCAACGACACTGTCCGTCCGCTTATGTTTGGAAGCTTAAAGCTAAGCGTCTCAGCACCTAGTTTAAGTTTGGTGAGCGTATATGGATCAGCCAATCCTGCTTTGCTGTTACGCATGCCTATCAGTTTGGTTTTACCGCGGGCAGTAAAGAAAGTACCTTCGAAACGGTCATTTCCTTCGAAGTTGAGCTCCAGCAGATACGGACTCAGTCCGGCAAAAGCCGAAAGTTGAACGCCCGTTGCCGTGTAAGCGCCTTCGAGAAAGCGCATATCGCCCGAATTGGTCAACACCGAACCTGTAACTATTCGATTCGCAGTTTTAAAAATACCCACATTATGAGTCGTATCGCCTTTTTCGCCCACGAACAACACATCCCATTTACCGTCTATCGACACAGCAGTAGGATTCGCCACGGACGCAAAGCGGTTTTTGTTATTGTATTCCGCACTGAAAGGTATTCCGGCATCGTTCGGGATGTAGTTTTTCAGGAAACGACCCTGCAAACCGATTCCCGACACCACGGCTTTGATAACCGCATCGTACGACTCTACGGGAATAATCACCGAATCGCCACGATAGCTGATGCCTATCAGATCAACACGTTCCTCGCCATTAATCAGTACCATTTTGGCCGAAGATGTAGCAGCATTTTTTACTTCGAACAGAAACGGAGCCTTATGCTGGTCGGCTACCGACAACTCACCCCGCCAGATACCGTCTTTTAGTATCGTTTTATTTTGTGCCTGTCCCGGTACGTGAAATGATAAGGCAACAACTATAATCGTTAGAATTCTACGCATAATAAAAAAGTTACAAGTAAATAATTAGCCGGATTAAAAATCAGTAGACGGCTTCAGCGTACAAAGATAGGATTTATTTGATGGGTATGCAAAGTAGTTTGGCTAGAAGTTGCTTACAAATAATTTCACACAAATGTAACAGCATTTATATACGGCTTAGTTGTTTCTGTAGTATGTTTGTAACACAAACAATTCTGTATAAACCTAATTATATAAATACAATGGAAACAAATTGGATTATTCTGGCAGCAGTTTTGGTGGGTGCCCTTGCGTTGATTATCTATTTAATCGTGCGAAACAAAAAGGACGAAAAAGAAGTAATGAAGTCGTTTAATGCCGAAGACGATATTGAAGGAGACGAAGCAGCACAACAGAAAGATGAAGAATAAAAACTGACTCTGCAGAACAATTTCCGGATCACAAAATAGTTTCAGATAAACGATCTCTCATTCACTTTTTCTGTTAGTCACGGGTCACAAACCCGCGGCATCGGCTACCTACATCGTTTTGGCATTTATTACAAGTATCCGCTTTACTACGATTACCACTTTTCTGAACTACCGGTTTATCTTTCCAAACCCTCTTTATTCCCCCATTTCTCTGCTAAACTATTTCTTTGGAAACAAAATGCCCTTATTTATCTTTATAAATAACTATTTTTGCATCATCAATAAAACCGACGTATGAAATAAGGAGAAGATGATGGAAAATAAAAACAAAGTCCAAAAAAAGATTAAAGCCAACGAGGTGGCTGAATTTATCCTCGATGCCGGTGTGTTTCTGATGGCTTCAGGAGCGCACTCAGGCAGGGTGTGGCGCAATTGTAAGCGCATGGCAGACCATTGGGGCTATCGCATGAATTTCAATCCTACATTTACCGGTATAATGGTAAGCGTGTGGGACGACAAAGACAGCGAAAATGCAGTTACACGCTACAAGACGGCACCACAAAACAGTGTCCATCTAGAAACCCTGACACAAATCAGTCATCTGTCGTGGGAGATAGCCGACGGCAAAACTGAATATGACGACGCGCGCCGCGAGCTTGAAGCAATTAAAAACAAAGCGCGTTATCCCTTTTGGTTGGTAGCACTGGCGGTAGGCGTATCGTGCGGATGCCTTTGTACATTGGCCGGAGGAAGTCTGGTGGATGCAGCCCTGGCTTTTTGTGGGGCTTCGGTGGGTTCGGCAGTACGCTACTTTATCCTGAAAAAGCAATTCAACCAATTTCTGTCTATCATCATCGCTTCGGCTATTACTACACTAATTGCGGGTACCGACACCGTTTTTGCGTTGGGCAAAGCTCCGGAAATGACTCTGGCCACTTCGGTACTCTACCTTATCCCGGGAGTACCCCTTATCAACAGTGTAATCGACTTACTGGAGGGTTATTTTTCGGCCTCCATTGCCCGCTCGCTTTTTGCAGCCTCTATCGTGTCGTGCATAGCCGTGGGGATGACCCTGAGTATTATGTTATTGGGAATAAATTACTTTTGAATCATGGAACTACTAACAGCTATATTTTTTGATTTCATACTAGCTTTTTGTGTGGCGTTTTGCTGGGGAATTTTATTCGGAACACCCGTCAAAGCATTGCTGATGGCCGGTTTGCTGGGTGGATTAGGACATGGCATTCGTTTTATCCTTCTGCGTTCGGACTTTGGTCTGATATCCGCCACTCTTATCGCTTCGGTAACCATAGGGTTGTTGGGAATTTATGCAGCGCATAAGGTACACAATCCTCCGGTGGTGATTACCATGCCGGCCTGTATCACCATGATACCCGGACTGTATGCCTATCGTTCGATGTTGGCAGGAATTAAGCTTAGCGATCAGGCAATATTAGAGAAAGACCCTAATATTATCCCGTCCATAGCGCATAATGCCGTACTTACTTTTTCGTTGTTGTTTACGCTGGCCGTGGGTATTTCCATCAGTGCCTTGCTGTTTCGCAACAAAAGCATAAAAGAGATACGCTTCAATAAAAACCGGATGTTGGCGAAAGAAAAATGAAGCTGTGTCGCTAAATAATTTTGATAAAATCTGTCTTATTTATTCTGGATTGTCACGGGTCACAGACCCGCGACAGCGGAATTTGTTTCTCCATATATTTATCATAATACATACATGGGGCCACCCATAATTTGCCATTTGCCATTCTTTTTTTCAATTCTCATTAAGCCTCCCCAACCCGAGTCACTTTCAACATAGACAGAATATATTAAATATCCCACAGTAAAAGATTTATTAAAACTTATTCTTGAAAGATTAAATTTGCCTGCAAAATGTTCTATATTTTCAGTTTTCAAAGCAACACTATCATTACTTATAAAAATAAATTTAACTTTATTGAATTTCTGAATGCTTATTGAATCTATATTCCTATCAATTATTCCTTTTCTCTTAAGTTTATTTATCAGGTAATTTGTCTTGTATCTAAAACAATTTGATTTTTCCAAATCACAAGTCAACCTTGTGTCAAAAATATAAATCAATGGTTTATTTGTCTTATTAAACGATGACAATCTCACAGCATCAATCAGTTTATACACTAGTTGATTAATAGCCTTAACCTCTTCTTTATTATATTTTGAAGTTGTGGTAGTTTCTCCACATACTCTCGAAAAGAGGATACAAACAATACTTATTCCTATAAATAGTCGAGTTCTTTTCATTTCTAAAATGGCTTGTTACAACAAAAACAGACACCCCGCTATTCTTCGTCCAAGTTTATAAATTTATACTCACTGGATAATTTTAGTCTTAGCGCGGCAGGTTTTTATTTTACTTGTTGAAGTTTAATTGTTTTTTCTTTGAACTCACATTAATTTATTATTCTTGAAAAGAAACATATAAAAATTCATTTAGTCGTTGGTTGATCTATTTTAACGATTTTATCTATAAAAATTCCCATAGCACTTGTTCGCAGCGGCTTTCCTTATTATTTAACAAGGCAGATCCTTGATTTCAACTGAAACCCATTTATTTACGACTGCACTTACTTCTTTACATATAAATTATTGGGATCGTAAGCTACTTGGGCTGTCTGATATGTACATAACAATGCGCCTGCTGTAAATGCCGATTTGTTATACGGAACCGGAGAGCAAGTTCCTGCTAAAATGCTCTTTACACAACCAATTTGATCACTTATGAATGCCTTTGGGAGTGGCTCGTTGTGACCCGGCATAACAATATCGTATTCACTACTACGTTTTTCAACCTTTTGTAAGCTTTTTAGATATACTTCCAACGGATAACAATCTCTCAAAAATAGCCAAACGATTGTATTGGTATTATCGCCTGCAAATAATATTCTGTTTTTGGTATCAAGCAGACAAATGCTTCCGTGTGTATGTCCGGGTACTTCGATCACCTCCAGTTTTCTATCACCCAGATTGAATAGGTAACCATCTTTAACTGCCGCAAGTACTGGTGGTGCAACAACTTCTCCCGGAAGTACAGCTTTCATCCGTTTTTCTCTGCTGAAGCTGGCATTTATCATATCAAAATCACCGGAATGAACATAAATTTTAGAAAACTGACTGTCGTTTCCGTTATGATCACCATGTCCATGAGTATTTACAACAATGAGTGGAAGATTCGTCAATGTTTTCACATAAGCTTTTAAATCGCCATTACCATAACCTGTATCAATAATCAAAGCACTGTCTTTTCCTTCCACTACATAAATATTTACAGGAGTACTTGCGCTCTCCACTATTGCCCAGACTTTATCGGCAACTTTGCTTGCTTTATAGCAACTGTTACTGTCCTGCCCAAGCACAACGTGTGTCATCAAATAAAAGAAAACAGCAAAAACCAGTAGTCTTGTCAATTGTAAATATTTCATATTATTCTAGTTAGTATGTATTTAAGGAAACCTGTTCATTAATCCAGTGTTATATTCATCTTCCAATGTTCTGCAATGGTTTTCAATTCTTTTTTAGTCAGATAGGTAACTGCTCCGTGTTTTGGACTAGTGAAGTTAGTGGTTTTCATAGCACCTTCATTGAAATGTCCCAAGTGTTTATAGGTAACAAAGTCGGTTGTTTCGCTGAATCCCATGTTACTAGGACGTGCACCATAAACATCATACATAAGCACATAGCTATCGGTACCAATTCGCTTAAAAAGATTAGGTGCTTCAGTAGAAACCTTTTCTGGGTCTATTCGTTTAGTTTCTGCTTTATATTCCTCATTAACTTTGGATGAAACGGCACGCCACACCTTGGCATCGGATACATAAAACATCTGGTACTCATTACCCACTTTAGTAATATCACCATCAATGCCGTCCACACCAGTAATGCGTTCAGGTTTGGTTTCCAATCGCGTAAAATTGCTGTCGGCATAAGAATAATAGAGATGACACTCTTTGTTGTTGTAACGTATTGTAAAATACACCATCATCTTTTTCGTAACCGTATCGTAAATAGTTTCGGGTGCCCATGAGCAATCAATATCTCCGAGTTCAGGAAATGCTTTATCAACCCGAAAATCAGAATGAGTCCAGTGAATGAGGTCGTAAGATTTCATAAGAACAATAGCTCGGTTATTACCCCACCCATACTTTTCGGCAGGTCGTTCAAATTCAGTGTCGCGAAAACCGGCACGTTTACCAAATATATGTAAATCTGTCATTGCCAGGTAAAATGCACCATCAGGTCCACGAGTAATGTGTGGATCGCGAACACCTTTTTGCTCAGCCAATTCAGAACCAATAAATACTGGCTGTCCACTATTTACATCCGTAAAGGTATAACCATCAGAGCTGATAGCAAAATAAGCAGATTGAGACTGATCCTTAAAATACACCAACAAATACCCAGACAAATCTTTCTCATTGAATTTTGGGGCTTTTGTGAGTTTAGGGACAATAACAATACCGGTTGCAGCAGGTGTAACAGCTTTAGTTTCCTGAGCAATTGTGTTACTTGCAACAAATAATCCTAAAAAAACCATCAGGATGGGGAAAAGTTGATGTTTCATATGTTTATTTATTAATTTTAGTTATTCTCAATGCTGTAAAAGGTTTTTGAGGAAGTTGAATTAAACTTTTTCCACTAAATACACCGTTCAGCTTTGTTATGGTCATATCCCATGCATTAATAACTTCTACATTGTATTTTGATTTTTGTGGTAAAATAACAATCTGGCTGCGTGGCTGATCCAGGTTATAATAGTTCAGATAGTATTCATCTTTGTACCCAACGGCAGAATATGGCATCCACCATTCATAATTCACCACTGGTTTCAGGTAACCCGGTGCAGTTTCTATTATGTTTTTTAGGAATTTTATTCTTTCCTGACTTTTTCCGCGGAGTACTCCTCCTTTTGACCACCATAAAACATCGCTTGATTCATATCCCCATTTAACAGGATCTTCTGTAACATAAGTCTCTCCATGACCTACAAAACCTCCATTGGTAACTCCACGCCAAAACTTATTTACCATTTCTTCGGCAGTCAGATTTCCCCACGACCAATTTATGTTTCCTTCATACCTGCATTCATCGTAAATTATCGGTTTGCTATATTTTCGCCTTAACTCTTTTGCTTTAAATGTTTCCTCGTTCTGGATACTGGCATGGGTAATTAAAGGGTTTGTATGGTCGTAAAACTTACTGCCGTTGTGAATGCTACGAAGGTGATTATATGGATCTTTTTCGGCAAATAACTGTATAAAATGATCCCAATCTTCCATTTTCTTTTCTGTCATGAAATCGTATTCGTTGGCCATACTCCACCAAACATTTTTATAGGCCGCAAAGCGGGCAACAATGTAATTGATATAGAAATCATCCGTTTTTCTGTCCATTTTTCTGAACCCCCATCGGTCGTAAGGATGAAAAACGATTAAATCGGCTTCTATGCCTAATGAATCTAGTTGAGCTATTCGTCTCTCTATATTTTGAAAATACGCAGGGTTAAACCGCGTGTAATCCCAGGCAGTTAAAGGTTTACCTTCGAAAGGATATAAGAGAGGTTCATTTTTGTTCCAGTCATAATCTTTCGGAAAAATACACATGCGCATTTTATTGAAATACCCATGCGAAAGGGTCTGCAAGGTTTGTTTGGCAAGGCTGTCGCCCTGATGAACCCATGCATAACAGGTTGTACCAAATGGATAATAAGGTTTGCTATCGGAATAGGCAAAATTGAAAGTATCTTTCACTACTACCGGTCCGTGATTATTAGCTGTATTTGATATACATTCAAATTTCCCTTTTTTATTACGAAGCGATTTTAAGTTACTCGTTGTAACATAAGTCCATGAGCCGGTTTCCTGCGGCATAAACCGTATTTTATAAATGCCATTTCCGTCATAAAAACCGCTAATCGTTTTTTTAATAGCTCCGTTGCTAAAGTCGGCACTAACTTGTACGTCTACAAAAGGATTTCCGCTGAATTCTCCTTTAAGAACTATTTCAAAGGTGCGCCATTTTTCAACTTTTGTTTGGGCAACTAAAGAAATAGCAATGAGCAATAGTAATAAAATGGTTGTTTGTCTGATTTTCATATTCAATCTGTTGTAATATAATTTATTGACTATTCTTTTTATTTTCCTGTTTCTTTCTGAAGTATATCATTCACCAACGCTGACAGGTAGATATAACCTGCACAACCATCGACTACAACCTCATTTTCATACCAGATAAATGGCCAATTTTCCTGATTTTCATAAAAGTCCGGTTTAATCAGATAATTTCCCGGCACCATACCACCCGGAATAAATGTAAAGTCGGCACGATTATTACCGTAAGTAACTTTTTTAGAGTTCACACCCACACCCGAAACAAACGATATGCTCGAAGCCGGATGGCAACCCAATACATAATTCAAACCACGTATTGCATATTCTTTGCTGATAATATTGGGAAAATACTGATGAAGCTTGGCATTATTGATAGACCAATCGACCATGGCGAAATTACCTCCCTGATCGTAAAAACCCCCTTGACCAAGAGGCACACCATAAGGATTAACATTGCTGATTGAATCAAGTTGTTTCTTGGTATTAATTGCCTGCAACCTCAAATCATTTTTGTAATCAACGTTCATATACGGTATTGCTTTCAACAGCGTTCTCATTGAACTTGCTCCGAAAGACATCCTTCTGCTTGCACCCAAACTACTTTTCACCGCAGGCCAAATCTTAGTGAGATAATCCGAATACTTTTTATCTTTTGTTGCAAGTAGTAATTCAATGGTTAAGTTGGCTTCCTGTCCTACCGACATTGATCTTCTAAGATCAGCAGGAAAATCAGGCATATCAGGCATGTCATTTGCATTCTGACTTTCAGATTTTTTAGCGACATTATCTTCCCAAACTTTTTGGGCTGTTGCAAGACATTCGGCAGACAAATCGTCATTGTACGATTTCAACGCTCTACCGGCTGCAGCTAAAGCAGTAGCCGATCCTATATCGCCCATAGGACTGGATGAGGTAAATACCCAACGGTCGTCCATTGTTCCGGAAGTGAATACATCTTTTTGGAAAGGCTTCAGATTGGGATTATAAATCAAACCATCCGTTAGATTACTTGCATCACCAATCATATTGTACTGCCATAGGTGTGGTTGTACAATACCCCGAATGGCATGCCCAAAAGCCCTGAACTGTGCTAGCAGAGCCAAGGTACCATGTTCAATTTGTTGCAATAAATCGGGTACTCCGTCCGGATGATGAATGGCCACATACTTACGGTCTTTATCAATCATAGTTTCATCGCGCATGATTTTAAGGTCTTCCCACGCACTAACCAGATAGCCGATAACCGTATTATGCGAACCGGTCTGAATATCAAAATCACCGGCATCGAACCAACCTCCCATGTTCAATCCGGGAATGTGTTCGTAAGGTTTATATTTTGTTCCTGTGGTATGTCCCATACGGTAACCGTCGTGGATTAGTGTGTCGGTCGGAGCCTGTAGTGCATCATCCTGATGCGGATTTCCATGCCATACACGGTATGTTTCTTTTACAAACATATGATCCATTTGCACAGGGAGCCAGGTATCAAGTGTTGGATGCCAAATATTATCATATATATTTTTTCCTACCGGGAATGGTTCTGATGCGTAACTTCCGTATTGGATTTTATAAATTCCAGGTTCTTTAATTGCCGAAAAATCAAATTTCAAATAGTTGTAACGCATAAATTTACCTGCATTAGCCAATTTTCCTTCAAGTACTTTTACTTGTTTTCCATCTTCGTCCATGCGATATAAAATAGCCGTTGGCAGTGCTTTATCATTCGGGTCAAGTTCAATAACGGCTACCTTTTGCTGATCGGGATGATAACCCACTTGAGAGTGCGAAATTACTGGATCTTTTATCCAACCGTCAACGCTGTTTGGGGTAAAAGTCCATTGAATCACATTTCCTGTTTTTCCGGCAGGTATAATTTCGCGAACTACAAACCATCCGTTGGATGCCAGATTACGACCATCTACCAAACCTATTTCACCGGTCAAAGAGGTGATGGTTACCAAGGACTTTGGATCGTCCGGCGATAATACGAGTTTTTTGCCCTGCGCAAATGGAGTGGCTTTCGCATAAGTATTTCCAAAATGCTCGTTTGTTAGCAAATTGTTGAATTGGGGGATTTTTTCTGAAAACGCATCAGAAATCGTTGGACCGGATGCCACCAGTGGAAATATACCCATTTGGTTGTCCAGCATATACGTTTTTTTGAAGTAGACAGCAGGAAGAAACTCAATATTCATGCTTGCTTTACCTTCCAGCTTTTTAGGTAGCGGCTGATCCAGAATTACAGTAATCAAACATCCGTTATCTTTTGCCTCAACCTTTATTTTGCTGGTAAAGTCAAATTCTTTGTAATACAAGGTTATCAGTGCTGTATTTCCACTTACATCAATCTTGCGATCCGTTACAGTTGGTGTCAGATCCCATTGTTCCGGGGTTGGGCTGAGTCTTACTGCTCCACCTGTAACAGTGCGAACTCCATGCTGAATCATTTCGATGCCGTTCACTTTTTCATCAAAGAAACCACCTGAATTGTAAGAATCGTTGTAAATCATTAGATCCACGCCATATTTTTTGAATACACCCAGATCATTAAGTTTAAAACCTGTTTGCTGACTAAACCCGTAAATACTCGGGAGAGCCGCTAACAGGAAAATCCAAAATACTTTCGTAAAATAATTATTTCTTCGTTTCATGAATATTGATTTATAAGATTTCAAACAATGCTAGTTCTTCTTTACCGAAAATCGGTAAATAGTTCTTGATTTGAATTTTTCACCGGGGTTTAAAATTGTTGTTGGGAATGCAGTTTGATTTGGGCTATCAGGAAAATGTTGCGTTTCAAGCGCAAAACTTGACCGGGTATTAACTCCCTTAGTACCGGTTTCAACAGATTTCTTCCACATTGCACTATTACCCGAGAAGAATTGCAGTCCGGGTTGATCAGTAATTACTTCCATTACACGTCCGCTTTCGGGATCATAAACTGTAGCATTAACTTTCTCATTCTTGTCAAGAACATAATTATGGTCATATCCTTTAAATTCTAAGTTTTCATACTTTTCTCCAATTTTGTATCCAATGGTATGAGGAACTGTAAAATCAAAAGGAGTGCCTTTTACCGGACGGATTTCACCTGTAGGTATCTGTGTGGCGTGTATCGGCGTGTATGCCGAAGCTTTTAAGGTAAGTATATGATCGAAAACATAACCTTTACCTACTCCGTGAAGATTGAAATAGGCATGATTGGTAATATTTATCACCGTTTTCTTATCGGTAGTTGCTGCATAGTCAATAATTATCTCGTTTTTATCGTTCCAGGTATAAGTTACCGACATTTTTACTGTTCCGGGAAAACCCTCTTCCATATCCGGGCTAAGATAAGTAAACTTTACAGCGGGATATTTGCAACTTTTTGAAATTTCGGAAGTCCAAACCTTGGAAAACCAACCATTAGAACCTCCGTGTAAAGTGTTCGGCCTGTTATTAATCGGCAAAGAATACTCAACTCCATCGAGCGTAAATTTTCCATTGGCAATTCTGTTGGCAAAACGACCTATACAAGCTCCTCCAAAAGGATCTCCCTTCACAATCGATTCCAGTTTTTCAGAACCAATTGTAACATTATCTTTAATTCCGTTTTTATCCGGCACATCAATCCTGACAATCCTGGCTCCATAATTCGTCAGTTTTAGGACATTTCCAGCCTTATTTGTCAGTGTATAAAGACATACCTCACTTCCATTATGATCTCCCAGTACTTCTTTTGTTACACTTGACTTTTGCCCAAAAGCCATGCAGCAAATCATTAGTACCGCGGCAATAAATATTGATTTTTTCATGATATAGATGGTTATCTGGATATTTAGTTATCAGATTCTAAAAGACATTGCATGTTGAATTACAAAAAAACGGATGTTTCAACTATTTTTTTGCAGCTTCTTTCAAGAAAAATTCACTCATCTTTTTAAACGTGTTTTCATTGAATGTAACCGGTCCATGCTGACCATTAGGAACTGAAATAAACTCGGTCAACAATCCTTTTTCTTTCAATGCAGCTGAGAAAAACTCGCTTTGGCAATGAGGTACTACAGTATCGGCTTCACCATGGATAACCAAAAAGTGAGGATTCTTTTTATTAATGAAAGTCATTGGACTGATTAAAGCTAACATATCCAGGTTGTCAGCCGGGTTTCCTCTGATCAGAGCAGCTTCTGGAGACTTATCATCTTTTGTTTTACTGCAATTTTCCATACGGGTAAAGTCAATAGGGCCAAACCAATCAACTACAGCATTGACTTTACTGCTAACGCTGAGAAAGTTTCCTACATTACCTTCAATGTCAACTGTCTTTTTGCCAACTGTAAATTTCTTTACATTATTTGTAGTTCCGGCCAAAGCAGAAAGGTGTCCACCGGAAGAGAAACCGGTAATTCCAATAAATAATGCATCAATTTTATATTTATCGGCATTTGCCCTTATAAACCGGATGGCAGCCTTTACATCATTTATTTGAGCGGGATAAACAGCATCTCCACTCGATCTGTGATTGATAGAAATAACAGCAAAACCACTATTGATCAATGGTTTTCCCAGTGATTGAAATCCCATTTGTTTTGCATTATTAGCATACCAGGCACTACCATATATTACAATAATAGCTTTATACGAAGCTTTTTCTACACTAGGCAAGTGAATATCAAGGTTATGATACACTTTGTCATCATTGCCATAATTTACATCGATCCATTGCTTACCTGCATTTTGACTAAAACAGGTAAAAGAGTAAAAAACAGCAAATAGTATTGCTAAAACGGGTTTTTTCATGCTTTAATAATTTATTGATTTTAAATAGTAAAATAGCTGTTTATCGTTCTGATTTTCATATTTGTAAGCTCCAAACAAAACAAGTTCCAAAGATATACACTATTTTTTACACGTTCAACTTCTATCTTTAATTATCTAATAGAATTTTAGAGTTAAAAAAATGAAAATAAAAAGGATGTGTCTGATTTTATTTTGACACACCCTCTTTTTAAAAATTACAAATCGCGTTGAATCTGTCTCATATTTAATAATTCCTAACGTATAGACTAAATCCAAACACAAAAGTTTAAAATTACCTAACGCCAAAGTTCATCAACTCGGGCGGGTTGCAAAAGCATTTGCCGATTCTTTAATGATGAAAAGACAAAACTATTTTTAACTATTTGGTTTTAATGATTAATGGACTCTCTACAATGGGTAATTTTCCTTTTGGTGAATTATCCTTTTCTATACTAATATCATTAAATGCCATAGCTTTTGGAACAATATAAGATATTGGAAGCACCTGATTTGTAACCATGTTATACGCAACTTTTTCAGTTGTCCCACCTAAAGTATATTTGAGTGATAGTATTGGGAACTCACTAATATTTGCACATCGGATTAGAGTTTCTTCTCCGGTTTTTGCAGAAACTTTATAAATGGCTGCGGGTTTGGTTAATCCTGAAGTACCAGCTTGTATGCCCTGTGCTATATTTGTTGTTTCAAACTTCCTTACAATATAAAAATATTCAAGCCCACTTTTTGCTGTTTCAGCCGTTACCGATTTTATCAAATCATTGTACGTTTGACCACCTGAATAGGAAATATTAATCACTCCCGGACTTTTTTGTCGATTACCAAAGATAGTAAATCTACTCGCACCGTTCGATTCTTTTATTTTAGGAGTAGGGATACGGTCACTCAACAACGTTTTGAGAATCCCTTTGTCTACCAGCAGTAATTCCTTTTGCGGAATCACACCCTCACCGTCAATGTCATACGAACCAACTAGTGCAGTGTTTTCAAAGGTCTTCATTGTAGGCTCAGAAACTATAGAAACGTTTTCAACACAAAGACGTTTACCTATCTTATTCTCAATTTTATTATTCATCCCCTTTGCAGTTACTACTGCATAAAGAGGTTCTCTTGCTGTAAGTAAACCGTTGTTGGTAAACAATTTATTATTAAACAGTTCTGCTAATGCATCACCTTCAAAAATTACCGGACCTTGATATGCTTCCTCAATTATCGGTGCAGAACGGCGTTTATCAAGATTCTCAGCCATCTGTTTTACTTTAGTTGTAATTTCTTCTAGTGTAGGAAGACTTTCACTTATTGGAGCATAACAAAGAACATGATCGTTTATCACTTCGCCATCAGTTGCCTGGGTAGAAGCATTAACAAGAAGACATGCCACACGTACGTCATATTGGATTTTTGAGCCTTCATTATTTATGCTGTAAACATTAGCATTAAAAAAGTAAGCATCTACAGACGAATTCTGAATTTGAGGATAATCTCTGAAAATTGAAGAAATCTTCTTTATATTATTTCCCCACAATGTTTTATCAGTTTTATTCGAAGTGTACGGAGATATAAACGTAACGGGTTGAATGCGTGAATAATCATCTACAATTTCACTTTTGTCTTTATTCTGTTGTTTCAACACACTAAGTTTTTGCGCGTAATTATCAACAGCAGATTTATAACTTTTATCTAATATTGACCAGAAAACACGCCGAATAGCTAAATAATTATTATCAATAGGCAACGCCAAGTTTGTGCCGCCAAAATTATAGTTTTGCTGTCCACTTACAAAATTCTCATCGGTTAAAGCATAATCTCCTACTAGAAGTCGGAAATTTGAATTATTTAACGGTAATATAACAGAGCGTGTTAGGGCTCCTAATGAAGCTTTTCCCGAATAGTATTGACCTTCAGCTATTGTGTTCTGAATAAAAAAAGGCGACTTGTAGTCCTCAAGCTTTAGTTTTAGGTTACGTGACATTTCATCAGTTAAAGCTTTAAAAATCAAACTGTCAGAAGTCTTTTGAGCAAGCAAATTAGATGTAGCAAGTAACAGTAATATGGGTAAAATATATTTTGATAGTTTCATGATTTCGAATTTTTCAGTATTAATTATTTTCTTCTGGTCGTGGTAATATATAAGAACGTTCTTGCGATTTTACATTCTTTTGCGTTTCTATAATCTTCACTAAAACCATAGGACTACAACAAGATACAGGAATTGAACCCGATTCGGCTCCACAGGTTCCGTTAAATACTCCTTTGCGTCCACCCGCCATATCTATCTGAGCAAACATGGATAAAGGAGTACCGATAAGGTCCACACCACGTACTATTTCATCTGGCCGACCGTCAACATAAACACGATACACCAAAGTGGGTGTTACATTAAACGAACTGGGATTGTATCTGCCTGTGGTAGTGAAACCACCTGTAACCTCTTGAAAAAGATATCCGTATTCAGCTTTTTGTTCCTTTGCCAGACGGATTAGCTCTGCACGTAACTCCTCGGTGCTTTTGGGATCAGAGGTTTCTACAACCAGATTTGATTGGCGCGATTCCACTTGCATTCCAATACCTGCTCGGGCATGACCATTTGTTTTAGAAAATCCATTTATCGGAGTGCGCGACATCAAAAAGTTTTTCAAGATCCCTTTCTCAACAACATTTACATTTTCAGCTTTTGATGCCTGATCGTCATAGCTGTAATAGCCATTCAAATCGATACCAGCATAAGATTTGAGCAACGGATTTGAATATACATTTAACGATTTCGGCAAGATTTGTTCACCTATTTTTTTCTTAAATGTCTGTGCATCATTCTCACTTTTCATACGTTGACCCTCAACACGGTGTCCGAATATTTCATGAAAAAAAACGCCTGCTGCTTCGGCTGAGAGTAAAGCCGGCCCCGAAAACGGATTGGCAACTGGTGCATTTTTCAAGGCAATCAAATTGCTAACTACAGTCTCCGCATATTTTTGCATTTCATTATCGGCAGGTAAATGGTCGGGGCGATATGAAAAGAAACTCTTATTAAGTGGTAATTCCATACCATCTTTAGCTTTTATAGTCCCCTGTATAAAAACGTTGCATGCAGTGGTATTTTGGACTACTTTGTCTCCGTCACTTGACAGAAAATACTTTCGGGTAATTTGATAATTGATGCTCGACATACCGTAGAATATGGCTGAGTCTTTTAAAAAAGCCGAAGAGTACTTTTTTGTCCTACTTTCCCATTCTTTTTTATTAAACATTAAGCTTTCGAAGTTTAATGGTTTCTCCTCAGATACATTTGGCGCATTGGGTGAGAAATCTGGCGATAGATCTTCCTCTGCTATCTTCACGGAAATATTTGCTTTTACTTTTGAAAATTTTGCCACCGCATCCTGATATGCGCTATTAGTAGCTTTCCACACTGTGTTTTTTATAGCTTCTGGATTGTCTTCCGATGGCAATTCAACTGCGTTATAATAAATCTCCGAATATCCATTCGTGTTCCTTATTGAGTGAAAATTATCAATTTGAGGTGATCCTACACGGATAGTTATTGTAAGTACGCGTGCATTATTGCCCATAGATTGCACCAAAGCCCCAAACTGAGATGCTATATAGTAACTTTTTAAATCATCTACACGATAAGCTATGTAATAAGCCGGTATTTCTTGTGTTTTGAGAACTGCAAATTCACGATTTAACTCCTCCTGCAAGATGTTTGGTAACTTATCTTGCGCATTTACGTTATTGCAGCAATAAATGGATGACACAAATACTGCGGTAAAAAACAGGTACTTAGAAATGATCTTTTTCATAAAATCAATTTAATTGTGGTATAAATAAGTAGTTTAATAAATATATATGTTGCATTCTTTAATTTTTATTTTTCACCAATATCTTTGCTTATTCTATTTTAACTAGTTGATAGAATACCGAACAACGGTTTTTAATACTGTCGTCATTTAAATAGCCGTTTTTAAATCAACGATCAGTTGAGTTATTTGAGCTTTAAATTTTGTATCGAACTCTATAGGTTCTTTGTCACTTTTGGCTAAAGTAATTAATTGAAGCCCTATGCTTACAAGCCTTCCCATTTTGCTTTTGGTAGGTGGCGACAGCGTTGTCCCTATTTTGGGGTAGGGATATTAGTTGTAATTTTCCTCACAAAGCCTGTCCGACTACCGGCGGATTACGATTCGCTAAACATATACTAGCCTTGGTAGATAATTGCTATTTTCCAATAAGAGTGATTAATATCACTCCGTTTCCTCCTCGCGAGCCATAAATGGAGGCATCGGAATCTTTAAGAATACTTATATATTTAACCATGCGAGGATCGATAGACCCGATAGACTCGAGCGACACCTCAACGTTATTAACAAGCACCAATGGATCGCTTAAACCATTGATGGTACCTAAACCTCTGATTCTGATCTTATTCCCGTTCACTTCAACGCCCGGAACCTCTCCCCGAATCAGTTCATACACATTTTGATACATTGCATATTTATTTTTTTTTCCATCAACGCTACCTACGTTGGTTGTCAGGGTTTTTTTCGGAGCCGAACCATAACCGATATTTACCTCCTCATTATCGGTATTGTCTTGTTTCACCGCATTTGAAGGAGGTATTACATTCTCGAGTTTGAAATTGATGACTGTTCTGCCTTTAATTTCTTCATTCACAACACCGCTTGATAGATTGAAAATAGAGATGAGCACTGCATCGGCCTTTACTTTAACCTTATACATACCATTCTCGTCGGTGCTGACATCGGTACTTTTATTGTCAATTAGCACTGCAGCGCCGGATACCGGTTTGTTATTAATATCAATCACTTGCCCGGTAATGTAATACTTTTTCCCTGAGTTTTGAGCAAAAGAACTAAAGGATAAAGTCAAACTGAAAATCACTAAAAGGAATGTTTTTGTTTTCATAACTTACTTTGTTTTTTAATTTATAAATCCTGTTCTGTTTAATGTATTCATTCTACTTTTATGCTATCAAAAATGTATATTATTCTCTCGGTGGAGAAATCAATCACATCTTATCAAGGTCAAAAACGGGCTGTGGCGGACAATTGGCTACAGCCAACGTTCAACTAGGCTTTTATTCTTTCTTTGAAATGCTTCAAATATGGGGTCATCACACTGTACTTTTCTCCGCAAGCAATTAAATCGTCGAGCATCTTTGTCATTTCTTGTGGAGAATGGTTGGTATGTCCGTCAAACATTATCATCAACGCTTCATCAGAATACACCTTTCTGGCAATGGCAACACTGATAAACAAGGGCAAGTAATACAATAGGTTTGCCTTCTCGGATCTCGGATTAATTCCTCTTTTCAGGCAAACGTCAAGTCCTTCGCGTATGGATTTTATCGTTTCTTTGATTATTTTCGAGTCACGCACAAATGCCTTAGCATCTCCGGCAGTTATTATTCCGGCTGACAGACCGGCAGCAACAGCATAATGAGTAATAAGCCAAACATAAATCTGAGTACTTATTGTTGGTTTAAGATTTGCGGCTTCTAATGCTTTGGCAATTTTCTGTACACGAGCTGTTTCCTCACCGTTTAACTCGCCAAGTGGAGTATGTGAGTATTTCAAGCCTGATATTGCACAGTAAATGCTTTTGTTGTCACGACCTCCTCCCACCATAAAGGGAAAACCGAAAAAGTATTGTTCGGGAGAAAGATAGTTAGCTATTTCGTCAAAATCGTCTTTCCACATATTTTGAAAGAAAAGAATGTGCGCTTTTCCTGCCGATTTGGCTAACACGGGCAATACTTCTTTCAAATGAAGGTTGTTGGTTGATACAATGATATATTCAAAATCATTCTGCGAGGATAGTTCAACCATTACATTTGGTCGGAAAACAGTCTGTTTTATCTGTTTTTGTCCTCCTCTAAAGTCGGTGCAATGTATCGCAATACCATCTTCTTCGATTTGTTGTTTTTTCTCATTTCGTACTAAAACACTTAAGTCGTGTCCTGCTTCTGAAAGTTGCCAACCATAAGTGCAGCCAACGATTCCTGCACCGTAAATTAATATCTTCATAATCGCGTTGATTTTTTATATTTAAACTTGCGCTAGCTAGAGCCATTCGCCAAACAATGCTCGCTAGCGTACGTCCAACTGAGAGGGAGAAGAAGTCAAATCTTCTTTTTCTTTTGGCATCAGAATACCTGAGAATTTTTCCGATTTAATTATTATTAGAATAGAAAGTAGAATTAGCAAAATGTTTGTGTAATTAACCGTCGTACTCATCGTCGTTGAAGGACCTGTTTCAGTAATACGTACTCCTGTTGTTCCGATTTTTTCTCCAGTAGGACCATGACTAATTGAAGTTTGGTCAGTGGTTGTTGGACTTTTTGTAGTAAAAGTATTGCTTGTTAGTAGGTTACCACTATAAGTCAACATGAAAAATCCAATAAATAGCACAGCAATATGATAAATCGTTTTCTTCCCGATTTGAAGAGTTACTTCGGTAGGATCGGTCAATCTAAGTAGCTTCAATATTTTGTCAGTCTGAAACAGGAGCAAATAGCCGAATAAGCCATACAACGCGATAAAAACAAAATATATAACACTGAAATTGGTTTGAGATACTCCCATCATATCAATATTTATGTTTGTCGATATAGACTGAAAAGTGATATAAACAACAACTAAAGCAATAATAGATTCAATAAACTTCCATGCTGCAATAATTCCAATAATTTTAATGGAAACTTCGTAAATGTCTTTCTTTTTCATGATAATTTCAATTTAAGTGTTTTGTATAATAAAATTGTATTTGTTTATTTTTAAACGCTTACCGCCGAACATCGCTCGGTGATCACGTTCAACTAAGGTAGATAATTGCTATTTTCCAATCATAGTGATTAATATTACTCCGTTTCCTCCTCGCGAACCCAGTTTGGCATAGCGTCCCGCTATGTCATAGTTAGAACTTGTCCGTCTGCTGACGGAAGGAAAGCTCCTGCTTTCCATATTATTTATGCAAGGCAGAGCCTTGCTTTTAGCTCTGACGAAGCGGGACGCTTCGCCAAACTTAATACTGCCAGCCTACGCTCAACTAGGTTTTTTATTTCTCGTTGATATATTTAATAACTTCAAAATAAAATTTCCGTCTATTTTTAGGATTAATTGTCAGATTTTCCATTACATCATTATTTTTAATCACAGCTTCCGTATCCCAGTTGCCTTTTGTGAATTTAAATTGAGCAGGGAAATGCAATTTGACTTTTAATTCTCTTTCAAAATCTGATTTTTTATTCATTTTAATTCTCGCAGGATTCCACATACCTAAATTAGGTTGATTCCCTGTGATATAAATTTCATCATTCTTGTTAGGTACTTTCATCTGAATAGTAACTTCATATTCTTCCAATGAGAACTTGTCTTTTTGTTGTCCGTAAACGTTATCAAAATACTGGCTTAGAGCAAAACTTAAACTTACAGGAAATGTACTCCAATGGGTTTCGTTTGGAAAATCTTTGATAACAACTTTTACATTGTCTGAATGTAAAGAATCTTTCAAAAAGGAATAAACTTTTTCGCGAGCTGGTTTCCATTCTGGCCAGTAAGTAACTCCTTCATCTGCATTACTCAAATATAAATATTGAGTCGTTTTTTTATTATCAAAGTCAAAGTGATAAAATTCTTTTACTAATCTTTCGTCATCATACGCTAAATTCGGAGAAATAGCAATATAGTTATCAAACAATTTAGGTTCTTTGAACATCGAATATAAAATGAATGAAGCTCCTAAAGAGTGACCTATTGCAGTTCTGTGTGTTAATGCTCTATATTTAGTTTCGATTAAAGGAACAACCTCATTCTTTACATACTTTAAAAAGTTGTCTGCATTCCCTGAATACTTATCATAATGTTTTTTAGACTCATCTGATTGAAATTTTGGTAGCATATCATTATTTCTTGCATAGTCAAGCTTTTTATTATAAGGAGAAGATATTCCAACAACAATAAATTTTTTGTAGTCTTTGTTTAAAAAACTAATTATAGAGTGCGTATAATCAAATAATTCTCTGCTTTGTGCATCAAACACATATATGACATCATAATACCAAAATGGACATTCATCATATAATGCAGGTGTGTAGACAAAAATTTCTCGTTCTTGAGTCAATTCTTTTGAATGAATTTTAATTTTTTCGATTCTTGCAGTTTGTTGTCCATAAATTGCAATAGAAAAAAGGATTAAAATTGCTGCGAAGGTTGTTTTTCTAATCATTTGTTTCTTTTTTTTAAAGTTACACCTAACACCCATATATACTTAGTCCACTCATTTTATTCCTTTATTTATTCGGATATCCCCAGTTTACCGAGTATTTATATCATTCATAAGCAGGCAATAAATAGTGTCTTTATTTTTTCCCACCCAGTTTGGCATAGCGTCCCGCTATGTCATAGTTAGACGCTTCGCCAAACTTAATACCGACAGCCTACGGTCAACAAGAGCAGGCTTATTCTTATTATTGTAGTTCGTTTTGTGTTTCTATTTGTAAACTGTATACAATCTTAATCCAATTAAAGAAACCTTTAAAGATTGTTCCGACTACTATATTCGCTACCACAAAAAAAGATAAATAGAGAAAACCAATAAAAAAAGCAGGATTAGAAAGTGAATTTGGAGTATGTATTACCATTGAAAAAAATGGAACAACATATGCCAATATAAATCCAATCAATACTGTGAAGAAACATCCAATAAACCATTTTATCATCTTTTTATTCTTCAGAAATTCATCCGTAAGATAAAAGTAGGCAATATAAAATCCGGTTAAGCCCGCTGCATAAAATATAAACATACTATCTATTACACATCCAGAGACTTCTTTCTTTACTAGCATCTGAATCATAAAATAAAGCAAACCAATCATCAACCAATAAAGTGTATGTATTGTGACTTCTGCCAGTCTAAACAGAAAACATTCCCTTTTGGTCTTAAATTCGGGAATTTTCTTCTTGCTGTAAAAGAATAATATGACCCCTGAAATCAATAACACTAAACCACCGATTAATACAATTGAATAGTGTTTTTTCTTTTCGTAAATCATAGACGAATACTCTTTCAAACAAACTTCTTTATTGAAATTACAATCAGGTTTCTCCTTTAAGTGTTTTTGTTTCAAATAATCTAATAGATAAACATTTTCAGTCTTAATTTCTTTCTCGTTTACTGATATTTTCCACAAAATACTCGTAGATAACAAAATAGAATAAAATCCAAGAGCTATAATAATCGATGTAATAATTGTCTTCATAAATTTTGTTTTGGGATTGCTAAAAGTTACAAATCGTTTTTATTTTAGAATACTGTTTTTATTTTTTTACACTTACACTAATATCAATATAGTTTCCACTCTAGTTTGTTTATGTTCCACATAGTGGTAACTATATCGACCATATAATCATGATTCTTTTATTTATCATCAGGCAGTAAATAGGGATTTAATTTTTTTCAGCACCAAAGTTAATACTTGTTTTTGATTCTGCTCTATTTATGTAAAAAAGTTTAGATATTTACATAAAAAAAAAGAGCGCGAACTCCGTCGCGCTCCCGATAGGATTATTTATTTTGCAGTTTCAGTAGTTGCCGGTGCAGCACTTTTTACGGTTTCGAGGGCATGATACTTTTTGCGATATTCGTCCATTATGTTGAATAAAGCGGTGATGGTTTCATTCGGTGCAAAATTGAAAGCTTGCTCTATGGAAGTGCAAAATTGTATGTAAGCAGCTACGGCAGCTGGTTTAAATGAACTCGCAGCCTCATCGCGTTCGGCGTACTCGGTAGTACGATTACTATAGAAACTGTTCAATTCCATGTTTTTTGAATCTAACCCATCAAACAGATTATCTATGCCCAGCGTTTGAGCAGCAGCTTGCAAATCGGGACGGGCTCTGTATTTCAGTACCATGTCAGTCACTGTACCGGTTTCAATATTGACCGGTTGTGAAGCCACACCTTTGTAAGGCACTAAAAAAAGATGCAGAGTAGAAGCGGCAGATTTCTTAGCCTCATTGCTACTTCGCAGGTACGACCCCGTAACTCTGAAGATCTCAGCTATAATAGCATCTCGCTCTTTGTCGAGAGCTTTTACACCATCACTCAGGGCACTTTTCTGAGCCTGATTCATACCCGCCCCCAGATTTTGTTGGGCAAGTTCCAATTGATCTAACGTAGCCGTAGGAATGCTTCCCAGATTGGGCACTAAAGGTTTGGCTAATTCAATAGTCGATTTATTCAACGAAAAAAGCCCTGAAATTGTCAAATGATTGACATAAACTGAAGAAAACGGAACATAATTCATAATAAGCAAATTTTAAATAGATACTTGAGAATTGATTTATAATTAATTACTTTATTTCAAATCGTTTTTTTTCATCAATAACGCTATACAATTTGTAGAAACCCGAACTGAGCATGATTGATGCCTGTACAATTTGTAGAAGGTTGAACAGTGCTTCATTCTTGTCTATACAATTTGTACAGACCTAAACAGAGCATCAACCAAGGCTATACAATTTGTAGAAGGTTGAATGGAGCTTCATTCTTGTCTGTACAATTTGTAGAGGCTTGAACAAGTCTTTTTGCCTTTAAATAATTTATATCGCGCCTCTACACTTAGAGTTGCACTATCTTATTTCTGCCAATTAACGTGTTTATATGAAAAGGAGCAGACTATTTAAACAAAATGCGCAACAAAGTTAACGGCTTATTTTCTGATTTGCAAATTTTCTCGTCATTATTTTTACTAAATTTACATGTTATACAACATGTTTTTTCACATAGCTAACAACAAAAGTCTATATAGTTTATGTAATTCAGAACCAAATCTTATTCCATTTGTTTCTTTGAGAAAACACCAACACTATGAACAAGATAAGATCAATAGAGCAAATCATTGCACCGTCGGCACCTCACCTGGTAGGCACCGATTTTAGCGTGCATACTATCTTCCCCGATACATGGAAAATGCATCGGGAACGTATGAGCCCGTTCTTTTTGTTGGATTACGGTTCTAAAGCAGCATCGGCACCGGTAGAAAGTCCCCGGCGTGTGGGCGTGTACCCGCATCAGGGGTTGGAAACGGTAACCATAGCCTATCATGGTAAAGTGGCACTCCACACCGGTGCAGAGCATCCGGAGGTGATAGAAAAAGGAGAGGTGCAGTGGCTGACTGCTGAAGCGGGCATTTTGCACAAGAAGTATTACGAAGCGGAGGCAGAAAAAGCGGGAGGTGAATTTCAGATGGTACAACTGTGCGTGCATCTGCCGTCCAACTACAAAGAGCGTGTATCGAAACATCAGTCCATCCGCCGCGAAGAACTGGGACAAGCCGTTTTGCCCGACGGCAAAGGGGTGGTGGAAATCATTGCCGGCAATTTCAATAAGTCGCCAGAGCCACATTTGCCTTTTAGCCCTATCGAAATATATAACGCGCGCCTGAAAAAAGGAGCTAAAGTACATTTTTCGTTTCCCGAAAATTACAATACCGGCTTTATGATTATTGAAGGAGAGGTAACGGTGAACGAGCAAACGGCTAGTGCCAATCACTTTGTACTGTTTGCTAACAACGGCACGGACATTTACATGGAAGCCACCAAAGAGACCATCGTACTTATCCTGAGCGGTGAACCTATGCAGGAACCGATAGAACCCTACAGTCCTTTTATGATCAACAGCAAACAGGAAATAGTGGATGCGTACGACGATTGGAACAACGGAACGTTCGGGTATTTGAGGGAGTAAAGAGATGGGGTGGATTTCGTCTTATTCTCTTCAACCGCCCTAAATCCCTAAAGGGACTTATAGTTAGTTCCGTCTCCTATGACCAAGTCCTGTGAATATTTTGTCAAATATGAATTACCCATAATGCATTTTAAAGATATTTTCAATAGAAATACAAGAGATATTAAACTGCACACAGTTTGGCAGCGAGTGACCTCGTCCGATGAACCGAAAAACAAGTAAAGTTGGCGTTTGAAACTGTCCTGTTTGAGCGACGTAGGAGCGAGTTTGGACGGTTTTAGCCAATTGAGCGTAAGTTTTTCGAGTGAAGCGTCCGTCAGCTGACGGATTGACTTTTTTGCTTACTTTTTGTGTTAAGACAAAAAGTAAGTCAGGGTTTGGGGCGGAAGCCCCGATAAAACAAAATAACTTTTTCTAAATGCACTACGGATTATAAATTATAAAACATTACCTATTTATGGTGATTGCACCGCAACTCTCGATGCTTTACTTTTGTAACAAAAAACAAATTACATGTCGAAAACAGAAAAACAATTATACAAACAAGCTTATCAATTAAGCCTATTCACCATCATCTACAATGTGCTGGAAGGTGTTGTGTCGATGATAATGGGCTATCAGGACGAGACACTCACCCTTTTTGGCTTTGGAGTGGACAGCTTTATTGAAGTACTCTCGGGCATTGGTATTGCCGTGATGATACTGCGTATCAAGCAAAACCCCGACAGCTCGAAAACTCCGTTCGAAATAAAAGCCCTGAAAATAACCGGAACAGCGTTTTATCTGCTCTCCGCGGGACTACTGGCGGGAATCATCGTCAACCTCATCAACCATCACAAACCCACAACCACCTTGTGGGGTGTGGTTATCTCCATCGCTTCTATTGTGGTTATGGTATGGCTGATGAACAGCAAAAAAAGCGTGGGCAAGCGATTGCATTCGGCCGCCATCATTGCCGATAGCAATTGCACAAAGGTATGTGTTTACATGTCGTTTGTTTTACTTGCCTCAAGCGTGATTTACGAATACACCGGATTTGCTTACGCTGACATCATCGGTACGGCTGGCCTGATTTACTTTTCGGTAGTCGAGGGCAAGGAAGCCTTCGACAAGGCGAAAGGAAAAGAATGTGCATGCGAGAAATGTGTGGATTAGATTAGATGGGTTGTGAATAGTGCCAAAGTTCAGCTGCGGGATTTTTCATTTAGCAGCGTTTAGACTTATATTGTAATAATATCGTAACTTTCAGTCTATTGTAAGTAAGTGGAAGTAAATAATGTCCTATTTTAATTTTATAGAGAAAATATGTTTATTTCAATTGCCGCGGATAAAATGATATAGATCTACAAGGCTTTAGCCAAATTTTAAATACTATTTGGCTAAAGCCAATATGTTTTTTGCCATCAGCCCGTCCCATAAATGGGACGGCAATTGATACAAAAAATGCGACATTATATTGTTCACATTACTTAATTAAATATTTCAGCGCAAACATACTCCATGAAACGATTGGCTATTATAACCGGGATACTTTCCGGATTTTTGTTTGGTATTGCCACTCCATTCAGTAAACTGCTATTGGCGAATTTAAACTCTTTCCAATTGGCAGGTTTACTTTATTTGGGGGCAGGACTTGCTATGTTTCCGTATATATTTAAGAAAAACAGTCATCTCAAACTACTTTTTCAATCGGGCAGCAGAGCTAAAACAGTAGGCATCATCTTCTTTGGCGGGTTTATGGGACCTTTGCTTTTACTGGCCGGTTTAAAAACAGCTAACGCAGCTTCAGTATCCATTTGGTTGAACATGGAGCTTGTAGCGACGGCCATTTTAGGTGTTTTGATTTTTAAAGATGCTCTTGACAGAAACACATGGATTGGCGTTTTACTGACTATTGTGGCAGGTATTATTACTTCTTTTGGCGAAGGTTTCAGTGGTATCGCCTCCGGCTTATTAATTACCGCAGCTTGCATCTGTTGGGGAATTGACAATCATTTAACAGCAATCACCGATGGAGCTTCACCTCAAACAGTTACATTTGTAAAAGGCATTGTGGCCGGGTCGGTCAATTTATTCATTGGTTGTATCATAGCCACTCAACCTATACAGTTTGGAAGCATTGCTCCTGCTCTGATGGTTGGCGTCTTTTCCTACGGTTTCAGTATCGTTTTGTATGTCACCTCAGCGCAAAACATTGGAGCTACCCGAAGTCAAATACTATTTTCTACTGCGCCATTGTGGGGTGTGGTGTTGTCATATATTTTTGCTCACGAATCATTTCAGTGGGTACACCTTATTTCAATACTTCTTTTAGCATTGGCGGTAATCATCACAAACATAGTAACCCACAAACATCTACATACACACACTTCGATGCAGCATATACACTACCATCAACATACCGACGGGCATCACCAACACGAGCATGATGGCGAAACGGTTAATGCCGGCAAGTGGCATTCGCATCTGCATACGCACGAAGCAGTAACCCACGAACATCCTCACGACCCTGATTTGCATCACAGACACGCACACATATAATTCATGATAAAAAGTCGATATGAAAATAAGAGATAGCGGAATGCCAGAAGAGACCATGTGGTCAACATTTTTTGATTCGGAAATAATTTTACAACAGATGGAAGTGAGTCCCGACTTGCATTCTATAGTAGATTTGGGTTGTGGTTTCGGCACTTTCTCTATTCCTGCTTCCCAAATCGTAAAAGGCACAGTGCATGCATTCGATATTGACGAAGTAATGATTCAACTATTAAAAGATAAAATTGACCGGCAAAACATATCCAATATTGAATTACATCTCCACGATTTCATTGCACAAGGCTCCGGTTTGCCCGATAATTCGGTGGACTACGTTATGTTGTTCAATATTTTGCATCACGACCATCCCACTTCTATCTTGAACGAAGTGCACCGGATAGTAAAGCCGGGCAAAAGCGCAGGCATCGTTCACTGGCGTAGTGATATCCCTACACCCCGCGGTCCGAAACCGGATATTCGTCCTACTCCTGAGCAATGTAAACAATGGGCAATAACATCAGGCTTTATAGTGCAGAAAGAAGTACTATTGGGGCCTTACCATTTCGGAATCATTATCAGCAAACTTAAATAAGAATGTTTGTTTAATAACTGTGTAATGATCAGAATACAATGTAGTATTCTCTATTTTTTGATTATTTTCCGGCGATTACAAAGTGATTACAGCTAATGCGAGAAGGAGTTGCTTTAAAATAAGTAACTCTTTTTTGTCCTTTCAAGCGATTAAGTCTCTCCCACCCTAAAAGTTATTCTCTGGCCTCGCGTTACAATCAACTACAATTTTATTCACAAAACAAACTTTAATAGTTGTAATTTGAATAAAAACTTATTTGTATTTATTACAAATTTCAAAAAAAACAATAAATTCGTCGAGAATGCAATCAAAAATGCAATATCTTTGCACTTTATTAAGTTTATCTTCCAAATCGATAGACTACAAGAAATTTCAAACTACCGACATTCAACATCATTTATGAAAAAACTGACCAATATCCTCTTTTCAATGACCACCACCATCGTGTTGTTATTGATCTTTGCTGCAAGTATAGGCTACGCCACCTTTGCCGAAAATAGTTCGGGTACAGAATATGCCAAAGAAATAGTATATAACGCCAAATGGTTCGAACTACTGCTTGTGTTCCTGATTGTAAACATGTTGGGTAGTGCCATTCGGTTTAAAATGACCGACAAGCGCAAGTTCAGCGTACTGCTCTTCCACCTGTCTTTCATCATCATTCTTATCGGTGCCGGTATTACCCGCTATTTTGGTTCAGAAGGAATGATGCATTTGCGTCAGGGACAAACCAGCAACGAAATCACCTCCGATAAAAGTTCTGTGCTTGTTGTTGCCGAATACAAGGGCGAAAAAGTGGAAAAATCATTTCCGGCAAGTTTCTCCGACGCGAGTTCGAACGATTTCTCTCAATCTATTGAAATTGGAGGAAAAACAATTAATATCGAAAACGAGCTCTACATCCCAAACTCCATCGAAACGCTCGAAGCCGACGATAAAGGCGAACCGGCTTTCGATCTTTTTGTAATGAATCAGAACAGTCAGGGACAGGACATCATCCTTGCCGCCGGCGAAAGCACCGAAAGTAGCGGAATACAGTTTGCCTTTGCCGATAGCACCGTTAAGGCCGACGTACATTTCACCATGAATGGCGACCAACTCTTGATGCAAGCCAATGCTCCGGTAGCTAAAATGTCGATGATGGAAAGTAGTGAAGTCACCATTCCGCCTGGAACACTCTTACCGGCTCAGGAAAGAACCATTTACAAATCGGGCAAACTGGTTTTCGTATTGAAAAAATTCATGACGCATGCCAAAAAGAGCGTGACACAATTTAACCCAGACATGAATAAATCGGGTGTAATGATAAAACCTAAAAATGCCATTGTCTTCAACGTCGCCGATGGCGAACTCTCTAAAAAGGTAAATGTCCTGTCTGCCGAAGGCGAAAGTCTTAATCCCGGCATTTGCCTGCTGAACGATGTAAAAGTAAGTATCAGCTATGGTAATCTGCCACAGAAATTACCGTTTAGCATCACGCTGCGCCAGTTCCAGTTGGATCGTTACCCGGGGTCCAACAGCCCGTCGTCCTACGCCAGCGAAATTACGCTTATCGACAAGGAATTGAAAACGCAACAACCTTTCCGCATTTACATGAACAATATTCTCAACTACCGCGGATATCGCTTCTTCCAATCTTCGTACGATCAGGATGAACAAGGCACCGTTTTATCGGTAAACCACGACTATTGGGGAACGATGGTCACTTACATCGGCTACTTCTTTATGTTGATAGGCATGATTCTGACGCTGTTCAACAAAAACAGTCGATTCTTCACGGTTATAAAATTAAGTAACGCATTGCAACAAAAGCGCAAAGCTTCCAAAATGCTTATGCTTGCCGGATTGCTGGTTGCTTCTGGCTCCATGTTTGCGGCCAAAACGTCTAACACTAAAAAAGCACACCTCGAAGCCTTGAGTAGTTTACTCATTCAGGATGAAGCACAAGGAAGAGTGGAACCGCTGAGTACCTATGCATCGGATTTGGTTCGTAAAATCACAAAGAAAACAAGCTACAATAACCAATCGGCCATGGAGGTGCTGTTGGGCATGATGACGAATCCCAGCAAATGGCAAACCGAACCGGTGATTAAAGTGGCGCACGAAGAACTGGCCAAAGAACTAGGATCGACAAATGACTATGTGACCATTAATCAATTATTTGATAGTAAAGGACAGTACAAACTGGCCCAAAAAGTAGAAACAGCTTACCAAAAAGATCCATCGGCTCGTAATCAATACGAAAAGGAATTGATAAATGTTGACGAGCGTTTAAATATCGTCAATAGCATCTTCACAGGGCGCATTTTGAACATTTTCCCTGTTGCAGGCCATGATACCGAAAAATGGACTGCAGTAAATTTCAGTGCTGAATCGGCCGCCCAACCTGCAATGGGAAGTACCAAAGGAGGCGTGTGCCCCATGTCCGGTAAAACCGGAATGACCGACATGCCTGCAAGTGGCGAAGGAATGGGTGGAGGAATGGACAAAGGGATGGGTGAAGGAACGATGACTGGTACGGGCGATAAATGTCCGGTTACAGGTAAAACCGGTAAAGCCGGTAAACTTGACGAGGCAGCGATGAGTGGAATGGGCGGAATGACAGGAAAAACTGACACTGCAAGCAGTCCTATGGAAGGTAACATGCAAAACATGCCTGCCAATGCAATGGGCGGCGGCATGCCAATGGTTGGAATGATGGGTTCAGATAAATCAACCGGTCCCGAAGGTTTACTCAGTGCTTACTTTTCAGCGGTTCTTCATGGCGAAGAATCGGGTGATTGGAGTTTTGCAAACAGTGCTCTGTTGAGTCTCAAAAACTATCAGTTCCTGAATGGAGGCGTTCAGCTTCCTTCAAAGACGAAAGTGAAATTCGAAGTTTTTTATAATAATCTGAGTATATTTCTTACACTAGCCATACTATACGGTTTGCTTGGTGTGCTACTCATTGGCTTACACATTATCAATATTCTGAAATATAACCCTAAAATTGAGAAATACCTCAATAAAAGTATCTATCCGCTGATGCTTATGTTTGCCCTGTACACGGCAGGCTTGCTTATGCGTTGGTATATCTCGGGACATGCACCCTGGAGTAACGGTTACGAAGCCATGATTTTTGTAGGTTGGGGAGCAAGTTTGGCCGGTTTGGTATTTGCCGGACGATCACCCGTCACATTGGCAATCACATCATTGTTATCAGCCATAGCTCTGTCGGTAGCCGGCATGAGTTGGATGAATCCCGAAATAACTAATTTAGTACCTGTACTAAAATCGTATTGGTTGGTGGTTCACGTGGCAGTCATCACTTCTAGTTATGGATTCTTTGCCATGGCAGCCATGTTGGGAATATTCAACTTGTGCCTAATGACAGCCCGCACCGAAAAAAACAAAGTACGCCTCAACGAGAGTGTGCAGGAGTTTAGCTATATCATCGAACTGGCATTAACCATCGGCCTTTTCATGCTGACCGTAGGTACATTCCTGGGAGGTATTTGGGCCAACGAATCGTGGGGACGCTATTGGGGATGGGATTCTAAGGAAACCTGGGCATTGGTGAGCGTATTAGTTTATTCGGCCATTCTTCATTTACGTACCATCCCGAAAACAAATAGCTTACTGATATTAAATACCGTATCGGTACTTGGTTTCGGATCGGTAATTATGACATTTGTCGGGGTAAATTATTATCTATCAGGAATGCATTCATACGGACAGGGTACACCTCCTCCAATTCCGGTGGGTGTTTATATAGCCATAGTCGGTATCATTGCACTCGTTGGTTTTGCTTATAATGCAGAGAAAAAACACCAAAAATAATTTGAAGTTAATTCAAAAACATTATTTTTAGTAACAGACTAGTTATTGCAGATTTACAGTGATATAACTGATTAATTTGGACTTTCACTATTAAGATTGAATTTAAATTAGGCGGTAGAAATAAAAAAAATGGAATAATCACAACAATTTATAGTTACATTTGATTGATAATTACTCGCATCCCAAGTTAAAAACAGATAAAATCTAATCTAATTTAGTTGGATTTCAAACAAAAAAACATTCGTTAATGACTCGATTCATTCACAGACTATCATTAAGTATTTATTATATTATTGTTTTAGTTGCAGTTGGAGTGCTGACCTATTTCGGCTTGTCGTATTATAAACTGCCAATAGAAGAACGCTATTTCAGCGGTTTACACGAGTTACTAAAACCTAGTGGTTACATCGGACATGGATTAGGAATTTTTGGTACCTTACTCATTGTGGTTGGTCTATTCGGCTACATGGCACGCAAAAGAATGAAAATCTTTTCGCACATTGGGGTGTTAAAATACTGGCTCGAATTACATATTTTCATGACCACGTTGGGTAGCGTTTTCGTACTTTTTCATACCGCTTTCAAATTTGGAGGAATAGTATCTGTAGGCTTTTGGAGTTTAGCTATTGTATGGTCAAGCGGTGTCATTGGACGATTTATTTACCTTCAAATTCCACGTACCATCGAAGGACGTGAACTAAGTCTTCAGGAAGTGAAAGACTTTAAAGATGAACTGGACTTAAAATTAAAGAACAAGTACGATATCGATTTTTCGGAAATTAGAACAACTAAGTTTTCTCAATTGAAATTGAAGCTTTTAGCTAAAAATATATCCGGAAAAGATTACAAAGCAGTGAAAGCACTTATTCGGGATGAACGAAAAATAGAAAAGCGAATCAGGCGGCTGGCCTCTATGCAGAACATGTTTAAATACTGGCATGTGGCGCATTTACCATTTTCGCTTATCATGCTTATTATAATGGTGATACACGTTTCTGTAGTATTATTTTTTGGTTACAAATGGATTTTCTAATAATTAACGGATGAGTGATACAATAATTGGATATTTAATATATGGCGTTGTGGCTTTGTTGGTGTTGGTCATAATGAGAATTTATTTAAAGAAGCAAAAAAGAGAGTCGAACGAGGTAGATGAAAAAATAGCACAGGCCAAAGAAGATGGTGTGCATGAACCGGTTTCGTTATATCCGGTTGTTGACCCCGACAGATGTATTAAAAGTGGAGCATGTATTACTGCTTGCCCCGAAGACGATATTTTAGGAATCAGAAATGGTAAAGCAACAACCATAAATGCCTCACATTGCATTGGTCACGGTGCTTGTTTACGTGCTTGCCCGGTAGAGGCTATTAGTTTGTGGATTGGAACCGAAAAGCGTGGAGTGGAATTACCGCATGTTAGTGCAACTTTTGAAACAAATGTACCAGGCATTTTCATTGCCGGTGAACTGGGTGGCATGGGATTGATTCGAAATGCAGTAAAACAAGGTGCTGAAGCGGTAGATAATATTGTAAAAACAATAAAAAAAGGAGGTACCGCCGATTATGATTTAATTGTAGTTGGTGCAGGTCCCGCGGGAATTTCGGCGACACTTGCTGCTACCAAAGCAAATCTGAAAGTATTGACACTGGAGCAAAGCACATTGGGCGGTACTGTATTCACATTTCCACGGTCAAAAATTGTAATGACGCATCCAATGGACTTACCATTGCACGGAAAAGTGAAATTAAAAGAAACCTCTAAACCCGAACTGCTGAAACTATGGCAGTCAGTTTTAGCTAAAAACGATATCAGCATCAAAGAAAATTCTAAGGTTGATACAATAATACCCGAAGGAAATCTGTTTAATGTGATAACCATTTCGGGAGAAAAATACACAACAAAAACAGTACTACTCACTATTGGTCGAAGAGGAACGCCCCGAAAACTGAATGTTATTGGCGAAGATTCTGAGAATGTAGCATACAGACTACTGGAACCGGAAGATATTAAAGGTAAAAAAATAGTTATTGTAGGTGGTGGTGATTCGGCTGTTGAGTCGGCATTATTACTGGCTGATGAAAACAAAGTAACACTCTCCTACCGGGGTGCTGCTTTTACCCGATTAAAACCAAAAAATGCTGAGAAAATAAAAAAGGCTATTGAAGAAAATTTAATCGATGTGAAATTTAATTCGCACATAGTTTCAATTGAGCCTGAGCTTATTCATTATACTGAAAATGACTCGAAAGAAATATTGAAGTTAGAAAACGACTTGGTGTACATATTTGCCGGCGGCGAATTACCAACTCAGTTTTTAAAAAAAATAGGTATAAAAGTCACCACCAAATTTGGAGATGTGGTTTTGAAACCGAGATAACATTCAGTTATCAGTAAGTAGTAAGTAGCAGTTACCCTAAAGAAAACAAGTGCACAGAGATAAAACGGTTTATTTTTTTTCTGCTAACCATTGACAAAAAAAGAACAACCGAATTATCTAACAAAATATTAGATATTCAACATGAAATTAAGCAAGCTACTACCCGTTTTGGGCATATTCATTCTCTTGGGATACAATGTATCTGCACAAATTTCTCCGGGAGATTTGAGCAAGGCACATGCCGGTTTGGAAGGTATCAGCAACTGTACCAAATGCCATGACGTTGGGAATAAAGTGACCCGTGAAAAATGTCTGGCCTGCCACAAAGAGATCAAAGCGAATATTGCTGCACATAAAGGTTTTCATGCTTCGGCAGAAGTCGGCAATAAAAACTGTGCTGTTTGTCATAACGACCATCACGGACGGAACTTCCAAATCATCCGTTTCGATAAAAAAAACTTCGATCACCGAAAAACCGGTTTTGAGTTAAAGGGTGAACATGCCAAACAAGCATGTGCTGCCTGTCATAAACCGGCATTTATCCAGAATCCCGAAATTAGAAAAAAAGCGGGTACGTTTCTGGGGCTGAGCCAAGATTGTTTAAACTGTCATGCCGATTACCATCAGGGTAAATTATCAAACAAATGTGCTACTTGCCACAATTTCAATACATTTAAAAATGCTACCGGATTTGACCACAGCACCACTCATTTCCCATTGCTTGGGAAACACAAAAATGTAGCTTGTATAGATTGTCACAAAACTGAAATTGTAGATGGAAAACCGGTTCAGAAATTTAAAGGACTGCAATTTGCCAATTGTACAGCTTGCCATAAAGATGTACACGAGAATAAGTTTGGACAAAATTGTAAACAATGTCATACCGAGGAGTCATTCCATATTATCAAAGGAATGAAAACCTTTGATCACGATAAAACTGACTTTAAATTAATTGGAAAACACCAACAGGTTGCATGCAGGGAATGTCATAAAACAAGCCTTACCGCTCCCGTAAAACATAGTCGTTGCTCTGATTGTCACGCCGATTATCATAAAAAAGAATTTGCAGTCAACGGGGTTTTGCCGGATTGTAATAAATGCCATACCAACAGTGGTTTCTCACCAAGCACATTCACGATTGAGAAGCACAACATGACTAAGTTTAAATTGGAAGGAGCTCACTTGGCAACTTCATGTGCGGCATGTCATAAAAAGCAGAAAGACTGGACATTCAGAAACATTGGAAGTAAGTGCGTGGATTGTCATAAAGATGTACACAAAGGCTTTATTCCTGATCGATTCTACCCAAATCAGAATTGCCTTGTTTGCCATAACGTTACAGATTGGAAATCGGTGAAGTTTGATCACAATAAAACAGGATTTAAACTTGAAGGTGAGCACGCGAAAGCTGCATGTTCAGCTTGTCACTACCGCAAAGACGAAAACGGAATCAGAACTCAGCGTTTTGCCGGAACACCAAAAGATTGCTCCGCTTGTCACAAAGATTCACATGCCGGACAATTTGCAATGAATGGAAAAACAGATTGCACCCGTTGTCATGGTTTTGATTCATGGAAAAATTCTAAATTTGACCATAACACGTCTCGCTTCAAAATTGACGGTCAGCACAAAGACGTGAAGTGCGAAGAATGCCATAAACCGGTGACGAACGAAAAAGGAACCTATATCCAATATAAGTTCGACAATATTGCTTGTTCAAAATGTCACGCTTAGCTAACTATTTAGGAGTTAAGGTAAATAGTTACGAGTTACAAGACTGTTGATATGTATTTAATTTATCAAAATACACATCAAATATTATTGCTTACTTAATTATCAACAATCAAATATCAATCAGAGATATGCGCCAACTAATTTTATTCATATTCATTGTAATAGCTACAACTGCTTCGGCTATTAAATCCCCACATGGTGAAGGGTTTAAAATGGAGTGCGGCGTTTGTCATAGCACAGCCGATTGGAGTAAAATTAAAACGGGTGGGTTTAATCACAATAAAACTCATTTTCCGTTAGTCGGGCAACACAAAACGGTGAGTTGTAAAAAGTGTCATACCACCCTTGAATTTTCGAAAGCAAAAACGAATTGTTCGGCTTGTCACACCGACGTGCACCAAGGTACTGTGGGAAATGATTGTGAGCGCTGTCATAATTCAAACTCATGGATAGTGACCAATGTGAAACAGATACACCGACAGGTGGGATTTGCACTCGTGGGCTCACATGCCACCGCAGATTGTAATAGTTGTCATAAATCTGCTTCTATGCTTCGATTCGATCCTATGAGCACAGATTGTTACAGTTGTCACAAAGCAAAATACAATGCCACTACTTCTCCAAATCATAAAACGGCCGGCTTTGATACCGATTGTGCCCGCTGTCACACCATGAGTGGAAGGGACTGGTCGGCAACAGGCAGAGGATTTGATCATGGATTTTTCCCACTTACCGGAGGTCATAATCTGGCTTGCGATCTATGTCATGAAAACAACAACTATTCTAAAAAGATTTCGAGAGAATGCAGTCAATGTCACACAGCAGCAAATAACAACCCCATATCGGCGCATCAAACCAAATACCTAAAATATTCCTGTGGCGATTGCCACAGTACACAAGGTTGGGCGGCCGGAGTTCGATTCAAGTTACACGATAGCTGGTTTGGCATTTATTCAGGAAAGCACAAAGGCAAATGGTCTAAATGTACCGATTGTCACAACAACGACGCAACTTATAAAGCCAATTGCAGAAATTGTCACGATTTCGATAGATAGGAAGTTGATGATAATGTATGAAACGAGCATTATAACAGACCTTTTATCAAAAGATAATGTTCATTGCGAGTTCCATGCGACAACTAACTAAAAATTAAAAATGAACGCATGAAATTTTCTAATCGTGAATTGTAAACTAAAGATGAAAATGAAATATTTATTTCTGATTATTATAGCTTGTATAAGTATACATACTTACGGACAAACATCCGACGGTCTGGTTACCGGAAATGTTTCCTATATAAGTTCGCAGCATGTTTATGTTCGATTTGTCAGCACCGAAGGAATTCACGTTGGCGACACCCTATTTCTTGTTCAGAACAACAAAAAGCTGCCTGCATTAGTAGTTAGCAGTCTATCTTCCATCTCGTGTATTGGTAACCCGATAAACAATATCACGCTTAATGTCACTAACCCGATAGCTGCGAGAAAGAAAGTGGAAGAAAAACCATTAGAAGTGGTGGCCGAAAAATCGATTGAATCCATATCGGTAAATGACCTGGCTATCAAATCGGCAGCAAAAAAGGATAAAGACACAAGTTCAAAACAACGATTTGACGGTCGCTTATCCATTTCATCCTACTCTAACATTTCGACAAATTACCCATCAAATAACCGTCTAAGATACAATCTGACACTGAACGATGAGCATATCGGCAATTCAAAATTATCATTGGAGAGTTATATTTCATTTACTCATAAACTCAATGATTCTACTGAAAAGTATAAAGATTTAAAAGTCTACAATCTAGCACTAAAATACGACATCAGTAAAACTGCTCACGTTACCCTGGGTAGAAAAATAAATAACTACATGGCGAATGTGGGTGCTGTGGATGGATTACAATTTGAGAATGATGGCAAACACTTTTCATACGGTGCAGTAGTCGGTTCACGCCCCGACACGTATACTTACTACCTCAACCCCGACTTGCTACAATTCGGAGCATTTATAGCTCACAATTACCAAAGCAAGACCGGAACTTCACAAACTTCGCTGGCAGCATTTAACCAGATGAATAAGTTCAAAACCGACCGTCGGTTTGTCTACTTTCAACATAGCAATTCGCTACTGAAAAACGTAGATCTTTTTTGCTCGTTTGAAATGGATCTTTATGCAATGAAAGACAGTCTACCAAAAAACACCTTTGATTTGACAAGCACCTACCTTTCTTTGAGATACAGTCCGTGGAGACAGTTATCGGTGTCATTGTCTTACGATGCCCGTAAAAATATTTACTACTACGAAACCTACAAAAACCGCATTGATAGTACGTTAGACAAGGCAACACGACAAGGCTTCCGCTTTCAGACCACTGTTCGTCCGTTCCGGTACTTCTCGGTAGGCGGAACTGCAGGCTACCGTGTACCTACTAAAATTAAAACTGACACTCTTGCTACCACTAATGCCAGCGGATTTATAAGTTATTCAAACTTACCATTTCAACTATCAACAACTTTGACGGCTACCACCTTCAAATCGGGATACACTAATGGAAATGTATATGGAATATCATTAAACCGCGATTTTTTCTCGGGAAAGTTTAATTTAGAAGGAGAATACAGAAAGGCAACATTCAATTACAGTAATTCTCAACTTCAAACGATACAAAATATTGCTGAGTTGAGCTTGTCGTGGAGGATTGCGAAGAAATTAATGCTATCAGCCGATTTTGAAACCACCTTTGATAATGATAAAAATAAGGATACCAGAATATTTGTCAATATCAGTCAGCGATTCTAATAAAACTGTTAATTAAAAATGGTGAATTATCAATTATAAGACAATATTTTATTTATAATTAACTATTCATCATTATTTTCACTTTCCTTTCAGAATATCTTCCAATTTAATCAATTCATCCCGATATTGAGCAGCTTCGAGGAAATCGAGTTTCTTGGCAGCGTCCTGCATGGCTTTCTTGGTTTTTGCAATAGTCTTTTCCAAAGCCGTTTTCGACATGTATTGCACCACAGGATCAGCTGCAATTCCTTGCATTGATTCAGGTTCAATATACGCATTTGGTTCGGCTTTGCTAAACGAGTTCCGTTCGCCTTTTATAATAGCAGTTGGAGTAATACCGTGCAATTCGTTATAGGCCAATTGTTTTTCTCGTCGTCGATTAGTTTCCGAAATAGTTTTAGCCATGCTAGCCGTTATCTTATCGGCATACATAATTACGCGCCCATTGAGGTTACGAGCTGCACGACCCGCAGTTTGAGTGAGCGAACGGTGAGAACGTAAAAATCCTTCTTTATCGGCGTCGAGAATAGCTACCAACGATACTTCGGGTAAATCCAAACCTTCGCGCAACAAGTTAACACCCACCAACACATCATAAATACCACGACGCAAATCTTCCATAATCTGCACACGATCCAGCGTATCCACATCGGAGTGAATATAGTTACATCGCACGTTCATTTTAGTCAGATAATCAGTTAGTTCCTCAGCCATACGTTTGGTAAGCGTCGTAACCAGCGTACGTTCATTCTTTTCTGTACGAAGCGTAATTTCTTCCAACAAATCGTCTATTTGGTTCAAACTTGGACGCACATCGATAATCGGATCGAGCAATCCCGTTGGACGGATTAATTGATCGACAACTACACCCTGAGATTTTTCCAATTCGTAATCGGCTGGAGTGGCACTCACATAAATGGTTTGTGGTGCCAGTTCCTCAAATTCTTCGAATTTCAACGGGCGGTTGTCTTTGGCCGAAGGCAAACGAAAACCATAGTCCACCAGGTTTTGCTTACGAGCCGAATCGCCACCGTACATGGCACGGATTTGAGAAATGGAAACGTGACTTTCGTCAATCACCATTAAAAAATCTTTGGGAAAATAATCGAGTAAACAGAAAGGCCTACTACCCGCTTCACGACCGTCGAAGTAGCGCGAGTAATTCTCAATACCGGAACAGTAGCCCAGTTCCTTCATCATTTCAATGTCGTAATTCACCCGTTCGTATATGCGCTTTGCTTCATAATTTTTTCCAATGGAGCGGAAATAATCTACCTGTTTTGCCATATCAATTTCAATATGCTGAATGGCTCTGGCAGTAGCTTCTTTGGTGGTAACAAAGATGCTGGCGGGATAAATTTTATACGATTCAACCGTTTCAATCACATGAAAATTGACCGGATCAACCGTTTGAATTTCTTCAATCTCATCGCCCCAAAACACCACTCGTAGCACAAAATCAGCATACGCAAGGAAAATATCGACCGTATCGCCCTTAACACGGAAGTTTCCACGGTTTAGTTCTATTTCATTGCGCGAATACAAACTATCCACAAGGGTATGAAGAAAAGTATTGCGTACAATTTGCTGACCGCGATGAATATCTATCACATTGCTTGTGAAATCATCGGGGTTACCCATACCATAAATACACGAAACCGACGATACGACCAACACATCCCTCCTCCCCGACAGCAAAGCCGAAGTGGTAGCCAGGCGTAACTTTTCAATCTCCTGATTGATAGCCAAATCTTTTTCAATGTACGTATCGGATACAGGCAAATAAGCCTCCGGTTGGTAGTAATCGTAGTACGAAACAAAATACTCCACCGCATTTTCTGGAAAAAAGGCTTTGAACTCGCCGTACAATTGAGCTGCTAAGGTTTTATTGTGGCTCAGGATAAGCGTGGGGCGTTGAATTTGTTGCACCACGTTGGCTATTGAAAATGTTTTACCGGAACCGGTTACACCAAGCAAAGTTTGATAAGGAATATCCGCACGCAAACCCTCTACCAATTGCTTGATAGCTTCGGGTTGATCGCCGGTAGGACTAAATGGAGAAGTAAGTTTAAAAGGCACGAGGTTTTAGTTATCAGTGAACAATAAGATATTTTCTTATCAAACGGTTTATCGATTAAACAGTTCAATAATTAAACATCATCATTGGTCTGATGACATCGGCATAACGATCCAAAGAACTAAATAAAGTAAAAGCCCTACTCCTCCAAGAAAAAACATAATGGCATAGGCAGCCCTAACAAGAGTTGGATCCCAATCAAAATATTCCGCAACACCTGCGCAAACACCACCAATCATTTGGTTTTTCGAACGTGTGAGTTTTTTGTCCATAATTGTAAGTTTGAATGATTAATAAGATAACAAAGAAACAAAAAAAATGTTGAAAATGAAAATAGAATAGGAAATGATTGAAAGGGATAAAACATAGAAAACCATTGATGTTATAGGTTCACACATGAATATTAATCAATATATTATTTGCGTTCTATTTCTCTCAGATTTTCCATTTTCTTTTTGGCAAGGAAACCGTAAATATCTTCTAAGTGTTCTGTCACTTTTTGATTACCAAACTCGTAAACCTTTGTCACTAAACCGTCAAGGAAATCACGGTCGTGCGACACAACGATAATTGTTCCGTCAAAATCAACCAGAGCTTGTTTCAGAATATCTTTGGTTTTCATATTCAGGTGATTGGTAGGCTCATCGAGAATAAGCAGGTTGACTGGTTCAAGCAGCAGTTTTATCATTGCCAAACGTGTACGTTCACCACCCGAAAGCACTTTCACTTTCTTGAAAGAAGCATCTCCTCCAAACATAAATGCACCCAACAAATTCTTAATATTATTGCGGATATCTCCCACAGCCACATCGTCGATAGTTTGGAAAACGGTAAGATTCTCGTCCAACAAAGAAGCTTGATTTTGTGCAAAATAGCCAATCTTCACATTATGTCCTAGCGTCAATATTCCTTCATGCTCAATCTCTTGCATAATGCATTTCACAAGGGTAGACTTACCTTCACCGTTTTTACCTACAAATGCTATCTTCTCACCACGCTCAATCATAAAATTGGCATTAGCAAAAATGCGCTTCTCTCCGTAAATTTTCCCAACATTTTCAGAGGTTACAGGATAATTTCCCGAACGTGGTGAAGGTGGAAACTTTAAACGTAGAGCTGATGAATCTTCTTCGTCCACTTCCAAAAGCGGCAGTTTTTCCAACATTTTTACACGCGATTGTACCTGGTTTGTTTTGGAATAAGTTCCTTTAAACCGTTCAATAAAATCGGTCGTTTCAGCTATAAACTTTTGTTGTTCGTCGTATTGTTTTTGCTGTTGTTCGCGACGTTCTTTGCGTAACTCCAAATAATGCGAATACTTGGCTTTATAGTCATAAATTCGTCCCATAGTTACTTCTATGGTTCGCGTGGTAATATTGTCTACAAATGCCCTGTCGTGCGAAATAACCACTACCGCTTTAGCCGAATTAATCAAAAACTCTTCCAACCATTGAATAGATTCAATATCCAGGTGATTGGTAGGCTCATCGAGTAGAATTACATCAGGACGACGAAGCAAAATTTTGGCTAATTCAATACGCATTCGCCATCCACCACTTAATTCGGATGTTTTGCGGGTGAAATCCTTACGTTCGAAACCTAATCCCAACAAGGTTTTTTCAATATCTGCATCGTAATTTATCTCTTCAATGCTGTAAAACTGTTCGCTCAATGCCGAAACCTGTTCAATGAGCTCCATATAACTATCCGATTCGTAATCGGTTCTTATGGTCAGTTGCTCATTAAGCTCCGCAATCTTCGATTCCATTTCAGTTATTGCCGAAAAAGCAGTTGCTGTTTCTTCAAATACAGTTCGTGTATCTTCGGTTAGCAAATGCTGAGGCAAATAAGCCACCACCAACTCCTTTGGGTAAGAAATTGAACCTCGGGTTGGTTCGCGCGTACCCGATAGAATTTTTAGTAAAGTGGACTTTCCTGCACCGTTCTTGCCCATCAAAGCAATACGATCGGTTTCGTTTATAACAAATGAAATATCCTGAAAAAGAGGCTGTCCCCCAAACTCTACGGTAAGTGCGTCAACTGATAACATGAAGAAAATGTATAAGTAAAAGAATGTATAATGGAGAATTAAAAAGTAATACTATTTCACAAAAAACTCATCAACTTGTAACGCTGATGAGTTTTTATATTAATAGTTATCTTGTTCTGTTCAATAATATCTAAATAAAATTATGTTTATGAATTCTGCAATAGTTGTATGCATTTTTCCAAACTCACCTCCCAATGAGGAATACTTATTCCGTAGATCGATTTTATCTTGCCTTTGTTCAATACACTAAAATGAGGACGTGGTGTACGAGCCGGATAGTCCTTAGTTTCAATAGGTTTCACATCGCAGATAATGTTTGCCATGCGGTGAATCGTCTTCGTAAAATCATACCAACTACAAACGCCTTCGTCGGAGAAATGGTAAATACCGGGTACAAAAGTCTCGCTACTAAGCAATTGCATAATAGCATCTGCCAAGTCTGCAGCATAGGTTGGTGTACCTACCTGATCGAAAATCACACCCAGAGAGTCACGTTCGACACCTAGTTTCATCATCGTTTTCACAAAATTATTGCCAAAAGAGGAATACAACCAGGCTGTGCGTAAAATCACTGATTCCTTGCAATTTTCCAAAAGAGCCTGCTCACCTTCTAGTTTCGATTTTCCATAAACAGTAGCAGGACAAACCTGCATATCCTCAGTGTATGGCAAATAGTTAGTTCCGTCAAAAACGTAATCAGTGGAAACATGTACTACCTTCACCTTGTTTTCAGTCGCCACTTCGGCAATATTCCGAACAGCATCGCGATTAATTTTGTAACACAACTCAACATCGTCTTCAGCTTTATCCACTGCAGTATAGGCTGCACAATTCACTATAACGTTCACATTATTTGCCTTTACAAATGCATCCAAAGCACCTTTATCACAAATATCAAGTTCGGCAACATCAGTGTAAATATAGTTGAAATCAGGAAAATGCACAGCGGCTTGTTGCATTTCATTACCAAGCTGACCGTTAGATCCTGTAATTAATATCGTAGTCATTCTGTTCCTGTTTTAAAAATTTAATTCTGCATTTTTGAACAATGGATGTTTTGTGTCTTTGTCTGAGATAACTGCCTTATCAGCAGGAATTTTCCAGTCAATAGCCAAATCCACATCATTATACAAAATACCACGTTCAAGCGTGGGGCTATAAAAATTATCGCATTTATAGGTAAATAATGCTGTTTCGGACAATACCGAGAATCCGTGTGCAAATCCTTGTGGGATAAGAAATTGCAAGTGATTTTCTTCCGACAGTTCCACTCCGAACCATTGTCCGAAAGTAGGCGATCCCGCCCGTAAATCAACTGCTACATCCCACACCGAACCTTGTGCTGCCGAAACTAACTTCGACTGACTTTGAGGGTTAAGCTGATAATGCAGTCCACGTATTACTCCATACGATGATTTTGATTGATTATCCTGACAAAAGTTTATATCTATACCCAATTCTTTAAATCGTCCGGCATTATACGTTTCACAAAAATAGCCACGAGGATCTTCAAATACGCGGGGCTTAATAATGAGTAAATCTGCAATCGGTGTTTTTATTATTTCCATTTTCTTTTAGTCAATATTATGAACTTGCTTTTCGTTGGCTATTTTTATCAGATATTCACCGTAATGATTTTTCTTCAATGGCTCTGCCAGTTTCAGCAATTGCTCACGATTGATATAACCATAACGGTAAGCAATCTCCTCTAAACAAGCCACTTTCAAACCCTGACGATTTTCGATGGTAGCAATAAAATTTGAAGCCTCCAACAAACTATCATGCGTACCTGTATCGAGCCATGCCATTCCACGTCCCATCATTTTCATGCTAAGTCGCTCTTCCTCCAAATACAGTCGGTTCAAATCGGTAATCTCTAATTCACCGCGTTTAGATGGTTTCAAATTTTTCGATTTTTCAACCACATCATTGCTGTAAAAATACAAACCTGTTACAGCATAGTTCGATTTGGGGTGCAATGGCTTTTCTTCCAGGCTCAGCACCTTTCCATTTTCATCAAAATCAGCCACTCCATAACGCTCGGGGTCGTTCACATAGTAACCAAAAACGGTAGCTCCATCCTTCAAAGTCGCTGCTTCGCGAAGCGTACGCGAGAAATCAAAACCATAGAAAATATTGTCACCCAGCACCATACATACGCTGTCGTTGCCAATAAATTGCTCGCCAATAATAAATGCTTGCGCCAAACCATCGGGCGAAGGTTGAATGGCATATTCTAATTTGATTCCTAAATCATCGCCATTTCCCAACAAATTTTCATACAAATGAATATCGTGAGGAGTAGAAATAATAAGTATTTCGCGAATTCCGGCCAGCATCAATACTGACAACGGATAGTAGATCATTGGTTTATCGTAAACCGGAATGATTTGTTTCGAGATACTTTTTGTAATCGGATATAAACGTGTGCCAGACCCACCGGCTAGAACAATTCCCTTCATATATGCTTAGTTTTAGTATTTGTAAGTAGAAATCTTATTTTGACTCCAAAAATAGCTATAATATGTAAAATAGAAGAACAATCAGAGTATTAGTTTAGTTTTCTAAATCCAACTCACCTGATTTATATAATTGATAATTTCTGGCCAGTAAAACCATAAATTTACTAATTTCAGTCTGGGCTTGAAGTGTTTCGGGTGAAATCTCAGCTTTTTTCATGCGCAAAAGCATTATTCCATACTGAAAATTAAAACAAAGTTCCACATCAGTAATCTGCGGATCAGATTGTTGAGAACGAAGCTGCGAAATAAATGGAAGCACGTGATAAAACTTTGAATTATAACCCACCTCTTTGCCTGATTTTAGCAACAAAGTGTGCAGTTCATCCAGTTCTAAAATAACATTGGTGTTCAATTGTAAATGACCATTTTCCTGAACATTTTCCAACCGCATCATTTCAATCAAACTTTCGTACCACTCGTATAATGTCTTTCTTTCGGCATCCTCCAACGGATACGGAGCTATAATAGTAGTGTTGATAGCTTCCAAATCGAGCTTAAATGCACGAATTAAATTCTCTACCTGCCACATATAAAGCAAGTATTCACAGACATTTTCTTTCTTAAGTTTTTGAGCTATAAACATTGTTTCAATTATCAGTAAAAAGTTATTAGTTCGCCGATTCAACAGTTTTGCGATTCAATCGGATTAGAAATCCCAATCACCATCTTCGTCGGCAAAATCAGGCTCAATAAAATCGTCCAAATCACGTCGTTCTTTTTTGGTAGGTCGTCCGGCTCCTCTATCACGCCCTGTATTTCCGGCTAATTTAGCCAATTCGATAAGTTCCAATTGGTCTTTAGCGGTAACATTTAGCATAAAGTCAGCAACCAATTTAGCGTTCATTCTATTTTCGGAAAGTGCCAACACTTTAAATGAAAACAAAAACGGATTGCGCTTAATAGAAACCACATCTCCCACTTTTACATTCCGTGATGGTTTTACCTGTACATTTTGAATAATGACTTTGCCTTTTTTACAAGCATCGGCGGCCAACGTACGGGTTTTGAATAATCGTACTGCCCAAAGCCATTTATCGATACGAACTTCTGTTTTCATGATTGGCTGAACTATCGATTTATTTATTATTAAACTGAGTCATGGTCAATTGCATACCGGCTAAGCAGAAGCTCTGAATAATTTCCGCACAACGCTCCGCACGTTCGGGTATTGCCGCAGTTTGTTCAGCAGTCCATTTTCCAAGCACATATTCCACCTGGCGACCTTTAGAAAAATCACTTCCAATGCCAAATCGTAAACGAGGATAATTATTATGCCCGAGTATCTCCTGGATATTTTTTAATCCATTATGACCGGCATCCGAACCTTGTGGTTTCAATCGAAGTGTACCAAAAGGCAAAGCAATATCATCCACCACTACCAGCACATTCTCAATGGCAATTTTCTCCTTCTGCATCCAATAACGCAAAGCATTACCACTTAAATTCATAAATGTAGCCGGCTTAAGCAAAATAAGCGTGCGTCCCTTAACTTTTACTTCGCAAGTTGCACCGTAACGGTTTTCGGTAAAAAAAACATTGGACGCCTTAGCAAAAGCGTCCAATATTGTAAAACCTATGTTGTGGCGGGTATCTTGGTATTCGTTACCAATATTGCCCAATCCGACAATTAAGTACTTCATGTTTCAAATTATTTTCCTGCAGCTGCAGCAGCACCACGTGCAGCTCTAGTCAATTTAACTTGACAAACAACAGCATTCTTTGCATTTAAAATTTCTAATTTATCAACTGATACTTTAGCAACCTGGATAGATTTTCCTAATCCTAGTTCAGTTACGTCGATAACAATATTTTCTGGAAGTTGAGTATAAAGACCTTTAACTTTCAATTTACGCATTTCTAATGCCAATTTACCCCCGGCTTTCACACCTTCGGCCAATCCTTCAAGCTTAACAGGAATTTCAACCACTACAGGTTTAGTTTCTGTTACCTGATAAAAGTCAATATGCAATACATTGTCTGTTACCGGGTGAAATTGCAATGCTTTCATGATAGCTTTTGATTTGTTGCCATCAATTGTCAAATCTACAATAAATACTTCTGGAGTATAAATTAATTTACGCAAGTCGCTTTTTGTTGCTGTAAAGTGTACGTTATCAGCTACACCGTAAAGTACGCAAGGTACGTTTTCAGATACGCGATCAGCTTTTGTTGCTTTTTTTCCCAGGCCAGTTCTTGCTGTACCGTTCAATTCAAATGTTTTCATTCTGTTTATTTATGTGTTACTCAAAATTTAAGCGTTTTATATTTAAGTGATTAGTCGCTTAATTTCCCATCACACTTTCTTTTTCAAAAAAGTGGTACAAAAGTAGTGTTTTTTTTAGAAATGTGCAATATCTGAATTACAAAAAGCAACTAATTAGTTTTATTTAGGACAAATACTTATCAGAGAAAGACTTTTGAGCAATAATAATGAGATTAAAATGCGGTTGAAATATGTAAAATTAAGTACTTTTGCAGCTCTAAAAAATGCTGTCATGAACGATACTATAGAACGTATGACTTCTTTCATTGTAATGGATGTGCTTGAACGAGCTAACGAATTACAACGTGAAGGAATTGATGTTATTCATCTTGAAGTGGGTGAACCCGACTTCGATATGCCCGAATGCATAGCCCAAGCCGCTATTGATGCGCATAAAAACGGAGCAACACACTATACACATTCATTGGGCGATCCGCAACTGCGTGAAGCCATTAGCGAATTTTACAAACAGGAATACAATGTCAATGTAGACCCTGAATGCATAGTCGTCACATCCGGCTCCTCTCCGGCCATACTCATGGTTCTGATGCTTCTATGCAAGGTGGGCGACGAGGTTATCATGTCAAATCCGGGTTACCCCTGTTATCGCAATTTTGCTTTAGCCTGCCATGCCGAGCCAGTTTGCGTTCCATTGCATGCCGAATGTGATTTTCAGTATAACATCGACGATATAAAAGCGGAAATAACTGACCGAACAAAAGCCATTTTCGTCAACTCGCCCATGAATCCAACGGGAACCCTAGTAAGCGATGAAGTGTACAAGGAGTTGGCAACACTAGATATTCCGATTATCTCAGACGAGATTTACCATGGATTAGTCTACGAAGGCAAAACATCAACCATTCTGGAATTTACCGACAATGCATTTATTGTCAATGGTTTCTCTAAACGTTTTGCCATGACCGGATTGCGCCTCGGCTATTTAATTGCTCCTAAAAAACACATGCGAACCTTGCAAATACTACAGCAAAATCTATTTATTTGCGCACCAAGCACAGCTCAAAAGGCCGGCATAGCAGCTCTTCGCGAAGCAAATCCCGATGTAGAAATGATGCGTAACATTTACAACGAACGAAGAATATTCATGATTAAACGCTTGAAAGAAATCGGATTTATCATTTATACCGAGCCTCAGGGAGCATTTTATATTTTTTGTGATGCTCGAAAATTCACTAGCGACTCATATCGATTTGCCTTCGACGTATTGGAGAAAGCGCATGTAGGCATCACGCCCGGCGTAGACTTTGGTACAGGCGGCGAAGGCTTTGTTCGCTTTTCGTATGCCAACTCAATAGAAAATATTCGTGAAGCTATGGATCGACTGGAACGATATTTACTTAACTTACAGTCCTAATCAGCAAGTGTAATGCCTGTTATCAACTCTGAGCAAATTGATTCACATAATATATTTCGCTTTACAGTTTCTAATCAAAAAAAAAGTATTATATTTGCAGGCTCTAAAAGAGAAGTAATATTTAAGTCACATTTTTTAATTTAAGGAGGAAACAAACAATAGCTAAGCAATTAACCATCAGGCCTCAACGAGGACGGGTGAAAGAACAACCCAACCGGATAAACGAAAAGATCAAGGGTCTAAAAGAAGTTCGTTTAGTAGGTGATAATGTAGAACAAGGCGTTTTCTCGTACGAGGAAGCCATTCGTCTTGCAGATCAACTCGAATTGGATTTGGTAGAAATTTCACCAAATGCGGAACCGCCGGTTTGTAGAATTGTGGATTATCAAAAGTTTTTGTACCAACTAAAAAAACGTGAGAAAGAAGCTAAAGCTAAAACAGCCAAGGTTGTCTTAAAAGAAATTCGTTTCGGTCCACAAACAGATGAGCACGATTACAATTTCAAACTTAAACACGCAATCGGATTTTTGAAAGAAGGTTGCAAACTGAAAGCATATGTGTTTTTTAAAGGGCGTTCAATTCTTTTCAAAGAACAAGGAGAAATTTTACTTCTTCGCTTTGCAAATGAACTGGAAGAATATGCTAAAGTAGACCAATTGCCAAAATTAGAAGGAAAGCGCATGATTATCATGATGTCACCTAAACAAAAAGGAAAATAGTCATTAAACTCGGATTTTTACAACTAAAATATAGTAACAATGCCAAAAATGAAAACTAACTCCGGTGCTAAAAAAAGGTTCGCCCTTACCGGAACAGGAAAGATTAAAAGAAAACATGCTTTTAAAAGCCACATTTTGACTAAAAAGACAACGAAGCAAAAACGTAACCTGACTCACACTGCTCTTGTTCACAAGACAGATTTGAACAACGTTAAAGCAATGCTTTGTTTGAGATAATAGTCTTTTTGTACTTTTCCAAACACATTTTCTCAGTCTAAATTCGAATGCTTTTAGCCCAAAGTTCACAATAAAATGTGACGCTAACATTCACAAATCATTTAATTATGCCAAGATCAGTAAACCACGTCGCTTCACGTAAAAGAAGAAAAAGAATTTTAAGCCTCACAAGAGGTTATTTTGGAGGTCGCCGAAATGTGTGGACCGTAGCTAAAAATACATGGGAAAAAGGTTTGCAATATGCTTACCGTGACCGTAAAAACAAAAAACGCACATTCCGTGGCTTGTGGATTCAACGTATCAACGCTGCCGCACGTTTAGAAGGTCTGTCGTACTCGAAATTAATGGGTGCTTTACACAAAGCCGGTATCGAAATGAACCGCAAAGTATTAGCTGATTTGGCCATGAACCACCCGGAAGCTTTCAAAGCTATCGTAACAAAAGCTAAGAACGCTTAAGACATTTAACCCTAGTCTGATTTTGTTTATTAGAAACAAAAACAATTTGATAAAAAAATACGATGTGAAAACATCGTATTTTTTTGTTTTATATTTGAACAATAATTAAAGACTCAAGAGGTATTTTTTGAAGCCGTCAAAGTCTTTCGACAATTCAAGACTCTGCTTCTCCCCTTTCATAAATTCTTGCAGCTTCTGAGGGATATCTACTTTTTGGCCAATTATACGTTCAACCGTTTCGAGAAACTTAGCCGGATGCGCTGTTTCCAGGAACACACCTGTTTCATTCACCTGCAAACCATCTTTTAAAGCCTGATAACCGCACGCTCCATGTGGATCGAGCAGATAGTTGGTGTCTTCGAAACAAGTCTTCAGAGTGTCAGCAATTTCTTCATCATTGTAACTCACACCACTAATTTCGGCTTTAATTGCTTCGTGGGAGTTATTGTACAAATCGAGTACACGCGCAAAATTACTTGGGTCACCCACATCCATTGCGTTAGCAATAGTTGAAATAGATGGACGAGGGTTATATTGGCCGGTTTGTAAATATTGCAAGAAAATATCGTTGCGATTATTCGCTGCAATAAATCGTTTGATAGGCAAACCCATTCGTTTTGCAAAAAGTCCGGCTGTTATATTGCCAAAATTTCCACTTGGCACACACATAACCACTTCCTTATTTTTATTCAACTTTTTCAGTTGAGCATAAGCGTAAAAATAATAGAACGATTGCGGTAAAAAGCGCGCTACATTAATTGAATTGGCAGAAGTGAGTTTCATGTGCGCATTTAACTCTGCATCCATAAAAGCAGATTTTACCAGAGCCTGACAATCGTCGAAGGTGCCATCTACTTCCAAAGCAGTAATATTTTGACCAAGAGTAGTGAATTGACATTCCTGAATCGGACTTACCAAACCCTTAGGGTAAAGCACGTATACATGAATACCTTCTACGCCCAGAAAACCATTTGCCACAGCACTACCTGTATCGCCGGAAGTTGCAACGAGCACATTTACTGTTGTTTTAGCTTGTTTTTGAATAAAATAGCCTAACAAACGAGACATAAACCGCCCACCAACATCTTTGAAAGCCAGAGTCGGCCCATGATACAATTCTAAACTGTAGATATTATCCGCAACAGGTACAATTGGCGTATCAAAATTCAGCGTTTCGTAAACGATCTTCTTCAATGCTTCAGCTTCCACATCTTCGCAAAAAAAAGCATCGGCTACAGTGTAAGCAATTTCCTGAAATGATAAGGTTTCAATCGTATCGAAAAACGCCTGTGGTAATATTTTTATACTGTCGGGCATAAACAAGCCTTTATCTTCGGCCAATCCCTTTACTACCGCGTCCTCTAGACTAACGCCCTCCACTTTTTTATTGGTACTGTAATATTTCATGATTTTCTTTAAAGCCCTATCTTTTTCAATACGGCAAATTTATTATTTCCAGCGTTCTAAGCGCTTCATATTTCGTGTAAAAAGCCATGCTAAAAACTTTGGCATTCCTTGTTCCATCATTTTTATCTGGCAAAACTCTTGCATTTCTTCAACAGTTCCTTTAAAAAGGAAACTTCCATATTGATAGCAATAACTGCAATATAAATAATTGCGTGTTCCATCTGCATTTCTACCACTTCCCTCGGTATCTTTTTTCATGGGCATTCCGCAACTTTGGCAGAATTTGTTTTTGTGACTCATAGTACTTCTTAATAAGGTTCATATAATAGGAAATTAATTGTAAACAGATTGGGAAATTATTTAATCAACTCGTGCATAAACTCTGCACCTTTCAACAAACCGTAACTACCTGTTTGTTGAGCAAATTCATCGTAAACCATCACATCATCAGCACTTTCGCCGGGTCGGTAAATAATAAACGGAATTGGAGAAATAGTGTGCGTTTTAATAGCACAAGGCGTTGGATGATCAGGTAGAATGGCAATAGTAACCGGTTCATCCCATGTTGAGACTTCTTCCAAAATCGGCTTCACCACACGAGCATCCAGGTACTCTATTGTTTTTATTTTCAATGCTGCATCACCCTCGTGACCAGCTTCATCACTTGCCTCAATATGCAAATATACAAAATCTTTTTGACGCAATGCATCAATGGCCGCTTGCGCTTTCCCTTCGTAGTTGGTATCGTAAAGACCGGTGGCACCTTCAACTTCAATCACTTCCAGTCCGGCATAAACACCAATTCCCTTAATCAAATCGACAGCCGAAATCACGGCTCCGCTTTTCAAATTATAGGTTTCCAACAAGGTTTTCATCTCCGGCTTGTAACCCGGCGACCACAACCAAATACTATTAGCTTTATCTTTACCTGCAACTGCACGTTTCAAATTCACCGGATGGTTTTCCAGCAAAGCTTGCGAACGCAAAGTAAGTTCGTTCAATAAATCGGCAGTTGCTTGCGCATCAGTGGTCTCAGCCTGTATCATCACATCGGCAAACGGAGTTCCAGGAACATCGTGAGGAGGTGTGCATTTCAGCTGTTTGTTACCACCTTTCAATTTAAACAAATGACGGTACGAAACCCCCGGATAAAAACTAACCAGATCAGTACCCAATTCTTTTTCCAAAAAAAGAATCAACTCTGTGGCTTCTTCATTGCTGATATGTCCTGCTGAGTGATTCTTTATTTTTTTATCCGCTATGCAAATCAGGTTGCAACGCATGGCCATCTCATTTGGCTCAATAGCCACACCCATGCTCGCTGCTTCCAACGAACCGCGTCCTTCGAAAACCTTGTTAACATTGTACCCAAGTACAGTAAGATTCGCGATCTCACTGCCGGGAGCGAAACCATCAGGAATAGTATCTAACATTCCATTTCGCCCTAAAGCCGCAACTTTGTCGATATTGGGTATATTGGCAACCTGCAGACAGGTTTTGTTTCCAAGCGATGCCATCGGCTCATCCGCCATACCATCGCCAAGTATTATTAAGTATTTCATATTCTCAACACCTAACCCTGAGGATTAGGTTACTTCTTTTTTTTATTATTACGTTACTTTTACTCCAAAAAATCCCTGTAATTGGGAAGAGCATCTTCAAATTTTTGTTGCGTTTCGGCTAATGATAAATAACTCTCTCCGCCAGCAGCATTGAGGTGACCTCCGCCGTTAAACAAATCAGTAGCCACTTTGTTTGCAGGAAATGTTCCCTGCGAGCGAAGTGATATTTTAATCTTATCAGTATCCTCACGCATAAAGACCGAGAAATCAACTCCATGTATGGAAAGTGGAATATTCACAAAACCTTCAGCATCACCATTTACAAAGTTGAATTGTTTTAACTCGTTAGCAGAAACAGTTATCAATGCAGCACGAAATTCAGGATAAATTTTCATTTTCTCATACAAGCAAAAACCCATTAATCGCAATCTATCAGCCGAATAGGTATTAAACACTTTGCGATATAAATCATCCTTATCAACGCCTAATTTTATTAACTCTGCAATAATGATATAAATTTCCTGGCTATTAGAATTGTAGGTAAACCCACCAGTATCAGTCATCATACCTGTATAAATACATTCGGCACAGGCCAGATTTATTTTCGAAAAATCGCCCATTCTGCAAATTAATCTAAAAATCAATTCGCTGGTGGAAGATATCTGAGGATAAGAAACTGCAAATTTTGCAAAATCAGCAGGATGTAAATGATGATCTACCAATATTTTATCGGCAGGTGAAGCCAAAACAGCATCAGCCATTTTTGCCATACGGCTTGGCGTATTAAAATCAAGCGTAAAAATAAGTTCAGCTTCCCCAAAAAGTTCGTCGGCCTTCTCTTTACTATCTTCATATATCAATACTTGCTCTGCACCCGGCATCCAATTAAAGAAAGTAGGAAAAGCCGTTGGTACAATCACCACAGGTTCTTTTTCAATCGTCATCAAATAATGCCACAAAGCCAAAGTTGATCCCATTGCATCGCCATCGGGTCCAACATGAGCTACAATTACAATCTTATCAACGCCATCAATGGCCTTTTTTACTTTGGTGATAAGATCCTCGGCAATAATTTTAGAAATCATACAACAGGTTTTAATTTGAATACAAAAGTAGCAAAAAAAAAAGAATTTTTAGTGGATATACCGCCATGGAAAGTTAATCTGTAAAATTCAACACGTAAGCACCTTCCTCTGCCACTGAATAAAAAGCAATATTTCTTGATTGGCAAGCCCTCTTTATGCTTTGCCTATACCAATCAGAAATTGTTTTATCTACAATAATTTTACGTGGCTGCAAACAATCCAACACTTGCTCTATTTTTGGTTTCAGTCCTCTTCCAATTATCAAATAATCCAACTTTAGGGGCTCAGAAAAGGTCTGTTTTCTCAGAAAATCGTTACTCAAAATAAGAATTCGTGAACCTGCGAAACCACTAATGCCATCCGAGAACCATTCGTTTTGATGAATATAGTGCGGTTTCTCAAGTTTTTGATTTTGCCAGAATGCTTTAGCAATTCGCTCCATTTCTACTGAATCTGTTGTAAATACATAATTCCGATTACGATCGATAAAGTTTACGTGCGTATTTTTCTGTCCGGCAAACACAATCATCCTTTTTGATGTCATGGTTTGATAATTGGTTTGCAAATTAAACATGCACGCCAATAAAACAGCTGATAACCCAACTATTAATGTGGAGAATTTTTTATAGTAGAAAAAGGCCGAAAAACAAAAAATGGCCAAAAAAAGAACGATAGTTTGTCGTATATCCAGTGAGATATGCGACAGTGAGTAAGGTAAATTCTGAACCCACACAATCAGAAAATTCAACAGCCAGAGCGACCATTTGAGTAAAAAAGCCACAACCACTGACAAATACGGCACAAAAGAAGTCATCAATAACGCCATTGCCAGGTAAATAACGATGGTTGAAAGTGGAATGGCTACAAAATTTGTCAGTAAAAAATAGTTGGGAAATTGCTGAAAGTAATAAAGTGTAAAAGGCATAGTACCCAACTGTGCAGCTAACGACACTGAAAACAAATCCCAAACAGCTTTAGAATATTTATTATTCGCAATATATAATTTACCAATGATGGGTTGAAAGAAAATAATACTTAATACCGCAGAATAACTGAGTTGGAAGCCAACATCAAACAGAAAATTCGGATTATACAGCAGCATGAAAAATGCCGACATAAAAATGGTGTTATAAATTTGAGATTTTCGTTCGAAACAAGTAGCAATAGCCACAAACGAAAACATGAGCGTGGCTCTCACTACTGCCGGTGACAATCCACTCAGAAATGCATACCCCCATAAAAACAGTGATATAAATATTGTTTTAATCACTTTCTGACGTTGATTTTTATTCAGAAATGACAATAAAAATGCCATCACCACATACACCACACCAACATGCATCCCACTAACCGACAAAATATGCATCGCACCCGTCGCGCTATAACTTGTGCGCAAATCGGGCTGCAACGCATCTGTGTAACCAAGCGTCAATGCAGCCAAAACAGCAAATTCATCGCCTTCTATATGAAACTTTCGATAAATATTCAGCAAATAATTCCGACAAATATCGGCCTGACGTTCAATTGAAAAGACCATATCTCTGTCAGTCATACGCCAACTACCCGACGGAATATAGCAAACTGCACCCACACCCTGACGTTTAAGGTACGCCGCATAATCAAAACCATCCGGGTTTAAAGCTCTCTCGGGAGGCGAGAATTTAGCTTGAAGCATCAACCTGTCACCAAACAAAAGCTTTGAAGCAGCACTGTCTTTTTGCAAATACAAAATTGCTTTGCCGCGTGTGGGTACCCAGTTAGTTGCATAAAAATACTGAATCACATCCACCTTACATAGATATGATTTTACCTTTTCGATTGGGGCAGCACTAAGTTCGACACGATAAACACCCTTAATATTCAATCGTTGAAAAGTATTTTCTTTTTCCCGCTCACCACTCAAAAAGCAGATCAAGACAAATAGAAACATAAAAATTCCACAGCCAAAAAGCCAACGGAATTGAAATTGCCGTTTGGGGATGCGAATCACTAACGACAAAAATAAAAGTATTAACGATACGAAAAACAATGCATATAAACCCCAATGCTGTAACTCTACATATTGATAAAAAACTATACCCAATATCAATGGTAGCAGTAATCGAAAAAAAGGAGTTCGTTGAAAAAAATTCATAGACTAACTTTTAAGCATATTATGAATTGTTTCCATTGGATTATCGGCATTAAAAATGGCACTACCGGCAACCAACACATTTACACCACTATCAAAAAGCTGTTGTGCATTCTGAACATTCACCCCACCGTCCACTTCAATCACACAATGAGCATTCTTACGTTTAATCATTTCACGTAATTCTGCAATTCTGGCATAACTTTCCTCCATAAATTTCTGACCGCCATAACCGGCAAAAACGGTCATAAGCAGCACCAAATCAACCTTATCAACATAAGGTTCCAGCACACTTACCGGCACATCCGGGTTAATGGTAATACCCACTTTTATGCCCTCATATTTAATCAATTCAATGATTTCCAATGGATTTTCAACAGTTTCATAATGAAAAGTCAGAATATCGGCACCGGCCTTAGCAAATCGGGTGATGTATTTTTCGGGATGGACAATCATCAAATGTACATCCAAAGGTTTATTACAATATTTATTCACAGCTTCCAACACTGGAAAACCAAAAGATATATTTGGAACAAAAACACCGTCCATCACATCAATATGTAACCACTCGGCTTCACTTGCATTAATCATTTTGCACGCCGCTTCTAAATTTCCAAAATCGGCGGATAATAAGGAAGGTGATATAATTTTAGTCATAACTATAATTCAAATTTGTGAGAAAAAATTCAAGCTTTATTGCTCTAACTATTTCCTTTGCAAATATAATAAAAAAAAGACTTCCATGTAGTTGGAAGTCTCTTTTTATTAGTTTAAAAACAATTCAACGAACTGATTTTCGGCTATTTTTTCAGCCCTGTATGTAGCAGCAAATTGAAGAATCTTATTTAAAGTTGCTTGTTTTGGTTGCATTTGTTGTTGATTTTCAGCGTTCTTCTTTTGATGTTTTAAATCAGCTTTGTTTAATGGAGTAATAATTTTTTGCATAGGCAACATTTCAGTTTTTGTTTGTAATACTACTAAAACGTATGGGCTAGCAAAAAAGTATATCCTCAATTAAAATAAATTCAACATCAAGTATCTAAACAATAAAAACATCAAACGCGTAAAAGTAAACAATTGCAATACTGATAATTACAATAGCAAACATAAATTATCCGTCAACAAATTATTTTATCTGCAGATAAACATCTTTTTCGGCAGCAATCCGACGCATATTCAATAATGCATAACGCATGCGTCCGAGAGCAGTATTAATGCTCACATCGGTTTTTTCGGCTATTTCCTTGAAACTTAAATCTTCGAAATAGCGCATCCGAATTACCTTTTGCTGAGTCGGAGGCAGGAAATTAATTAAATGCACCACGTCATTTAACACTTGCTCATTCGAAATTGTATCTTCAAAGCTTTTTTCAGCAAGTTTTGAGTTGTTTACTATATCGTAATCAACAGCATCAGCGGAAAATGTATTTTCATTTTTCTCCCGTCTAAAATGGTCGATGATAAGATTGTGCGCGATGCGATTAACCCAAGGTAAAAATTTACCCGATTCAACATAGCGACCTTGTTGTATGGTTGCAATTGCTTTAATAAAGGTGTCTTGAAAAATATCTTCGGCGAGTTCACGATTGCGAACGATCAAGTATATATAGGTATATGCTTTAGATTTGTATCGCAACAATAAAATTTCAAACGCTTTGTTATTACCACCTTCATACAATTTAACCAATTCATCATCGGCTAACTGATTTAGAGTCTTCATTACTTTTATTTTTAAAATTATAAAGTAATATTGGGCAATAGGCGTTTAAATTTTAATGATTATTGAGGTTGTTTGCACTGCAAATATAGCGATTGTATTGAAAAGAAAAAACTTTTTGAGAAAATATTTGCAATTAAGCACCATTATTTGGTAAAAAATGACATTTTTGGGTGAATTTTACTCCACCCAAAGCACCAAACCTTTTAAATATTCTCCTTCGGGGTGATAAATATTGATAGGGTGATCGGCAGGTTGGCTTAACTGATGCAAGATGCGCACGTTGCGTTTACTCTCAGCGGCGGCACTAAAAACGGCCAAGCGAAACTGCTCTTTAGACACTACTTGCGAACATGAAAATGTAAAAACAATGCCACCCGGTTTAATTTGTTCAAATGCTTTTGCATTCAACCGTTTATATCCTTTGAGTGCGTTACGCAATGCTTCACGGTGTTTGGCAAATGCAGGCGGATCAAGAATAATCAAATCATATTTTTGTTCGAAGGTATGAAGATTATTCAAATACTTGAATGCATCTTCGTCAAACGATTTATGACGTGGATCATTTGGATAGTTCAGCTCTACATTTTTGTCGGTAAGAGCAATAGCTTTAGTAGAACTATCAACGGAATGAACCAATTCAGCTCCACCACGCAGCGCATAGACCGAGAAACCTCCGGTATAGCAAAACATATTTAGTACCGATTTTCCTTTTGAATAGCGTTCCAGCAAGGAACGATTTTCGCGCTGATCAACAAAGAATCCTGTTTTCTGACCACGTAGCCAGTCAACATGAAATTCCAGCCCGTTTTCGATAGCCGAAAGTGAGGGAGTTTCTTCACCAATCAGATAACCATCTTCGGGTGTAATAGGTGCATTAAAAGGCAGTGTTGTTGCCGATTTGTAATACACATGCTTTACTTGCGGAACATTTTCAACAATGGCTTTTGCAAGTATTTCGCGGGTTTCGTGCATGCCAACCGAATGCGCCTGCATCACAGCCGTTTCATCGTACACGTCGACAATGAGCCCCGGCAAAGAATCACCTTCACCATGAACCAGGCGATATGTATTATTTTTCTCTGGATCAACCAACCCCAATGACACACGCATGGCATAAGCTAATTGTATTTTGCGACTCCAAAAACTATCGTCAACATCCAATTTGTCGAAAGAAACAACACGTACGGCAATACTGCCAATTTGATAATGCCCTATAGCCAAAAAGTTACGTTGATTATCCAGCACTTCTACCAAATCACCTTCGGCCGGTTTTCCTTCAATTTTCTGAATTGCTCCGGAAAAAACCCATGGGTGAAAACGTTTTAAACTTTCTTCTTTCTTTGGTTTTAGTTGTATAATAATCATTTTGACAGTTACGAGTTTTTAGTTACAAGTTACGAGCAGCATTTGCTGGCATTAATTAAATTAAAGATTCTGAATCACTTATTGCTGATTCTGAGAGTCTGTTTAAAACCTGTTGGTCACGCAAAGCACGTTGTGCCTCAGCTTGTTCAACCAATATTTTATCCAGTTGCTTTTTACTGAGTTTCTTTTCTGTAATTAGTTGCAAATATATTTGTAAGCTAGCCCAGGCATCGGTGGCAGCATAGCGTTGTTGTTGATCGCTTAGTTCGGGATTTTCCCAGTTTGTTAATCGTTGAGATTTTGAGATTTTTTTTCCAAAGATAATGGCATAGACTTTCTGTAAGCTCAATTCCATTATACCATAATGCTGGGCAATAGTTTGTATATCAATAAAACCAGCCGGTTTAAAAGTATGTCGTTTATTCAGGCCTATTAAATCATCGCGTAGCGAAAGACCAATCTTTTGGATTTTTTCATCAGCCAAAAATTCAGCCAAAGCGGCTGGAAAGTCGATTAAATTGAGGCGAAACAAAAAACAATGATCAAGGGTGGATATTTGCACCAACGATACTTTGTGATGCGTGCCTCGGGTAAACGAAGGTTTTGTCTCGGTATCAAGACCTACAACACTGCTTTTACGAAGCTCCTCGATGGCCGAATTCACTTTAGACAAGTCATCAACCAAGGTTATTTTGCCTTCGAAAATCACTACCGGCAAGGTATTTACCTCTTCTTTTGTTATTTTTGTTTTAAACATACAATTGCATTACAATATGTTACCAAATTCATCATCTTCATCATCGTGAAGAAAATTCAGAAATGAGTTTCTATCTATTTTTTTTGCAGAAGTCTCTTTTTCTTCCACGTCTTCAGCTCCAAATCCATCGCTGAAACGTAAAGCATGTAATGCTCTCATGGCATTCAGCAGTTTTTGTCCCCAATGCTGACCAAATGCTTCGAGACAAACGACCAAAGCATCGTTCATAATATCTACTTCACCAAGTTGGTAACTGGCAGCAAAATCTTTTAACTCCTGATAAATATCTGCTATATTTTCCGACACAAAAGCAGCAATCGGTGTATCGCTCAAGTACATATCGGGGTGAAAAACTTCCAGGTATGAATCGTCGGCTCCCAATAATTGTTCTACTTGTTCACGCACATACAGGTAATCTTCTTCGGTTACAAATCGTTCGGAACCTTCGTCGAATACACTTGCAGGAATATCTATCAGCGAAGCTTTTAAGTAGAGGAGCGGAAATAACTTTACGGATTTAATGACAAAATCTTCACGCGAAAAGTCAGTGGCATGTTCCAGAAACAAACATGTTTCGGCTGCAACGGTGACAAATTCGATGACGTTTTTGCTGTAAACTATATGATCGGGGAGTTGGTCTAAATCCATTTTCGATGTAAAATTAATAAACAGTTGCAAAAGTAGCAAAAATTATCCACTTATCGGCACGAATTCAGTGGTTTTCAATCCGGATAAAGCGCATGCAAATCAAATAAATTGCCTGCAATAAAAGTGTTTCCGTACAAAAACAAAGTTCATTTTCAACTGTTTTATTATTAAAGAAATATTGAAATTGTCGTTACATTCTCAACAATACTACTATCTTTGTAATTAATAATTCTCAATTAATAATTTTCAATTTTATACACTATGGAAGACAAGCTAATAACATTAAAAAATTACGAAACAATGGTTGAAGCCTTGTTCGATCAGGAATTATTGAAAGAAAACAACATTGACAGTTCGATCAACAATGAAGATTCGGTGGAGTTGTTGCCAATGTTTAGTGAAATAAACGACGGATTGAGAATTGTTGTTTTTGAGAAAGATTTCGAAGAAGCCATTAAGATACTGGAAGACTACAAAAATTCTATTGACAATTAAGTTCTTCAACGATTCAATAGCTCTACTATTTTTCTACCGAAAACAGGATGTACCAAATCAGGTGCAATTTCGGACAAAGGAATTATTACAAAATCCCGTTCTGCGATAAGTGGATGCGGGATTTTTAATGTTGGTTGGTCAATGATTAAATTGTCATACAATAGAATATCAATATCAATCAACCGATCGGAATAACCATTAATTGTCTTAGCAGTACGCCCCTGACTTTTTTCGATCTCCTGCGTCTTGCTCAACACATCAAAAGGTGTAAGATTTGTATCAACTAATACCACAGCATTCAGGAAGTCATTATCCGATTGAAAACCCCAGGGTTTAGACGCATAAAATGTTGATGACCGAATTACAAATCCTACCTCCTGCGACAAAGAAATAATCGCATCATTAAGGTTGCGCTCCTTTTCGCCCAAATTTGTTCCAAGACCCAAATATACTAATGCCATAAAGTGAAGTTTGGTGCAAAGATAAAACTTTTAGGAGTAAGCGGCAAGTCCATCCAGGAGCAAGAGGTAAGGAAGGTGTCGGTGATTAAAACGTATTCCTACAAGCAAAGTTATGCCTTCCCTACCCTACAATCATATTATTAGCAATATTTACTCCTTGACGCTTACCGCTTACTCCTACATTTTCTGCCACATTCTGCCCTTTTGTCAGCATTTTCTGACTAAACATCTCCCCTATTCCGACTTTTTCTGACAAATTCAGATTTCTGACCATTAATTTATGGTTGGCACATCCTTTGTAAAATGTGAAGCGTACTAAAAAACATATCAGAAATAACTGAAAAAATAAAATAATAAAAAAGATTATGGGAAAAATTATTGGAATTGACTTAGGAACCACCAACTCGTGTGTTTCTGTAATGGAGGGTAACGAACCTATCGTTATCTCAAACAGCGAAGGAAAACGTACCACTCCTTCCGTAGTAGGATTTATTGAAGGTGGCGAACGTAAAGTGGGTGATCCTGCAAAACGTCAAGCCATTACCAACCCAACTAAAACGGTATTCTCTATCAAACGTTTTATGGGTGAAACTTATGACCGTTTGACGAAAGAAATTGGACGTGTGCCATTTAAAGTAGTAAAAGGCGACAACAACACTGCCCGTGTTGATATCGACGGACGTTTGTATTCTCCACAAGAAATTTCAGCTATCATTCTTCAAAAAATGAAAAAAACTGCTGAAGACTATCTTGGAACTGAAGTAACCGATGCAGTTATCACTGTACCAGCTTATTTTAACGATGCTCAACGTCAGGCAACTAAAGAAGCCGGCGAAATTGCAGGTTTGAATGTTCGTCGTATTGTAAACGAACCAACTGCTGCTGCTTTGGCTTATGGTTTGGACAAAACGAACAAAGACATGAAAATCGTGGTTTTTGACTGCGGTGGTGGTACTCATGATGTTTCTGTACTTGAATTGGGTGATGGTGTATTTGAAGTAAAATCAACTGATGGTGATACTCACCTTGGTGGTGATGACTTTGACCACCGTATTATCGACTGGTTGGTACAAGAATTCAAAAACGAAAACAGCAATATCGACTTAAGTAAAGACCCAATGGCTTTGCAACGGTTGAAAGAAGCTGCTGAAAAAGCAAAAATCGAATTATCGAATACTACTTCTTCAGAAATCAATTTGCCATATATCATGCCTGTTGATGGTGTGCCACGACACTTGGTACGTACATTGACCCGTGCTAAATTCGAACAATTGATTGACGATTTAGTACAAAAAACTATTGATCCATGTAAAACTGCTTTGAAAAATGCAGGTTTGAGCATCGGCGATATTGACGAAATTATCCTTGTAGGTGGTTCAACCCGTATTCCTGCTATCCAGACAGCTGTTGAGAAATTCTTCGGAAAAGCTGCTTCAAAAGGAGTTAACCCTGACGAAGTTGTTGCTGTAGGTGCAGCTATTCAAGGTGGTGTTTTGACAGGTGAAGTAACCGACGTATTGTTGCTTGATGTTACTCCACTTTCGTTGGGTATCGAAACTATGGGAAGTGTAATGACACGTTTAATTGAGTCGAACACAACTATTCCAACTAAAAAATCGGAAACATTTACAACTGCTGCCGACAATCAACCTTCTGTAGAAATTCATATTCTTCAAGGTGAACGTCCAATGGCTAATCAAAATAAATCAATCGGTCGTTTCCACTTGGATGGCATCATGCCTTCTCGTCGTGGTGAACCACAAGTTGAAGTAACTTTTGATATTGATGCTAACGGTATCTTACATGTTTCGGCTAAAGATAAAGCAACCGGCAAAGAACAACGTATTCGTATCGAAGCATCATCAGGTTTGAGCGATGCTGAAATCAAACGTATGAAAGACGAAGCTGCTGCTAACGCTGAAAGCGATGCAAAAGAAAAAGAAAAAGTTGACAAATTGAACCATGCTGACAGCTTGATTTTCCAAACAGAAAAACAACTTACTGAAATTGGAGATAAAATTCCATCTGACAAAAAAGGCCCAATCGAAGATGCTTTGGCAAAATTAAAAGCTGCTCACCAAGCACAAGACGTTGATGCAATCGACGCTGCAACTAACGAAGTAAACACTGCGTTCCAAGCTGCAAGCCAAGAGATGTACAATGCTCAAAATGCACAGGAAGGTCAGGCACAACCTAACGCCGGCGGACAACAAGCCCAAGGTAACAAAGAAGGCGATGTAACTGATGTTGACTTCGAAGAAGTAAAATAAGACCCCTCTAAATCTCCCCAAATGGGGAGACTTTAAAATAAAAACAGCCCAACTTGATAAAATTCAAGTTGGGCTGTTTTGTTTTGTATCACAAATCTGGCAATAACGCTCGCTAATTGCCAAGCTTGTGATATAGGCATAAAAAAACTTCTGCTATCTTTCGATAACAGAAGTTCTTATTGTGTTTTCAGAAAAACTGATTTTAGTTTTTTGGAAGTGCTTCTTTGACAACCATTGGGCGACCATCAAATTCAGCTCCGTTTAATTCAGAAATGACTTTCTTAGCAGCTTCGTCATCTGACATTTCTACAAATGCAAACCCTTTAGATCTGCGAGTCTCGCGATCGATGATAAGTTTACATGAATCTACCTGACCGTATTCTGCAATTGCTTCTTGAAGGTCGTTTTCTCTAACATTGTAACTTAAGTTACCTACGTAAATGTTCATAAATATAAAAAATTAATTGTAATAAAAGAGAAGTAGAGAAACGAAGGTATGACAAATTCTAATCAAAAGATAGGAGTCGGAAATAAACAAACGAAAAAATACATTTTCTTTCGGGTACAAAGATACGCAATTTATCTGGATTTCACAATTTCTTCTATTATTCGTATTCCTGACATAAAAAAACTTACAAATACAGAGGACTTACATTCCTGTATAAACCTTGTTGATTCGGATAATCGGGAATATTAACTTATAGGACTCTGATTGATCCACGTGTCAAAAACAAAAGGCGGCTACCGTTTAAAGGCGATGCTATTTAATTAAAATAATAATTTAATAATTGATTCTTTAATAAACGTATTCCCCACTGAGAATGTTGTAACTTTGTATCATCCGAAAAACGAACTGGATTTTCATAAAAAACTCATCAATAAATTGGTATTATGGCTCATAAAATTGAAAAAATAGAACTTGACTTCTTGACAATTGATGATTACCAGGAGTTAAAGCAAGCTATGATTATTGCTTATCAGGCCATCCCCAACCCATATTGGGAAGAGCACCAGATACAAACCTTACTCACCAAATTCCCTGAGGGTCAAATAGCCATTAAAGCAGATGGTCATATTGCCGGATGTGCGTTATCGATTATTATTGACCATGAACAGTTTGAAGAACTGCACACCTATAAAAGGATAACCGGCAACTACACTTTCAACACGCACAGCAAGAAAGGTGACACTTTGTACGGAATCGATGTGTTTATAAAACCTGAGTTCAGGGGACTTCGGCTGGGTCGACGGCTGTACGATTACCGGAAAGAGCTTTGCGAAAAACTTAATTTAAAAGGAATTGAATTTGGCGGACGAATTCCGAATTATCACAAGTACGAATCGGAACTTAGCGCCAAACAATATATCGAGAAAGTAAAGTCGAGAGAAATATCCGATCCGGTACTGAACTTTCAGTTATCGAACGATTTTTATCCTGTCAGGGTGCTGAAAGGCTACCTGGAAGGCGATAAAGCGTCGAGCGACTATGCCGTCTTGCTGAAATGGGATAATATCTATTACGAAAAACCCTCGAAAAGAGCCCTCGAAATAAAGAAAATAGTCCGTCTGGGGCTGGTTCAATGGCAGATGCGTCCGTACAAAGATATCACCGAGTTGATGCAACAAGCCGAGTATTTTGTGGATACTTTGAGTGCTTACCACAGTGATTTTGCCTTATTTCCGGAATTCTTTAATGCTCCCCTGATGGCCGAGTTCAACAAACTTGGCGAGGCAGAAGCCATACGCAAACTGGCAGAATACACCACACTTATTGTTGAGGAATTTTCTAAGCTATCCATCTCCTACAACATCAATATCATTACCGGAAGTATGCCCGAAATAGTGGGCGACTCGCTTTATAACGTGGGGTATTTATGTAAACGCAATGGAACGGTGGAGCGTTATGAGAAACTTCACATTACACCCGATGAGCTAAAAAGTTGGGGAATGAAGGGTGGAAACACTTTACAAACTTTCGATACCGACTGTGGTAAAATAGGTATTCTGATTTGTTATGATGTGGAATTTCCTGAGCTAAGCCGTTTGCTGGCCGATGAAGGAATGGATATTTTATTCGTTCCATTTCTGACCGATACCCAAAACGGTTATTCTCGCGTTCGATATTGCGCACAAGCCAGAGCTATCGAAAATGAGTGTTATGTGGCCATAGCCGGGAGTGTTGGAAATTTGCCAAAGGTTCACAATATGGATATTCAATACGCACAGTCGATGGTGTTTACACCGAGCGATTTTGCTTTTCCTACCACAGGTATCAAATCGGAGGCAACGCCAAACACCGAAATGATTTTAATAGCAGATGTGGATTTAGATTTGATACGGGAACTGCATAATTTTGGTACGGTAAAAAATCTGAAGGACAGAAGACTGGATTTGTTCGACATAAAAAGACGTAAATTACTAAACAAACCTCTCCCCTCATCCGATACAACGGAATAAATTCTGGTAAGGTAAAATAAAATCAGCCCAACTTAATATAGAATTAAGTTGGGCTGATTCACATATAAACTAATAAAAGGATAATTTCTTATTGAACGCCCCCTCCAAGTGCTTTGTAAAGACTCACACTTTGAGTCAGCTGATCGAGCTTGTCATTTACCTTGCTGAGCTGAGCCGACAGCAGGTTTTGTTGTGCTGAGAGCACTTCGGTATAGTTTGCTTCGCCTGCTTTGAGTAATTCCTGCGTGTAGTCTACCGATTTGGTGAGCGACTCCACTTGTTTATCTCTCCATTCGTTTTTATTGACCAACGATTTGTAGCTGTACAAAATATCCGACACTTCTTGTCCGGCTACCAATAGGGTATTCGAGAACGTAAGCAATGCCTCATCTTGTTGGGCTTTTGTAATTTTCAAATTACCTTTCAGCTGTCCTCTCGAAAAGATCGGTTGAGTAATTCCGGCAATTATTTCGGCAGCTAAATTAGCCGGCGAAAAGAAATTGGAAACACCACCGGTAGCAAACCCTAGCGAAAGCGTGTTGATGCTAAGCGTTGGATAAAAAGCCGCTTTAGCAGCATCGGTAAGCGCGTAGGCCGATTGCAACGAAAGTTCGGCCTGTTTCACATCCGAACGATTGGCCAGCGTACGTACCGACACATTACCGTTCATAGTGGCCGGTATAATCTGATCGTTGATAGAACCTCGTTCGATGGCTCCGGGCACACGACCAATAAGTACACAAATAGCATTTTCCTGTTGACGCATTCTGCTCTCCAAATCAAAAACCGAGAGTTGAGTACTGTAAAGCAACGCTTTGCTTTGTTCAACACCTGCAGCAGTAATCTGCCCTGCATCTTTCAATGCCTGCATGGTTTCTTCGCTTTTTTGCAACAACACAATGGTTTCTTTGGTAGTACGCAACTGTTCGTCCAACGCCATTAAGCTATAATAACTCTTGGCAATAGATGAAATCAGCGTTGTTTGAATCAGTTTTTTGTATTCAAGCGTATTCAGGTAGGCAGCATATTTCGATTTGGTCTGACTATTGAGTTTTCCCCACAAATCGGCTTCCCAACTGGCAGTAATACCCAAGGTGTTTATGTTAGAAGTATATCCGAACACATCGGTGCCCCTGCTACCCGAGCTCATGCGCGTATAATCAACTCTGGCCGCAGCACCCACCGAGGGCAAAAGAGCCGATTTAGACATATACAAACCTGCTTCGGCTTGCTGAATGCGGGTCATGGCCACCTTCATGTTGTAGCCACGATCAAGTCCTTCGGCAATGAGTGTCTGAAGTTTTGCGTCAGGGAAATACGTCTTCCAAGGAATATTGGCCAGAGAAGTGGTGTCTGTGCTATTCTCAACAGCATCACGCACCAGATTTTTCGTATCGGGCTGAGGCACTTTGGTAAGTTCCTTATAGTTCCGACACGACACGAACCCAACGGCAATTATCATCACCATCAAAATTCGTATGCTTATTTTTTTATGTTGTATATACATATCAATATTTTTGTGATTATGTTTATTTTTCGTGATGTTCGTCTATGGTTACAATTTTCGTTTTACTGAAATGCTCGTGCAAATTCTGGAAAATGATAAAGAGCGACGGAATAACTAATATTCCGAATACAGTACCGAATAACATACCTCCAATAGCACTGATACCAATGGACTTGTTACCTACCGCACCGGCACCTGTAGCAAGTGCCAACGGAAGTAATCCAAAAATAAAGGCCAATGAAGTCATTAAGATCGGACGCAAACGAGCCGTAGCTCCTTCAACGGCAGCTTTCACAATACTCATTCCCTGATGGCGACGTTGCAATGCATATTCCACAATCAGAATGGCATTTTTTGCCAACAGACCGATAAGCATAATGAGTGAGATTTGTACGTAGATATTATTTACAATACCACTACCGCTCATCAACGACACGAAGACGAACACAAACACACCCGCCAAACCAATTGGCAACGAAAGCAAAACGGCAAACGGGAGAATATAACTTTCGTACAAAGCAGCCAACAATAGATACACAAAGATGATACACAAACCAAAAATTAAAATAGTTTGATTGCTGCTATTTGCTTCTTCACGAGTCATTCCTCCAAAATCATAACCATATCCTTCTGGCAGTTTAATTTCTTTCAAAGCTTTCAGTACATCACCCGATGTATATCCTTTCATATAGTTAGGGATAACGGTAACATCCATCGACGAGAATAAATTGAAACGCGTTAACGCCTGAGGACCGGTTACATCCGTCACCGTAATAAATTCACTAATAGGCGCCATTACTCCATTCGAAGTCTTTACCATCAATCCGCTCAAATCATCCAGTTTAGCTCTGTATTGAGGCGCAGCTTGTACCACCACACGGTATTGTTTACCATACGAATTGAAGTTGGACACATACATACTTCCTACAAAGGTCTGCAAGGTACCCATTACTTCATTCAGGGTTAGTCCGGCATCTTTAATCTTGGCTATATTGGCTTGAATTTGTTTTTGTGGGAAACGCGGATCAAATGAATTCATAACCATCATCACTTCAGGACGCTTGCGCAATTTATCCAGAAAATCGGTGGTTACACCATAGAATTTATTTACATCGCCACCTGTTTTATCCTGCATCTTCAATTCCACACCACTACTCATACCAAATCCCTGAAGAGTTGGCGTTCCGAAGAACATGAAGGTAGCATCCTTAATCGTATCGGTTCGCTGTTTCAACATGGCAGCGACATCGGATGTCAGAATATCACGTTCATCCCATGGATCCATTTTCATAATCATAGAAGCGTACGAGCTACCGGAACCTGCGAGGAAGCTGAGTCCTGTAAGGTTAATGGTATTGTGCGCATGCGGAATGGATTGTGCAATCTCAGTCACTTCACGACTAACTTGAGTTGTACGTTCAAGTGAAGAACCGGGTGCAAGACTAATCATACCCATCACATTTCCACTATCTTCATTTGGAACGAATCCAGAGGGTACCATTCCCATTAGCACAACTAAAATACCTGTAAAGGCTACAATAATGCTTACGGTAATCCAACGATGCTTCTTTTTCCCCAAAAATTCAAGTGTCTTTTTGTATTTGGCAGTTATAGCAGCGAATCCTACATTGAAATAATAATAAAACCGACGAATAAAACTCTTATCGTGAACATCGGGATTATGCTCCGTTTTTAAGAAAAGAGCACATAAAGCCGGACTAAGCGTAAGTGCATTTACAGCCGAAATAAGAATAGCTATTGCCAATGTTAGTCCAAATTGTTTAAAGAATACTCCACTGGTTCCACCGATAAAACTTACCGGAACAAACACAGCAGCCATAACCAGCGTAATAGAAATAATAGCCGGAGCAATTTCAGTCATCGCAGCTATTGCAGCCTCTTTGGCATCTGTCATACCCGCATCCATCTTGGCATGCACGGCTTCAACCACCACAATGGCATCATCCACTACAATCCCGATAGCCAGCACCAATGCGAAGAGCGTAAGCAGGTTGATGGAAAAGCCAAACAAGAGTAAGAAAAAGAACGTTCCGATAATAGCCACCGGCACAGCAATGGCCGGAATTAAAGTAGAACGGAAATTTTGTAAAAATAAAAATACCACTATAAATACAAGGATAAATGCTTCCAACAAAGTATGAAGAACCTTCTCAATGGAGGCATTGAGGAACTCGCTTGCATCCGTTTGATATTCGTAACTGATACCTTTCGGAAATTTCTTGGACTCTTTCTCCATTACACTTTTCACTTCCTTGATAATATCCTGTGCATTAGAACCAGCAGTTTGATTGATGGCCATAATTACCGCTTCAGCATTATTATTAGTGGTAGAAATAGAATAACTCGCAGCACCCAGTTCCACTGCTGCCACATCCTTCAGGCGTAGCACCTGTGCATTTTTCGAACGAATGATAATATTCTCAAACTCCCCGGCATTTTTTAGTCGACCAGTATATTTTAAAGGATACTGAAAAGACTGATTGCTGTTAGCACCCAACTCACCCGGAGCAGCCTCAATATTCTGATCCTGTAATGCGGCAGTTACTTCGCTCGGAGTGATATTGTAGGATTTCATCACGTCAGGTTTCAACCACACACGCATGGTATAATCCTTAGCCCCATACACAGTAGCATCACCTACACCCATCACACGTTTTACTTGCGGCAGGATGTTGATGTTTGTATAGTTTTGAAGAAATTTATCATCATAATTAGGATTTGTTGATTTTAGCATAATCATCAAAACCGTGCTACTTTGTTGTTTTTGAACCGTTACACCATTTCTGGTAACTTCCGAAGGAAGCAAAGCAGATGCTTGTGAAACACGGTTTTGCACATTTACAGCAGCCATATCAGGGTTTATACCTTGTTTAAAATAAACATTAATGGAAGCCGAACCACCATTTGCAGCAGACGATGTTATGTAGGTCATCCCTTCCACACCATTGATTTGCTCTTCGAGAGGCACAATCACACTTTTTAATACGGCATCGGCACTCGCACCACTGTAATTAGTCGAGACCCTTACAGTAGGGGGAGCAATGTTTGGGTATTGTTCAATCGGTAATGTAAAAATTCCGATAACACCCAACACCACGAAAAGAATGGAAATGACCGTGGATAAAACCGGCCTTTCTATAAAAGTTTTTAGCATTTTCTTCTATTTGATTTGATTTGATTTGATTTGAGTAAGTAATAAAAAATAATTACTGATCTGTTATTCTGAAAATAACATTCAGAGAATAAGACTTGTAACCTGCCTACCGCAGGCAGGCTCGTAACTAAATATTTGTAACTACTTCATCTACTTTTGTTCTTTAATTTTTTGACCATTCGTCAAAGTGGCAATGCCATCGGTAACTATTTTGTCACCTACAGATAAACCTTCGGTCACAACATATCCCTGACCATCAGGAGTTGTCTGCACACTAACTACTTTTTGAGTTACCGAATCGCCCTGGAATTTATATACAAGTATCTTATCTTGTTGAGCAAATGTGGCTTTTTGAGGGATAACAATCGCTCCTTTGTGTTCACTTGGAATAATAACCTTAGCACTTGAACCACTGCGTAACAAACCATGCTTGTTTGGAAACAAAGCGCGAAAGCTTACTGAGCCCGAAGTGGCATCAACCACACCCGAAATCGTTTCGATACGTCCGGTCTCTTCATATTCGGTACCATCAGAAAGCAACAACTTCACGGCAGGCATATTTTTAATCTTCTCGGCCTGAGTAGTACCTTTGAACTCCTTCAATAAGGACAACAATTCCTTTTCGTTTACCGAAAAATAAGCAACAACATTGGATATGTTCGACACAGTAGTTAACACTGTAGTGTTCGTGGCCAAACTTCCCTGACGAAAAGCAATTGCACCAACTACCCCATTTACAGGACTTGTAACGGTTGTCCAACCTAACGCTGCCTTTGCCTGATCAAGTGTAGCCTTTGCCGAAGCAAGCACATTTTCGTATGCAGAAAGCTTTACCTGACTAAGAATTCCTTTTTCAGCCAATGGACGAATGCGTTCCACATCCAGTTTAGCAGTATTATAATTGGCCTTTGCATTTTCAATTAATTGAACTGACGAAGGTGAATTAATCTTAAACAAAGGTTGTCCTTTTCGCACAGTTGCACCTTCATCAACATAAATAGCATCGATATAACCTTCAACACGAGCCTTGATATCAATATCTTGCTGACCTTTAAGTACTGCAGGATAGCTTGCTTGCAATTCAACATCCTGAACTGCCAAAGTGGCAACAGGAAAAGCTTTTACCTGATCTGCCGGGTTTGCCTCGGCTTGTTTGTTCTTACACGAAGTAATGCACAACACGAGCATTATACTTCCAAATAAAAATTTTCTTGAGTTCATACGTTTAACTTTATAACTTTTTTACTAATTAACTATAATAGATATGATTGCTTTTTAAACAAAGAATTGATAACCCCACCCGTATCCTTTTAGTTCGGTCAAACGAATTTATTTTCGGTTAATCAAATGGAGTTCCTTTGTGTTTTTTTATTATCAATGAAATATAATTGACTACGTCACTTATATCGCTGTAGCAATTTTTAATTGATCTGCTTTTACTTTTATGTGATTCACAACTTTATAAAAAGTCTGCATATCAGCATCTGATAGTCCTTCCAAAAGTTCACAATTCAATTCAAATTCAACATTGCGAAATTCTGCAATAAGCCGTTCCCCTTTTTTGGTAACCAGTAGTTGGTTTTTTCTTCGGTCATTTTGGTCAACAGCCCGACGTAAAAGCTCTTTCTTTTCTAATAAATCAATCATTCTCAATATTGCCGATTTATCTTTACCTAATTTCTCGGCCATATCTTTCAGAATCACCTCTTCTTTCTCTTCACTTATTGTGAAAAGTAATACAAACTGAGGCATAGTAAGCTTTATATCTGTCTGCTTGGCGGCACGCATTTCCAATATGCAGAACATTGGTTTCAACATTTTGACAACGACCAGTCCTAAAGGCATTTTTGATGTTTCCATTTTCAGATATTAAATTTTATGCAAAGGAACGAATAATGATTGATATATGCAACTAATAATACTGCATTTTTAATACAAGTATTCAACAATACAAAAAAAGTTATTCTAAATTCAAAAAAAGGGCATTTTATTTGCTTCTAAACACGATGTTTTGTTTTGAAAGTTACACAAATAATCATTTTCTTATTTCGGCACCATTACACTCAATAATCCGTACCTTTGCACACAAACACAAACTTCTCAAATACAATTGAAATGGCCGATATTAAAAAAGTACACCCTGTTGAAAAAACCGTCTTACACCCTCGCAATAAACATCGGGAACGTTATGATTTTAAGCAATTGATGATCACTTGCCCTGAACTGGCCAAATATGTGAAGTTAAATGAATATGGTAATGAGTCGATTGATTTTGCGAATCCTAAAGCGGTAAAATGGTTGAACAAAGCCTTGCTGAAACATTATTATTCTGTAGGTTATTGGGATATCCCAAGTGGCTATTTGTGTCCACCCATACCAGGACGTGCAGATTACATTCATCACATTGCCGATTTATTAGGCAGTTCCAATGGAGGTAAAATTCCGGTTGGAGCTAAAATAAAATGTATGGATATTGGTGTTGGTGCCAGTTGTGTTTTCCCAATTATCGGCAATAAAGAATATGGATGGACATTTGTAGGATCTGACATTGATGCAGCAGCCCTCGAATCGGCTCGAAAAATTTGCAATAACAATCCGAAACTGGCCAATCAGATTACACTTTCATTGCAAGAAAATCCAAACGATATTTTTCACGGTATCATGCTCCGAAATGAACCTATTGATGTTACCATCTGCAATCCGCCGTTTCATGCATCGATGGAAGAAGCCCAAAAGGCTACATTGAGCAAAATGAGTAGTCTAAACCACAAAAAGATAACCACCCCAGTAATGAATTTTGGTGGACAAAGCAATGAACTCTGGTGCGAAGGTGGCGAAGAGCGTTTTGTGCGTACCATGATACGCCAAAGTAAACAATTTGGTTCTAACTGTTTTTGGTTTACGACACAAATATCGAAAAAATCGTTACTAAAAAGTGTGTATGAAGCACTCCAAAATGTAAGTGCCGTTGAAGTAAAAACAATCGAAATGAGCCAGGGAACAAAATCCAGCCGTATTGTGGCATGGACGTTTTTAAAGGAAGACCAACAAAATGGTTGGAGAAGCACAAGGTGGAATGCATTTTGATCCCAACGAATAATCAATATCCCTAAAAGAAGGCTGTCCTCTGTTTACCAGAACGACAGCCTTCTATACAACAAGCCCTTAATACACCTTAAAGAACAGCTAATTATTTTGTAATCCGGAAGGAGGTAAAATAGTTTTGCCCCATACGGCAGACGGTTTTGAATCCATTTCAAAAATAAGTTCGCCGCCTTTCACAATATCTTCATGTTCAATCCAAGCCTGGTCGAATACTTTTCCATTTAATGTTGCCGATTTGATAAATACATTTTTATTGGAAAGATTCCTGGCAATGATTTTGAAATCCCATCCATTTTCCAAATGAACAACAGTTTGTTTGAAGTAAGGCGAGGTAATCAGATAATACGACTGACCCGCATTGGGATAAAATCCCATCATGTGAAACGCCAACCAAGAGGACATAGCTCCAGAATCGTCGTTGCCGGGAATACCGCCACGGGTAGCATCATAATTACTGTCAATAATCTGACGGGTACGTTGGCTGCTCAGATCAGGTCGTCCTAGCCAGTGATACAAGCATGAACTTAGGAACGAAGGTTCATTCCCAACGTTGTAATACCTATTATCAAAAAGTGTATTCAATCGCTTCAGAAAGGCTTCATTTCCACCCGATTTTGCTATTAAGCCAGGAACATCATGCGGCACAAACAAAGAATATTCCCACGAACTGGCTTCATAGAAAAATCCACACCACCAACACACGCAGTTTGGCCAGTCCTGCGCTAAAGGCGTATAACGTACATAATTCAGTTGTCCATTGTACATATCACATGGTATGCTATCCACCCAACGACCGTCAGGATCTTTAGGCATAATAAATCCCCGTGATCCGTTATCTTCAATATCGCGCCATAGGTTTTTCCAGTTTTCAGATTGCTTCAAAAACCGGCGATATTCACCCATACGGTTGAGCCCCTTTGCTACCTGAGCGAGGCAATAGTCGTCGTAAGCATATTCCACCGTACGATTTCCGGAACGTACAAACCGTGTTGAAACATATCCCAAACTGTTGTAATCGGTTAGCCCACCACGCCCTTCTTTTTCTTCGTTTCCTCCGGGAGGAACAGTAGCATCCTTCAGCATAGCCTGAAGTCCGAGTGAATAATCGATCCCCTTTAGCCCTTTTGCATATGCATCAGCAATAATCACTTCACCGTTCGAACCGCCCTGTGTACGACCATTAAAGTTTCCACTTCGGGCATCCGGCAAATAACCGTCGCGCTTGTAAATATCGAGCATAGCATTTACAATATCTACCTGCCGCTGAGGTGTAATGAGCGTAATTAGCGGATGCGATGACCGATATGTATCCCAAAGAGCATAAAAATCATCATAATACGGTTGTGTTGATGTCCAAAGCGGATTTTCTCCCGTTCGATCCACCGGCATAAGTTGAGTATGATATAAAGCCGTGTAAAACATTACCTTTTGGTCGGGAGTAGCGTCAGGCGAAATATCGATCTTCTTCATCAGCGTTTCCCATTTGTACTGGGTTTCCTGCACCGTTTTTTGGAAACTCCAGTGAGGAATTTCGGCAGCTACATTTTGTTTTGCTTTTAATTCACTGACAAATGAAATACCGACTTTCATTTGAATAGTGTCCGACACATTGGCTCCAAACGAGAGCAAAGCACCGGTTTTTTCTCCGGAATCAAATTGTGTGGTTTGTCCTACCGAAAATTTTGGCCCTTTCCATGTAGTAAAATTTTTGAACGGTTTGTCAAAAATAGCATGAAAATAAACCGTGTAAGCAGCCCCATTGTTCCAACCACCCATAATGCGACTGTACCCCTGAATTTCGGTATCGGACAAAATCTGAATTTCAGAACCTACAAATTGCTGCGCTTCGCGCGAGTCAGGAATTGATTTTTCACCCAAGAATTCACCTAAATCAATTTTAATTCCTTTGTCTTTTTTGCTAAACACAAAACGATAAAAAGCCACTTTGGGAGACGTGGTAATTTCGGTACGGATATTCCATTTTTTTAGTAAAACGCTATAGTAGCCGGCTTTGGTTGCTTCTTTCGCCCGCAATGACTCGTGTTTCGTCGATTCAACATCGCCGGAGAATGGCATTACAGCAATATTGCCATACTTTGGCCCACCTCCGGTACCACTTACATGCACCTGACTAAAACCATAGATTGTCTGCGTCGTATCCGGAACATAGCCACTGTTAGACGCTTTGCTGCAGTCGGGACCCGGCTTTATCATCCCAAACGGACAGGACGGACCTATAAACACGTTGCCCTTTTTCTCTGAGCCGATAAACGGATCGATGTAGGAATGAAGAGCTTGCGAGAAAACTGTAAATCCCGAAAGGAGACAAACTGAAAGGAAAACCAGTGTTTTAATTCGTTTCGACATAAAAATATTTTTTATGATTATTTTCATAAATTAGCTGTAAAATGAAAGTATCCTTTGCTCTTTGATCTACTCTTCAGGAGGTATCTCCCCTACTCCCCAACTTGACGGTTTATTTCCCATAACAAAAACCATTTCTCCTCCTTTTACGATATCAAAATGGGAAATATAATTATGCCTGTAGGGTTTTCCATTGAGAGTTACCGACTGAATATAAATATTTGCCGGTGAATGATTTTTTGCAATCAAGGTGAATGATCTTCCGCCCGGTAGAGAAATGGAAGCCCGCTCAAACCTTGGTCCCGAAATCATATAATGAGGAGTGGAAGGCGTAACAGGATAAAATCCCAAAGCTGCAAAAACATACCAGGCCGACATTTGTCCGGCATCATCATTCCCCGACAAACCTCCCGGAACATCCTTGTATTCGGTTTTCAGAATGTTGTTCACATATTTCTGCGTGCGCCACACTTCATTCGTATAATTGAACATGAATGCAACCTGATGACAAGGTTCATTGCCGTGCCAGTATCGGTTTTCAATAAACATTGAGTCCAGTTTGCGCCGAAAGACATCTTCACCTCCCATCAAATTTTTCAAGCCGGGAATGTCTTGCGGAACATACCAGGTATAATGAGCCGGATAACCTTCTGTAATGTAATAGGCAAATGTAAACGGATTGAAGGTTTTGATAAACGTTCCATTAGCATATCTACCACGTGCATATCCAGTTGTCGGGTCAATTACATTGCGGTAATTTTGCGCACGCTGTTTCAAAATAATCGCATCATCGGTTTTGCCAAGTTTAGTTGCCAAACGCGAAAGGGCATAATCGTCGTAAGCATATTCAAGCGTGCGGGACACTTGCTCGTTGGTATGAAAAGCTTCTTTCACAGAGTCTTCTAACGGCACATAACCATAGTTAAGGTAAGATGAAAGTGCACGGCGCCCCATACCATTTTTATAATCCTCGAAATTCGCAGGTGATTCAAATGCATTTTTCCGTAAGCCTTCATATGCTTTTTGTACATCAAAACCTGTAATTCCTTTTACGTATGCATCAGCAATGACCGAAGTGCAGTGGTCGCCAATCATCGCTGCCGTATAACTATTCCAACATGGAAAAATAGGGAACCAACCACCTTGCCGGTATTTATCAACCAATGATTCCATCATATCGGCAGATTCATTCGGGCGAATGATATTCATAAGCGGATGCAATGCCCGGTAAGTATCCCACATGCTAAAATCATCGTAATAATTCCGTCCTTTTTGAGTATATAAAATATTGCCTTTCGAAAAAGCCGGATAGGCACCATCCACATCATTTATCACCCTTGGCAGAAAAAAAGAATGATACATTGCCGTATAGAATTTTCTTTTAGCGGTAAGCTCATGGCTAGTAACACTGACTATCGACAAAGTGCTGTTCCAACATTTTTCCAGAGCGGTTCTCACCTTGTTGAAATCCGAATGCGGAATTTCAGCCTGCAGGTTTTTTTCAGCGTGCTCTATGTCTGTAAAGGAAGATCCCATTTTCACAATAACCGTTTCACCGGCTTTCACCGGAAAAGCAACATATCCACCCAAACGAGGTACATTTGATAGTTCTGTGCGTTGCTCTTCAATTTTAGCTTCCTGAAAAACGCCATAGTTGGATATCGCCTTTTCAATCTTCACCACAAAATGCCCGGAAAATCCTGCCGGTTTACCCGAGCCCTGGTAAATGCGGTGCACCGGATTACTACCCGTGATGATACCATTTTTAGCATCAACATGAATAGCGCCCTCACCCTCATCGCTATTAGGATTCACTACAATATAAGCCATACCTGCTTTCTGAAAAGTAAAACGGAAAATCGCACAACGTGTAGTGGCTGTCATTTCGCCCTGAATATGATAATCGTCCAGCAAAGTGGAGTAATAAGCAGGTGTAGAAATTTCATTCTTTCTACTAAAATGCGAAGCCCTTTGTTCGGGTTGAAAGGTCATTTTGTCGAGCATTGGCATCAGCGTCATACTACCATAATCCTGCGTACACCCTCCCACTATCCAGTGCGAATTCCGGAAGCCCTGCATCAATGAATCTTTGTAGTAATAGGGCGCAATACATTTCTTTTCCGTATCGCGCGTTTGTGCTGTCATAAAGTTCATCCCATTCGGCACCAACACTGCCGGAAGTGTTTGTCCGTACTCCTCGGTTTGTTTACCATGCTTCCCAGCATTGTCGGTAGTAGAAGCAGAAGTTCCTACATAGGTATTGACAAACGGGAGCAGATTCACCCTCTGCCTGTTTCCGGCAGAAGCAGTCAATGAAATGAGTACTATACAGAGCACAATGGAGTGCTTCATGGTTTTCAACACATTAGGGATCGATATCATAACAATGCAATTTCTATTTTTTTAGAACAAGAATTCCTTTCTTCGCATCCACCGGTAATTGAACCTGCTTCAATAAATAATTCTTGACATTTTTTAGAACTAAAACTGGCATTTCCTTTGCTGTAGGAATAACAATGTTGCTTAACTGAAGTCCATTCACATCGTCAAAAACCATAGACGGACGAAAATCTTCGTCTTTGTAACTTACGGTCACATTCTTTAGCTGCAAACCATCGGTATGTCTTACGTAGAAGCCCCAGGCCGGTAACTCTCCAAACATCGAAAATTCCGGATAACCATTAATGCATTCAGGAACCTTAGCCAACGAATCCAATCCAAAGCAAGCTACTTTGCGGTCAGCTCCACCCTGATAAACGATATTTACATTCTCAATCACTACATTTTGAACAGGGTATCCGGAAATTCCGGTTACCGAGGATGGAAAAACATTATGCGGATATCGCTTTGCCGGTCCTTCCATATTGTAGCCAATATCCGGTTTTGTTTTCGGCACTTCCACTTCCATATTGCCAATGTAAACATTACGAAGTTGGCTCACCACCGAGTCTTTATTGCGATGACCCAAACGAACCACTATGGCATTTCCGGTATTGGTAGCTTTGATATTCCTGACGTCAACATTTTCCAGGACACCTCCATCCACACATTCGATAGCAATGGCCGAGCGAAAAGTATCAAACACTTTGATATCTTTTATCGTGATATTTTTAAAACCGCCCCACGAAGCTGTACCCAGTTTTACGGCATTGGCACTGGAACGAACCACACAATTAGCCACATAAATATTTTCACAGTGGCTATTCCTATCTTCCGATTTCAGGCAAATACCATCGTCGTCGGCATTGAAAAAACTATTGGTAAGCTTTACATCTTTGCAATCAACGAAATCAACTCCGTCATTATTCCAATAAACATTGCTTTCAACCTCTATGCTATCCATAAGAATATTAGAACATTTATTGTAGCGTTGTACCCAACAAAGTGCATTGCGAAGCGTAATACCTTTGATCGTAACTTTATCACAATTATTAAAATTTATGATTTTGGGGCGATTTTCTTCTTCGGGTCTAACCTGATGCCATGGATTTTCGGTTTGCCATTCTTTATCTTGTAGCGTTCCGGCATGAAGCATCACGTAAATATCTTTCAATAGTGCCTCTCCTTGTCCATCAATCATTCCATTACCCGTAATCGAAATATTAGTCGCTTTATCAGCAACTAAAAGTGCTGATGCATGCGATGATGGTCCGTAATCGGTACGACGTGTACTTCCAGCCAATACTGCGTATTTCTCGAGTTGTAGATCCACATTCGATTTCATAGTGAGCACACCTGTTACAAATCGTCCCGGTGGAATCACAACAGTACCGCCACCTGCAGCTGATACTTCATCAATGGCTTTTTGAATAATAGCTGTATTTTCGGTAGTATTACTCGATTTAGCTCCCAAATCAATGATATTGATTGTTTTCGACTGTCCAATGGCAGAAGCAACCATAAGAAGAAATAATCCGGTAAATAAATAGGTTCTCATATTATTTGAATATCAATTGGTTATTTTGTGTGATTTTTATTTTGACTTTTTATACCGATACAGTTCTTTTCCATTTTCGTCAACAAAAATGAATTCGAAATAATCCTTTTTTACTGTACAAATCGTAAAACCTTCGGAGTGACTTATAAATTTAGCTCCGGGAAATGTCCCGGTATTTACACCTAGCGAACCTGATGGACTCAACACATAGTTTATATTGTTTTTTTGAATATGCTGTGCAATATGAATATGTCCGGAGAAGTAAAAATCCACCTTGTGTTTCGTTAGAACCGGATCGAGTTGATCCAGCAATTCGGTATTTTTACCCCGCAATGAATCAACTGAATAAATAGGATGATGTCCAATAACAATTTTCCATTTTTCGGTGGAAGCCAACAAAACACTATCGAGCCATTGCAGTTGCTGTTTGGTATTCTGCTTTAATATATCGGGATACTGATCGGGCAACTTTTTATATTCACTCATAAAAGGTGGCGTATCTATCATTACAAAACGGAGACTATTGACCGAGTCTATTTTCACAGCAAAAGTATAATACCTGGCAGGCATATTCCATCGGCGGCTAATTTCAGAATAATCAATCACTGCCTGTGTATTCCCCCGATACTCATGATTTCCAAGTATCGGAAACCAATCGACCAACAACCATGGATTAGTATAGATACTTTCAAAATTACTTGTCCAAAGAGGATCAGAGGTACTTCGCACGCCATTGTAGTGAAATGTGTCGCCACTCGCTATGATAAACTTCGGGCGAATACTTTGAGCCAGATTACCCAAGGTATTGGCTACTTCCTTCTGCTTATAATATCCGTTTTGTCCAATATCCGAAACAATGAAAAAACGGTATGCTGTCTTATCAATCACAACAGGTTGAGCCTGAATTGAAAGGCTAATATTGTTCGAGAGAAACAGTATCAGCATAAAAAACAATTTCTTAGCGTTTAGCTTCATGATTCATCTTTATTTAAGTTCTTTCAATCCCTTTTTGGTATCAATCATTCCCTTTATAAATTCAATTTCGCTGCAAAACTCTTTATAAGTCATTTCCTTTAAATAAATAGCTCCATACGAACGTTTTAGTAGTGGCAATTTGCTATCATAAAAGAAATCACGACCAAAGAGTGTCGTCAATTGGTGATGTTGCTCCACCCAAATACGTTGTGCCAGATCGCTGAATGGGCCTTCGTATTCATAACTTGGGAAAGAGGCAGATTTTTGACTTACAAAACAATTGTTGAACATACTGTTGAGCACCGCAAACGAATTCAGCGAAACAGGAACAATCATGCTCACATCGCTGATATGGAATTTCGACCAAATATTCCGATATCCCCAAATCTTCAAGTCAGTGACATGATATTTCTCTACATATTTTTCCAGAGCATTAGAAATGGCTATCAGCGTTTTGAAATGCGTATCGGGTCCACTGCCTTCGGGATCCAACGCCAATGATACGATGTTAGGACGAACCTTTTCGAGCAAATCTAGAATCGGTTTTACATCGCGGTCGGGATCAGGATATTCCACAAAAATATCGCCGGTATAAAATTGCAATCCCAGGTGTGAAACATGATCCAGTCCGATACCAAAATGTTCCCAAACCAGTTCCGCTTCAAACTCACGCGTCCAGCCTTTAATGACCTGTGCTATTTCCGTCTCCTTCGTTCCCGGATCAATGGTTGAAAGATGTTGAATGGTTTCATTTAGCGTAGGCAAAAGCTCTTTCAAGGTTTTCACATGTAACCAACGAACCAAATGTCGAGCCAACCGGCAAGCAATGTAAACACTTTGCTCTTCGCTATTTTTATTGGCAATGGCGTTCAATGTTCCGGTGATATCGTCCCAGAAGCCATCCTGTTCAAAAAGGCGTTTGTTATCAAGGTATTTTTCTATTTCACCACTGGCAATCAAGTTCCTCAGCGCTATCAGATTACTATTAATATACTCGTTAGTAACTGATGTAAAACCACTGGTGCAATACACAAAATGGTTGTCGTTGTGTTCCGACCGTACCAAATGGTGCAATAAAGGGAAATAAGCCAACTCAATATCATCATGATGAGGAGCTGTGTGTAATATCTTGCTTTGAATTGGCGGATTAAGACCTTTTTTGAGCTTTTCTAAAATGCGTTTATGAGTGGCTTGTGCCAATGAAGCTAACGATTCGCCACTCACTTGCTGAGCTAAAAGCAGATACTGATTGGTAGTTTTAAAATTCTCGGAAGTCATCTCCAATAACGAAACGTTTTCTTCCAAAGCCCCGTCAACAATCAATTTATCAAGTGTTTTTGTATCCGGCTTGTGTTGGTCAAGGATTGCAATTCTTTTGCGTTCATGGAGTTTTATAGCGGCTCCTTTCGTCAGATAAAAGCGTGAATTTTCGAGTTTCTGAAGCGCACTGCCGGGGTATTCCAAAGAAGGTTGCGACTCGATAGCCGAGGCTATTAACTGAGATTTTGATTCGCCGGCGGCAATAATAATAGCCACTACATCCGGATTGTGCGTGATCGTATTCAACCCAATGGTGATAACCGCTTTTTTACGCACCGATTCAATACCACCAAGGTCGACAGCCGCAGCAGCCTGTGTTTCGTAATTGATATTGGTTAGCCGGGTGTGTGAATGGTGACTAGATCCTTTTACATCGAACGCAATATGTCCATCAGGACCAATGCCACCCAAAAAGAATCCAATTCCACCCATTTTCCGTATCTTTTCTTCATAATTTTCGCAGAATTGGTCGAAGTATTTAATGGTTTTCTTTTGCAATGCCGCTCTTTCGTTCGCGGGATGATTGATGCGCAGACTCAGGTCAATAATTCCTTCGGGGAAAATTTCTGCAATATTCTTACAGCCATCCAGATAAGCCTGATCGGCTTCAGGAATATTGAAAGTATCAATGAAAAGTGCCTTTTTTTCATCAAATCCAAATCCTTCAATATAAAAACGCTTGACAAAGTAGTTGAACGAGCGTTCGTGCAAAGGATCAAGCGGAAAAAACTCGTCAATCATTACAAAATAAAGCGACTTGAAATCAGGCCTTAATGTTACATCCAATCCTATTTTATGCATCAATCCTGTCTTCATCTCAGCATCCCAGTTTTCGAGGTAATATTTCATCCACTTAATGAAGAATTCCGGTGTTTTACCTGTTGGAAGTGCTACTACTCCACCAGGATTGAGTGCTACCCATTCCAAAAAACGCAGAGCTGTGATTTGACCAAGATTGATATAATTATCAACCACAACTACCTTAATTTTCTCATCCGATTTTTTGATGTCCGGATTACTGAATTGCTTTTCGAAATAAGCTTCTACTTTACTTTCGGTGATATATTTTTTAGTTTCCATTTTAATCTTTTTTTGTTGAAAAAATATTTTGGTCAACAACTATACATGAACTATTCTATCCTTAAAACAACAAATATCTATAATAATTTCCGATACTTCAAATAAAGTATCTTTGCAACATCGATACTATTTCCCGAAGTTTGTGTCGGATAACTCTTCTGCGCATTCACCCATTTCCACTCCCATTGAGCGATTTCCTTGTCAAAAGCCGCAACATCTACCGGTTTACCCGATTCTATTGCCAAAGCTGTTGCCGTAAAGAATTTCTCCCAACGTACTTTGTAGAAATCAGTCATCAGTCCACTCCATTGACGACAGGAATACTCGTGCAGCGGACTATCGGCATCTCCCCAAAGCGTAATCAGGTTACGGGCATTTTGCTCATAAAGTGCTTTTTCGGCATCTGTATTTCCACATCGTCGTGCATCGGCAATCCATTTTCCCAGCAGAAAGTCTTTTCGGGTAGCCAGTAATTTATCCATATCGTCGATCAATTCTAGATACTGATTGCTATATTTTATAAATGTGGATAAGTCTTTGTTTTCATAAGCTTTTACCCATTTTATCTGTAACGGACGGGCATAGTTAGCCAGCACCTGACGGGTAAGATCAACAATATCATACTGAAAGCCATCACTTTTACCATAAGCAACTGACGACTTAATAAATAAATCCCATGCAGGAATAAGCTCCCGCCGTTCATAATTTAGCTTCGTTTTCGTCCATCGAGTTGCCGAATCCATGGTCGGACGACCGGTGAGGATAGATTCTGCTCCATCGCGTATTTCTTTTCCGTTATATACGGTATTTTTCAGCACTTGCCAGGCTTTGAGCATATTGACATTCGAGTCCTTTGCCCCTTTTCCATAACGATTACGAATATATTGACTTAGCCACTGATTCAAACCAATCGGAGTACTTCGCCAGGTATTTGAAGTCATCAGTTCATAAAGAACAGGTGTTTGCTCGATGGCTTCCATAGTGAGTCCAATACCTTTCAATTTGCCCGATTGTGTATCATTAAGTGCAGCGGCGGGTTGCATTGCAACTGTTTCCATTTGTCCAAACAAGCTGATATTCCCACCGAAATTGTGCAGCATATTCCAAATCCACGGCTTGCCATAATATGCTTCAGTACGTTTCCAAACAGGTTCATATTCAGTAATCAAATCCAGAATAATCATTCGATCATTGGGAACAGCATCCAACAATGCTTTAATTTGTGGCGCATGCCAAAACTTCCGGTCGCTAAAAAAAAGCCAGCCCTGCATCACCCACACTGCTTTGGGATCGGCCTGACGCATACCGTCGTACACCCGCGCACTGAGTTTTGAAAGGAATTCCGGGTTGTCAGATGGTGGCTCATTTTCATTAAAGGTATCGGCAGAATACAAGTGGTCGGTTCCGAAAATCTCCGTTTGTTTTTCGAGATATTTCTTTCCAATTTGGGCAAACAACGGGTCTTCAGAATCGAGAATATAGGTATCCGAAAAACCATTGTTCCAGTTAGTTTGCTTGAGTTTGGCATTCGGATATTTCTGCCGGAAAGCTGCCGGAACATGACCTGTAAAAGCAGACAATACCGGTTTCATGCCCAACTCGCGCTCCCGTTTCAGAATTTTTAGTTGAAGGTCTTTGTGGCTTATCATCCAACTTGCGGGTAGCGGACCACCCCAGCCATCAAGATTTCCCATCCAAAACCATGAGAAATACGACGGCCCGCAAAAGAATGTGCTTAGCTCTTTGTCGGTGAATCCCATTTCTTTGTACACTTCGTTCCACACGTATTCTTCACCTGTGATAGCCAGCGGCATGTTGATGCCATGTAATGCCATCCAGTCAATTTCTTTTTCCCAGCGCTGCCAGTTCCACCAACTCATGCTGTAGTTATAGGTGCAATAATTAAGATAATAACGGTATTCGTAGGGTGACGATTTCTTTATTTTTGATGGAACAACAGGCAGTTTAGCGGGCAAATTGAGGTTCTCCCCATTCCAGGTAATCTGACAATGACAATATTCATTCAGATAATAATACAGTGCAGAAGCAATGCTTACACCATTGTTTCCCGCAAGTACAATTTTCCCATCTCGACTCGAGATCTGAAAAGTATCTTTGCTGAAAGTATCAATCTGCTCAACCACAAACTGATTGGCATGTTTTGGCAAAATGCGTTGCAACAGATTATCAGAAGCCTTCCTGTCCAATTGTGCATAGGAGAGTCCATATATAGCTGTAAGAACTAGTGTTAGTATTATTTTTTTCGAGCACATTATATTCAATATTAGACTTTTAAAAACCATTTTTTCTTGTACAAAAAGTAGAGCAAAGCAAGTTGTACCAGCAATATTCCCACTCCTAGCCAAACAGGTTGCCAGAGTTCGGGAGCATTTTTTATAAGTCCACCAAACAAAAAGGAAGCAGTCGATTCAAAATTTACCACTCCATGAGCGGCCATATAAATTAAAATTGAGTTCATGCCAATCCACACAAAAGGCATAGACCATTTTTTTAGTCCAACTACATCTATAACAAAATAGAACACAAATAAAAGAATCAGACTCCAACCACCAGCAACACAAACAAAAGAGCTCGTCCACATGGGTTTATTGACCGGAAAAACGTTATCCCAAAACATTCCTAAAACCAATAGAAGAATTCCAACCACCAACACAACAAAACTTTTACGGAGCATAGTCCATTTCGGAACATTCAGTCTGAGAAACCGACCAGTAAAAACGCCAAGTAGCGACGTGCAAATAGCAGGGATCGTTGACAATAAACCCTCGGGATCGTAAACTATCCGGTGAAGTTTCCCGGGTAAGAACAATCTGTCAATATATCCCGCCAAATTACCATCGGGGGTTAATACACCGGCTCCATGACCTGGTACCGGTATCAGCATTATAATAGCCCAATAACCCAGCAATAAACCAAAAAACCAAATGACTTGCGTGCGTAATGTTGAGTTGAGAAAAATAATCCCTGCAAAGAAACCCGATAGGGCAATGCGCCCCAACACGCTTGCAAAACGGGTATGTTCGTAATCATTCCATTTGAGAAGTCCGTTCACTACCATACCACAAATGATAAGAATGAGAGTTCGTTTAACAAGCGAACGGTAAATATTTTTTTTAGCTTTTGGGAGATTACCCTCCATCGGGTTTTCGAGTTGTTTGCCCATGGAATAAGGCATGGATACACCGGCAATAAAAATAAACAGCGGGAAAATCATATCGTAAAAGGTAAATCCATTCCAGGTGGAATGATGCAACTGATCGGACATCCAGCCAAAGAGAGGCACATTGGAAGCTTTAGCTAAAGCGTGAAAAATAATTTCTCCACTGATGATCCACATCATGTCGAAGCCACGCAGCGCATCCAACGACAAAAGACGAGCCGTGGCAGAAGATTGGGAGGTATTCATAAAAGTGTGATTTTTTTTACTGATAACAGTTTTTGTTCGGCTGCCATTTTGCCATCGAACCTGAGCTTCACTTTCGCTAAATGCAAAAAGGGATACTTCAAATTTGAAGTATAAAGATAGTAATAAAAAACCCTGAAAAGCGGTATGATAACTTTCCAGGGTTTTTATTTATTAGATTAATAACCCGGATTTTGAGTTAACTTTGGATTTTTAACCATAGCTCCTGTTGGAATAGGAAAAATACGGCGATAGGTATCTGCGTTAGTTTTGAAACCCCATTTCCCCTCATATTTACCAAAACGAATCATATCGTTTCGATGCCAGTTTTCCATGGCGAATTCGCGATTTCTTTCTGCATAAATATCATCCAGCGAAACACTTGTCCAAGCAGCCGTTGTTGTTCTTTTTGCACGAAGATCATTTACCAATGACAAAGCAGTTTGCCCCAAAGTTGCTGTCCCTCCGCGTTGAATAGCTTCCGCTTTCATCAACAATATATCCGAGTAACGAAATATAGGAACATCATTATTTTGATTACGAGTTGTAGAAGTAGCGTCCGGATAAAATTTAATATTACGGTAACCCATGTTCCATGCTATTTCATCATTACCACAATCAAATGAATTAGCATCCTGTCGAAGAACAACGTTAGGTGTAAGTTCTACCTGATAAGTATATGCTTTTTTCTTTTCTTCATCGGTACCAACAAAAAACTGATTATATCCACCATTAGTTGTTGCTACCATGACCGGAGTTACACCATCATTCATATATTGCTTTCCAGTAAGCCATTGTCCATTACGAACGTCATTTGCATCGTTGAAATATGCATAAAATTCGGGCAAAGTACTCTCCGCTGCACTTGGTGTAAACGGTATACCAAATTTCTTGGTTTCCGAACGTGGCACATCATATCGGGAATGATACATCATGCCGTTCGTTCCAGACAATGATGAAAACGAAGGATCGTAAGGAATAGCAAAAATGAATTCAGGAGTTGTCGGACCATTATTAGGATAAAACATTTGTAAATAATTGCTGGTTGTAGCCAATGTAAATTTACCTGAACTAATTACGTTATCACAAGCCGTTACACAATCGCTATAACGAGCAGTGCCAGTGTAGTATTCAGCGTTCAGATACATTTTTGCAAGTAAAGAGTATGCCATATATTGTGTTGGACGTCCATAGGTTGATATACCCATAGTGGTACTCAAGTTTGGCAAACACTCCTTAATCTCAGATTCGATAAAATTAAACACATCCTTTCTGTCAGATTTTGCTTTTGGCTCAAAATCGCCATAGGTAGTAACAATGGGCACATTCCCATACATGTCCATCATCCAAAAATAAGCCAACGCCCTTACCGTACGTAACTCTGACAAAGTGCGGGTTTTAAAGTTGCCTTCTGACATATTATTATTTAGGATGTACATTATTTGGTTATCATATCCAATAATTCGTGACAGCCAATCCCAACAACTTTGAGTTCCTCCATGATCGGGAGTCCATGTATGATAATGCATTCTTAAATAACCCTGATTGTCGTACCAGTTACCACCACGTGCAGGTAAAATGGCTTCGTCAGTAGTCAAAGTTTGCATAAAAAAGTAATCAGTAGAGTAATTTCCTCTTAAAGCAGCATATACTACACCTGTTGAAGCAACAAACTGTGAAGAATCTTGTGGATAAACATCCGGAGTGATTTGTGTAGTCACCGGCACATTTAAATCATTACACGACAAAAGTATAATGGACAGAAAAGTCGAAAGTATGATATATTTAAATCTCTTTTTCATGATTATAATATTTATTCGTTTCTTATAAAATAATATTCAAACCAAATAGAAAGGTGCGAGTCTTGGGGTAGAAATTATTTGAATCAATACCCGGTGCCATACCTCCTTGATTTACTTCCGGATCTACTCCGGTGTATTTGGTAATAACAAAAAGATTATTTACCGTTCCATACAGACGAAGGGTCTCGATATACTTAACAGGAGATTTGAACGTATACCCTAATGTCATATTTTCAAGACGTAAATAACTACCATCTTCGACGAAACGCGAAGAATATTTATAGGCATTTTTATCATTCCCTTCATTTCCTGCATCAACAAGTATGTTGGTAAACGCAAGACTAGTAGGTCTGAATAAATCCGCTCGTGTAGCATTAAAAATCTTATTGCCATATACACCACGGAAGAATACACTCAAATCAAGATGCTTGTACGTAAAAGTATTCGACCAACCATAATTAAGCTTGGGTTGCGGACTTCCGGCATAACGATAATCAGCTGTGGTCGGATCTATTGTTAACTTTCCATCTTTAGCTAAGTATTGTGATACTCCATTGTCATCTTTTCCTTGATAACTAAGCGTAAAAAACTGACCAAGCGGGTATCCTTTTTGTCTTATCTGAAGTTTACTGGATGTTTGACTACCACCATCGGGTTGCGTATAAGAAATAGAGTCGCCACCAGCAAAGTATGGATTGGAAAGACTGGTTATTGTATTTTTGTTATGAGCCAGATTTAAACTTGTTTTCCATGTAAAATCTTTCGTTTTCACCGGCACGGCAGTAACGCTTAGCTCAATCCCCTTATTATTCATACTACCGCCGTTAGCATATAGACCGCCAGCCGGAACTAATAAAATATCAGCATCATACCAATAAATCATATCGGTAGTATTTTTATTATACAGGTCGATGGTAAAATTAAGTCTCCCTTTCAATATAGATGCATCAATTCCAATATTGGCAGTAGCAGTCTTTTCCCATCTCAAGTCTGAGTTTTCAGCTTTGTTAGGACCATAAGACATTACAGAACTTCCGTTAGCATAAAAGTTACCCATTGAACTTGACAAAAATTGAGCTGTATAGGCGTTAAAACCTGTTCCATTTCCTGTTACTCCATAGCTGGCACGAACTTTTAAGTCCTCAAATATACCCAAGTCCTGAATAAACTTTTCTTGACCAGCTCGCCATGACAGACCAATTGATGGAAAGTAACCCCATTGATTATTCTTTCCAAATACCGATCCTCCGTCCCTACGGATTGAAGCTTGAAGATAGTACTTATCATTATAGTTGTAGTTCAATCTCCCAAAATAAGAAATCATACGAGTTTTCGAATACATTTGATCCCATCCAAAATCTACTTTAGCTCCAGAAATAGCTGAGTAATAACCTAATGCCAAATTATTAAATCCTACAGTATTTACAGGAAAATTAATATTTGTTGCCTGAAAGCCATCTCCATAAACATCATCCTGATACGAATAACCCAAAACTGCAGTTATACTATGAGCAGCAAACTTCTTATTCCAGGTAATCCAGTTCTCCAGAATTTGATTAGTTGTTTGGTAAGTATTGCGAAGCGCAGTTCCTCCTTGTCCAAAGGTCACAATTGACTTGGTTGCAGGGGGCTCAGGATTATTATAAAATACCGAACTGTTATATTTGTATAGATAAGAGTCATAATACTCTCCATGTAGTGAGCTATAATTCTGATAAGAGAGACTTAAGTCATAAGTAAACCCCCATGGTAGTTTTACATTGGTTGTAAATGAAGCCATTAAGTTATTGTTTTTGGTCTGATCTTGTCCGTAATTAATAATGGCAGCAGGATTAAAATACCCGCTTTTTGTGAAATTTTCATAATAAGTACCATCAGCATTTTTCACAGGAGAAGTAGGTAATCGGTTGGCTGCCTGTAAAAGTACAGTTCCAAGTTGAGGTACATAATCAGAAGTAATTTTGGCATTCGCTACAGATATACCAAATTTAACTTTATCATTAAAGGCCATTTGATCGAAAGTCAAACGAGCAACAATTTTGTTTTGATTACTTTCTTTAATAATACCTTCCTTGTTTGTATAATTAATACTGGCACTGTACGTATTGTGTTCCGAACCACCGTTAAATGACAAGTTATGGTTTGTTGAATATGCAGTTCCCCGTTGTATTTCCTTTTGCCAATTGGTGTCAGCTCCAGTATCCTCTGTAAGATTCTGACCAGTTTTAGTCGTAAAAGCCCGAACCTGAGCTGCATTCATCATTTTAAGACTGTTAGATACATTTTCAATTCCGCCATAACCGTTATACGAAACATGCGTCACCCCTTTTTTCCCTTTTTTAGTGGTTACCATAATTACTCCATTCGAAGCACGGTTACCATAAATAGAAGTGGCTGCTGCATCTTTCAATATATCGATGGTTTCAATATCGTCAGGAGCAACCAATGAAATATCTCCACCAGGAATACCGTCAATAACATAAAATGGCTCCATTGAACTATTCAGCGTAGAGGCACCACGCAAAATAACACTTGATTTACGGGTTGGATCACCACTTACTGTGATATTCAAACCTGCAGCTTTTCCTTGCAGTAATTGTCCAACATCGGTAATAGCTCCTTTATTAAAGTCGTCTGATTTAATGGATGTTACAGCAGAAACTAATCCCTTTTTTGTAGTGGTACCATAACCTACAACCACCACTTCGCTAAGGCCTTTACTTGCATCTTGTAAAGTGACATTAACTACAGATTGGCTGTTGACTTTTACTTCGCGAGTCAACATTCCCACAAACGAAAATTGTAAAACTGCGTTTTGAGGAAGATTGCTGACAGAGTAAAAACCGTTTATATCTGTTACAGTCCCAACTTTACGACCTTGTACTACAACAGTTACACCGGGCAATGGCTGTCCGTTTTCATCGATAACTTTTCCGGTCACTTTCTCGGAGGTTGCTTTAGTATTAGTAACAGTCTCACCCATTTCTTTAGCTGAAGCGAGAATAATCTGACTGTCCAACACCTTGCAAGTTATGTCTGTGTTAGCAAAAATTCCTTTTAAGATGTCTCCGATTTTTTTGTTGGTAGCTGTTACATCTACCTTGCGAGTGACGTCAATAAGCTTATTGTTATACGCAAAATGATAATCTGATTTTGCTTCAATCATTTTTAGCACCTCGCGTACCGGAGTGTTACGTGCTGTTATTGATATTTGAGTATCCTGAGCATGAAGACTGGTTGCCGCACTAAGCATAAGTCCTAACAACAAGAATAGTCCGAACTTTAAAGTTCTGTTTATTGACATAAATAAAGGAACTCGTTCGTCCTTTACTAAAATCGCGGTTTGTTTCATAGATTGTGTAATTTGAAAAAATTGTGATAATAAAACAAAGATTTAAAGATATTTACTATGCATTACAGTGGATACTTATTTGCGAGAACTATCACATTGCAACGAAGGAACAAACTAACTATACGCAGTCATTTTGCAATAAGCGAATAGTAGTTTTCAAGAGATATTCGAATGAAACTAAATAAAAATTCAGCATACGAATAAGTTGGGGAAAATTATGTATTGACTTTCATGATGGCGATTTTTTAGATTGATTTAAAGGATAACTTTGTATTTTTTATTAGTATTTTCTGTTTTGCCGATATTTATTTTCTTTTTTTAATATCAGTGTCCGTTGTCCGTAAGCTCCGTCGTCATCTCGTGATCCGTTTATCACACGATAACTGATGGGTGACGACAAACTGATAATTTTGAGAGCACGCTCTAAAGGCTCATTCGTAAATGTAGCTGTTAATTGATACCGTAACAATTCCTTATCCGAAATTACAACATGTATATTGTAAAGCTTTTCTAACTTTTGAGTAACGGTTTGAATCGGGTCATTATCAAATACAATACGACCTTGCGTCCAGGCTATGTATTTAGTCAGATCATTTTTCTGAGTCAATGTAATTTGTTTTCCAGCTTTGTTCAACACAGCTACTTCCATAGGATGAAGCGCACTATTCAATTCGAAAGTATTGGTTGGTTTTTGTTTTCCCAGAAGAACAGCACCTTCAACAAGTGCTACGGTTACATCCGGTTCATCCTTATATGCTCTGGCGTTGAAAGTGGTACCAGTCACTCTTATGTCCATTCCATTCATTTTTACAATGAACGGATATTTTTTATCTTTCTTTACTTTAAAAAAACCTTCACCATTTAATGCGACAACACGACAGGGTTGATTGCTGAAAGTCATAGGATAAGTCAAAGTTGTTCCTGAGTTTAACGAAACATGAGTACCATCAGGCAATACAAAATTACTGGTTGCCCCAAGCGGTACACTTATTGTATTTTGTAAAATTGTCAAAGATTTTGAACCTTGGTGTTTGCCCACCATATAAAGTGTAATCATCAATGGAATAATAAGAATAGCAGCAGCACGAGACAAACCAACGTAAAGGCGTCTCACCAAGGTTGGTTTTTGCGCTTTCATATTGATGGTATGATGAATTTCGGACAATATCTGTTTGAATCGCTCTTCATTTCCAATCGCTGCATCATCGCATTCATCCCAATGCATATACATCGATACGTCCACAGCCTCTTCATGTACAGGTAATTCGAGCACATCTATCAGATGATCCAAATCCTCTTTCGAATACTTGTCTGTTCTGAAATTGCATATTAGTTGATTGATATAGGTCATATTATTTTATATTAAGTTACAACAGTATTTTCATGCGCATAGCAGTTAACTAAACATTTCGGATAAGCATTACTTTTTATAGCTGTAACATATAGATAACGCACTGCCCGAATGATACCCCTGCTCTGGTTGAAATTATTTTTTATTTTTTTTTGTCTAGCAATTATCCATATAGTGAATGAACACTGTATCATATTGATTTCACACAAATTAGCATGGTACATTGCAAAAAAAATGGACACCCAAAATTGGTGTCCATCAAAGGAATTAAAATCAACATTCAATAGCTTGTTGAAAATATTTACTAGAAATAGTTTCAACTATGATAATTTGATTGTTGTATTTTTTATGGACATTATTCCACAAAAAGAAAGTAAAAGAGCGCAGACCAAATGCCAAAACTCCCGAGATGTTGTTTGAAGAAAAATAACGATTTTGAAAGGTGATCTTCCACTGTTTTTTCGGCAATGCCTTTCAGCAAGGCAATTTCTTTATTGGACAACCCTTTTTCCCGACTCAACCTGAAAACTTCTTTCCGTTTTGGAGGGAGTTGTTCAATCAGCTGTGTGTAGCGTTCTTTAAGAAATGTGTAGTCAATTTGTTCCTGCGTACCTTGTGTGTTGGAAGTTGCGGCTTGAGCAAGATAGTCAAGATATTTTTGTTCAGTGGCTCGTTTACGAAATAACGAAAGCACCGAGTTTTTAGCGATCGTAAAAAGAAAAGCATTAAAATTGCTATCTCTTTTCAACACGAGACGATTCTCCCATAGCTTTATGAAAGACTCCTGTACCACATCATATGCGTCATCTTCATTTTTCAGGTAAGCCAATGAAAAGCGAAAAATCTTTGAATGGTAGCCCTCGTAAATCTCATCAATCACGGTACGATCATCCCTTCTTAAGCGTTCGGCTAAAGTTTCTTCGTTGTAAATCATCACGCAATAGATTGGTTAATAACTCTGCAATAAAATTGTCACCTTAGCTGTATATATTATTTTGGGGTATAACAAACTTGATAGTAAATAGTTTCACAACACCAATCTCTTTCAACCTAAAGTACGGTCAAAGATATACAATTATTTGATAAATTATACATTTATTTCATTTTTAAACTTCCGATTATTTCAAAAAAATGAAAATTTACCTGTCTTCATTCTGTCTGAACGACTTCCAACTTTACAGCTACACGAAATGGCTGCACGTTTCTCCATCTTTAAATGACAGAAATTATCTCACAGGCAAAAAAAAATCACAAGAAACTTCAGTTGGATGGTTTAGTAAATAAAAAAGATTTGAGATGTAGATTATTGCAATTTTGTTACACTATTCAGCCTAATTGTATATATTTGTGCTAGCTAACACCTCTGACAATGAAATTCTTCAGCACTACTCAAATCAAAGAACTCGATCAATATACTATTGAGCACGAACCAATTGCATCTATCGATTTAATGGAACGGGCCGCCGATGCTCTTTATTGGGAGTTTGTTGGACAATTCCCATATTTACATACTATTTGTGTTGTTGCTGGCCCGGGAAATAATGGTGGAGATGCACTTGCAATGGCTCGAATGTTACTGCAGTTGGGTTATCCCGTTTCGGTCTATTTAATACACACTGGTCCTCTTTCTGATGACTGTGAGATAAATAGAAAACGGCTACTGGAAAGATTCCCAACAGCTTTGACCGAATTAGAAAATGAATTCATTGCTCCTTCTATCAACGAAGACTCCATCCTGATTGATGGCCTCTTTGGTTCCGGATTGAGCCGACCACTAACCGGCATTTACGCTCAGGCAGTTGAATGGCTAAACAGCAGTGCTTGCAAAGTAGTGTCCATTGATATTCCGTCGGGACTACATGGCGAAGAAAATGCTATTGATGATTCTTCAATAATTGTCAGGGCTGATTATACACTCAGCATCCAATTTCCAAAATTATCATTTCTTCTTCCCGAAAATGCAAAATATGTTGGAAACTGGAGGACGGTTGCTATTGGATTACATCCGAAAGCAATTGAAATAACTGAAAGTAATTTGTTTTATTTGGAGAAAAACGACATTCTTCCACTCTTAAAAGAACGGAATAAATTTTCGCACAAAGGCACATTTGGTCACGCCTGTATTGCAGCCGGAAGTTTAGACATGGCTGGGGCTGCTGTTTTATCGGCAAGGGCTGCCTTGCGTAGTGGAGCAGGATTGGTTACGGTTCATAGTGCAGCTGCAAATAGAATTATCGTCCAGTCAGTTGTTCCTGAAGCTATTTTTCAGTCAGACAAGGCCGACAATTTCATAACAGAAATAGAAACATTCGAAACTTACAATGCTGTTGCTATAGGACCCGGAATTGGCAAAAATGCTGAAACGGCAGAGATGTTACGACATTTTCTGAAAAATTACAACAAACCGTGTATTCTAGATGCAGATGCTCTAAACATTATTTCTCAAAACAAAGAATTACTTACACTTATACCCAAAAACAGCATCATTACTCCTCACCCAAAAGAATTTGAGCGCCTTTTCGGAAAATGCAACTCGGGCTACGACCGAATGAAAAAAGCCTCGGAATATGCCCGAGAACTTGAAATAATCATCATTTTGAAGGGTGCAAATACGCTTATTGCAACTCCGGATGGCAAGCTGTATTTCAACAGTACCGGCAACTCGGGCATGGCAACAGCCGGATCCGGCGATGTACTCACAGGAATGTTAGCAGGATTAATGGCACAAGCTTATGCTCCTGAAGATGCTGCTAAGGTTGGCGTTTACCTTCACGGACTTGCAGGTGATCTGGCGTTAGAAAACCAATCAACTGCGTCGCTTATTGCCGGTGATATTATAGAAAATATCGGACAAGCATTCAACTCAACACAATTCACAACCCGTTAATTATTACAAATTATTGGAATTTATATTGATTTATTGAACCATTATTCAATAAAAAAGTATTCCTTTGCATCTCATTAATAGAACTATTAAATATAACAATTAAATATGGAAATTAAGAACGACCTGTCGATGGAACAAACTATTTTGGAAGTAGCCGAAAAACTATTTCTTGAAAAAGGATTTACGTTGACTTCCACTACTGAGATAGCAAGAGTGGCCGGCTGTAATCAAGCCTTAGTCCACTACTATTTCCGGACAAAAGATAACTTGTTCAACACTATTTTTGAACAAAAATTCAAACTGTTTTTTCAAGGAGTTTTTGAAACAAAGAATTTAGAAAAACTGACGTTTCAAGAAAAATTAAAATATATAGTTGAATCGCATTTCGATTTACTACGGAGTAATCCCAGAATGCCAACACTCATCCTTAATGAATTTTCGCGTCAACCTGAACAGATTAAAGCGTTGCGTGAAAAACTTCATAGTTTACCCGAACGTTTATTTGCCGAAATGAATGAAGAGTTACAAACCGAGATTGATAATTGTCGCATTCGAAACATCAATTGGATTGATCTAATTTTCAGTATGATTTCATTGAATGCAACTATGTTTATCATGATGCCGGTGATTGAAATAGTACTCGAGTTGGATGATGCACAAAAGGAACTAATGATTCAACACCGAAGAACAGAAAACGTAGATTTCATTCTTAAAAGTATAAGGTATTAATATACATGGACAATAACCAAGCATTAAAAAAAATCAAATCAACAAACACCAATTTTAAACGCAAAACTTAAAAAACAGATTATCAAACAATTATTTCTTAAAAAAAAAGACTCAGGAGTTAAATAGAGTTCTAAATGCCCTGAGGTATAATTCAAATTTAGAATATTAAATTTAAAGATTAAATCGTTTTAAAAACAAAAAAATGCAAGTAGCCGTAAACAGAAAAAAGTTTATTTTCTCGCCTGATCCTTCAAGAATTATCCCACGTTTTTTATACGTAAACGACGATAGATCAGCAGATATAATCCGAAAAGTATTGGCAATGCCGGAAAAGGAAGTGAATATTGCCATGAGCCAATTGTTGAGAGGTTTCTCCCGGCGTCACAGAAATATATCTCGAATATTCGAAAAACATTTTGATAAACTTTCACCGATATTTGACAAGATAGAAGTAAATAAAGAAGATCTTAGTTCGGCACAAAAGGCATTGATTGGATCCTATTTCACAATGGAATATTCTATTGAATCAGCAGCTTTTTTTAATCCATCTATCATCGAACACCCCGATCAATCGGAAATAGGTGCGAATGAGAAAAGAGTCATTTTCAGTTTTCGTGCCACAGGTGAGGGACATATCTCCTCAATTGTTTTCCGGTCTGGAACTCTTGACAAAAATAACAATCTAAGTCTTGAACCTGTTGGAAAAATGTTGGCCGAAGCAGATGTTATTAAACGAAACATCTACGAAAAAGAGATTTTCCAGAAGAAATTGATGGAAATGCAAGAACAGGGGAACTCTATTTCGCCGGTTATCATTGACAAAATTGAAGGAATACAAGAAGTCGAAAATTCACTTGCACCGGTAATTGTAGACAATCAAGACAAAGAAGTGAAAGCAGAGGTGAATGTAATTTCACCGGCATTTATTTTAGATAAACTTGGAAATAACTTCACCTATGGTGAGTTAATGAGAAACCTTGCTATTGCACGGAAAGATGAGAATGTTACAGAGGAGCAGATAAAAATCATCAATGACATGATGTGGCTGGCTTCGTCACATTACGAAATTCATTTTTCTATTGATTCGGCCATTTCCGAAAGGGTCATTTTCCCAATTTCAGCAACCGAACAAAAAGGAATTGAAGATGCACGTTTCGTCAAATTCACGGATGACAATGGTGAAATTACCTATTATGCCACCTACACAGCTTACGACGGAATAGCCATTTTACCTAAATTAATCAGCACAAAAGATTTCTATGATTTTAGAATATTACCGATTAATGGCGAAATTGCTCAAAACAAAGGAATGGCACTCTTCCCAAGAAAAATAAACGGGAAATATGCCATGTTGTGCAGGATTGATGGTGTAAATAATTACATTGCGTACTCCGACAATATTAATATCTGGCGTACCGCAAAAATCATTCAGCAACCAAAATATCCTTGGGAATTGGTGCAAATTGGCAACGCAGGCTCTCCAATTGAAACAAAAGATGGTTGGCTGATTATAACACATGCAGTTGGGTCAATGCGTGAATACACGTTGGGAGCTTCATTGTATGAACTTGATAATCCGGAGAAAGAGATAGGTAGGTTAAGCAGTCCGTTGATGGTTCCAAATGAATCGGAAAGAGAAGGATATGTACCAAATGTGATTTACTCATGTGGTTCGCTGATTCATAACAACGATTTAGTAATTCCCTATGCAATGTCGGATCATTCATCTTCTTATGCCACCGTTGACCTTCAGGAATTGCTAGATGTTTTAAAAAACTCAGGAAATTCAGACGAATATAAATAACAGAATACAACCATCACTTCAAGTACATAGATAACAATATATCAACTATCTACAAGAAAATATGAAAAAACAGTTTTTAGTCATCTTACTGTCTATCATCTGTCAACTGAGTAGTATGGCTCAGTTGACAGTTGAAGTATGTCAGGAAAAAGCCAAAGCCAATTATCCGCTGGTAAAACAATACGGACTTATTGAGCAAACAGCGCAGTACAACATTAGTAATGCCAACAAAGGCTACTTACCACAACTAACACTTTCGGCCAAAGGCACTTACCAATCGCAGGTAACAAAACTGCCTATCACTATCCCTAATGTAACGATTCCCGGACTGAGTAAAGATCAGTATCAGGCTGTAGTAGAGGCTAATCAGGTGATATGGGATGGCGGAGCTATTTCTGCTCAGAAGAAAATAACAAATGCCAACACAGAAGTGGAGAAACAGAAACTTGAAGTTGATTTATACACGCTAAATGAACGGGTGAATCAATTGTACTTTGGCATTTTACTCATAAATGAACAGCTACGACAAAATGATATTTTGCAAAATGAACTACAAACAAACTACAATCGGATAGCTAGTTACACGCAAAATGGGGTGGCCAACCAGTCGGATTTAGATGCACTCAAAGTTGAACAAATCAATACTCAGCAACGAGAAACAGAGTTGAAAAGTACTCAAAAATCGTACTTTATCATGCTCTCAGCTTTAACGGGCTTGACAATCGATGCCAAAACTGAATTGATAAAACCCGAAATAAATCTCGCAAATCTGAATGCAACTACCAATCACCGTCCGGAGATTGGGCTATTTGATGCACAAAATAAATTACTGGAGAGCCAAAAAGAATTGCTAAATGCTGGTAATCGTCCTAAGATTGGCGCCTTCGTTCAGGGTGGATACGGTAAACCCGGACTAAACATGCTAACCAATGCCTTTTCTGATTTTTATATCGGTGGTATTCGTTTATCGTGGAATTTAAGTGGTTTTTATACTCAGAAAAACAATCTCAATAAAATAGAGATCAGCAAAAAAGCAATGGATGTTCAAAAGGAAACATTTCTATTCAATTCTGATTTGATAACCAGGCAACAACAAACAGAAATTGAAAAGTTACAATCAACACTGTCCAACGATGATGAAATTATTCGTTTGAGAGGAAATATAAAAAAATCGGCAACAGCTAAAGTTGACAACGGAACGCTATCCATCACAGACTTGATTCGCGAAATAAATGCGGAAGACCAAGCAAAACAGCTCAAATCCCTGCATGAAATTCAGCTGATAATGAATGTATATCAACTTAAAAATAATATCAATAATTAAACACCACATCCGTCAGCCGACAGAAATAAAAATACTTACGATATGAAAACAAACTCTATTACACCTTCTTCTAAACGTAAAGTCTTATTCGGATTATCTATTATTTCAATATTATTTGTCTCGTGCGGGAAATTGAAAAGTGACGCAGATGCTTTCGGTACTTTCGAAGCAACCGAAGTAATTGTTTCTGCCGAAGCAACCGGCAAAATTCTTTCATTCAACGTAGAAGAAGGACAGGTACTAACTGCCAATCAACGTCTTGGTGCTATCGACAGCACTCAGCTTTACCTACGCAAACAACAGATTATCAGCAGCAAAAAAGCATTATTGAGTCGTCGCCCCGATATCAAAAAGCAAATTGCCTCTATCGAACAACAAATTGCAACAGCCAAAACCGAGCACAACAGATATCAAAATTTGGTGAAAGCAAATGCGGCCAATCAAAAACAATTGGATGATATAAATGCACAAATTGCCCTACTAGAAAAGCAACTTGACGCACAAAAAACCACTTTAGTTACCGGTAATCAAGGCATCAACAACGATAGTGAAGGCATTTCGTTACAAGTATCTCAATTAGACGATCAGTTGAAAAAGTGCAGTATTACAAGTCCGATAGCCGGAACCGTACTGGTAAAATATGCCGAAATGGGCGAAGTGGCTGCACCGGGCAAAGCACTTTTCAAAATAGCGGATACCGACAACATGATTCTCCGCGCTTATGTTACTGCCGATCAACTGACTAAACTAAAAATTGGTCAGAAAGTGAAGGTTACAACCGATTTTGGAAAGGATGAGACCAAAGAATACACCGCCACATTGGCATGGATTTCAAGCAAATCGGAATTCACACCCAAAACTATTCAGACCCGCGACGAACGTGCGAATTTGGTTTACGCGGTAAAAATAAACGTCAAGAACAATGGTCTATTGAAAATTGGGATGTATGGAGAAGTGTCGTTTTAGTTGAAAGTTGATAATTAATAGTTTATAATTATTTCTTAGACTTCCCTAATATACAATCTAATGGACAAACAAAATATTCAATCTGAATCGGCTATTCGTTGCAAATCAATCAACAAAAAATACGATACAATTGAAGCTCTCAAAGGGGTTAACTTCGAAGTGGAAAGAGGTGAAATTTTTGGAATCATCGGACCTGATGGAGCTGGAAAAACGACGCTCTTCAGAATTCTGACAACCCTGATTTTAGCCGATAGCGGAACTGCCTCAGTGGATGGATTTGATGTAGTGACCGATTACAAAGAGATTCGCAAACGGGTTGGTTACATGCCTGGAAAATTCTCGCTCTATCAGGATCTGACAGTGGAGGAAAACCTGAACTTTTTTGCTACTGTTTTCAATACCACTATCGAAGAAAATTACGAGTTAATAAAGAATATTTATCAACAGATTGAGCCCTTCAAAAATCGTAGGGCAGGGAAACTTTCGGGCGGAATGAAGCAAAAACTGGCACTAAGTTGCGCGTTGATTCATAAACCAAGTGTGCTTTTTCTGGACGAGCCTACAACGGGTGTCGATCCGGTATCACGAAAAGAATTTTGGGGAATGCTCAAAAACCTGAAGGCGCAAGGTATTACTATTTTGGTTTCCACACCTTACATGGACGAAGCCGGTTTGTGTGATCGTATAGCATTGATTCAAAACGGGCAGTTCCTGAAAATCGACACACCAAAAAACATCGTCAATCAATATGAAAACAAGCTCTGGGCAGTTCAAAGCGACAATATGTACAAACTGTTGAATGATTTGCGGGTCAACGAGCTTACAAGTAATTGTTTTGCCTTTGGAGATAAACATCATGTTTCGGTGAGCAATGAACAGTTATCAATAAACAGTTTGAAAGAAACATTGGATAAGTTAGGTCATACACATATTGAGATCAGAGAAATAGAGCCAACAATTGAAGATTGTTTTATGCAATTATCGCAAAAGTAGGAATGTAAGCAAAAAGCAAAAATGGACAATTTAATTCAACATAATTCCAACAAAGTAATTATTGCCGAAAATCTAACCAAGAAATTCGGCAATTTCAAAGCAGTGGATAATATCTCATTTGAAGTAGAGCGAGGTGAAATTTTTGGTTTTTTGGGAGCAAATGGCGCCGGAAAAACCACCGCTATGCGTATGCTTTGCGGGCTCAGCATTCCCACCGGCGGAAAAGGGCTGGTGGCTGGTTACGACATTGGTAAACAGACCGAACTTGTCAAGAAAAATATCGGCTACATGAGTCAGAAATTCTCACTTTATGATGACCTCAAGGTGTGGGAAAATATCGAACTTTTCGGTGGAATTTATGGAATGAAAGACCAGGAAATAAAGCAGAAAACGGACGAGTTGATGCGCATTTTGGATTTTGAAAGTGAACGGAATAAGTTGGTTGGTTCGCTACCATTAGGGTTCAAACAAAAACTGGCTTTTTCGGTTTCCATCTTTCATAATCCGCAGGTGGTGTTTTTGGATGAACCAACCGGAGGTGTCGACCCGATTACACGCCGTCAGTTTTGGGAATTGATTTACGATGCAACTTCACGCGGAATAACCATTTTCGTCACGACACATTATATGGACGAAGCCGAATATTGCAATCGTGTTTCTGTTATGGTGGACGGAAAAATTGAAGCATTGGACTCACCAAAAAATCTCAAAAAACAATTTAATGCCAACAGCATGGATGAAGTATTTCAACAACTGGCACGCAAAGCTAAGAGAGTTGACAGTTGAGAGTTGACAATTGATAGCGAATAATTATAGCACATATATTTACCCATAACGGAAAGCAAAAAAAACACTAACTGTCAATTTTCAACTGTCAACTTTCAACTCAAATGAAGCAATTATTATCATTTATACGAAAAGAATTTTATCATATCCTGCGTGACAAAACCACCATGATGATTTTGCTCTTGATGCCTATCATTCAAATCATTTTATTTGGTTTTGCGCTGACGACGGAGGTAAAAGACACGCAGGTAGCGGTTCTAGTTCCAACCAACGACGAAGCAAGTAGCCGTATTATAGACAAATTGAATGCCAGTGCCTATTTCGATGTGGTAGCGAGAATTCATACAACCGATGAGATTCAGCCTATATTCAGGGATGCAAAAGCCAAACTAGTAGTTGTTTTCGAAGATCATTTTGGAGAGAAACTTCGTCATAACGGCACAGCGCATATCCAACTTTTGGCCGATGCCACCGATCCTAATGCAGCAACATCATTTACCTTTTACGCCAGCAATATTATCAACTCGTACCAACAAGAATTGATGGGCGAAAATAAGAGCCCCTATCAAATTACCCCCGAAGTAAAAATGCTTTTTAATCCCCAAATGAAAGGCGCGTTTAATTTTGTACCCGGCGTTTTAGGCATGATTATGCTCTTGATTTGCGCTATGATGACCTCCATCGCCATTGTTCGTGAAAAAGAAATGGGAACAATGGAAATACTACTTGTTTCGCCCATGAAACCCATCTACATCATCCTGTCCAAAATAACTCCATATTTTGTGCTTTCGTGTATTAATTTTGCCACCATCATGCTGCTTTCGGTATTTGTATTGGGAGTGCCTATTGCGGGGAGTTTTATGAGTTTAGTCACCGTCTCGCTACTGTATATTTTTGTTTCGCTATCGTTCGGTCTACTCGTTTCTACCATAACACACTCACAACAAGCTGCTATGTTGGTTTCCGGAATGGGACTAATGATTCCGGTTATGCTTCTTTCGGGCATGATGTTCCCTATAGAAAATATGCCACTTCCGCTCCAATGGCTTTCGAATATTGTTCCTGCAAAATGGTATATCAGAGCCGTAAAAGCCATTATGATTGAAGGTTTAGGCATTACTTCTGTACTCAAAGAAGTTGGGGTACTTTGCCTTATGGGTATCGTTTTGGTTACCATCAGTCTAAAGAAATTTAAAGTGAGGTTGGAATAGAACAGAAGCAAGAGGCAAGGAGTAAGAGGTAAGAGGTAAGAAAAAAAAGACAATAGTATGATAAAGTATCTTCTTAGAAAAGAATTCAAACAAATACTTCGGAATGGGTTTCTTCCGAAGATGATTTTTATATTTCCACTCAATGTGCTGCTCATTTTTCCGTGGGCGGCCAGTTACGAAATAAAAAACCTGAACCTGAGCGTGATCGATAACGACCACAGCACGTATTCACAACAGCTTACTCAAAAAATAATTTCGTCCAATTATTTCAAACTTACTGACGTGTCGCCAAATTACAACAAGGCACTGAAAAGCATTGAAAAAGGGGAGTCCGATATTATTCTTGAGATTCCGCCCCATTTCGAAAAAGATTTAGTGAATCGTCAAGGGGGTAAAATCATGATTTCGGCTAATGCGGTAAACGGCATGAAGGGTAGTATCGGCATGACCTATCTCTCGAGTATCATAAGCGATTACAACGGGCAGGTTATTCAGGAACTAATGCCAACCGGTAAAGGAACCAACTCCACTCCTACCATACAACTGGACTCACAATATCGTTTTAATCCGCATCTCAATTACCGTGTTTTTATGGTGCCGGCGCTGATGGTAATGATTCTTACTTTGCTGTGTGGTTTTTTGCCTGCCGTATCCATCGTTACTGAAAAAGAGCGGGGAACCATGGAGCAAATTAATGTAAGTCCGGTTTCAAAATCGATGTTTATTCTGGCTAAATTGATTCCATACTGGATCATTGGATTTATTGTTATCAGCATAGGTTTCCTTGTGGCATGGGCAGTTTACGGGTTAATTCCTGCCGGATATTTTGCATCCATCTATTTGTTTGCCGCTATCTACATTCTAGCAATTTCGGGTCTGGGACTGGTTATTTCCAACTATGCAGCCACCTTGCAGCAAGCCATGTTTATCGTGTTTTTCTTTATGATGCTGTTTATCATGCTGAGCGGTTTATACACGCCAATCGACAGTATGCCGGAATGGGCAAAGTGGATAGCTGCCTTCAATCCGCTGAAACATTTTATGATCGTGATGCGATCGATTTATTTAAAGGGAAGCAATCCTTTACAGCTAATGAATCAATTGATGGCGTTGGTAGGATTTGCCGTATTCTTCAATACATGGGCGGTATTGAGTTATCACAAAAAGAATTAAAAATCAACTTTTCCAAAGTTCTGAACTTTGGAAAAGTTATAATTTATTTTTCTGAATATGCTTCAATGGCCTTCTTTACTGAGCCATGAACAAGCAAGGCATTCTTTGCATGTTCGTAATCCAATCCAAGCTCCTCCATAATCATTCTTGTTCCGCGGTCGACCAACTTGGCATTGCTGAGTTGCATGTTCACCATTTTATTGCCTTTCACACGACCGAGTTTTATCATCGTAACCGTTGAAATCATATTGAGCACAAGCTTTTCTGCCGTACCGGATTTTAATCGTGTACTTCCGGTAATAAATTCCGGCTCGACAATCACTTCAATGCGAATATCAGCTTCAAGGGCAATCGGCGAATCGGGATTGCAAGAAAAAGAAGCAGTCAGAATACCATTGGCTTTTGCATTCCGCAACGCACCAACAACGTAAGGCGTAGTTCCCGACGCAGCTATGCCTATTACCGTATCGGTTGTATTTATTTGATAGCTTTGCAGTTCTTCCCAGGCTTTGGTCAAATCATCCTCGGCATTTTCCACCGGATTACGTAAAGCCTTTTCGCCTCCGGCAATCAGCCCTATAACCAGATGCGGTGGCATTCCAAAAGTAGGTGGAATCTCCGACGCATCCAACACACCCAATCGTCCACTGGTTCCTGCTCCCACATAAAAAATCCGACCGCCCCGATTCATTCGCTCCACAATTTTCTCCACTAGCTCCTCTATTTGAGGAATCGCTTTTTGAACTGCTAATGCCACCTTTTGGTCTTCTTCATTCATCTCCATAAGAAGTTGACCTACTGATTTTTTATCGAGGTTGGTATGGAGAGAAGGTTGTTCAGTAATCTTTTGAAATGTCATGAGACTTATGTACTAATTTGCTAATGTTTTTTGGTATTTTTTCAACTGTCAACTGTCAATTGTCAACTGTTATGATATTTCACCAATCCCTCCATCGGACTTTGCACCACTTCTGACACTTGTATTCCTCTTTCAAAAGCTACAATTTCCAATGTATCGCGGAAATAATGAGCAATCGAGCCAACAAATCCAACTTGTATATCTTCCAACGGATACTGCATCACATTGCGAACAAAAAACGCATCAAAACTATCGAACACCAAATTAAAGATAGACGGTTCTTCAATATTTTCGAGTAGAAATGGGGTAAATTTAGACAAGAACCGATTAGGAAAAGGCTTCTTGTAAACACTATCCATAATGATGGCAGGCGTGAGTTCATATTGAGCAAAAAACTTTTCTTTCAATTCTTCCGGCAATTGATTTTTCAAACAATCAGCCACAAAGAGCTTTCCCAGCACTGCACCGCTACCTTCATCACCCAAAATAAAACCAAGTGGCGATACATTTTCAACGATGTCAACACCATTGTAATAACAGGAATTGGAACCGGTTCCAAGGATACAGGCAATACCCCTTTCATGTTGAAACAGTGAACGAGCCGCACCCAATAAATCGCTTTGAATCTCTATCATAGCATTGTTGAAGAAACGAACCAACGCTCTACTCACCAAAATCTTTTTATCCGGGAACGAACAGCCCGCACCATAAAAATAGATTTGCTCGATGTCAACACTGCCCAGTTTGGGTATCAATTGAGTATCCAGCAAAGCAATGATTTCCATATCGGTTTGGTAGAACGGATTAATACCGTCCGTAAAAACTTCACGCACCACACTCCCACTCTGCACCAAACACCAATGTGTTTTGGTTGAACCACTATCGGCTATTAATATGACCCCTAAATCCCCTAAAGGGGACTTTGAAGTTACTTTATTATCTATCATCCCATTAATATTTTACTTATAACAAATACAAAGATAGGATATATTTTCAAAAGAACAGGATTCCTTTTTCAATGGAAAATTGAAAATTTAGTCGTATTTTTGACAACCCAAACAGATAAATAATAAAATCTCCATAAATGAATAACCAAACTTCAAATTCCGCAGAGGCAAAAACCCCCTTCAGGGGGAAGGGGGTCATAAACTGCTTCGTTGCTTGTAACGAAATTGCACAAACTGAAAAAACAGTTCTACAAATCATTCAGTCACCACTCGTAAAAAACGTCTATCTCCTTGTAAAAAAAGGTGCTAACATACAATTAAAAGATTGCCAAACACTGGAAATTGATTCCATTCAAAGTAGCAAAACCATCCAACTGATTGCCGAAAAATCGGACACACCCTACTCGCTCATTTACACCAAAGACACTACGCTCGAGCTGGGACAATATGCGTTGGAACGGTTCTTTCACATTGCCGAAAGCACGAAAGCCGGTCTGGTTTACGCCGATTATTACCAAATAGCCAACGGCGTTCGCTCCAATTCACCGGTCATCGATTACCAGGAAGGTAGCTTGCGCGACGATTTCAACTTTGGCTCAGTGTTGTTCTATAACGCTGAAAATCTAAAAAAAGCCGTTGTAGAAACAGCCACCGACTACCAGTTTGCCGGGTTATACAACCTTCGTCTAAAGGTATCGCAACAAGCCGAATTGCTTCATATAAACGAATATCTATATTCGGAAGTGGAACACGACACACGCAAGAGTGGAGAGAAACAATTCGATTATGTGGATCCGAAAAACCGTGCCGTACAAATGGAAATGGAAGCAGCCTGCACCAATCATCTGAAAAAAATCGCTGGTTATCTGGCTCCTGTGTTCACGAAAATTGAATTCAACGAAAGTAATTTTCCGGTGGAAGCCTCGGTCATTATCCCTATTAAAAACCGGGTAAAGACAGTGGAAGACGCTATCAAATCTGTACTGATTCAGAAAACCGGTTTTGAATTGAACCTGATTATTGTTGATAATTTTTCTACCGATGGCACTTCGGAATTGATTGAAAAATATGCCAAACAGGACAGTCGCGTGATTCACGTCATTCCTGAACGCACAGATTTAGGTATCGGTGGGTGCTGGAATGCAGGAGTAGACAATGTGTTATGTGGTAAATTTGCCGTGCAGTTGGATAGCGACGATGTATATCAGGATGAAAACACATTGCAAACCATCGTTGATGCTTTTTACGAACAAAACTGCGCCATGGTGATTGGCTCGTATACCATGACCAACTTTTCCATGGAAACCATCGCTCCCGGACTGATTGACCACAAAGAATGGACACCCGAAAATGGTCGTAACAATGCACTGCGCATCAACGGACTCGGGGCTCCACGTGCATTCTACACACCTGTATTGCGCGACATCAAAGTACCAAACACCAGTTATGGCGAAGATTACGCACTTGGTCTACGCATCAGCCGCGAGTATCAAATAGGACGCATCTACACTTCACTTTACCTTTGCCGCCGCTGGGATGAAAACTCCGATGCTTCGCTGGATGTAGTAAAAATGAATGGACATAATTTGTATAAGGATAAAATCAGAACGATTGAATTGAAAGCGAGAAAAGTCTCTTTTGCCAAAAAAGATTAATTTAAAGCTACCAAAAACAACAAAGATTAATTTTCATCTAATCACACAAATGTTATAATTAACGGAATGAATTTTGTTGTGTAAAAAATCTTAAATTCTAAAATTGCACAATATGAAAAAGACATTCATCTTCAGTATTATTTTCTGTTCTTTTATTGCGTTATGGGCTAATGATGTTTCTGCCCAGGAGTACAAATATGATTTAAACAAGTACTATACTCCTGATATAGTACGAAACAGTTTAGATCTGAACCTGAACTCCAGTGGAAGCTTAGACAGATCTGCGAGTAAAAGCCAGAATTTGCCAATAAATGGCGACACAACAATTAACAGTAACCTAAGTGGGGAACTACATGCACAATTTTCATCATATAAAAGCACACGTAAATATGAATCTTTGTTGCAACTGAATTTGGATTTAAGTGGCAGCCTACGGAAAAGTGATTTATCAACAATTCATAATGCCTATTATCCTAACACCTTTTCATCAAGTTCATCTGAAGGGATTCATATTGATTACGGTAAAAAAATGTATGCCGCTAATAAAAAGTTTTTTTCTTTTGGACTCTCTTCAACCTTAAACCCATCTACGAGTTTTTTAAAAGAAACAATTCCCAGTTCAACCACTGAAAAAACTACTCACTATTTTCGAACAGATATTACACCTTTTATCGGAATAGGTATTGGAAGAATAGAGTCGGTAAAAGATGCCCGCCAAGCCATTTACATTTTGGAGGACTTGTCGAAGCGGGGTGTTTTAATCCGACATTTATCGGACGATGAAATATTTAAATTCTCGCAAATCATTTCGCAGGTAAAAAATAAACGATTTCTAGACTCCAGATTACATAAAATTGACGAGATATCTACCGTCGATTCTTTTCTGGTAAAGAACAACTTGCTCACCAAATCGGATGCTAGTTATTTTACCACTCTTTACGACAATTGGGAAAACGGCGCTAACTTCGAAAGGACTTCTGGACAGTCATTTGAGGTAAGACTATCGCCGAATGTAAATTGGAATAATCGGAAAATAGAATCAAAAATTTCGAATCCAAGTTCAGACACCTGGGAGAAACAAAATAATATGAACTTTGGTGCTAGACTGGCGTTCAATTACAATTATGCAAAACAGATTAATTTGAATTGGGAAAAAACGGCCTATGTATCGCTCAGCGGTTCAACAACACGTGAACAGCAAAGACTGTCAGATGAAAGTAGTCAAGAGTCTCTTTCCAAAATCAACGTAAGGAATATAACTCTGAATGGTAATTATCGTATTGGCTACTATCCAAGCACACGCACGAACTTATCTGTCGGTATATCCCAAAACTTTTATAAAAATTTCTATGATGAAGTAACAAACACTGGCTGGAACGATTCATTTAATTCAGTTACAACTCTAGGATTTAGCGCTGTATATTATGTTTCGCCACAACTAAGTCTTTCTGGCAATACATCTATTTCAAATGATTATTCTAATAGCAGAAATAGTATTTATAAGTACAACTACAAGCATTTGGGTGCAGATTTTTCCGTTGCACTAAAATACTCATTCTTTTAATGACTCGAGCGCTCACCTGGGCATAAAAAAACATGAATAAACTCAATTCTAAAATTACAGAATTATTGCACGAGCAGGTTTCCAACTGGGAACTTGCTCGTGCCAATTATGCAGGACTGAAAACGGTTCGCACTAAATCGTTCGATTTCGGTGATTTTGAAGTAAAAGTACAGTTTAACCCGGCGCGCATTGTTTCATCTGGCGCAAAGGTGGATGCCAAAACGATTGCCGAGCGCAAGTGTTTTCTTTGTGCCAAAAATCGTCCTGTAGCGCAGACATCTATTGATGCCGGTGACTACCTGATTTTGGTGAACCCCTTCCCTATCTTCCCCGAGCATTTTACCATTCCGCGCAAAGAACATGTCGACCAGCAAATAAAAACTTACTTTGCGGATATGCTCGAACTGGCTGAGGCATTAGACGACTATCTGATTTTCTACAACGGACCGCGTTGTGGTGCTTCGGCTCCAGATCACATGCATTTTCAGGCAGGAACAAAAGATTTTCTACCGTTGGTAAATGACTATAAACGACTGAAAGATACACACGCCCAGTTATTGGTGGAGTCGGATAACTTTCAGCTATTCAACTTCAACAACTACCTACGTACTGTTTATTGCATTGAGTCAACTGACGTGGAGAGTGCTAAAGATGCGTTCGGAAAACTATATATCCACTTCGTAACGGAAGAAAATGTGGAACCTATGCTCAACATCGTCTCCACTTTCGAGGATGGCAAGTGGTTTACGTTCATTCTTCCACGCAAAAGCTTCCGTCCATGGCAATACACCGCCGAAGGCGAGCAACAATTACTGGTTAGCCCTGCCACCGTGGAGATGTGCGGCATCTTTATCACACCTATCGAAGCCCATTTCGAGAAAATAACAAAAGAAGATGTGGTAAGTATATTGGAGCAAGTAAGTAAAATTTAAGAATTGCAGCATATTGCTGCAATATCAAAGTATATTACTAACATGTCTATATATTGTAAATCAATATAGAAGTAATACACTTTGATATTATATTAAAATACTTTGATATTGATATAGAACACTTTGATATTATAGTAACATACTTTTATATTACAGTAATATACTTCTACATATATATATTAAACTTCGATACAGCAATAATTTATTCATAATTATGTGTATATTTGCACAAAACAAGAGCAATATTATGGATATTAGAAAAAAACACAAGCTACAATCAACAAATCCGTATCCGCATAACGGCAATATGTTGAAAGAATACTTTACCAAATATGCTGTAAACTGCGCGGAGATAGCACGTCAAATGGGTGTAAGTGGGTCGAGTGTATTTCAATATTTTGAGAGTCAGTCGTTGCAACTAGGCATATTGTGGAAAGCAAGTTTGGCACTAAATCATAATTTTGTTGCCGAACTTGGAGAAAAATTATCGATCGATTATGTCACTGCACGTGAAGCAGCACTTCAAAATCAAGTTGATACATTGGAAACTGAGTTGGAAAAACTAAAATTTGAATTATCGATTTATAAAAACATTGTGGGGAAATAATTACTACTAACCAACCGTTATCAAAGTACATTATTTTTTTCCATCAACATCATGAAATTTAAACTTCTATTTATTCTTTGTTTTTGCGCATCGATAGCATTAACGGCGCAAACCAATAACGAGTATGCGTCGATTGATGCGAAAATGCTTCAGATACCCGATTCGTCTACTAAGTCGACCGAAAGCATCGCCCGGTACATCAACAGTAAATTTTCGACTAAGCACGACAAAGTACGAGCTATCTACTATTGGATTACCAAAAACATTCAGTACGATATCAAAAACATGTATGCTATCAATCTGAACGAAGACACCAAAGGTCTTTCCGATAAATTACTGAAATCCAGAAAGGGTGTCTGTATCGATTACGCTATTTTGTTCGATAATATTGCCCATCAGGTAGGAATAAAATCTTATGTTATACAAGGCTTTACAAAGCAAAATGGCGCTCTTGATAACATTCCGCATGCATGGTGTGCAGCTAGTATTGATGCCATCTGGTATCTTTTCGACCCAACATGGGGCGCGGGTGGCGTTATAAATTCCAAATATGTCAGTCAACAGAACAACCTCTTTTATAAAACAAAACCCGAAAGTTTCGTCAAATCGCACATGCCGTTCGACCCACAATGGCAATTTCTGAATTATCCAGTCAGCTACGAGGAATTTTGTGATATGAAACCGACTTCAACGTACAAAAAGTCTTTCTTTCAGTTCAATGATTCGATACAAGCGTACGAAAAGCTAAGCGAAGAAGAGCAGTTGGTCACTACCACGGAAAGAATGGAAAGAAACAAGGTTACGAATGCAATTGTATTTGACCGACTGCAATATAACAAGCGGGAAATTGAGTATTTCGAGAGTAAGAAAAATGCCGACCAATATAATACAGCCATCAATTATTACAACCAAGGCATCAATTCTTTAAACGCGTTTATCAATTATCGAAACAAACAATTCACTCCCATGAAGCCGGATGCCGAGCTAAAAGTAATGCTCGATACCATTGACAATTGCTTTACCCTTGCGAAATCAAAAATGAAGCTAGTCGGCGGTAGAGATGCTAACACCCTGACATCGTTGAACCAACTCTATAAATCAATAGAAGAGGCCAATCTGAACCTGGAAGAACAAAAAACATTCTTGAAAAAATATTTATCCACAGGTAAATTATTCAGAAAAGCATCATTTTATAAGTTCACCTGGTTGGGAATCCCAGTGAAGTAAAAAAGTCTATTTTAATGAAAGAATTATATATCAACGTCGGAATTGTATCTGCCAACAGCATTGAGTTTGTGCTGAATGGTAAATTTACATGTACCAACGGCAAAACATACACCATCAAACAAAAGGCCGAGTACAAAGACGGACAAGTCTTTTTTGATGGTGAAAACGCAGCCGAAATCATTTTTGAACCAACAGCAGAAACAGCATCATTCGACCTTATCGACGTGGTGATTGGCATCAATTTTCATTGGGAACGAAAGGAAAATCAGCGGTTCAAAGGAGCACTAAAGTTGATAGTTGAAAATGAACAATTGACAGCGATTAATCATATTTCGGTAGAGAATTACCTCACCAGCGTTATTTCCAGCGAAATGAGCGCCACTGCCTCCGACGAATTATTGAAAGCGCATGCCGTAATTTCGAGGAGTTGGTTGTTGCATCCATTGCAAGAACAAAGAACAAAGAACAAAGAACAAAGACATGAAACTGTCAACTGTCAACTGTCAACTGTCAACTACACGAAGTGGTACGAACGCGATGCCCATACCCATTTCGATGTATGTGCCGACGATCATTGCCAACGTTATCAGGGCATTACACGTGCCTCAACAGCGGCTGTAGAAAAGGCCATTGAAGCCACGCGTGGTGAGGTATTGATGTTTGAAGATAAAATTTGCGATGCACGTTTCAGTAAATCGTGTGGAGGAGCATCGGAAACTTTCGAGAACTGCTGGGCATCGGAGCATTACCCCTACCTCACCAAAGTGATTGATAACCCCACCGCTCCCGAAGGCTTTGAACTCGATTTGACCGTTGAAGAGAATGCCGAGAAATGGATTCGTCAATCGCCCGAAGCATTCTGTAACACTACCGACAAGAAAGTGCTGGCACAAGTGCTGAACAATTACGATCAGGAAACTACCGACTTCTATCGTTGGAAAGTAAACTACTCGCAGACAGAATTATCGGAACTACTGGCACGTCGCTCAGGCATCGACTTTGGAGAAATCATCGATCTTATTCCCGTAAAACGAGGAGAATCAGGTCGTATCATTGAGCTCAATATCGTAGGGACGAAACGAAGCATTATTGTGGGCAAAGAACTGGAAATCCGCAAATGGCTCTCCAACTCCCACCTCTACAGTTCGGCCTTTGTGGTGGATAAAACAAACCTGTCGAACGGCATTCCACAACACTTCACCCTCACCGGAGCCGGCTGGGGACATGGCGTGGGTCTCTGCCAGATTGGTGCTGCCGTGATGGGTGAAAAAGGATATCCGTATAATGAAATTCTGTTGCATTATTTTAGAGGGGCGGAATTGAAAAGGATTTATTGATTTCTAAAAATAAAAGCCATGAAAAAATCGATTCTTATTCCTATTTTAATTCTATTTTATTTAAACACATCCTCACAAAATCATAAGTGTGATACGACTATTGAGAAAACAAAGATTGTATTACATAAAATGCCTAACAAAGTATATAATATTGTTTATGAGAATAAAAGATTTAAACTATATTTTATAAAGAATCAAGTGATTACATTCGCGAAATCACGAACTTATGGATTTGAAGGTTTGGAAAAAACAGACATAGACCCTTTGATTAAGGTGCTAAACTCTAAGATTACTTTAATTCAGTTTTCTGATCCAAACTGGGAGTTAAACAAGAATCCAAAAAAATATGGGTATGTCGAAACTGATAATAATGACGAAAAAAAGAGTTCAATATACATTGTTGAACACAATAAGTTTCTAAGAAATTCTGCTTTATTTGAAAATATTTTAGTGAGTTTTTTATTAAAAGGTCAATTTTCGATATTTGACAAAAAAAATAAGTCATTCATAAAAACGAAACATGTTTATTACATCAATAAAACTATAAACTATCCTAGTGGATATGAAAGGATTGAAAAATTTCAACTTAAAAATGGCTTGATAATATTCAAAAACTACTCTGCTTTAAGTATTAGTGATTAATTTTAATTCTTTATAAATGAAAAAAAAGAGTTCCCCATGGTCATGGATACCAACGCTTTATTTTGCCGAAGGAATACCATACGTAGTTGCCATGACAGTGGCTGTGATTATGTACAAACGCCTCGGCATTTCGAATACAGACATTGCTCTTTACACCAGTTGGTTGTATCTGCCATGGGTCATTAAGCCGTTTTGGAGTCCGTTTGTAGACATTATCAAAACCAAACGTTGGTGGATAGTCACCATGCAATTGCTTATTGGCGCTGGACTAGCCGGAGTTGCGTTTCTTATTCCCATGCCGTTTTTCTTTCAGGCCACTTTGTCAGTGTTCTGGCTGATAGCCTTTAGCTCTGCCACCCACGACATTGCAGCCGATGGTTTTTATATGTTGGCATTGGACAGTTCCGAACAATCCTTCTTCGTTGGGATACGGAGTACTTTCTATAGATTAGCCATGCTTTCCGGACAAGGATTATTGATTATTCTAGCCGGAGCATTAGAACATTACACCGGTAATTTACGCATGGCGTGGAGCATAACATTCTTTGTTTTATCAGGACTTTTTGTGTTGTTCTTCATTTACCACCGCTTCGTTTTACCTCGTCCGGATGCCGATTCAACAAAAGCAGGTGGCAACCCAAAAGAAATTTTCCGCGAATTTGGTCTCACCTTTGCTTCCTTTTTTCAAAAGAAAGGAATTGGATTAGCTATTGCTTTTATGTTGCTGTATCGCCTCGGCGAAGCCATGTTGGTAAAAATGGCATCTCCCTTCCTACTCGATACCCGCACTGTTGGCGGACTGGGACTCAGCACCGAACAAGTAGGATTGGTTTACGGAACGGTGGGTATTATTGCCCTTACATTGGGTGGTATTACAGGTGGTATTGCAGCATCGCGCAAAGGATTGAAGTACTGGATTTGGCCAATGGCATTGAGCATCACGCTGCCACACTTGGCTTACGTTTACTTGTCGTGGGCACTTCCTACTAGTTTTATCCTGATCAATATCGCAGTAGCTATTGAACAATTTGGTTACGGATTCGGATTCACCGCCTATATGCTTTACATGATTTACTTTGCCGATGGCGAACATAAAACAGCTCATTACGCCATTTGTACCGGCTTTATGGCACTAGGCATGATGCTTCCGGGCATGATAGCAGGTTGGTTGCAGGATATGTTCGGCTACCAACATTTCTTTGTTTGGATCATGGTTTTGGCCATTCCAACCCTGGCTGTTATTCCATTTTTGAAGATAGATAAGAGCTATGGAAAAAAAGAGACCGCTCCAATTCAATAATATGCTAATGTGCTAATAAGAAAATCGGCACATTTTCTTTACCTTTGTTGCCTGTAAAGTAAAATATTTATTCGCCAAATTTCGTAGACAGATATAAATCCAGGTTGCCCGTCAACTCGTTTACTTGTTTACTCGTTTACTCAAAAAAAATGAAAATACTTATTCTTGGTGCCGGAAAAATGGGCACATTTCTTACCGACGTGATGTGTATAGATCACGAAGTGGCTCTTTTCGACACAGATGCAACACGTCTACGCTTTGTATTCAATACCTTGCGAATGACCGAATACGAAGAAATCCGCGCATTTGAACCAGAGTTAGTAATCAACTGTGTGACGCTGAAATATACCATTGAAGCATTTCAAAAAGTACTGCCTTATCTACCTAAGAACTGTATTATCTCGGACATCGCCTCAGTAAAAACGGGCTTGCAAAGCTATTACGAAAGCACCGGAATGCGCTACGTATCCACACACCCTATGTTCGGCCCTACCTTTGCCACTTTGGATAACCTGAGCACGCAAAGCTCCATCATCATTTCCGAATCGGATCATATGGGTAAAGCCTTCTTCAAAGATTTATACGGTTCATTGAAACTGAAAATTTTTGAATACACTTTCGATGAACACGATGAGACTATCGCTTACTCTTTATCCATTCCGTTTGCTTCTACATTGGTTTTTGCCTCCGTAATGAAGCCACTGGAAGCCCCCGGAACTACTTTTAAACGCCACATGGATATTGCCAAAGGACTCTTGAGCGAAGATGATTATTTATTGACCGAAATTCTTTTCAACCCCAACACACCTAAGCAAGTGGAAAATATCCGTGCCGAACTAAAAGTTCTACTGGATATTATCGAAGATAAAGATACGGAACGTATGCAGGCATTTTTGAAAAAGGTTAGAAAGAATATAGAGTAATTATCAATGGTAAATTATTAATGGCTAATTCGTTCATTTTTCATTTACCATTCACCATTCACCATCAATAATCAACATTTAAGTTTATGGAAACAAAAGAACTAGTACTAGACGCAATGAAAAAAGCCGGACTGCCTTTAAATGCAGGCAAAATAGTTGAACTAACCGGACTTGAACGCAAAGAGGTAGACAAAGCCATGAAGCAATTGAAAGCTGACGAAGCTATTGTTTCACCAAAAATGTGTTTTTGGCAACCTAAATGAGCATAACAATTCAATAAAAAAAAGTCGCCAGGCAAATGCTTGACGACTTTTTTTGTATTACTATGAATATGTCTATTCCACTCTGCCTCCACGCTCAACGCGGTGTTCGGTTTTTAGTGGATTAGCACTTATTTCTTTGTTCCAAACTCTGCTTTGGTGAATATCATAAGCCATATACAAGGCCTGACGGAACGATTCTTCCGAGGCCAAATTCTGACCGGCAATATCATAAGCTGTTCCATGATCGGGTGAAGTTCTGATAACCGGTAAGCCGGCTGTGAAATTCACGCCTGTATCCATCGATACTGTTTTGAACGGAATAAGTCCCTGATCGTGGTACATGGCCAGCACGGCATCAAATTTATTGAAATTTCCTGAACCAAAGAAACCATCAGCAGGATAAGGTCCCACGCAAATAATACCTTGTTTTTCGGCTTGTTTTAGGGCAGGAATAATTACGGTCTGTTCTTCGTTACCAATCACACCTTCGTCGCCGGCATGTGGATTTAAACCCAGCACAGCAATGCGTGGACGAACGATAGAGAAATCACTTTTCAACGAAGCATTCAAAACAGCCAGTTTATCCAGAATCAGTTTCTCAGTCAAAGCTCCCGATACTTCATTCACCGGAATATGACCTGTAACTACCGCTACTCGCATCACATCGTTTACCAGCATCATCAGCGCCGGTGTTCCGGTTCCGAACTTTTGCTCCAGGTACTCGGTATGCCCGGGGAATTTGAAAGTAGCCGATTGAATATTCTTTTTGTTGATAGGAGCAGTTACAATGGCATGAAGCGCACCTTTGTTCAGATCCTCGGTAGCACGTTCTAAAGCAGAAAGAGCTGCTTTGCCTGCTTCAGTAGTGGAAGTACCTAGCTCAACTTTAATTTCATCGTCGCAGCAATTAATGATATTGACACGTTTAGGGTTTATCTCTTCGATAGAATTGACGGTATTTAGATTTAAACCTTGTATATCCAACTGCTTGCGATGAAAAGCTGCTACTTTGGGCGAACCATAAATAACGGGAATAAATGTTTCCAACATGCGAGGATCGGACATGGTTTTTAGAATAACTTCGTACCCGACACCATTGATGTCACCATGCGTTATGCCAATTATTATTTTGCTTGCTTCCATATTATGAGTTTTATTGTATAAGTAAACACTGTTCAAAAATACGACAATTATTTATTGATTTATTGAAGATAAAAACGACAAAACTGATTCCATTAATTTAGCCCGATCTTTCTCCTGTTGTATCGTTTCAAAAGGAAAACCAAAAACACAGGTTTTGTATTTTCCCGAATAAGTTACACCTGCACTAAGATTATTTTCGGCATACCGGCAAATTGTAAATCCTCCTTCACCAACCGGTTCGATAGCATCCGGCGACTGAACAAAGTAAGAAGTTGCATTCGGCTCATCGAAATAATTAAAATTAATTCTCCTAAAATGTCGATTCGGCGAAGAAACTATTTTTACATTTCCACCAACACTGGCTTTGGAAGTTCTGAACTTTATTTTTAAAACGTTTTCTAAAAATAAACGATCTTCTTTCACCAAATGATCGGCTTCGCAAAGGTCGGAAGCAATGTAAGAACCGCTTAAAAGTAGATTGCCTCCTTTTGCACAATACGTTCTGATTATTTGCTGCAAAGCTAATGGAAAAGTTTTAAATTCGGCAACTTTTTTAGCATTTCCTACGTATGTTTGCTTTTGTTTACCCAAAATCAAATCAAGTATCTTAAATTTAGTTACATCTACGTCACCTGCAAGCATCGCTTTCTCGCTACACGACACAAATGAGTAGCCCGTTTCCTTTATCGCTTTACCGTGCAGGTAAGGATAATCAAATGTATTTCCAGCGATTACCTTACCTTCAAAATTAGCATGACTAGCCCCAAATCCGGGTGCATCATCATTCATCCAGGGTTTGCTTCGTTTAAATTCATATTGTTTTCCTACAAAGCTAATGTCTGACAAATAAGGAACTCCTGCGTCTTCATCGTTCAAAAATCCTCCATAAATGCTATCCAGTTTAAAACTAGCAGGAGCACTTACTCGCTGAAAACCATTGACAACAAGTACTTCACCTTTTTCGTTGGGTGCACGATAGGCCGAAAGTATTTCCGACGGAAAACTCTCACCACCTTTATTCACAGCAGTCACCTTGAAACTATACATCTTACCCGGCTGCAAAGTAACCGTAGCGCCGTTGGTATTTACCAATACTCCATTGTCAAATCCACCGTCGTCTATGCGCGTATACACAATATATTGCTCCGCTTTTGCACTTGGTTCCAGCGTGTCATTCACAGCTATCCAACGCAGTTCCGCTTTATTTAGATCAATAAACTGGCAGCTGAATTGATCAACCGGAAGCGGCTGAACCACGTATCCGGTATTATTCACAGAAGATAAATACTTCAACATACCTTTATAAATGGCTCTGCTCACCGAAAAGTGAAAACGTGGGTCGAGACCATAACGCATGTCGGCAAAATTCTGGTGCGAGAGCAATTCCAGCAACATCGTTGGCACTTCGGGCACCCGTGATTCGCTGTATGATTTATTCCACAACCCACGACGAGTCCATTCAGGCGAATATAATTTTCGTACGTCATTTACAATTTGTGTTTGGACAATATCGGTCAAGTCGCGTGATGCATAACGGGAAACTCCATTCTGAAAAACAGTTTGACCTATCGAATTTTGAATCGTACTAATTCCCAGTGTTCCTACAATTGAGTCATTCGGAGTTGTGCCTGCATCGGAATGAAAGGCAAAAGCCAAATCAACCGGTACGCCCAGCCCTTTTTGATTGGGAGCAATAGACGAACCGCCAATTAAATAATTCACCCAGTTACCGCGCGACTGAAAATCGTCGGTATAATCGTTCTTTCCTTTACTCAGGCTGTAAATACTATCGGGAATTCCGGCCCATTGTAGCCAATACCGTGCTCCCTCGGCAAAGCGCGGATAACCACTCACTTCCGGTTCATAAACAGGCGTGATCAGATCTTTATCAGCTCCTGCAGAAACAGTCGGTTCATTAGAGTTAATTTCCTTTTCTAATGGTAGTCGGGCCATATTACCCATCCCGCCACCAAACTTCACTGCATCGGCGGTAACCACCTTACCATCCTCCGAATTGTAGTTCGTAAGCACCACTTTATCCAGATTGTTTCGCCCCTTATCAAAAAAGAAATGACCCAGATAAAGCCATGTTCCACCATCCATTGTCTGGTTTACCGAAAATTCAGTTTTACCTCCCCGATGATAGACCGTATAATGAGCATCAGTCACACTGTTTGGAAGCGTTTTGTACGACACATAAACGGCATACAATCCAGCCTCAGGGAAACTTGGCATCCATTCGCTACGACTGGATTCATTGACATCAAACACCGACGGAATGACTTTATACGTTCCAAGTTCAAATGGATTTTCGCCAAACAGATATGTTTTATTCGGATTAGCAAAACCTTTTCCGTCACCAGTTTTCCAACTTTTTCTGTCGTTATGCTCCCTGTATCGCGAATCGCGATCCTTCGAATCATTGTCGACAATCACCTCATTTAATTGCGTATCACGTTCGCGGGGAAGCAATACATTTGCTCCCGAATTTTCCAGCATCGGTACCAAATAAGGCAATACAAAAGACTGTGTGTACAAATCCTCCACAGTTTGAAAAACCCGTGCCCTTTGCCATTGCCAGCGTGCTGATTTTTGGTCGAAATGCAAGCCATGACTTTGCCAAAGTGCAATATGTTTGTTTAGCAATCCGTTTTCAGGCTGGTAAGGTCGCGAAGTATTTTTAATTAATGGCTGAGCTGGTAAGGCAACTTTGAATTTCAATTTTTCGTCAGCATTCTCTGTGCGGTAAAAATTAGGAATCAAATCTTCAATATTTCGATTCTCCACCTGGCAAACAACCGAAAAGCCATTGTATTTGGAAGGTAATATTTTAGCAATAGCGTTATAAATACGCTTCACGTTGTTGGGACGAAAGGGCATGTAAGCAAATTTTTCAGTTGCGCTCACAAGTATCCTATTCGTTTTTAAATTAATAGAGAAATCAGAAAGGGTAATTCGTCCAACATAGGTATAGCTATTGGCAATTGCCGTCAATGAATCGGCAATTTGACCCTCCACATTTCGTTGCGAGAAAAGGGCAGCATTTACACTGAAAACCAGAAATAGAATTATACTTATTTTTCTTAGATACTGAACCATAATATATAACAAATATAGAAAACAAACAGACGAAGGTTTATTCGCCTAAAAAATGAATTTCAACCATTAATTAGTTGAAAAACAATGAATTTAAAACGCATTATTCTGCAGCTTTGTTTTTACTATTTTCAAGCGTTGAAAGCATTCCGCAGGCTGCAAAAATATCCTCACCTCTCGACCTGCGAATGGTTGCTGTAACTCCATTGCTGGTCAAATAATCACGGAAGAAAGTCATTTTCTCTGTATTTGAACCTTTTAAATTGACCTTCGGGATGGCATGAAAACGAATCAGATTTACACGACAGTCAATCCCTCGTAATATTTTCACCAACTCCACTGCATGACGCATTGTATCATTTACTCCATCAAACAAAATATATTCGAAGGAAACGCGACGTTGTTTGCTGAAGTCATGCTTTCTCAACTCATCAAGCACGCTACTTATCGGATAAGCTTTTTCAATAGGCATTAACTCCAATCGTTCATGCGAGAAAGGTGAGTGTAAACTGATAGCCAGATGGCAATTTGATTTTTCAAGGAAAACCTTCATTCCCGGAATTAATCCGATAGACGAAACAGTGATGCGACGTGGACTCCAGCCATAACCGTAATCAGCCGTCAGTATTTCCAACGCTTTTAGCATAGGCAGGGTATTGTCAAAGGGTTCACCCATACCCATAAAAACAAGATTGGTCAAGGTTTCAGCTTCGGGGATAGACAATATCTGGTTCAATATTTCGGTAGCCGTAAGTTGCGCGGTAAATCCCTGCTTTCCTGTCATACAAAACAGACAGTCCATTTTACAACCAACCTGTGATGACACACACAAGGTGGCTCGTTCTTCATCGGGAATATAAACAGTCTCGATAGAGTGACCACCTTCGGTTTTAAATAAGTACTTATTTGTTCCGTCCGTTGAGTTAGCTGTATGAATTGGCAATGATCGTCCTACTTCATATTTTTCGCTCAGCAATTGACGGTTTTTGATGGAGATATTCGACATTTCGTCAACGCTGAAGGCGCGTTTTTTATAAAGCCATTCGCTGATTTGCTTTGCAGTAAAGCCGGGCATTCCTAATTCAGATACTATCGCTTTTAATTCGTCGAGGGTTTTGCCTACGAGTGCTATTTTGTTCATGGATGGAGTAGTTGGTTGAAAAATAATGAATTGTTGAACATTTCATTATTCAGAAACTCCAACTCCGGCAAAGTTAAGCAAACTTACCGACAAAAAGAAAACGGAATGAAAGAATCATTCCGTTTTCCGAATTTTTAAAATAATATCTGTTTTGACTTATCAGAAGAAATTGATACGGTTATCAACAATATCAGCTTTATCTTTCAAATCTTGAATAATCATGTAAGGCAACGCGTAACTCATACGACCATTCAGTTGCATTTTTTCCATTTTTGCATCAAATGGTTGTGGGTTTACTTGTTTGTTTGAAGTACGAATAACAAATACACCTGCATTACCTTTAATCGGAGCAGAAACTTTATTCAATGCAACAACTGACGATTTACCAATTACTGCCGGTTCCGTACCTGCCAATCCAAATTGATATGCTGCAAAGTTAACGCCGGTTGCCACTTTTAGAGAATCACCCAATGATCCGGCCAATCCTTCTAAAGTAGAAGTTTTAGCTAATTGAGCTGTCAGATTTTTAATCATCAATTCAGCTTTTTTGTCTTTGATAATTTCAGCTTTCAATTGTTCGCTCACTTTCTCAACCGAACGATATCCTTTTTTATTCAATTCAGTAGTCACTGCTACCACAAAGGTAGTTCCGCAGTCAAACACATCAGACACATCATCTTTATCGCTTTTAAATGCCCATTGTACAATTTTACGCGATTGAGCAATGTCACCGATACGGTCAGCACTTTTCAAAATATCAGTTGCAGGACGAACAATATATCCTTTTTCTTTTGCTACTTTATCAAATTTATCTGAAGTCATATCAGCAGCAAATTGTTTAGCATCATTGTAAATTTTGCTGTATGATTTGTTACCCGGAGTTACTTTACGTTCAAGGATAGCCAATTTCACTTTGCTACGAGCCGGTGTTTTTTCTATTACTTGCATAATTTGAACACCTTGAGGATTTTTCAGTGTGAATACTTCATTTGTTGCCTTAGAGAAAGCAGTTGCCATATCTTTATCAATACCCGGAGTACCTTCTTGGATCCAGCCTATTTCACCGCCATTAGCTGCTGTTTGTTTCACAGCCGAATATTGTTTTGCCATTGCTGCAAAATCACCACCTGCACGAATTGCAGCTACCAAGCTATCAGCTTTTGCAGCATCTTTTTCGACTAAAAATATGTGACGTAATTTTACTGAGTCAGATTGCTGAATACCTGATTGCATGATACGAGCCATGGTGTAAGTATCGTTTACAAACATTGGACCTACTATATCACCTGTTTTTCCGCTAAAAGCAAACGCTTTTAAATTTGCAGGAACAGTTGTCACCGAGTAGTTTTGACCATTATACATTACATCCGAGTTTGAATTTACCAATCCCACAACATCATCAGTAGTTTTAAATTCAGCGCTTAGTTTGTTAATCCAAGCTTCAGCTTCTTTGAAATCTTCTTTCAATGGCTTGATATCAAATGCTACATAATTAATTGAGCAGTTAGCATCTTGTTTGTATTGTTCTTTTTGTTTGCTATAACGATCTTTGATTTCACTTTTGCTTACAGTTACAGCCGAATCAGAAACAGTATAATATGGTTGAACCACATAAGCTACATCAAAACTTGTTTTACGATCTTGATAGCTCATTTTTGCATCAAGACTGTTCGCAACAACCGCTTTAGAGATAAGCGCAGTATATTTTTCTTGCAAAATACTATTTTTCACTGTCTTTTCCCAGAACATCCAATAGCTTTTTGCTTTGGCAAGTTGTTGTTTCATTTCCTCATTAGCAGGAGCTTGTTCTAAACTACTTAAAAATTGAACTAAAAGCGGACGACTAAATTGACCATTTTCGCCTGCAAAAGTACGACGTTGTTGAATTAATGGGTGAATATTATTACCAATACAACGATCTGACAACTCTTCTTTACTTACAGCCAAGCCCAGTTTTTTAGCTTCAGCATTTAAAATTTTCTCATTAACCATACTTTCCCAAACCGAAGCACGAAGTTGAGTCATCATTTGTTCATTTAATTCCGACTTTCCTGTTTCGATCTTGTAGACTTCAGTCATTTGCTCAATACTTGCAGTATAGTCCTTAATATTAATATCTTCGCCAACAATTTTTGCAACTGTTTCTTTTGATTTATTAAAATAAGATGATCCTGAATTGAGGAAGTCGCCTACAATGAAGGCTAATAATGCGAGTCCTACCGCTCCTACCAGCAAAACTCCTTTGCTTCTAATCTTGTCTAATACTGCCATTTTCTTGAAATTTATTTGTGTGTTTTATTATTATTTCGTTTTCTTATTTGAGGGCACGAATATACAAAAAAAATGTTTACACTTATCTAGTTTCTGAAATATTAAGTGTTTTTTATTCAATTACATTCCGCCATTTAATTCATGAATTAATTTAGTCGCCTGTAGCCACTTTCACTAATTCTATTCTATTATTGGTTACTTTTACACATTTGATAGTAAAACCTTCTATCCTGATTACCTCATTCAATTTTGGAAAATGTTGATGACTATTCAATATAAACCCGGCAATTGTCTCATATTCATCCGATTCCGGAATTTGCAAATTAAACTTTGTATTAGCCGTTTTTACTTCCAGTCTTCCCGAGAAAATATATTCCTTTTCTCCAGTTTGTTCGGCCATATAACCTATGTTATCGTGCTCATCCTCTATTTCTCCGAAAATTTCCTCTATAATATCTTCGAGCGTAATAATACCAGCCGTTCCTCCAAATTCATCAACCACCACAGCAATACTCTTTTTTTGCAACATAAAAAGCTTCATCAGCTTTTGTGCAGCCATGTTTTCGGGCACTATCGGAATCTGATTAATCTGCTTTTTCCAGTCATTTTGATGTTCAAACATTTCCGATGAATGGATATAACCCACAATATTATCAATATCTCCTCTATAAATAGGAATCTTCGACAAACCCGTTTCGATAAAGGTTTGTTTCAAGGTCACAACATCTGTATCGTAGTCCAATGCAATTATCTCGGTGCGTGGCACAGAGCAATCGCGCAATCTCACCTTTGAAAAATCCAGTGCATTTTGAAAAATCTTCACCTCGTTTTCCAGTTCTTTCTCATTTTGGTGACTTTCAAAAGTTTCCTGAATCAAATAATTCAAATCAATGCGGGAAAATACGTTTTCCTCAGTAGTAGCACTTATCTTAACCCTCAACATTTTCAAAATACCCATCGAGAGCCATGTACTGAAGCGGGAAATAGGATATAACAGAATGTAAAACAACAATAATAACCACGAAAAAATACGAAGCCATAAATTGGGATTTACTCTAAAAATTGTTTTTGGAAGGAATTCGCCGGTAAACAGCACAATCACTGTTGCCAGAATGGTTTGAAACAAAGTAATCAAAAATTGATTACCAATGGGCTTTAACCACGGAGTCAACACATCGGCCATCAACAAACCATAAATAACCAAACTTACATTATTCCCAACCAACATGGTGGAAATATATTGCTGTGGATACTTGTAAAAAATGGACAAGATAGAAGAAGTAAGATCACGCTGCTTCTTGTCCAATTCAAACCTGAGTTTGTTTGAAGTAACAAATGCTATTTCCATCCCCGAAAAGAATGCGGAGAAAAGAAGAGTCAAAAGAATAAACGTAAAACTATCCAAAATTAGAAATTAATGTACATTCAGTGTGTTAATTGACCACAAAGATACAATATTTTACGTTGAATTAAATTCATTAGAGATAAAATTAGCTCGAAAACGACAAGAAAATAATAAAAAAAGTCAGTAATCAAATTACCCGAAAAGTTTCTTCACGAAAACACAATTATTTTACCAACTACAAATAATTGTTTTTCTGAACCTTAGAAATCATTTTTAAATTTATCCGCTTTTAATTTCCAAAAGCAGTTGCAGGACTAAAAAAAAGCAGTATCTTTGCAACCGCTTAGAAAAAGAGATTCAGTAGCTCAGCTGGTAGAGCACATCCCTTTTAAGGATGGGGTCCTGGGTTCGAACCCCAGCTGGATCACTAATTTTTCGAAGCCAATACAAAGTTTGTTGATTTAGTAGCTCAGCTGGTAGAGCACATCCCTTTTAAGGATGGGGTCCTGGGTTCGAACCCCAGCTGGATCACATTTTAAAGCCTTTCAATTTTTCTTGAAAGGCTTTTTTCATCCCGCCAAACCTATACAAATTCGAAATCCATCGAAAAAATCATATTTTTGCAACAAAACAATAACCCACCTTTGCATCAATAGAAACAAGCAATATCGAGTTAAAAGACCCCTTTCGGACAATATTAATAAACTCCAATCAGATCGACCATAAACACACAAAAAAAATCGTACAATTTCTTGTACGATTTTTTTTGTGTGGGCGTTGAGGGATTCGAACCCCCGACCCTCTGCTTGTAAGGCAGATGCTCTGAACCAGCTGAGCTAAACGCCCGAAATGAAATTGAAGAATGAATAATTACGTGGGCGTTGAGGGATTCGAACCCCCGACCCTCTGCTTGTAAGGCAGATGCTCTGAACCAGCTGAGCTAAACGCCCGAATATGCATTCGGTTTATAATAAGCCTTTCTCCAAAAGCGTTGCAAAGATACTGCTTTTTTTCAATCCCACAAGGGCTCTTCAACGATATTTTGAATAAAAACCAAGAGAGTAGAAAAGGAGATGTATTAACGCATTCAAAATCAAGGAAGTTGAATTGAAACATTTTATTTCATTAGTATTATATTTTCAAATTTCACCGAAAAGCCTCCGTTTTACCTTTCCAAAAAAAAATCGTACCTTTGCGACCGAAATATTTGCACCCACTGTTCTTATTTGAGAAAACTAGGACAGAAGCGAAAAATGGAATGTAAATATCTAACATATTAGATATATAATAAAAAACAATGGGAAATATTGTAGCAATTGTAGGTCGTCCAAACGTAGGAAAATCGACCTTATTTAACAGGCTCACGAACAGTCGTAGAGCCATTGTAAACGAAGAAGCCGGAACAACACGCGACCGTCAGTACGGTAAAAGCGAATGGGAAGGACGTGAATTTTCTGTAATCGACACAGGTGGATGGGTAATAAACTCTTCTGACGTATTTGAAGGCGAGATTAAAAGACACGTAACACTGGCTATCGACGAATCGGACGTAGTTATCTTTTTAGTAGATGTACAAAACGGAATTACCGATTACGACTTAGAAGTGGCGCAGATTTTAAGAAAATGCACCAAACCGATTATTTTAGCTGCTAATAAAGCAGACACTTTTGAATGGCAGTACCAAATGCCGGAGTTCTACAAATTGGGACTTGGAGAGCCACAAATGGTTTCGGCCATTAACGGACTTGGATCGGGAGATTTACTTGACAGATTACTCACCCACTTCAATCCTGACTCAACCGAAGAGATTGAAGCCGAGTTACCTCGTTTTGCAGTAGTTGGTCGTCCTAATGCAGGAAAATCATCCATCATTAATGCCTTTATCGGAGAGGATCGCACCATAGTTACGGACATTCCCGGAACTACACGCGACTCAATCTATACGCGTTTCAATAAATTCGGTCACGACTTTTATTTGGTAGACACAGCGGGCATCCGTAAAAAAGCCAAAGTAAACGAAGATTTGGAATACTACTCGGTAGTTCGCGCTATCCGTGCCATTGAGAATTGCGATGTTTGTATTTTGATGATAGACGCCACTCGTGGTATCGAAAGTCAGGATTTGAATATATTTTCACTTATTCAAAAAAACAAAAAAGGATTGGTTGTCTGTATCAATAAATGGGATTTAATAGAAAATAAAGAATCGAATGATATCAAGAAGTATGAAATAACCATACGTGAGCGTTTAGCTCCTTTTGTAGACTTCCCAATCATATTCACATCGGTTATTACCAAACAACGTATTTTAAAGGTGGTAGAGACAGCTGTAGAGGTTTTTGAGAACAAACAACGTAAAGTAGCAACTGCAAAGTTGAACGAATACATGTTGCCGGCTATCGAAAATTATCCTCCACCGGCACTGAAGGGAAAATACATAAAGATAAAATATGTAACTCAACTTCCGAATACTTCAATTCCGACATTTTTATTCTTTGCCAACCTGCCTCAATATGTGAAAGATCCATATCGTCGCTTCCTGGAGAATAAAATCAGAGCGAAGTATGACTTTACCGGAACGCCTATACAGATTTTTATTCGTCAAAAATAATATCGAATAATCATAAAACAAAAGAGGAGCAGAAATAAATTTTCTGCTCCTCTTTTGTTTCGTAAAAACGACGACTATCAGAAGCCACTATAAACCATGTGCACTCTCATTGGCGATGTCTTTTTCTTTCCTCCACAAATGGTTATTGCGCCCATCGTACTTTGTTGTTTCACAGCAGTAAGCGTTGTTCCTGTTGAATTGTATGTTACATTCACTGGCACCAATCTCATTTTGAAATTTTTAAAATCATCTGTCAAAAGAGTATTATTTGCTTCAGCAGCTTTAATTTCAGTTGCCAATAGTTTAGCTACATTAAACGAATAAAAATTTGAGCCTGTAGTTGGAACTGTATACGTACCTAAGACAGCATTTGACCCTGTAGGTATCTTGTCATTTTTGAAGAAATCACCTATTTCAGATTCTTTTATAAGCAACATATGTGAAATAACCGGCAAAGGGTAGGCCGAAGAGTCTGCTTCGAACACTTCTACATTTATCAAAGCTGAATTCAACAGTAGCTTCTTGTTCACCATTTTAGCATCCATTTGCTGTTTCATTCTTGCCAAAGGTAAAATAATCCGCGTTTGTATGTTTGCTGGAGCTGAAACATAATTCACACTATCTTTAAGTTGCAATTTCGCAATTACCGCAGCTTTATCTGGATGCAAAACTCTATTCACCTGACGAACAGTTACATTTGCAGGAAAAGTAAGCACGGCACTCGCTATTGTATCTTTTCCATTTCTCACAACCGGATAATGATAAAATGCTTGCAAGTCAAGCTGGCTTATATTCAAAAGTGCAGACATCCCAAAATTAACCTTAAGATATACACCTCCAACAGACTTATAGAAAATAGATTCGCTAGTATACGTTGTTTGATCACAAAGCTTTTGTGTGAAAGAATTCGACAATTTAATCACCTTTATCGTTGAATCCACGGAGCCACTTGAATATCTAGCAGTCACTACATTATGGCCAAGTGGCACATTAGAAAAGTCTACGTAATCTGCCGGATTAAGGGCGGTTGAATAATTAGAAGAAAAATTAAAAGTCTTGTTCATCATATAAACATTTACATCCAAAGGAGCATTTTTATCACCATACGAACTTTTGCACCTCAACATCAACAATGTAGAATCAAAAACTGCCCCGGCAGGATACTTAAAACCAATAGGACCCTCCAGTTGCGCTAAAATATCAGCCTGAGTGGAACCGTATTTTTCGTTATAAAGCGAACCAAGTAAAAATGAATCAGGTTTTACTGTCATTGAGTCTATAGAAACATTCGCAGTAACAACATGGAAAGTATCGGCTCCAACTGTGATTCCATCGGACGCTGGTTGAATTCCGACACCAACATCTACCAAGTTATCAGTACACGAAACAGTCAGAAATGACAGAACAAAAAACAGAATAAATGAATTGTATTTCATGTGAGATATTGAAAAAAGTGACTAATGGGTTAATTTGATATGAGAATTACAGAAGACTATCATAAAAATTTACATAAGCATCAGCATAATCCTCTTCCGACTGAAAAGGCAAGAATTTAATCTTCTTCTCGTCTACATATTTAAGAACGTCTGCATTTACTTCCGGACTTGATTGAATCACACCGTCAGAATAATCTATTGCAAGTTTTGAAAGGGCTACGTAATCAATAACTTTATCTTTTACTTGTACAACATGTTTATTTTCAATTCCTTCTAACAACAAGCGTTCTGCGAATAAATTTCTAAACGGTTTTTTAAAATCGTCTTTAAAAATAGAATACACAACTTTTGAATGTTTAAAAAACGGATCGTCGTTGAATGCTTTTTTAATATATAAAGGAGCTAAAGCGGTCATCCAACCTTGACAGTGAATAACATCAGGTGTCCAGCGAAGCTTTTTTACAGTTTCCATTACTCCTCTGACAAAGAAAATAGTACGTTCATCATTATCATCGTACTCCTCTCCTTTTTCGTCAGCAATGGTATTTTTGCGGTGAAAATAATCATCATTATCAATAAAATACACTTGCATGCGTGCAGCCTGAATAGAAGCTACTTTAATAATAAGAGGGTGATCGGTGTCGTCAATTATCAAATTCATACCCGATAATCTGATTACTTCATGAAGTTGATTACGACGTTCGTTTACGGCTCCAAATTTGGGCATGAATGTTCGAGTTTCTCGACCTCGATCTTGTACTGCTTGAGGTAAATACCTCCCCATGTTTGCTAATTCAGACTCCGGTAAATAAGGAAAAATTTCTTGCGAAATATACAAAACTTTTGTAACTTTTTTCATGCTTTAATTATCCGATGCTTATAAGAAAATTTTCGGTATGCAAAGATATATAAAAAAAATCGGATATAAACAAGACGTAAACGGCTTAATGTTAAGTAGACTTATAAGATAATTATCTTATACAAAAAAAAATAACAATACGTTTACGAATACAACACAGTGAATCAGAAGAATACAGCCTACACGCAAATTTGGAGTTCATTTATAGTTCTCACCTATTTATAGAAGTTTAACCATGGATGAATTTTAATTAAATCTGAAAAATCTTAAAGAATTATTCCAAATTTCAAGAAGTACAGGTAATATTGAACTAAGAAAGAGAAATACTTGTTTGTGGTTAATGTAGCGTTATTGAATGAATATACAAATAAGTTTTAGTACTTTTGCAGGCGTTTTTTGACAAATAAAAAGTATATAAATTGTATTAGCAAAACACTTCAGAAAATGAAAATATTACGTTCAAAACAAGAACTTCAGACCGAAATTGAAGCGATTAAACTAAGTGGAAAAACCTTAGGATTTGTACCCACAATGGGGGCACTACACGATGGGCATAAAACCCTTGTAAGTCGTGCAGTATCTGAAAACGAGATAAGTATAGTTAGCATTTTTGTGAATCCTACACAGTTTAATAATGCAGCCGATCTGGAAAAATACCCCAGAGATTTGAAGGCTGATGCAGAGATGCTTGAGAGCGTTGGTTGCAATTTTATTTTCGCACCAAGTACTGAAGATATTTACAATGCTTGTGAACTTAACAACCGATTTGAATTCGACTTTGGCAGGCTCGACACTGTTATGGAAGGTCGCTTTCGTCCCGGTCATTTTAACGGAGTAGTACAAATTGTCAGCAACCTTTTTCAACTGGTACAACCAACCAAAGCTTATTTTGGAGAAAAAGATTTTCAACAACTTGCCATTATTCATCGAATGGTAAAACTGTATAAAATGAACGTGGAAATCGTCGATTGCCCAATAGTGCGCGAACCATCAGGACTTGCATTAAGCAGTAGAAACCAACGACTAACACCCGAACAACGCAAAAATGCGATTGAAATATCGAAAGTCTTGTTTGAAAGTCGTAACTTTACAGCCCAATTAGCTCCTAAAGAACTTTCGGAATGGGTTATTGGCAAGATAAACAGCACTGAAGGACTTGAAGTAGAATACTTTGACATAGCAGATGCACATACACTTCAAACCATTGACATCTGGTCAAAAGAAGCTGTGGGATGTATTGCTGTATTTTGCGGAGAAGTAAGATTAATTGATAATATAAGATACAATTTATAATTAGTAAATCGGCAGTAAATATCTGGTTACTAATAATTTTCACTGAAAACTAAAAATAGCATGTTAGTTCACGTTGTAAAATCAAAAATTCACAGAGTTTCAGTAACTGAAGCCAATCTGAATTATATAGGAAGCATTACCATCGATAGTGATTTAATGGATGCCGCCAATATTATTGCAAATGAAAAAGTAAGCATTGTAAACAATAATAATGGCGAACGAATTGAGACCTACGTCATCCCCGGCGAACGTGGTTCCGGTGTTATCTGCCTGAATGGTGCAGCGGCTCGTAAATTTCAACCGGGTGACATCGTTATTATTATGGCTTTCGCCATGATGGAAATGGAAGAAGCAAAGGTATTTAAACCTGCTATTGTTTTTCCAGACACCGCAACAAACAAAATAATCTGATAGAGCTAAGCACAGCAGTTATTGTAGACCTGACTATCATATTGCAACAAAAAGAAACATGAAAGTAGTAATCATAAAATACAATGCCGGTAATATTCGTTCGGTGCTTTTTGCGTTGGAGCGGATTGGTGTGAATGCGATTGTTACGGATGATCACGACGAAATTCGGTCAGCCGACAAAGTGATTTTCCCGGGGGTTGGCGAAGCATCGTCGGCCATGAAGTATTTGCAGGAAAAAGGGTTGGATAAATTAATCGTATCACTTACGCAACCCGTTTTGGGAATTTGCTTAGGGATGCAGCTTATGTGCTCTCATTCCGAAGAAAATGGCACGCCCTGTCTTGGCATTTTTAATGAAAAAGTAAAGCTCTTCCCTCAAAAAGGACTCAAAATACCACAAATTGGCTGGAACAATATTGTAGATTTAAAATCGCCACTTTTCGCTGGTATCAATGAAAACGCTTATATGTATTTTGTTCATAGTTACTATGTTGAGAATTGCGAAGATGCAATTGCAAAAACTGATTATGTACAGAAATACAGTTCTGCAGTACATAAAAACAACTTTTATGCTGTACAATTTCACCCTGAAAAATCGGGAGAAGTAGGACAAAAAATTCTTGAAAATTTTATCCATAATATCTAATTTTAATAGGTAATAGTTTTCATTTTCAACAACCAATATCACATAACTTTAAACAGTTACAACTCGCAATCCAAGAAAAGAATGACCTTCGAAATTCAGCATACCGATCCGACATCAAATGCCAGAGCAGGCAAAATAACTACCGACCACGGTGTTATTGAAACTCCAATATTTATGCCGGTAGGTACAGTGGCTTCGGTAAAAGCCGTTCATCAACGTGAACTTAAAGAAGACATAAAAGCTCAAATCATTCTTGGCAATACATACCATCTTTACCTCAGACCGGGCATTGATACGCTGGAGCGTGCCGGCGGATTACATAAATTCAACGGTTGGGATGGACCAATTCTTACCGATAGTGGTGGTTTTCAAGTATTCTCATTATCAGAAAATAGAAAACTGAAAGAGGAAGGTGCTACTTTTCGTTCGCACATTGATGGAAGTAAGCATCTTTTTACTCCCGAAAATGTAGTAGACATTCAGCGTATTATCGGAGCTGACATTATTATGGCATTCGACGAGTGTACGCCGGGAACAGCCGATTATAATTACGCAAAAAAATCGATGGAGATGACCCATCGCTGGTTGGATCGCGGACTGAAATACTTCGACCAAACAGAACCAAAATACGGTTATTCGCAAACCTACTTCCCTATTGTTCAAGGTTGCATATATCCAGATTTACGTCGACAGTCGGCAGAATTCATTGCTTCGCAAGAGCGCGACGGTAACGCCATTGGTGGCTTGGCAGTGGGTGAACCGACCGAGAAAATGTACGAAATGATAGAGGTGGTAAATGAGATACTTCCTAAAGAAAAGCCCCGTTATTTGATGGGCGTGGGTACACCCCAAAATATTTTAGAAGCTATTGAACGTGGAGTAGACATGTTCGACTGCGTGATGCCAACCCGCAACGGACGTAACGGAATGCTATTCACTTCGCAGGGAATCATGAATATGAAAAACGAGCGTTGGAAAAATAATTTCTCACCACTCGACGAATTTGGGACTTCGTACGTTGACAGCTTTTATTCAAAAGCCTATTTACGACACCTTTTTATGAGCAAAGAGTTATTGGCTATGCAAATTGCATCAATTCATAACTTAGCTTTTTATTTATGGTTGGTGGGCGAAGCACGTAAACATATACAGATGGGCGATTTTAGCACTTGGAAAAAAGTGATGGTTGAACAGGTTGGACGAAGATTATAAATAATTGACGATTGAAGCACATGAAAATCGATTATCGCAAATTCGGCTTAAAGCGAATTGACACATACATAATGACGAAATTTTTGGGAACGTATTTCTTCTCATTAATCCTCATCCTGAGTATTTCGGTGGTATTCGACTTGACTGAAAAGCTCGACAATTTCTATGACCACGATGCGCCTTTAAAGGCAATCGTGTTTGATTACTATCTCAACTTCATTCCGTATTACATGAATATGTTCAGCCCGCTGTTCACATTCATTGCCGTTATTTTTTTCACATCAAAAATGGCTACTAATACCGAAATTATAGCCATCCTGTCGAGCGGTGTAAGCTTTAAAAGATTAATGTTTCCTTACTTCCTTTCGGCATCACTTATAGCACTTATTTCATTTGGACTGGGTGGTTTTATTATTCCACCGGCACAAGTAAAAATGCTGATTTTTGAAGACAGATACATTCATAAGTTCAAGACCGAGAACGCCTCTAATCTGCAAATGGAGGTTGAAAAAGGTGTGATAATGTACATCGAACGCTTTGAAATAGCAAACAATACAGGCTACCGTTTTTCGCTCGAAAAGTTCAAAGGCAAAACGTTGGTATCACGTCTTACCGCACAATCCATTACCTGGGATTCGGCTCATAGCTGGAAAATGAACGACTATCTTCAACGCGATTTCCGCGGCATGCGTGAAAGTATTACCAAGGGAACAACCAAAGATACTACGATAAATGTGCAACCAAAGGAGTTTTTTATCACGTCGAAAGAAGCCACACAGATGAACGTTCTCGAACTACGAAAATACCTGGTGAAGCAAAAAGAAAGAGGTATTGGAAACGCACAGGCATTTGAAGATGAGTACTACAAACGTTTCTCGATGCCACTTGCGGCATTCATTATGACGCTGATTGGCGTATCACTTTCGTCGCGTAAAGTACGTGGTGGAATCGGTTTGCACCTTGGAATTGGATTGGCATTAAGCGCCTTCTACATTTTATTCATCACCATGTCCACCACATTTGCAGTAAATGGCGTTATGTCAGCATTTGCAGCTGTTTGGATGCCAAACATAGTTTTTGCATTGATTGGCATTTATCTATACCGCACTGCTCCGAAATAATTTTTCTCAATGCTTCCTAATTTAGCAGAATGCTAATAAAAAATAAATAAACAGCCCACGCCGCAAGCGGACATGGTATTAACTATTCCCTTTTCCATGTAAAAATGAGATTCGTCGCAAGCGAAGGGGAATTCACCCAAAAGATATTAAATTGCAATTAATCTGAAACAACCTCAGTTGAATCTCTTCTCAGAAATTCAACTGAGGTTGTTTCTGCATATTGATGAGTTTTTTGCTTCGGATAAGATTTTTAAGTATACATTATTACATGCACATGTACACTTTATTTTGTGAGATGCATCGCATTGTATATCTTTGCACCCGATTTGGAAAAATCCAACATCATAACTAACAATTCGTATTAATGAATTGTAAATTAAATATCTCGAATTAAATTAATGGGAATAGAGAAAGCTATCTTTCAACGCACCGAATTGCTAATTGGCAAAACTAAAATGGAGCGTTTAAGCGAAAAACGAGTTGTAATTTTTGGTATTGGAGGTGTAGGAAGTTGGTGTGCCGAAAGTTTGGTACGTAGCGGAATAAAACATCTTACGATTGTCGATTCCGACAGGGTGTGCGTGACTAATATCAACCGTCAACTAATGGCAACCACCAAAACAGTGGGCAAAGTAAAAACGGAAGTGCTGAAAGAACGCTTGCTGGAAATCAATCCAAAAGCTGAAATCACCGCTTTGCAAAAAATATACAGTCCGGAAACATCCGAATCGTTTGAACTTGATTCGTACGATTTTATTATTGATGGTATCGACAGTCTGGCAAACAAAGTGCATTTGATTCAAACTGCCACCAAAACAAATGCCACCTTCTTTTCATCGATGGGAGCTGCATTAAAGATTGACCCAACGCGTATCAAAGTCGCTGAATTTTGGAAAGTAATGGGCTGTCCGCTAGGCTCTGCATTACGTAAAAGACTAAAAAAACTGGGGGTTCCTAGCAAAAAATTCATGTGCGTCTACAGCGATGAATTTCTCGAAAATCTAGGTGAGAATGCTTCGTGCGGAACAGAAAAATGTTTGTGTCCAAAAGCTCAGAGCGGTCCCGGTGATCCCGATTTGGTAAATCATGAATGGTGCAGCATGAAGGCACAAGTAAACGGCACAAGTTCGTATATGCCTGCCATGTTCGGCATGACCATTGCGGGACTGGTAATGCAGGCCATTTACAAGGAAGAATAGTTGTAGAGCCGCACGGATGTGCGGCTCTATCTATATTGTATTCTGTGTAAAAAAACAAAGCCGCACATCCGTGCGGCTCTACACATTTACTGAATCTTTATTCTTTCACCACCGGTATGGCTTACAAATTCCGGTGCATACTGACACTGAACGGAGGCAATACCACTTGTGTATTCTCCCGCAGCATTTGCCAAAAGTTTGTATTCAAACACATAGGTTCCTTTTGGCAAAAAGGAGAAGAAAAATTGTGTGGAAGCATCTTTGGTGGTTTGGTAATAGCAAACACCTTCTTTCCATTCACAACCCGAAAGTTGATTCACCGGCTCAAAACACGAAGCACGCAAATCTTTCAATGCTACAAATTCCAGGTTCCTGTCGGTGGTAATAACCAATCGGGTAATAACCTTATCGCCTTTCACCAATTTTGCTTGTTCAATAGGCAGCATGGTTTTTCCGGTTGAAGTCACTTTCTCAACAAACAGTTTCTTTGTAATTTTCAAAGCACTGCCTTGTCCCGAAACTTTATCCAAATCCTGATAATATTGCCAGTACATGGCTCCCCAGCCAATATTCTTATTCGATTTCGTCACCGTCACTTTTCCCATTTCCGGACGAACAGTAGCTACAGGAATTGTTTCTTTGAAATAGCCGGTTCCAGCTTCGGTACTTGCAGGTTGAAGCAAGGTGCTTCCAACTTTTATCTGAACAGAACCTTCGTTGGCCAACCAATCACTTCCCTGATGTAGCAATGCATAAATCGCCTCAACCGTGGCCATTGGCGAATCCCAACGCTGGGTTTGTTTTTGCTTCAACAACCATATTTTCATCTCATCAACTTCGGCCTTGTTTTTTTCAACTTCGGCAAAGGCTTCAATAATAGCTGCCTGAACCGCTATTGGTCTTTCGTTCCAATAATATCCCGAAGTATTTTTTACCCAATACATGCCAAACTCATCGGTTTTCAAGGCATTTTCTCTCAACGATTTCAAAATGTCATTTGCCACTTGAATTTTACCATTCCGTTGCGCCACTACCGCCATCATGGCTTTGCCATAAAGCGTGAAAGTAGTCCAGTATTTTTCCGACTGAACCGTGTAGAATCGCACAGCGGCCTGCGCCGATACATTCACCGGAATTTCTGGATATTCCGACCGCATGTGCAAATAGAACAGCTGCATATTGCCGATAGACATTTCTTTGTCATAATTCTTGTTGTACTTTTTCAAGTTATCAAAGTCACGGGCAATTTCCAAATCCAAATAACTCAAGGCAGCGGCAAGCGGTAAGCGGTAAGCGATAAGGACATTTCCTCCTACTAACTTGTTTAACCGTGCCAGATTCAGTATAATTTCCTGTGTGACATAGCGACTTTCGCCCATGCCTTTAAACCACGAGAAAGCTCCCGAAGGTAATTGCAATGAAATCAGTTTATCAAGATATTGTTGCGCCTGGTTCTTTTGCATGTTCAAGTCGAACAGCAAGGCTATCTGCCTTTTTTGCTCCGTTTCATCTTTAGCAGCCATTACCCAGGGCGTTTCTTCCAACAGCATATTTTTCAACTCGGTATTTTTTTGCATGTTCGAAAGCAATGCTTCACGACTACCGCCTGCTTTTCTCCAACGTTCGAATGTGGCAGCAATTTTAGGATTAGAATTGGCTATAAATGCCGCTAAACTATTGGCATAATAAGCTGTGAAATAATCCAACGCATTGTCATTTTCGGGAGTAGAAATAGTTGGTAAAGCCTGTACGGCATACCATGCGGGGTTTGACGAAAATTCCACTGACAAGTTTTTAGTATCTACACTCGAACCGTTTTTCAATAAACTTTCGAAATTGAACGTGCGGGTTTGATTACCACGAACAGTCAATGGCATAGTTTCGGTTACCAGCACTTTGTCAGGCAACACAGGTAAGTACTTTTGTTCGCCATCGCTAAAATTACCGGCATGAGCCACTACTTTGCAAGTTACCAATTCATAAGGTGAAAACTCGGTTAGCTCCCACTCTACAGCTTTGGTTTCGTTGGCAGCCAAGGTAATTGTTTTAGCAGCTGCATCTTTCAATTTAATTAATTTCTCTGTTGTAGGATCTATCATTTCAAACTGAACAGAAGTCGTTTGAGATTTTTCCGTCAGGTTAACGACATTGGCACTCAGCACCAACTTATCCGACCGACGTACAAAACGGGGCAAGTTCATTTGCACCATCAAATCCTTTTGGGTCACAACCTGCTCAGTTGCTTGTCCAAAATACAAATCAGTGGTGTGAGCTAACATCTTCACGTTCCAACGCGTCAAACTCTCGGGAGCCGTGAAAGTAAACTTCACATTGCCTTGTGCATCGGTTCTCAATTGTGGATAGAAAAAAGCTGTTTCATTAAAGTTGGTGCGGATTTGAACTGGTTTGTTGCTTTCTGTCACTTCTTCGTCCTTGGTAATAACAGGAGCTGTAAATTTCATAAAATTTCCTTTCTGTGTCCCATAGTCAACTTTAGCAACTTCTTTCAGAACAGAATTTTCTATAACTGACATTTTAGCATCAGCAATATCTACACCTAAACCATCATTATCTTTAACACTAAGCCCTGCAACACGACCTCTTAGCATCTGTACAAGTCTATTTCCTGAGATATTGAGCCCAAACCAATTCAATTGGTTTAAACTAAACTCTGACACATTCTCAAACTGATTATTCAAATAGGCATAGTCATTTGTTGTTTCAAATCCATTGCTTTCCCACCTCGGAGTATAGAAAACCAATTCTCTGTACGATGGATTAAAATTCCAACTGTGTGGACGCAAAGCGTCCAATGAAGCATCGTACATTCCGACTAACACCTCCGCTGATTTTTTATCCTTCGCACTTTCCGGTACTGTAATAGTCCATTCAGCCTTTTCGCCCGGCAACAACTTATTGCGGAACACGCTAAGTGTAGGCGTTAGTTTTTTATTGACTACTTTGCGGGTTATCTGAACTTGCTTGCTAAAGAACTGTTCATCTTTCAGGAAGGTAAATATTACCGTCACTCCTGCTCCATAGCTTTCTTTAAACGGAATTTCAAAAGTCTTTATCTCGTCCGAGAACGAAACCCAGCGACTTTCCAATATCGTATTGCCCTGCATCACTTCATACAAAACTGATGAGTTTTTAGTAGAGGTTCCAAACTGGATTTGAGCTTTTTCTCCAACCTCACATTCTGTTTTGGAAGCTAAAAACCATACGTAGCTTTTTACCGGAGGACGTTTATCGTTTATATCGTAAAGAACAAACGTCTTTTCGAGTTTTACTTCCTTAGCATGCGCATCGGGAGTAGTCAACACCAGTTTATATCTTCCGGAAGCTAAATTGGCAACAGCCAAATTTAATTTTTTGTTATTGGTATCAAAACTTCCCGTCAATACTTTTTCTGCCTCTTTCAAAACAGTTTTATCATCCATCTTTTCGGCATAAACATCACTATCTTCCAAGCGATACAAATTGTATTTTACCGTTGAATTTACCTTCTCTCCGTTGAGTGTTTCTGTACTCAGGTCAATATTTAGCGTCTGTTTCTTATCTATCTTTTCTGCAAGTTCGGCCAAAATAAATAAAGATTTATCGCCAACCGAAACGTATTGCTGCCCTTGCTGCGTTTCACCTTTCGGGTCCGTAACATCCACATAAATGGTGTAGGTATAAAACTGTTCGTTACGAAATGGTGTTATTTCACTTTTTGTTTTCTCCGAAATAAACGATACTTCAAAAGTTCCATCCGCTTTTGAGGTAGTTGTTCCATTGGTTATCTCTTTGTCGGGGGCATTCCACCACCAGCAATAGCGATGGGTGCTGCGAACCACCCGATACTTCACTTTGGCATCGGCGACTGTATAACCCGCATACGCTTTTACGGTTCCTTTTACAGTTGCCTTTTCACCGAAACTAATTTCTGCTTTGGGTTTATCAATCGTTACCTCAAAAGTTGGTCGCTTGTATTCCTCTACCCAAACATGTTGAGAAATAGTACCCACCTGAATACGATAAGTTCCGTTTAAGCCTCCTTCGGGCAAGACAAATTCACCGGCAATCGATCCGAATTCATTGGTCTTGTATTTCTTCGCACTCACTTTTTGTCCGTTGGCATCAAATAAAGTTGCTTCGTATTCTACTCCGGCTGCGATTTCTTGCTTTGTCTTATTTGAGTAATAAACTATTGCTTTAAAATAAACCATTTGACCAGGGCGGTACAACGAACGATCGGTGAAGATATTTATTCTCACAGTCTTATTATCAGATCTGTTTTGTTCGTTGAAATAGCTATTTGAAGCATTGGTGAAATAGCAATCTTTGCCTTTTTCGAACATCAAAATATTGTTGGCGTAATTTTCATTAAATGGGTATTGGCACAAGCCACTCTTGTCGGTTGTGCTTGCTGCAACAAAGTTGATGGAATACCCATTACCTGTCCATTTATTTTCATAAACAGACACTTTCATATCACTCTCGGGCTTGCCACTCATTCTGTCGAGCACATACAGGCTGGCTTGCTTCGGCACATTGGCACGATTCATAAATGCTAAATCGGAAATGGTAAGTGAGCCAATCACCCGTTCCGATTCGTTTTCGTTTCCTACCGGTTCTGCACAAATTTCATAAATGCCATAATCACCAGTTTTTAAATCAACTTCTGTAGTTACAGCACCAAAATTTACATCCGGCTTTATATCGATTTGTTTTGTTTCAACGACAGTTTTCTTGGTGTAAAGCAACTTCTCATTTCGTCTGTTCTGAACATAATTATAATACTCCAATGCCGTTGCATTTAGTCTGTAAACAGTTAGTTTCAGTGTTGATATATTCGTTGTATTCAAACGCACTTTGAGCGTGGTGGCTGGCTTAGCCACATGATTAAAACTCATTCCAATCGTTTTATGAGCTATCGTTTTCTGGATGTTACTAAGCAATCCTATCCTTTTATAGTTAGGGAAACGTTTCAAACCATCGCTGCAAATATCATAGGCCAGCTTTTTGAACGATTTGTTTTCATCATCGTCTGAATTAGATGAATAATAATTTGCCTTCTCTGCTAATACTTCAACCACCACTTCATTATCGGCATATTGTTTTTCGAGGCGGTTCAATGCAGCAAGGTAAAGTGAATCCGAATTCACGGCTTCAGTATGTTCTTTGATGTACTTCAGGCGTTGCAAATCAATATAAAGGAGTGCCGGTGCATTATCGACTTTTTGGCGGAAAGCAAGTAGTTGGCGATAGGTATCCACCACATGATTTTCAACGGAAGATACATATACAGAATCTAATGACAATGCTACAAACTGAGGTACATCCCCAAATACTTCCGGATTGGTCAGTGGGTTTTTCGTTGATGTGGCCTGGGATAAATGTTCCAGGATCTGTATTCTCCTGTTTCCCAAAAAGTCAAACAAGGTTGGATGCAACACCTTGCTATCAGCTCCTTTTTCGAGCAAAGCAGCAAATTTCAGCGCATCCGTTTGTTGCAAAATCGTTGCATTTTCGAGCGAAGCCGCAAGGTGTTTTGTAATTTTATCGAAAAAGATATTCTTTGTCCACTCTTTTATGTCCTCGGGTACAAAGCCGCTAACAACGGTGCGGTTATTGATCGTCCACTGGTCTTTTTGGTAAAACTGAGTGTACAAATCAGCTGTCATCGAGTGCAGTAAGGCCTTTTCGGCCAGATCGGTACTTTTTTCGGTAAAGGCTTCAAAATCTTTTATCAAAGCGGGTGCTTCGTCCGGATTTTTCTCCAAAGTAAAGCGCATTTTATACACCATCGCTTTAATGACTTCGGGTGAATTTTTCTCTTTCTGCGCCTGTTCCATAATCGCTTCCACCTCTTTTAAAGCCGATTCAGACAATTGTTTTTCAGCCAGTTGATTCACTTTCTCCCAGCGGGCGGCAATGGTAATGGATGATTTTTGAGCGAATATAAAAGTGGCAAGAACCACAGTTGTAAAGACGATAAATACTAGACTTTTCTTCATAAGTGAGGATGATTATTTTTTTGTTAATCACAAGGCAAATATAATACCAAAAAACGGGATGTCCTATTTGGGGCACACAATTATAGAAGATGATTTAAAATCCTAAAACGTTGCACAATTTAGTGTTTATCGAATAAATTAGCTCCTAAAATGAATTTAGGCTCTAGCAAAGTGATTTTTTATTCAAAATTCATTACAATTTCTATACCTTTGTATTCCTCCAAACAAATCACATTACAGTTTGTTTTCAGAGAAAGCCAGTAACCAAATTTTCAATTTATCATTGTGACTTCCAACAAAAACATTTTCAACGTAACCTATCCCATTTTTTTGACGCTCATTGCCCAAAACATCATAAATGTCACTAACACTGCATTTCTGGGTCGTGTTGGCGAAGTAGAATTGGGTGCATCAGCCATTGGCGGCGTATTCTACTTTGCCATTTATATGGTTGGGTTTGGGTTTAGCCAAGGTGCTCAAATCCTTATCGGACGGCGAAATGGCGAGAAAAATTATTCGCAAATCGGCCCTATTTTCAATAACGCACTATTGTTTAATTTCTTATTGAGCGTACTTATTTTTGCAATTTCGCTAAAAGGAGTTCCGTTTGTAATGAAGTATGCAGTTAGCTCGCCACAGGTCTACGACGCAACCATTGCCTACCTCGACTGGCGTATTTACGGTTTCTTTTTTGCCTTTGTAAATGCTATTTTCAGGAGTTTTTATGTCGGTATTACGCAAACGCGCATTCTTACTACCTCGGCTATTTTAATGGCGATTACCAATATTTTGTTCGATTATATTCTTATTTTCGGACATTTTGGGTTCCCTCGTCTGGGTATCGAAGGTGCAGGAATCTCGTCGGTGATTGCCGAGATCGTTACGCTTATTTATGTCATCATCTATACGTTTTTACGTGCCAATACAAAACTGTACGGCTTGTTTGAATTTAAAAAGGTGGAGCTCAAAACTGTATTACAAATCCTGGATTTATCCATTTTCATTATGTTCCAGTACTTCATTTCCATTTCCACCTGGTTTATGTTCTTTATTTTTATCGAACACATGGGCGAACGACCGCTAGCAATTTCCAATATAGGGCGAAGCTTGTATGTGCTACTCATGATTCCGGCTTCAGCATTGGCCACAACTGTAAACACACTGGTTAGCAACCTTATTGGTGCCAACAGAAAAGAAGAAGTAGTCCCGTTTATCAACAGAATGGCATTTATTTCATTTATATTGGTTTTACCGCTGATGATTTGCACTTTCTTTTTCCCTGAGTTTTTTGCACATATCTATACCGACGATAAAGGGCTGATGAGCGCCTGTATCCCGGTTCTAAAAATTGTGTCGCTTGCCAATCTGGTTTTCGCACTCAGTTTTGTTGTTTTCAATGGTGTTTCGGGTACCGGTAACACACGAACAGCTTTTGTCATCGAGTTTCTGACCCTGTTTTTCTATATCAGTTACGTATATTACACTGCCATTGTGAGTCCAAGTTCAGTAGAAGTAGTGTGGTTATCTGAATTTGTGTACTGGACGCTTATTGGGGCACTGGGTTACCTGTATTTGCTAAAAGGAAGCTGGCGCAAAAAAGAGATATAAAAGAAGAATTTAAGGATATGCCCCGACCCGAAAGGGATATTTCCGCGCGGGCTAGAGACAATTACGCTACGATAGTGAACTAAACTTGCTGAAACGCTATATCTCACAGCCGCAATGTTGTCTTACTTTCACGTATTATCATCTTACATTCTAGCATTGTTTTATTATATTTTCGCAATACTATATATACTTCGTTCAATGTTATAGTTGGTTCGTACATTATCATATAAAATTCTTTCAATATAATATTACATTCATGTTTTAATATATTTCAATCTTGATTTGCCATCTTTCTATTGTGCAATTACAATTTTTCTTTATACATTTGCATATTGTTGTTCACATATAACTACTTCATCATGCTCAGAATAAACTTACACCCCATCTTTACGGCCCGTGGTATCGACAGACCGTATACATTTCTGGTAAAAGCAGGATTCACGCCTCATTCTGCCAGTGTTATTCTAAAAAATCCAAAAGAAATCAAATTGCGATACATCGAACTGCTTTGCATAAAACTAAATTGTGAACCCAGCGACTTGTTTATGTGGACACCCGACAAAAATCACCCCGTGGCAGAGAATCATCCGCTTCATAACCTGAGCAGCGGTACTGCAAGCACAACCGAAACGCTGCTGGATTTGCCATACAAGCAACTTAAAGAGATAGCTTCAAAGCTAACTACGCAAGCAAAGGAAGGTGAGGTTCAGTGACCAACTTGTGCAGTAGTACGAAGTAAAACAGATAGGAGAAGAATATCAAAATAAAATCCCTATTTTTGTAATTATCTTTCATTATCACATTATCACATCAACCTCATGGCCAAAACCAAATCAGTATATGTTTGTCAAAATTGTGGCGTCGATTCTCCTAAATGGATAGGCAAATGCCCATCGTGCGGCGAATGGAACTCGTACGTAGAAGAAATTATCAGTAAAGACACCACTCCAAAAATCCATTTAGGAGGTGTTGAACTTGTCAAACAAAAACCGATTCTCATCACCGAAGTGGAAACCTCGGAAGAGAGCCGCTTCGATACCAGCTGCAATGAGTTGAATCGCGTGTTAGGTGGTGGATTGGTTCCGGGCTCGTTGGTGCTGATTGGTGGCGAACCGGGCATTGGTAAATCCACGCTGGTATTGCAGGTGGTGCTCAACATGAAAGGAAAACGCACCCTTTATATCTCGGGCGAAGAAAGTGTAAAACAGCTGAAACTTCGTGCCGAACGCCTAAAATTCGAGAATCCGGATTGCTATATCGTTAGTGAAACTTCGCTCGAACAAATCTTTGTACATATTCAAAATATTCAGCCCGATGTGGTTATTGTCGATTCCATACAAACCGTTTCTACCGAGTTGATTGAATCGTCGCCCGGTTCGGTATCGCAGGTGCGCGAATGTGCAGCCAATCTGCTGAAATTTTGCAAAACAACCTCTATTCCGGTGCTACTCATTGGTCATATCAACAAAGAAGGCAGCATTGCCGGTCCAAAAGTGCTGGAACATATCGTGGACACGGTGCTCCAGTTCGAAGGCGACCAACATTATATGTACCGCATCCTGCGTTCCATCAAAAACCGCTTCGGGAGTACCTCGGAGTTGGGCATTTTCGAGATGCAGCAAAACGGTCTGCGTGAGGTAAGCAATCCTTCGGAGCTACTGCTGTCGCAAAACCACGAAGGACTAAGCGGTGTAGCCATCGCTTCGGCTATCGAAGGTGTTCGCCCCTTCCTGATAGAAACACAGGCGTTGGTCAGTTCGGCAGCTTATGGCACACCGCAACGCTCCAGCACCGGCTTTGATCTTCGTCGACTGAACATGCTGCTGGCCGTGCTCGAAAAACGTGCCGGTTTCAAAATTGCCCAAAAAGACGTATTCCTCAACATTGCCGGAGGAATAAAAGTAAACGACCCGGCTATCGACCTGGCAGTTATCTCGGCCATCCTGTCGTCCAATGTGGATATTGCCATCGAAAAGCACGTTTGTGTGGCCGGTGAAGTAGGACTATCAGGTGAAATTCGCCCCATCAACCGCATCGAACAGCGTATACTCGAAGCAGAAAAGCTTGGCTTCAGAAAAATGATTATGCCCGAATACAATCTGAAGAGTCTCAACATCAGCAAACTCAATATCGAACTGATACAGGTAAAGAAAGTGGAAGAGGCGTTTAGGGTGTTGTTTAAGGGGTAATGACCCCAAACCCCTAAAGGGGCTTAAAGACTGCAAAGCCAGAAACAGCTAGTACTATAAAAAAGGATACAAAAATCTCCCGAAGGGAGTAAATGTGAATAACCGTGCGTGAAACGCACGGATGAAAACGAGAATTGTCTCCCAGCCCCGAAAGGGTTGAATATCACAGAATGCAAAACTAAATTAAAATACACTATGTCAAGCTACCGTCAAATTCTATATCACATTGTTTTTCGGACAAAAGGCAGCCTAAAGACACTACATCTCGAAAATAGCGAGGAACTCTATAAATATATATGGGGAATTGTCAAAGGCAAAAACGGCGTACTTTATCGAATAAATGGAATGGAAGATCACATCCATATTTTATCCGATTTACATCCATCCATTGCATTATCTGATTATCTGAGAGATATGAAAACTGCATCTTCAATTTGGCTCAAAGAAAGTGGAAAGTTCCCCCAATTTAATGGTTGGGCAGATGGTTATGCAGCATTTACATATGCTTATAGAGATAAGGAAACAATTATAAATTATATCAAGAATCAACGAGAACATCATAAAACAATTAGTTTTGAAGAAGAACTCAGAAAACTATTGATTGAACATGGAGTGGAAATAAATGAGAAATTCTTTCTTTGATTGACATTCAACCCCTTCGGGGCTGTAACTTGCATGGAGCTCAAAACCCTCCGGCTTCACCGGAGGTTATTCACATTTAGTCCCTTCGGGACAAAGAAAGGTATTTGTTGCAACATATTTATATCTCCCATTGAGAGTAACTGTGAATAACCCTCGTTGAAAAGGTCATGAAAGTGGACTTAAAGCATTGTTTAAAGATAAAACATCTCCCGAAGGGAGTAAATATGAATATCCGCCAGCTGGCGGAGAAGTCCACGGATACTAGTGAAAACAAACTTCCAGCCCAGAAGGGGTTAAATATCAAACAATAAAAACAAATGACCCTACGCACCGTAAATGTAACCCGCTATATCACTCCTTTGCGCGAAGGAGGTTCGTTGCCGGCATTGGCTGAAGCTGATGACGACTTCAAATATGTTGTTAAGTTCCGTGGATCGGGACATGGCACCAAAATGCTGATTTCAGAACTGATTGGCGGCGTGGTTGCCAAACTGCTGAAGTTGCGCATTCCCGAACTGGTTTTTGTAGAACTCGACAAAGCTTTCGGGCAAACCGAAGGCGACGAAGAAATTCAGGACTTGCTACAAGGCAGTCAGGGTTTAAACCTCGGTCTGCACTTTCTGTCGGGGGCGCTCACTTACGATCCAGTTACCACTAAGGTAGATGGTCGAACAGCATCGCTCATTGTGTGGATGGATGCTTTCCTGACGAACGTGGACCGCACCGTTCGCAACACCAATATGCTGATGTGGCACAAAGAATTATGGCTTATTGACCATGGAGCAACTTTGTACTTTCACCACTCATGGACAAACCATATGAAACAGGCTCTGACGCCATTCACGCTCATCAAAGACCATGTACTCCTCCCTTTTGCCGACCAATTGGAAGCAGTGGATGCAGAATGCAAGCAAATACTAACCAACAAAGTTATCCGCGAGATAACAAATATGATTCCCGATACATGGGCAAACTGGACGGAGGACGGCGACACACCCGAATCGATCAGAGAAGTGTATTATCAGTTCCTTAGCGAGAGACTTAAACATTCTGAGAACTTTTTAAACGAAGCGCAAAATGCAAGGAAAACACTTATTTGAATATGCCGTTATTCGTGTTTTACCCAAGGTAGAGCGTGAAGAATTTATCAACGTGGGTATTATTTTGTTCTCTAAACGAGCAAAATACATCCGTATGATGTACAAACTAGATACCAACCGACTCAGCGTTTTTTCTACCGAATTGGATATGGACTTGCTTGACGAAGCCTTGAAATCGTTCGAAAAGATTTGTAACGGAAGCAAAGAGGCCGGCGTCATTGCACAATTTGATATTCCCGAACGATTCCGTTGGCTCACAGCAGTGCGTAGTTCATGCATTCAAACCTCGCGTCCACATCCGGGTTTTGCAGACAATTTGGATGAGAAAGTGGAAAAACTATTCGAAGAATTGGTCTTATGATTAGCAAAAAAATGCTCAGCAAAAAACAACACTGTTGTTGCTTCACAACGCTAATTTAGAGACTGGAAACAGCTTGAACATTTCGAATCCACACAACAATTATCACATCCAAATAAAAGTATCAAATAAGCCTATTTAATCGAAATTTGCTATCATTACGACACGAATAATCCAAAACAAACTTAACAATCATTGCAATTTGACTTATTATAATTGTCAGACTGAGAATAGTATTAGTTAACTTTTATTCTTATATCAAAGCTAATTTTTATTCATTACTATTGTCGGGTTTTTAAAATAAAAAAGAATGAAACAACATTACAAAGTGCCCTTTGGTATTATGGGCATATTTATGGCTATCGGTATTGTATTTGGAGATATTGGAACTTCTCCTTTGTATGTAATGAAGGCTATTCTTAATGGATTACCTGCTGGACAACAATCAAATCCGGATTATATAATTGGTGCAATTTCATGTATTATTTGGACATTGACTTTGCAAACCACCATAAAGTACGTGATTGTTACACTTCGTGCTGATAACCGCGGCGAAGGTGGTATTTTATCGCTCTTTGCGCTTATTCGAAAGAATTACCGTTGGACATACGTCATCGCTGCTATTGGTGCAGCCACCCTTTTAGCCGATGGTATCATTACTCCTGCCATCACCGTAATGTCGGCTGTTGAAGGGATAAACACTCTATTACCTTCCGTGCCTATTATTCCTGTGGTAATTGCCATTATTTTGGGACTATTTATAGTTCAACCACTTGGAACTGCATTTTTAGGAAAATCGTTTGGTATAATCATGTTTTTTTGGTTTACCATGATTGGTGTGCTTGGTGTTTTTGCGCTTACACACTTCCCTATGATTCTAAAAGCGTTTAATCCAATATACGCAATATTGGTACTAAAAGCTGTCCCAAATGCATTTGTAATTTTAGGCGCTGTTTTCCTTTGTACTACGGGTGCCGAGGCGCTTTATTCCGATCTAGGTCACTGCGGTTTGCACAACATTCGCGTATCATGGGTTTATGTAAAAATCACATTGATACTAAACTATTTGGGTCAGGGAGCATGGATTATTACTCACTCATCGGCAATTGTCAGAGATGTAAATCCATTTTTTACTATTATGCCCGAATGGTTCTCGTTCATTGGTGTAATTATGGCAACATTGGCTGCAATTATTGCCAGTCAGGCCTTAATCAGTGGCTCATTCACAATTATCAGCGAGGCCATCTCGTTAGATTTATGGCCAAATATCCAAATCAAATACCCTACCGAGATAAAAGGTCAAATGTACATTCCGGGGGTAAATCACGCTTTGTTGGTGATGTGTATAGTAATGGTACTTGCATTCCAGACGTCGTCAAATATGGAAGCCGCATACGGTCTTTCAATAACTATCACCATGATGATGACCACTGTATTGTTATTCATGTATCTTAAACAGCAAAAAAAACCATTATGGTTTAGTGTACCACTCACGGGATTCTTTATTACGATAGAAGCTTGTTTCTTTACTGCCAATGCGTTTAAATTCATGCATGGTGGTTATGCAACGGTGCTTATAGCCGGAGCTTTGTTTAGTATAATGCTAATTTGGTACAACGGACGACGTATCAAAAACCGCTGTGTCAAATACGAGAAAATTGCTCCAGTTATTACTTGTCTGGATAGAATTAGCGAGGATGAAACTATTCCTAAGTTTGCGACGCATTTGGTGTACGTTACACGGGCTAAATATCCAAACGAAATGGATAGTAAAGTAGTTTTTTCACTAATAAAAAAACAACCAAAACGTGCCGACACATACTGGTTTGTTTATCTTCACCGCAGCGATGAGCCGTATCAATTCAAATATCACGTTAAAACTTTTGTAGCTAAGAAAATATTCCGATTGGATATTTACTCCGGCTTCAAACAAGGTGTTCACGTCGACGCATTCGTACATCTTATCTGTAAAGAAATGCAAGAAAACGGATTCGTAGATTTGATGAGCCGCTACCCTTCTCTTCGCGATACCAAAGTGGAAGGTGATTTCCGGTTTGTGGTGGTGGAACGTATTATCCGAAATCTGGATTTACCTCCATTTAAGAAGACTGTTCTGGGACTTTATTATATGATTAAAAAATTCTCAACTTCCGACACACAAATTCTGGATTTGGATCCGTCGGTAGTAACGCTCGAATATGTTCCACTTCAATATCAGAAAGAAGCTGAGCAAAAAGAACAAAGACGGCTCAAGAAGGATATAGATTAAACATTGAGAAAGAGATATGACAAAATTCATATCTCTTTCTTTTTATGCTTATATCCAAACCAATGACAGGTGCATGATTACCAATTATTTGTCCGATTCACTCAAACTCCGTATATTTACCAGCTATAATTATAAATAGATTCAACAATGCGCGTACTTGTTTCCACCCGATTATTGCCCGAAGGTTTTTCAGAACTCAAAGAACATTTTGAAGTCATTTTCCCCGACAAAGAAGTTTTTTCAAAAGAAGAAGTTATCCAACTTTTACCAAGCTTCGATTCCTTTTTACCTACGTTTCAGTTCAAAGTAGACAAAGATGTAATTGACGCAGCTAAAGGAAGTGTAAAAATTATCGCTAATTTTGGAGTAGGCTATAACAATATCGACGTGGAATACGCCACCAAATGTGGAATTGTGGTAACCAATACGCCCGACCCTGTCATCGAACCGACTGCCGAACAGGCATTTGCACTAATGTTAGCTGCAGCACGTAGAGTTGCAGAATGCGATCGAAAACTACGCGTAATGAATGGACTGAAATGGGGAGTACTGGAAAATCTGGGGCAAACACTTTACGGCAAAACACTCGGCATCATTGGCATGGGACGTATTGGACAGGCATTAGCGCGCAGAGCTGTAGCAAGCGGGATGAACATTGTGTATCATAACCGTACCCGCCTCGCCCCCGAATTAGAAACTACATTTAAAGCTCACCGATTAGAGTTGAAAGAACTACTAAAAGTATCCGATGTAATTTCGCTGCATACACCATTAACCGACGAAACTAGACATTTAATCAACAGGGAGAGTTTAAAACTAATGAAACCTACCGCCATAATTGTCAATACAGCTCGCGGACCTGTGATAGATGAATCGGCTCTTGCAGAAGCACTGCAAAACCATTGGATAGCTTCGGCGGCATTAGATGTATACGAAGATGAGCCCAACATCACTCCCGCTCTACTGAAACTCGACAATGTAGTATTGGCTCCACATAGTGGCACTGCAACTGTGGATACACGCAATGAGATGAGTCGTTTTGCATCACAAAATATTATTCGGTATTTTGAAGGACGAAATGATATTACCAGAATAAATTAACCGATGCAATTAAACCTTTTGAGTGAAAGTCAGTCAAAGGAATAAATCTAATAATAGCGCAACCAGCATTTGCCTACTAAATATGAGCCTAACAGAAGAAGAGCTGCAAGAACAGTTGAGTAAACCCCACCAGCGAACGAAAGCGTTCTCATTGGTTGTACGCACCTATCAGGAGCGACTCTATTGGCATATACGTAAAATGGTAATGTCGCACGACGACGCCAACGATGTATTACAAAACACATTTATGAAAGCATGGAACGGAATTGAAGGTTTTAGAGGCGATTCGCAACTGTCAACATGGCTATATCGCATCGCTACTAACGAAACTCTTACGTTCCTTACTAACAAACGACTACGAAACAATCAATCGCTTGATGATGTAGAGGGAACTTTGCTACAAAATCTGCAAGCCGACAATTATTTTAACGGAAACGAACTTCAAATGAAATTACAAAAAGCCATAATAACTCTACCTAACAAACAACGGCTTGTGTTTAACATGAAGTACTTCGAAGATATTACGTACGAAAAGATGGAAGGAATTTTAGGTACATCCATCGGAGCCTTGAAAGCATCGTACCATCATGCTGTAAAAAAGATTGAACGTTACTTTGAAGAAAATGAATAGGACAACAAAGAAAATAAATATATTGAAAGCCAAAATTCTATTTTCAATAAGTTCGGCAAATTATTCAAAAGAAAATGGCTAATAATTAAACCAATTGAGTTTCAAATAGTCAAACATACAATATGAAAAAGAACAATAAAATATCGTTAGACGAAATCGGAAGGGAATTACCATTCACCGTCCCTGAAAACTATTTCGAACATTTTGCACTGCAAATCGACGAGCAAATCAATCGTAATTCAGCATCCAACCACCGGTTTCTGAGACGGTGGATGTATGCCGCTGCTGCTTTTGTGGGTATTTTTATGATCGGACAAACTTACTATAAAGTTCATCAAACCAGCGTAACACAAAAAGCCGATACCTACGAGGCGTATGTGCTATCGCAAGTAAACGAAGCCTCGATGGTGGATTACTATGTGGATGAACCTGCTAAATAAAAAAAAAGAGAATTAGAACCTATTTAACAAAATATTATGAAAACATTGAAATGCTTTATTTGGAGTATCCTGATTTTCCTGAGTGCAAACGTAAATGCTCAGGACATGGATAAATCTCCAAAAGTTGACGACATGCATTCTCAAAAATGGCAGTTTTTAGTTGAAAAAGCACAACTAACCCCTACCGACATTGCTAAAGTTCAACCTGTATTTATGCAATACGAAAAGACTATGTGGTGCCAACACCAACAAAACAGAGATTTTTTCAAGAAAAATTTCAAAAAAGACAATAGCGTAAAACCGGATTATGCCCAACTCAACGATAGATATATCGAAATGGAAGTAAAACAATCGCAAATGCTCAAAGGCTATCATTTACAGCTTTGTAAGCTTTTATCGCCTGAAACATTATTCAGATATTATCATGCAGAGCGGGAATTTAAACGTAAATTACTGCAAGATATGCAGGATCACAGAGATCCGAAAGACAGAAAAGATCGGAAATAAACGAATCGTAGGTGGGATTTTTTTTGACTTTCTACAAAAAAACTTTGGAAAGATACAAAATTATACTATCTTTGCAGTCCCAAAAACAAGGTTCGTTGGCCGAGTGGCTAGGCACCGGTCTGCAAAACCGATCACGGCGGTTCGAATCCGCCACGAACCTCATTAAAACCTTCTTGCGATTGTGTTTTTCACAATATTCAAGAAGGTTTTTTTCGTTTTCAAACGTTTGCACTCATTCTTCTATTAGTATTTACTACAATTTTCATATTGCGTAGAATTTTCGTAAATTTGTAGCCAATTATACATTGGTACAATTATGAAGATTCTATTCAAAATACATTATGTAACTCAATGGGGGCAATCGGTCTACCTCATGTTACATTCCTCTGCCCAAGAGCAGTCTCAATCTTCGCAAGCAATTGTTATGCAATGTAATGCAAACTTTGAGTGGTCAGCCGAGGTGTCAATAAACAACTCACCTTCTACCATTACTTACCAATACGCTTTACTCAACACCGATAAGGAGTTCGATTACGAATACGGAAGAAAACGCGTCGTAACAATAAACCCCGCTAAAAAAGACACATGCATTCAGGATTTCTGGCGAGGTCCGTTTGGCGATTCTCCTTTCATCACCGCGGCTTTTTCCGATTGTTTTTTCAAAAGAGAAAAAATAAAAGCAAGTACTATTACAAAGACAGATAACTTAATACTACGCCTTAACTGCCCGCAAATGGAGCCAAACCGACACATCGCAGTTATTGGAAATCAAAAAGCACTTGGGAATTGGGACGAATCAAAAAAAATAAAACTTGACGATACAAACTTTCCGGTTTGGCAAGTGAGTCTTGACGCAAAAGACTTTAAATTTCCACTTGAATATAAATACCTGATTGTTGACACCATTACCGACAAAGTATTGGCCTGGGGCGGTGGACCAAACAGAATTATCAATTCCATAAACCAACAAGAGTTTTCGGTGATAACCGATGAGCATTTCTTGCGCACTATTCCATCATGGAAGGGAACCGGAGTTGCCATTCCCGTATTCTCACTTCGTAGCGAAGAAGGTTTTGGCATAGGAGAATTCAACGATTTGAAGAAAATGGTGGATTGGGCAAAAAAAACCGGTCAACGTATGATTCAGACTTTACCCATCAACGACACCATTCTTTATCATACCAATTACGATTCATATCCTTACAATGCCGTTTCTGTCTACGCTTTGCACCCTATTTATCTTCATCTGGATAAATTAGGTAATCTAAAAGATAAAAAACTAAAAGCATATTTCGATGCTCAGAAGAAAGAGCTGAACGAAAAAACATTTTCGGACTATGAGAATGTAATAAAGGTAAAATGGGAATTTTTCAAAGCCATTTTTCCTCAGGAAAGTCCTGCTATTTTTGCATCCAATGATTACAAAAATTTCTTTGAGACAAACAGAGAATGGTTGGTTCCCTACGCTGCATTCTCTTATTTACGCGACTTGAATGGAACACCCGAATTTGGTAAATGGCCAACATATAGTCTTTACAACAAAGCCGAAATAGAAGCTTTTTCAGCTCCAACAACAGAACACTATCAGGAAATTGCGTTGTTCTATTTCCTGCAATATCACCTACACAAACAATTGGTGGAAGTACACGATTACGCCAGAGCCAATGGAATAGGTTTCAAGGGTGACATTCCAATTGGAGTAAGTCCACGTAGCGTGGATGCGTGGGTAGATCCGGAACTTTTTAATGCCAACGGACAAGCTGGTGCACCTCCGGATGATTTCTCTGTAACAGGTCAGAATTGGGGATTTCCTACTTACAATTGGGAGTTAATGGAAAAAAACGGCTACCAATGGTGGCGCAAACGCTTCCAAAAACTAGCTGAATATTTTGATGCCTACCGCATCGACCACATTTTGGGTTTTTTTAGAATCTGGGAAATTCCGGCTGATGCCGTATGGGGATTGACGGGTAGTTTTCACCCCGCATTGCCTTTCTCCGGTTCCGATTTAGAATCGAGGGAACTTCGCTGGGATCAGGACAGATTTGTGAATCCCTACCTGAAAGAACATGTTTTATATGCTACTTTTGGGAAATATACCGACGAGGTTATCCGAAAATATTTCGTACCAGATGGTTGGCAGCAGTTCAAATTCAAGCCCGAATTCGATACGCAAAAAAAAATTGAAACCCACTTTGCAACATTAGGATACAATTTCCGAAAAGAGGAAATTCTTATTCGCGACGGTCTGTACGCTATGCACTGCGAAGTTCTTTTTGTGCGCGACATGCGTCAACCCGACAAGTTTCATCCACGTATTTCGATGCACAGCACAGCCGGCTTCCGTGATCTACCTGAAGCAACTCGTCGATTACTGGATAAAATATATATCGATTATTTTTATCATCGTCATACGCAGTTCTGGAAACAGCAAGCTATGACTAAACTGCCTGCACTTATTTCGGCCACCAACATGTTGGTTTGTGGTGAGGACTTAGGCATGGTACCCGATTCTGTTCCTGACGTTATGAATGCACTGGAAATCCTTAGTTTGGAAATTCAACGCATGCCCAAAAAGGCAAACACCGAATTTGCAATGCCTGCAGATGCTCCTTATCGTTCGGTTTGCACAACTTCTACGCACGACATGAACCCTATTCGTGCCTGGTGGGAAGAAGATGCTGTGCTAACTCAGCGGTTCTACAACAGAGCACTGGGAATGCAGGGTACGGCACCGGAAACCTGCGAACAATGGATAGCCGAGAAAATTATCGAGCAACATTTGCAATCACAAGCCATGTGGATTATTCTTCCATGGCAGGACTGGATGGCGTTAGACACAAGCTTATGCCACGAACATCCGAACGCTGAACGGATAAACGTGCCAAGTAACCCGCGTAATTTTTGGTGCTATCGCATGCACATGACACTGGAGCAACTTCTGAAAGAAGATGATTTCAATGCCAGAATAAAAGAAATGATTACAGAATCTGGTAGATAAACATACCAACAAATTCAACAGAACAACATAGTTCTTGAACAATTACACAATTCAACAATAAAATAATGAGCGATCAAAGGTATAATTTAAGAGGCGTATCAGCGTCGAAAGAAGATGTGCATAATGCAATTCAGAATATCGATAAAGGACTTTACCCAAAGGCTTTTTGTAAAATAATCCCTGATTTTCTAGGCAATGACCCTGATTATTGCAACATTATGCATGCAGATGGAGCTGGAACAAAATCGTCGCTGGCCTATGTCTATTGGCGCGAAACGGGTGACATTTCGGTATGGAAAGGCATTGCCCAAGATGCACTCATTATGAATATTGACGATTTACTCTGCGTGGGAGCTACTGATAATATTTTACTATCATGCACTATTGGACGCAACAAGAATCGTATTCCAGGCGAAGTAATTTCGGCCATTATCAATGGAACAAACGAAATTGTTGAAGAATTACGTGAAATGGGCGTAAACATCTACCCTACCGGTGGTGAAACCGCTGATGTTGGAGACATAGTACGTACCATCATTGTGGACAGCACCGTTACCTGCCGCATGAAACGGTCAGATGTTATCAACAATGCCAATATAATGGCAGGCGATGTAATTGTCGGACTTTCCTCGTCGGGGCAGGCTACTTACGAGAAAGAATACAACGGCGGCATGGGCAGCAATGGCTTGACATCAGCACGTCATGACGTATTTGCCAACTACCTGGCGACTAAATACCCTGAAAGTTACAACGTGGAAATTCCACAAGACTTAGCCTATTCTGGCTCCTGCAAATTGACCGATCAGATTGACGGGCTGGGCATTGACGCCGGCAAGTTAGTTCTTTCGCCTACACGCACCTATGCACCGGTAGTAAAGAAACTATTATCGGAACTCAGCGGAAACATCCACGGAATGGTACATTGTTCAGGAGGTGCGCAAACCAAAATTTTACATTTTATCGACAATCTGAAAGTTGTAAAAAACAACTTATTCCCCGTTCCTCCTCTGTTTCAATTAATTCAAAAAGAGTCGGGAACTGACTGGAAAGAAATGTACAAAGTCTTCAACATGGGTCACCGACTAGAAGTTTATCTACCTGCCGAACACGCAGAGAAAGTGATTGAAATTTCTAAGTCATTTGGCATCGATGCACAAATAGTCGGACACTGCGAGTCGTCAGATAAAAAAGAGCTATTGATTGAGAGTGAGTTTGGTCGCTTCGAGTATTAAAATCGAATGTCATAACTGTCATAAAAAAAGGTTCCTGAAAACTCATTCAGGAACCTTTTTTTATATAATAATTTAGCACTTGTCGATTTAAAGGAGCGAACCAATATTACTAGTAAACAGTTTCACAGCTATGGCCAACAAAATAATTCCAAAAAATTTACGGAGAATGTAAATACCCCCTTCACCAATAAATTTTTCAATTTTAGAGGTCGATTTCAAAACAAAGAACACAAAAAGCAAGTTTAAAATTAATGCAACAATAATATTCTCAGTAGCATATTCCGCCCGCAGCGAAAGCAAAGTCGTAAAGGAACCGGGTCCGGCAATCAATGGAAAAGCAATAGGAACTATCGAAGATCCACCAGTTGGTCCCTGATTTCTGAAGATTTCCACATCCAAAATCATTTCCAACGAGAATATAAAAATAATCAATGCTCCCGCAACTGCAAATGACTGAATATCAACATTAAAAAGTCGAAGAACTCCTTCGCCAGAGAATAAAAAACCGATAAGGATAAACAGAGCTACTGCACTTGCCCTAAAAGCATGTACAATCTGACCTTTGCGTTTGATATTTAATATAATCGGGATAGAACCTAAAATATCAATAATTGCAAAAAGCACCATAAAAGCGCTAGTAATCTGAATTAAACTAAAATTCATATCTATTTTTCAAATTAGCATTTCTGCCGTTGTAAAATTTCTTTGTTCACTTGCCTTCTTTCTTTGTCAAAAATCCAGCCCCATTTATTGAAATACTTAATCATATTTACAATATGAATAAATAGTAACTTTGTATTTACATATGATTCTTGCGTATGATTATGAACGACTTGCACATTAGGATAATACACAGTCCTGAATTTTCGATGAATGCGCCTGCTAAGGTCAATATCTTCGGGGTACATAAAGAATTGTCGGTCAAACATCCCCACCCGCCTGATGGCATCAGTGCGTAAAAACATAAAGCATCCCGAGAGGTAAGGCACATCCATAATGTGATCATATCCCGTATCTCTCAGTTCAAACCTGGCTCTACGCTTCCGAGTCCAGCGTTCCGGCAAAAATCTGCGAAAAATCAAATCAAATGGAGTTGGAATCAGCTTACAAAGATACTGAATTTCGCCCGTTGGATAGAGTATTTTAGGCATTAATAATCCAACTTTTGCATTATTATTCATGTAAGTTGCAATTTCCTGAAGAATTTCAGGTTCAAAGGCAATATCCGGATTCAAAACCAAATGATAGGGAATGGATTTATTAATTGTTTGTTTGATAGCAATATTATGTGCCACTCCATATCCTAAATTACTGTTATTGAATATATAAGTAACATCAAGCTCATTGAATTCAGACTGCTTTGAAGGAGAATTATCAACGAGAAAAATAGTGGATACAACTTCCGACTTGCGCAATGTGTCCACCAACAGAGCAATTTCCGCTGGGGCGTGCTTATAAAGTACAATAGAGACGTTTAGCATGCAAATTTAGATTTGTTATACATGCAAAAGTAATAATATTTTTGAAATTTTAAGTCTATTTCAAATTAAGATTACAAAAGTATTTGAATCTTCTACTCGTATTTTTCCATTTTATCATCAATACTCACGTCTTTGCGCGAACTTTGAATTTTAATATACGTCATCATCGTTTCAGCACCTGCTTCGTAACAAGCTTCCTGCGCCAATTTCACTACTTCCATTATTTCATCGTAACTTCCTTCCATTACAGTTTCAAAAGGAGTTACTTTATATCTCAATCCCGATTTTTCAATTACTTCAATGGCTTTATCAACCAATAAATAAGGGTGAACGGTAGTTGAAGTGGGCAACACTTGCAATGCTATATTTACTGTCTTTGTCATGAGTGTATTTTTTTAAATATGTATTATTTATTATAAAACAGGTACAAAAAAACCCGAAATTACTTTCGGGTTTTATATGATAATTAGTTGACTGCGAATTACTCTGCAACTTCTTCAGTAGCTGGAGCTTCTTCAGCTTGGGCTTCTTCAACAACTGCTTCGATTGTAGCAGCAATAGCATCAGCTTTTTTCTTTGCAACTTCAGCGGCTTTAGCTTTGTTCGCTTCAGCCTCTGCAGCCAAGCGAGTTTTAGCAGCAGCTTGTTTGTCAGCAGCTAATTGTTCTTTTGTTTTTGAGACACTCGATTCCTTGCTTGCTTTCCATGCATCGAAACGTTTGTCAGCTTCTACTACATCAAATGCACCTTTTTGAACACCTTCTAGTAAGTGTTTTTTCATCAAAACACCTTCTGCTGAAAGAATGTTACGAGTTGTGTCTGTAGGTTGTGCACCTGTTTGTAACCAATGTAACGCTTTTTCGAATTTTAAATCGATAGTTGCAGGATTGGTGTTTGGATTGTACGAACCGATACGTTCGATAAATTTGCCATCACGTGGCGCTCTGCTGTCAGCGATAACGATATGATAATAAGCATACCCTTTACGTCCATGACGTTGCAATCTAATTTTTACTGGCATTTTTTTATTTATTAAATGATTATACCTAAATGCTTTTACTCGAAAAGCGGTTGCAAAGGTAATCTTTTTATTTGAATTTGGAAAGTGCTGACTAAAAACAATTTTATTGACACGTAATTAGTTACAAAGAACCCACGCCGTTTCGAATCGGCTATCAGTTTTACGTAGGTTTTCCATGAAAGTTACTGCCGACTCACGACTAGCAAACGACTGTATAGCAACACGATATTTTTTCGTTGACGACACAACATTTGCTTTTGCAAATTCTTTTGTCGCAAGCTCCTTGCAATAGCTATCGGCCGATTTTTTAGTTGGTAAACTAGCCACAATAACATGGAATTTAGCTATTGCTTCTATTTCCGGTGCCTTAGCCACCGAATCCTTAGCAATAGTATCTTGTTTTACAACAGCCACAGTTTTCTTTTCGAAATGTGCATTGCTATCTTTTATAAATGCAAACGAACTCAAATCAGCACTGTTCGATCGGCGTACATCGTTGACATCGGGCGAAACAAACAACATTCCAAACACAAGCATTGCCGCCGCTGCGTATTTATAAACATTAGAAGAAGGTAGCGTAAATGAAACTTTACGACGTTCCTCATCGCGTCGAACGATCCTTCCAGAAACACGCACATCCGTTAATCCAAAATTCTGAGGCAAAAAATCAACACTGCCACTCGGTTGAAAATGTGTATTGCCTGAAGCATTTTGTTGAAAAGTTCCCAAATTACCAAACTGAACATTACCTGTATTCTGTAATTTCAGATTTATGTTTTCAACCGTCTGGTCTATCATCTCCATAGCCATACGGTAACTTATTGACTCCGATTTTGCAATTTCAATAGCCAACAACCCATCCGAATGATGCATCAATGGATTAAATCCAATAGTGTCTTTTGGTGCAACGATACAATTGGGCATTATTACTGCCGATTGATTTTGCACTACAAACCCACCAAAATTTGGCACAACTACATAATCATGTTGTGCTAAAAGCTTTTCTATATGTTTACAAATATTTTCCACATTGCAAAAGTAAGATAAAGCTTTGAATTGAAAATATTTTATCGCAATAAGTTATGAACAAGTTGTTAAGCATGAAAAAACATTGTATCTTTGTGCTATTAATCACGAAAAAAGCATTAAAACATGAAGAAAAAAATCTTAATAACAGGTGGGGCCGGATTCATTGGATCACATGTAGTCCGCTTATTTGTAACGAAATATCCTGATTATAATATTGTAAATCTGGATGCACTCACTTATGCCGGAAACCTAGAAAATCTGGTAGACATTGCCGATGCACCTAACTATAGTTTTATAAAAGGCGACATCACTAATGAACAATTTATTGCCGAATTGTTCAAAACTCAGCAATTCGACGGAGTAGTACATCTGGCAGCCGAATCTCACGTCGATCGTTCGATTACAGATCCATTCGCATTTATACGTACCAACGTGTTTGGAACTGCCAATTTACTCAATGCTGCAAAAGAAGCATGGAAAGGAAATATGAATGGAAAACGATTCTATCACATTTCAACCGATGAAGTTTATGGTTCATTAGGCGAAGAAGGTCTTTTTACCGAAGAAACAGCCTACGACCCACGTAGCCCATATTCAGCAGCTAAAGCTAGCTCCGACCATTTTGTCCGCGCATACCATCACACCTACGGTTTACCGGTTGTGATTTCAAACTGCTCAAACAACTATGGCGCAAACCACTTTCCTGAAAAACTGATACCACTCTCCATCAATAATATCAAAAACAATCGTCCAATTCCAATTTATGGCAAAGGCGAGAATGTACGCGACTGGTTATGGGTAAATGACCATGCACGTGCCATTGATACTATTTTCCACACAGGCGTAGTTGGCGAGACCTATAATATAGGCGGCAACAACGAATGGACAAACATCGACCTGATTCGTGCTTTGTGCAAAATTATGGATGAAAAATTGGGGCGCGAACCAGGTGAATCGGCAATACTGATTACATTTGTAAAAGACAGAGCCGGACATGACTTACGTTACGCCATCGACTCAACGAAATTACAACGCGAATTAGGGTGGAAGCCGTCGCTACAATTTGAAGAAGGATTGGAGAAAACAGTAGATTGGTATTTGACCAACCAGACATGGATGGACAACATCACCAACGGTGCCTACCAAAACTATTATCAAAAACAATATGAAGAAAGATAATCGCACTTTCTAATACTATATACAAATTAAAAGCCCGAACTAAAAAGTGATTCACTTTAAGTTCGGGCTTTTAATTTATTTTCTGTTGACTTTACTTTTTCATTTCTAATTTCACCAAATCAGCATTCATCAAAATTGAGTCTCGGAAATTATTTACCGGCATCGAATCCAATTTTGTAATTTCAACCTGTGCAATTCCAGCACGTACAATATCCAGTTCTTGTGCCGCCCTATAAGACAAGTCGATCATCAACTTGCGACTATGCGGTCCGCGATCAGTTACCTTTACTATTACTTCCTTATCATTTTTCGGATTGCGCACTTTCAATATCGTACCAAAAGGATAAGTGAGATGCGCACAAGTGAGACTATCTCTTCGATATTTTCCTCCATCGGACGTATGCCGTCCTTCCATTTTATGGCTATAATAGGTTGCTTTTCCGAGTTTTGGGACTGCTCCAATATTTAGAAACACAACCAAAAACAGGGCTAAAAGCTTTGTAAAATTTCTTATTATGATTTTTTCCATGCACAAATATACCAAAAAGAACCTTACCAACCAAGCAATTAAGGAACTTTTAAGCATTTTGCACTTCCAAAATCATCACTTTTATGCTGTTTTTAATAGAATTTACCGAATGTTACTAACCGAGTTTTTTGCAGTATCATGTTTTGTTTTTAAGACATTACTTATCGAAAAAAATGCCAGTTTAACCTGAGTTTTCAAGGTATCTTTCAACCCCGAAGTGGCCTTTTCTACAATTACAAATTCCAATATATAATCGCCGTCGGATAAGGGAAGTACAGCATCACAATCGGTATCTTTAATTTTCCAAACAGTTTTACCTGCAGTTGGATTCGCCACCTTTCCGGTAGCAGCATACGAGGCAGACGCTGCACCACCGCCCGAGCCTCCGGCTAAATTACCCACACTCGAAACAGCAGCGGAAATAATCGCACCACCCGGCAAAGCACCTCCCAACAAAGAAGCTCCCTGTGCCAACGCGCCACCGGCAGCATGCAAGCCTGCATTTACCTTTTCGCCAAAAGCAACACACTCCTGAGCAGAGAGCTCTTTGATATTTTTATTCGCCGTATTTATCAAATAACCTTCATCCGAAGAGAATAATACTACACAGCCACCTTCGACGAGTGTGATATTTATTTTTCCGGCGTTCACCTTCTCGCCAAATGTAGCCCCTTGCGTTTGTTTAGGAACAGTGACATTCATCGAAATCCGATTCGGCATACTATTATTAATAGTATTGATACCACTTTTCTGTGCATTTCCTCCTTTCACAGTTCCGTCCCAACCCTTACGAAGTGTAGCATCTGCACTGTCTTTCACAACCGTTTTTGCTAATTTTACATTTACGGCATTCAATCCTTTCTTTTGGCTATTTTCAGCCGTAGTAATTCCTTTATTTACTGTTGAACTTTGTGCAATCGTGCCAACAACGACAAACGCTATTAAAAGAACGGTGATAATTGATTTTTTCATGATTTTATATTTTTAAAGGAGTTCTGTTTAAAACAAATTGATTTACACTAACTTTAAATCAATTTGTAACTATTACAACACAAAAAGTTCGGATTAAGTTTATTTTGTAGACGTATAATGAGTTATTGACAGCAATGATTCCCGAAGAGAAGAAAGCACAACCCAATTTTAAATAATAAATGTTCAGATAGGCATTCATTTTAAATGAATATTAATTCAAAATAAAATCCGCGATAACAACAGATTAAGAGCAGTTTGAATTGCTCGTTTCAACAAAAAACAGTAACTTTGTCCTTTCAAAAAAAACAGCATTCCAACATGAGCCAGACCGAGCAACAATTTGACCAAGTAGCTGCCATTTGCCGCGATATTTTCACAAAAAAAATGAAAGATTACGGTTCATCATGGCGCATTTTACGTCCTCAGTCTGTAACCGACCAAATTTACATCAAAGCCAACCGCATTCGCAGCATCGAAGTAAAAGGCATATCAAAAATAGATGAAGGTATTCGTTCTGAACTGATTGCAATTGTAAACTACGGCATTATCGGGCTTATCCAATTGGAACTTGGCACCGCCGAAACCGATGATTTGACTTACGAACGTGGCGTGGAGCTCTACACTAAATATGCTTCGGAAGCCAAGAAACTGATGATGGACAAAAATCATGATTATGACGAGGCGTGGCGCATGATGCGTACCCAATCATACACCGATTTGATCCTTATGAAGATCTACCGCACCAAGCAAATTGAAGATAATCTTGGCAAGACGCTTATTTCGGAGGGCATTGATGCAAATTATTTCGATATGATTAATTATGCAGTTTTTGGACTTATCAAAATGGAAGAAGCAAAAAATTAATCAACAATGGCATGAAAAGAAACCATCGCAATAAAAATAAGCAACTTCCTGCACAACAAAAAACGGGCAGCATCCTCTTATCCATTGCCAGAATATTATTGGGTTTAGTTTTTGTTTTTTCAGGCTTTGTAAAAGCTATTGATCCGCTGGGATTCACCTATAAAATCGAAGATTATCTCCGTGCTTTTGGTGGAGTGTTCGAACATTTCTCGGTCATTGCTTTTGGAGTAGCCGTCGCATTGTCCACTTTAGAACTGTTGATTGGTCTCAACCTGATATTTAAGGTAAAGCTTAAATTATCAATTGTACTGGCACTGCTCTTTATGGCGGTAATGACGCCACTCACATTATACATTGCGCTCAAAAATCCGGTATCGGACTGTGGTTGTTTCGGCGATGCACTGGTGATTAGCAATTGGGCTACCTTCTACAAAAACATTGTGCTAAGTGCTCTGGCTGTTTTATTGCTCGTTTTTTACAACAGAATTCTCCCATTATTTGTCGCCAAAATTCAAACAATATTATTCGTCTGCTTTATCGGAGTTGGAGTAAGTTTGTCGGTTTATTGCTACCTTCACTTACCTATTATCGATTTCAGACCGTATAAAATCGGAGTAAACATTCCCAATGCAATGGTTGTTCCACAGGACGCAATTCCGGATAAATACTCCACCACTTTTATTTACAAAAAAAATGGAGTGGAAAAAGAATTCACCCTCGAAAATTATCCGAAAGGCGATTCGACCTGGGTGTTTGTTGATCAAAAATCAGTGCTGATCACCAAAGGCTACCAACCGCCTATTCATGATTTCTCGATTGTCAACTCAGCGTACGTGGACATTACACAAGATGTGCTTTATAACACGGGGTATACTTTCCTACTGGCCATGTACGACATTAGCAAAGCATCCGAAGAAGGAGCAAAAAAAGCGGAAGTAATCTATCAAACCTCTTTAAAGACAGGAACTGCATTTTATGCCCTCACCGCATCGTCCGACGACGAAGTGAACGCATTTAAAAAGAAAACAGGAGTAACATTTCCATTTTGCAAAACCGACCCTATCGCGCTCAAAACCATGGTGAGAGCCAATCCGGGATTGGTGCTACTCAAAAAAGGAACTGTGGTAGGAAACTGGAACTGGAGAGACTTTCTACCTGAATAACGCAAACTAACTATTTCAAACTAAATATTTAAAGTAAAAAAAGATGAGAAAAAACATTGTTGCAGGAAACTGGAAAATGAACAAAAACCTACAAGAAGGTTTGGCATTGGCTACTGAATTGAACGAAGTATTGGCTGGTGCAGAATTGAAATGCGACGTGGTAATTGGAACTCCATTTATCCACCTTGCAAGTGTAGCTGCTGCTATCGATACAACTAAAATCGGTGTTGCTGCTCAAAACTGTGCTAACCACGAATCGGGCGCATATACTGGCGAAATCAGCGCTTCTATGGTAAAATCTACAGGTGCAAACTATGTAATTTTAGGACACTCAGAACGTCGTGCTTACTATGGCGAAACTGCTGAACTATTGAAAACTAAAACTGAATTGGCTTTGGCGAATGGTTTGACTCCAATTTTCTGTATCGGTGAAGTATTGGAAGAACGCGAATCGGGTGTTTTCTTCGATATTGTTAAAGGACAAATCGTTGATTCATTGTTCGAACTTTCTGTTGAAGATTTTGGTAAAATCGTTTTGGCTTACGAACCAGTTTGGGCTATTGGTACAGGTAAAACTGCTTCTGCTGCACAAGCACAAGAAATTCACGCATTTATCCGTGCAACTGTAGCTGCTAAATACGGCGAAGCTGTTGCTCAAAACACGTCTATCCTTTACGGTGGTAGCTGTAATGCAGGTAACGCAAAAGAATTATTTGCTAACCCTGATGTAGATGGTGGTTTGATTGGTGGTGCTGCTTTAAAAGTTGCTGATTTCAAAGCTATTATCGACGCTTTTTGATTGACTTCAACCAAAAATTAAGAGATACATAATCATAAAAAACAAGTAAATAAATCGTTTACTTGTTTTTTTGTTTTTAGACCAACATTACTTAACTTACAAAGAACCTATTATGAAGATTATTGATTCACAGCTATTAGCAGCTGTTACCGAACAAGCAAAAAACAGTCCACGCCTGAGAATGAATTACAACTTTCACCAGAGCATGGATTCCAAATCGCAACGCCTACTCAACGCGTTTGAGATAGGCACCGAGTTGCCAATTCACCGCCACCACCATACAGCAGAAACCTATATTTTATTGCAGGGAAGCATCAAAGTACTATTTTACAATGAGAAAAAAGAACTTATCGACTCAACAGTTTTAAATCCGGTGGAAGGAAAATTCGGCATAGACATTCCGGCAGGCCAGTTTCACACCATAGAAATACTGGAAAACGGATCGGTCATTTTCGAAGTTAAAGATGGACCATATACACCGCTCGAAGAAAAAGACATTTTGAAATAAGCTCAAGTCATAAAAAACACCGTCATCCTTGGATGATTCACCCAACGAGAGGATGAACAACCAATCATCCTTGGATGATTAGCCCAACGAGGGGATGAACGCCTAAGCATCCAAGAATGCTGACAATTTTGGCTTTATCATGAGTGAAAATTTACTCACTTACTTTTCCATACCATCAATCCAGTTTCTCACTTTTTGATAATTACCCGAAACAAGCTTGACCAAATAAAGACTTTGCTCACGGTAATAATGTTCAATAATAAAATCGATCAATTCGTTTATTTTCTGAGGATTATCAAACCTCTTTTTCAGCTCATAATAGGCTTCCGTTGGTTTTGGGTCAATATCCCTCCGCAGCAAATCATTTTTTAGCTTCTTCAGGGTCGAATCGGAAGATATTAATTGCTCCTCAATGGCCACCTTTGCCCGGTTATTTTCATTTATAAAATAAATCATATCGAGCATTGCCAGCTTTTCTTTTTCTTCATCATTGCATATCAGCACCGGAATTAACTTGGTCATAATCCGATATTTTACTAGGATAATATTCTTGTACTTACCGGTACCCTCAATAATTGCTGCCACCACATCCGACCAGATTTTAGCCTGAACAATACTTGGAATCAGCAAACTATTGCCCAATGGCGAGAAAGTGGCTGCAAGTGGCCAAGCCAGTATACTTCTGAAAAAATTACCTCTGATGGTACGTTTATCGAAACCACGCAAGTAATTATGCGTAGCCAAATAAATTCCATTCGAAATATTGATACAGAAAAACTTAACTCCTTCGAACAACGGACCTTGATGCTCACCCACCCAGATTAAATCAAAATTCGCTTTTACAAATCCGAGAATGGGTACCGAAAATCCTGTCCAGAACAGTGAATTGGCAATGTTCGTCCAGTTGATATCGCCATAATGCCACTCGTTGGGTTTAAATCCATTGCCCGAAATCAGATCGACAAACATGTTACGTGAGCCGGTAATTGCCAACCAAAGAACGGCATACTCCACTCCTACCGTCAGGTACGCAGGAATAAATCCGATAAGGATAAACAATGCATTTTTCATGGCCGGGTTCAAATACTCCCAGGCACGGGGTGGATAAATGGGTTTCTCATTTTTCTCATCGCCCAACAAATTTCTCGTGCCTCTATTCTGCATTCCCAAACAAATAATGGTTGGCTTCTCGTTTACTTTGAGTGGAAGCTTTGGTATTTTTGCTAACGCAAATATCAGATTCGAAATCTCGGCAGGTAAGATATGATGATGCTTTAGGAAATATTTTCGTTGATGTTTGGGAATTCGGCTTTCCAGCACAAAACCCATTCCCGGTGCCAGTGTCGATCGGCCGGCGGCATCACTTCCAATAGCAGGTATCAGCTTATTTTCATCAAAATAACGCAGCGCCTCATCAAGCTTTTGTTCATCAAAATTTAGCTTATGACTACTCAAAAGAGCAATAATAGCCGGTTTATCATTTTCATTCAGCAATTTGATATAATTAGCAAACACCACAAAATCAGATTCCTTTGTATCCACCGTACCGTACATATTATAGATTTCGGTAAACGATAACATCTTGTAGTTGTCGAGAATTTTATCAACGGCAGCCTGCAATCCATGTTCAAGCGGCTGAATGAACTTTATGCTTCCACCTGCTTTATTCGCTAATTCATAGATGTCCTCGAGACTACTCACAGCCGATTCAGGAACAAAAATCTCATCAGCATCGAAATACTCCATCCGAATCCGCTCTGGATCGAGATGCGTATATTGAAAGCGCAAATCGGCATAGCGTTTATTGATTGATTCAATTTCGAACCTCGTAAAATGACCTTCCGATTTATCTACCAGCACTTTCAATCCAGTCATTTGTAAGGTTCTTCGCTCCAATACTTTTTTGAGCTTTGGATATACTATTTCACCCAACTGACGACGTGAGTAAATAACATGCCCAGAGCGTTCCTCTTCGGCAGCAACAGAAATTGGGTTCAAATAATAAATTGTACCCGGTGAGTAGCCTTCATTAATCACCGAAAGGTGAACTGTATTGAATACCTCAATTAACTGTTCGATATTCTTTTCCCGCCTCTTTTCATTTTCTTCAAGCTCGGTCATGAAATCGTTAAACTCAACCGATTTATGTCTCAGAAAAGTTTTAAATCTTTCCTTCTCGCTCGAAAAATTGGGTAGGATATATAAATAATGAAAGCGCAAACCATCGGTAAGTGCACTGAACTCCAAGGCTATATTTACTTTTATGCCTAACACCCTACCGGCTTCAAGCACTTCTTTTACAGCCTCTTCCCTATCCAGATTATTGTAGACAACGGTTAGTTCAGAAATTCCCTTGATAAATGCATCAATCAGTAATTGCGTGGGTTGTTTCAATCCGTAGGAAGTGCTATCATGCACATGAAAATCCCATCCCATTTTCAAATCCTTCAGTTCTTGCCCTGTTTCAGGCACTTCCACAAGGTCAAATTTTTGAAGAAAATTACGGATATTCCGCTGATGACCAAACGACGCCACCGTAAAGTCGCGCAACAGTTCCAACTGCAAGCGCTTATTATCCCTGTTTTTCACCACTTCTTTCATAATGGCCAGCTGCACCCGTGCGGCATTCAAGGGCATCACCAACGAACGGGAATAGATAATATGATCGGCCAAAAGGCTAAGACCATGGATTCGCTCACTATACTTGGCAGATTCAAGGCTTTTGGTAATTTTGAGATACGTTTCTACAATGGTGGTTCGTCGTCTTTTGAATACTCTGATAAAACCTTTGGGGTGAGAATGAGGCAATTCCCTGATAATATCCGGAGAATCAATCGTATGATTAATGAGTGTACGCATTTTTTTGAGGTTCGTGGAGAAACTCAAAAAATTCACTATATCATTGTATCTTTTAATCAACATATTTTACGCAGTTACAAGTATTTAGTTACAAGTTACCATTTCAAGGCAACAGAAACAAATGAATGTCAGTTATTAGACAATACAGAACTTCTGCAATTTATTTCCAGACAGAATAGGGTAATTTTGTAAGGCTGGAATTGTAATACAGAGGATTGCCCGTCACTTCATCACCGAGCCATTCGGGTTTTTCAAACTCATCTTCTTCGTGATTTAATTCAATCTCGGCAAGCATCAATCCTTCATTCTCACCATAAAATTCATCAACTTCAAAAACGTTATCCCGAAAAAGAACGAGGTAACGACTTTTATCAATCGCACCCGGTTCACAAAGCAGAAACAACTCTTCAAACTCACTTTTTGTAATTTCCTTTTCCCATTCATACCGACTCATACCCGAAGCATTACCCTTGCCTTTAATAGTCAGAAAACAGCTATCACCCTTCATCCGCACCCTCACGGCTCGCTCAGGAACAGATGATAAATAGCCCTGAGTAATGCGTGTTACTTGATGAGCAAACTGTTTAAAGTCGCCCTTCACCAAAAACTTACGTTCTATTTCTTGTGCCATCGGAGTAACGGATTTATAAAGGATTTGTATTTCAAAATCAAAGATACTAATTTTTTGCAGAGTTTGGTTTCCTTCACAATCACTAAAGTGGAGGTGACCTTACAATACTTTTGTGCAAATAAAAAAGAACGGCTGCCTTGTAAAGGGTCAGCCGTTCAGATTATTTATATCAGATAGATTTTTATTTCTTTCTTATTTGCTCCAAAGCATGTTTCACAGTTTTATCGTCTTTATAAAGCATTGGATAAAAACCGGTATCTCCCAACGAGTTGCGGGTGATGTAAGCCTTAAGCTGCGTCAATATAATTCGTTTTGATGTATTGATTTCTTTCCAATTAGCAACCACCTTTTTGGTGGTGGCAAATTGCACAAAATCGGTCAACAAGTTCTGTGCATCAAGGTATTTCTCCATTTGTTCCCAGGTTTTAAATCCTTTGAGTTTCGAACGATTTATGTCGGTATACTGGAACGCATATTGGTATAAGTATCCATAATTGATAACTTTATTCAAATAAGGTGTATATTCAGTCGTATCGCGCGGCACAAACAAGTCGGGCATAATACCACCACCGCCATAAACGGTACGGCCTCCAAACGTTTTATATTTCTTTGCACCGACTACATGAATACTATCCTTATTATCAATTTCGCCGTGTTTATAACGGTTTACAAGATCCATTTCATAATCTTCAGCTTTCCCTTTGACATATGGTTTTTGAATACTTCGTCCTGATGGTGTGTAATAACGAGCCACCGTCAGACGAACAGCTGAACCATCTTTCAACGACATTTGCTGTTGAACTAAGCCTTTTCCAAATGAGCGACGACCAATAATCAACCCTCTGTCATTATCTTGAATTGCACCAGAGAAAATCTCGCTTGCTGATGCTGAAAATTCATCTATTAATACCACAATCGGGGTATTAATACAACTTCCGGTTCCATCCGACTTTGCTTCCGAACGAGGATACGCTTTCCCTTTTGAGTAAACGATCATGCGTCCCGCAGGAAGAAATTCATTTACCATATTAATAGCCTGATCCATTAAACCACCCGGATTTTCGCGCAAATCTATAATAAATTTCTTTGCTCCTTTGCTCCGTAAACTAGTTATTGAATTCAGGAACTCTTTGTATGTTGTAGCAGCAAATTTATTTACGCGAATAAAACCTACTCCCGGTTCAATCATATAGGCAATATCCACTGAATTCACCGGTATTTCGCCACGAATAACGGTATAGGAAAGGATTTCACGTGTACCATGACGGCGAATGCCTAACTTCACTTTCGTATCGGCAGGCCCGCGGAGTTTCTTCATGACTTTTTCGTTGGTAACCGTTTTACCCACAAAAGTTGTATCGTTTACTTTCACAATCCGGTCACCTGCCAGAAGGCCAACTTTTTCGGAAGGGCCACCACTGATAACCGAAATGATCATCACTGTATCATTTTGAATATTAAACTGAACGCCGATACCACTGAAACTACCTTCCAGTTCGCTGTTTACATTTGCCAAATCTGCAGCAGGAATATATACAGAATGGGGATCGAGCTTTGACACCAAGTCAGTCATCATCTCCTCTGTCATTTCCTTTACATTCACCGTATCAACATAGTCGGCATTGATAATCGAAAGCAATTCATCCACTTTGTTATGACCGGTGCGCGACAGAAGGCCGGCAATGCCAACACCATTGGCTCTACGTGAAAGCATATTGCCTAAAAACAATCCACTCACCAAAGCAACAAATACTACTAAAACTAATAATAAATTCTTTTTATTCATTTTTAAACATCTATATACAACCTAATTGAATCTTTTTGAATCAAATCAATGAAAAACAGCTCTCAATCTACTTTACATTCCTGAAAAATCACTTCTATATTGGCACGTTCAAGCAATTCTACACCGTCCATAATGCGGTATTTCTCACCATAAACAACTCTTTTTATACCTGATTGCACAATAAGTTTTGCGCATTCGATACAGGGCGAAGCGGTAACATAAAGGGTAGCATTATCGCTGCTATTGTGCGAACGAGCCACCTTACTAATTGCATTCGCTTCAGCATGGAGAACATACGGTTTGGACACATTATTCTCATCCTCGCAGTTATTTTCAAATCCGGAAGGAGTACCATTGTACCCGTCGGAAATAATCATCTGATTTTTCACTAATAGAGCGCCTACTTTTCGGCGCTCGCAGTATGAATTTTCGGCCCAAATACGAGCCATGCGCATATAACGTTGATCTAATAATAATTGTTTTTCTGTCATTTTTTCTTCGTGTTATTTGCCTATGGCGTTATTTGCTTCGCGACATTAATTGTCATTATTGTGCGTATTTATATAATTGAATGTGTACTCGTTTACTAGTTAACTTGTTTACTGAAAACTGATATCTTTCTACTTAGATAGACACACCCTCGAAATTGCCAATCACTGAATAGAATTGCTCGTCGGTTACCCCAATTTGTCTACAAGCCAAGCGTGCAGCATTCATATTTTGTAAGTTGTGGTCACCAAAGAACTTCAACGGAACATCACCGTACTTAGTCTCCAAAACAGTAATTCCAGCCTCTACTTTATGTGCCGGTGTGTTATATGGAAACGGAACTATATCACGACGAAGTTTCTCTACTATCATGTTCAGGTTTTCATCTCCATCAAAGTAAATCAAGCGCCCTTGCACTTCCATCAATTCAGTAAAAATCTTGAATTGTTCAACATAATTTTCAAAGGTGGGAAACACATTCAGATGATCATGAGCAATGCCAGTAAGAACTGCAATATGTGGTTTATATAAATGAAATTTAGGACGGTGATTTATAGGAGAAGTCAGGTATTCATCACCTTCAAAAACAGCTATGCGCGATTCGTAAGATAATTTTACTAAATTATCAGAACCCTCAATTTGGGAACCAACCATGTAATCGGCATCAATTTTAAGCTGCTTCAATACAAAAAGAATCATGTCTGTGGTAGTTGTTTTACCATGACTACCTCCCACCACTATACGCGTTTTGCTACGTGTTTGTTGAAACAGATATTCGGGAAAAGAGTAAATTTTAAGTCCCAACTCCTTAGCACGCACCAATTCTGGATTATCAATAGTAGTATGTATTCCTAAAACAACAGCATGAAGCCCTTTGTGTAAACATTCGGGAAACCAACCTACTTTTTCAGGTAATAATCCATTTATTTTTAAACGGCTGTACGCCGGTTCAAAAATTTCATCGTCAGAACCTGTTACCTCAAAGTTATTTTTCTTGCTGATTGCAATAGCTAAATTGTGCATTGCCGCACCACCTATGGCTATAAAATGGACTCTTTGCATACAAGTTGGTTGGGTGATAGTTTTTACTTATTTTTGTCCAGAGATTATTACAACGCAAATGTACTAAAAAGTTCGTAAATATTGATGGTTGAGTAAAACCGTATTGGGTCTACAAATCAAGCAATGAACCGACTAGCAACAACCAAATTCAAGCATTTATAAAGATGAAATTACATAAAATAGAAACAGGAACTTTTCAGGTGGATGGTGGCGCCGCCTTTGGTGTAGTGCCCAAACGTGTTTGGCAAAAACGCTATCCGTGCAACGATGACAATTTCATCCGATTGTCCATGCGTTGCTTGTTAATAGAAACTGGCGACAAACTTATCCTAATTGATAGCGGAACAGGCGACAAACAACTGGAGTATTTGAAATACTATGATTTTGTGGGAGTTATCAGCTTTGAAACAGAGCTAAATAGACTTGGATTTAAATGTTCTGACGTTACCGATGTGGTTTATACGCATTTGCATTTCGACCACTGCGGAGGAAGCACACGTTACAATTCCGACAAAACGGCCATAGAACTCACCTTCCCTAATGCTACGCATTGGGTGGGCGAAGCACAATGGAAAAACTTTCAGAACCCCAATATCCGCGAGGGTGATTCTTATTTTTCCGAAAACATACACCCCATTCACGAAGCCGGCAAACTAAAGCTGGTGAGCGAAAATCAATGGCTTTGTCCCGATGTAGAATTACGGTTATTTAACGGGCACACTGTTGGGCAACTTGTGAGCTATATCCATTCTGACGAAAAAACCTATATTTATGTAGGCGATGTAATTCCTATTGCCGCTTGTCTTCCTGTAGCATGGATTTCGGCCTACGACACCTATCCGATTACAGCCATGGAAGAGAAAAAAGTCTTACTCGACGAAGCTGCCGAAAAAAAACAAATTCTTTTCTTCGAACACGATGCCTACACCGAATGCTGCACAGTAAAAGAAGTGTACGGAAAATACCGGGTGGAAGAAAGTTTTGAATTGTAAGGCAGATAACATTTTATGTGTAAATGGAAAGACTGCATAAACAACATCTTTTCACCTCAGACCTACTCATATAAAAAACAGAGAAACGCAACAGAATGATTGATATTCATCATGTTGCGTTTTTCTATAAAAAACAGACAACCTGTTCAATTAATTGACATTTATAATATTTATTTCTTTGATATACCTACCCATTTCGTTCAATAGCGCACCATCTATCTTTTTTATATATTTTCCTAATTCAGCATATTTCATTTGGAAAGATTTCTTGATAATATCCACTTTGCTATTCAATAGTAATTGTATTTTGATATCCTCGAAGGTGTGACCGTATTTTTGAGTTTCGAGTAATAAAGCAACACAACATACCTGACTGTTTTCGCCAACACCATTAAGGGTAAAATCGGAAAAACCAATACCCACCAAAAAAAAATCGCCACTATTAATATCAGCCTCTGTTAACAACGTATCAAAACCAGCGATGCTATTACGATTGTCTATCTCAATCAAACCATTCAAATCGCCATATTTAGTTCCAACTAAACTTTTTAGTTTAGAAACATGCTGATTGTTTATCATAACTTTTGATTTATCGTTTTATACATAAATGACAATTATAAATTAGAGTTCCACTAGGCCAATTGAAAATTTTTGTCATCCTCTTAAATTGAGTCACTAAATTACCTAATACTTTATGAGCAATAAAATATTCGATTAATTATTTTTGGACATCTTAAAAATAAAACATCTATTCATCAACGAGTTACATCTGCAATAACAATTATTTTTGGACATCTTAAAATCAGACGGTGGACAAAGGCACAAAAACAGGAAAAAGTTGGGTGGTTTAACACCTTCTGCGCATAAAAAATAATTCAACATCATTCAACATATTTATCCAACAACGATTTCATTGGTGTAAATAAACGCTGCATTAAACTCCGATTTTCGGTAATTATCTCGGCACTGCCGCTCAATTCGCCGGAGAATCTCATCTCCTTATTGATTGTAGAACGCAATCCCTTTGGAAATTCAACTTCCACCGTATAAAAGTTATCATTAGGTACTAATGAAATACAGCGGGTTTTTGCTTGTAAAAAACCATATTCGAGATAAGGATAGCCTGCCACTTTGATATTCACTTTCTGATTTATTTTTACTTTTCCCGAACCGGAAGCAGCAATTTTCACTTTGCCTAGTAATTGACCCGGCTTATGAGAAACGATAGCAAATACTTTTTCGCTAACATTTATAAATTGATTTCGTTTCCAAAAGGTATTGAAAGTAACCACTCCCGACTGCGACGCTATCAATAAATAGCTCTGTTGCCAATTCTCAATCGCAGCGATTAATTCGCGTTGTGCAGATTTCAATTCTGAAAACAGTTGATGTTTTTCCTGCAAATATTGCATGGAAAGTTTGTTTACCGATTCCTTCATTTGAGAAGATTCTACATTTACGAGCGATATAGATGTTTGTAATTGCTGAAGTTCCTGTTGTTTGTTTAAGTAAGTTTGTTCTGCATTTTCTATATCTGAAGTTGAAATTACCTTTTGCGCATAAAGAGTTTTATCTCTCTCGTAGGCCGATTTAGAAATAATCAATTCTCGTTTTTTCATCTCCAACTGTCGCTGAAGGTTGGACGAATAAACATTTCTATTGATAATCTGCTTTTGTAACGAACCCTTTTCCTGAGTAGTCAGATTCAGAGTCAGGAAATTATCAAAGTTCATTGTCGCTTTAGTAAAGACTGAAAAACTTGATTGCAAAGCACCTAACTCGAAGGATTTTACCAGCAATTCCTTCGGAATGTAAAAACTTGAATCTGAAATTTGAACTGTTGCAAGCAGTTTAGTCATACGTTGGACATCAGTGGTTGAGGCTGAGTTATCAATTACAGCCAGTAAATCTCCCTGCTTAACTTCTTGTTTATCGGAGCAAAGCAGTTCTTTCATTTTTCCGGTAGATTTGGCAACCAACCAAACGGGTGGATTCTCGGTTGTTATCACCACATCACCTTCAACAATATCAGGATAACGGAAAAAAAACTACCGACAAACAATACCAACATCACGCCGCAAATAATAGAAATGCCATATCTGATTAACGAATGTGGTGGACGCGACAATATCTCTTGCACTTCATCACTGCGTAATTCTATTTTATCCGATTCTTTCATTTATTCTTTTAATTATCACATTACCATATCATCACATCATCACATCATAGTTCCAGTTGATTCTTCACCAATTGATAATACGCACCTTGTTTCTTTGTCAACTCCTGATGTGTGCCGATCTCCACTATTTCTCCTTTTTCCAGCACAACAATCTGGTCCGCATTTTTCACGGTACTGAGTCGATGTGCAATAACCACTGATGTTCGACCCTTGAAAAAACGTTGTAGGTTGTCCATTATCACCCGTTCATTATTTGTATCCAGAGCATTGGTAGCTTCATCCAGAAAAACAAAAGCCGGATCTTTATATACGGCACGCGCTATGAGAATTCGCTGTTTTTGTCCCTGGCTCAATCCATGTCCTTCATTGCCTATTTTGGTATTATACGATAAAGGTAAAGACTCAATAAATTCGCGAATATTAGCCGTAATCACTGCATTCAGCAATCGTTCCTTATCAATTCTCTCTACACCGGGAGCAATATTTTTAGCGATACTATCCGAAAAAATAAAACCATCCTGCATCACCACTCCACACCGCTTGCGCCACTCGCGTATGCTATAATTCTTCAGGTTGTTTTCACCTAACAGGATATCTCCTTTTTGCAAAGGATAGAAACCAAGTAGCAACTTAATCAAGGTTGTTTTTCCACTACCGCTTGTGCCCACTATGGCAGTTTGCTTTCCGGTGGGAATGGTAAGATGAATGCCTTTTATTACAGGTTCACCTATAGAAGTGGCATCATAGCCAAAAGTGGCCTGTTTAAGTACTATGTCTTTATAAGCAGGTATCTCACGAATGCGCGATTCGTCTTTCGCTTCCTCATCCTCCTTATCGTGCACTTCGCTCAGACGTTCTAAACTAAGTTTCGCATCCTGCGTTTCGCGTAGAAAAGAGATAAGTTGATCCACAGGACCATTCAACTGACCAATAATATACTGCACGGCCATCATCATCCCCAGTGTCATTTGTCCATCGATAACCAGTTTGGCTACCAGAGCAGTGATAATAATGTTTTTAGATTGATTAATCAACACGGCTCCCGAATCCTGATACTGTGCCAACGCCAACCCTTTTATTTGTAACCGAAACAGTTTGGCCTGAATGCGCTCCCACTCCCACCTTTTTTGTTGTTCGCAGGCATTGAGTTTTATTTCCTGCATACCCGTTACCAACTGTATCACATTGCTTTGGTTAGCTGAGTTTTGTGCAAAACTTTTATGATCCAGTTCTGCACGGCGTTTCATAAATAGCCAAACCCACATAAAATACAAGACACTCCCAATAAAGAAGATGGCAAAAATCGTAAAACTGTAAAGTAATAATACGGCACTAAAAATAACGATATTGAAAACTGAGAATAGTATACTCAGACTGGAATTGGTAAGGTAATTCTGGATGCGGGTATGGTCGTTAATGCGCTGCAGAATATCACCCACCATTTTGGTATCGAAATACCCCATAGGCAGACGCATGAGCTTTATCAGAAAGTCGGAAACCAAGGCAATATTTATACGCGTGCCGAGATGCAACAATATCCAACCGCGGATGAACTCAACTGCCGAACTACTGACCGTTAACACCAACTGGGCTATCAGTACCAGGTAGATAAATCCGATATTCTGCCCACTAATCCCAAAGTCGACAATGGATTGGGTAAGAAAAGGCAACATTAGTTGTAACAAACTACCGAAGAACAAGCCCAAAAACAATTGAACAATCAGTTTTTTGTAAGGTCTTAGGTAAGAGAACAAAAAAGAAAATCCTTTCCGATTGACTTTCTCGTCTTCCTGTTCATAAAAATCGGGTGAAGGTTCGAGCAGCAATGCCACGCCCACATCTTTACCTTCGTCCTTAGTGCTTATCCAGCAACGGCAGAACTCTTCGCGGGTATATTCTAGCTTACCGGCGGCAGGGTCGGCAATATAAATCACCTCACCCCCGACCCCTCTCCTTGAGGAGAGGGGAGATTTTGAGGGAAATTTTATATCATACACCACCACAAAGTGGTACTGATTCCAATGCACAATGCAGGGCAAGGGTGCTTCACATAAATCGTCGAACGAAACTTTTACACCTGTAGTGCGAAAACCTATATGCTCTGCCGCTTCGCTCAATCCCAACATAGAAACTCCCTCACGGGTTATCAACGATTTCTCACGCAGTCCTTCGAGCGAAAACACACACCCATGGTGAGCAGCCACCATGCGTAAGCAGGCAGGGCCGCAATCCATGGCATCGTGTTGAGTATAATAAGGAAATTTCATTTAGAGTTATTTGGAAGAATTCTTGTTGGCGTGAAGAAATAACTCTCAGGTATCGGATTCAAAACAGTTTGCTTTCTACAACTCGTTTTAAATTTTATCAAGTGATAAAACATGACTTCATACATATTTTTATAAATTACCTGCCCTCTATTGTAACATATTTCACCTGGAGTTCCTTCAATAATAATAAAATCAAAAAAAGCTTTAAGTTTACCCTCAAACTCCATTTTTTTTACAATGTAAGTCATGCTCTGAATGTTATCCGGAAAATCAAAAATGGATTTTCCTTCAGTAAGATAATCAAACAAATAATTACACTCATCAAAACAAAAATTGATGGAAGTGCTAAATACTTTTTTATAATCCTTACTTTGAATGAACAGAGTATTTATTTGTTCATTGTTTCGAAACAAACAAAATGAACCGGTAATATAATCGTGTCGACTGCTTATCACATCATACACTTTAAGTATTTCATCTGTCATAAATGATCGAATATCTCCATAAACTACGTCAATATCTCCTATTCCCCAAAAATCATAACCTGCAATAATCTCGGGGAAAAGAAAACCGTATGCCGGTTTAAAATCACAAAGTTTATACGGATAATCAAGACTTACAGTAAAGCCTAATTTCTCACTAAAATCAGTTCTCAACTCATCAAAAGTTTTACATACTATTTTAACATTATCCGGTTTATTGGGTATCTCCTCTTTATTTTCGGTTATGATATAAAAATCGACAGTTGAGTTAAACCCACACGAATGAACAAAATAAGGAAAATACCAAGGGTAAGGACCATACCAACAAGTAAGAAGAGCGATAGATTTTAGTTTATCAATATTCATTAACGTTATACTTATATTATTATCTGAAAAAATTATTTATTACCTTATCCATATCTTTTTCGTTTTCTTCCGAATACCCTTCCCATTTTCCAATTATCTCTCCCTTTTTATCAATCAATATATATTTTGGAATTCCATCAGTCGGATATTTTTCGCTAATATTTTCTGAGTCTACATAACCTTGTGAGTTCCTTTCAAGGCTTTGTGTGCTCAATACATTATGCCATATGGAAATTTGATGTTTTTTTACAGCAGTTATCCATTCCTCTTTCGAACGATCACAAGAAATACCAATTATTTCCAACCCTTTATCATGATATTTTTCATAAAGTTCTTTAGTATGAGGAATACCTTTGATACATGGGCCACACCAACTCGCCCAAAAATCCAATAACACATAACTTTTCTCCCTGAAATTATAAAGTTTTATTATTTTTCCGGTCATATCGGGCGTATTAAAATCTGGAGCTTCTTTCCCAACGACGATGTTTTCCTCTATTTTAATGAAAGTGTTTGTTATAGTACCGTATGAACTTAATTTCACTTTCTCGGACATCTTATCGAAAAGAGCTCTGGCAGAGTCTACAGTTAATGATCCTCGTGACAATAGCCTCACAATGGTTCGCTCAAGTACCGGTAAAAAAGAATTTGGATGGGATGCAATAAATGCAATCTCTTTTTTCGCCATCAAAGCAGATACCGAATCTCGTTGTAACGAAATAAATTCGCTCTCCACCAATAGTTTTTTATAATTTACATCTGTTTTTGGTGTAACTTTTATTTGGTCATAATTTTTCACTGCTTGTTCATGGATTTTATTAGCTAAATTTTCTAATCCTATTGTCTCTTGCGTAAATCTATCAGATTCCTTTTGTATCCTAGAGCCTATTAGTTTAAATCTATCAGGATTAGTTTTAGTAATAAATAATTCCATTTTAGTAGGTTCAATAAATAATGAAATCATAATTTCACCAATTTTTAATTGTGCATTCACCGGCTCTTTTAAACTCCCTTTAAACTTGAAAAGACCTTGCTTTATTTCTGACGTATACTTTACTTGTTCCCATTTATCGTTAACCAAGAACCAATACGATAAAACAGCATTGCCAGACACAACATTCTCTATTTTCCCTGTCAAGACGAATGGATTATTCGCAAATGAAACATCAAATAACGTAAAAATAAGCAATAAGGATAATATTATTTTTTTCATTTTCAAATGATATTATAGAAGGTTGCAAAATAAAGTTATATCATGCAACTTTCAAGGATTAACACAGAAAAGAATCAACCTAGCACTTTATTCATTTCAAGCACATACGTTTCTTGGTCAATTGGCTATTTGTACACATTTTAGAGCTTCTGGGCAGCACTCATAACTTGATCCACAATGGCTGTGTTATTACAATTAGCACCACTACCAGCCATAATGTTTTTCATTTCTACTCATTTTCCTTGAATGTTTCAAGGTTCATCTTTAATGTTTTCATATTCTTAGCAATCTCAAATTATAATATAGTAGTTGCAAGCTATATCGTTTATTTTTGTTTAGTCAATGGCAACTATAAGTACCGTGCGTTGAACTTGTCATTGAATATAAATAAGATTTTAATCTATTCTAAAAGGAAATACTGGAAATCCTCAATATCAGAAGCTTCAGGGGGCATTATTCACATTAAAAGACCTTGCCTTATTTCTGGTATGTATTTTACTTGCTCCCATTTATCTTTAACCAACAACCAATATGATAAAATAATATTATTAGACATAACAATCTCATTTTAAATCATTAATGCAATAAATAAATTACAAATAAAGCATCAACCAATGTATAAAGAAGTAATAAGGATAATATTATTATTACTTCTTTTCGAATGACATTAATAGAAGGTTGCACAATAAGTTATATTACGCAACCTTCAAAAAGAATTAGCAAAACAACCTAGCCATTCGTTAATTCCACGCACATACGTTTCCTGTCCAATTGCCTATTGGAACACATTTTGGAGCTCCTGGGCAACACTCTGCACTTGATTTACAATAGTTGTTACTACAATTAGGACCACTACCACCCATAATGTTTTTCATTTCCATTCTACTCATTTTGCCTTGAATATTTTCAAGGCTCATTTTTAAAATTTTCATATTTATTTATTATTTAAAAGTTATGATGTAGTAGCTGCAAGCCACATCTTTATTTTGTTTGTTCAATGGCAACTATAAGCACCGTGCACTGAACTTATCATTGAATTTTTCTTATTTAATTTATTTAGAAATCTACTCCAATAGGAAATACTGCAAATCTGCAATATCATAAGCATCGGGGAGTTGATATCTATTAATAAAAATAGTTGGAGTAGCTCTTATATCCATTGCTTCACACCAATTATACATAGCTTCTATTTTATCTTCCTGTTTTCGGTGGTCTACAGTCATTGGATATTTTGTGGCAAATTGGTCGTAATCTTTTTTGTCGGCCAAGTACCAATCATCCAATGCCTGCTTGATTATTTTATCATTTTTATTTTTATGTTTTATGGACAATAAATGATCAACGGGGTTAAAAGCGTAGTGATTAGGATCATTAGGCGTAGTGAATATTATCTTGACTTTTAAATCTGATATTTCGTTCATTAGTTTTTCTATTTTCGGGTGTGCTTTAGCACAAGGTCCGCAATAGGGATTACAAACTTTTATCAGTGTATTCGTTGCATCTGGATTTCCTAAATCAATGCCAATGCCATCGGTTAAGACTGTTATTTTTTTCTGTTTCTTTAAAAGAGTGTCAAATATCTCCGAATTATATTTAATTCGCAAGTATTCTCTTTTTGTATTTTTAGCTTCCTGCAATTTCAATAAGTAGGGCTTTAAGGCATACCAAAGTAATACCGGAATAATATAAAGCAGGGCACCTCTAATGATTACATCAAGAGAAAATTGATTAAATGGAAGCCATAGTTCGTTTGCAATAACATTAACACCCCCAAGAAGTAATAATGCTTGTACCGAAAGACAAAGTACACACCACTGCTTGGCTATGCGCCCCTGATAATAAATAGAGAATACGGTATAGGGTAATGCCAGCACATTCAGGTATGCAATGACTGCCAAAGTACTGATAAGTGGGCCGACAAAAAGTAAGGTTAGTAATCCACCAGCAAAATAGAAAAAACCGACCTCGCTCCAGCTTAACCAGCTAAATAGCTTAGATTGTTTTCCACTCAGGATAGCATCGCAGTTTCCTTTTATAATACCAGTACAAACCTTGTGAAGAAGTGGATTATTGCTGTCAATCTCGTACCAAAGTAGTAGAGACGTAACAATAACTCCGGCAAATAAAATCAAATATTGAAAATACACTGGCAAAACAGCGTTAATTTCGGATAACTCAATATTTCGCTGCAAGAACATACCCGAAATAACTGCCAGCAAAACAAATAATGAACTGGGGATTATGCTTTTGATAAAAGCAGTCCTTTTTTGAGATTTGAAATCAGGTTCACCCGACTGCTCATTCTTCTCTGCTATAAGATAAACCCCATTCCATCGTTTCAGAAAAGTTTCTTTACTCTCTGTTATTTGTTTATTCTGTTTCGTTGAAAATAATGTAATACTATTATCAGTAACTTCAGTCACAATTTCCAATGGGCTTTCAATACTAGAGGTATAAGCCATAAAAGGGGTAGGAAGTTGGTCTATTTCTGAGGGTTCTATTTTCCCTGCTGCATTAGCAATATTCCAACGAGTTAAAGAATCACTGACACAGAGCAAACTTGGCCAATCGGGATGATTTTGCAAGGTTTCATCTACTGTAGATCTTGTCACATTTACATCTAGTAACTTTAAAAAAGCAATTGTTGCTTTTACATTTGGTTCGAATCTATTGAACATGTTTTATTTCTGTTATAAATTATTCATCTGTTAGTATTAGCTATTATCATAAATTATTTTAGCAACGACAGCAATCACTTCTCAAAAACCAACACTGCATTTTCGCTAAATTTTCTTTAACATAACATGTTTCTCAATTGAGGATTTGATAAATGCATAAATTTCAAACTACAAGTCAACAATTAGACAATCAAACTTTGTTTAAAAATGCACATGTAGAATTTCCATAAATCGACCGACAATGTATCCTTTAATCGACTCTTCAGGTTCTCCATTATCAGCCCACCAAGCTACTTGAAAAAGCACATAGTCATCGAAGATTTCTGGAGATATTAATGCTTTATCAGTCCATTGGTCGGGTATGTGTGAATATAAAATTTGTTTTTAATCATTTGGAACTTTTTCCCAAGACTTCAACTCATCATCATTAAATGCTTTTTCAATAGCATTAATTAAATTCTGAGGCTTGTCAGTAATTGCTTTTATTTTCATATCTAGTTCATGTTAATATGTTCATTTTGACAGAAAAGTCTGTCAGTATTAGCTTATATTCCTATTATTCAGCAACGGCAGCAACCCCGCTTTAAAAGCCTCCACTGTATTTCCGCCAAAGTAGTTTGTTCCCTCAAAGATTTTGGTAGAGCCAATGCCCTCTCTAGAATTCGTTTTCCAGTATTCAAATATTTACACAGATTGGTTCAATCTTGGACTCTTTCACTACATGCACTCATCAATTTTATGCGTTATCGCATACTTTGGCTGCGATTTCCACTGATTCGGTGCGTTATCGCATACTTTTGATGCGTTATCGCATGGATTTTATGCGTTATCGCACACTTTGACCTCGATTTCCATCAATTTGGTGCGATATCGCATACTTTGACCCTAAATCGGCACCCTCCCTGTCGATTCGGCAGGAGAGGGGTCGATTTGTCAGGTTTTCTCACATGCAGAAATGTGAAATTATTTTGCAGTGCTGTTGGCTTTTAAACTTGGTGACGAAGTCATTTTGAAGAGTTTTCCTAACTCATCAACAATGGCTTGCATGCCTGGCTCTTTCATTTTAAGTGCCATTTTTGCTTTCATGTAGATAAACCGAGATACTTCATATGCCTCGGCTCCCGCCAATTGCTTGGTGTCGCTCACCATTTCTAACAGTTGCGTTAATTCATTTTCAATAATTGCAAGTCCCGAATACAAATTCAAATCGTGTTCAGCATTTACCAACAATGCATCACCCGGATTAATAGTCGGGGTACGTGTTGCCAATTCACGAGCCTTTTCGGTAAAAGGTTTCCGTCCATCATCCATTTGTTGTATAGAATGCTTGTCGGATTCACTGAGCAAAATCAGAAATGCCATTAGTGCTCTTAATCCTGTAATCCCCTGTAAAATTTGGCCTTTTAACTCTTCCGGCAGAGTCGCATCAATTCGATTTTCCATGTTTTTCTTTTTTTATAATTATTACTGATTTTTTTGTACATTAAAATGTCCTATTATTTATTTTAAAATTACGTATCACCACTATTCAGATAATATAAGTAATTGATATTAAGCACGACATCAAAATTAGTTTATATTATTCTATTCATCCGACAAACCGCCTGAAGCGGTTGTTCGGCTTCCACAACTCTGCCAATTTACAGTCGGAAGCATGAGTGATTTTTAGACGTTATTGATTTTATTTAATTCGCAGAGACGCGGTTATCATTCTCTGTTTTAGGTTACATATGTTTACTTGTTTATTTTCAAAATATCCGGCAAGTGGGTTTTAACACCACCTGCCGGACTAGCCAAGGTTATTCATTCACGTCACGTTACTTTCTCTAGTTTACAAACAAACAAAAACTAAATTTACACCCAAATCTGAGTTGTAGTTCCATCAGAATTCTTAATGTCAACCCAGACACCACCATCAATTTTTTTCATCTGTGTTGCACTCAATTTTGGAAAGCTCGCAGCATCTTTTTTTACTTTTTTCATATTCGTATTATTTTAGCGGTTTATTTGATACTGCAATATTATCGCTATTTACTTTAACAATATCTCACAAGACTCTACTAATTTTCTCACAAGACTCTCACTTTTAATACAAAAAACATTAATGCAAAATAGACAAACTGAGATTCGATACTACAAAGAGCCAAATATATAGCTAATAGAGTCATAATTTTGATTAAATTTCAGTACTTTTGGTGGGAAATAACAAAACGAATTTCACTTGTGAGAACTCTGTGAGTTTCTTGTGAGACCATCGTAAAAAGCTAGTTGTTCAGACTTACTGATAACTGTTTACTGATAACTGAAAAAATGTCACCGAAACACATCTCTTATATTGCAGGTATTTGCTTGTTGTTGATTATGTCAACGCAATCGTATCTGGTGTACGATTACTATCAGACAACTCGTGCGAGTCTGGTACGCGAATCGGATGCTATTTTGCAGGAAGCATTTCGAAAAGATTTAAGTATAAGAAATCAAGAATATAAACACTCAGTGGGTGAAGACACGTTGAAAACTGCACCTCCATCCACAAAAAAAATACAGCATCAGCAAGTGTCGAACTTGCAAACGAATATAGAAACAACCTCTCGCTGTTCCTGGATTTAGTCATGAATACTTATTTGAGTAAAAATGCCCCATTAAATCTTCAGAATATAGATCGTATTACAGGAACAATTTTACAATCGCGTAAAATTCACTCCGAATATATTATCAATCTTCTTAATCCTCGCACTAAAAAGATATTAAGTCAATCCAAAAAGTCATCAAGAAGCTCCTTTCTGGTAGTGCCATCCCAATTGCTACAGGTTGATTTCACAAAACAGAAGTTCCTGCAACTGATATTGGTCAACCCTTTTGGGGTTATTCTGAAGCGGATGGCATTAATGCTTTTGAGCTCATTAGTACTATCGGTCATTTGCCTACTCGCTTTTCGTTTTCTGCTCATTACACTAGCTCGCCAAAAGCAATTGGTGGCGTTTAAAAATGAGTTTCTGGGAACTATAGCGCATGAACTAAAACGTCCGGTGGCTAGCCTGACAGTAAATCTGGATTGCTTAACCATGTCTACCTTTGCCGAAGATAAGGCTAAACGGGAATTATTGGTAAGTAAATCGTTGAATGCAACCACTGAGCTAAACGATACTATACATATGATAGTGGCACTTGCAAAAGTGGAAGAAGGATTGTTGGTACTAAACAAGCAGCAGATAGATCTACGAAAGCTATTCGATGAATTGAAAGATCGATTCGTAAACAATGCGTACAAAGTGGTAGAAATTCAAACAACTTACAAGGCTGAAGAACTAATGGTGACCGGCGATAGCCGTTTGCTCAACCAATGTTTCTCCAACCTGATAGATAATGCCATCAAGTACTCGAACAGCGAAGTGCTGATTAACATCACCCTCAGAAAAGAGGCTAACCGGATAGTGATTTCAATAAAAGACAATGGTTTTGGTATTTCGCCCGAAAAGTTACCGTTGATATTTGATAAATACAGCCGCATGCATACCGATAACGCCAAGATAAACGGTTTCGGGATAGGGCTCAATTACGTAAAAACGATAGTGGAAAAACACAAAGGCGAAGTAACTGTACAAAGTGAGGTTGGCGTGGGAAGCGAGTTTATCGTAATGCTTATTAGTGAACAGTAAGCAGTAAACAGTGAGCAGTAAACAAATTAACTAGTAAACGAGTACACATTCAATTATTCAAACACACACAACAATAACAATTAATATCGCCTAAGGCAAATATCGCGAAGCTAATAACGCCGAAGGCAAATATCGCGAAGCATAATAACAAGAAGTAAAATGACAAAAATACTACTTATAGAGGATGATATCAACCTTGGAACAACGCTTATGGGAGCGCTGGAGATGATGGATTATAAGGTTCGTCATATTTTCAATGGTGATAATATAATTAAAGAGCTAGCTGATTTTCAACCCCAATTGATACTGCTGGATGTAAACCTCAACACGACGCTAGATGGTTTTGATATTGGCAAAAAGGTTCGAAAAAAATATCAAACCCCAATCATTTTCACTACTTCGCGCGATGAAAGTGAAGATTTAAAAACCGGCTTTAGCATAATCAATACCGACTATGTGCGTAAGCCTTACCGCGTAATTGAAATTGAAATGCGCATTAAAAATCTATTGTCGAAACAAGTAAGCAACAGTGAACTGGAAAATATATTTCGATTTGGTGATTTTAGCTTTTATCCCTATGAACACAGCGTTAGATACGAAGGCACCAAATTTCATTTGAATAATTACGAAACAGCAGTGCTCGAACTTCTTTGTCAAAATAAGGATACTTTCGTAAGCAAACAAAAGATAATTGAACTTGTTTGGAATACCGAACAACCGAAATTAAAAGAAGGAGCTTTAAACAACGTGCTCAGCAACTTGCGGAAGTATTTAAAACTCAGCACAAGTATCGAATTTGAATGTAGGGTTGGCTTGGGAGTGAAACTGACAACAAAATAAGTATAATTGTCCTTTATTTTACCTGGTCAAAAAAAACACCACAAAAGGCACAAAAGAAGCACAAAAGTTTTTATGAAATAGAAACTTTGCTTTTGTTTACTTGGAAATTTTGTATGATATATAACTTACGATCATGTTCATGAGCTTTTGTGCCTTTTGTGGTAAAATTATTCTTTAAGTTCACAAAAGAAAATATCTATCGATATTATTTTAGGTAATAGGGCGGATATTCATAAAATAAAAAAAACTGTCTAATAAAGACAGATTCTAGTTTTTATAGTGAAGAAATTCGGGAGCTAGTCCTGTTTTACACCGCGAAGTAAGCTTCCAGTTCCTTCAAAGTATCCTCGCCTGTTTTAATATCCTTCACTACCTTTCCTTTTTCTAGTACCACAATGCGTTTGCACACTTCGGTAATATGGTTCAAATCATGACTGGAAATAAGCATGGTCATTTTAAAGCGGGTTTGCAAATCAGTCAGGAAGCGTTTCAATCGGATCTGCGTTGTCGGATCGAGTGCTGTGAACGGTTCATCCAAAATCAACAATTTAGGATCGCCGATAAGTGCTGCTGCAATACCAATTTTCTTTTGGTTACCTTTCGAAAAGTCGCGGATCAGCTTCTTTGTTTCCAATATCTCACCATTAAAGAAGTCGCGCATCGTATTCTGAAATTCGGCAATATCGCCATTCGATTTATGATGTAGCTTTCCTACAAACTTGAAGTATTCTTCCGGAGTTAGGAAGTCAATCAAAAAACCCTCGTCAAGAAATGAGCCGGTCATCGCCTTCCAACTATCGTTACGCATCACTTTTTGTCCTTCTATAGACACTTCGCCATCCGAAGCCTCAATCAAATCGAGAATCAAGCGAAAAAAGGTTGTTTTTCCGGCTCCGTTGTTCCCCACCAAACCAAAACTCTCACCTTGTGGAATGGTCAACGCAGGCAGATTCAACACGGTTACACCGTTGTATACTTTCGTTAAGTTGTTTACTTGTATCATGGCTATAAAATTTACTTCGTGTTATTTTTGCCTGCGGCGATATTAATGGTTATTGTACGTATATATAATTGACTGTGTACTCGTTTACTGGTTAACTTGTTTACAGAACTTACCTATAACTGTTTACCGCTAACTGTCAACTGAATCTACTCTCCTTGTCTGAATCCTTCGGCCAGTTTATATTTTCTGCTATTAAACTGATTTACACACAATGATAGTATGGGTTGACGAAGCAATATACCTGTAAAACCTAAGATAGTGAGTACCCATAACGCCACGGTCATCGAGAAAAAAGTTGAAATAACAGTCACTAATATCATTGGAATGAACATGATGGGCAACACAATAAGGAAACTTTTGAAAGTTGTACCCTGATAGTTCATGGCCGATGATTTAGATAAATCAATTCGTTTAGTATTGAAGGTGCTAAAATACAGCAGTAGATACACGTTCACCCCAGCATTGAAAATAAACGCCGCCAGATGCATGTACACTATTTTCATCCCAAAATAAAAATAAGGCGTGGTAAGTACAAAGCAAAGAACGTTGAACGAGATCAATAAATAGTAGTTGGCATTTATATAGGTTTTAATTGGAACATTTTTCGTCATTAAACTATCAAAATGTGAGCTATCCCAACTTACCACCCACTGTCCGTACATAAACATCAGCAGCCCTGTCATAAACATGGCTATAAAAAACAGCATCCCATTATGCGGTGCATAAACCGGTTTATTATAAAACATCAGACCGTACAACAAGAAGCAAGCCGACAAATAAAGCATCCTCTTCGTGCGTTTATGTCTGAGAATAAGTTTTATCTCCAGCGCTATCAATTCGCCCACTACTCCAAAACGATCTAAAAATGACAGATTAGCACCGTACACTTTATCTCCCTGCATCTTTTTATTAAATCGCTCGGCGTAAAAGTTTTGAGCAAAGAACCACTTATTGAGCAAAAACGCAAGAAATGCTGCTATAAGAGGTAAAATGCAACCGTAGGGTTTGAAAACAATAAATCCAAATAATGATTTTGATACCCGAAAGAGCGAGAATACTTCAAAGTATTCCAACGCCACGATGACACCAAGAACAGCTATCACTAAAAGAAATGAAAGTAGGTTGGAACCGTATTTACGTTTCAGAAATGAGGCCATAAAGGAATTGAACCACACTACAAAAACGAAGCTCAACACAAACCGAACTGCAACCGCAACGCTGTAATACCCCACTACCGACTTAACAGCAAAGGGTACAACCACCAATAACAAAAAGTAATTGAGCGGACTGAACAATGCTTTGAGCAATAAAAAATTAATGAGAGACGACCGCTTTATAGGCAACACCTGATAAGGCGGTAAGTTGACTGTATTAAGTTGCTGCATGAAAAAGCGGATAGCTAATCCGCCAAGTAAAATGTACAACATGCCTCCATTAAACAACTCAGTAGGATTGAGCGTACTGTGCGCCTTTTCCAACAATTCGTTTAGCGAAAAGCCCAGAAATAAGAAAATAGCAGCCATGTACAACGCAAAAAGACCCATTAATAAGCTTACTGCCAGGTTTCTGTAAAAGCCTTGTGCTCTCACATTCTTTTTCCATTCTTGCGATATTAAGTGGAATATAAGCATAGTTTTTTTTCAGTTAGCAGTGACAAGTAAACAAGTACATATTCAATTATTCAAACACACAACAATAACAATTTATAACGCCGAAGGCTAATATCGCGAAGCAAATAACCATTTATCATTAATCATTTACCATTATCCTCTATTCTTTATACCAACCGGCATACATTGCATAGTTGTGAGCAATCTTTTTATTTATTTCGTTGGTTTGTTCGGGCTCCACGTTTTTTACAAATTTTGCCGGAACACCAGCCCAAAGTGTGTAAGGAGGTATAATAGTTTTGCTAAGCACCAAAGCACCGGCCGCCACAATTGCCCCCTCGCCTATTTCGGCATAATCGAGCAAAGTTGCACCCATGCCTATCAATGCATAGTTATCAATTTTTGCTCCATGAACCGTTACATTATGTCCGATAGAAACATAATCGCCAATTTCTACAGTCGATTTTTCGTACAAAGTATGAATCACCGAGCCGTCCTGTATATTTGTATGATTACCAATCCGGATAGAATTTACATCACCGCGCAACACTGTATTGAACCAGATGCTACATCCTTTACCCATTATCACATCACCTACTATTGTAGCGTTTTCAGCCAAAAAACAGTCCTCTCCAATTTGCGGAACAAAACCCCGCACCGATTTTATTAATGCCATAATCTATTCTTAAAATTCAGATGCAAAGATACAAGTATTGTAAGAATATAAAAATATTAGGGTCTAATTTTTAGAAAAATAAGTTGAATACTAGACTTCACTTTACACAAATTCAGAAAAAAAACATAAACCGTAAAAATAACGAGGTGAACATTTGGCTATATTAAGTAAAATACATATTTTTGCTGTCGTAAAATTTAATTCTCCTAATAAAAACAACTGTTATTTTAAAACTAAAACGAAACAAAAATGAAGAAAATGCTTATTTCCATTGCTATCAGCTGTCTGCTGATGACCTCCTGCGTTACCTACCATCACGGAGCAATAAGCTCCTCAGCTGTAAGCAGAACAGTAAAATATCAAGACATTGCCATCGGTGTATCACAGATAAATAAATTCTGGGGATTTGGCGGTGTTTCAAAAGATGCGTTGGTGCTGGAAGCCAGACGAGAAATGACGAAAAACAGACCGCTTGGCGCTAAAGAGCAATATTTAAATTTTACGGTTGACTTCAAGTACACTTTTTGGCCTATTGTTAGCCAAACAAAAGTGACCATGTGTGCAGACGTGATAAGCTTCTCGAACGATTCCACCGGAGAAGTGTACAGTGCTAAATACAAAGATAGGCTTTTAGGAAAGAGTCTATCTAACGAATTATTTGCCGTTGGAGATTCGGTTATCTTCAATAAAACACATGAAGGAGTGATAATTTCAATTGAGGATGTTGATATTGTAAGAGTGCTTTATAAAACAAGATCTGACAAAAACAGAACAAAACGAATCTCAATAAATAAAATTTACGCTACAAACAAATCATTTTCACGACTTAGTCCCAGAACTTGGTATACCTACACTAGTGGTCTAAATAATGAACAAAAAAATACAGCCTATATTTTAGGCCTTGGATTAAAATCATTAATAGTAAAAGACAGTTCTAATTCTATTGAAATCATTGATTATCAAAAAAATTAAACTGTAACATTTTAAATTCCGAATAAAAAAAACACCGCCTCGTCCCGATAATAAAATCGAAACGAGGCGGTATTTTGTATTCTATATTCACAGAATAGCCTTAAACTATTCTGCGAATAAAGTAATTTTCTAGTCTTGGAATTTTGCTACCAAAAACTCACGGTTCAAACGGGCAATATGCGAAATAGATACGTTTTTAGGACATTCTGCTTCACAAGCACCAGTGTTGGTACAGTTACCAAATCCTAATTCATCCATTTTTGCTACCATCGCTTTAGCACGATGAGCACCTTCAACTTTTCCTTGTGGAAGCAATGCCAACTGGCTTACTTTTGCCGCAACGAATAGCATAGCAGAACCGTTTTTACAAGCTGCAGCGCAAGCACCACAACCGATACATGAAGCAGCATCCATAGCTTCGTCGGCTATATCTTTTCCAATAGGAATGGCATTTCCATCAGGAACACCACCAGTATTTACATTTACATAACCACCAGCCTGAATAATTTTGTCGTAAGCACCACGATCTACCATCAAATCTTTGATAATAGGGAATGCAGCCGAACGCCAAGGTTCGATAGTAATAGTTTGACCATCGTTGAAGTTACGCATGTGCAACTGACAAGTAGTAATTTCGCCATCTGGTCCGTGTGGATGTCCATTGATATACATACTACACATTCCGCAAATACCTTCGCGACAATCGTGATCGAAAGCTACCGGCTCTTTACGCTCAGCAACCAATTGTTCGTTAAGTACATCCATCATTTCGAGGAATGAACTATCGGTAGAAACATTATCTATTTTGTAGGTCTCAAATTTGCCTTTGGCTTTTGAACCAGCTTGACGCCAAACTTTTAGCGTTAAATTTATACTCTTTTCCATGATTTGTAAGTTTCTGAATTACGCTTTATAATTACGTTGTTGACGGTGAATAAACTCGTAGTCGAGAGCTTCTTTCAACAGTGCCGGTTCGTTACCTTCTCCCATAAATTTCCAACAAGATGCAAACGAGAAATCTTCATCGTTACGCAATGCTTCGCCTTCTGGAGTTTGGTATTCTTCGCGGAAGTGACCACCACATGATTCTTCGCGTTGCAATGCGTCGCGTGCCATCAGTTCGCCAATTTCGATAAAGTCAGCCACTCGAAGTGCTTTTTCCAACTCTGCATTCATATTATCAGCAGCTCCAGGGATAAATACATTGCTCCAGAATTCTTTACGAACTTCTTTGATTTTTTCCAATGCATGTTCCAAACCAGCTTTGTTACGACCCATACCAACGAAATCCCACATGATAAGACCTAGTTCGCGGTGAATAGTATCAACTGATTTTTTACCCTGAATGCCCATCAATTTCTTGATTTTATCAGCAACTGCCTTTTCTGCATCTGCAAATTCCGGCAACTCAGTACTCATGCGAGGAACCTGAATCTGATCAGCCAAATAATTTTGAATAGTGTATGGCAATACGAAATATCCATCAGCCAATCCTTGCATCAATGCAGAAGCTCCTAAACGGTTTGCACCGTGATCAGAGAAGTTAGCTTCACCAATACAGAACAATCCTTTTACAGAAGTTTGTAGTTCATAATCAACCCAGATACCACCCATTGTGTAGTGAATAGCAGGATAAATCATCATCGGTGTGTTGTATGGATTATCATCAACGATTTTTTCATACATTTGGAAAAGGTTACCGTAACGGGCACGAACCACATCTTCGCCAAGTCGATTGATAGCAGCCGAGAAGTCAAGATAAACAGCTAAACCAGTGTTACCAACACCGTAACCGGCATCGCAACGTTCTTTAGCAGCACGTGAAGCCACGTCGCGTGGAACTAAGTTACCAAAAGCAGGATAACGACGCTCCAAATAATAATCGCGTTCGTCTTCTTTCAAATCAGTTGCTTTTTTCTTTCCTGCACGGATAGCTTCAGCATCTTCTTTTGATTTTGGAGTCCAGATACGACCATCGTTACGCAATGATTCAGACATCAACGTCAGTTTTGATTGAAACTCACCATGTACCGGAATACAAGTAGGGTGAATTTGAGCGTAAGCAGGGTTCGCAAAATAAGCTCCTTTTTTGTACATTTGAATTGCAGCAGAAGCATTCGAAGTCATTGCATTAGTTGATAAGAAAAATGCATTTCCATAACCTCCGGTTCCAACTACCACGGCATGAGCAAAGAAACGCTCAACTTTACCAGAAACAAGGTTGCGGGCAATGATACCGCGGGCGCGACCATCAATTACTACAACGTCCAACATTTCGTAGCGAGAATATAATTTCACAGCACCTTTACCAATTTGACGGCTTAAGGCTGAATATGCTCCAAGCAATAATTGTTGTCCTGTTTGTCCTTTAGCATAAAAAGTACGTGACACCTGAGCACCACCAAACGAACGATTGTCCAACAAACCGCCGTATTCGCGAGCAAAAGGAACACCTTGAGCTACACATTGGTCGATAATACCATTCGACACTTCGGCCAAACGATACACGTTGGCTTCACGAGCGCGGTAATCACCACCTTTAATTGTATCGTAAAAAAGACGGTAAACAGAGTCACCATCATTTTGATAATTTTTTGCAGCATTGATACCACCTTGTGCAGCAATAGAGTGCGCACGACGTGGAGAATCCTGAATACAAAAGTTTAATACGTTGAAGCCCATCTCAGCCATTGATGCTGCAGCCGAAGCACCAGCCAAACCCGTTCCAACAACAATTACATCAAGACGACGTTTGTTAGAAGGATTAACTAATTTTTGTTGTGCTTTATAATTACTCCATTTTTCTGCTAACGGTCCCGCAGGAATTTTAGCGTCTATTTTTGTTTCTACCGCAGTAGATACTTCATTTTTTGCCATATTCTTATTTACTGTTTTTTGATTTACTAATCGGTTTGCCGGTTGGCTTACCAAAAATTTACCATTAAATGCTAGATCCGCAACCTAATAGATAATACACCGGAATTGACATAAACATCAATATCACAATGGTAGAAATAACATTAGCGATTACTTTTACGCGTGGCAACCATATTTTGTTGTTCAAACCTAACGATTGTAATGCACTCCAGATACCGTGTGTTAAGTGCAACCACAAAGCTGAAAGCCAAACAATGTAAAGTACACAGTAGATCCAATTGCTAAACAAATCTTTCACATAGGCAGCACCATCGGCCGTGTGAAATTGTCCTGTTTCAATACCAGTAAGTTCAACAAATTGCATTTTGAACCAGAAGTTGTACATGTGCAAAGCAAGGAATCCAAGTACAATGGCACCCAACACCAACATGTTTTGCGAAGACCAACTAACACCTTTTTGGTTATTTTTAACTGCATAACGTTCGGTTCCACGGGCACGCATGTTCTGATAAGTCAGATACAACGCATACAAAATGTGAATCACAAAGCCAGATGCTAAAATACATGTAGCAACCAATGCATACCAGTTTGCTCCTAAAAATGCACAAATAGCATTATATCCCGCAGGCGAAATAATCACCACGAGATTCATGATACTGTGAAACAGCAAAAACAACACGAGAAACGTTCCCGTGATACTCATAACAAGCTTCCGCCCAATAGAGGAATCAATTAACCACATAGATTTTTGTTTTAGTTTGAAATTTATTTAGTAGTCCGTAATTTTAAATCTAAGATAACCAGATGATTAGAATCAACAGGCACTCTTTCAAAAAGTTTTACAAAATTAGTGATTAGATTTCGATAATGCAAACTATTACGGAAAAAATTCTTTAATTAAACGTTAATTTATAACCAAAAATAATACGCAAAATTATCAATACAAAACAACATTTAAATATCATTCTGCGTTTAAGGGATACACAAGGGGAATTACTCCACTATATCAGAGTTTTAAGTTAGACCAATCTTGAAAAAACATTTATATTTTTAGCTGAATTAAAATTAATCTGCCGCCATTTATTTTTAATCGAACGCAATAATTAACTTTAATATTTACACTTTACAAATTGGAATGATTTCAATCTTGTGATTTTATATCGTACCTTTGCACTTTAATTTAATCGAATTACAGGCCAATAATCAACCTAAACACATCTTTCTGACACATTTCAAGTCATTAGATTCAACCAGAAAACAACATGAAATTTACCTCTGAAACATACAATATTGCCGATAAACCAATGACTCCCTTCATTGACAGTGAAGAAATATGGAATTACATCCACGAAACAATTTCTACAAAAGAAAAAGTGCGAGAAATAATTGCAAAATCACTTTCAAAGAAAAGACTCAATCTGGAAGAAGTTGCCGTATTGATTAATGCCAACGATCCCCAATTAATCGAAGAAATAAAAGAAGGCGCTAAAACCTTAAAAAAAACTATTTACGGTAACAGAATTGTGCTTTTTGCACCACTTTACGTGGGAAGCAAGTGTGCCAACAACTGCACCTATTGCGGTTTTCGGGCATCAAACAAAGAGGTGGTAAGAAAAACGCTCAATGACCAGGAATTGATCAGTGAAGTAGAAGCGTTGGAAGAAAACGGACAAAAACGTCTGATTCTAGTGTATGGCGAACACGCACATTACAGTCCTGAATATATTGCACATACCGTGAAAGTGGCCTACAGCGTAAGGAAAGGAAATGGCGAAATTCGCCGGATAAATATCAATGCTGCACCCATGGAAATTGAAGGCTTCAAAAGAATAAAAGAAGCCGGCATAGGAACTTTTCAGGTTTTTCAGGAAACATATAACCGGGAAGCTTATAAAACTTATCACCTTAGCGGAAAAAAAGCCGACTTCGATTATCGGTTGACTTCGCTGGATCGTGCTCAGGAAGCAGGATTGGACGATGTCGGAATCGGCGCACTGTTTGGGCTTTACGATTGGCGCTTTGAGGTACTGGGACTTATTCGCCACACCAACCATCTAGAGGCTTGCTATAACGTTGGGCCTCACACTATTTCGTTCCCACGAATAAAAGATGCCTCGTCGCTTAACTTTGGCGATAAATACTTCGTTTCCGACGAGGATTTTACGAAGCTAATTGCCATTCTGCGACTGGCTGTTCCCTACACAGGAATGATTCTGACGGCTCGCGAACCTGAAAAACTGAGAAATGAGATTATACAATATGGGGTTTCGCAAATTGACGGTGGAACAAAACTCGAACTGGGCAGTTACTCAAAAACAGTAAAAGAAGAACAAAATTTAAACAATGAGCAGTTCAAAATAAACGACGACAGGTCGCTAAATGATATTATCGACGAATTGCTCGACCAGGAAATGATTCCTTCATTCTGCACATCATGCTATCGTCGCGGACGAACGGGTGAACATTTTATGGAATTCTCGGTGCCGGGATTTATCAAACGATTCTGTACGCCGAATGCGATATTGACTATGGCCGAATACATTGAAGATTATGCTCCCGAACAAACTGCCATAAAAGGCTGGAAAGCGATAGAAAAAAATATCGAAACACTTGAAGATGAAAAAATCAAGAAGTCGGTTCGCGAAAAAATTGAAAAAATAAAAGCTGGAGAAAGAGATCTGTACTATTAAAAAGACGCAAGAGCTAAGGAGTAAGAGGTAAGAACCAAGTTTCTATAAAATATAAAGAAGACGAGAATGAACAAAGGGAAAGATATAAAACCACATATCGGCATTTTTGGTCGACGCAACAACGGTAAAAGTTCGTTCATCAATTTATTGGTTGGACAAGACCTCGCCATCGTATCCAGCCATGCCGGAACTACTACAGACCCGGTAAACAAATCGGTAGAAATTTTTGGCATCGGACCGGCCATCATTATCGACACAGCAGGAATTGATGACAGCGGGGAACTTGGCGATAAAAGGGTAAAAAAAACAATGGAAGTGGTCAAAAAAGTGGATTGCGCCATTTTACTGCTTGCCAATAATCAATTCGGGGAATATGAATCTGATCTGATTCAAAAATTCAAGCACTTTGATATCCCGTTTCTGATTGTACACAACAAAAGTGATTTGGAGAACATCACTACTAAAACTACCGAAACGATAAAGTCATCCTGCAAAGCCGAGATTATTGAGTTCAGCACCATTGAAACAACAAATTACAATGAACTTATTGATCTTATAAAAAGAACTATTCCTCAAACGGCCTATCAAAAGCCTTCGCTCTTTGCTGATCTGGTAAAACCAAAAGACGTGGTATTGCTCATCACACCCGTGGACAGCGAAGCACCCGATGGACGAATGATTCTACCTCAGAACATGGCTATTCGGGATGTGTTGGATAACGATTGCATTACAGTAGTAATTAAAGAAACAGAAATTGAGGATTTTTTAAAACTAGGCATCAAACCGGCATTGACTGTAACCGACAGTCAGGCATTTGGAATGGTCTCGAAATTAATTCCCGAAGATATACCTTTAACCGGCTTCAGCGTTGTTTTTGCCCGGTTGAAAGGTGATTTTGAAAAATACCTGGAAGGCACATCACATATTTCGAACTTAAAAGATGGCGACAAGGTTCTGATTTTAGAATCGTGCACCCATCAGGTTAGCTGCGATGACATCGGTCGATTTAAAATTCCCAATTGGTTATTGAAATTCACCGCTAAGAAATTAGAATTTACAGTTGTTTCCGGACTTTCGGAAATAACGGAGGAGATTAGCAATTTTGCCATCATCATTCAATGCGGTGGTTGCATGGTAACAAAGAAACAATTGCAAAGCCGATTGAAACCAGCCATTGACGCCGGAGTACCTGTAACAAATTATGGATTAGCCATCGCCTATATGCATGGCATTTTTGACAGAGCTACAGCACCATTTAGAAAACCCACAGCACATAAAGGAGAATAATATTCTAGTTCTTTTAAACAACGAAATGTCGATACGCGAAATTCTAGAAAAACCTGAATTCACGAAAAGTGATATTGTGCAACTTTTGAGTGCAAGTGGCGAGGATGAGAAATTGCTTTTCAAACATGCCGCCAGCATAAAAGAAAAGTACATTGGCACTACCGTGTACCTACGTGGCCTGATTGAAATGTCGAACATATGCGCTAAAGATTGCTTGTACTGTGGCATCAGAAAGTCGAACAGTCGCGTCAACAGGTATTCACTCAACGAGAAAGAAGTATTGACTGCCATCGAATTTGCGCACAAAAACAGATACGGCTCGGTGGCGATTCAATCGGGCGAAGTAGACAGTCCGGCATTTACTGACAAAATCAACCAAATTCTCAAAGCATCAAAGAAACTGACGAACGGTGAAATTGGGATCACCCTTTCGTGTGGCGAACAATCGGAAGAAACCTACAGGACCTGGTTCGAAAGCGGAGCGCACCGCTATTTGCTGCGCATCGAATCGTCGACTGAGGAATTGTATACTAAAATCCATCCAAACAACGCCAGTCACAACTTCAACACACGACTAAATGCCTTGAAAACTCTGAAAAAAATCGGGTATCAGGTGGGAACAGGTGTAATGGTTGGATTACCTTTTCAAACCTTGGAGCATTTGGCCGACGACCTTTTGTTTATGAAAGATTTTGATGTAGATATGTGTGGCATGGGTCCTTACATCGAACACAAAGACACACCACTTTACGCTTACAAAGACGATTTACTGCCATTGAATGAAAGATTCAAACTAACACTCAGAATGATTGCCATTCTAAGAATTATGATGAAAGACATCAATATCGTGGCTACAACCGCTTTACAAACTATCGACAAAATTGGTCGTGAAAAAGCGATTCAGATTGGTGCTAACATCCTTATGCCCAACATTACTCCGGGCAAATACCGCGACAGTTACGCGCTTTACGAAAATAAACCCTGCACCGACGAAAATGCAGATGACTGTAAAAACTGTATCGATGTGAGAGTTCATTTGGTAAATCATGACGTGGGCTATGCTGCATGGGGCGATTCGCAGCATTTTAAACGCAAGCAGAAAACAAACAAAAAGTCCTGAATGCTTTTGCACTCAGGACTTTTTGTTTCACTGTGTTCAATTATTTTACTCAACCACTTCACCAATCAGCGCCGCCGACGAAGCGCTCAGCACTTTCACCTGAATGGTTTCGCCAATGCGACGGCCCAAACGTGGAAAAATAACCACTTTATTTTGTGACGTTCGTCCAAAAAGTTGCTCCTTCGAACGTTTTGAGAATCCCTCCACCAACACTTCGAATATTTTGCCTACATCACGTTGATTTCCCTGATTAGTCAATTCACGTTGCACTTCAATTATTTCGGCCAGGCGGCGCAATTTTTCTTCTTCAGAAATATTATCGGGTAAATTTTTAGCAGCGAATGTTCCCGGGCGTTCAGAGTATTTAAACATAAACGCCAAATCAAAATTTACTTCGCGCAAAAGCGATAGCGTTTCCTGATGATCCTTTTCTGTCTCGCTATGAAAACCACAGAAAACATCGGTACTTATCGATGCTTCCGGCAAAATACGACGAATGGCGGCAATGCGTTCCAGGTACCATTCACGCGTATATTTTCGGTTCATCAATTTCAATATAGAATTACTCCCCGACTGCACCGGCAGGTGAATGGATTTACACAGATTAGGGTACTGCGCTATCGTTTCGAGTGTGCGGTCACACATATCCTTAGGATGCGAAGTAGAAAAGCGGAAGCGAATCTCCGGGGCTGCTTCGGCTACAATTCGCAACAAATCAGGAAATTCTAACATTTCACCGTCTTTTTCAAAACGGTAAGAGTTCACATTTTGTCCAAGCAAAGTCACTTCTTTATAGTTTTTTGCCTGTAAATCTTTAAGTTCATTTAAAATACTTTCCACATCGCGACTACGCTCTCTGCCGCGCGTGTAAGGCACAATGCAATACGAGCAGAAATTATTACACCCACGCATGATGGAAATAAATCCCGAAATAGACTTACTTATACGTGTGGGTAAAACTTCGCTATAGGTCTCGGTAGTAGAAAGGTCAACGTTGATCGCCTTATTGCCTTGCTCCACAGTTCCGATTAAATTAGGGATATCCAGGTAAGCATCCGGTCCGACTACTATGTTTACACCATAGTCGTTAATCAACTCGTCCTTAACGCGTTCGGCCATACAACCAACCACACCCACTATCAGCTTCTTGTTTTTACGCTTAAGTGTTTCAAAATACTTTAGTCGGTTAATCACTTTTTGCTCCGCATTATCACGAATAGAGCAGGTATTTACAAAAATAGCATCTGCCTCCGTAATTTTGTCGGTGAGTTCAAAACCGTCCATTTGCATTATTGATGCTACCACTTCACTATCGGCCACATTCATTTGGCAACCGTAAGTTTCGATAAAGAGTTTCTTGTCGTTCAAAGCGGATTTAAAGTCCGTTGAAGCAACTGCTTGTTCGTCCATTTTCATTATTTTGATATTTATTTTTGCTCCACAAAGGTACATCATATAATTTTATTACGAAAGTTCGAACATCCCTAAACTTTTAACTAATACAGGAGCAATATTTATTCCCCTAAAAATGAATAAATTAATTCATGAAAAGTATTAAAAGTGTACTTTTTGGAAAAATATTTCTATTTTTTTTCTCAAAACTCTTGTGGGAATGAAATATTTTTCTGACTTTTGCAGAGTAAACAAACAGATAAATTTTTCATAGTTAAGGTTTAGGTTAAAATGTGTAATGGGTGGCTGTGAAGTTACCCATTACTTTTTGTATAAACTCCAATCAAAAAAAGTTGCATTTCAAACCAAAAAGCAATTGTCTCTTCCCCTACCTCTGACTTGTATTGTAGAATGCATCAATATTTTAGTCAACTACTACCATAACAAATTTATAACTACCATTTTTCAAAAACTCTCAAAATTACTGATTAACAGAAAAATAAAAACACAACAATAGCGTTTGTAATGAATATGTAATGAAAGAATGCTATTAAACACGTTTCAAATGAATTGGAACTAAAAAAATGATTGTATATTTGCAATCTATTAAACATAAAGAAAAACAAAGAATAGGAGTTCCGGCGTTTATTGTCGGAATTCTTTTTTGTTATAAACGTCCTAAAATACACACAACTATGGCAATAAATTATATGACCGCAGAAGGTTACAAAAAGCTTGTTGAAGAACTTAACGAACTTGAAAGAGTTCAACGTCCCGCTATTTCAAAACAAATTGGCGAAGCACGTGACAAAGGCGATTTATCTGAAAATGCAGAATACGATGCAGCAAAAGAAGCGCAAGGCATGCTCGAAATGAGAATATCGAATTTAAAAGCGATGGTTGCTTCGGCTCGAATGATCGATGAATCGAAGATCAGCACTAAAGAAGTTCAGATTCTGACTCGCGTGAAAATTAAAAACACGAAAACCGAGCAGATAATGACATATATGATAGTATCGGAAAGCGAAGCAAACTTCAAAGAAGGCAAACTTTCAGTTACCACTCCTATTGCCAAAGGTTTGCTGGGCAAAAAAGTAGGTCAAAAAGCCACTGTCTCAGTTCCAAACGGACAGTTGGAGTTCGAAGTAATGGAAATTACATTATAAAAAACACTGATTATGGCTACAATTTTTAGTAGAATTATCGCAGGAGAAATTCCATGTTATAAAATTGCTGAAGATGAAAACTTTTTTGCTTTTTTGGACATAAACCCAATGACAAAAGGGCATACGCTTGTTGTTCCAAAGATTGAAGAAGATTATATTTTCAATCTGGACGACAAAACGGTGAGTGACATGATGCTTTTTTCAAAGAAAGTGGCTAAAGCAATTGAGAAATCGGTAACGTGTCTGCGCATTGGAGTAGCAGTTATTGGTCTTGAAGTGCCTCATGCGCATATTCATCTCATTCCCATCAACAAAGAGGCGGATATGAATTTCAAAAATCCGAAATTAAAGCTTACGCCGGAAGAAATGACTGAGATAGCTGATAAAATAAAACAGAATTTATTGTAACCGGAAGGTTATTTCGCCTATAAAAATGCTCTGCAAATTGAAATTCAATTTGCAGAGCATTTTCGTTTAATCTTTCAATATTGAGCCGTGAGCCAACATTTATTTTGATTCGTAAGCACCTATATCCAGAGCTTTACCAGAGTACATAAACCCGAGCTTGGTTCCACTATCCATCCATCGACTTCCTTTCTTTAGCTTTAGAAAATTTGTATCGGGCAAACTTCCATCAGCCTGCCGGGGAGCAGTGAGCAAAGATTGATCGAGGCTCATAAAGTCGGCTTTAGTGACTTTCCCGGGCATATTGAATGAGTTGTTAGTCAGTTCACATTGAGCAGTGTCAATATTTTGAGTTTCAAAACTCCTAGCATCAAGCCCTAAATTGTTTTTCAACACATGCTTGTAGCCAGCCACATCTGTTTTATTATCGTGCAGTCGGTTCAACATGTTGTAGTTGGTTCCGTTCTCATAAGCAATATTGTTGTACCAATAACTACCGGCTATTTGGTGATTGGAATAAAACCCATTGGCTTTGTTGCGCACCGCCACACAAAACTGAACGGTATGACTTGGAATGACTTCCGGCAATTTATCTTCGGGCGTTTTTCCCCAACCACCCGCTTTAAACCCATTGCCATCGGCCAGTGACTTAAATGCGGTTGAGTATCCGTTGTAAAACGCCCAGCAGCTTTCGAAAGTGACCGATTCGTAAGCATGAATACAATCAAAGCCATCGTCGCTATTGAACCAGGCACGACAACCGCGAAAAACATTTCTGGTACTGCCGAGCGAAGGATGGCAACCGAAGCCGTCAGAATTTCCTCCTTTTCCACCTTCTGATGTGAAGTCATAGTTACGATACGTGTCACAATTCAACACCAGATTATTTGACCCTTTCGTCAGGTAAAAACCAATGGCTTGTCCGTCGTGCATCGACAGTTGTTCGTAGACATTATTGCTACCTTCGTTGTGAAAACACTCCGACTGAGTATGATTTAGAATGGTCACTTGTGTGCCCACCACTTCTAGGCCTTTGAAATGAATCCACGATCCGGATACGCTAAATACCATAACACGAAGTCCTTCGGGTTTTACATTAGACAAATCGAAAACAGGTTTTTCACCCGGATATGCCCAATAATTGATCCGTTTCCCCGGTTTTCCGTTTTTATCGAGGACATTGACCATTGCCCAAATTCCTTGTTTAAGAGCGATCTGATTCTCTAGGATCAAATACTTGCCTCCCCGAAAATAGACAGTATCACCCGCCTCAACTGCTTGCTGTGCTCGCATGACCGAAGCAAATGGATTGGTTATTGTACCTGAGTTTGATATATCATCTCCAGTTGGCGAAACGTAATAAGTTCTAGCCTGATTTTCAGAAAGAACTAAAAAACAAAAGGCGAAAATAAAAAGCAGATGAATTTTCATAATTATTCTGTTATAAAGTATTGAAGAGAACTATTTTTACTTTCTATCTAACCATTTTTTTGGAACAGGAATGACACAGATATTCATCGAACGATTATCCGCCGAAAGCATAGCCGATTGAATTTCTATCTTCGTTCCATCGGGACTAAACGTTGGGTGCGGATGATCGGCTGCTGTGGCTTTGTGACCCGTTGAGAGCAACACCATCTCGTGTGTACGTCTGTCGATTAGGTAAATGTTGCGGGCAAAATCATCACCCACCACAAAGTGCTTGTCGGCAGAACCATTGACATGCCAAAAGCCGCTCCCGCTTGGTGTTTGTCCGGCTATGGTCATTTCGCGGGTGTTAATATTAATAATTCCCAGCCCTGACGGTTTCTCGCGTGTACCCGAATTGCCCCAACCTGCATCTTGTCCGGGATTAACTCCATTTACGTCGGTTCCTTTTACAGCGGTAGTATCCGATTCGGTTTTAATTTTGCGGTGTCCCATAATGGCGATAGCTACTTCATCGGGGCTGATCACCGCTTCGTGAGTAATCCATTCGTAAGAGGCTTCGGGATAGAGCGGGCGCAAACCTGATCCATCTGAATTCACTATCCAGGTACGTTGAGGAGATTTTCCTCCGGTTTCCCAACAGAAAATAATTTGTTCTGCTACCCAGGGATTAGTTTGAATGTGCCCCACCTGAAACGGAACTGAAACGACATATTTCAATTCGCCGGTTTTCACGTTCATACCTGCTATTCCGGCAGGTCCTGCTCCCATTTTCCGTGGACCAAAACTAGGTTCTATTTTCACATCCGCAGTCAAATGTTTTTGCGCTTCGGCTTTTCCAACCCGAAACCAAACCCATTCCTCGTCACCGTCCAATGCCATATCGCCACCAGCCTCAAGTTCGGGTGGAGTAATGCCACAAACGCGTTGGTATGCGGTTGCCGGTTTCAAGGTTCTGGCTTTACTGTCGGCAAATAGTTTAGCCAGATCTACTTCAATAATTGAAAGAGAACTATTTATCGAATCAGTTCCCAGTTTCCGCATAAAATACAGCTTCATGGATTTGCGAGCCACATTGAGCATTCCGCTGTAACCGCCTTCGCTCACCTGAACCATATCTCCGGTTTTTTCATTCACAGCCATAGCTTCGCCTTTTACCCTACCCGAACGAAAGATCAGCCATTTACCATCCGAAGTCCATTGATTGTGGGTTTGGTAAATCTTCGAATCGCCGGCGGGTGTACTCGTCAGGAAGATAAGTTTATTTCCGGTTACCGGATCTTTTATTTCTTTTCGTTCGGAGGGGAAACGTTTACCTATTTGCGCTTGCAGACTTGAGCCAATGAAAAATAAAGCAAAAGTTATCAAAAAACAAATTGAGAATATCCTTTTCATTTTATTCGTTTATTTAAAATATCCAGCTAAGGCTAGTTTTTGCTTTTTTATTTCCTTCACAAATAACCCTGCAACTTGCAACGCTCCATAACGATTCAAATGAGTAGAATCCTGCACGCCATCCTTTCTGTTGGAATATTCTCCCGGTTTACAGAAGAGGTACAACGATTTTGATTTTTCAGAACCCAGACTGGTAACAAGCGTTCTTGTCTTTGCTTCCATGTCGACATAGTGTGTTCCGGTTTCATGTGCTATCTCGCGGGCGGCAGTAATATATGTTCCGTGCGTATCTTTCAAACTGCCCTTTCCATCAAAATGGCGGCGAACTATGGAAGAGCAAATGATGGGATTCGCTCCTTTGGCACGAGCCTCATCAATGTATTTTTTCAATAATTGCTTGTAGGTGGTGGAAGGATTGGTATGTAATTTTTCGGCCGGCTTTTCGTCGTTGTGCCCAAACTGAATAATCACATAATCGCCCGGCTGAATGCTGTCGTAAATAGCCGTCCAGCATCCTTCGTCCAAGAAACTTTTGGAACTACGGCCGTTTAGAGCATGATTATGAACTGTCACGTTCGTTTTCACAAACTCGTTCATCACCATTCCCCAACCAGTTTCGGGGGCTTTATCGGGCTGTTTGTTGGCCATGGTTGAATCACCAATCATCCATATATTCACTCTATCCGAGCTTTTGAATGACAGAATCATCAACGTAGCCAAACTTAAAACTACAAGTGTTTTTAAATTTCTCATTACTTTTTTAAAATCAGAGGAGTACCATTTACAATTACATTCTCAACTTTTACTCCCGGATATTTGCATTTCAACGCAGGTTCTTTGGCAGTAACTTTAATATTCCTAAACAGAATATTTGAAACTTTATCCAACGGATTTCCTGCAATTTCGCCAAAGGTATTACATTGTACTTTGATATTTGAAATAGAAATATTCCGAACAATACCATAAGGTTTCTCTTTACTACCTTCCATAGTAAAGAATTGAGTCCAGGGCTTCACGTCGATAACAGTACCGCATTTCCCTGTAATATTCTCAACAGTAATATTTTCAAAAATTTGGTATGTATCCGGTCTCATCTTAAGTCTCAATATGGGAGTATTGCTATCAATAGTACAGTTTCGAACCGTGATATTGCGCGCATGAATGCTCTCGCTTCCAAGCGTCAACAAACCATGCGATTCGCCAAAAGCACAATCTTCCACCAATATATCCTCTACAATTCCATTTTCGGAACGTTTCTGAGCATCAGGGCCTTTACCTCCCTTGATACAAACGCCATCATCATTCACCGAAATAAAGCATTTGCGGATAGTCACCCGTTTACAAACATCGATATCAACACCATCGGTGCTAGGTGCCTTCACTGGTCTGAATGGGGACCGAATATCACAATTCTCGATTAGCACATCGTTACATTGGTACAAATGAGTTGTCCAGAATCCTGAATTGTACAATTTTACACCCGAAATAGTCACATTATTACATCCCCAGATAAAAAGTAAACGTGGTCGATGAACTTCGAGATTCGTAGCTGATTTACCAATTAGCTTCATCGAATCGCGACACGCCCAAAAAGCCTTCCAATACTTCAATCCATTACCGTCTATTTTACCCTGACCAGATATAGCAAAACTATCCACATGATAAGCATTCACCAATGCTGCATAATAATAAATGCTTTTACCCTCCATGCGTGAAGGAATCAGTGGATAATCGGCAATATTGTCAGAACCTTTGAGAACAGCACCTTCGGTTAAACGAAGCTTGGTATTCGGTTTAAAGAAGAGTGCTCCGGAAAGGAAAACGCCTTTGGGAATCACTATCGTTCCACCTCCTTCGGACGAAGCTCTATCAATAATTGACTGAATAACAAGAGTATTAATCTTTGTACTATCAGTACCCACGCCATGATCAGTAATCACATAGTCAGCCGATTGAGCTGATAAAAAAACCACTAACACACACAATCCTAAAAATATTCTTTTCATACACCTTGGTTTTTATATTATCATTTTCGGTTTCAAAAATGACTTTAACTTTTAAATTTATCTTTTCTTCTTTTCGTTCTGAATTTAATTGCCATCCGGTTTAATTAAATTTACCGACGGACTTTCGTACCAGTGAAAATCGGTTAGTGCATCAGGGTGGGCAGGATTGAAAATAGTAACCGGATCAATTAAGAACCGGGTCAGATCCAGTTTACTCTGAATAATCGCAGAAACGATACAGCGCGATAACTCGTAAGCACCGTATGGATTAAAATGGGTATCGTCGGCCAAGGCTTTGTCCTGCCCCGGATAGGTATTGGCAGGATAATGCACAAAGGCTTTCTTAGAATTCTCAGGTCCCATAGCCTCGTAAAAAACCTTACTCATAGCATTCAGATCAATTAGCGGCACCTTTTCTTCGGCAGCAGTTTGACGCATGGCATCAGGGTAATTTTCGAGAGTGTTGATAATTTTTCCGTTCTCGTCAAAATGACGACGATTCATTGACGTTACCAAAACAGGTTTACCTCCTTTTTTCCGGGCTTCGGCAATATACGATTTCAGTTCATCTTTATAGGTTGTGAAAGCATCCAGATGATTTCCACCCGGTTTTTGATCGTTGTGTGTAAATTCAATAAACAAATAATCACCGGCTTTCATTTGGCTCAACAGTTTCTGCAATCGTTTCTCGCGTTTGAAAGCCAACAGTGTTTCACCCGATTCGGCATAATTGGCAACTACCACATTCGGTTTCAAAAAGCGGGGAAACATTTGTCCCCACGAAGCCCAAGGCTCATATTCCTGATCGGTAACGGTAGAGTTTCCTGCCAAAAAGATGGTTGGTAATTCGTCTGCATTCTTTATCTCAATGGCCGAAACGCAAGGATGCTCGCCATTAAACTCAAGCGTAAGTTTATTGTCGAAATTAATGTATTTCAACTCACGCTCTTTCAATTTTATTTGCTCCGTATCATTGATTCGGGGTGTACGAATATCAACAATGATGGTCTTTTTCACGCTTTCGCCTTTTACCGTTTGGATATTTTCGAGCATCAGTCGGCGCGACTCGGCTTTCAAAGTAGTAGAAGTTGCTTCGGGTGATCCTCCCAGTGTTAGCTCAATTTGATAATGTCCTTCGGGAAGCTGTACTTCAAAATAAAAAGGTTTGTTGCTACTTACAAAATGAGATTTCTCAGTGCTAATCTCATTTGCCTCCATTTTGCCCGAAGGGATCAATCCATATCCCTTTTCTGCAGAATATAGCGTTGAGGGTTCAACCTTTGTCCAGCCTTTTTGAGCTTTTCCAGCCCTAAAATCGAAACGAAAGAGAGATTTTTTTTCTTTTGCCTGACCAGTTGTCAAGGACAAAACGACGGTTATGGTGATGAATATGAATTGTTTCATTAGTCTACTTTTATTGTGTTTTATTTTATATCAATGGTCACTTTTCCGGCTTCCAACTCAGGAGAAGTGGCTGTTACGATAATTGATCCTGACGCTGATTTGGCACGGATAATTGCTATACATTGACCATTGTAGGTTCGTCGCTCCAATCCCCGATACGAATCATGACTGGTCACATCACCATTATCAACAGCAATCACACTGCCCGATTCAGAAACGCCAAACGTAATGAGCTTGTCCGTGTTCGGGCAAATAATACCATTGGCATCTACCACTGTGGCTGTAACATAGGACACATCATCCCAGGTTTTTGTAATGCCGGGTTTGTCAACGGTTAGCAAAACTTTAGCCGGAGCACCGGCAGTTTTCAACTCATCCGTAGCTACTATCTTTCCGGCAGTTTTTGCTACCGCTTTGAGTATTCCTTTTTCGAAAGTAACGTTCCAGGAGCGAGGTGCATCATCAGCCGATTTTGTTTTTACACCCAACGATTTATCGTTTAAAAACAATTCCACTTCATCACAATTACTGTACACTTCAACGGCGGCTTCATCGTAAGTTCCAAAATCGACCGGAGTCCAGTTAGCAACCCATTTGCCAACACCTGCATTATCCGACTTGCGTACAATATGAACTACCGGCTTATCTGACCACCAGCTCTGACGTTGAAAACTAAGTTGCGTCCAACTTCCGGTACGATCGAACAAGCCATTATTCCTTGAAATAGCGGGCCATAGAGCTTCACCAAGATAGTCGAATCCAACCCACAAAAACTGTCCTGACATATAAGGCTTGTCGCGTAACAGCAACCATTCCGAGAGACCATGACCATTTTCTGTACCGATAACAATGCGTCCCGGCTTAGCCTCATGAGCATCAACCAATTCCTTTTCGCGGTAATTTTGCCCCACTATATCCATTTTGTCGGCAAAACCATTTGTATATACTTGCGACGATCCCGGACGAAACAGAGCCATGGTTACCGGGCGTCCCGGGTCAAGTTGATGTACCAAATCCTGTTGATCTTTGTATTTCTTGAAACCTGCAGAATCGTTCAGATTATCGCGTATCTCGTTTCCAATACTATAAATAATGACAGAAGGATGATTTCTGTCGCGTAACACCATGTCGCGGGTATCTCTTTCCCACCATTTGTCGAAATAGAGGTTATAACCGTTCTCGCTACCTGGTTTCACCGCATTCCATGTATCTAAGGTTTCATCCATAATCAGAAAGCCCATGCGATCACACAAGTCCAGAAATTCCGGGGCGACAGGATTATGCGCCGTACGAATTGCATTTACACCTGTAGATTTTAGTAACTCAAGGCGGCGTTCCCAGGCTCTCAACGGAACAGCTGCACCCAATGCACCTGCATCGTGATGAAGACAAGCACCTTTTATTTTTATATTTTTACCGTTCAACCAATAGCCTGTAGCAGCTTCAAATTTAGTGTCGCGAATACCAAAAGTGTTGGTTTGCTCGTCAATAACTGCCTTGGTAGATTGTACTTTGGTAACCGCCCGGTATAAATTGGGGTGATTAATATCCCACAGTTGTGGGGCAGCAAGTTCTAACGACTGTTTGATGATTACTGTAGTTCTGGCAGCAAGGATTTGTTTTGATTCGGTGGATTTCACCACATTGCCAGCAGGATCAAAAACAGTAGTTTCGAGCACTATTGAATTTGCCGAGGCAGATGCATTATTTATTTTGGTTTGTACGTTAATAGTTACTTTTTTATCAGTCACTTGTGCTGTTGAAATGTAAACACCCCACTGATCGATGTGCACAGGATTTGTCACCACCAATCGTACGTGTCGATAAATACCGGCTCCTGCATAATAGCGCGACGCAGGCTGAATTGAATTATCTATCTTAACAGTCAGCACATTCACAACCCCTTTTCCAAATTTCAAATGACCGCTCAGGTCGTAGCTAAAGCTGGTATAGCCATAGGGACGTTTACCCAAATGAAATCCGTTGATCCACACATCGCTATTAGCCATCACACCGTCAAATTCAACGAAGAATTTTTGTTTGGCGTCACTTGCATCAACTGTAAAACTCTTGCGATACCACCCAATTCCCGCCGGTAGATATCCACCTCCGCGACCGGTAGGGTTGGTTTTATCATAAGCACCTTCAATGCTCCAATCGTGAGGAACATCCAGTTTTCTCCATTTCGAATCATCGAATGTAGCGTTTTCTGCAGCTTTGGTATCACCCAGAGAAAAACGCCAATCGTTATCAAAATTCAGAATACGTCGTGAACTTTCGGTCGGTTTCTGAGCATAAAGTGTCATTGCGATCAATGAAAAAAGAGCACAAAGCGATAGTTTTAAGCCGGATTTAAAAGTAAACATGTTTCGTTCTTTTTATTTATGTGACTCACTATTTTTCTTAACAAGCACTATGTTGGGTTGTGCCGGTTTCTTCATCCCTGTGCCCATAAAAAAACTGGTATGAGGAGGTTGGTTATAACCTACATTCTGAGTGGCAATAGCCAAGCGGTATTGTGGATCGTGCATCAACGTAACAATGCGATGAGCAGTTGGAATAGTAGTTGTATAAATTCGTAGATTTTTATTGTCCGTTGTACGCAAAATAAGTTCTTCCCGCCAATCGCCAAATATATCGGCACTTAAAGCCGGAGTAGATTTTGTCCAGTTATTCGAGGCACAGCCTTCGGCAGTAAAAATTCTGCCCACTTTATATTTATCAATATAATTTTTATCCAGCAATTCGCGACTAAAATCACCATCCCACCAAATAAGGAAATTGGTTGATGTTGGCGCATCACCTATCCGGTTGCCTTTCATATCCAACAATCCTCCCGAACCCGAGAACCACATCTCAGCTCCAGGATTTTCAGGATAAATATCTTCGGCTACCCCGCGTCCTACATCCTTGTCCATTGAACCCTTGTAAAGCACTTCGCCTGTTTTGGCATCATAAACAGTAGCACCGGGGCCTTTCGTTCCGTCTTCTATCTCATGAACGCCAAATACCTGAAGTCCTTCTCGATTTGGCACCAAGTGACCCACATGAATAGCATCACCGTGCCGAAAACCTGTAGAGAACAAACCTTTGCCGTTATCGTCAACCACCATGGAGCCATAGATAATTTCATCTTTCCCATCCCCATCTACATCTGCCACACTTAGGTTATGATTTCCCTGTCCGGAGAAAGGGTTCTCACCATCTTTACTATCGAAAACCCAGCGTAAAGTAAGTTTCCCGTTTCGCCAGTCCCAGGCAGCCAGCACAGTTCTACCATAGTAACCTCTGCACATCACCACACTTGGGTGAACGCCATCGAGATAGGCCACACAAGCTAGAAAACGTTCGCTACGGTTTCCCGTGTTATCACTTCCTCCATTGCCACCATGGCCATTCCAACCATTTAAAGGATAGCGGTTCGGAATATAATCCGTTGTGGCAAGAGCCTCACCGGTTCGCCCGCTGAAAATTGTAAAGTATTCCGGTCCGTCCAGTATTTTCCCGTAGAAAGTTCCACTATATTTATCCAGATTGCGATAATCTTTTGTAGAATCACCTATCACTTTCCCCATTCCATCAATGGTTCCATCTGCCGTTTTACATGCAAATTCTGCAATCCCATCGCCGTCGAGGTCGTAGACCATAAACTGTGTATAATGAGCACCTTCACGAATATTCTTTCCCAGGCTTATCTGCCACAGAAATGTTCCATCTAACTTGTATGCTTGAAAAATAGGTATGCCCGATACGCCGGATGAAGGAGAATCTATTCCACGAGCTGTTTGGTGAAGAATAATCTCGTATTCACCATCACCATCCAAATCACCTACTGAAACATCGTTGGGGCTATATCCTTCGGGGGTTTTAAGCGGAATGTTGATGTATTGCTGAATCGGAGCATTTGCTTTTATAGTAAAAGGTTTACTTGCCTCCTGCTCCACTCCACCGAGCACCGCTTTTACGAAATAGGAATTATCGATGGTAAAATCCTGCTTTCCAACCTGACTATTAGTACTTTCTTTTATAGGCGTTTGATTTAATTTTACCGGTTTTTCACTTCCACTCCGTCGATAGAGATTAAATGCAATAGCATCGGGTTCGGTACCCAATAACCGCCAGCCCACATAAACCGAGTCGCCGGGACAACGAACGGCAATAACACCTCTGTCGAGGTTCTCCATTTGACGTTGTGCCATCAATCCGGGAGCGCCAATGAGTAAAAGAAACGTTATAACTGTAGTTGTAGAAAAAACTCTCATTTGTAGATACGTATTAGACTTAGGGTTAGAAAATTCGTTGCTACTCCATATAGAATAGTTCGGGCAATGCAATAGATACAGGCGAGTTATTCGGATTTGTTTCCATAATATCTGCCATATATGCCCACCATTTTTGTACAATTTCGGTCGAACCTAGATCTTGAGAACCACCTTCACCACTGTTTTTCTGTACTGCAAAAAGAATATTGGTTTCTTTATCCCAAAAAATGGAATAATCGTACACGCCAGCGTCTTTCAACAATTTTGATAATTCCGGCCAAATTTCATTGTGGCGTTTTTCGTATTCGGCCTCAAAGCCAGGTTTTAGATACATTTTAAAAGCTGATCTTGTCATTTTGTTTTGTATTTAGTTATTGGAATTCCGGTCTCCCTGTATTCATTTAACCGAGAAAATTGGTGCAATAGTATCTTGTTTTGTATTGTAAAATTGCACTGCACTGTCGTTCATTTTGGGAAATTTTGTCTTCATCAAAGCGTACATTTCACCACCGGCAAGCAACACTGGACCGTATCCATGTGCTGCAAATCGGTGAACCGGACGGTAATAATAATAAGCCGGATCAAATCCCATTCCTGTACCAACACACGTTCCATCAACTTCACCGGCCTCGGTAACCTGCGTAGTAACGGCATTCCAACCCAGTGTAGCCACCGGGCCATATGCCAATGCATCTATCCATCCTTTGTTGACTGCATGAGCAATACAATACGTATAAATAGCAGTTGCAGAGGTTTCCAAATATGAATCATTGCGATCGAGCAACTGATGCCAAAAACCTTCGCCCGACTGTAAAGCTGCTAAACCGCGCACATGTTCTTTAAATAAATAAAGTACCTTATCACGTCCTGGATAATTGGCGGGCAAGGCATCGAGTACTTCGGTCATCGTCAGAATTGCCCAACCATTAGCACGTCCCCAATGAAAAGCCGGATGATCGCTCATTCCTTCTACCCAACCGTGGCGGAACAATTTCTTCTCCGGAACCCACATGCGTTGTTTGAAAAGCATGACTTGTTTAATGGCCTCATCGTAGTATTTCTTGTCGCCGGTAAGTTTTCCCATATTGGCAATGGAAGGAATAGCCATAAACATATCATCAAGCCAAACGGTGTTGTGTTGAGGGCGGTTGCGCGCAAAAATACCATTAGCCAAACGATATTCTTTGTTCATAATATAGTCCATATAATTGTCGACAAGCGGGCGGTCGTTGCATTTCACCCCTGCAATTTGGGCTTTAATCATAGCCGAACACATCGCTCCGGCATCGTCAAGCGCTTCGGGATGAAGAATCTGACGCATTTGAGGTTCGACGATTCCTTCTTTTCTTAGTTTTTCGAAATAAGGAGCTACTTCAGCCAGAAAATTAAACCGGTCGGAAACATATTTCGTATAACGGGCATCTCCTGTTTTTTCGGCTACCAGAAGCATGCTGGCATAAGTTACACCCCACTCGTAACTGGCCAAACGGAAAGTCCCACGTTCCAAAACAGAGTTTTTATCTATCTGTTTGAAATCGGTAATAACTTCTTTGCTGTCTTTATTGATAACTTTTGTAGGAGTTGCAGTTTCTAAAAATGCCAAAACGCGGTCGGTTACTGCTTTTACCTGTTCGGGTGTCGACTCTCCATAAGGCGTTTTATAGGCTGGTTTCATTAGATGAAGCGGAGTATTGAAGTCATTCGTCTTTTCTTTAGTTGTAGCATCCTGAGCCTCTACAGAAAAGCTGAGCAAACTAAATAAAGAAATTGCAAATAAGGAAGCAATCTTGTTCATAATAGCTAAATTGTTAGATTCTAAATCGTTATACCATTTATTTTATTATGGGTTCATCGCTATTGATGAGCACAAACTTTTTGGGTGCATCGGGTTGAGTGATGCGTACATTCCGGAATATAGAGCCTTTCACATCGTCCAACTGTACCGATGGACGAAAATCGGGCTGCATAAAGCTTATGTCTACATCGCTTATCTCAATATTTTTAGCGTGGCGAATATAAAATGAAGAAGACGGAATTAGACCGAACATCCAGGGTTCCGGATACAGTTTATCACTTTCGGGTGGAGTGAGTTTAGCTTGCTCACTTGTGCCGCCACCTTTATACACAATCCGGATATTACTCAGTTTCACATCTTCAATGTAATGGTTAGGTAAACCTGAAATGAGGCAACCGTAACGAGAATTTGCATTATAAACGTTCACATTGTCGATAGTGATGCGTTTCATTTCGCCTACCGCTGTGTTTTCCGGACTACGCATGCGTGCTCCTAACCGAAGAAAGATTGGCGAGTTGACAATATCACGCATGGTAATATTCGAAATCACAATATCCTGAAGAATACCACCATCCACTGTTTCGAGAGCCAATCCACGACAACGTTCGAAAACGCAATTGGTAATAGCAATATTTTTAAACCCACCACTCGACTCTGTTCCGCATTTAATACGTCCGGTAACAAAACCCTGATCGGGAGCTTGGGGTTCATCACGCTGGTAGGTGGCATTCATCACCGAACCACGATCGTAACCACTTACAAAACAGTTGGTAATCGTCACATTTTCTGTATCGCGAAAAAATCCAAGTCCATAACTGGCTTTCAGAACGATAGCATCATCCCATGGCGAGTTGACAGTACAATTGGAAATGCGTACATTCCTACAACAATCAATGTCCAGTCCATCGCGATTGGTATCAATCAGTAGGTTATCGACTGTCAGATTGTCGACTCCGGTTGCCAAGAGGGCAAAGTGACCACAGTTCTGCATCTTTACATCGCGCATAATCACGTTTCGGCACAACTTCAAACTAACGGCTTTGTTACCAACTCCGGGTAAATGACTTTCGTTACGGGTCAGCCCGGCTCCATCAATTAAACCCTGACCACAAATGGTCACATTTTCGAGATTTTCACCCCAGATTAAACTATTTTGCCAATGACTATGCCCAAAATCCTGAAACTTTGTAAATTCACTGGGTTCGGCTGCATCATAACCAATTCCATTTTCGGGGAACGCAGCCAAAAGTATTGCCCCGGCTTCCAACTGAAGACAGATATTACTTTTCAAGCGAACAGAATAACTGGCATACGTTCCGGCAGGGAAAATAATAGTTCCTCCCCCCACTTTTGCAGCCGCTTCAATGGCTTTGTTTATCGACGGAGAATCGATTGTTTTTCCATCCCCTTTTGCTCCGAAGTCTCTAACATTATAAAATGTGGACGCCTGTAATTGAACGGACAGCAACACAAAGAATATTCCTACGTATTTTTTCATATCTATTTTCTTGTGCTACTCGGCACTCAATTATTTTTTCAATTATTTGATTTTCAGTTCGACAAGTCGAACTAAAAATCAAATGTCAGATAATTTATTTCCGCTATCCCCCAGTTACGCTTCGCTCACTGGGGGTTATTGACATTTAGCCACTCCGTGGCAAAGAACTTATTCTATTACAAATCTAAAAAAAAACGAACAGCTTTTTGATAAAATAGAGAGAGACTCAATAACTATATTTCTTACCAAAATAGCTATTTCAAGGTTACATCCCACACTTTCGTCAATTTAGATGTTCCGCCAACTCCAGCAATGGTCAGCGTAACTATGTAATTGCCTGCTTCTTTATACACATGCTGCGGGTGTTGTTCTGTAGAAGTTGTTCCATCACCAAAACTCCAGCTCCAATTACTTATTTCACCTACCGACTCATCCTGAAAAGCAACCAGTCGGCGGCTCATATCCAAAACGGTGAAGCTCCATTTGGCAGCCAACTGCTTACTAACCGCCGCTTCGAACGGCATTAAACGAAAGCTGCGTAAAAAATCAGCCTGCCCATACATTTTATGTTCCGACGATAAGTTCCAAAATCCGTTCTTATCCGGCGAATTCACATCATCGAAATCAATAACCGCCCAACACAGTCCAATCTTTTTGTTCTCGCTAAGTACCGATGGAATAGAACGGGAAGGCTCCGTACCAGCATAATCGAAAGGCGTAATAAAAAATTCCAGAATCAATTTCCCTTTTTCACCTTCTTTGAAAGAGTAGTTGTAAGCGGCATTGGCATAAGGCAATTGTTTGATCCAGGATTGACAACCCCACACCATAGCCCAGTCTTTATCGCCCGGAGGAGTGAAAATATGGTAGTTTTGAGCATGAACGCCATGAACGGCAAAGAAAGCATCCCACTTATTTACATCCTTGAATGGATAGAAACGGTCGATAAACGAACCGCCCGAACGATCACCATCCACCACCAATTCGAAAATATCAGCTTCGAGTCCAGGGCGCGTAAACTGCCAGTAATTATCTTCGGCTTCGTACAAAAAGTACAAACGGTTCTCGCCTTTTACCCAACCTACTTTTACTTTTACGTTGGGTGTTGTTGCATCCGTTTTTGGGTGCATCCCTGTGTCGTCCCACATATCTTTTGTACCTACCACATAGCTTTCGGGCACCATTGCCCAATCGGAAATGTCGCCATCTATACGTGGAATTTGATTGGCCGGAAATTGAAACACTTTGAATTCTGCCTCGGGATGGGGTGCTTGTGCCGAAACCTTTCCTAACTGGAAAAGCAACAGTATCAAAGTCAAACCTTTGTAAGCAGATGATTTCATTGTGTGTAATTAGATTATTTGTCGAACTTTTATTTTGCAATAGCCTTACTGAAAACGGCCGGCAGTAACGAATAATCGAAATCCGCTTCTTTATTCTGACGATAAGCGCAGATATAGTATTTCTTTCCTGCAATTAACCGAAACTTTCCAACTAAAGCCGGAGCATCCGTTTTCTTGCCACTGTTGAAAAACTGCAATGGCGTGGTTTGTTGGTGTGCATCGCCCAACCGACTTTCTGTCTCCACGGGAAAAACATAGTTATATATTTTCAACTTCATGCTTTCGCCATAGAAAAGGCTCAAATCATTGCGTTCCATCACAAAAACATTGTCTTTGCACCATTCCGGTTTCAAAAAAGCATCCGCAGCATCTGTCATTTTGCCTGAAGCAGCTCCCGCAGCCCAGAATAGTTCAAGTCCTTCGGTGGTATTTACGGCTTCAATTTCCAAAATAATACCATCGGTAACCGTCAATGCCACCGCTTTTACGCTAAGGTAGCCTTTGCCTAAAAGCGTGTCTTTTAGCTGGTACTCCAAAACTCCTTTTTTATTGATGAAAGTAGTTGATTTTAATTGCTCTGCCCACCGACTTTCGAGGTTTTTTAGCACTCCAAGTCGAAGTGTTCCTGCTAATTCGGGAACAAGCAATGAAAACTGAAGCGTTTGTCGGGCTACAATCTGTGGAGTTTCATTCTTTGTTTTCAAACTCACAAAAACATTTCCGTCCACCTTCGGAGCCGCAGCCGTAGCAGCAGTCACGAGGAGACAAGTTATTGCAAGTACTAAATATTTCTTCATTTTTTATGTATCTATATCCTATTGAGTGAAGGACGGTAATTATTTGGATGCATTTTTTTGTAAAAATAGAGAAACATATTCAGAAATTAAGCTACAATCGTAAAAGCAGTAAAGCATACTTTCACAATTGTAGCCATCACAATCTAACTAGTAATCCTTTAATATAAACCTTTCCTATCCTTGCTCTTTCTAAAACTTCTTTTTCAATGCTTTTTTAAGATCACAATTCTTCAAATCCCGTATTCCTTCAGCTATTGTTCTTGCGTTCAGCACTGCACCGGCTTTGGAAGTATGGGTATGATCGCCCCAATATAATCCCTGTATAGAATCTTTACCCATTTTATCCAACTTGTCGGCAATAAGTTTATTGGCATCCATATACACGACTTTTTCCATAGCTGCAGCTTCTTTTGTCCATTTTCCCAACCCTTGATTGTTTCGAATAACAGCTACACTATCTTTGGTTGTAAACATATTACGTGGAATGTGTGAAAGCAAAATCGGAGTTGCCTTTTTGGCTTTCACATCTCTTGCATACTTACGCATATACCAACCAAATGAATTTACAACAGCCGGTTTTCCTGTAGCTTCCATTATCACAGTAGTGTCTTTGTCGCCATTTCCGGGAAGTGAAGCACGTGCACGGCCTGTATTGTACGGACCTGCATCGTTATGTCCAAACTGAATCAATACATAATCGCCCGGTTGAACAGCAGCGAGTACTTTATCCCACAATCCTTCTGAAATAAATGTACGGCTACTACGACCACCCAATGCATGATTCTCTACCGACACTTTTGTGCTATCAAAGTAATCACCGAAAAAGTGTCCCCAGCCCCATTGTTTATTGCTTCCGTCATCTTTGCCATTTTTCATAGTCGAGTCACCAATAGTAAACACCACCGGACGACCTTTTTTGCGCGACTTGCCGGCATTACTCGGAAGTGCTTTTCGTGGATCAGCACCCGATTTAATTCCTAACAAATCCTCACCCGTAATTTTAGTCTGGGTAGCTTGCCCCTGAGGTGCAGTTGTTACATTTTGTGCCGAAACTGTCATAGAAAACACAACTGCAAAAGCAGCAACAATAGTCAATCTGTATTTATTCATTTGATTAAAAGATTGTGATTATACATCCTGATAAAAATGGCTTATTCAAAGTTGTTTTTATCAGTCCGAAAATCTTATTTTGATTATTTATTTATTTCTCCGGTAACTTATCCATTCGTTCAATTATACTACTGCAAAAATCGTGAAATTAAGTCAGGTTCAAAATAGAGAAACGTACGTTTATATTGATAAGAATACACCGAGGCATTAAACCGCCATTAAACCTCACACATACTACAATCCCTATTCGGTTAAAAACGTGCGAAAACAGCATGTACACGAGGCTGGCTGAATCTTTTATACAGCATTGCAAAATCATTTCACAAAGATATTGACTGCAAAGTTATTACTAGTGTAAAATTTGATATTACAACCTTACATTTTGATATGATAACATGACCATTTCAGCACTAATTTTTCATGATTTATGTTACTAAATAATCAGCAACCCCTTATTCGAACTATAACTAACCGTTGATTCATAGACGAATCATAAAACAATATCCGATTTAGCTGGGAAAATTAAGAAGAATATGTACTTTTGCCGTAAGAAAACAAATGTATCTCTATCTAGAGGTTGCATTAATTTTTATTGGTCAAAATTATGATTAAAAAGTTATCACCAAGTAGTCTATCCGATGCATTTTCAATCATTGAAAGTGCGATTGCCAAAATGAATGCCGAGAATATATTTCAATGGGACGAAATATATCCCGACAAAGGAATAATTGAAAAAGACATTGCTGACGGACATGCATTCGGGTTCTTCCATTTATATGAACTAAAAGGATACATTGCTCTGAATGAAGAATATTCTCCCGAATACAATTCATTGGAATGGAAGGATAAAAATGGAACATCACTAATCGTCCACCGCCTATCTATAAACGCTAATTATCAGGGACAAGGAATAGCAAAGGAGTTGATGCTTTTCGCGGAAAAATATGCGAAAGACAACGGTTATTCTTCCATTAAACTGGATGCTTTCCTGCCCAACCAAGCCGCTTTAAGCCTATATGAAAAATTAGGATATACAAAGGTTGGGATGGTAACGTTCAGAAAAGGAGAATTTAATTGCTACGAGAAAATTCATTAGTTCAACCTCCCCGTAGGTAACCCTAAAGGCATTCACGGACACTTCCGTCACGCCCGCCTTACTGCCAAAGGAACTATTCTTGTGGCACACATGGACATGGGTAAAGTATGTGAGTACGATGCTAATGGTAAAACACTTCTTACAATAGATGCTCCGGGAGTGTGGGCTGTAGAAGCACTTAGGAACGGCAACATGCTCATTACCACTAAAACGAAAGTGATAGAACTGAATGCTAAAGCAGAACCTGTATGGGAATATGCATTGCAAAACATCCCCTACTATCTTATGAACTCACCTCAGGTAGCCATTCGGTTGGCCAATGGCAATACCATTATCAACAACTGGTTTCATCAATGGAGTGGCGACGGTAAAGTAGACAATAACAATCAACCGCTACAAGCTATTGAAGTAACTGCCGATAAAAAGATTGTTTGGGCATTACGTTCGTGGAACGAACCGGCAGACTTAGAACCTTCCACCATTATCATTCCACTTAACGAAGCACGTACTACCGAGAAAGTGTTTTTTGGAGATATTCATTAAGTAGGGTATTATTCTTTAATGAATATCCGCATTGTTACCTAAAAAAATATCGATAGTTATTATCTTTTGTGGACTTCAAAAACAATTTACCACAAAAGTCACAAAAGGGACACAAAAGCAGGTAATGAAATTTTAAGCTATATATCGTCTGCCTTTTCGAGGAAACAAAAGCTAAGTTTTTATTTCATAAAAACTTTTGTGTGACTTTTGTGCCTTTTGTGGTGTTTTCTTTTGACCAGGTAAAATAAAGGATAATCGTATATTCTTTTTATAGATTCAACCACTTAAAACATCCGCCAATTTTCGCAAATTTGAAGTTAGTGTTTATCCTTATTCAAACACTCTCATAAATTTTATCAGCAGGCAAATCATTTGTACAGAATGCGAGCACATTTTCTCCATGGCTTGATTCAAATGAGTTTTTACGGTGGGGATAGACATTTTTAGTTGAATGCCTATTTCCTCATTTGTAATATCAGAGTAGTATTTCAGCATCAACACTTCCCGTTCTTTGTCGGTAAGTGGGTTCACATTATCAGTTTCAAAACGCTGAATGATTTTATTCGATTTCTCGTCTACTAAAAATACTTGTCGCAAGGGGACGAATTCCCGCACTTTAAACCGTGCTAGTAAGAATGTTTCTATTAATACCAACCAGGGCAATCCGTTTTCATCACATTCCACCACTTTACAACGTATAAGGTACAAATCATAACTACCATACTTGTTTTCCAGTTGCCGCACATTCGTCATTACCAATTGCATACACTGTTCGGGTGGTAATGACATCACACGGTTGTAAAATGCCACTTCTCCCTCGGCAACACTGTACACATCTTTCTTAGGGCAAAGCAGATGAACAAGACTCCAATTATCAGTAACGTTGCTGTTTACTACATCATGCTTTAATCTATTGGAATGTACCGAACAGTGATGACTAATCCCGCCCAAATGCATATCGAGCAAACTATTCGATCGGTCTCCACACTTCGAACCATGTGACAGTCCCTCCGCTATCACCAGTTTCCTGGCCTCACTTTCAGGTGTTAGCACATTACAATGATCATCAAACAGATGTAGTCGCTCGTTCATCATTTGAGCATGGGTAGGTTTTGTAATCATACAGGTATATTAATAGTATTAGAATAAATTATTTAGGATTCACAGTCGGGTTATCAGTAGTCTCTTTTTACATCACTTATCTTGTTGCTTTAGCAGCGTTGTAATTCGTTCAGTTATCGGACAAAAGCTACTAATATTTAACAATCAAAAACAGATCATAGTTGTATAGCACCACCTACATTGTTGTATGCATGCATATTAATACATAAATCTACCTATTTCATATTGTTATCAAAACAGACTGCAAATAAATAGAATTTCTTTTACATTTGCAAAGTTATTAGCATTATTTAAGATTTAGGCTATTTTGGGGTCATCCAAAGTATGAGAAAACGGTTGAAATATTATTCCAATATTTGCAAGCAATAAATGAGAGCGCTCATTTTCAGTAGAAAGTAGTGCCGAAAACACATTGAAAAGCGGAAAAGTAAATGAATGTAGGCAGTACTTTGGAGAAAGTCATTGAATAGTTCCTATACATTGCTTCATAGTAGATGAACGGAAGAGCATTATTCTACAATGATGAATCAATAAAGAGCAACACTGCTCCAGTGTTGGGGAGAGTAGAAGCTACTTTGTACAAGGCTGAAGCATTATTCTACAATGATAACAATATCATTCCAGAGAGATGCTCCAACATGCTGGAAAGTAAGAATAACTTTCACCAAAGTAGAAGCTACTTAGCAGAATGTTGGAGTATCTATCTACTTAGTAAGCGTGTTATTCTACTAAGTAATCAGTAAAAAACAAATAACCGAACAAGATAACATAGTATTAATTAATTATTTAAAACAAAACAAAATGGGAAATTCAAAAGTATTAATCAATTTTGCTTCAAGTAAATACACCGACGAAGCATTAGGAACAAAGGCAAACAACATTCTGGACAAAGTGGAAGTCAATCCGGCTTTTCAAACTGCAATGCCAATTATTGAGGAGCTAAGGGCTGCAAACACCAACTACATCGCTGCACTGGCCAAAGTAGAAGGTGGTTCTAAAGAAGACACGGTGATAAAAAACAATTGCCGGAAAACGGTAGAAACATTACTGAAAAAGCTGGCAGGCGCTGTACAAACAATAAGCGATGGCGACGAAGCTATTATCCTCAGCAGCGGAATGGATGCGAACAAAAAACCAAGCACAGTGGGCAAACTGGCTAAACCCGACAACTTAACCGTAAAACCGGGCGACAACAAAGGTGCGGTAACCATGATGTGCGACGCGGTAGAATATGCCGATTTCTACGAATTTGAACACACTGAGCTACCTGTAACCCTTACCAGCTTTTGGACGAAGGACACCACTAAGAAACGTAAATACGAAAAGACAGGGTTAGGCAGTGGCAAGCAATATGCCTTTCGTGTGGCAGGTGCAGGCAGCGATCCTTCACGTGTTTACAGCGAAATTGTTACCAGCTTTATACTTTAAGCTGCGTGGGAGAAACACAGTGCTCCGCAACCGATAGTGATACAGAGCACTCCTCTCCTACTTATCCTAAAACCGTGCAGACCGCAAGGTCTGTACGGCTTTTTTATTAACCGAAACCCCCATAAATAAAGGGTTCTTTATATTTGTTTAAAAATAGTTACACATATTGTTGGTGGCGTTAAAAAGAGTTCGTATTTTTGGAGTGTAAAAAGGGAAAAAAATGATTGCAATTGACTCTAAAGTGGGAAAATGCGTAACTCTACTGCACATATCCTGCCATATAGAGAAATATACCCAGTTAATTAGAATAAATATAAGTAAAATATACCCAGATGGGTATATTTACATGTTATGTTCCATTCAAAAAAAAAGAAAAAAAAGTGCCTATGAAAATATATTGAGGGCGTAAATAGATTTTGGATTTGAAAAACAGTAGAATACAAATCGAGAAAATACAAAAATGACAGAGTGTATTTTCTACAAAAAAACATTGTAGAGTTCATGAAATTTGTACTCACGTATTAAGTTTGATTTCTTAAAAACACAATCAAGCGAGTGAAAAATTCCAGAAAAACCAACATAAATGTTGGATATTTTACTAAACTAATTTACAATCCGAATACTTCAAAGCAAAGTATTTCTAAAATAATTATAAAAATGAAAAAAATCGTTTATTTATTTGCACTTTTGGTGTTTACATTTATTTATTCTAATAGTTATGGTCAACTAGTCGTAAAGAATTTCTCAGTTGCTGATAGCAAAATCGGTGGAGAATGTAGACTCCTCACATCAACCATCGACGTAAAAGGCGATATAGCTTCAAAAACATTTGAAGTAGATGTTATCGAAAGTGGTAACTACTATTTAAATGTATTACAAAACTATTATAGCAATAAAAAAATCAAAGTAAAAGTTGACGATGCAGCAGTTGGTGATGTTGAATCAACGAAAAAGGAAGGATTAGACGTGTACAGTATTTCTGATGGTTCAGCTCTTAAACTTACAAAAGGGAAACATCTCATTAAATTTGAATTGGCTGACAAGCTGATTCCTCAAATTGATTACATCTGCTTTTCTAAAGAGGCAGGCAAATCGAACTTTGATTTGACAACTATCAAAAACGAACAAAAGGAGTTGAAATCGAAGGATTTAAAGGATTATAACAAGGAAGATGCTAAAAATGCATGGCTGGCTTTAAGTTCAGGTGGACCACAAAAAACGGTAAGCATTATAACAGGTTTTCCTAAAAGCTATGATTATGCCATGGATGTTAATTATAAGTACACGTATTTTGCAAATTTATATTTTACAGCCGGTCAAAGTATAGTGTTGGAAACTTATAGCAGCAATTGTGACCCTGTTATGGAGCTCGTAAGTGAAGATTGTCAATATTCGTGGGTAAATGATGATTATAGTGGCTACGAATCACGGATCAGTATTACTGCACCAGTCACTGGAGTGTATTACGTAAGGGTAAGACCATATTCTAGCAATTCGTATGGTATTAGTAATGTAAATATAAATGGTAATGCTTTAGCTACAAATGTACCAATTCAGTGGACTTATGTAAATGTTGTAAATCAGGCTGCTGACGGAATTGAACGGAATTATTTTAGTGCAAAACATGACGGAGAGAGTATAGATTCTTATGATACTTATATGTGGATTGAAGACGGCACCACACTCCCTGGTAAGATACTTGCGCGTAACGATGATTATTCAGGAACAGGAGACTTTGGTTGGGCGTACACATCAAGAATTAAAAAGTCGTTTTCATCTACTATACGCAATGTATGGATAAATGCGTATAGCCAATATAACGAATCCAATTGCGATGTTTATCTTAAAGCTCCAAACAGCACTATTACGTCATATTTTGAAAATCTAAAATCGGATGATGCTATTCAATCAGCACTAGAAAGTAACAGTTATAATTGTGCTAGTTGGGGAGGTGGAAGATATGATCTTGGCAGATATTTTTGGGCATCAAGTTCACCAACAACTGATAATTTAAGTTCTAATTGGTATGTGTCAGGGAATTTTTGGCAGTCATGGGATAATTTTTTTGGAAACAATCCATTAAGATTTGTTGGTGCGCCAGCTTATACCCGTGAAGGAGCCACCGCTTCAAATGGTGAAGTGGCAATGTGGTACAATTCAACTTCAGGAGTATATACACATTTTTCTGTTAATAAGTTGGCAAATGAGCAAACGCATGGGTATGACTGGGAAAGTAAACCTGGTGGGCTAATGAGAACCTTTCATCCAAAAGATGCACTAAACTCAAATACATACAACGGATATGGGCAAATTAGTCTCTACTATAAACGTGTGAATCCGCTTTTAAAAGTTTATAGTTTAAAAGAAAGTATTAAACTTGGACTAACTGTATTAGCAGACACCAAATTAAATGACACAGAAAAAAATGAAATTGTTTTACGAAAAAATGCAGTAGATTTAAATCAGCTTACTTCATTTGATGAAAAAATGAAGCAAGCTGTAGTAAAAATAAATTCTCCTGAGCTTGTAATTCAAAGTAATCCGTATTTAATATATGAAACAGATGAGTTTAAATATCTGCTTAAATATTGTAAAAGTAAAGGCGAAACGATTTGGCCATTATTATTTGAAAATATTTTCAAAGATAATAGTGATGAGCAAAACTTATCCATACTTCTTTTAAACGAGATTGCTCCAGATTACAAAAGTCTTATGCAAGAAGTAAGAAAAGAATGGAGTACTAATAATTATACATCAGAAGGTTCTTATATAGCACCTTCTCCTATAGAGAATACAAAGAATTATGTAAAGAAATTATTGTCATCTAGTTTAAATAAAGATAAGTCTATTGAAATAAGTAATTCTGATAACTCTGATTTGCTTTCGGTTTATCCTAACCCCTTTAAAATTAATACCAATATTAAATTCAAAACCACCGAAGATAAATCAAAAATATCAATAAAAATTTTTGATTTAAAAGGGAATCTAATTGAAACTCTAATCAATAATGAAGTTTATCAATCAGGGGTACATGAAATAAATTGGCAAGCAAATAATTACAAATCAGGGCTATATTTACTGAGCCTTCAAATGAATAATACAAAATATAATAGACGACTCCTTGTAGAATAGTTAATTTTAAAACTCAAACACGTGGGATTTAATCCCACGTGTTTTAAATATTAACCACAATGAAACCATACTTATATTTATTCTTTTTTTGTTTGCTGTTAATCTCATGTGAAGATAAAAATGAAGTTGAACAACAAGATAATTCTTATCAGGGATGGAAGAAGTATTATAAAGAAGGAAATTTTGAAACGTACTTTTATGTCAACTCAGTTGTAGTCGATGTGAGTAACAACATCTTGTTCTCAGCTTTTATAAGACGGAATAATTTCACGATTGATAGCACATGGATTTTTAAAATAAATGAAAACAATATCTCATCAATTGACACAACCAATCTCATTACTGGGTATAAATATTATAAACTAGAGAAGAAAGACGGTACAAAAGAAATTAAATTAAATTCAGATTTAATGTTTGTTTATGATAAGAATGAAAATTCACTTTTTAAATGGCAAATTAATGACTTGAAAAACAAACGACATTCATCCCGAAGTCAGACCGATAAAAAAGGGAATATCTGGTTAGCAACAGAAAACTATTATGGTACGCTAGATGGTATTCATGAATTTGATGGCAGTGTATGGACATCGTTCTTTGTAGGTAATGATTTCTGGGGAATTTGTTTTGATCAACAAGGAAATTTATATACTAGTACCTTGCCTGATTTCAATAAGCCCGGTGTAATAATGAGATACGACTATTCCAAATGGGATACAATTTTTACTTGCTCGGGAAAAGACAAATGGATACCTTGTATGCATTTCGATAGTGATAATAATCTTTGGTTTGGCGTGTTGTGGCGTATGGCTGTTGCACCTGACTCTGGAGATGGTCTATTCAAATATGATGGAAAGACTATTACTAACTATAGTATCTACAACTCAAGCCTTCCCAGCAATTCAGTAATAGACATAGCCATAGATAACAAAAACAATAAATGGATTGCCACATATTCTGGAGGTTTAATAAAATTAGCATATGACAATGTATGGAAAGTTTTCGATACAACAAATGCTCCTATGACTTATAATAGCATTGAACATGTTATTATTGACAATGATCAAAATATTTATCTCGCCGTACAGGGCTATGGTTTGATGAGGTTTAAAGAATAAAAAGAATGATATTTACATATAAACTACTAAATTTAAATATAATCATGAAAACATTATTAGTTCAATTGTTCTTAATATCTACATTCATTTCATGTTCAGGTGAAGTAGAGCAAAAAAGTGCTGTAGAAATCTATATTCAACAAGTTAAGGAGAGTAAATATATAGCAGACACATTGCCCGAATTTTCTCCAAATGATATTCCCGTTATTCTTAATTCAGCTAATGACTTCACAGTCATTTCTAAGTTCCCAGTAAATCCGCTTTCTTCTTACGGTCCCACAAAATTTACTGTTGGAGAATGTCTTTTATGGACAGTTGAAAATATAAGGCTTCATTATGGTAATTATTCAGGAAGTAATTATTTCCCATCGTTTGTACCTGAATTGCATATAAAAAATGATGTAAACAGTAATAGTTTAAATAATTCACAATTAATTGAAGTATATAACTTATATTTCAATTGGTGGTACGACAACAAGGGAAAAGATTTTAGTTCGTTTAGGGAAAAAAGTCCTTTGAGTAATAGCTCGTATTCATGGAAATAAGTTTTTCTAATATCTGCTTTTGAATTCCTTGTCCTCGGGGATATATAGCCATTACTTACTTGCACAAAAGTACGGGCTGGTCGGTGGGATTTATTTCTAATCCCACCTCTTTGTATTCTTAGGATCTGTGATCCGTTCTTTCGGATTGTGAAACAAGCTTCTTTCGTATAAGAAAAAATAAATAAAAAATGGATATACAGCATCCCTGGATAGCGCAAGTTTAGCGAAGCGTAATCCGCCAGTAGTCGGACAGGCATTGTGCTCAAAATAAATCAGTCTATTGACTGATAACAGAAGTTGAAAACTTCTGAATTGTCAATCCAAGTCTCCGCTACGCTCAGACTTGAACTAACCAATGCGTAGAAATTAATAAACTTGGAGGAAGAAAGGCAAATAAAAAATAATACGAGTAAACTAAAACTCAAAAATATGAAAAAAATAAGAATTGGATTAATTGTGGTTGCAACAATCTTGATAATTGCAGATCTTGTAATTTTATATTATAACAATTGGACTTGGTCAACGAATATAGTAAGTGCATATCTTTTGTTATTTGTAAATTTTTGTACCATAAGCAGTAGCATATTATCAATTATATACGACAAGAAAAAGAAGTCAAAGATAACGAAGTAACTATAATAACTCTGAATAGCGCAAGTTTAGCGAAGCGTAATCCACCAGTAGTCGGACAGGCTTTGTGCTGATAATAAATCTGTCTATTGACTGATAGTAGAAGTTGAAAACTCTTGCTAGCGCGAGTCTGTGACTCGTGACAAACAAAATGAAAAGAAGTAGGACTCACAGCTATTAGCTAGTGAAGGAATTAAATAAAAAAAATAGTAGCATGAAAAAGGAAAAATGCAGAAGAACAATCATCCCAATAGCTATGATGTTTTTAGTTATCGGTTTGACATTTGATCATACGAGGTGGCTACAATATACATTTGTTCTTTCTTCAATTATTTTATGTTTAGTCTCACTTGGGCTTTCGATAAAAGAGAAGAAAGAAGCAGAATAGGAGTGAATAGTGATTTTCAAGAAGATTTACATTTAATCTAATGAGTCCACCCCAAACCCCTGAAGGGGCTTAAGAGTGGTTTTCTAGAAGTTATACACTTATTAATGTGTGTAGAGAAAGACAAAGATATTTATAAATGCTACACTTCTATAGAAAGCACTTGTAGCAGACGGTAGTAGCTTCAAGTCCCCTTCAGGGGATTTAGGGGTGGTTTGAAAAGTTGTTGATGAAGACAAAGGTATTTATCAATGCTACTCAACTATAAAAAGTACACGTAGGAGAGGTAGTAACTACAAGTCCGTCAGCCGACGGATTAGGGGGTGGCTAAATAAAAGAAGTAAGATTATGCAACGGACAGAACTACCCAATATGTTTTATGGTGCAAAACACACTATATTTCAGAATGCAGCTTTGTTACGCAAGAACATGACATTGGCTGAAAAAAAGCTTTGGGAGCGGTTATGCAAAAATCAACTTGGAGTACGTTTCAAAGCACAACATCCTATTGATATTTTTATTGCAGACTTTTATTGTCATCCACATCGGTTAGTGATAGAAATAGATGGCAAAATACATTTGTCACAAAAGGATTATGATGAAGGTCGTACAGCAGAGTTAGAACGTTTCGACCTAACAGTCATCAGATTCACTAACGAAGAAGTACTATATGACATTGAAAGTGTTGTGGAAAAGATTAGAATGTATCTAAAACAAAATACACCCAAACCACCCCAAACCCCTGAAGGGGCTTAAGAGTGGTTTCCGAGATGATATACACTTGATTAAATGTTGTTGATAAAAGCGATAGTATTACAGAAGCAACTCATCTATAGAAATCACTTGTAGGAGGCGATACTAACTTCAAGTCCCCTTTAGGGGATTTAGGGGTGGTTTGAAAAGTTGTTGATGAAGACAAAGGTATTTATCAATGCTACTCTTCTATAGAAATCACTTGTAGGAGGCGATACTAACTTCAAGTCCCTTTAGGGATTTAGGGCGGATGAAAGAGAATAAGTATAAGAACCCCAAACCCCTAAAGGGGCTTAAGAGTGGTTTCCGAGATGATATACACTTGATAAAATGTTGTTGATAGAAGCGATAGTATTACAAACGCAACTCATCTATAAGAAGCACTTGTAGGAGGCGATACTAACTTCAAGTCCCTTTAGGGATTTAGGGCGGTTGAAGAGAATATGAACTTAAAGTTCGTCATCTGACGGATTTAGGGGTGGTTGAAGATATATTGACAAGAACAAAAGTATTCACAATCATTTAAATATTGATAATATGACAAAATCCACAGACAAATTGCAATCAAAGTTATCTGAAGGTTATCTGAAATTCAGAAACTTTTCAATGGGTAAGTCTTCCTTGTTTTTAGCTATTGGTTGGACAATTTTAGGAATTGCACGCTATATACATGAATCGGGACATCCAAATGGTTTTACAATAGCTCAAATAGCAATCGGCTTACTTTATTTCTTTTTATATTTTACCAGAGCACAAAAACCTTCAGACAAATAAGATTAGAGTCAAACCAGAGTGGGAAGCGGGACTAACTTTAAGTCCATCAAATGACGTATTTCTAACAGATGAGAAGAATAAAAACACACGAACTTACAAACTATATCACAAATGCCACAAAAAGGAAAATCAATCAAATTCTATATCCTATTTTTTCTGGGATCCTTTGCTGGAATGTATTTATTAAAATATGCTGCAAACTCTCGCGATCTTACGACAGAACACTTTGCTGGGGGCCTTCTTCAGACATTACTTCTTCTTACCACTCTTACTTACTACTTTTACATATCCGATAGAAGAAGTACATTACCCAAAGATGAATTTAAAGCAATACTGAAGAAATCAATGCTTATCGTATTTTTCTCTGCATGGACAATAGGCTCAGGAATAAACATAATCGAAAAAGTAGTGCTAAATACAGAAATGAAGTGGATGAAACTTATTGGAATCAGCTTGGCTCTTTCGGTAATTAGCATACTCCTTGCTATCATAATGTCAAAACTTGTTCCGATTAAGATTACACCCCAAACCTCCGCCAATAGTCGGACAGGCTCTAAAGGGGCTTAAGAGTGGTATTCGAAAATATATGCATTTAATTAAACGTATTGATAGAGACATAGCAATTATAAACACTACTCATATATAGAAATCGCTTGTAGGAGACAATACTAACTTCAAGTCCGTCAGCTGACGGATTAGGGCGGTTTAATAAAGTTGATAAAGACAAAGTATTTATAAATGCTACTCTTCTATAGAAATCACTTGTAGGAGCTGGTAGTAACTACAAGTCCCTTTAGGGGTTTGGGGTTCTTATTTAAAAACAAACCATAATGAAACGATTAGCATTACTATCAATAGCATTACTTATCGCAGGCTTATCTTTTGGACAAGTACTAAAGATTCAGTCGGGTATTTCTATCTCTAACATAGATATACAAACAAGTGGAACTTCGGATAATCTGACACAAGATAACAAAAGATTGGTGGGCTATTCGTTTTTTGTAGGTATGGTCTATTTACAACATAAGAATTTCAATCTGTCGAGTAATATAGGCATGTTGCGTAAAGGAGGACAAGCATTGCTTTATTCCAACTGGGGATATGGGCAGGGAATAAGTGCATCATTGGATTACTTATCATTAAACACCACCTGCGATTTTCAATTCCCTATTGAGGATAAAGTAACTCCATTTATAAGTTTCGGGCCACGGGTTGATTTACTATTGAATCCTATCAGCGAATACAATACGTTTAATTATGGTATGTTGCTTGGCGGTGGTCTTAAATACGATATAAACAATAAGTTGCAGTTAGGACTTCGTGCCGATTACTATTTGAATTTTAAAGACATTAGCAAAACAGGACAAACACGTACTGTAAGCGACAAAACATTTACTACTAATCTGGTACTGGGATACCGACTTTAATGAAAAATATGCTGACTTACAAACGAACCTACAAACTAAACAAAGCTGTGATTACAAAAAAGAGAATAATACAATACTGTTTATTACTCATAGTGGCACTACAAAGTTGTGCTTCGGTAGATAAATACAATGCACAAATCAATACACCCAGAAGTGTGCAGGATCTAAAGTCGGACATTGACTATATACAACACAAGCTACAAAAACTTCATCCCGACCTGTACCATTACATTAGCAAAAAAGACCTGGACTACAAGTTCGATAGTTTGCGTTCATCTATTACTACTCCGCTCACCAGTAATGATTTCTATTTCAGACTCAGTCCGGTAATAGCTTCTATCAGACAAGGGCACACACAGATAAACCCACTTACCAAAAAACTAAAGTCAGCCGAAAAGAAAAACGCGAGCAGCAAAGGTACAACTCCCCTCTCACTGTTCGATTTCGAATTGTTTGACAACAAGCTTTATATTACAAAGAACTATTCGAAAGATTCCAGCATCTGTGCGGGAACAGAAGTTCTTGCAGTCAATGGTACAAAACCTGCCGAACTATTGAATAAATACAAACCCACCTTTACTTCCGATGGGTTTAATACTACATTCATAAACTACAGACTGGCCAAAGGATTTTCTCGTTACTTTTATAATGAAAACGGCCTAATGGATAGCATTAGCTGCGAACTAAAATACAAAGATAGTATCCGTACCTTGGTGTTGAGAAAACCGGTAAAGGCTATACCTTCGACTATAAAAAAAACGAAAGAACAAATTGCTGCAGCTAAAAAATTGCAACAAGAAGAAAGCAAGAGAAAAAGATTGTATGGCTATGATGCTTTGAAACGAACCTATAGCAAACAGCTTAGCTTCCCTGCAAAAGACAGTAGCATAGCTGTGATCAAAATTGCTGATTTTGTAAAAGGCAACTACCGGAAGTTTTATAAAAACAGTTTTCGTAAGTTCGATAGTTTGAAAACGCAAACATTGGTAATAGATCTGCGCAACAATACCGGTGGAGCATTGCGCGATGTAAGTCATTTATATTCTTACCTTGCCGGTAGTAGTTTCCGGTTTGTCACTAAATCGGAAGTAAGCTCTAAAACAAGTCTTTGGCACACGGTTTCCTTCAAAAACAAACCTTTATGGCAGCAAGCCGCACAAACTATTTTTATACCTTTTATTATTGGAGCGGATGTTTATTCGTTTCTAGCCACCAATAAAGGAAAGGATGGTAAATATCGTTTCCCTTTTCCTGAATCGAAATTAGTGCATCCAAAGGCCGGACGATTTAAAGGAAAAGTATATGTACTTATTAACGGTGGAAGTTTCTCAGCTTCAAGTTTGCTATCATCTAATCTTCAAGGATCAAAAAGGGCAACATTTATCGGACAAGAAACAGGTGGAGCCTATAATGGATGTGTGGCAGGAATAATGCCTGTACTTACACTCCCTACATCTAAACTAACTATTCGGTTTGGGTTATTGGTTTGTCAGTCTTCTTTTCAGTCGAAAACGGATGGATACGGCATACTTCCCGATAAAGAAATAAACCCTACTGTACAAGACAGAATAAACGGGATTGACCCCGAACTGGAATGGATTTTAAAAGAAGAACTAAACAAGACCAAATAAAACAATAGGAGTATATCCTACAATAATTGTAGCAAACACTTCAATTCCTCCTTTGATAGTTAAACTAATTGTTTCATTGAGGAAGAGCGGGAATACCTCCCAATAAAATATACTTCATACTAGATTGCTGGTAGTAAGGCACATTGGCATCTAATTAGGTTGAAAGGCTAATTTCCGCAAAAAAATAAATAATTCTATTTAGAAATCTAATGATAAATTAGTATATATTTGCAATACTATTTGTTTACTTGCATTGACCAATTAAGAGTACCTATAAGGAGACTCTTCCTACCTGACTATAAGCTTACCGGAATATAACACTATTCCTTCGTTTCATTTTTCCATTACAGAAAAAGCACCTTATTTTCTTACTCTACAATAATGTTATTGAATTTTAATGTAATGCTCAAAAAGTATCACATTAGAATTAAACATCAAAAACTATGCAGATATTCAACACTATTTACGGTAAAATTACGGCCTATCTTATTTCGGTAGGAGTTATTTTTCTAATCCTCTTCTTCTTTCTCTTCCAGTACAAATCAAAGTCTGAACAGCAGGTTATTGATACTGCCCAAAAGCAGTTTAAGCGCGAAGTGAACTATTTGTTTGAACTAAGTAGTTCCCCAATGATTCAAACTACCTACGACTATTCTTATTGGGATGATTTTGTGTCCGCAATCAGAAAGCATAACATCGAATGGATCAAAACCAATATTACGCTAACCAACTCCTTTAATTATGAATACATTTGTGTTTATGATAAGGACTTCAACATCGTGTGCAATCTATCGAAAGATCAGGGCAAAAAAGAGTATTTTATTCCTAAAGACACCTTGGAAAGAATCGAGAAACATAAAAGGTTCCATTTCTTTTCAAACTCCCCCGGAGGATTGATGGAAGTAACCTTTACATCTATTCACCCAACCAGTGACCCACAACACATCAAAACATTACCCTCAGGATATTTGGTAGTAGGCAGAAAACTGGATTTAGCGTATCTGGGTAAAATGACTGAAGTGTTTGGGGCAAAAGTAAATCTGAACAATACTAAAATCGATGCCACCGAAGGAAGTAAAACAATAGCAACATATATTCCCCTGCACAATTGGGATGATAAACATATTTCTTTCCTAACCTTTCATAGAAAACTAAATCATAATTTTGAAGCAATTCAAAACATGAGTTATTTTATCCTTTTTGCTATTTTGTTACTGCTATTGTTTTCTGATCTATTTATCCGCAGACATATAGACAAGCCTCTTAAAATAACACAGGATATTCTGGAGTCCGAAAATGAGAATTCTATTTATCAGTTAAAACAATACCACAATGAATTTGGACACCTTGGAGAACTTTTTGAAAGGTTTGTACACCAAAAAGCTGAGCTTAGGTTAGCTAAAGAGAAATCGCAAGAAAGTGATCGGTTAAAATCAGCCTTTTTAGCTAATATGAGTCATGAAATAAGAACACCCATGAATGGTATTCTGGGGTTTGCAGAACTTCTGAAACATCCTAATCTAACAGGCAAAGAACAACAACAATATCTTAAGATAATAGAAACGAGTGGTGCAAGAATGCTCAATATTGTAAATAATATTGTGGATATCTCCAAAATAGAATCGGGGATAATTGAAATTACCAACAAAGTGACCAATATCAACGAACAAATTGAATTTCTGACTTCATTCTTTGCTCCCGAGATAGGGGACAAAGGATTACGACTGGTGTATAGTAAAGCATTGCCAACTAATAATGCGACTATTATAACTGATACAGAAAAGCTATATGGTATATTGACTAATCTACTGAAAAATGCAATTAAGCATACCTACAAAGGAGCAATAGAAATTGGCTATTCTTTAAAATCTGATGGCGATCAAAATCTGCTGGAGTTTTTTGTGACTGACAGTGGCAACGGAATTCCGGAAGATAGATTGGATGTAATTTTCGATCGGTTTATGCAAGCCGATATGTCTAACAAAACTGCTTATCAGGGTGCCGGTTTGGGTTTATCCATTTCGAAAGCATACGTGGAAATGCTTGGCGGAACTATTTGGGTAGAAAGTAAACATGGTGAAGGAAGTACTTTTCGGTTTACGATTCCTTATAATCAAGCAGAAGCCAAAACTGAAGAACCAATTCAGCCTAAAAATAGAGAAAAATTAATAACCAAACTCAAGGTATTGATAGTGGAGGATGACCCCGGCATGGAGTTTCTATTGTCGGAAACGGTTGAAGAGTATTGTAGTGAGCTCTTGGTTGCCAGAGATGGATTAGAAGCTTTAGAAATTTCTAAAAATAACCCAGATATCGATTTAATTTTAATGGATATCAGAATACCAAAAATGGATGGATATGAAGTTACGGAAGCAATAAGACAATTCAACAAAGATGTTGTGATTATTGCCCAAACTGCTTGTGCTTTTGCAAGCGATAAAGAAAAAGCATTTGACGTAGGTTGTGATGACTATGTTTCTAAACCAATAGATACCGAGTTATTTGAATCATTGATAGAAAAGCACTTTGTTATGGACTATAGACTTTTGTAGAAGCAACAAAATTTGTTACTATTCAGCACCTCTCTATTTGACTAAATATGAGTTCTTTTATTTGATTCATAATAGAATAAGTTCTTTGCCACGAAGTGGATAAATATCAATAACCCCCGGTAAGCGAAGCACAACCGGGGGATGAAGGAAATAAAACTTGTCCGTCCACTGACGGATGACCCAACATTTAATTTTCAGTTCGACTAGTCGAACTGAAAATTAAATAATTACAAAATTAGTTGGGTGCTGAGTCGTAACCAAAATTTAGCCAACAAAGGTTCAGTAGTAATGAAAGTAATGTACACATGAAACAAACAATTGCAAAGTGCATCTCTTTTTGTGGTCATCCATTATTGACCATCCCCCTATTTGTTACAATAACTATGTTTGCTACTGAAGATGTTAGAAAAGCTGCATTGGTTACATTTCTGATTGTGAGTTGTATCTTTATTCCTCTGTTTATCTGGTTGTACGTTAAGTCTAAAAATGGAACAACCACCAACTTTGATGTTTCGGATAGAAAGCAACGGAAGTCCTTGTTTGTATTCATCCTGCCATTGTTGATGCTTGTCACCATCATTTTATACAATACCGGGCAATCAAAAACAGTATGCCTGAGTGTGTTCTTCGGATTAGTGATTACATTCGTATCGCAAATAATAAATCTGCGCATCAAAAGTTCGCTGCATGTTTCGATGACTATCTATCTTTCATTTCTGATTATACCGTTGAACTACCAACTAGGAATAGTTGTTTTTATACTCAGTGGTTTGATAGGTTGGTCGAGAATAGTGCTTGGCAGGCACACACTTAAAGAAGTACTTTGGGGAGGGGGAATCGGACTGACAGTAGGTTTGATAATGCTCTATACAGAACAATTAGTTTAAAATATCATTATAAAAACCTACGATCAGCCATGAATAAGATAATAATATTCGGAATAATGTGCCTATTCGCTTCATGCCAGCAAAAAAAGGAAAACATAGTTATTGACAACAGTAAAAAAACTACCAAAATTAAGAAATCAACTACTGATATTTCACCTAACAAAAATGAAATAACTATTATTGATCAAGATTGTGCCGTTTTTGTTTCTCCCGATTCTACACAAATAGCAAAACTAAAAGGCAAAACAGAGAAAGAGGAAGAAGAGTTTTATGTTGCAGCCGACGATAACAACTACTATCAGTACATGGCATCACAGTTTTTAGACAGTATAAAGATTAAAACGATATATCTAAAAACAAGATATATCAAATTTGTCAACAAAAAAAAAACTGTCTTTTTCGATACCAAATCTAAAAACTCAAATTATTGGATGGTAATTTTGTCTATTGGAACAAAAAATCCACAGAGTGTTGATTTCGTATCATTTGAGTATGCATATAAAGAATACATAAACTAGAAATTTCATCGTATCAAAGTAAACTGGTTTGTTGTCGGCTGTTCACAACAAACTAAAAGCATGAAAAATAACAACAGAATATGAAACTTGAACACGTTGCCATTTGGACAGATAATATAGAACTGCTGAAAAACTACTACGAAAGCTTTTTCGACGGACAATCCAACGAAATGTACGTAAACCCCAAAACTCAGTTTCAGAGTTATTTCATTTCGTTCGAATCGGGAGCTCGATTGGAAATTATGTCGATGCCCAATATCCCCGACAATACAAACGATACCAAAAATGCCCAACACAAAGGAATTATTCATATTGCATTTAGTGTAGATACAAAAAAAGAGGTGGATGCAAAAGCAGCATTGCTTCAGGCAAATGGATTCGAACTACTGAATGGACCAAGAGGAACAGGCGATGGGTATTATGAGTTTGTAACCCTCGACCCCGACAAAAACCGAATTGAGGTGATAACGCGTAATCTGTAAGCAATAGTTCGACAAAGAATTTCAAAGAAAAAAAAATGAGAATCTCCAACATGGACAAAGATCAAATAATAATCCAAACAACGGAATATATCAAAACCAGACTCATGGGCGAAGGTTCGGGTCATGATTGGTGGCATGTATGCCGTGTTTGGAAAAATGCAATTCATATCGGCAAACAAGAATCGGTTGATCTATTTGTGGTAGAACTTGCGGCACTGCTTCATGATGTGGCCGATTGGAAGTTTCATGATGGAAATGTTGAGATAGGTCCACAAGTAGCAAAAGAATGGCTCGAAAGTTTAGGCGTGACTGAAGAGATTGTTTCTCATGTTTGCCAAATCATCAAGGATATATCATTCAAAGGAGCAGGGGTAGTTACGGCGATGAAAACTTCCGAAGGAATGGTGGTGCAGGATGCCGACAGATTAGATGCACTTGGTGCAATAGGTATTGCCCGAACGTTTGCGTACGGAGGAAGTAAAAGCAGGGAAATGTATAACCCCGACATGAAACCCGAGATGCACGCATCGTTTGAGCAATACAAAAATAGTCAGGGTACCAGCATAAATCATTTCTATGAAAAATTGCTACTATTGAAAGAACTAATGAATACCGCAACGGCAAAACACATTGCGGAAAAACGACACGCGGTAATGGAAGACTATCTGCAACAGTTTTTTCATGAATGGGAAGGAAAAGTATAGGCTATTATTTTCAATGTATTTTGATACCATATTAAAAAAATATTAAAAAAACACTATTGACTGCACCGTAATTCAGAAAAAAGAATTGAACATTCCTAACCGGTAGTTCTTACCGATAAGTTGATCACTAAATTTTAATATCTTTGTCAGAAGTTCCACTTTAAAGCAACAAAACAGACAGAATCAACATCATGGAAAAAGGAGCAACAATGCATTCTCTATCGGATCGATTGAAAGAAAGTAAGAATTCATTTTTGATTGAGAATAAAAAGATTATTCTTCAATTTATTTTCACACTCTTCTTTATTGCCGTTGGCATTTGGTTCATTAAACACGAAGGTGCTGAATTACCACAAATTGAGAGCACCCTAACTTCCGCTCATTGGGTGTGGGTGCTTGGAGGAATACTGTTGACCGCACTTTATATTCTCCTACAGGGGCTAATGTACGTCTTCTCATTTGCCGCAACCGATTGTAAAGTTTCGCTATTTGATTCGACCATTCTCTTTATTAAACGAAACCTGATTAGTATTTTCATCCCTGCCGGTGGAGTTACTTCGTACGTATTTTTTACCGATTCATTGGTAGAGAAGGGTTACAGTAAATCCAAAATCCTTTTTGCATCTACTATCAATGGATTTATAGGCATTCTCACCATCGTTATCATTGCCATTCCCGCCTTTATGTATTCCATTTTCGACGGAACGATAGGTTCGGGCGAATGGTTTGCATTAGGGATTATTGTTCTATTGATAGTTGCATTATTCATGGTGTATCATTCTATTATAAATAGAACTATTATCCACAGACTTTTAATGAAATATGTTCCGAAGTCGGAAGTATTTATTACTAATTTGCAAAGCCATAAAATAGATGGGAAAAAGGTAATTTATACCCTTCTTACTTCCATCGTAATTGATCTTTTGGGTGTTGCATTTTTGTACGATGCCATGTTGGCATTAAACTATCAGCCATCACTTTATGCAGCTACGATGGGCTATTTGGTATCTGTAGTGTTTATGATTGTTTCTCCTTTCTTGCGTGGACTTGGTGCTATAGAGGTTTCAATGACCTTTGTACTTATTCGCTTTGGGTATGGAAATGTTGAAGCAATAGCCATGACTTTCCTTTATCGACTCTTTGAATTTTGGATACCGTTGTTGGTGGGGATTGTCACTTTCCTTTCGAAAATAAACAAGCTTCTGATGCGGATTCTACCGGCTTTATTTCTAATGGGACTGGGAATCGTAAACATTGTATCGGTACTGACACCCGCTATCCCTGAACGATTAAAAGAACTAACATACTTTCTTCCCACAGGAGTAATTCATGTTTCAAATTATCTGGTTCTAATAGTTGGGTTCTTTTTGTTGGTAACTGCTACATTCATGCTTAAAGGATTGCGTTCTGCATGGTTATTTGCTGTTGCATGGACTATTATATCATTCATTGGTCATATTACAAAGGCAATAGATTACGAAGAAGCTATCATTTCTCTTTTTGTATTTGTAGTTTTGCTTGCCACTCACAAAGAGTATTATATCAAAAACAATCCAAAGCTACGAAATGTAGGACTTCAAACCTCTTTACTTCTAACCTTTGTTACAGTAGCATACGGCGTGGTGGGCTTCTATTTTTTAGACAAAAAACACTTCAATATCGATTTCAACTTTGTTCAGTCAATTCGGTTTGCAATTCAGAATTATTTTTTGGTGGGAAGCGACGAATTAATTCCGACAGATGCATTTGCCCAAAACTTCCTTTATTCTATCAATATCAGCGGTGTGCTCTCCATCAGTTTTCTCATTTACACCTTGGTTCAATCTTATGTACCCCATAAGAATGTATCGGAAGAAGAAGCAGCGTTAGCAAATGAATTAGTTAAATTACATGGTAGCTCGGCACTCGATTACTTCAAAACCTATAGCGATAAAATGATTTTTATCTCCGAAAGCAAGAATGCCTTTATCGCTTATCGTATTGCCGACAATTACGCTGTTGCTCTCGAAGATCCTGTTGGCAAGAGCAACGAAGAAAAAAAACAGTGCATCATTGAATTTGACAAGTATTGTTATGAAAACGGACTTATGAGCATCTTTTTCCGCGTTCCCGAACAAACGCTCGACATTTACCGTCAATTGAATAAAAAAGAGTTGTTCCTTGGACAAGAAGGCGTAGTTGACATCACAACTTTTTCACTTACCGGTATCAGCAAAAAATCATTGCGTAATGCCATCTCGAAGGTAAAAGACAGAGGTTATAAAGCCACCATTCATGTTCCACCGGTAAAAGATGGTGTGCTGCAAAAAGTGAAACTGGTAAGCGATGAATGGCTGAAAGATACAGGAAGAAAAGAAATTAAGTTTTCGCAAGGCATGTTTGTTTGGGAAGAACTGAAACAACAAACCATTCTGACGGTAGAAAATGAAGAAGAGAAGATCGTTGCATTTATGAATATCGTCCCAGATTATGTAAAAGAAGAAGCCACCTACGATTTGATGAGAAAAACCAAGGACGCACCTAACGGTGTAATGGATTTTATACTGATTGAATTGTTCAACTATTTAAAGTCGCAAAACATTAAGTATTTGAATCTGGGTTTTGCTCCAATGAGCGGAATAAATGATCCGAAAACTTTCAGAGCAAAATCAATGAAGTTTGCCTATGAAAAGATTAAGTCATTTTCCCAACACAAAGGATTGCGTGAGTATAAAGAGAAATTTGAACCTGTCTGGAATAACAAATATCTGATTTACAAACATGATTATGATTTGCTAAAAGTACCGTCGGCATTATCAAAAGTAATTAAAAAATAAAACCATGAAGAACTGTATTTATATATTGATAGGATGGTTGCTGTTGACATCAAATGCGAATGCCACCACTGTTGACACTTTGGCAATTGGCGATTTTGGGAAAGTAAACATCTACCTTCCCGAGAATATATCTAATGCCGAAGTTGTTATTCTGGTTTCGGGAAATGATGGTTGGAACAAAGAGATGGTAGATATTGCCAAAGTGATAAAAGATCAGGGTGCTCTGGTGGTGGGAGTAAATCTAAAGCATTATCTAAAAATGCAAAGCACTTACGGTGCTAAATGTATTTATCTGGCCGGTAATTTTGAATCACTAAGTATGGGTATTCAAAAGAGGTATAAGTTTAAACAATATCACAGACCTATTCTGGTTGGTTATTCAACAGGTGCTTCGTTTGTATATGCTGTTTTGGCTCAGGCACCTTCTGAAACATTCGGAGGTGCCATCACTTTTGGATTCAATCCCGAAATAACAACAAAAAACGCGTTCTGCGAAGGAAATGATCTTAAGTCTCATCCTATAAAAAAAGGAGGAAAGTATTATCTCGAACCGTGTACGCAACTTAAAGATCCGTTCATTGTACTTGAAGGAATGATTGGACAATCGCAAAAGAATATCGATTTGAAAAAGTATGTAGAAAGCGTAGTTTTAGGCGAATTAGTATTGTTGCCAAATATTGAAACCGATTTTTCCGTTACACAAAATTGGCTACCTCAATTTGTTTCTGCATATAATAAGGTCATAAAAGAGTCTGTTGCTATAGAAAAACACAGTACCGAAAAAGAATTACCACATGGAGCGTCCTTTGCTCCGTATTCAAGCGACATGCCACTATCAATAATGTCGTCAACAGCAAAAGAAAAATTACCTCTTGTCTTTTTCATTTCAGGAGATGGAGGCTGGAAAACATTCGAACATGAGATTTGTAAGAATCTTTCAGAAAATGGGGCACCTTCCATAGGACTCGATGCTTTAAAGTATTTTTGGAACGAAAAACAACCCAAACAAGTGGCAGAAGATATTAGCACTGCTATTACTCATTACATGAAACAATGGGATAGAAATTCATTTATACTTGTTGGGTACTCATTCGGAGCAAGCGTAGTTCCTTTTATTGCTAATAATTTTACGCCAGCATTAAAAGATAATATTAAAGGCATTTTTTGTTTTTCGCCCGACAAAACCGGAGATTTTGAAATTCATATTGCCGATATGTTGTCTTTCGATCGGATTGAGAAATACGATGTACTGAATGAATTAAAACTCATATCAGCCCTTAAACCTGTTTGTATTTTTGGGAGTAAAGAAGATGCTGATTTGCAAAAATTATTCTTAGACAAGGGATTTAAAGTGGAAAATTTACCCGGTGAACATCATTTCAATAATGATTATAATGCCATTGCTGAAATTATACTAAAAGATTTTACGACCAAAAAATAGAACTAGTTTCTACTTGATGATAAAAAGGTCTACACTCGTTTGAGCATAGACCTTTTTATTTTTTTATTGAATACTATTTCACGTCCTTTTTCAATTCGTCGGGGCTACTCTTTGTAAACGATTCAATTGGAGCAGCAGTTTTATTGTACAAATCGCTAATGGTTTGCAATGAAACGGTGGTTTCAGGACGGAATTTATCCGATTGCATGTATTTGACAATCGATAATTTCAACTGTTCAGCTACCGGACGTTCCGCCAGACTATCAGTAAGATCGATTGAAGTCATAAGCAACTTGCCTTTACCCACATTTACTTCGAAGAGCATTCCCAATTTTCGGTTTATAAACCATGTATCTATCGGTTGAACAATGGGCTGGAAACCTTTAGGGAAGTCGGTCAGCAACATGGTTTGAGCTTTATTGGTCAATTCCCACCATTGCATATTTCCCCACGAATCAGTTACAAAATCTTTGAAAACAGGATGGTAGTTGTTTATCAACAATCCTGTGGTATGTGGTGGGCGCATTTTGAACCACGAAGTATTCCAGAACGATGGCTGGTAAAACTGAACCACGTCTTTACCGTATTTGATATTTCCCGCAGCCAGTAGCAATACTTTTCCACCGGTATTCAATGTGGATATTGCCTTGTCGTCCAACGTTGTGCTAACATACAAACCATCCGTATTTGGGGTTTGTTTTTGCACCGGATATACCCAGAAATCCCAATCGTTTACAAATGGAGTATTTTCAATGGCAATTTCAAGATTCAATTTTGCTGCCCTTGTAAATTCCGATAAGTCGAGTTTTAAGTTTCCAATAACTTTCTCATTACCCACAGGTATCTCACCTTCGGCCAATACACCTTCTTTCAATGTCAAACCATCGTTATCGCGAATACGCCAAAGTGTACGTACATTTTTCAAAGCTTCCTTGCCAAAGTGCGCTATTTGTATTTTGGCCTCAAGCGTTTCGTTGTTTCTGAAAACAAACTTCTCAATCCTCGCCAACGGAACAGTAGAGTTACAGAAGCGACGGAAGGTAGGAGCATTCATATACCCTTTTTCGTCCCAAAATGCATCAAGCACACCTACCAAAGCAGTTCCCTGACCCGAATAATCATTCAAACAAAGCAACTGAAATCCGGCATAATTAGGAGTACGAAGTGTTTTTTCAATTTCATGCTTGTAGCACAAAGATTGTAATCTACCCGACGCCATCAAAAACTCATGACTTAAATCGGACATGTCGCTATCATACAAATCTTCTTTAAAAAGTTCAAAATTCTTAGCACGGGTCACTCCTGTGTATTTTTTTATCTCATCAAAATTAGGAAAAACACACCATTGACCGGTTTCGTGCGACACGTAGGGTTCTTTTATAGTATCAATTCGTGAAGCATAATCGCCCATTGTCTCAGGTCGAGCCGTACTCCAGGTTAATCCACGTGCACCTGCTTTTACGTGATATTGACTTTTAGGTTGCCATGCCCAGCCTTGTCCTACTGATGCACCTGTATACAAACGACGCGCATCGGTAGCTTTCCAGTAATCTACAAATTTACTTACCCATGGAACCCATGCACCACGAGGTTCGTTACCCGAAGCTAAAAATGCAAATGAAGCGTAGTTACCATATTCCTTTGTCATTCGTTTGGTTTCGTCCATTAGGTACGTATCAATTGGCAAGCCTCTACCCAATTGAGTACTGTGGTTTGGCCAGCTTGGCCCTTCGGGTTGAAGGTAAAACCCTAACTTATCCGCTGCTTTAAATGCTGCTTCCGGTGGGCAATATGAATGGAAACGCATATGGTTCAAACCATAAGATTTACAAATACGAAATACACGTTCCCACGAAGCCACATCCATTGGTGGATAACCGGTTAGCGGGAATAATGCATTCTCAACCGTTCCACGAAGCATAGTTTTATTACCATTCACGTAAAAATATTTTCCATGAATACTTATTTCACGCATACCAAACTCCACTTCTTTTGCATCTGTTTGTTTCCCTACGGTTAGTGTGGCATTCAGGTTATAAAGTGCCGGATTAAATTCATCCCATGTTTGCATATTATCACCCATTGGAAGTGAAATTTCGTACGAAGCTTCTTTTCCTGTTAGGTTGATTGCAAGTTCAACCGGATCAACAGTTTGAGAAATGCCGCTATTAAAACTTGTAGCTGATAAGTTTATTTTTCCACTTACAGGTTTACCATTTACATTCAGCACCTGAATTTTCACCAATGCTGTTTTCGTTTTCAGGTTTGGATACACCTGAATATCTTCGAAATAGATGGTGGATCGCGCTTGTAGTTGTAAATCGCCCACCATACCGTTCCAGTTTCCCTGCGTGTGGTCGGTAACACTGTGAGAGTTAGTACCCACATCCATGCTCTTCAGGCGGTTGTCAATACGAACCGTAATGCGATGTTTCCCCGACTTAATAGTTGCAGGCAAACCGTAAACATGAGGCACCGTCAATGAATTTTGCGTACCAATCTCCGTATTATCTATCCACACTTGAGTAATAAAATGCGGATGTTCTAATTTTAACGAAACAAAACTCCCATTCCACGATGCCGGAATAGTTACTTCTTTCTGATACCAGGCCAACCCATCGTAACGGTTTAGTTGCGTTAGCCAGAATGGCATTTTCAAATTTTCGTGTTGACGGTATTTTGCCATGCGAGGATTAAAAAACCACGAGCTATCGTAAATACTACCTGTAAACTTTGTATTTAAAGTTATTTTATATCCTTTCAAATTTTCTACCATTGAACCCGGAAGGTTTATGGAATCGCTCAGTTTTTTAGAAAACCATTTCGCAGAAATTCCCTGATCGGCCTCATCAATAGCAAAGTTCCACTTGCCTTTCAAATTGATAACCTTATCAGCAGTTGCAAATAGGTGAATACTCAGACACAACAACACAAACAAACCCACTAATTTTCGCATAAAATAAAAACTGTTTTTCGACATAAATAAACTTAACTAAAATCACATTGCACTAAAAGAACAAAACATTGTCCTTTTAAATTGCATACAAAAGAACAATAATTAAAGCCAATCCAGAATGGATAAACGTACAGATTTATGAACTACAATTCAATTTATGCCGGATGCACTCTAATCAGCCACAAGCCATAAATGTCTGAATGATTGAACGATAAAACAACAACTGAGAATTCAGTCAATTAATCAACCTACACAGCAATGAGTTATCAACTTCCAGACATAACTACATTTATCAAAAAGTATGGATTTTATATCAAATTTCATACAAATTCAGTATCCTATTGAACTTATCTTTGTAGCAACTATGGTTGATTTACTCATAAAACAATCAATATTTTATTTGTCAATAACGATTACTTTGAAACTAACCATTAAAGAGATAATTGCTACTTTGCCAAATAGATTGACATTATTTTACATTTAACACCATTTTTAATAAACTACATCGTAGAAACCATTACTTTTTATATCTTCGTAGTGACTTTATATCTTCATATTTCACCATCTTATACCCACTAAAATTACACCAATAATGCGTATAAAAGTAAATATCTGGATTGTTTTTTTTGCAACTATATTGCCACTGGCTATATATGCAGAGAATCAGCCAACCATCGAACACATTACATCCAATAACGGACTTTCGCACAATACAATACGTTACATGCTGCAAGACAAAACCGGATTCTTATGGTTTGGTACTTTGAATGGGTTAGACAGATACGACGGCGTAAAGATTAAGAATTTCAAACTCGATCCGTCAAACATGACAACGCTTTCGAGCGAGAAAATAAAGGAACTGCATCAAGATAGTTATGGCCATATCTGGGTTAGAACCTACAGGGACATGATATATTGCTACGATCCTAACACAGAAGATTTTGTTCCTATCTACGAAAACAAAGCCGATTTACTGGTAAAGCACAATCTCTATTACGAGGACAAACAAAAAAATATCTGGCTTGGAAGTGTAGCTTCAGGTTGCGTAAAAATATCCTTTTCTGACGGAAAAGCCGCTGCGCAAACCTTCAAAGCCGGTTCTGGTAACAATAGCATTTCCTCAAATGCGGTAAATGATATTTTTCAGGATAGTCATTTCAACTATTGGATTATGACTTCCAAGGGTATTTGTCTGATAAAAAACAATCAGGTAATAAAACTCCAACAAGACAAAAACAACAATATAAGCTATATCAAAGCCTATGAATTAAACAAAAAGATATATTTTGTTTCAATTAAAGGAGATATAATGGTTTATAATTTAAGCGCGGAGAAATTCGAACGATTTGTGGCACTTAAATCTCCGAACAAAGTTGTACAAACATCTACTTACCAAATCGCAACTTTAGGAGCCAACAAAATCCTTATTTCTATTGATAGAAAAGGACTTTTTATTTACAACACACTTACCAATCAATACAACACGTCTGCAACTACTTTTGGCGAACAAATAGGTTCAAATGTCTATTTGAATTCAGATAGTTACGGAAATGTCTGGGCATTCAATTTCACTGGTAATATTTGGTTGTTAGACAAACACAACAAAAAAACAGTGAAGTTGAATCTTATTCCACCTTCAATTTTACACCTCATTGATGAGGAGCGTTTCCAGCTCGAAAGTGATAAGCATGGCAATGTGTGGATTACCACCTACGGCAATGGGTTGTTTTGTTATAACCTTGCCTCGGGAAATCTGACTCACTATAGTTCCAGCAAAGATATTAATGGACTCGCATCCAATTTTTTGCTATCCATTGTGCTCGATAAGAATGAGAATATCTGGATTGGAACAGAAAATATGGGTATCAACAAACTATCTTTTGCAAACAGAAATATACAAATCCGATACCCCGATCCCGAAAATAATTTAAGAGATGGCAACGTAATCAAATCCTTTTTGGAAGATAAAAACCAGAATATATGGGTAGCTACGAAAGCGGGAGTACTTTATCAGTACGACCGGACATTAAGTTCTAAGAAAATGCTCTTTGAGAAAAAGTTTAATGTATACAGCATGTATCAGGATAATTTGGGCTCCATTTGGCTAGGCACAAAAGGGAATGGAATTATTGAACTTAAAAATGGAAATCCATCAAGTGCCAACTACTATTACAAAAGCGACTCTCCAAATAGCTTAAGCAACAACACCGTTTTTTCGCTGCTCAAAGACAAAAAAGGGCGACTCTGGGTAGCTACTTTTGGAGGTGGAGTGTGCGTGAAAACCACGGCAAAAGGTAATGAAGGCTTCAAAACATTTTTCAAACAAGATGAATGGGTGAGGTTTGCCCGATACATTTTTCAAGACCGTAGCGGAGATATTTGGGTAGCTACATCCAACGGTATACTTCGGTTTAATCCGGACGCATTACTCCGTAACCCTAAAGCATATAAGTACTACACCTCAAACCCCCAAAGTAAGGATGGGTTGAGTAATCCCGAAGTACGTTATATTTTTCAGGACTCAAAAGGGAATATTTGGCTCGCTACAGCAGGTGGTGGCATCAATAAATTTATTGGTGAATCTCCTACCGGCAATGGTATTTTCAAAGTGTACAACAAACAACACAACATGGCCAACGATAATATTATGGCCATTCAGGAAGACAAAACGGGCTGTTTGTGGATAAGCACCGAAAGCGGACTACACAAGTTAAACCCTAAGAATAACTTATTCCAGTATTACAAATTTACAAATGATTTTTCGTCCAACATATTCTCAGAGGCAGCCTGTCTAACTATCAAAAACGGCACAATGCTATGGGGAAGTTTGAATGGGTTTTATATTTTCAATCCAAAAGACATTCAACCTAATAAAAACGAAAAGAACAACGTAATTCTAACCGGATTTACCATTTTCGACCAGGATGCGAAAATAGGTACCAAAGATGCGCAACTAGAAAAATCAATTTCGTTCTCAGACAGAATAGAGTTAAATGCCTCAGACAAGGTTTTTCATATCGAATTTTCCAATCTCAATTTTAGGGATCCCAATGCAAATCAATTTATGTACATACTTGAAAACTACGAAAAGCGTTGGAACCTTTCCGGATCTATCAACATGGCAACGTATCGGAATGTCCCGCCCGGAAAATACCATTTCATGGTGAAAAGTGTCAATAGCGAGGGAGTTTGGGACAAAAATGTCACTACGCTTGAAATTGAAATACAACCTCCATTTTGGCAATCGAACTTTGCCATTTTCCTTTATCTGATTATTCTTGGAGCAATAGGATACTTTAGTTACGGGCTAATCATGAAGTTCACCCGCTTAAATAATGCTGTAAAAGTAGAACGACAACTTACTGATTACAAACTGCGTTTCTTCACCAATATCAGTCATGAATTCCGCACTCCGCTCACCTTAATAAAAGGAAGCGTGGACACGCTGAACGAGCAAAAGGACAAAATGAACGCTCCATCGCAGCATCTGGTTGAAGATCTGGACAAAAATACTTCGCACTTAATGCGATTGATTGATCAGTTAATGGAGTTCCGTAAACTTCAGAACAACAAACAAAAACTAAATTTACAGCCGACCGATGGTGTTGACTTTCTTCGGGAGATATTCAACAGTTTCAGTAATGTTGCTTCAAAAACAAATATTGAATATAAGTTTATACCTTCAGCGCCTTCCATTCCTATATTTTTGGACAAAAACAAGGTGGATAAAATAGTGTTCAATATGCTTTCGAATGCATTTAAATTCACTCCCAGAGGTGGTAAAATTTCGTTGATTGCAGAAATTGACAGCGCCACTCAAATGCTTAGAATAGCCGTTTACGACAATGGAATGGGCATTCCGAAGGAAAAACAGAGCCTTCTTTTCAGCAGGTTTATGCAAATCAATTTTTCGGCAAATGGAACCGGAGTGGGACTTTCGTTGGTAAATGAATTTACAAACCTACATAAGGGGAAGGTAGAGTTTAAAGAAAATGAAGGTGGTGGTTCTGTGTTTATTGTAGAATTACCGCTCAACAAGGACGTGTACGAAAGCGACGACTTTGTTAACGAACAAATAACCGTTTTGAAAGAGGAGAAAAAAGTAGTGTACAATCTGTCTGACTTTGTAGAACAAAACGGCAATGATGTGCATCTTAACTTGCTACCCATTGCCCCTTTGGCTGGCAAAAAATTCAAAATTTTGGTTATCGATGACAATGATGATATTCGCGATTTTCTGTTCGAAAAATTGTCTTCGCATTTCGAAGTTATAACTGCCGAAAACGGCAGTGTTGGTATCAAAAAAGGAATGGAAGAAGATCCTGACCTGATTATTTGCGACGTAATGATGCCGGGAATGAATGGTTTTGATTTGACAAAAAAATTGAAAGATGATTTTGCCACATGCCATATCCCAGTCATATTATTAACAGCTTATATATCTGACGAACATCACACCGAAGGAATTGAAGCCGGTGCCGATGCCTATATCAGCAAACCATTCAGCATGACACACTTGCTCCTTCAAATCAACAAATTGATAGAGAAACGCGAGAAATTACACAGGCATTATGCTACAAATGAATCGTTTGAAGAATTGCAACAGGAAAATGAGGATGAAAATGAATCCATAATACCCGAAAGAGATCATCAATTTTTAAAGCTGGTAGAGGATTTATTGGAACAACATCTCACCAATGCCGATTTTTCGGTGGACGATTTTGCGGCTATGACAAATACCGGCAGAACCTTGTTCTTTAAAAAGATCAAGTATTTGACCGGTTATTCTCCAAACGAATTTATACGTGTAAGACGAATGAAAAAAGCTGCGGAACTACTGAAAACATATAAATACAACGTTTCGGAAGTTTCGTATATGGTGGGTATTAACGATCCGTTCTACTTCAGCAAGTGTTTCAAAGCACAATATGGTTGCTCACCGTCACACTATATTAACTCATAGAATTAGCCCTAATTTGTACATAAGCATTCTGTTAGACCATCCGGCAGAATGCTTATTTTTTGTGTAAATTTCTACACTACTATATAATCATCCATAGAAATGACTGCGTTTAATAAAAGTTATTTGCTAACTTTGGCATTCGTTTTTGGGAACGAAGAACAAAGACTAAAGATATAAAACTCTCACTAACCTTTTTATACAAAATGAAAAAAACAATTTTAATCGGATTAGCAATGGCATGTTTCACCATGTCGTATGCGCAAAAACAATTTTTCAAAGCGGAGAAAATGGTAGAAACTGGTGTTTACTACTATCCCGAAGCATGGAATCCGGAACAATGGGATCGTGATTTTAAGAAGATGGCAGACATGGGGTTTGAATTTACCCACATGGCAGAATTTGCATGGGCACAAATTGAACCCACTGAAGGTGTTTACGATTTCAAATGGTTGGATAAAGCATTGGAATTGGCTGCAAAACACAATCTAAAAGTAATTATGTGTACTCCTTCGGCCACACCTCCTGTTTGGTTAACCCGAAAATATCCTGAAGTAATGGTAGAAATGCCAAACGGACAGACTGCTCAGCACGGAACTCGTGAACAATACTCGTGGTCGAGTCCAAAATACCGTGAACTGACCACAAAAGTGGTGGAAGCAATGGCCAAACACTATGCTAACGACAAACGCATCTGGGGTTGGCAAATAGATAATGAACCTTCACATTATGGCACATTGGATTACAGTCTGGCAGCTCAGGCAAGCTTCAAAGCCTGGCTAAAAAAGAAATATCAAACCATTGACGCGCTGAACAAAGCATGGGGAACTCCATTCTGGTCGGGAATTTACACCGACTTCAGCCAAATTGAGATACCGAATGCAGGTCGACAATATTCGGGTAATGCAAGTCCAACTTCGTTTGTAGATTTCAAACGTTTTAATGCCGATGAGTGTGCAGACTATGTGTCGTTACAAAATACCATTCTACATTCAATCGTTTCTAAGTCGCAATTTGTGACTTCTAACTTTATGCACGGACATACCGATGTGGATCCTTGGAGAAACAAAGACCTTGACTTTATCAGCTACACCATGTATCCGGTAGCCGGCTATTCCGATGGTGTAGGCGAGCAAGGCTTCAGAATGGGCGATCCATGGCGTATTTCCTATGCCAATGATTTCTTCCGTCCGCTAAACGGCGTAACAGGGGTGATGGAATTACAACCTGGTCAGGTAAACTGGGGATCGTTTAACCCTCAACCCTATCCGGGAGTCATCAGAGCCTGGTTGTGGAATGCCTTTGCCGGTGGACTTGACTTTATTTGCTCGTATCGTTTCCGCCAACCACTGTATGGTGGTGAGCAGTTTCACTATGGCATGGTGGGAACCGATGGTGTTACCGAACTGAGCGGAGGTAAACAATACAGCCAGTTTATGAAAGAAATACATGACCTGAGAAAAGCATATACTCCTAACGCACAAATGCCAAAAGAATATGCAGCCCGAAAAACGGCTCTTTTGTACAATGCTGATAATGTTTGGGAAACAACCCAACAACCGCAAACATTCCAATGGGACCAAATTACACATGTTACCAAATACTATTCGTGTATCAAAACGCTATCAGCACCCGTTGATATCATAGGCGAAGACCGTGATTTAAGTTCCTATCCGGTAGTTATTGCTCCGGCATACCAAATGGTAGACCGGGCATTGATAGCCAAATGGACAAAATATGTTGAGAACGGAGGTCATCTGGTGCTTTCATGTCGCACAGGGCTGAAGGACCGCGATGGACATTTCTTCGAAGCTCAGTGGGCAGATGCTATTGTCAATCTGATTGGGGCTAAAATAGCACTGAACGATATGCTTGGAGCTAAAATGAACGCTAAAGTGAGCTATAATGGCAACACTTATCTTTGGAACAACTGGGGAGATATGCTCGACCCAATGGCAGGGACCGACACCTGGGCAACCTATGCCGACCAATTTTATGCAGGCAAAGCATCCGTAGTGCACCGCAAGCTGGGCAAAGGAACCGTAACCTATATTGGCACCGACACTGACGATGGCAAACTGGAAAAAGACGTATTGAAAAAAGTGTACGAATCGGCAGGGATAGGCGTAAAAGAATTGCCAGAAGGTGTAATGCTTAACTGGCGCGACGGTTTCTGGGTAGCGATAAACTACTCATCGGTGAACGTTACCATAGACATTCCACAAAATGCCAATATCCTTTTCGGAACGAAAGAACTAACTCCGGCAGGGGTGGTGGTTTGGAAGTAGACAGAAACTTAAATCAATAAAAAAACATGAGAACAAAATCAATATTATTAGCTTTTATTATTGGACTCCCAATAATGAGTTTTGCGCAGTTATCAGTTACCACTACATATAATCGTGCCGATACTGCAGTGCAAGTAAAGTTCTCTAACAACTCGTCAAATAAAGCTGCGTTAGTCTTAAATGAAAGAACCATGTATGATGGAGGCAGCTTTTGTGATGTTTATTTTATTGGTGCGAAAGGCGACACTTTGTCCTGGTATAGATGTGGCTATGTTACCAGCCTTGATCCAACTATGAGACTTGTGGTAATACAGCCTAAACAACAGCAGAATTTTACTTTTAAGTTGGCTCGAATGAGAGGTGATGCTGTTTTAAAAAATACAAAGAAAATAAAAGTCCACATTAGGTTGAAGCACACTATGGAGGACATTAAGATCCAGAAAGAAATAGACTACCATAGAGTATTCTTACTGTAGATGACAAATCTATTTTCACTAAGCGTGTTTATCGTTCCCATTTTTTTGTAAAACGAGGCACTGAAAATAAATAAAAGCGTGAATACAACCCAGTTGTATTCACGCTTTCTTTATTCTGTTCTTTTGTCTTTTGTTCCTTATTTCCAGCTATCGGTTCTGAAAGGCGAAGCAGGTAGTTTTTCTTTGTTGCACAGGTTAGGCATAGCGGTTTCGTTCCACGCAAAGCGTACGACAACCGGCTGTTGAACGGCTGCTGAGCTCACCAGCACTTTATTGCCTTGACAATAGCTTGCGCCGGCACTAATCAATCCACTACCTATTTGGGTAAATGAAAGCTCAATGCTGTTGCGGTTCACTTTCATTTAATTCGGGTTTCGCGAACTAAAGGTCATGGCCGAAGGGAATAATTTCAAATCGCGTTAATTACTATTTGACCGCGATTCGGAAATCGCGAAACCCTTCTCCACTTACCTTAAAACCAAAGGTTTTATTACTATTCCAGTTAGAAAAATACTTTTCTCAACTAGAAAAGTATCTTTTCTAACTGGATTATATATTTTTCCAAGAGGTATTGATACTTTTCCTACTAGTATTGATGTTTTCCCTGTTGGTTTAGGAATTCATCCTATTGGTATTGTTTCTTTTCCAACTGGAATAAACATTCTTCCAATTGGTTTAGAACTTTTTCTAACTGGAATAAGTATTTTTCCTATCGGTTTAGTTCTTTTTCTTGTTGGTATAGAAACTTTTCTTGCTTGAAGATGGAAATCTTAATCTACTTTGCCATCTGAAAGCGGTTCTTGCAGTTCAAACAATCATTGCTTAGTACATTTATTTACAAAATAGGATAGTCAACAATTCGATTATTTCAAGCCAAACACCTTAAAATCTCCAAACTCCGACACTCGCGAACCCATTAACCGAAGTCCTATTCTGCCGGAGTTTAGAGCTGGAAAATCAGAAGTTTTCCAATGACAGATTTGCTCTTTTTCAGTATTTTGAATCTTCATATAAATATCCCCACCACAACGAATAATGGTGATATGATGCGGCACACCAGTCTTGAACAGTCCTGTGCGAAGATAGTCCGGTTTCAAATCTGTGCCTTTCAATCCATTGCCTTGTTCCGGTAAATAGCGTCGGGCACGAATATAATCTTCCGAAGGATTACTGTTATCATTTTCGAAGGCTGCATAGCTGATATGATAAGCATTCATGTGATCAAAGTAGGTTTTCATTGCCGGAATGGCGCGGAGGTTGGTCCACTTAGCAATATCCTTGTCGTACGCTCCCACTCCGCTCCCTTGTGCAAAGAGATAAATGATATTTACAAATTTAGTGGAGGCATCCCGTTTGGTAAAGTCGAACTCGATACGCACATCGCCTTCAAACTCTTGTTTTGTCCAAAGTACAGCATGGTCGGCATCGCTTGCCGCCGTTGTACCAGCGCTATAAAGCAAACCATTTTTAGTGGTTTTCAACTGGGCTTTTTGTCCATCCAGAAACCAGTTATTGCTCCACGACTTTTTGAAATCATCAGCAAACGTTGGCTTCCAATCCAGTTTTTGAAGTGTTTCGAATGATTTTCGCTCTTCTGCCGTTTTAGCATCCGGTATTTTATCTCCGATAAGTTCGAGCAGCACAATGGCATTCAAGCCCCACTGAGCTGTGCTATTGGTACTTACCATGGCATTTTCGTGAATGGGATTCAACACATCGGAACCAGAAATTAGTTTAGCATCATATAAACTCCTTAGCGTTCCTTTCGCATCCATTTTTCGCCCGAACAATTCCTCCCATGCACGTTCAGCCATTTTCGAATCATTCAATTCCTTAGCTGCAAAGGCAGTAAGGCGGGGCGTAATAAAGGTATTGTTACCCCAATTGGCCGTTTGTGCGGTTCGTTGCACATCATTACGTGGCATAGAATAATAGGTGCAGTAATCCGTCCATGTTTTGCGGAATGCCGGATAGTCAATCATTTCGAACAACTCCATTAATACCTCATACCCGCCCATAATGGTTGCCAGGTGATTTTTATTGGTAATATTAGGATTACCTTCATAACTAAGCTTACCAGTTTCCGGATCGTATCCCAAGCCATTAGGACCTGTAAATAAACCGGACGGCAGTTTGGTAAGACTCTCCATTCCGGCAAGGATCTTTGTATAATATTTTTTATCACCGGTGCGCTCCCACTCAGTCATCCAGTTGCCTACCAGCGCTATCCAGTCCGGTCCCCAACGCAAACGAGCGGGTGTGCTGTAAGGATATTTCTCGCGGGGCTGTGCAATTCGCAAGGGATCGTACTTGCACATGGCTTTCTCGGCATCCAACGACTCGCGCATTAAATCACCCGAACGTTCGTCGGTAGTGAGGTAATAATATTCACGCTTCCAGGCTGCTTGTCCGATGCGTCCTTCTTTGGCTCCACATCCCCAATGCGACACATTGTGCCTGCTGCCCATGCCTTTGAATTCGCCTATATGGTAACAATCTACTTCCGAAGTATGACGTGTCATGGCTTCTGCCATTTTGTAAATTTCAGCATCACCGGTGCGCAGAAAACTATACCACAGCCAGTTTCCGGGAGCAAGTTCTGTATTATCCCATGCAAAACCGCCAATATCATAGCGCCACATATGACGAACCGGATCGTAAGTGTGCATCACATCACCATAATTCCAGTAACCGTACCAATGATGTTCCTCAATGGCTCGTTTGTAAAATAAAACCGAACTATCCAACTGATTCTCAATCCACACTTTTGTGTCATTCGACCGATCGGGCAAGCTCCATGTTCCAAAAGCTTTCTGAGCGTGAAGATATTCGGGTGTACAAATCAATTGATTAGGAGCAGTTCCCTGATGAGCCATCGTACTGATCTGTTGTCTATCCGGCAATTGGTCGAAAGGAAATAAGGTCAACTCGCTGGTGCGCGCTACTCCCAGCGGGGTGCTTAAACCCGGTTGTACATCTTCGTATGTGGCCAATAATCCATGAGGAATAGTGTCGTAATGTCTCAAATCCATAGCTTCGGCCTCTTTGGACCACAAACAGACTTTCAACTGCGCCACACTACTTCGTGCATTGTCAATCTCTAAAGAAGTTGGGTAGGATTGCCAAAAGTTCTTCAACGACACAGCCAGTCCTCCCGATACATCACCCACAAAGGCCAGACCCGATGAGCGACTTCCTGAGTTTGCAAACAACCATGAACTTTGGTTGTTGGTCCGTTTGCTAATGGTAAAAGCATCGGAAGTGGTTTGAGTGAGTTTGTAATTGTTCCACGAAGGAAAGTCGGTATAATATTTCAATGCCACAGAATCGGATTGGGTAATCTCCGGGATTCGTTCACCAGCTACTTGCTTTGCCGGAAAGCTATTATCGCCTTTATACGTAAACGGATAGCGACCGATAAGCGGTTTTACTGCCTCGCTCCACAACCCACCGTTGCTACCCGAGAAGCCAACATGGCGGTTATGATCACTTTCACGCATCGGCACATCGAAAACCAATCCAAGTTCTTTAATAAAATCTTTTTGCTGGTCGCCATCATAAACAAAAGAATGAATAACACGAACAGTTGGAGAACCGGCATAAAAATAAAGTCGAACGGTGAAGGGAAAAATCTCACGGCCGTTCTTTACCGATTTATGAACACCGGTTATTTTAATCACTCCGCGAACAGGCCCCGATTGCTCAACAAGCACTTCTTTCACTTCACTTTGATAATCTTCGTAGCTGAGCATTTGCTCACTCCACTTCTCTCTATTCTCAAGCGTACAAACCAATCGACCGTTGTTAGCCACTACCTTTCCATTCACACTCAACTGCTCCACCAACACATTCCCATGTGTATTTATGTCGCAATTCAACGAACCTGTTTTTACATGAATAACATCCTGCACCTTGGAAACAGTCAAACCGTTGATCTCGGCTGTTTTTGCTACTGGGTTTAATGTATAACTCTGTTGAGGTTCGGTAACAGCGGCACATCCCATCCATTTTATAGATCCGTCCGGCCAGTAAGCCAATGGCCATGTTTGAACAGGAATAACATTATTTGTAGTGGTATTAAGTACAAAAGCCTGATCTTTCTTTACCGCTCCTTTAGCAAAAGGCACACCCCAACTAACACCGGTTTTCATTTTTGGCGTTTCGCCTATCCATTTTAAATCAACAGATTGACTATAAGAAAACAAATTAGTAACTATAAATACAAAAATCAGAAGTCTGTGTTTGTTCATAAACAGAGTTATTAGAATAAATCAACATACAAAGTAAATCATTTTAACTTGATAATAAATAGAAAATCGTTCATTAATCCTGCATAATCATACAGGGTTTAATGAACGATCTATCACATATAAATGCCATTCTCTAACAATTCAAGAACAACCCGGCAATTGGGTTCATTCCACTCTAAACCAATCTACATCGGCAAAACCCGGATCATTTATAAATTCTGAACGCATGCAGAACAAACCAACCTTAGCACCAATCCAGCCACCAGCTTTAGCCGTAAACGGTTTTCCTATTGAAGTAAATATATTTCCATCCAAACTGTAGCTGAAGTTACAAATACCACCTTTCGAAACTTTTACCCGGAAAAATGCAGTATTTCTTGGAGCATCAATTGTTTCAATTTCTGTTTCCGGCAATTGTTTAGAAGCATCCAAACTGACTGCCTGCGTAATAAAAAGCTTGTTATCAACTTTTTTCAATCCTACATATGCATAATCATAACCCATGATAATAAGTCCGAATTTCTCACCTGACTTTGTTTTTTTCTGAGGATTAAAGGTTACTTTGGTGGTGGCTGTAAATTCATCGGCAGTGAACTTTTGCAACAACAGGTTCGGTACTGTAGACATGTTTATCGAATTAGTTGGCGCTCCCACTGTGTACATTCTCAAAACACCTTTGGAGACAATAGGAAAAGCCCACCAGTTCTTGAAATTAGCATGCCATTGCCATTGTAATCCTAGCTGATAACTATTGAATTCATCTGAACTTGCAGGCGTTGCAATAGGCCAGGTTTTACCAACATTTGGTTTTTTATAAACCAGAACCGGTTCTCCTTTTCCATCTCCATCAGGATCGTTACCCATTACCGGCCAACCATCTACCCATTTTACGGGCTCTAAGTGTAACACACGACCATAAGCATCTTTATCCTGAAAGTGCAGGAACCACGATTCACCGGTTTGAGTCTCTACCCATGCACCCTGGTGAGGACCGTTCGTCGGCGTATTTCCTTGAGCAAGAACTATCTTTTCTTCGTAAGGACCATAAATATTCTTAGACCGCAGAATTAATTGATATCCGGTAGGAACTCCACCTGCTGGCAACATGATATAATACAAACCGTTGCGTTTATAAAACTTTGGACCCTCTACCGTTTCATGATTGTCGTGACCATCATAAACAATGACTCCATCGTCCAGTATCTTTGTTCCATCAATGCTCATTTTGCAAACAGAAAGGATATTTTTGATACCCGCACGACTTCCGGCAAAACCATGTACTAAATAAGCCTGACCGTTGTCATCCCAAAGTGGACAAGGGTCAATTAGTCCTTTTCCCGGCATAATCAAGATGGGCTCATCCCATTTCCCAAGAATGTCACGCGTCTTAACCACAGAAATCCCAAAATCAGGATCGGGATAAAATACATAGAATTCGCCTTTGTGATATCGAATAGCCGGAGCCCAAACACCTTTGCCGTGTTGTGGTTTATCGAATACATCATATGGTTTTTGTTGAGTAAACACCGAGTTTACAATCTTCCAGTTTACCAAATCCTTAGAATGAAGAATGGGTAATGCAGGAACACAATTGAAACTAGACGAAACCAAATAATAATCATCCCCTACCCGAATAGCGTCAGGATCGGAATAATCGGCATTTATAACCGGGTTTTTATACGTTCCATCACCGTTATCCGAAACCCATACTTTCGAGAGTGTACCATCGGCTTTAGAGTCAGGTGCTGGAATTAGATTAGGATTATCAACAAACTTTCTCTGCGGAGTTTTAGCTTTTGCATTTATACTCAAACTAAAAAGAAGAGAAAAAAGAACAAGAGCAATTGTGTGTTTTTTCATGTTGTTTTTGGAATATAATTATTAATCATTTGTCGTATAATATTGTAGACGTATTAAGCCCATTATTGTTTCGATAATATATCAAATTCAGTCTCATCGACAGTAACAATTGTTCCATGACGAATTCCTTCTGGAAGTGATATTTTATCTGACACATCTGACCAATCAATTAAATTGGATGATGTTATTGCACCATATTTATGCTGAGTATATTTATCAAAATATACGATCCATTGGTTATTTACACTCAATGCAGCTGGACCTTCTGCCCAAAAGTTTCCGGTAATTGGAGAACTTGGCGCAGAATATGGACCGGTCAGTTTTTTAGCATAAGCTATTTTTATGTTCTTCTGTGCCGGCTCTCGGGTTTCATCTTTCAAAAACATAACATATCGTTTACCTTCATTTACTATTGATGCATCGATTACATTAAAACCTCTGTCGTAAAGAAGCTTTGTTTTGCTGAATTTTTTGAAGTCCTTGGTGGTTACATAATAAATACGATGATTGTATCCTGCTTCTAAGCTTGATGCTGATTTATTAAATTTACCTTTAATTGTAGTAGCCCAATAAATCATGTAAGTGTGCGTAGTCCAATCGCAGGTAATTTCAGGCGCCCAACAATTCCTTGCACTATCCTCGTGCTGCATAACAGGAACATAAACTTGCTCCGACCATTTTATCAAATCGTCCGAGCTCGCATAACCGATTCCTTTATCTGTCCAACTCACTGTCCATACCATATGAAACTTACCATCAAATCCTTTGATAACACAGGGGTCGCGCATTAATTTATCTTTAGCAACCGTTGGTGTTAAGAATGATTGATCATTTTTGAAAGCAATCCAGTTGAAACCATCTCTACTACCTGCTAAATGCAAACCGTCGAGTCCATTATTTTTGAAATAAGCAAAAACGTAATAGTTCTTCCCTTGTAACGCATCCGATTGTTTCGCATAGGAGTTTAACGAGCTCGTTGTTGAGTCTTTTATCCCAGATTGTGAATAAACACTTCCAGCAAAAAGACACAGAAGGAAGAGAACGGTAAAAAAGCAATGTTTCATACTAATGATATTTAACGATGGTTTTTATTGATTGATTAACTCATGCGTATTTTATAAACAAATTCAAATGAGAAGAAACACAATGAAATCACTCAAAAATTCACCTCTACTTTTCTCAAGGCAAAGTTACTAAAACCTTCGAATGAAATAAAATCCTTTAGCACTCCAAATTCAGTTTTATTATTACAAAAACAAAATCTGTACAGTAAGACAGGTGGATAAATTTGTATTTTTCACACAAAACAACATCCAATTTCGTACAGAAAGAAGAATGTCACATAAGACATAATACTTTATTTAAAAGGAAATTAGCCGACAACCTATTTGCTAAAAGTAAAAATATCTCCCAACCAAAAGCGTACAATAAGAATTAAAATACAAATTAAACTTTTATTCATCAATTCATAAGTTTAGTATAAAATTCTCTCTATATATATACAAAATGACAGTTCTCATATATGGTCAATATACTACTTTCGCAGCCGTATAATTGCTCAATATATATTGCTAGCAAAAAATATTATCACAATCTCTTAAATTAATACGCTTCATGAGAAACTATTTAAAAATCGCGATTCTATTATAGATTGTTATGTTCTCTTTTGTTCGTTGTTCGAACGAGAAAGACACCTATTTCGACAGGCCGGGTTGGCTTGGGCCACCTATCTATCAAGTATTGGAAAAACAAGGCAAATTTACCAATTACCTGAAGTGTGTTGACCGATCTGTTTATGCAGCAACGCTAAAATCAGGTGGCTTACAAACTGTCTTTGCTCCAAATGATGATGCATTTAAACAATTTCTTGCAAGTAAAAACTTTGCAACTGCTGCCGACATTCCAGACACCTTGGTAAACAAAATTGTTGGTTACTCGATAATCAATAACAACTATTTATTTGAACATCTACCCGATGTACTCAAAGGTAATAGCACAGAAAACTGGACTCCATTGTCCAGTGTAAAGAAGAAAACAAAGTACTACGAAACTATTCACCAGGAAATGTACAAAGTGCAAGTATTGTCAAAAGTGATATTATTGCCGAAAATGGTGTTATACATGAGATAGATAAGGTTCTTGAGCCCCTACCTACAATTGAAGATCTATTAAAAGATAATAATTATTCCACCTTCAATTCCCTGATTAACAAAACCGGTTCAACAGGAGAGCCTTATTTTGTAAATTATGTTTACGACAAAATATTAACCGATTATTTTAATGAGGCCTTTCCTGCAAAAAACATATCTGAAGTTTACAAGAAGTCATATTCTCTTGCTACGAATATAAATAATGAAAAAACCGGAACTACCGACGTTGAGCTGGGAGGTTATACATTATTTGCACCAAGCAATACAGCTATCATTAAGTTTGAAAATGACAAACTGAAAGATTATTATCCAAACATCCAAAGTGTATCCAAAGATGTACTTACTTACTTTATCAATTCTCAAATGGTTGCCGAGCCTGTTTGGCCTTTATCCTACAAAGGAATTATTAATTCAACCGGTGAGTTTTTAAACGGCAAAGGAGCAACGGGAGAGGCATTCAATAAAGCCAACTACATCAAAATTGCACTTGCAAGCAATGGATTTTTCTATGGTAGCGATAATTATATAAAGAGTCGCTATTTTGAAACAGTGTACACCGAAATCCTTTTAAATCTAAATTACAGCTTATTGAACACTGCATTTACGGAGTATTTTATCGAAACATTAAAAGAAGAAATTCTAAAATGCGAATTAAACGGATATACTCAAGAAAATTACACCGTTCTGATGCCTACTAACGCTCAACTTGTTGTAGATGGGTTTAGTTGGACCTGGATAGCTGCCTCAACTAAATTTGGGTTCGTTAATACCCAAAACGGGAACCGCTTTGGGCAACTTTGATGCAGCTGCACGCATGCAACGACTTGTAAAATCACACATTTTCAAGCGATTGAAAAACAATGACGTAAATTGTGCAATTACCCAATTCACTACTGACCCTGCATTTTCTACCGCTTATTCAGGATATTCTTATGCTGTGAATGCTTACGGAGATATGATTCGTTATAAAGGTAACCAAATTCAGTTGCTTGGAAATTACGATGAGAATAACTGGGTTACTACTACTCCCTATAAAACCTTTATGAATGGTCAGGTTTTCACTATCGATAAGATGCTTCAATATTCGAGAAGAACTACATATTCTAATGCACCCGAAGGTTATAAAGCGCAAGATTTATTAGTTTATCTCAAGAGTATGGCTACCACGAATCCGAATGTTTCTGATTTCGTAAACTATTTAATAACATGTTTAACTTCTTCTGGCAGCAATGATATAGCCGGTCTATCTCCAGATATGTTTCTAACCATGTTTATACCCAACAACGCTGCTATGGCAAAAGCCAGAACAAATAATGATTTGCCATATGGACCAAATTATACAAACTGTAATTTACCAACTTACGCGGGCACATTCTTACACTAAAGCAGGTAAATGGTTTTTATATCGCGCTGCTTTGTTGCACTTGCGTTATGCGGAAGCTGCCAACAGAGCCGGTTACCCGAGACTTGCTTATGCGTTACTGAATAATGGAGTAAAAGCCAACTTCGAATGGTTAAGAGCAGATGGTAGCCAGCGTCCCGACAAGGAAGGGATTCAATACAGTAGCTTTAAACCGACTAGTGATGTGGCACCTGCAAAACCATATCCTGACCCATTCTACCTGGATGCTCGTCAAAATGACGCACCATACACCTATTTACGTTCTCCTTGGAGAGACAATGGTGGTATTCGTGGACGTGCATTCCTGAACAATATCATTACTCCGGCCTATGTACATGATGGTATTGGTGACGACCACAATGACTCTATTCAATGGATTGAACAATCGTTGATTAAAGAAGCGGCATTAGAGTGTGGGTTCGAAGGTCAACGTTGGGGTGATTTACTTCGTGTGGCTCGTAGAAATAGCAAAGAGGGTAAAGGAGTTGTTGCGACCATCATGAACAATGCTATTGCGCACAAATTTAACGCAGCTAAAAAAACTGCACCAAGCATTACTGAAAGCAATTTATTCCTTCCAATGAAGAAATAGGAATAGAAACCTCTATAACCGAAAGCCCCATTAAAAAATCACAATGATTTTTTAATGGGGCTTTTCAAATAATGGACGTGAAAATTGGAAAACAGAAGTATTTGAAAAAAAAACGGCACATAAAACTGTTTTTGTTCTTTGTGCCGCCATTTTATAGAGTATCCTTTATTTCTTTTTTAATGCTGCTTTAGCAAGTCGCTCAACTGCTTTTTTCTCTCTTGCTAATTTTAAAGCTTGCTTACGTTCTTCCATTACTTTTTTTACATATTCCATATAGGGTACAATGTAACGCATTTTCTTTGTTTCAAGCAAGTCTTCCATCGTTATCATGATTCCGGTTTCGTAAACCGAACCAAAATCGGCATCAAAGATAGAACCAAATACACGCATGGTATCCGTCAAACCAATATAAGCATTGAACATCGACGGAATAGTTTCACCCTCAGCACGCACAGCTTTTTGAAGTGCTTTGAAGTTATGCGCAGAATCTTTCTCTACAAAAACCTTTTTTGCCAAAGCCTTACTCTTTGCACTTATCTGCACTGCTTTGTGTGGCAAAATAAGTTGATCGGGATCCGGAAAATATCGGAACATATACTCGTAAATCAATTCACGAGCCACAACCGGAAAATTATTATAAATCGTCACTTTTCCGATAAAATAACGAGCATCCTTTACTGTATGAATCAAAGCACCCAATCCATCCCACAAATTATCAAGTGCAAAAAGGCTTTTGGTCCCCATTCTGGAGGTCTGATAATCCGGTTGAACAAACGCACGACCTAACTCAATAGTGTATGGTAAATAATCTTTGATAAACTTGTCGCTGAAGTGAAACAAGTGTGACATCACAAACTTAGGCTGTCCATTTTTATAAAAGTCAACCTCTACACCCGGCAAATAACGATAACCACCAATTATTTCTAATGCAATCGGATCCCAAACGATTAGTTGATAATAGGGTTTCACCATGTAATCATACTCATCTGTATCAATCTCTTCACCAGTTCCACCACCGCCCGATCGAAATGAGATTTCGCGTAATCGTCCAATTTCCCTCATTACATTTGGAGCATTATGGGCAGTAACCACGTAAATATCGTTGTGAGCTTTATTGGTCGGACGAAGAAACAAGTCCTGAGTTAGTTCTCGTTTTAAAATTTCTTTGTCGACTGGTGCAATAATTGGTTTCATCATAGAAATACTTTGAGTAACGACCATTAGAGTAAAATGGTAATACAAAAGTAAGCTTTTTTTGATGTTTGCACCAACACTTTAAAAGTAATTATATACGTTTTTGGAAATAAAAATGCCGTTTTTATATTAATCTTTCAGTGTTTGCACACTTATAATTGAAATGTGCGAAATATAGCTGACAAAATGTAAATTTATCCTGACAAAAAAAATCTCCATGAATAAAATATTCATGGAGATTTAATATCATGTTGTCAGAAGAAAGTTAGCGAGCCAACAAGGTCTTTACTTTTTCAGAGATTAATCGTCCTTCAGTTTTTCCAGCTAATTGTTTACTTGCCACACCCATCACTTTGCCCATATCTTGAGGTCCGGTAGCTCCTACTTGCGCTATTATGGCAGCAACTGCAGCTTCCAATTCGGTATCAGACATTTGCGTTGGCAAGTATTTTTCAATTACAGCAGCTTCAGCCAGTTCGTTTTCAGCCAATTCGGGTCTGTTTTGCTCCGTATAAATCTGAGCAGATTCTTTGCGTTGTTTAATCATCTTTTGAAGTATCTTCACACCCACTTCGTCAGACATTGTACCATCACCACCTTTAGCAGTTTTAGCCTCAATAAACTCCTTTTTTATGCCGCGTAAAGCTTCTAGTGCTACTTTGTCACGGGCAATCATAGCAGTCTTTATATCACCACTTACTTTATCAAATAGTTCGTCCATCTTATCAGTTTTCAATTATTATTTATAAAACCTTAAAACGTAATATTGGGTCGGTTTCTATTCACGAACCCACATACTTACGCATCAAAATCACTTCATTAATTTACGTTTCCATGCAGGAATATTCTCAACCGTCTTCAAAGTATTATCATCTTCAAAATCGTCAAGCGTAAATGTAGGAAGATCCGGTTCCACTTCCGGCTCCGTTGCTTTTCCATAATATTGCTCGAATGCTTTGTCAGTATCTGGTTTCTTCGGTGTTTCCAATTCCTCATCAAACGAAAGTGATTCTGACTTTGTCTCGGGTTTTACCGGCTCTTGAATCTTTGCCGATTCCCAGCTATGTATTATTTTCTGTGCTGCCGGTTTAGCTACTGTAGCAGGCATGCCCGGTATATCGCTAACATCAAATCCAGTTGCAATAAGTGTTATCTTCACATTTTCGTTCAATGTGTCATCAAAACTTGCACCCCAAATAACCTGAACATTATCGCCCATTTTATTCATAAACTGATGAATTTGATCTACTTCCTCCATTCTAATCTGATCGGTAGTAGAACAATATAAACTCAAAAGAATCTTGCTGGCACCACTTACATCATTCGTATTAAGCAACGGAGAATTAAGTGCATCGGCAATTGCATTGGTAATACGATTTTCGCCGGTTGCATAACCCGTATTCATAATAGCCACATTCCCATCTTTCATGATGCTGTACACATCAGCAAAGTCAGTGTTGATATAGCCAGGAACTGTAATGATTTCAGCAATTGCTTTGGCTGCATTTGTCAGCACATCATCCGCTTTGGCAAACGCATTCGAAAGATTCAAATCTGGATAAATTTCCTTGAGTTTCTCATTATTGATCACTAAAATAGCATCAACATGTTCGCTCAGTGCTGCCACACCTTCCAGCGCTTGTCTGATTTTCATATTACCTTCAAAAGCAAATGGAATAGTAACAATTGCAACGGTCAATATTCCCAAATCATGAGCAGCTTGAGCCACTACAGGCGATGCACCGGTTCCGGTTCCACCACCCATACCGGCAGTGATAAAAACCATTTTGGTGTTATCTTTCAATAAGCCCTGAATTTTCTCTATCGATTCCTCAGCTGCCCTACGGGCAACTTCGGGTTTGCCACCGGCTCCCAGACCTTCGGTAGTATCAACTCCAAGTTGTATTTTAGTTGGCACAGGCGATTTTACTAATGCCTGATTATCAGTATTACAAACCACAAAAGACACATCAGTAATTCCCTGACGATACATGTGATTTACTGCATTTCCACCACCACCACCTACGCCGATTACTTTTATATAAGAACTGTCAACCAGTTTCAATTCTAAAGGCAAACTCTCATCTAAATATCCCATATCTATATTATTTGGAAATTAAATTTCTTATTTATAACTGTAACTACAGACAGTTTACTAATTCAGTTTATTATCATCGTTGAAAAAATTAAACACACGTTGCGTTATCTTTTCTCCAATTTTCTTTTTCGGTAATTTCGGTTTCTTCTCCGGCTCGTTTACCGTTTCCTCAATTGGATGCTCTTTTCTATATTCGTCAGTTAGCAACACTGTACCAACTAATTGAGCATAGCAAGGGTCGTAATATTTCTCGTCGGTATAATCGGAAAGCCAATCGGAATGATCACCAAATCGGGTATAGATATTGGTTTTTTCATTCATATAATCAACCATATTGGTAAGTTTAGATCCACCTCCTGTAATTACAATTCCTGCTTCCAGTTCAAATGGAAGCTTATTGATTACATCGAATATGGGCTGCAATGTTTCATCTAATCGCGCTTCGATAATAGTAGCCAAAAATTTCGTTGAAATTTTCACCGGTTGCTGAGCTTCCAAAGTAGAAGGTATCTGAACATAAATAGGATCTTCAACTAAAGATTCAAGAGCATTACCTTTCAAACATTTTAAACGCTCGGCATTGGCTTCCGAAATACCCAATTCCTGTATATCTTTTGTTATGTTTTTTGCACCAAGAGGTACAACTAATAATTGTTGAAGTACTCCCTCGCTATAAACTGCTAAGGTTGTAGTTGTACCTCCAAAATTGATCAGTGCACAACCATCTTCGCGTTCTTTATCGTCGAGCAATACTGTAGACAAAGCTTCAACTGCCAGTGGACAGAACTCGAGTACTAGGCCGGTTCTATCAATAAAACCACCCAGATTTTCCTTTACCAGTTGATTGCCTACCACCACATTATAATTTCCTTTTATTTGCGAACCGGCCTGTCCGGCTGGTTCATCCATACAAACTCCATCGAGGTAATATGAAACAGGAATTATATCAAAAACAGTTAAGTTGGAAAGCTGAAAATTGCGTTTACATTCTTCTGTCATCTCTTCCAACAGAATGTCCGTCACGTAATTAGGATTAAGAATAAAGCGCGTTACGGAAAATGGCATCAATTTCATCGATTTAGCACCAACACCAACCGAGACCATTGATATATCCTGAATTTTAGAACTATTTTGAAGTAATTTCTTTAATTCAATAACTTTAGAAGAAGCGCCGGTACGTTGCTCAACGATACCATGCTTTACATCATCCGAAATTTTAGACTCCAAACCCAATATTCTTAATGCTCCATCAGCTTGCATTTCAGCTGCCATAGCAGAAATGGAGGAACTTCCCAAATCAATGGCTATAAATTGTTTATTTGAGTTCATAATTTACTTTCAATAATACTATCCTTTTTTTCAATAGTGGCAACAGCTTTATGTACAGGCTGTTCTCCCATCTTATCACAAACAATTTGATCTTTGTATTGCAAGTCAATCATTCGATATCGGTTCCAACCGATAACATTAAATCCCCTTGCATACAGTTTTTTTAATTTTCCAAGTTTTGATGCATAATTATCCAACGTTCCGAGCATAATAATTGCATCGCCTACACGCGGTACAAGTTCTATCTTCAAATCATCGCGCACATTAATTTGTTCAATTTGTGCGTTCCAAAATGGATCATCTGCTATAAATCCAACAAAATCAAACAGTTTTCCGGATGCCATCGATATAGTTACCCGTCCCGAAACAACCGGCACATAAGCAGCATAATTTGTTGAAACCGGCATCGGTTTCCTGTCTATATCCATGTAATAACTGGCAAAACCGACCACCCTGAATTTAGGGCTGCGTTGAAAAACACGTATGTTTACTATACCCGAAGGCGTTTTATAACACTCCACTTGTTTTATCATTGGATTTTTCCGTAATGCAGCTTCAATTGCCTCAGTGCGAATATGATAAATCGTTTTCCCTACCGGATTGAGATCACTTTCGTCCAACATAACAGCAATATCTTTTTGAGTAATTAACTGTATATTAGAGCTATCTGCTAAAACAATTTCGAGTTTACGACAAACAATTTCTTTATTATTACCCGAAAAATAAAACAATGAGAAAACCATATACCCCAAAACAAGCATGGTGAATATGGTAATCAGAATATATTTTAAAGTGGGTTTCATAAATTGAATAATTATTTACTTAGTTGTGCTTTAATCTTTGGCACTAACTTGTCAATGTCGCCCGCTCCAAAAGTAACCAAAACGTCTAACTCTTTATCTTTTAGCAAAGGTAGTAGATTTTCGGTGGAGCACAATATTTTATTTTTAAGTTTAACTTCACTTAAAATAAGTTCAGAAGTAACACCTTCGATAGGTAACTCGCGCGCTGGATAAATATCCAATAAAATCAACTCATCCAACTTCGATAAGGCTACTGCAAAATCAGAAGCAAAGTCGCGGGTACGCGTGTACAGATGTGGTTGAAAGATGCCGGTTATTTTACGATCGGGATATAAATTGCGGATAGATGATATGCTTGCGTTCAACTCGCTTGGGTGGTGAGCATAATCGTCCATATAAACAATTTTGTCGGACTTATACACCACATTAAACCTACGATAAATGCCCGAAAAAGAAGATATTCCGGCACGAAGCTCTTCAACCGACACACCGTTTAGCCAGGCTATCGCCATAGCAGCCACACTATTCTCTACATTTATTTTAGCCGGAACTCCGAGGCGGACATCGTTAATTCTATCGGTAGGCGTTACAAAATCAAAATGTATCTCGCCCTTCACGGTTTTAATATTTTCGGCATGAAAATCGCCACCATCTTCCATCGAATAGGTGTAAAGTTTCACTCCTTTTTGCAATTGAGGCTTAATATCAATCCCTTTGCGCATTATCAACACGCCACCGGTTCTGATGAGTGAAGTAAAGTGCTCAAAACTTTCGCGAAAAGCATCTGCTGTTTCGTAAATATCCAAATGATCGGGATCGGCAGAGGTAATCACAGCCATGTAAGGCGAAAGTTGATGAAACGAACGATCATACTCATCAGCTTCAATGACCACCAGATTACTTTCATTCGACAGCAACAGATTAGTGTTATAATTATTGGCAATACCTCCTAAAAAAGCATTACACGACACTTGCGATTGATACAATAAGTGCGCTGCGATAGTAGATGTAGTGGTCTTACCGTGTGTCCCGGCAATACAAATACCTTTACTTTTACGGGTAATCTCACCCAACACCTGAGACCGCTTTTGGATCGTAAAATTATTCTCCTGAAAATACAACAGTTGTGGGTGATTATGAGGTATAGCCGGGGTAATAATCACAAGGGTATTTTTGGCCTGCGTGAATTTATCCGGTATTTGATCTACATTTTCATCAAAACAAACCGCTATTCCTTCCGATTGCAAATCAGTGGTCAGCTTTGTAGGTGTGCGGTCGTAACCCACTATTTCATATCCCTTTGCACGAAAATAACGTGCCAAAGCACTCATGCCGATACCACCAATTCCTAGAAAATAATATTTGCTAAACTTTTCCATAATTATCAATTAACTCATTCTGTTACATCAACCGGCTAGTTGATTAACTTAATCACTTCATCTGCTATTCTATCAGCCGAATCTTTTTCGGCCATCTTTAATATATTATCACTTAGCTCTTTTAAAGCATCAGCATCATTTATAAGTTCCAGCGCTTTATCCAACAATTGCCCGACCGAATCGACATCTTTAATCATTACAGCAGCATTTTTTCGAACTAAAGCCAAGGCATTTTGTGTTTGATGATCCTCGGCAACATTAGGCGACGGCACCAAAATAGCTGGTTTAGCCAACAAGCACAATTCGGAAATGGAGCTTGCTCCAGCTCGCGACACCACCAAATCTGCTATCGAGTATGCCAAATCCATACGCGAGACAAAATCAGTTACCAATAGCTGTGCCGGTGCAAAAGGTTCGGCTGCCTTGCGGGCTGCGTCAATATAAAATTTACCTGTTTGCCAAATAACCTGCACATCGGCTTTGGACAGTTGCTCCAATTTGGCAATAATACTTTGATTAATCGTGCGGGCACCCAGACTACCACCAACGACTAAAATCGTTTTCTTAGCCGGATCAAAACCAAAGAAACCATATGCTTCGGCGGTTTTTGGGGCAATAGAGAACAAATCTTGTCGAACAGGATTACCCGTCAGTATTATTTTATCTTTTGGGAAAAATTTTTCCATTCCTTCGTACGCAACACAAATCTTAGCCGCTTTCTTCGCCAACAATTTATTGGTTACTCCAGCATACGAGTTTTGCTCCTGAATAAGCGTTGGAACACCACAACCCGAAGCTGCACGTAATGTAGGTGCGCTTGCATATCCTCCAACACCAATGGCTACTTCAGGTTTGAAATTACGAATAATTCTACGGGCTAACACCAAACTGCGTACAAGATTATAGACTACTTTAATATTGCTGAACATATTTTTTCTGTCTAGACCGCTTACCGGCAAGCCTTCGATGGGATAGCCCGCAGCAGGCACCCGTTCCATTTCCATGCGACCAATAGCACCTACAAATAATATTTCGGCATCGGGTAGTCGTTTTTTCAATGCATTGGCAATACTGATAGCTGGAAAAATATGTCCACCTGTGCCACCACCGCTAATAATAAATTTATGTTTCATAGCTATAAATTTCTGAACGCAAATTACACAAAAAAATGCAGTCCAAATGAATTCAAAGGTTAATGAGTATTCCTGTTTGCAATTTTATCGATTCAATTACAAATTTTCTAAATCAACCACTGAAAGTTCCTCTTCCGGCTCAACAGATATATCTTCTTCAATGGGGGGTTGGTATTCTTCTTTTATCTGTCTGTTTACGCCAAAAATAATACCGAAATAAATACAGGTAATTAATATGGAAGTACCTCCCCTACTAATCAACGGTAAAGGCTGACCGGTTACCGGACCTAAACTTGTAGCAACCGACATACTAATAAATGCCTGAATGACAATCATTAATGAGAGACCAATAACAAGTAATGCCGGAAAAACCGTTGCACATTTAGTTGCAATTCTACCCGCTCGAAAAAGCAATACCAGATAAAGCAGAATGACAAATATACCACCAAACAACCCCATTTCCTCCACAATTATTGCATAAATAAAGTCGGAATAAGCTTGTGGCAAGTAGTCGCGCTCAATACTATTGCCGGGGAAAACGCCAACTGCCCCACCACGGGCAATGGCAATTCTACCATGCTGAACCTGACGATTTTCATCAGTAATGGTGTATTTGCTTTTTTCATCCTTTTTCTCTGTCTTAAAACGGTCAATACGTCCTACCCATGTATAGGCTCTATCAAACATTTTAGGCATCGATTTTTCAGGGACTGTTTTCACTAAGGCGAAGCATAATACTATAGTAAGTAATAGCCCTCCAACCAAAATACCTAATTTCAGCAAAGAAACACGACCGATAAACATCATGATGACCACCACCATAAAGAGGATAAAGGCGGTTGAGAAATTATCAAACAAAATCAAGGTGCAAATGATTGCCAACATTATGAGCGTATTACGAAAATACTTCCACTCATCCTTTTTTGCATCTCTGATTCGGGAAATCATATCGGCTGCAACTATGATTACTGATAGTTTTGCAAATTCAGACGGTTGAAATTTGATTCCCATAATCACCAACCAGCGTGAAGCACCATTTTCGCTTACACCCCTGAAAAGTACCCAAACCAAGAGTAATGCCGACAATAACAGCACCAAGTAAGCCGTCATTCTTATATATCGCACCGGAATGAGATGCACTACAATGGCAATAATGGCACCTCCGAACAGAAAACCAACGTGACGAAGCATTGGGCCAGCATAGTTATCGGCACCATATGCCAAAGTACTTGATGCACTGTACATTTCAATGGCTGAAATTATGCACATTACAAAAAATACAATCCATAAAATCGGATCGCCTTTTAGATATTTACTGAATAGATTTTCCATTGGGGGAATTTGAAAGATTCGATATTCTTACTCCTAGCCTCTTAGCTTTCGTAAGTTCAATTACAAATTTCTGACAAAATTTTTAAACTGCTTGCCCCGATCTTCGTAGTTCTGAAATAAATCGAAGCTGGCACAGCATGGCGACAACAATACAGTATCACCTCCATCTGCCGCCTTATAAGCTTCACTTACGGCTGCATCCATCGATTGAACATCAATTATCGTATCCACTTTCCCATCAAAGAAAGTATGCAATGCTTTATTATCCAACCCCATAAAGATTAGGGTTTTTACCTTTTCTTTTACAAGGACTTCAATTTCAGAATAGTCATTCCCCTTGTCGGTACCTCCTAAAATCAGTACAACAGGCGTTTTCATGCTTTGTAATGCATACCAACACGAATTTACATTTGTGGCCTTCGAATCGTTTACAAATCGGATATTTTTCACCGTTGCAACATACTCCAAACGGTGCTCAACTCCCTGAAAATCCTGGAGAGACTGACGTATATTATCTTTTCGCACATCAACAATCGAAGCAGCTAATCCTGCAGCCATCGAATTGTAAGTATTGTGCATGCCTTGCAATGCTAAATCTGATGTTGGCATAGTAAATAGAGTTTTAAGGGATTTAATAATCAAATCTTCTTGCTCAATAAATGCTTTTGTTTTTTCGCTCCGCTCAATTGCAAATGGATACATTGCTGATTGAATATTGCGTTTTTCTAATTCTGCCTTAATTATCGGGTCATTTTCCCAGAAAATAAAAGCATCCTGTTCGGTTTGATTTTGAGTAATTTTGAATTTAGAATCAACGTAGTTTTGAAAATTATAATCATAACGATCTAAATGATCGGGAGTTATATTTAATAAAATTGCGATATCGGCTTTAAATTCTGTCATTCCATCCAACTGAAAACTGCTTAACTCCACAACATAATAATCGAACGAAGCGGTAGCTACCTGAAATGCCAGACTATTACCAACATTACCCGCTAAACCAACTTTTAATCCTGCGCTTTTCAAAATATGATAAACCAACATGGTAGTGGTGGTTTTTCCATTGCTACCGGTTATACAAATCATTTTTGCATTTGTATATCGACCAGCAAATTCAATCTCGGAAATAACAGATGTTTTTTGATCAAATAACTTTTTTATAATGGGTGCTTTATCTGGAATTCCTGGGCTTTTAATCACTTCGTCAGCATTTAAAATTAAGCTTTCGGTATGCTGTTTTTCCTCCCACACAATTCCATATTCGTCGAGCATGGCTTTGTATTGCGCTTTTATTTCGGACATATCCGAAACAAATACATCAAAACCTTCTTTTTTAGCCAAAACAGCAGCTCCCGCTCCACTTTCGCCAGCTCCCAATATCACAATTCTCTTCATCTTTCGAGCCAATTTATCTAATTTTCAATGTAATAATAGTAATCGCCGCCAAAATAATTCCTACAATCCAAAAACGAATAACAATTTTTGATTCGGGCATAGCTTGTAGCGGGCGTTGGAAAATTGCCTGAATACCGGCATTTCCTTGTTTTTGATAATGATGGTGTAAAGGAGTCATCTTGAAAATTCGTTTTCCCTCACCAAATCGTTTTTTGCTATATTTAAAGAATCCTACCTGCAAAATCACCGACAAACTTTCTACAAAAAACACTCCGCACAATATCGGGATTAATAATTCCTTTCGTGTAAGAATGGCAAAAACAGCGATAATTCCGCCTAAAGTCAAACTACCAGTATCACCCATAAATATTTGTGCAGGAAATGAATTGTACCACAAAAAACCTATAGTTGCTCCGATGAATGCTCCAGCAAAAACCAACATCTCACCAGTTCCTGGTAAATACATGATATTCAGATACCCTGCATAATTTATATTTCCCGATACATAGGCTAGTATCCCAAGCGTGACTCCCATAATAGCAGACGAACCGGTTGCCAAACCATCCAAACCGTCTGTTAGATTAGCTCCATTCGAAACAGCTGTTACAATAAAAATAGTTACTATTACAAACAGAATCCAACCATAATCTTGTGCCTTCTCTCCTGCCGATTTAAATGCATCAGCATAATTAAAGTTGTTGTTTTTTACAAAAGGAATCGTTGTTTTGGTGGATTTTACATTATGCTTTGAATAAAGCACATTTTCAACACGCTGAGTTGCACCTTTCACCTCTATATTTTCACGAATCACAAGACTTGGACTAAAGTACATTGTCAAACCTATAATTAACCCTAACCCTACTTGACCCACTATTTTGAAACGACCCTTAAGTCCCTCTTTATTTTTACGAAAAACTTTTATATAATCATCCAAAAAGCCAATCAAACCCATCCAGACAGTAGTAACTAGCAACAATATAACATATATATTAGCTATATCTGCCAATAAAAGAGTAGGTACAAGAATAGCAATAATAATGATGATTCCACCCATAGTTGGTGTTCCTTTTTTGCTCATTTGACCTTCCAAACCAAGATCACGTATTGTTTCGCCAATTTGTTTTTTTTGCAAATAGTCGATAATCTGTCGTCCAAACATGGTGGAAAGCAATAATGCCAAAATAAATGCTAAACCTGCGCGGAACGATATAAAGTTAAATAATCGTCCTCCCGGAATATCAAAAATTTGATCTAAATAATGGAATAAATGATACAACATATTAATTTACAATTAATAATTAATAATTTACAATTAGATTTTCCCCTAAGGGGTTAGGGTACTTTAAAAACATTCTCTAACTACTTCTTTATCGTCAAAATGATATTTCACACCTTGTATTATTTGATAATCTTCGTGTCCCTTTCCAGCCACAAGTACCACGTCGCCCGGTTGAGCTAACGCACAAGCTGTACGAATGGCTTCGCGGCGATCAACAATGGTCAGGCTTTTTGCCTTATCAACCACATCCAGTCCAGCCAACATATCATTCAAAATATCTTGCGGTTCTTCAAAGCGTGGATTATCCGAGGTCAGAATAGCTTTCCAGCTACCATTTACAGCTTCGCGAGCCATCATCGGGCGTTTCCCTTTATCACGATTACCACCACAACCAACAACGGTAATGAGTCGACCATTGCCCTGAAGAATTTGATTTATGGTATCAATCACATTGGTAAGTGCATCCGGCGTATGAGCATAATCCACAATAGCTGTAAAACCAGCCGGAGAATGCAAGGTTTCAAAACGCCCCGAAACAGAATGCAGGGAGCTAATAATCCGCAACACTTCTATTTCATCTTGTCCAAGCAAAACGGCAGTACCAAACACAGCCGAAAGATTGCTGGCATTAAATTTACCAATAAATGAAACATTTACTTCTCTATCGTTCATATCCAACAACATTCCTTCAAAACCATGTTCCAAAATGCGAGTTTTAAAATCGGCCAATGTACGAAGTGAATAAGTATATTTTTTTGCATTCGAATTTTGAAGCATCACCAATCCATTCTTGTCATCAGCATTTGTCAAAGCAAAAGCCTCAGATGAGAGTTCATCGAAAAATTGTTTTTTAGCTTTCAAATAATTCTCGAAAGTAAGGTGATAATCAATATGATCACGTGTTATATTGGTAAAAACACCTCCATCAAATTGCAATCCGGCTATGCGTCGTTGATCAACCGAATGTGAACTCACTTCCATAAATGCATACTCGCAACCGGCATCTACCATTTGTGCCAATAGCTCATTTAACGCCAAAGCATCCGGTGTAGTATGAGTTGCCTCTACAGCAACATCGTCAACATAATTACAAACCGTGGAAAGCAGTCCCGATTTATGACCCAACTCACGAAAAAGCTGATAGAGCAAGGTAGCTATGGTTGTTTTACCATTCGTGCCGGTTACTCCCACCAAAATCATTTTCGAAGAAGGAAATCCGTACCATGCCGAAGCCATTTTTCCCAACGCATCCGAACTATTTTCTACTTTTATGTACGTTACATTCGGAAGAAAATCAACGGGTAATTCCTCACACACTACTGCTACAGCACCTTTTTCAATGGCGGTAGGTATATATTGATGACCATCGGCAGCGGTACCTTTAGTCGCAACAAAGAGACTCCCAGTTTCCACTTTTCGCGAATCAAATTGAATATTTTCAATCTGGATATCAGTATTTCCTACTGTTTTAAGTAGAACAATACCTTGAAGTAGATTATCTAAAATCATGATTGTCATTTTTTATATATTCCCTCTTTTCAAAAAGAACGAATGCATTATTATTTCTAGCGTTATTGAAAACTTATCAATATTCTACTTCCCCTTTGTACAAAAGTACCCGGCTTAATGGTTTGCAAAACTACCTTTCCCCTCCCCTCAACCTGAACATTTAGTCCGAGTCGCTCTGCCAAATAAATTGCATCTTTTGCTCCCATTCCCACCAAATCGGGAACTACATTTTTGGGCACAGAAACCGATTCAATCCGAATCTGCTTATCATCAGAAAATGACTTCACCCAATCCGATGAATTTACACCAATTGGCAATTGCAAATCTGTCATAACAGTGAGCAATGCCTTATAATACCCCACCTTAACAAATGGTTTTATTGGAAAATTTGTGACAGTATCTCTTTCAAATGTCAATGGTTTACGATGCGATTTTAAAGCCATTGTTCTTTCAGCCACATTTTTAAATATAGATCCGGCCATTTTTCCACCCGATGGATAACCCTTTCGAGGCTCACGAATAACTACAATACAGCTATATTGAGGATCATCGGCAGGAAAGTAACCACAAAATGAAACCTGGTGGGTTGTTCCGCCGCCTTTGTAACCCAATGCCCCTTTAGAAATCTGTGCAGTACCTGTTTTACCTGCAATTCGCACATATTTCGAACGGACATTGTGGGCCGTTCCTTTTGGAGCTTCCATCACACCCAGCAAAACAGTTTTAATATCATTCAGCGTAGTTGGTTTACAAATCGATTCCTTTATCGTTTCGGTTTCAAATGCTTTCACTACCTGCCCATTTTTGGTTATCGATTTTACAAAAAATGGACGAATGTATTTTCCATTATTAGCAATAGCATTATAAAACGCAAGCGTGTAGATAGGTGGAATCTGAGTTTCATATCCAATTGACATCCAAGGCAATGTAGTAGCCGACCAATATGCTGCTTTATCGTGTGGATGACGAATACGAGGTGAAGCAGCTCCGGGAATTTCCAGGTTCAATGGTTCATTCAATTTCATATTATACAGCCCTTCAACAAATTCCGAAGGATTTTGTCCGTAGGCATTCACAATTGCCCTCGAGATACCGATATTTGAAGATCCGTGAATCGCCTCAGCAAGTGTAATTCTACCGAATCCACCTTTATTTGCATTGTGATCTTTCATCAATCTATTGGCAAATGGATAAATACCGTTTCCGGTATCAATATAATCGGTTATTTTCACCTTGCCAGCATCCAAAGCCACCATTAACGATGCCACTTTGAATGTAGAACCCGGCTCTACCATATCCGAAACAGCACCATTTTTGTTTTCGGTGTATGTCTTATCGGCATTCTGTTGCATATTCACAATAGCTTTTACCTCGCCGGAATGAACTTCCATCAAAATAACGTAGCCCGAACCGGCATCAAAAGAACGTAAACTGTCAATCAACGCCTTTTCGGCAATATCTTGTAAATCAATGTCAATGGTGGTGGTAATATCCATTCCATCAATCGGCTCTACCTTAACTGTTTCCATGTAGGTATTTGCTACTTTCTGACGGATAGAAATACCAGGAGTACCCAACAAATAAGTATTAAACCGCTTTTCAATACCATTTTTTCCACCCATCGATTCATCTGCATAAATATCGCCAATGGTACGCGAAGCCAGTGATCCGAAAGGTTTTACACGGGTAAAAAGTTCTTTGGTAATGAGTCCGCTTTTATTACGGCCCAAGCGAAAAAGCGGTAATTTTTTGAGCTGCTTAAGCTCTGCATACGAAATACGCTTAGGATACAGTGCTAGCTCACCAACCTTATTCCTGTACGCATCTTTCAACATTTTGCGATACTCCAGCGGTGTTTTATCATGCAAGAAACTAGATAGATAGATGGCTAATGAGTCGACGTTACTTTTAAACAATTTGCCGTCTTTTTCATGCAAAGCCGGCACTCGAGTATCCATGTAGATGTAGTAGGTAGGAATAGAACTCGCCATCAAGCGACCATCACAAGCATAAATATTGCCTCTGTTTGGCTTCACCACAATATCTGCCTTTACATTTTTGGCCGCTAAAGCCAACCAATTATGTCTTTCAACAGTCTGTATTACAACTATTTTATAGATTACCAGCAAAAAAGACAAGCATATAATTACATACACAACGCCAAATCTGAGGACTATATTTTTTCGAATATCTGCCATTATTTCTCTTCTACAGAATCAGCAATTACAATTGGCGGTGTAGATGTTTGCACTAAATCTACTCCACGAGTATTAATCATATTGAGCACACTGGTTTGGCGACTAATTTTCATTAATTCTGCCGAAATAGTCAGCGACTCATACTTAACGTCCTGGATTTTCTTTTTCAATTCAATCTCCGTGGCGAGTTGCCTTTCGCAAGAGAATCGGTTATCAACATATGCAAACATCAACAATGCAATCATTATCATCAGTTTAGTTTGCTTCTTGAATATTTTCTTAGAAAATATGTCACCATTCAGGATGTCACGAACCGTGCTCGACTTAATATCCGAGAAATCTTCGCTACCCTTTATGGCTTCAGCCATTTTCTTAAACCACGACATACTTTTTATTTTTTTTCTGCAATACGCAGTTTTGCACTTCTGGCTCGTGGATTTCGCTCCACTTCTTCATCAGTTGCTATAATCACCTTATTATTAATCGCTTTCAAAGGAGATAGAATATTACCAAAAAAATCTTTTTCCAGTTTTCCTTCAAAATTTCCACTTCTGAAATAATTTTTCACCAATCTATCTTCCAGCGAATGATAAGTCAGCACCACCAAACGACCTTCTGGTTTCAAAACATCAAAACTCTGTTCCAAAAGCGAGCGTAGCACCTCCATTTCTTTATTCACCTCAATACGTAAAGCCTGAAAAACCCGCGCCATATCTTTTTTTTCCTTCTCTCTTCCAAAAAAAGGTTTCAACACTTCAATAAATGGAAATATTTTGTCGAAAGGTGCTTTGGAGCGGGCAGCTACTATCGTTTTGGCTATTTTGCGGGAGTTATGCAGTTCGCCATACAGGTAAAACACATTCGCCAAATCCTCTTCGCCATAAGTATTTAGAATTACAGCAGCTGTAAGCGGCGATTTAGTATTCATTCGCATGTCCAATGCCCCATCAAACCGGAACGAAAATCCACGTTCGGCTTCATCAAAATGATGCGATGAAACGCCTAAATCGGCCAGAATACCGTCTACTTTTTCGATATTATGATAACGCAGGAAATTCTTCAGATATTGAAAATTGCTCCGAACAAAAATAAAACGAGGATCGTCCAAAGCATTTTTAATCGCGTCTTCATCCTGATCAAATCCCAGCAATTTACCTTTGGAACTTAAATGCAATAATATCTCAGTTGAATGACCACCGCCACCAAAAGTAACATCTACATAAACGCCATCCGGATCAATGTTCAATCCCTGTATGGTTTCGTTTAATAATGCAGGTATATGATAAGCTATTTCATTCATTTTGTGAGGATTATAGTTTTGAGTATTTCGTCTACAAAAATACTCAAAAATTAGTCAGTTGCAAGCACTTACGACCAATTAATTATGGAATAAATTGCTACTGTTTATTCATCATTCTTTCTTTGAGCAACGCAGCAAAATCTACCGACGACATCTTTATTTGCTCATAACGCGACTTGCTCCAAACTGCAAAGCGATCGACCATTCCAACAAAAAGCACCTCGGCATTATCTACGCCTATTGCTTGTAAATTTTTCTTCGAAATCAAAACTCTTCCTTGCGAATCAATATCCAACCACTCGGCATCCGAAACAAATTGCATCAACAACAATTGATCTATCGGATTCCATTCATCAAGCTTCGATTTAAAATTCTGTACTTTTTCATTCCAAACCGACTCCGGAAAAAGAATCATGCAATCATTCTCGGCATCCTTGCGCATCACGATGCGATCCTTCTCACCCTCCGGCAATATCTTTCGATATGCAGAAGGAATAAAGATTCTTCCCTTTACATCGGCTTTTGCTTCGTATTTACCTATAAATGTTGACATATTGAATCGGGTTCATTTATTCAACGGTAAAAGTAAAGAATAATTTTCATATACCCCACTATTCCCCACAAAATAATTATCAACAATTTATCAAGAGCTAAATACGCGATTTAAACAACTTATCAACAGCTTATCAACTTTATTAACTATCCTCTATTAAACACATACATCTATAAAACAATCAATTAAAGTGTACATAAGAAATACTACATTCAATTACGACGAGTGGGGGAAAATTTCAATATCCATATAATAATTTTCAAATAACTAATCTAAATCAATCAGCGAATAATAAATAGCCCTTTGAGGTTTAAGCATTTTTTGTACATTTGCAGTCTAAAATAAACTGCATCACTAATGAACAATAAAGGCGTAATCAATATAGATATTGCAAAAGTGCTTAAACAAAAAGCGCCAAACACAAATGTACCCAAATTTATTGTCAATTACCTTCGAAAGATTGTACACGAAAAGGAGTTTAATATCTTTTTCAAAAACAATCCCACGCTCAGAAATTTAGATTTCATTGAGGCGGGACTGAAGTATCTGGAGGTTACCATCAGCATAGAAGGCCGCGAAAACCTACCTCCGAAAGGCGGTAGATATATTTTTGCCAGCAACCACCCGCTGGGCGGACTTGATGGCATTGCAACCGGCTATTTAATAGGGAAAGAATACGATGGCAAAGTGCGTTTTTTCTCGAACGATTTAATGATGAGCGTTGAGCCTTTAAACGAAATGTTTGTACCAGTAAACAAAACAGGATCGCAAGGGAAAGGACATGCCGAGAAAATGCAGGAGTTGTATGAGTCCGATAATCATTTAATTACATACCCAGCCGGAATATGTTCTCGAAAAATAAACGGAAAAATAATTGATTTAGACTGGAAGAAAAACTTCATTAGCAAAGCAATTGAATATCAAAGAGATATTGTCCCTATTTATTTTGAAGGTAGTAATTCTAATTTCTTTTACAATTTGGCCAATATCCGTAAATTTCTGGGAATAAAATTCAACATCGAAATGATGTACCTTGCCGATGAAATGTTTAAACAAAAAGGCAAACACTTCACCATACGAATAGGCAAACCTATTCCCTGGCAAACCTTCGACAAATCGTCGAGCCTATCAAATTGGGCAGATTGGGTAAAAGAAATTGTATACCAAATGGAAACTAAATAACACTAAAACAAAGGAGGCTGCATCAATGAAACAGCCTCCTTTTAATGTCTATAAATCCAGCAAACCTTCAGGAAGTTTTACATAGATAATCTTTTTATCATGATTAATCTCCTGTATATACTCCTCACCGGCAGGAATTAACAACTCGTCATTCTTTTTAGGGATTACAAAAAGAATATTCTCAGTGGTTTTATCCACCTCGGAAATAACCCCGATCAATCCGGCTTCAACATCAATCAAACTAAAGCCTGCAAAATAGTCGACTTCAATTTCCTCATCCTCAACATTCTCCAAAAAAGATTTTGGCAAGTAAATGGTCAATCCCATAAACGAACGGGCTTGCTCTTCGTTTACCACACCTTCGAGCTTCAACAAACCGGTTGTACTGCCTTTAAACCGATATTCATCTAAGAAAAAAGGCACAAAAATTCCCTGCATCTCAAAGATAAAAAACGGCACATCTTCTCTGTCAAACACATCCGAAGAGAATGAAAACGACATTTCACCATTTATACCGTGTGGCTTATTAACTTGTCCTATTGGGAAAATATCGGATTTTAATATCATTGAATTATATTTTTTCTATTGATGTGAAATTTATTATTGTAGTAACGTTTCTGAATTACAAAAAAAACTAGTTTAACCCTGCAATCAGGTTAATAGTCAAAGCCACCACAAACGTATTTAAAACAAAAGACAACAAACTATGAAACAAGGTTATCCTTCGTATTTTTCGTGAAGTAACATTTACATCCGAGACCTGAAAAGTACAGCCCAGACCGAAAGAGTAATAGGCAAAATCGAGATAATCGGGCTCATTTTCTTCAGGGAATACCAACCCTCCAACATATTTGTTGCCATCCCCATCTCTCGAATCGTAATACTCATGCGCATAATGAAACACATAAATAGTGTGCACCATTCCCCACGAAAGGAGTATCCCTAAGATGCAGGAAGGAAGAAATAACACACTCTCACGAATAGTAGAGTCCTTTGAAATAACGATTAGCAATACAGCAAGTAGCCCCGACAAAGATGAAATCAAGACCATAAAAAACACAAACGCTACGCTCCCATCATCCTCAGTGGCCTTCTTTCTAATTTGAGAAACGGTTCGCTGATCTATTACAATCCAACTACAAATCAGGAATGTAAGCGAAAATACTATCCAGGACACCATCGCACGAAGCAAAATACTTATCTCGTCATTTTTTAATATAAAAAAAGCAAAAAGTGCCAACCCAATACTAATCCCCAAACGAGTAAGGGGATGCATCTGTACAAAAATATTATTTCTCTCCTTCTTTCGTGCTGACATTATTTGTTCTTAGAAAGTAAATTTTGCAATCTATAATCCCGAAAATCTGCTCCCTAGTCAACTATCGTAACCCAACCATGTGTATCAGGCTCATCGCCGTACTGAATACCGCGCAATTTATGATACAATTTATCAGATATCGGTCCCGGTTTACCATCGGGCGAAAATACATACGATATTTTCATATCATAATCGTCAATTCGTTCAATTGGACTGATTACTGCAGCAGTACCACAAGCTCCCGCTTCTTCAAAAGTAGCCAGTTCTTCAACAGGAACAGCTCTTTGCTCCACTTTTAGCCCCAAATCCGCAGCCAAAACCATCAGACTTTTGTTGGTTATCGAAGGTAATATAGAAGTCGACTTAGGAGTTACATAAGTGTTATTTTTTATTCCAAAAAAGTTTGCAGCACCACATTCATCAATGTACTTTTTCTCTCTTGCATCAAGATAAAATATATTAGAATAACCTAGCTCATGCGCCTTTTGTCCGGCTACCAAACTAGCGGCATAATTTCCACCCACTTTGTATTTCCCCATACCCAGAGGCGCAGAACGATCGTACTCACGCATAATGACAAATGGAGTAGTTTGAAATCCACCTTTAAAATAAGGACCTACCGGAGTTACAAAAACAATAAACATATACTCATCAGCAGGCTTAACTCCTACCTGAGGACCGCTACCAAAAAGCACCGGACGTATATAAAGAGACGCACCTGACTCGTAAGGGGGCACAAAACGTTCATTCAATTTCACAGCTTTCAACACTGCTTCTTCAAAAACTTCGACAGGAACTTTTGCCATTAAAGTACCTTCGCTGGAATCCTGCATACGCAAAGCATTGTCTTTCATTCGAAAAATTCGAATTTTTCCATCCTTGCCACGGAAAGCTTTCAAGCCTTCGAACGATTCCTGACCATAATGTAAACTGGTGGCAGCCATATGCAAGCTCAAAAATTCGCTTTCGTGAACTTCCAATTGACCCCATGCCCCATTGCTATAAGTACAACGGATGTTGAAATCGGTTTTGATGTAACCGAATCCTATATTTCCCCAATCTATTTGTTCCATATTGTAGAGTTTTATTATTTCATTTGTATTAAATCAAAACCAAAATTGATTCATTTCCCATATTAAAGAGCAAATCTATACTACTCAGGTTGGGAATAAAACCAAATCGTTGTTCGAAAACCTGATAATAGGTCTTAAATGATCCAATATCAGTTTCTTTCTTTGGGTGAATGCTATTTCTAGCATCCAACACATTTTCGTCAAAATCGACTTTATATTCTTTAGTCAATTGAATATCGACCCGTAAGTCTAATAATTCAATCATTTTAGATTGGATCTCAGTATTAAAATCCCACAAAAACGCCCAATCCTTTTCGTAAAAGGGCAATAAATCATCTTTGTAATATTCGAAAAAAGGCGTTGAATTGTACGCTGACTCTATCGAACGCCAATGTTGCAGTTGCCAGTCGCGATGTTCTGAAATGCGAACATCGCGGGTCAACATTCGCGACCCTTTCGATTTTTCAACCGGAATAGTCAAGGCCAACTGCCCGTTTGCGCCAGCAATATTACATCGATTTCTGTACGATTGCTTCTCGTAAAACTCACAATGTTCCAGAAAAACGGCATCAGCTTTTGCCAACGCAGAATAATACTCTACGGGAGCTAAATATGCCGAAGTCAAACAAATATTTCCCATTCTTTACTCCTACTCCTAGCTTATTAGCTCTGAATGTTTATCTTTCAGCATTTTTAAAGAACCTGTTCCAACGAATTTTTCCGCTAAACCATCCTTTATCTTTATCCAACGACAACCAAACCATTACCGGACGACCAACCACGTGATCTTCGGGCACAAACCCCCAGAAACGCGAATCGGCAGAATTATGGCGGTTATCACCCATCATCCAGTAATAATCCATCTTAAATTGATAAGTCGTAGTCAGTTTACCATTGATATAAATTTCTTTACCTTTCACTTCCAATTTATTATGTTCATAAACCGAAATTATACGTTCATAAATAGGTAAATTATAGGTATTCAAAAGCAACTTAGCTCCTTTTCTAGGTACCCAAATTGGACCGTAATTATCTCTGCTCCAACTCTTATGTCCACCTAATGGAAATACATCTCCCATACCAGCAGGCTCAATTATCATTTTTAGCACACCTTTTACCTGCTTCAATTGAGCATAGGTTTCTTCATTCAATGGAAAATGATAAATGGGCAATGAAGCATCAACGCCAAGATGTGTTGTAAAATCATTATTTTGTTGCATATTCAACATATTTCTATCGTCAACACTTATATTCAGTTTGTCTAACAAATCGTCGGTCAGGCGTGTACCGTCTGTCTGTACAAAATAATTAAACTGAATACCAGGAATTTTTTCCTGCGGTTTATCATTTACATAAACCTGATTCGCCTTTACCTGCATCCAATCACCGGCTACAGCCACACAACGTTTCACATAGTTTTCACGTCGATCAACCGGACGGTATATAATTTCTCCATATTGACTTTTATTATTATTCACGGCATCACGACCATACGTATAACAGCTTGAATAATAATCGGGATTCTGAACATTTACAGCTACCGTATCACCTGCCGGGAAGTTAAACACCACAATATCATTGTGTTTAATGGTATCCATACCTGCCAAACGATGATAAGCCCATTGAGGACTTTCGATAAACGATTTGCAGTTAAGCAGCGGAAAGGTATGTTGCACCAATGGAAACGAAAGTGGTGTATTTGGGACCCTCGGACCATAACTGGCCTTGCTTACAAACAAGAAATCACCAACCAACAAACTTTTTTCGAGTGAAGAGCTTGGAATCTGGTAGTTTTGGAACAAAAACGTATTGATAAAATATACCGCCACCAAAGCAAAAACAATCGCATCGACCCAGCCAAAGAACGCCAACAAAGATTTATTCTTCAGCTTTTTCCACCAAGTCCATGGAATAAAGTGAGTTATAAATGCATCAAAGATGACTGGCAAAAGCAAAAGCCACCAAAGATTACCCACCCATACTACGAATAAAACATAAATCAGGCTCCATATGCCGGCCTTAATCCATTGCTTGAGAGGTTTATTGAAACGTAAAAAGTCTTTTTCTGTATCCATGTTTTAATTTATAAATAGTGAAGTTATTCCTATATTAACTGCACAAATATAGGAATGAATTCAGTACTATGCTATACATAGTACTGAATTTTATAATTCTTTAATTATTTATCCATTTGAATCAACAAAACATCGAAATTGACGAACTGAAAATTCAATTGAAATTAGAATGCAGACTAAAACTTTAGCAAATCCTGCATACCTAAAAAGCCCTTTTTTCCTGCAGTAAATTCGGCAGCAACCACTGCACCCAACGCAAACCCTTCACGACTTTTTGCATCGTGTGTAATTTCAATTGAATCCACTTCCGATTCGTAACGAATGGTATGAATACCCGGTACTTGCCCTTCTCGAATTGATTTTATTGCCATTTCCGTCGGTTTAGTTTCAGTTTCCTTCACCCAAGCCAATTTGCGGTCCAGATTTTCAAAAATCCCTTCGGCCAATGTAATAGCCGTACCACTTGGAGCATCCAGTTTTTGAGTATGATGCACTTCGGTCATTTCCACATTGTAATTGGGAAATTGGTTCATGATGGCAGCCAGATGCTTATTGAGAGCCATGAAGATGTTCACACCAATACTAAAGTTCGATGACCAAAACAAGGTTTTTCTACCAACTTCAATTTCATTTTTCAAAGCTGGAAGCTCTTCCAACCAACCTGTAGTTCCCGACACCACAGCCACTCCCGAAGCAAATGCTCTGCGGTAATTGCTCAACGCCACCTGAGGAACTGTAAATTCGATGGCTACATCGGCACTTTTAAAAGCTGCCGAGTCAAAATCATCCAAATTATCAACATCAATCACCGACACTATTTTATGCCCACGTTCCAATGCAATTCGCTCAATGGTTTTACCCATTTTGCCGTATCCTATTAAAGCTATTTTCATTCAGTTACAAGTTACAAGTTACAAGCCAATACTGACAAGCACTTTAGTAATATTTATCATTCAAAAAGCACCAATGTATTTATTGGCACATTCAAATATCTTCTTATTAGTATTGCCCCGTGCTTAACAAAACCAACGTGCACGCCTCTTCAACGTGAATATCATTTTGTATCAACAATTCTTCTAATTCGGGATTCTCAGTTCCGGGATTAAAAATCACACGATTGGGGTTTAATGCAATTATATATTCGTAGTATTCCTGTTGAAACTTATCCGATAAATACATTGTTACTGTATCAATATCCTCAAACTCCTTCATCTCAGTATCTATCATTTTTCCAAAAACCACTTCGGCACGTCTTCCAATCATTTCAATATCATGTCCGTACGCCAATAGTTTTTCGGCAGCCAAATACGAATAACGCTCGGGATTACTGCTAGCTCCAATTATCAAAGTTTTTTTCATAATTATTTTTTACGCCTGTTTTTTTAGTCGACTGACTAAATTTTATATTTCTAAATAAACTCTCATCCTTCTCTAAACCAATCGAAACATTCAAAGATTTCTTCTTTTGTTGCTGTTTGATTGATGCGGATATCACCTACATCCGCCAAAAGAGTGAAGTTTATCTCTTTCGAATCGTTTTTCTTATCGTGTGTCATCAGCTCAAACAAGTGGTCGTATTGCTGACAGTGAAACTCAAACGAACCGTAATATTCTTTTATCAAATACTTCAACCGAAGCAATTCTTCCTTAGGGAAACCCAACTTTATATGCGACAAATATAATTCGCACAACACACCCCACATTACAGCATATCCATGTAGAACAGGGCTTTCAATTTTGTACGACCAACTTTCGAACGCATGTCCAAAGGTATGACCCAAATTCAACGCTTTTCGAATATTAGCTTCGTGCGGATCTAGCTCCACAATCCGCTCTTTTATCCTGAAACTATTCAAAAGCAAAGGACGTAACTCGTCCAAATCAAATTTATCAATATCGTATTTCAACACGCTTGCCCACTCCTCTTTAGTGTCGATAAGCGCATGTTTTATCATTTCAGCATAACCCGAGCGAAGGTTCTCAGCATCAAGCGTTTTAAAGAAATCCACATCAATAAGTACCGCTTCGGCCGGTGCAAAAACACCAATTTCGTTTTTCAACCCAAGAAAATTAATCCCTGTTTTTCCACCGGTAGCAGCATCTACTGCACCGAGCAATGTAGTAGAAACATTGATATACGAAATTCCGCGTTTAAATGTGGAAGCTGCAAAACCGCCAATATCAGTCACTACACCTCCTCCAACATTAATCAACAAGGATTTACGGGTAGCACCATTTTCGCTCAAAAATTTCCAAATCACAACAGCCGAGTCAATATTTTTCGTTTTATCGCCACTAGGAATACTAACAACGCGGCATCTCCTTAGTTTCTCTAAGTCCATTAATTTAGGCAAACAGAGCTTACGGGTTGTTTCATCAGTTAGAATAAAAATACTATCCGCTGGCCGCTCACCAATGGCTAAATTTAATTCCGAAATAAAATCCTCACATATCTTTGTAATCGAATGACTCATCGTTTTATTTTTTTGCACACAAAGATACTTAATTCTTCAAAAACTGACGCTAAAATAGTCTGTAATATATCCTATTTTTTCTACATTTCATTTTTCGAAACTTATTTCTCTAAAAAACATTAATTATTTTGTACATATGAATATATGTTCATATATTTGTACAAGTTTTTAAAACGCACAGAAAGAAATGGATATAAACAAAATGGACGAAGCAGCGTACACCCTCAGGGCAATTTCTAATGGCACGCGCTTGTGTGTAATTTCGCTATTATCGGAACAGGAAGAGCTCAACGTATCGCAACTGGTAGAACAACTGCAATGCGAGCAATCGCTACTTTCACATCACCTTACCGATATGCGGGCGAGAGGAATTTTGAACTGTAGAAAAGATGGTAAAAACTGCTACTACTCGCTCAAGAACAAACAAATAGTACAAATTATAGAGTGCATACGCACTTGCAATTGCGTCTAAAAAAAAACAAGACAATATGAAAGAGTTTATCAAAAAGCACATCATAAAAATTATAGCCATTTTAGTGGGTGGTATCGGGGGCTTTAGCTACTACTATTTTATAGGCTGCGCGAGCGGCACCTGCCCTATCACTTCCAATCCATATATTAGCATTATTTATGGGGCAGTGCTCGGCTATTTATTCTCAGACATTTTTAAAAAGAAGAAACATGAAATTGATTAAAAAATACTTATCTGACTGGAATATAGCCAGAACAATCCGGATTGTTCTGGCTATATTCCTAAGCATTTCGTACTACTACAATAGGGAATCGATCTATTTATTCGGTGCATTAGTGCTATCGGCACAGGCAATATTCAATATAAGCTGCCCGGGTGGAAGTTGTGCCACGAATTACAACAAAACAAACAGTCCGGTAATTAAAACTGAAAAATACGAACCTAAAAAACAAGATTAAGATGGAAAGTACATTTTTAATATCTACTCCGGAATGCATGACTTGCAACAATCAGGTGCTTAAAACTTTGGGTGGACTACAAGGCATTTTTGGAGCTGAGCTGAACAGAATAGACGGCAAAATAGTAGTTTCTCACACCGATGAAGTTACGCGCGACAGCATTTCCAAAACCCTTACTGAGTTGGGGGTTTCGTTATCTGACATCAATCAGGAAACAGCGCACGACGACCCTTCTATCTGGGGCTGCGCTCTCTAAAAAAATTATAAAATATAAAACATTCAAAAACATTATATGAAAAAGATCGTTTTTGCAAGTGTATTGCTTGCCTTTACCTTTTCGGCATGCGCCGGGAAAAATAACGAAAAGAAATCAGAAGAAATAAATCAACAAAAAGAAGTAAAAAAGATGGGAACAATTCACTTAACCAAAGCAGAATTTTTATCAAAAGTAGCAAATTACGAAGCCAACCCTACAGAATGGAAGTACCTGGGCGACAAACCTTGTATTATCGATTTTTATGCTTCCTGGTGCGGACCTTGCAAAACAATTGCACCTATTTTGGAAGATTTAGCCAAAGAATACGATGGTCAAATCTACATCTACAAAATAAACACAGAAGAAGAACAAGAACTGGCCGCAGCATTTGGCATTCGCAGTATTCCTACTATTTTATTTTGCCCAATGACCGGTGCACCTCAAATGGCGCAGGGAGCCTTACCAAAAGATGCATTTAAACAAGCAATAACAGATGTATTATTAAAAAAATAACAATTCACATTCCCTGTATAATTAAAATCCATAATTAAAATTTCTTCTTTAGGAGTTTTAATTATGGATTTTTCATTTCAGACATCCATAATTAAGAAAAAGACATTTACAAAAAACATTTAAGAATTTTACTATCTCCATTAAAAAGTTATTTTATTCAAATTCTAACCGTTACAATTAAACTCTTTACAACACACACAGTCAAAGAAACATAGCAAAATAAAAAATATTCACCTTAAAAAAAACAGCATGAAAAAGTATTTAAAATTATTTTTGGCGTCAGTGCTCTTCATTAGCATGTCAGCTACGGCTCAGCAACAAACACCTCCTCAGGGACAATTTGGAATGAGACAACAACTTTCGGCCAAAGAACGAGCTGAAAATCTGGCTAAAGATGTAAGTTTAACAGATGTCGAAAAAGCAAAAGTAGAAGCAGTTTATGCAAAAAATGACACCATCTTCACTAAATTCAGAACTGAAGTAAGCAGAGACAGCCCCGATTTCAGAGAAAAATTCAAAGCGCTACGCGATGCACAAGATGCTGAATTAATAGGCATCATTGGAAAAGAAAAATTTGAAGCCTTCCAAAAATTACAAGCAGAACGCCGCCAGAAGAGAATGAATAACAATTAAATAAAGAACATATGAAAAAGTATGGAATGTTAGTAGTGGCTTTTGCATTTATGCTCAGTCTAAGCACAATCGCCCAGGATCAAATGCCGCCAAAAGGCGAAAAAGGTCCGAAAAAAGAATTTCGTCAGGGCGACAGACCGCAACCTACAGCCGAAACTAGAGCAGATCGTTTGGCAAAGCAACTGAATTTGACCGATGCTGAAAAAGTAAAAGTAAAAGCATTGTTTGAATCGCAAGATGTCAACCGCGTGAAAAAACAAGCTGAGATGAAAAAAACGCGCGAAGAAATGAAATCTAGATTTGAAGCAGAACGCAAAGCACAAGATACTGAATTAGAAAAGATTATTGGAGTCGAAAAGTTTAAAAAACTTCAAGTTGCACGCGCCGAACGTTTTGAAAAAATGGAACAAAAAGGTGAACATTCACCCGAACCCCCAGTTGCAAAATAAGAGACAACCGACTGCTACAAAAAAAAATCCCGCCAATCGATAGACCAGCGGGATTTTTTATTTCGAACAATATACTATTGTTTCATTATTTCTTGTTGATGACGAACCGATTCTTCGTGAATAGCAACCAGCACCGTTTTCATAAACTCACCATCCATACCCATCTTTTCTGCTTGCGTAACACGATTTTGCAAAATCTCGTCATATCGTTGCTCTTGCAAAATAGGCATATTATGTTCTTTTTTGTACGTCCCAATTTCGTTAGAAATACGCATACGACGTGCCAACAATTCTAACAAGCTGTCATCCAGTTCATCTATCTGACGACGCAAAGCAGTCAGACTTTCTGTACTTTGAGTCATGTCACGAATAACGATGGTATTCAAAATGAAATCGAGAACTGCCGGCGTAACTTGTTGAGCTGCATCGCTCCATGCTTTTTCAGGATGACAGTGCGATTCAATAATCAGTCCATCAAAGTTCAAGTCCATGGCTTGTTGACAAAGAGGTGCAATCAATTCGCGTTTTCCACCAATATGACTTGGGTCGCAAATAATAGGCAAGTTAGGCAATTGACGATGCAACTCGATAGGTAGATGCCATTGTGGTAAATTGCGATAAATCTTTTTATCAGAAGTACTAAAACCACGGTGAATAGCACCAATGCGACGAATGCCTGCATTGTAAATACGCTCAATAGCACCAATCCATAAATCCAAATCAGGATTTACAGGATTTTTAATCAATACCGGAATGTCAATTCCTTCTAATGCATCAGCAATTTCTTGCACCGCAAACGGATTTGCCGAAGTACGCGCACCAATCCAAAGAATATCTACATTGTGAGCTAAACATTCGCGAACGTGTTTTGCAGTGGCAACTTCTACGGCAGTGTACATACCATATTCCTTTTGCACTCGTTGCAACCAAGGTAAACCTTCAGCTCCAACACCTTCGAAGCCACCCGGTTTGGTACGTGGTTTCCATATTCCGGCACGGAAAATTTTAATTCCACGAGCAGCAAGTTCTTTCGCTGTTTGCATTACTTGTTCTTCGGTTTCCGCACTACACGGGCCAGCTATCACCAGAGGACGTTTATTGTCAACTCCGGGCAATAAAATTGATTCGAGTTCCATATTTTTTCAGTTATCAGTTACCAATTAAAGCCTTCAACAGACCATTATCAGCAAGCTATTTTTATTTATTATATTTTTTATTCTAATTATTGATTTATTCTACTCAACGCCTCTTCGAGCATTGGTTCGGGGCAGCAAAGCGAGATACGTACATAGCGATTTCCTTTGTCTCCAAAAATAAATCCCGGGGTGATAAATACGTTTTTGCCGTAAAGAATTTCATCGGCCAGCTCGCCGGAATCTTTATACCTATCAGGAATTTTTGCCCAAAGAAACATACCTACCTGTTTGGTATCGTATGCACACCCGAGCGCATCCATTATTTTACAAGCTAACACTCTACGACGAGTATACACTTTATTCATTTCGGCATGCCATTCTTCGGAGTTTTGAAGTGCTGCAACAGCCGCCACCATCATTGGTCGAAACATTCCCGAATCGACATTCGACTTTACTTTCAGAATCCATTGCACAAATTCAGCATTAGTGGCCAGCATAGCCATACGCCAGCCTGCCATATTGTGCGATTTGCTCATGGAATTCATTTCTATACAAATATCTTTAGCACCTTCAACCGATAAAATACTTAGCTTTTCATCATTAAGAATAAAACTATATGGATTATCGTTACAAATTACGATACTATGTTTTTTTCCAAAAACCACCAACTTTTCATACAACTCTACTGAAGCATTAGCACCTGTTGGCATGTTTGGATAATTGACCCACATTAGTTTAACGCTACTCAGATCCATTTGTTCTAAAGCGTCAAAATCCGGCTCCCAATTATTATTTTCATCCAAATCGTACGAAATAATATTAGCCTCGCAAATTTTGCTTGCCGAAGTATAGGTAGGATAACCCGGGTTAGGAACTAAAACGCTATCACCAGGATTGACAAAAGCCAGAGTGATATGCAAAATTCCTTCTTTAGACCCGATTAACGGTTGAATTTCAGTGGCAGGATTCAGCTCCACATCGTACCATTTTTTATACCATTGAGCAAATCCGTTTCGCAATTCGGGAATGCCAACATAGCTTTGATAGCCATGCGTATTTGGTTTTTGAGCTTCGGCAGCAAGCGCTGCAATAGTTTGGTCGGATGGCGGCAGATCAGGATTACCAATACCCAGATTTATAACATTCTTCCCTGCTGCATTCATTTCGCCTACCTCGCGCAACTTGGCGGAGAAATAGTATTCCGATACGGAATTAAGGCGATTGGCTGGTTGTATATTCATTTTTATTTCGTAATTATTTACTTCTTCAATTAAGCAACAGGCGTTGGCGCTTCTTTGTATTCACCTAGTATTTGAAAATCTTTGGTCAACGGAATAATCGCTTCCAACGATTGACGATATCGGACATAATCGTTAAATGTCAGATTGATATAGAATTGATATTTCCACTCTTCACCAATTATTGGCAATGATTGAATTTTAGTCAGATTAACATGGTAAAAAGACAAGATTGAAAGCACTTTAGCTAAGCTGCCCTCTTCGTGAGGCAGAGTGAAAACCAACGATGATTTATTCAACTCAACACCTTTGGTCAATTCCTCAGCCAACTTTGGTTCGGCAATAATCAGGAACCGGGTAAAATTGCGCTTGTTCGTTTCAATTCCTTTTGCAATAATTTCCAAACCATATTTTTCGGCAGCCAATGAGCTACAAATAGCACCACGACGGGTTAATTTATTATCAGCAATATCTTTGGCCGACAAAGCAGTATCTTCACTTTCGATCGCTTTAATATGTCTGTGTCCATCCAAAAAATCCTCGCATTGCATTAAAGCAATTGGGTGCGAGTACACCTCATCGATATCTTCAATTTTCTGCCCCGGCAATACCGCTAGATTATGCTCGATACGTAATTTATGTTCACCTATAATCATACAGCCACTTTCGCGAAGCAAATTGTGGTTTTGCAACAAACTGCCGGCAATGGTATTTTCGATAGCAACAATACCCAGCAACGAATCATCGTCGGCCAAGGATTGAAACAATTCCTTAAAGGTGTTGCATGGAAGTATGTCTATTTCCTCACCTTGAAAAAACTCTCTTGCTGCAATCTCGTGGAAAGCCCCACTTACACCCTGAATGGCTACTTTTTTCATTTGTTCTAAATTTGTTGTAAAAAAAAATCCTGCTCGTTGTAGAGCAGGATTTTCATGTATTTTCTATTGATATAGTTTTGTTTTTTACATAAAGAATTCCTGCTCTCACTTACTAAAGTAAAAGTAAAAAAAGAAATATGTAAAAAATCGATTGATCATAAGATGGTGTCGTTTGTTTAGACGGTGCAAAAGTAATATAATTTCTAATAAATACAACCAAATTGACAATAAAAAGTTCGAATATATTTCAATTTATCAAATTTAGAGTGACAATTTTGGGGCAAACATTAGTACTTACAATAAATAACTGTCATCAAATCCGAACTAAGCGCATTCCGAAAGATATAAATATTGAACCTGACAGGCCTCTAATATATTGACTATAAAATAATATCACACTGATGGAAATGATAACAATGAAAAACTTGGTTTTGTTTTAGCACCTACGCACGATATTTTGTTTTTTTAATGTTTTATGCTATTTATTTGTACGAAAAAACCGTTTTTTTAAATCTATTTGTACGAATGATAGGCTTATTATTTGTAAATTTGCGCCTTGAACAATAAAAAACCTGTCAGAAATGAATAAAATTGTCAGTAAAGAATATTTTTCGGCTAATGTTATAAAGTTTGAAGTAGAAGCACCGTTGATTGCAAAATCGAGAAAAGCCGGTCACTTTGTGATGGTAAAAGTAGGTTTGAAAGGAGAACGTATTCCTCTAACTATTGCCGATGCCGATTTACAGAAAGGCACTATCACTTTAGTTGTACAAAAAATGGGCGTATCGTCGTCGAAACTTTGCGCTTTGGAAGCTGGCGATTTTATTACCGATATGGTTGGACCATTGGGGAGAGCAACTCATATTGAGAACTTTGGCACAGTGGTTTGCGCATGTGGTGGTGTAGGAACTGCTCCAATGATGCCTATTGTGGCTGCATTGAAAAAAGCAGGAAACCGAGTTATCACCGTAATTGCTGCTCGTACCAAGGATTTAATTATTCTGGAAGAGCAAATGCGTGTTCACTCCGACGAGGTGATTGTAATGACGGATGATGGCTCATACGGCACAAAAGGACTGGTTACTAATGGCGTTGAGTCGGTTATTAATCGCGAAAAAGTAGATTTATGCGTTACCATTGGCCCGGCAATTATGATGAAATTTGTAAGCCAATTGACAAAGAAATATGAAGTTCCAACGCTTGCGTCGCTCAACACGATAATGGTAGACGGAACCGGAATGTGTGGTGCCTGCCGTGTGAGTGTAGGTGGAAAAACTAAATTTGTTTGCGTTGATGGTCCTGAATTTGATGCTCACAAAGTGGATTTCGACGAGATGCTTATGCGTCTTGGAGGATACAGAGATATTGAACGTGAAGAGAACGAACAGTATCAATCAACGTTAAACAAATAGTAACCGAGTAAACAATACAATATAATGAATCATAGCGAAGAAAGAGCCCTTGCATGGCGCGAAGAGTTGCGTAAAGCAATGAAAGCCAAAGAACGTACCGACATACCACGGGTTCATATGCCCGAATTGGACGCAGAATATCGCAGCCATAGCAGATTAGAAGAAGTAAACTTAGGTTTATCGGCCGAGCAAGCCCTGAATGAAGCTAAACGGTGTCTGGACTGTGCCAACCCAACTTGTATGCTGGGCTGTCCGGTGGGAATTGACATTCCACGTTTTGTAAAAAACATTGAGCGGGGCGCTTTTCAGGAAGCCGCCAAGACATTGAAAGAAACCTCTGCCCTACCGGCCGTTTGTGGACGTGTTTGTCCACAGGAAAAGCAATGCGAAGGTCAATGTATTCATTTAAAAATGAAAAAAGAAGCCGTTGCAGTAGGACATTTGGAACGTTTTGCGGCCGACTACGAGCGCGAAAGCGGCAACATCTCTGTCCCTCAGATAGCAGAAGCTAACAACATAAAAATTGCAGCCGTTGGTTCCGGTCCTGCTGGACTGGCTTTTGCCGGCGACATGGCCAAACTGGGCTACGAAGTAGTGGTTTTTGAAGCATTGCACGAAATTGGTGGCGTATTGAAATATGGTATCCCTGAATTTCGGTTGCCTAACGAAATTGTAGATGTAGAAATTCAAAACCTACAATCGATGGGCGTTCATTTTGTAACCAACTGCGTAGTAGGAAAAACAATTTCTATCAAAGATTTAGAAGACGATGGATTCAAAGGAATTTTTGTTGCCAGTGGAGCCGGACTTCCCCGTTTCATGGACATCAAAGGTGAAAATTTAGTCGGCGTAATGTCGTCGAACGAATACCTGACCCGAGTAAACTTAATGGATGCAGCAAATCCGGATTCGGATACTCCTGTATTTAAAGGTAAAAAAGTAGCTATCATTGGTGGTGGAAATACAGCTATGGACTCCGTTCGTACTGCTCGCCGTTTGGGTGCTGAACGCGCCATGATTGTTTACCGCCGCTCGGAAGAAGAAATGCCGGCTCGTTTGGAAGAAGTAAAACATGCCAAGGAAGAAGGGATTGTTTTCATGACTTTGCATAACCCCATCGAATATATTGGTAACGAACAAGGTCGCGTTACTCACATGTTGCTTCAAGTTATGCAATTGGGCGAGCCTGATGCTTCAGGTCGCCGCTCACCTGTTGAAATTCCCGGAAAAACTGAATTGATAGAAGTAGACGAGGTAGTAGTAAGTGTGGGCGTATCGCCAAATCCACTTATTCCTCAATCGGTTGAAGGCTTAGAGGTTACCAAATGGGGAACTGTGGTGGTAAATAACGACACCATGCAATCGGCTGTGCCTATCATTTTTGCTGGTGGCGATATTGTGCGCGGTGGTGCAACTGTTATCCTTGCCATGGGCGATGGACGACGTGCTGCTAAATCGATGGACGAATGGATTAAAAAGAGTTGACAGTTGATAATTGACAGTTGACAATTAAATATAAATGCGCTTTTCGAGATGTATCGGGAAGCGCATTTTTTGTATAGTAAACCTCGGGAATTCATCAATTCCCCAAAAAAACATACCTTTCCCAAGCTGGGTAAGCCTGCCGAAAATGATTTTGCCCATTCCCAGCTTGGGAATGGGCTACGAAAATCTGATTAGTTAAAATCCTAACAGGGAAAGCTCACCGGAATTTTCGGACGGCAATTCCCTATTAGGGTAGAAGCAACAAAAAATTATTTACAAAAAATTCGCACAGGCAAATACTAATACAGAATAACCGGTTAGTACATATATGCCAATGCCACTTCAACAAAAAAAAAATGACCTTTTCAGATCAGAACATTTCGATCTGTTGAGATATCAATTAACCTACCAATTTCATTAAAATAAAGCTCCATTATCAAAAAGTATAGTTTTAATGTCAAATTTCGCAATAATAATATTGAACCTATAAATATCTTTGCCTTGCTAATTAGAATAAATAAATAAGATTAAATATCCATGAAGGAAAACGTGACATTCCTTTATCAAATATCAAAAAGAATAAAACAAAAAAGATGACAAACGAACAAATTCAAGAATCTTACGATTTAGCAGTAGCTCAATATGCTACTATCGGTGTTGATGTAAACAAAGCTATCGAACAAATAGACAATCTTCCTATCTCACTTCACTGCTGGCAGGCAGATGACGTTACCGGTTTCGAAAAAACTGACGGAGCTCTTACCGGTGGTATTCAGATAACAGGAAACTACCCTGGCAAAGCACGTTCTATCGATGAACTTCGTGCTGACATCGACAAAGCAATGGAATTGATCCCCGGTAATCACCGCGTAAACATTCACGCTTTCTATGGCGATTTCGGAGGTGAATCTGTTGATCGCAACCAAATTGAACCAAAACACTTCCAAAGCTGGATTGACTGGGCAAAAGAAAAAAACTACAAGCTTGACTTCAACGCCACTTGTTTTTCTCACCCAAAATCGGCCGATGGTTTTACTCTTTCTCATCCCGATCCTGCTATACGCGCATTTTGGGTAGAACACGTTATTCGTTGTCGTAAAATTGCAGAAGAAATGGGCCGTCAGTTAGGTTCAAAATGTATGCATAACATCTGGATTCCGGACGGATCAAAAGACGTTACTGTAAACCGTCTTCAATACCGCGCTAATCTGAAAGAATCGTTGGATAAAATTTTCGAATACAAAACCAATGACACCTACATGTTGGATTGTATCGAAAGTAAGGTATTCGGTATTGGTCTTGAAAGCTACACAGTGGGTTCTCACGAATTTTACATGGGCTATGGTATTAAAAACAACATAGTGATAACACTTGACTCAGGTCACTTCCACCCTACTGAAATTATTTCAGATAAAATCTCTTCTTTGTTGCTTTTCTTACCTGAAATCATGTTACACGTAACCCGCTGTGTCCGTTGGGATAGCGACCACGTAGTAATTCTGAACGAAGAATTAGTAGCTATTGCACAGGAAATTGTTCGCGCTGATGCTCTGGACAGAGTTCACGTAGGTTTGGATTATTTCGATGCATCTATCAACCGTATCGGTGCATACGTAGTTGGCGTTCGCGCTACTCAAAAAGCATTGTTACAAGCGTTATTGGAACCAATCGCAAAATTGCGTGAGTTCGAAGCCAACGGACAAAACTTCGAACGTATGGCTCTATTGGAAGAAGCAAAATCAATGCCTTGGGGTGCAGTTTACAACTACTATTGCGCTAAAAAAGGTGTTATTGCAGGCGAAGCATACATTGCTAACATCCAACAATACGAAAAAGACGTTACTTCAAAACGATAATATTTCAATAGGTTGATGTAAACAGAAACACCAGAGTTGATAAGAATGAAGGGACAGAGCCTGACATCTTACAGCTCTGGCGTTCACCGTTTCTTTTACTAATTCAACTAAAATTGGAATTACCTTATATTCTACTAATACAAATCCAAAAAACATGAACGCACTTTTAGGAATTCTTTTTCACTCGCTAGGCGGAGTAGCTTCCGGCAGCTTTTACATGCCCTACAATAAAGTAAAAGGATGGGCTTGGGAAAGCTTCTGGATTATTGGAGGTCTTTTTTCCTGGCTTATCGTACCGCCACTTGCCGCCTGGCTAACTATCCCTCACTTTGGAGCCATTATTGCCAATTGCGCACCACAAATTCTTACTATCACTTTCGTAATGGGATTGCTTTGGGGAATTGGTGGATTAACGTATGGTTTAGGTGTTCGCTATCTTGGAATGTCGCTTGGTAACTCCGTAGTATTAGGATTTTGCGCCGCATTCGGAGCTGTTGTTCCATCTATTTATTACTCTATCTATCCGGCAGCTGGCAAAGTGTCGTTTCTCGACATGATATCTAATCCCGGAGGACAATTGGTGTTACTGGGTGTAGTGGTTTGTCTTACCGGAATTGCCATATCGGGTAAAGCAGGAATGATGAAAGAAAAAGAACTTTCGAAAGAACAACAAGCAGCCAGTGTTGCCGAATTCAACCTCACAAAAGGATTAATTATAGCAGTTATATCAGGTATTCTCAGTTCTTTTTTCAATTTTGGAATTGAAGCAGGAAAGCCAATGGCAAACGTAGCAAACGAAGCCTGGAAAGTGTTGAATCCAGGACAGGGTGAGTTTTTGTATCAAAACAATGTTAGTTACATTATCATTCTTTGGGGAGGTTTGACTACCAACTTTATCTGGACTACTATTTTGAGCCTAAAAAACAAGTCGTATCGCGATTTCTCAAATAAATCCACTCCTAGATTTAGCAATGTGCTGTTCTGCGCCTTGGCTGGTACAACCTGGTTTTTGCAATTTTTCTTTTACGGAATGGGCGAAAGCAAACTTGGCAATGGTGCAAGTTCATGGATACTACACATGTCGACAATAATTCTTACCGCCAACATGTGGGGTATTATCCGCAAAGAATGGACAGGTGTTTCACCCAAAACAAAATGGACAATAACTACCGGAATTGCTGTTATCATGCTATCAGTAGTATTGGTTGGTATAGGAAATTCAATGTAGCTTTAGTTTAACGCTAAAAAGATTTACAATAAAAACATGAGGATACATTTAATGTACCCTCATGTTTGCTTTAACAAATAGCTATACCTGGTTATGAAATTAAGTTGAAGTTGCTTAAATAGCTGGCTTATTTCCCAAAACATAAAATACCGCAACGATTATTCTTTATATTTGCATTACAATAACCTTACAATAGCGTCTATCAATATAAATAATCACAAGCCCTATGGCCAACAATGAGTTAAATAGAAATCTCAATTATATGGTTACCTCCGAAGAGGATGAACTTTGGGGTCTTACTGTTACTACCGTAGGACATCAAAAAATTGCGGAGAACATTACCTATCCTCCAAAAGATCATCCGCTGGGATACTATTTCAATGTTGACAAGGGACGCGTTCTGAACGAATATCAGTTATTATACATTACCAATGGCAATGGTGTTTTTACCTTTGGTGCCAATAAGCAATCTTGCTTTATTACCGAAGGCAAAATGTTTTTTCTAATGCCTGGCGTATGGCACACTTACAAACCTCTCGAAAACTCGGGGTGGAATGAATACTGGATTGGATTTAAGGGCGATATTATTGAAAAAATCGTTTCCGAAGGTTTTTTTCTTAATCGGGCTCCAGTGTTTAATATCGGATTAAACGAACGGATTATCGACTTATACATGAAAGCAATAGAAATAGCCAACGAAGAACGCGCCGGCTACCAGCAAGCACTCTCGGGAATTGTGATGCATATTTTAGGACTCATGTATTACCGCGACAAAACACGCGATTTTGAAGACGAAGACCTTATCAATAAAATAAATAAAGCAAAAGTAATGATGCGCGAGTCGGTTTACAAAAACCTGACGGCTGAGGAGATTGCTAAGTCTTTAAACATATGCTATTCGGGCTTCAGAAGGGCTTTCAAAGAGTTCACTGGCACCTCACCGTCCAAATATATGGTAGAATTAAAACTCAATGAAGCAAAACTATTGCTATCTACCACCTCGCAATCGGTAAAACAAATTGCCAACACACTCAATTTCGACAACCTCGACTACTTCCCTGTTTTCTTTAAAAAAAGAACCGGATTTACGCCCAGCGAATATCGGTGCAATGCCGATATAAAGTCGGAAGATGATTAATTTGGCGAGTAATCCAGCCTAAATATGCTCTTAAACATAAAACCAGTAAGTTGTTGTGTGATAAATTGTGCCTATTTTTACAGCACAGTTCAGCATAGCAGTACACAATGAAAGATATCAGATTTTCGCACTCCACTTCTAAAATAAAATCGCTGGCAGATGGCATTAGCTTGTCCATTATGCAAGGCAATTTGAAAGCTGGCGACAATTTGCCATCAATAAACGAGGCCAGCGCACTGTACAAAATTTCGCGCGATACGGTTTTCAAAGCGTACAATGAACTCAAAAGACGTGAACTGATTGATTCGACGCCCACAAAAGGATATTTTGTCACCGGCGAAGTGAACCACATTTTGTTGCTTCTTGATACTTATTCCTCCTTCAAACAAAATCTCTACCATCGGTTTGCAGCCAATTTACCAGAGAATTTCAAAGTAGATTTAATTTTCCATCAATACAACGAACGTCTGTTCGAGACCATTGTCCGAGAAAGTATTGGAAAATATAGCATTTATGTGGTCATGAATTTTTCGAACGACCAGTTTTCCGACACTTTGAAAACCATTCCTGCCAACAAACTTTTATTGCTGGACTTTGGCAACTTTGAAAAATCTAATTTCTCGTATATCTGTCAGGATTTCGACGAGTCCTTTTATCAATGTCTCGTGCAGGGGAAAGAACTTCTGAGCAAGTACAAAAAGTTAGTTTTCGTTTTTCCGGAAGAGGTATGTCACCCGGCAAGTGCACTTCGCTATTTTACAAAATTCTCCGTCGACCACCATTTCGACCACGAAATTATCAGAAGCGAAGCCAACTGGAAAGGCGTAGAACCTGCAACAGCTTATTTTTGCATCACGCCGGAGGATTTGGTGAAGATCATTAAAGATGCCGATACCAAGAAGTTAGACATCGGAAAAGACATTGGTCTATTGGCCTATAACGACGATCCGGTATTGGAAGTTATCAAGAACGGCATCTCAGCCATTAGTATCGACTTTGGATTGTTGGGCGAAAAAGCCGCTCATTTTGTGACCAATAAAAAACCCATACAAGAATATTTACCTACTGAGTTGATACTAAGAAATTCACTTTAAATAACTCCTGTTCCATAGAGGGAAATAATAAATTTTATTTTTTTGAATTAAAATCAGCACAGTTCAGCACAATAAATTTAAAACAACAATTATATAAAACACTTAAAACAATCATGAAAGCAGGATCATTAACGGGCGAATTTTCGGCAGCCGAAACCACCCAACAACGAAACATTAAAACAGGAAGACTTCAGGGTGATAATCCCAAAATCGGCATCCGCCCGACCATCGACGGTCGCCAGGGTGGTGTGCGTGAATCACTCGAAGAACAAACCATGACCATGGCAGCCAGTCTGGCCAATTTCCTTTCGTCAACCCTAAAATACAGCGACGGCACTCCGATAGAATGCGTCATGGCCGACACAACCATTGGCCGCGTAGACGAAGCCGCTGCCTGTGCAGAGAAATTCAAAAAAGAAGGCGTCGCCATAACCATTACCGTGACGCCATGCTGGTGCTACGGCAGCGAAACCATTGATATGGATCCGCACACCGTAAAAGCCGTTTGGGGTTTCAACGGCACCGAACGCCCGGGAGCTGTTTATCTGGCTGCAGCGCTGGCCGGTCACAATCAAAAAGGATTACCTGCATTTGGCATTTACGGTCATGATGTACTGGATGGCGGCGACACATCTATCCCTGCCGACGTTCAGGAAAAGCTTTTACGCTTTGCCAAGGCGGCCATTGCCGTTGCTTCAATGAAAGGTAAATCATACCTTTCGATTGGGTCTGTATCTATGGGTATTGCCGGCTCTATCGTCAACGCCGATTTCTTCCAGGAATACCTGGGCATGCGCAACGAATATGTCGACATGAGTGAAATCAACCGCCGCGTGCAATTGGACATTTTTGATCCGGAAGAATTCAAAAAAGCAATGGAATGGACCGAGAAGAATTGCAAATCGAACGAAGGTGAAGACACTAACGAAGCTGACAAAAAGAAATCGCGCGAGCAACTTGATAAAGAATGGGAATTTGTTGTAAAAATGACCATCATTATGCGCGACCTGATGATTGGAAATCCGAAACTTCGTGATTTAGGTTTTCTGGAAGAAGCATTGGGACATAACGCCATTGCCGGAGGATTTCAGGGACAACGCCAATGGACCGACTTTATGCCAAACGGTGACTTTGCCGAAGCAATACTAAACACTTCGTTCGACTGGAACGGTATTCGCGAAGCATTCGTTATGGCAACCGAAAACGACTCGTTGAACGGCGTAGCGATGCTGTTCGGAAAACTGGTTACGAACACCGCTCAGGTATTTGCCGACGTTCGCACCTACTGGAGCCCCGAAGCGGTTGAGCGCGTTACCGGACATAAAATGGAAGGACTAGCCGCTAACGGTTTAATTCACCTTATCAACTCCGGCTCGGCAGCATTGGACGGAAGCGGACAACAAACCATAGACGGCAAGCCCGCCATGAAACCATTCTGGGAAATCAGCGAAGAAGAAGTACAAAAAACATTGGATGCAACCACATGGTATCCGGCCGACTGCGGTTACTTCCGTGGTGGTGGTTTCTCTTCTAAATTCATTTCAAAAGGAGGAATGCCGGTAACTATGTCGCGCATCAACCTAATCAAAGGTCTCGGCCCCGTGCTGCAGATTGCCGAAGGCTGGACAGCCGAACTTCCTGCCGAAGTTCATCAGGTATTGGACAACCGAACCAACAAAACATGGCCTACCACCTGGTTTGCACCACGCTTAACCGGCGAAGGCAATTTCAGCGATGTGTATTCGGTAATGAATAACTGGGGAGCCAACCACGGCGCATTCAGCTACGGACATATCGGAGCCGATTTGATTACACTGGCTTCCATGTTGCGCATTCCGGTGTGCATGCACAATGTCGACGAAGCGAAAATCTTCCGTCCAAGTGCATGGGCAGCGTACGGTATGAATGTGGAAAGTGCAGATTATCGTGCTTGCCAAACCTACGGTGCATTGTATAAATAGTAAAAAGTGACCCAAAATCACCCCTAACCTCCGTCAGTTGACGGAGGTTAGGGGTTTATCAAAAAGTGAAGTTATAATATCAAATTTCACACGAATAATAAGGGATGTATCAATATCTTTGTGCCTACTTTTTAAAATAATATGAAAAACAAATCATTCCTAGCATTCGACCTTGGCGCCACTAGCGGGCGCTCAATCCTTGGAACAATTGAAAACGGACGGCTTCAAATGAAGGAACTTACCCGTTTCCCAAACCAGATTCTTCAAATCGGAGATCATTTTCACTGGAACATCTATTCTTTATTCGAACATCTGAAAGCAGGGTTAGTAGCTGCTAAAAATGAAGGCATTGAAATAAGCTCCATTGGTATTGACACCTGGGGTGTTGACTTTGCCCTGTTGGCCGAAGATGGCTCCATCCTGGGCGCTCCTTACGCCTACCGCGATCCACACACTGTTGGTGCACCCGAAAAATATTTCGAAATAGTTCCCCGCGAGAAAGTATACGACCTCACCGGAATTCAGGTAATGAATTTCAATAGTTTATACCAGCTTTTTGCACTAAGTCAGGCCAACAATTCATTATTGAAAGCCACCAAAGAAATTTTATTTATGCCGGATGCATTGGCATATTTACTCACCGGGAATAAAGTAGTGGAGTATACAATTGCGTCCACTTCACAGATATTAAATCCACGTACCAAAAAATTCGAAGTCGAATTACTCGAGAAAGCAGGTGTTTCGCCTTCTATTTTGGGAGAAATAGTTATGCCGGGACATCTTATCGGTACGTTGCGAGACGATTTGGCAGAAGAAAGCGAACTGGGCAGAATCAATGTTGTGGCAGTTGCCGGACATGATACAGGTGCAGCCGTTGCAGCTGTTCCCGCAGCAAACGAAAACTTTGCCTATCTAAGCTCAGGAACCTGGTCGTTGATGGGTATTGAAGTAAAAGATGCCATTATCAACGAACGCACTTCGGAACTGAATTTCACCAACGAAGGGGGTGTGGAAGGAACCACCCGTTTCCTGAAAAACATTACCGGAATGTGGATTTTGGAACAATGTATGAAAGAATGGAAAAAAGAAGGTATCACCTATGCATACGAAAAAATTGTGCAAATGGCCGATACAGTCGAACCGTTCCAGTCATTGATTGACACCGATCACACGTCATTTGCCTGTCCCGGTTGTATGACCAAAGCTATTCAGGATTACTGTTCGGCTTCCGGCCAGCGAGTGCCGCAAACTCACCCCGAATTTGTTCGTTGTATCTTCGAAAGTCTTTCGCTGAAATATCGTTACATTCTTGATTTATTGAAAGATCTGGCTCCATTCCCGATTGAAAAACTGCACGTTATTGGTGGTGGTTCAAAAAATCCTTTATTGAATCAATGGACTGCTAACTCCATTGGCATACCTGTAGCTGCTGGACCTTCGGAAGCAACTGCTATCGGGAATATTATGCTTCAGGCCAAAGCAGCAGGATGCGTTGATTCACTGTTGGAAATGCGTCAAATCATAGCCGAATCGGTTCATATTGACGAATTTTCACCTGAGAATTCCGAAGTTTGGGCTGAAGCTTATAAAAAGTTCTTAGCCGTAACAAAGCTTTAAAAAATTGCTAATTATACCTTAAAAAAATCAAAATCTAATATGGCTTTAGTAGTTATTCTGCCTAAACAAGGGCAATCGGTTGAGAGTTGTATCATTACCGAGATAAAAAAGAAAAAAGGAGACACCGTAAAAAAAGGAGAAATATTGTTCTCGTACGAAACCGATAAAGCATCGTTCGAAGAAGAATCGCCTGCCGATGGTGTGGTACTGGAATGTTTTTACAACGACGGTGACGAAGTGCCTGTATTGTTGGATATGATGGTTATCGGACAGCCCGGTGATGATTATGCAGCATTATTGCAAGGTGGCGCACCTGCCGTAGAGGCGCAAGGCATTGCGCCTTCAGCAGAATCTGCTGCAAAAACAGAAGAGCCTACAAAAGTTGAAGTTGCAGCATCAATCCAATCAACACAACAATCGGTTAGCCAATCGACATTTGTTTCTCCACGCGCTAAAAACTTAGCCGAAAAAGAAGCGTTGAACGCAAGCGAATTAGCCGGTTCAGGTCCAAAAGGACGTGTTATTGAAAAAGATGTGTTGGCAGCCTTGGAAAGCCGTCCGAAACTGACTCCATTGGCTAAGAAAATTGCATCCGAAGAAGGTGTTCAGCCGCAAGGTACAGGTTCTGGTCTTGCCGGAACTGCGAAATCAACTGATTTAGCTGCACATGTAAATGCAGTTTACGGTGTAGATTACGAAGACAAAAAACTGTCGAACATGCGCAAACTGATTGCAAAAGCAATGCATTCTTCGTTGCAAAACTCAGCGCAACTAACTCACCACCTGGGAGCCGATGCACGAAATATTCAAAACTTACGCAAGAAAGCCAAGATAGCTTTCGAGGCCGGAACGCTATCAGCCAACCTTACCATAAACGATTTCGTATGCTTTGCAGTAGTAAAAGCATTAAAAAAATTCCCGAATGCCAACTCACATTTCTTAGGCGAATCGATGCGTCTATTCAACAAAGTTCACCTTGGACTGGCTGTTGACACTGAACGTGGCTTGATGGTTCCTGCTGTTCGTAACGCTGACGATTTATCCATTATTGGATTGGCAAATCAACTAAAAGAAGTAGCTAACAGCTGTAAAAAAGGTGCAATTTCACCGGAATTACTATCTTCGGAAGCAGCTACATTCACTGTTTCCAACCTTGGAGCCTACGGTGTGGAAATGTTTACACCGGTTATCAATCTGCCACAAGCAGCTATTTTGGGTGTGAACACTATTGTTCCCCGTCCGAAAGATTTAGGTGATGGCGTATATGGTTTTGTGCCTTACATCGGACTTAGCTTAACCTACGACCACCGCGCATTGGACGGCGGCGAAGCAACACGCTTTTTGAAACAGATTGCCATTGAAATAGAAACATTGGAATTGGACATATTCTGAGACTCCCTGTCCCCCAAATGGGGGAACCTATAATGCTTGTATTTGATGAACGTATCGGATACTCATTGAATTAAAATTGATATCTTTGTTTATTCAATATAAACTTCAAAATCGCACTTCGCCAAGTCCCCTTCTGGGGGTTGGGGGTCGGTTTATAAATTTTAAAAATTATGTTTGACTTAATTATAATCGGCGGTGGTCCGGCCGGATATGTGGCTGCAGAACGTGCAGGACATAAAGGACTTTCAGTTATTTTATTCGAAAAGAAAGCAATGGGTGGAGTATGTCTCAACGAAGGTTGCATCCCAACTAAAACCATGCTTTACAGTGCAAAAACATACGAAAATGCATTGCACGGTGATAAATATGGCGTTTATGGTGACAACATCCGCTTCGACTATGCAAAAATTGTAAACCGCAAAAATAAAGTAGTTCGCAAACTGGTTGCCGGCGTAGAAGGCAAAATGAAATTGCACCATGTAACCGTCATAAAAGGCGAAGCTACAATTATTGGTCGCAGTCCGAAAGGCGTTGAAGTGACTTGCGGTGGTGAAACTTATCTTGGCACAAACTTATTGATTTGTACAGGTTCCGAAGCGTTCGTTCCGCCTATTCCTGGATTGGCCGAAGCAGGTGACATTATCCTTACTAACCGCGAAATTCTGGATTTGAAAGAACAGCCAACATCATTGGTAGTTATCGGTGGTGGTGTTATCGGGATGGAGTTTGCAAGCTTTTTCAACAGTTTGGGCACTAAAGTAACGGTGGTGGAAATGCTTCCTGAAATTTTGGGAAATAACGATTTTGAAATTTCAGCCATGCTGCGCGATATTTACAGTAAAAAAGGGATTGAATACAACCTGAATGCCAAAGTGGTGAAAATTGATGGCAACAAAGTTGTTTTCGAAAAAGACGGAAAAACGGAAACTATCGAAGGTGATAAAATTCTGGTCAGCGTGGGTCGCCGTGCAATAACAAAAGGGTTCGGATTAGAAAATCTGAACGTGGAATTGTTCAAAGGCGGTATCAAAGTAGACGAAAAAATGCGCACCAACGTACCGAATGTATTTGCGGCCGGCGACGTAACCGGATTCTCGTTATTGGCGCACACAGCTAGTCGCGAAGGCGAAGTGGTGGTGAATAACCTCACCGGAAGAGCTGATGTAATGCGTTACAACGCTATCCCGGGCGTAGTTTACACCAACCCTGAAGTAGCGGGCGTTGGTGAAACAGAAGAATCAGCAAAAGCAAAAGGTATTGACTACAAAGTAGCTAAGTTACCAATGGCTTATGCCGGACGTTTCATTGCCGAAAACGAAGGTGGTTCAGGACTTTGCAAAGTGTTGGTAGGCGCAAAATACGGCGAAGTAATCGGTGTTCACATGCTGGGTAATCCTTGCAGTGAAATGATTTACGGAGCATGCATGGCCATCGAACAAGAAATGACACTGGCGGAAATGGAAGAAGTGGTATTCCCACACCCAACCGTTAGCGAGATATTTAAAGAAACAATCTTTGCGTTTTAACCACACGCAGACAATCAATATAACAACAAATAAATCTTTATACAATGCCAAAAGTACAGCACATTGACCCGTCAGAAATGCGTAAACCGGGTTTTGTGGAATTTCAACCGATTCCAGTAAATCAATATCAAAAAACCGTCAAAGACGAAAAGGGTAATTTTACCAACGAAGAATTCAAAGCCATTTATCACGACATGGTGTTGATTCGCGAGTTCGAAACCATGATCAACCTGATTAAAACAGTTGGTGCATACAACGGAACTTCGTACAATCACCCCGGTCCTGCCCACTTGTCTATCGGACAGGAATCGGCCGCAGTAGGTATGGCCTGGACATTGACCGTTGACGACTATATTTTCGGTAGCCACCGTTCACACGGTGAAATCCTTGCTAAAGGGATGTCGGCTATCCACAAATGTGACGACAAGTATTTGACAGACGTAATGGAATCGTTCTTCGACGGAGCTGTAGCTAATGTTGTGAAAAAAAACTTTACAGGCACTACGAAAGAATTGGCTCGCCGCTTCCTCGTTTACGGAACATTGGCCGAAATCTTTGCCCGTGTAACCGGTTTCAACCGCGGTTTGGGTGGTTCTATGCACGCTTTCTTTACACCATTCGGTGTTTATCCTAACAACGCTTTGGTAGGTGGATCGGGTGACATTGCCGTTGGTGCTGCATTGTACAAAAAAATTAACCGTCAAAAAGGTCTGGTAGTTGCCAATATTGGTGACGCTTCTATGGCTTGCGGTCCGGTTTGGGAAGGTATCACTTTCGCTTCTATGGATCAGTTCCGCCAGTTGTGGGAAGGTGATATGCAAGGTGGACTTCCTGTTATCATCAATATTATGAATAACCAATATGGTATGGGTGGACAAACTGCCGGCGAAACCATGGGTTATGATATTGCGGCTCGTATTGGTGCAGGTGTAAATCCTGAGCAAATGCACGCTGAACGTGTTGACGGTTACAATCCGTTGGCTGTTATTGACGCTTACAAACGCAAACGCGTTATCCTTGAAGAGAAAAAAGGTCCTGTTTTATTGGACGTATTGACATATCGTTACAGCGGTCACTCACCTTCTGATGCGTCTTCGTATCGTACCAAAGAAGAAGTGGAAGCGTGGGAAGCACAGGATTGTATCGCTTCTTTCGGAAAACAATTGATCGAAGCTGGCGAAGCTACACAATCCGATTTGGATGCTACATGGACTGATGTAAAAGCGTTGGTGTATGATATGTTCCTGAAATCTATCGATGACGAAGTTTCTCCACGTATGACCAATGCACAGGTTATTGGCGACATGATGTTCTCGAACGGTTCGGTTGATTCTATGTCGACTGCAAAACCTGATGTTTTGATGCCATTGGCTGACAACTCACGTGTAAAGAAAATTGCTGCCAAAGAACGTTTTGCTTTTGATGCAGACGGAAAACCATTCAGCAAAATGAAACAATATCAGTTGCGCGACGGTATTTTCGAAGCTATGATGGATCGTTTCTACAAAGATGCATCGTTGGTAGCTTACGGTGAAGAAAACCGCGATTGGGGTGGTGCGTTTGCCGTGTATGGCGGTATGACCGAAGCACTTCCTTACCACCGTTTGTTCAACTCGCCAATTGCTGAAGCTTCTATCGTGGGTACTGCCATTGGTTACGCCATGTGCGGTGGCCGTGTGGTTCCTGAAATTATGTATTGCGATTTTCTGGGTCGTTGTGGTGATGAGGTGTTCAACCAAATGCCTAAATGGCAATCGATGAGTGGTAACGTATTGAAAATGCCTATAACGCTTCGTGTATCTGTAGGTTCAAAATACGGTGCGCAACACTCACAGGACTGGACTTCGTTGGTAACGCAAATCCCCGGATTGAAAGTTTGTTTCCCTGTAACTCCTTACGATGCTAAAGGTCTGATGAACTCAGCTTTGCAGGGAACCGATCCAGTTGTTTACTTCGAGAGCCAACGTATCTACGAAATTGGTGAGCAATTCCACAAAGGCGGCGTACCGGAGGGTTACTACGAAATTCCATTTGGTGAGCCGGATGTAAAAAAAGAAGGTAAAGACATTACTTTCCTGACTGTTGGCCACACATTATATCCTGCTTTGGCTGCGGCTAAAGAACTGGAAGAAAAATACGGCTTGAGCGCTGAAGTTATCGATGCTCGTTCATTGGTACCATTCAACTACGAACAAGTGGTGGCTTCTGTGAAGAAAACAGGTAAAATCATTGTGGCCGGCGATGCTTGCGCACGTGGTTCGTTCCTGAACGACTTTGCAACAAACATCAGCACCCTTTGTTTCGACTACCTGGACGCTCCGGTTTGTGTGCTTGGTTCACGCAACTGGATTACTCCGGCCTTCGAATTGGAAGATTCATTCTTCCCACAAGTAAGCTGGTTCCTCGATATGATTAACGAACGCATCCAACCGTTGGCAGGCTATGTTTCCGGTCAGAATTTTACGGATGCCGAGTTTATCCGTCGTTCGAAATTAGGCGTATAATTTAGAAAACAAGGCGTGGAGTTACTCTGCGCCTTGATTTGTTTTTCTTTTAGAATGCAATAAATAATAAGCCTATGTTGAGATCAAAAAGCATTTATTAATACCTCAAACTAAAAAATCATGGGAAACAAAGAAAAATTTGATATTGACAATTTTATTGTCAATGATGGAAAAAAAATTTCATTGTCGGACTACCCTACTTTGTTCAAGAAAAAAGATATAACAAAAGAAGAGGGTGAACTATTGATTCAAAGAGACATTGAAGAATTAGCCTTATTACAAGACGTATTATACGCTCAGAATAATCATGCTGTGTTAATTGTAATTCAAGCAATGGATGCAGCCGGAAAAGATGGTACAATAAAACATATAATGTCGGGAGTAAATCCAGCCGGGGTAAAAATCACCAGTTTTAAATCGCCATCTATCACCGAATTGGATCATGATTATTTTTGGAGACATTATGCTGCTTTACCTGCTAAAGGTGAAATTGGTATTTTTAATCGTTCTCACTACGAAAACGTATTGGTAACTAAAGTTCATCCCGAGTTCGTGTTAAACGAAATGCATAGCAAAGTGAAATCCGTGAAAGATGTCAATAAGCAGTTCTGGCAAGACCGATATAAACAGATTTGTCGATTTGAAAAAAATCTCGCAGAAAATGATACAACTATTTTGAAGTTTTTTTTAAATGTATCGAAAGATATTCAAAAAAGTCGGTTTTTGGATAGAATTGACGATCCCAAAAAGAACTGGAAATTCTCGGCTGCTGATTTGAAAGAAAGAGCTTATTGGAACGATTACCAATCAGCTTACGAAAATGCAATTAGCAAAACCAGTACCAAATCAGCTCCATGGTTTATAATCCCTGCAGACGAAAAATGGTACACTCGTTATGTGGTTGGACATATAATTTGCTCAGAATTAAAAAAACTGAACCTAGCCTATCCGAAAATACCGGATGTTGAAAAAGCTGCACTGCTGAAAGCAAAGGAGGTATTATTAAACGAAAAATAAAAATACCTTTTGAAACTAGAGAAATTTTCTGCAACCCAAACTAACGAAGAAAAATGCTTCTGAAATTTTCTGAAGGACAAATCTGATTGGGAAAATGCTTCTGAAATTTTCTGAGGGACAAATCCGAGCAGAAAAATGGTTCTGAAAATTTCTGCGAGGCAAAACCGCGAGGATTTATGTTACAGATATTTTCTTTAACGCAAACCGGAGAAGAAAAACGCTACATAAATTTTCTGTAGAATATTTGGACAAATAAAACTTTAAATAACGAATACATACTAACTAAAAAGTCCCCTTTAGGGGATTAGGGGTCATGAAAAACACAAAAGTAAACGCACACCTCCACACACCTTATTCATTCAGTGCATTCAAGGATGTTGCTGAAGCGCTCGACAGAGCCGTTGCCGAAGGCGTAAAAGTGGTGGGAATAAATGATTTTTACAGCACTGCCGGCTACAACGCATGGGCGACAGGCTGCAAGGAACGCGGATTGTATCCGTTGTTCAATATAGAATTTATCAGTCTGAACGAAGCCGACCAAAAAGCCGGTTTGCGTGTGAACGATCCCGGAAATCCCGGTCGAACCTACTTGAGTGGTAAAGGACTTTCGTTTCCGTTCCAGTTGGCAGAGCCTTTTGCTACCCAATTGGCGGACGTAACTAAGGAAGCCAATGCACAGGTTGAAGCTATGTGTAGCAAGGTGAATGAAATTCTGGATGCGAATAATGCCGGTTTCTCGCTCGACTTCGAATGGATTAAAAACGACCTGACTAAAGGTTCTATCCGCGAGCGCCATTTGGCCAAAGCCTTACGCTTGAAAGTGTACGAAGCTTGTAATAACAATCCGTTGGATATTCGTATCTTGTTTCACAAACTTTTCGAAGGAAAAGAATTGAAATCGGAAATCAACGACATTGCCGGAGTGGAAAACGAAATTCGTGGCAACTTGCTCAAAGCTGGTGGTGGCGCTTTCGTTCCCGAAGATCCAAAGGCATTTTTGCCTATGCAAACCGTTTGCGATATTATCGTGGCGGGTGGTGGCATACCAACTTATCCATTCCTTGCCGATGATGCCAAAGGTGGTTACACCGATTTCGAAGGCGATTTGGAACGTGTCGCTCAGCAATTGACCGAGCGTGGTTTCCATTCGGTAGAGTTTATCATTACCCGCAACGGTGTGGAATTGTTGGAAAAATATGCCAGCTATTTGCATGAACAGGGCTTTGTGGTAACATTCGGTAGCGAGCACAATACGCCTGCCATGGAACCGATCGAGCTTTTTGCGCGTAACAGCACTCCCCTCACCGACCGTTTGATGCAAATCAACTACGAAGGTGTTTGCGTGGTGGCGGCTCACCAATATCTGGTTGCACAAGGCTTGCGTGGCTACGTGGATGCCAACGGACAAGCCGACAGAAGCAAACGGGGTGAGTTTATTAAACTGGGAGACGAATTAATTAATCAGTAAAAAAGAACCCCCAACCCCCTAAAGGGGGCTTTTGGTGGAGTGCAAAGTAAGGAGTTAGTAAGAAATTAAAAATAATCAATCCTAAATATCTAGGAGACGAAACTAAAATAATCCCCCTTTAGGGGTTAGGGGTCTATGAAAGAACTTGATGACTTAATTACAATTTCGCAATTCTACGGCCGCGATAGCCGTTTCGTGATTGCAGGCGGTGGAAATACATCGTACAAAAACGCAGAGAAAATCTGGGTAAAAGCCAGCGGTTCGTCGTTGGCAGCTATTACTGAAGACGGTTTTGCGGTGCTTGATCGTGCCAAACTAAACCTCATGTATGACAAAGGGTACAGCGCTAATGCTGCTGAGCGTGAAGAGCAGGTGAAAAATGATTTGGCCGATGCTACCATCACCAAAGGCAAACGCCCATCGGTAGAAACATCTATGCACAACGTGATTGATTTCGCCTTTGTGGTACACATGCACCCAACGCTGGTAAACGGTTTAATGTGCGCCAACAATGCTCAAGCCGACTTGCAAAAGCTGTTTGGCGCCAAAGCATTGTACATCGAATACACCGATCCGGGTTATGTACTGTTCAAAAAAGTGGAAGATGCCATCAAAGCTTTCCGTGCCGAAGACGGTGCTGAGCCTGCTGTTATCTGGTTGCAAAACCATGGCATTTTCGTGGCTGCCAATAGCATTGAAGAAGTGAAGGTACTTTATACCAAAGTGCTTGATACGCTTGAAAAAGCGGTAAAATTCCCTGTCCCTAGCGAAGAACGCGCTACCTGCAGCTGCACCGAACAAATCCTTCCGGGCATTCGTATGACACTTTCAAAAGAAGGTTTGAAAACCCTGAAAGTACGTAAAAACACATTGGTAAAACATTTCTACGATACCGAAGAAGCGCAGGATAAAATAGCAAAACCGTTTACTCCGGATGCGATTGTCTATTGCAAATCGAACTATATTTTCCTCAACGACGAAGAACCGGAAGCTGTGTTGGCTGAGGCTGCGAAACAAATTCCGGCTTTCAACGCCAAGTTTGGTTATCAACCAAAGGTAATTCTAATTAAAGGAATCGGTTTGGTGGCTGTTGGTGATAATGCTGCTCAGTGCGATATTATTTTGGACGTGTTCGAAGATGCCATGAAGATTGCTTATTATGCCGAATCGTTTGGTGGTTCTCACCCAATGACGCAAGCGCAAATCAACTTTATCGACAACTGGGAAGTAGAAAACTACCGTCGCAGTGTGGCAGCAGGTGGAGCCGCCGGTCGTGCAGAGAATAAAACCATTATCGTAACCGGAGCTGCACAAGGCTTTGGCGAAGGAATTGCTCGTTGCTTGTTGCAACAAGGCGCTAACATTGTGGTGGCAGATATGAACGAAGCGGTTGGACGTGTTACAGTTGAGCATTTCAACACCTTGGCAAAAAGCAACCGTGCCATCTTTGTAAAAACCAACGTAAGCGAAATTCCAAGCATCGAAAACCTCGTTCACGAAACCATTTGCAACTTTGGCGCTATCGATGCTTTCATTAGCAATGCAGGCGTTTTGCGCGCCGGTGGACTGGACGACATGACCCCCGAAGATTTCGAATTCGTAACGAAAATCAACTATAACGCTTATTTCTATTGCACCAAAGTGGTTAGTAAGGTAATGAAGCTGCAAACCAAATACGCACCGGATTATTACGCCGATATCATTCAGGTAAATTCTAAATCGGGATTGCGTGGTAGCAAGGCCAATTTTGCCTATGCCGGTGGTAAATTCGGTGGCATTGGTCTTACTCAGTCATTTGCATTGGAGTTGGCTCCCTTCCGTATTAAAGTGAACTCTATTTGCCCGGGCAATTTCTACGAAGGACCACTGTGGAGCGATCCTGTTAATGGTCTGTTTGTTCAATACTTAAATGCAGGAAAAGTACCCGGTGCAAAAACCATAGATGACGTGAAAGCATTTTATCTGGCACAAGTTCCATTACAAAAAGGCTGTTCGCCCGAGGATGTTACCAAAGGTGCCCTTTATCTGATGGAGCAATGCGGCGAAACCGGACAGGCATTGCCAATTACCGGTGGGCAGGTGATGTTGAGCTAATAACGAACCCCTAACCCCTAAAGGGGGATTATGCAAGTTAGTCTTCATAATCTGCTTTTTGAGTTGGTGGTTAAAACGAAATAAATAAAAAAAACAACAAATAAAAAAAGTTCCTTTGAGGGGTTAAGAAAACTTTAGGAGACGAAAGTAACTTAGTTCCCCTTTAGGGGTTAGGGGTAATATGAAAACAACCGCAATCCGTTTATATGGCAAAAAAGACCTTCGCTTAGAAGAGTTTGAATTGCCTCAGATTAAAGACAATGAAATATTGGCGAAAGTAGTTTCCGATTCGCTGTGTATGTCATCATACAAAGCAGCAACTCAGGCTACCGACCACAAACGTGTTCCGAACGATATCGACGAAAATCCAATTATCATCGGGCATGAATTTGCCGGAGAATTGGTACAAATCGGTTCAAAATGGGCTGATAAATTCAGTGCCGGAGATAAATTCTCGATCCAACCTGCATTGTACTTCGAAGATGGTCCTGTGGGTGTGTTGAGTGCACCGGGTTACAGTTACCAACATATTGGTGGTGATGCCACTTATGTGATTATCCCGAACGAGGTAATGGAAAAAGACTGCCTGCTAGCTTACAAAGGCGAAGGTTATTATCCGGCTTCGTTGGCCGAGCCGCTTTCGTGCGTGATTGGCGCTATGCATGCCAACTACCACACTACTCCCGGAAGCTATGTTCACAAAATGGATATTGTAGATGGCGGTAAAATGGCTATTTTGGCAGGCGTGGGTCCGATGGGACTGGCCGCAATCAATTATGTACTTCGCCGCAACGACCGCAAACCATCGATTTGTGTAGTTACAGATGTAGATCAGACACGTCTTGATAGAGCAGCGCAGTTCTACAGCGTTGAATTTGCTGCTTCACGCGGTATCGATTTACGCTATGTAAACACAGGCAAAATGGAAAATCCAGTTGAAGAACTGAGAGCCATTACCGATAGATATGGTTACGACGATGTATTTGCTTTTGCGCCTGTTAAACCGGTGGTAGAACAAGCTGATGCTATTCTGGCATTCGACGGTTGTTTAAACTTCTTTGCTGGTCCGAGCGATCCGAACTTCAGTGCCATGTTCAATTTCTACAACGTGCATTATGCCTATACTCACGTGGTGGGAACCAGCGGTGGAAATACCGACGACATGGTAGAAGCTCTTGATATGATGTCGAAAGGTCTCGATCCTGCCGGATTGGTAACGCACATTGGCGGTTTAGGAGCTGTTATTGAAGCAACTAAACATTTACCTGAAATTCCGGGCGGAAAAAAATTGATTTACACACATGTAGATATGCCATTGACACCAATTTCGGACTTTGCCAAACTGGGCGAAACGAATGAAGTGTACAAAACATTAGCCGAAATGTGTGACAAAAATCTGGGTTTGTGGAGCGTGGAAGCAGAAACTTTTTTGTTGGCAAATGCTGATAAATTGTAAAAGAAACAACCTTTCCTGAAAGTTTCGACTGTAGGTAAAGTTTTGGTATAAAGTTTATTAAAAAAAAGAAAATGAAACAGTTAGATGTTAACTTAATGCATCCGAAAGAGCAGATTAATGTGATTATCGGACGCATTTATCGAAGTGGTATGACTACTACTTCAGGTGGAAACATTTCCATTAAAGATGGAAACGGTGATATTTGGATAACGCCTTCGGCGGTTGATAAAGGATCATTGACAGTGAAGGATATTGTGTGTGTAAAAAAAGACGGAACAGTAATTGGTCTACATAAACCATCGTCGGAATTTCCATTTCACAAAGCTATTTTTGAAGCCCGTCCAGAATTGAAGGCTATCATTCACGCTCACCCACCCGGATTGGTTGCATTTAGTATTGCCCGAGTTGTTCCTGATACCAGTATCGTTCCACAGGCTCGCAAGATTTGTGGCGAAATTGGCTTTGCACCTTACGGTTGTCCGGGAAGTGAAGATTTGGGTAAGAAAATTGCCAACGAATTCAAAAACAAAAAATACAAGGCTGTCATCATGGAAAACCACGGAGTAGTACTTGGTGGAACCGATATGATGGACGCTTACCAACGTTTCGAAACATTGGAATTCTGCTGTCGTACTATTGTAAATGCAGGTCGTATTGGTCAAGTGAATACATTGACCGATGAGCAGATCTCGAAATATCTGAATCATTTTCCAAAGAATATCACACCGTTTATGGATGTTGAATATCCATCCGACGAGCGTGAAATCCGTACGGATATGGTAAACATCATCCGTCGTGCCTGCGATCAGGGATTAATGATTTCTACTTATGGAACCGTTTCTGTACGTTGGAAAGGCGATGACTTTTTGATTACACCACGCGATGTAGCGCGTTGGGATATTTTACCAAAGAATATTGTTCAGGTAAAAAATGGTATGGCTGAAGCCGGCAAAGAACCAAGTCGTTCGGTAGCACTTCACCACCGCATTTATCAACTGAATCCGCATATCAACTCTATCATTACCACTCAGCCAACAAACCTAATGGCACATGCGGTAAGTCACCAAAAATTTGATGTGCGTACCATTCCTGAAAGTTGGATTTTCTTACAGGATGTACCATCTATTCCATTCGAAAGTTTGTACACCGACACTGAAGACATCGCTCAAATGTTCGCAAAAAACCGTGTGGTGATTGTTGAGAATGATTCGGTAATTGTAACAGGCAATAAACTAATCAACACATTTGATTACCTCGAAGTGGCCGAATTCTCGGCAAACTCACTGGTAATGGCTTCGTCAATCGGACCGCTTCAACCTATGGGCGATAAGGAAATTGATGAATTGCGGGTGGCGTTTAATGTAAAATAATTAGACCCCCAACCCCTAAAGGGGAACTATGCAAGTTTGTCTTCATAGTTTCCCTTTCTTCTTTTTAAAAATTATTTAAATCAATATTTTAATAGAACAACAGTAACTTAGTTCCCCTTTAGGGGCTAGGGGTAGTTTTATCATGCAAATCATCCACTCAACATCCAATTCGCCATCTTTCAATCTGGCTGCAGAGGAATTTCTGTTCTCCGAACGTCAGGATGATTTGCTGTTTCTGTATGTAAATAATCCAAGTGTCATTATTGGTTCAAATCAGGCCATTCGGAATGAAGTTGATCTGGAGTTTTGTGCCCAGCACGAGATTGAGGTCGTACGGCGAATGTCGGGAGGTGGAGCTGTTTATCATGATAAAGGAAATTTAAACTACTGTTTTATTTCCAATAATATGGCAAACAAATCGGTACTTAGTTCGGATTTTGTCTTGCCAATTGTAGAAGTTCTATCAGCATTGGGGGTTCCTGTAAACATTGGAAAACGGAAAGACGTGTGGTTAACCGGCGAATATAAAATCTCCGGTACAGCTTCACATATCGGTAAAATGCGGGAACTGCATCATGGCACTTTACTGTACGATACTAATCTCGATGCACTTGAAAACGCACTCCGTTCCAAAACAGTAGATGCAACCATTAAAGCCATCCCTTCAGTTCGAAGTACAGTAAAAAACCTACGAACATGGTTTGAGGAGCAGGGACAATTTACACTCAGTGCAAAAGACTTTTTCGAGTTTTTGGTTCAAAAGCTGACAACCTACTTTCAACAAGAAGGATATTCAGCACTAACGAATATTGAAACAGAAAAAATCAGTGTATTGGCTAAAAAAAAATATATGTCAGAAGAATGGACATATAAAAAATAGTGCTTAAGGCACTGGAATTTTGAATAACTGTCAAACTATTTAAATATGAGTATCAATAGAATTATTTTAAATGAAACGTCCTATTTTGGGGCGGGAAGTCGTGCTGTTTTGGCAGACGAAATCAAAAAACGCGGATTCAAAAAAGCGTTTGTAGTAACAGATAACGATCTTGTAAAATTTGGTGTAGCTGCACAAGTAACTTCAGTGCTCGAAAAAGCGGGAATTCCGTTCCAAATTTTCTCGGATGTAAAACAAAACCCAACTGTAAAACAAGTAAAGCTGGGTGGAGCTGAGTTTGCCAAATCGGGAGCCGATGTAATTGTAGCCATTGGTGGCGGATCACCTATCGATACAGCCAAAGCTATTGGTATTATTGCGACTAATCCTGAGTTTGCAGATGTTGTTTCGCTGGAAGGTGTAGCCAATACTAAAAATAAGTGCATCCCCATCATTGCATTGCCAACCACCGCCGGAACTGCGGCCGAAGTTACTATCAACTACGTCATCACGGACGAAGAAAATGTAAAGAAAATGGTATGCGTCGATCCAAACGACATTGCTATTCTTTCTATCGTTGATGCCGAGTTAATGGTAAGTATGCCACGTGGGTTAACTGCCGCAACGGGTATGGATGCGTTGACACATGCCATCGAAGGGTATATTACCAAAGGAGCCTGGGTCATGTCGGACATGTTTGAATTGAAGGCAATCGAAATGATAGCAAAACATTTGCCTGCTGTTGTTGAAAACCCTTCGGATCTCGTTGCACGCGACGGAATGGCCGTAGCTCAATACATTGCCGGTATGGGATTCTCGAATGTTGGCTTAGGGCTGGTTCATGGTATGGCTCACCCACTTGGAGCATATTTCGATATACCTCACGGTGTGGCTAATGCACTTTTATTGCCTATCGTAATGCAATACAATGCTACTTCAGCGATAGATAAATACAGCGACATTGCCAAAGCAATGGGAGTAAATATCGACGGTTTATCAAAAGAAGAAGCCGCTCAGGCAGCTGTTGATGCAGTAAAAGCATTGGCTGTAAAGGTTGGTATTCCTGAAAAATTGCGCGATTTAAAAGTAACTGAAGATCGTTTAGAAGCGCTTGCCCAATCTGCCTTCAATGACGTTTGTACGCCAGGAAATCCACGTGAAACAAAACTCGAAGACATTTTAGAATTGTACAAAATAGCATTTTAATTCACCAGTAATTAAAATCAATTTTAGGAAGAGCATTTACAAGAAATTGTAAGTGCTCTTCTTTTTAAACACCTACTTTATACAGAAGAAACATCTTCCAAAACAAACATTAAAATTCAATAAAAAACAAACGAAATAGAATTTATTCCAAAATAATACTTATTTTTGCACACGTTTGTATTCACAAAAACTATGCGAAAAAGAATCACAATAAAAGACATAGCCCGGGAGCTGAATGTTCACCACTCTACCGTTTCAAGAGCTTTGCGAAACGACCCGAGAGTGAACGAGGCAACACGCAATCTGGTATTGGAGAGTGCGCGCAGAAATGAATACCAAACAAATATGAATGCTGTTCATCTGAGAGGCAGCGTTAACAATACAATTGCATTGATTGTTCCCAACATCAACCACACTTTCTTTTCTGATATTGTAAGTCAACTTACCGACAAAGCATTTAAAAAAGGATACATTCTCTCTATTTTTCAATCCAACGAAGATTTCAATCAGGAAGTTAGTATTGTCAACACCATTATAAAGCAAAATTACGCGGGTGTAATCGCATCAATTTCGAAAAATACAACTGATAGCAAGCACTTTGCACTTCTGAATAATTTCAATATCCCTCTCGTTTTCTTCGACCGTGTATGCGATGACATCATTACCCCTAAAGTACTGGTAAACAACTACGATATATGTTTTGAGGCAACTGAGTATTTAATCAAAAAGGGATACAAAAAAATTGTTCAACTAACCGGACCAACGCATATCAACGTTTTTAGAGACAGACAAAATGGATACAAAGATGCTATAAACAAGCACAATATAAGCTATCATCGCCAAATGAATCTGCAGGAAAATTTTACAGTGGAGCTTGGGAAAAAATGTTTAATTGATTTAATGGCAGAAGATGAAAAGCCCGACGCAATTATTTCGTCATCTATATTGATGACGATGGGAATTGCGGTACAGGCACGTGAAATGTCGCTTAAAATTCCACAAGATCTGGGGTTAATCGGTTTTGGCAACCACTTGAGCTCATCGATTATGGATCCACAATTAACGTCTATCTACCAGTCAGAGACAGAGATAGCAGACATTTCTTTCCTTTTATTAGATCAAATGATAAATAAAGAATTGCCCATTGGCGAAGAATGTACAAAAATGGTCAAGGCGGAAATTGTTTACAGGGAATCCTGCTAACAAGCATAATCCAATCATATTTCAAGAAAATCGAAACTTTAAATCAATAAAAAATACTGAACAATTATATTTTCCCAATAAATTGCACACGTGTGCTAAAATCAGTCATTATGTTAAAAGGAATTTCACCACTTATTAGCCCGGAACTACTCGCAGTACTGGCACGCATGGGACACGGCGACGAAATTATTCTTGCCGATGCACATTTCCCAGGCGAAACATTCAACAACAGAGTGTTACGTGCCGATGGATTACGTATCCCTGAATTATTGGCAGCCATATTGCCACTATTTGAACTCGACGCCTACGTGCCTCATCCCCTTTCGATGATGGCAGCAGTAAAAGGCGATGAACTCGACCCAAAAGTGGAAGAGTCGTACTTAAAAAGTATTCACATCACAAACCCAAATGTTGCTCCTATCGAACGCATCGACCGTTTTGCCTTTTACGAAAGAGCAAAATCGGCATTTGCTGTAGTTATGACAGGAGAAACGGCAAAATACGGTAATATACTTTTGAAAAAAGGCGTTACACCAATTAATTAATCATTTCAATTTACAATCACAATGACATTCAAATCAAAAAGTGCTTTCTTGCCAGGCAATAGCACCGTAGTTTTCAAAGAAGTAGAATTCCCAACACCGGGACATGGACAAGTTTTGCTTAAAACAAAATCTTCTACCATTTGTGGTAGCGACATTCGCGCTATCTATCGCGAACACCTTGGAAAAGGCCCTGAAGGGTATCAAAATAAAATTGCAGGGCACGAACCTGCAGGGCAAATTATTGCTTGCGGCCCGGGCATGAAACGCTTCAAAGAAGGCGACCGCGTAGTGGTTTATCATATCTCCGGTTGTGGCTGCTGCAACGATTGTCGACGTGGTTACATGATTTCTTGCTCCAGCCCTTCCCGCGCTGCTTACGGTTGGCAACGAGACGGCGGCATGAGCGAATACATGCTGGCAGAAGAAAAGGATCTTGTTTTATTACCCGACGAACTTACTTACACCGACGGTGCTCAGGTGGCCTGCGGTTTTGGAACCGTATACGAAGGACTCGAAAAAATTGGTATCAGTGGAAACGATGCAGTGCTGGTTACAGGTCTAGGACCGGTGGGTCTTGCTGCACTTATGCTGGCAAAAGCAATGGGTGCTCAACGGTTGATCGGTGTTGATACTGTTGTTGAACGTTGCGAGATTGCAAAAAAAATGGGATTAGCCGACGAAGTGTATGTTTCCGGTTCTGAAACATTTGCACAAGTAATGGCCGAAACCAAGGGTAAAGGGTTCGAAAAAACAGTGGATTGTTCCGGTCATACTTTGGGACGCCAATTGTGTATTCGTGCAACCCGCCAATGGGGAAAAATGGTGATGATTGGCGAAGGCGGAACAGTAGAATTCAACCCAAGTCCGGACATTATCCACGATCAAAAAACTATTTACGGTTCATGGGTTACTTCTATCTGGAAAATGGAAGAATTGGTAGAACGTATCGTTCGCTGGGGAATTCACCCTGAAGACTTAGTTACGCACCGCTTCACATTAGACCAAGCCTCAGAAGCTTATGCACTGATGGCTGAAGGAAAATGCGGTAAAGTGGCTGTTGTTTTCGACGAAGAAATCAAATAATTTACGACTTACAATGAAACAAAGAGCAATGAAGTCTTTGCTCTTTGTTCTTTAATCTTTAATCTAAAAAATACATGCAAACAATAGATGTTACAAAAGTTCCATTTAAAACTCTTTACAACGGAACAAAAGTTCCAGTAATTGGTTTAGGAACATTCGGGTCTGATAATTACACCGCCGAAACCATTGCTCAAGCAGTGAAAACGGCTATTAAGATGGGGTATCGCCATATCGACTGTGCCTCGGTTTATGGCAACGAAAAAGAAATTGGTGCAGCTTTGCAAGAAGTTTTTGCCGAAGGCATTGTAAAACGCGAAGAACTTTGGATTACGTCTAAAGTCTGGAACGACAAACACAACGAAGTAGTTGAGTCCTGCAAACAATCTTTGGCCGATTTACAACTCGACTATCTTGATTTATACCTTGTTCACTGGCCATTTCCCAACTATCACGCACCAAAATGCGACGTAACTGCCCGTCAACCCAACTCAGTGCCTTACATTCATGAAAACTACATGAAAACATGGGTACAAATGGAAAGTTTGGTAAAAAGTGGACTGGTAAAAAACATTGGTACGTCAAATGTTACCATCGCTAAAATGAAACTTATTTTGCGCGATTGTAAAATCAAACCGGTGTTGAATGAAATGGAAATTCACCCACACTTCCAACAACCGGAACTGTACAACTACATGATTGAAACCGGAGTAGAAGTAATTGGTTACAGCCCAATCGGATCACCCGGCCGCCCTGAACGCGATAAAACCCCTGAAGACACAGTGGATATGGAAGACCCAATTATTGTGGCTATTGCTGAACGTTTGAATGTTCACCCGGCAGTTGTTTGCTTAAAATGGGCAGTACAACGTGGGCAGATTACCATTCCTTTTTCAGTAAAAACAGACAAAATGTACAATAACCTGAAAGGGATTACTGAAGGCCCGCTTACCGAAGAAGAGATGGAAGCTGTAACTAAAATCGATAAAAACTGTCGACTCATCAAAGGTCAGGTTTTCTTATGGAAAGATGCAAAAGACTGGGAAGATTTATGGGATTTAAACGGCGAAATTGCTAAGTAAAACGCTCTCTCCTTCCAATCTGAAAATACAACCTTGAATTCACAATCACAAAGCCATTAAACTTCCGACGAAGGAGTTTAATGGCTTGAAAAGCTATTTGATATTATGAGAAAATCACTTTTCAGTGTGATAGTCATCAGTGTTTTAACGGCTGTAACTATCACCTCGAGAGCTCAGGAAGCAACAAAAGCTGCATTTGAGCCTACCGATAAATCTCTTCAACAGTACAAATATCCCGATTGGTTTCGCGATGCCAAATTTGGTATCTGGGCACACTGGGGTCCGCAAGCAGTACCACGCCAAGGCGATTGGTATGCCCGCAACATGTATATTCAGGAAGGTGAGAAATGGGAAACCGGAGCTTACGAAGATCATCTGAAAAAGTACGGACATCCTTCCATAGCCGGATATAAAGACATTATTCCGATGTGGAAAGCAGAAAAATGGAATCCTGAAGAATTGATGAAACTCTACAAAAAAGTGGGTGCCAAATACTTTGTGTCGATGGGAACGCACCACGACAATTTCTTTCTTTGGAACTCGCAAATCCATAGATGGAACTCAGTAAATATGGGACCTAAAAAAGACGTAGTGGGTCTGTGGCAACAAGCTGCAAAAAAAGAAGGACTTCGCTTTGGGGTATCGGAACATTTGGCTGCAAGTTATACATGGTTTCAGAAAGCGCATAGTGCCGACAAAACCGGTGATAAAGCCGGAATTCCTTACGACGGCAACGATCCACAATATGCCGATTTATACCACGAAAAAGCAGCCGAAGGCGATAACCAATGGTTGACAACCAATCTCGTATGGCAAAAACAATGGCTTGGTTGTATCAACGAATTGATTGATATGTACCACCCCGATTTATTATATTCCGACAGCAAATTGCCCTTCGATAGCATCGGTCGTACCATGATTGCCCATTATTACAATCAGGACATAGCAAAAAATAAGGGTAAACTCGAAGCTGTTTACAATTGCAAAGAGCCTTCAGCAGGCAGATTTGCACAGGATGTAGAGCGTGGAGTATTGGATTCTATCAGCGAATTCCCTTGGCAAACCGACACTTCGATAGGCGACTGGTACTACCGCACCGGACAAAAATACAAAACAGCCGACGAAGTAATTCAAATGTTGATTGATATCGTGAGTAAAAACGGTAATTTGCTTATCAATGTGGTGCAAACTCCCGAAGGTGACCTTGAACCCGATGTTTTGAATATTCTGGATGGAATTGGCAATTGGATTAAAGTAAACGGTAATGCGATATACGGTTCACGTCCATGGAAAATATATGGCGAAGGTCCCTCAACAATGGGAAAACAAGAAAAAGGTCAATTTGGAGGTGTGAAAGATACACGCGCTTATCAACCAACCGACATCCGTTTTACAACCAAAGATGGCGTTTTATATGTTTTTTGCATGAACACACCTGTTGATAACGTTCAAATTCAATCGTTGGGTAAACTTTCGAAATATTCGAACAAAGAAATTGCATCCGTTTCGATGCTTGGAAGTAAAGAGAAAATTCAGTGGAAACAAGGTGACAGTTCGTTGGCTATCACTAAACCTGCCGTATTGCCGGACTTCAAAGTAGTTACGTTTGCTATAGACTTCAAAAAATAAAAGACACTGAGCTCAAAAAATGATCTTAAACCCCGATTCTGAACTCAAGAATTTTCAAATCAAAGAATTATTCTGTTGAATAACATAAAAATTAAAGGTGTGAAAATGAAAAGTAAAATGTATTTTTGCAGCACAGTTCAGCATAGATAAATTCATTTACTTGTTTGATCAAAAAATAATTAAAATCTAATAAAAAAATTACACAATGACAAAAGCAAAATTAACAACAAAGGAATTTTTGGTTCCATTCATGCTTATTACATCTTTATTTTTCTTATGGGGAAGCGCACATGGTATGCTTGATGTGCTGAATGCCCATTTTCAAACTGTACTGAAAATTTCAAAAGCCGAATCCGGATTAATCCAATTCTCGGTATATATGGCCTATTTTTCAATGGCACTTCCTGCGGGCTATTTTATGCGCCGCTTCGGATACAAGAAAGGTATCATTTTGGGATTGTTGCTCTTTTCAATAGGTGCATACATCATCGTTCCTGCATCAATCTTGCAATCTTATTATTTATTTCTGGGTGGTTTGTTTATTCTGGGTTGCGGATTGGCTACACTTGAGACTGCTGCAAACCCCTACACCACAAAACTTGGCGATAAAGAATCGGCCGAACGAAGGATTAACTTTTCACAATCTTTCAATGGATTAGCTTGGATTTTCGGACCTATTTTTGCCACCTATTTCATATTGGGTGGTAGCGAAGGAAAAGCATCGGAAGGATTAAACTCAATGATTGCACCTTATGCCGGAATCGGAACTATTGTATTAATTATTGCTATTCTGTATATGTTTGTAGAGCTTCCTGAAATTACGGAAGAAGATGTGGAGATGGCCCACGGACTGAGCAATTCTGGACAATCAGCACCTGCTAAATCATTGTTTAAAACAAAACATCTTGTGCTAGGCGTAATCGCGCAATTTTGCTACGTTGCTGCTCAAACAGGAGTGTTTAGCTTTTTTGTCAACTTCCTAATAGCCAAAGAACAACATCTAGACATTTCCAAAACTACTGCAGGTTATATGTTAGGACTAGGAGGAATGTCGTTGTTTTTTATAGGTCGTTTGTCAGGAAGCTGGTTTATGCAGTATTTTAAGCCAACCAAGTTATTGGCTTTTTACTCGCTGATGTGTGTGTTGCTGCTTCCTGTCGTTAGCGCAGGACTTGGTATTGCCTCAGTGGTGGCTTTATTCCTGACATTTTTCTTTATGTCTATTATGTTTCCAACTATATTTGCGTTGGCTATTAAAGATTTGGGATCTCAAACAAAAAAAGGTTCTTCGTTCGTCATTATGTCGATTGTGGGAGGTGCAGTTTTCCCAATGTTTATGGGCTGGATAGCTGATAAGTGGTCGATGTCAGTCGGCTTCTTGATACCAATACCATTGTTCGCATTCATTCTTTACTATGCTATTAAAGGTCACAAAGTTCGCTAATATATCAATAAATGGATAATAAAAATTATAAAAACGACAAACTTTTCTTGTCGAAATATCTAAATGTGGTTGAATTGCAATCGGGCGATAAACGTTTGTTGGTAACGCCTGATTTACAAGGACGTGTTCTAACCAGTAGTGCCACCGGTGAAGAAGGTTACAGTTTTGGTTGGTTAAACTACGATTTGATTTCATCCGGAAAAGTACTTCCGCATTGCAATAATTACGGTGGCGAAGATCGTTTCTGGCTGGGACCGGAAGGCGGACAATACTCAATTTTCTTCAAAGGAGAATCGGGCAAAGACTTCGATTTTGAGGATTGGCAAGCTCCGGCACTGATTGATACCGATAAATGGGAACTGGTTTCAGCGGATGCAGCGAAAGCGGTTTTTACAAAATCAACGGTATTGGAAAACTGGTCGGGTTCGCAACTGGCTTGTCGGTTAGATCGCTCGGTTTCATTGCTCGAAAACAGTGCGGTGGAAAAAGAACTGGGTGTAAAATTACCTGAATCAGTGAGTTCAATCGTGTTTTCCTCTGAAAATACCCTGACAAATATTGGTGATTTTGAATGGAATCAAACTTCCGGCATGTTGTCTATTTGGATTTTGGGTCAGTTTATTCCTTCTGCCAAAAATACTGTTATTATTCCTTACCAACAATCGGACGTAGCCAAAATCAATGATAGCTATTTTGGAAAAATCGATGCCGATCGTCTGAAAGTGACTGATCGTCATTTGTTCTTTAAAGGCGATGGTGGCAAACGCGGAAAAATTGGAACTCCACCCGAAATGACCATTCCAATGGCTGGAGCTTATGATGCGGAAAATGGAACGCTTACCATTGTAAAATTTAATTTCAATGCCGAAAACGATGTGTATGTCAATTCGATGTGGGAATATCAGGATGAACCGTTTAAGGGTGACGTGATAAACTCGTACAATGACGGTCCTTTGGAAGATGGCAGTATTATGGGCCCTTTTTACGAAATTGAAACTTCGTCACCGGCAGCCAATCTGCATCCAGGCAAATCATTGGTTCACCGGCATACTACCATGCATTTTAAAGGTGAGTTTGCTGAATTGAATAAAATTGCCATCGCTACTCTTGGAATAGATCTCAATGAAGCCACTTTGTAAACATTTATTGCCAATAAACAGAACACTTCCAGAATGTCAATTTCCAGGAAGTGTTTTTATTTTTGCCACATTTAGTATAAATCTAAATAAGACATCCCCCTAAAAAACCACTGTTTAGGATTAAAATGTTATCTTTGTAGTCTGTTTAAAAGAAAAATGTAATTTAAATGAAAGGAAATGATAATACAGCAGTGCTCCTGATGCATTGCCCCGACAGACCTGGAATTTTGGCCGTTGTTACCGAGTTTATTAATCAACACAAGGGAAATATCTTATATCTGGATCAATACGTCAACCGAGAAGAAAAAGTATTCTTCATGCGTGTAAAATGGGAACTGGATAATTTTCAAATTCCTAAAGATAAAATTGAAGAGTACTTCGAAACACTGATTGCGACACGATTCGATGTTGAATTCAGACTTTATTTTGCTGACATCAAACCACGTATGGCTATTTTCGTTTCCAAAATGTCACACTGCCTGTACGATTTACTAGCGCGTTATGCTGCTGGTGAGTGGCATGTGGAAATTCCATTGATTATCAGCAACCATCCCGACATGGAAAGCGTAGCTAAACGTTTTGGCATTGAATATCACATTTTCCCGATTACTAGAGAAAACAAGGCCGAACAGGAAGCATTACAATTGAAATTACTCAAAAAGCACAAGGTGACCTTCTGTGTATTGGCACGTTACATGCAGGTACTATCAGCCGATTTTATTGACCACTTTCCCAATAAAATTATCAACATTCACCACTCATTTTTACCTGCATTTGCCGGTGCAAAACCTTATCACGCAGCTCACCAGCGTGGCGTAAAAGTAATTGGTGCAACTAGCCATTACGTTACAAGCGATTTGGATGCAGGTCCAATTATCGAACAAGATGTAACCCACATTTCGCACAAAGACACTGTTGAAGAATTAGTAAAAAAAGGACGCGATTTGGAAAAAATTGTTCTTTCGCACGCTGTGGAAAAACACATTGAGCGAAAAATTCTGGCCTACAAGAACAGAACCGTTGTTTTTTAATAATGAAAAAACGTTACTTCCTCTATTTTTCGTATAAAGGTACCGCCTACCACGGTTGGCAAGTGCAACCAAATGGCATATCGGTACAAGAAGTGTTAACAAATGCTTTGAGTACCATTCTACGTACCGAATTAGAACTGATAGGTGCGGGCAGAACAGATGCTGGCGTACATGCAAAATTAATGGTAGCGCACTTTGATTTGGAGACTAAATTACCTACAAATTTCGATTTAGCAGCCAAACTTAATAGTTTTTTGCCAAACGACATTGCTGTTTTTAAAATTGTAGAGGTTCAACCCGACGCACATGCCCGCTTTGACGCTACTGCTCGTCGCTACGAATACCACGTTATTACTGCAAAAGACACCTTCAGAAACGAGCTTGCCACCCGCCTAAATCACCAGCTGAACTTTGAAGCGATGAACGAAGCTGCGCAAACCCTGAAAGAATACCGCGATTTCACTAGTTTCAGTAAGTTGCATACAGATGCTATGACCAACAACTGTAACATTTCTCATGCCGGATGGACAAAGCAAGGCGACGAGTGGGTATTCACCATTCAAGCCGATCGGTTTTTGCGAAATATGGTACGAGCCATCGTGGGCACATTGCTCGAAGTGGGACGTGGCAAAATGACGATTGATGGCTTCAGAAAAGTTATCGAATCAGAAAACAGATGCAAAGCCGGAACATCCGTACCCGCTCATGGGTTATATTTGGTTGACATCAAGTATCCTGAGAGTATTTTTATTTAAGCTGCTCTCAATTTTTAATTATTAATTCTCAATTATCCTATGTGGTTGATCCTCGCTTTTATTTCTGCTATTTTATTAGGTTCGTACGAAGTTTTCAAGAAAGTTTCATTAGATAAAAATGCCGTTATCCCGGTAATCTTTGTGTCGATTTTGTTTTCATGCCTCACACTCATTCCGTTTCTATTCCTTTCTGAATTTTTTCCGAATACCTTAAAAGACTCCATATTTTTTGTGCCGCGTGTAGACTTTCACGCACACATGCTATTTATTCTCAAAGCAGTTATCGTACTTACTTCCTGGCTATTTGCTTATTTTGCATTGAAACACTTGCCCCTGTCGTTAGCATCGCCTATCAAAGCCACGCAACCTGTTTGGACAGTAATTGGTGCTATGTTGATTTTTGGAGAAAAACTAAATGGCTTTCAGGCAGCTGGAGTGGGTATCACGTTGGTTTCGTTTTTTATGTTCTCAGTAGTTAGCAAAAAAGAAGGAATTTCATTCCGAACCAATAAATGGTTTTGGTTTATCGTTATGGCTACTTTGACAGGCGCATTAAGCGGCTTATTCGACAAATACCTGATGAACCGATACGATGTGATGTCAGTACAAGTCTATTACACATTCTATCAAGCTATTATAATGGGGTTGATTACGCTCTTTTTATGGGCACCAACCAGAAAGAAAACAACACCTTTTACTTTTAAATGGGCTATTTTCTTTATTTCGCTCTTCCTCGTAACGGCCGATTTCGTTTATTTCTACGCGCTAACTTTACCTGATTCAATGATTTCGGTGGTATCAACCATTCGTCGTTCGGGAGTTATCGTTCCTTTTTTCTATGGAGCTTTTGTTTTGCGCGACAAAAATATAAAACTCAAGGTACTGGATCTCATTGGAGTCTTAATTGGGATGCTTCTTTTGTACTTGGGGTCAAAATAATTCCAAAGGCAATATTTCACTACACTCTTATATATCAATAATATAAATACAAAAAAACTTCAATATTTTCACCACTGCCATTTTTGGAAATAATATTTCCGGAAATAGTTTGATAATTAGATGAAAATTAGTACTTTTGCAAGCCGAAACAGAAACACCGAAAAAATAAATTAAAACATACAGATATGAAAAGCGGAATTCATCCAGAAAACTATCGTCCAGTAGCATTTAAAGATATGTCGAACGGCGACACCTTTATCTCTCGTTCAACCGTAAACACAAAGGAAACTATCGACATTGATGGTGTAACTTATCCCGTTGTGAAAATGGAAATCTCAAGTTCATCACATCCTTTCTACACTGGCAAATCGAATTTGGTGGATACTGCAGGACGCGTTGACAAATTTATGACTCGCTATGCAAAACGCATTGAAAGCAAAAAATAAGTCGTAATACAAACGTATAAAAAAAGCCTCGAGAAAATTTCTCGAGGCTTTTTTTATGACTTCCGTTGCCAGATATTATTTAATAATTCAAACGTTATTGGCTTATCATCCAATAGCGGGGCTATGAGTTTTCGATCTTCATCACTCATAAAATCGACACTATTATTTTTTGCAATTATCGTTCTATTCAGTAAATCGAAACTTAGCGAAACAAAACCATTCTGCAATACACTCTGAACCCAACGCAAATCAAGATTAGCACTATCCACTTTCGTTTTATTCACCCACTCAATCGCCTTCGGCATTGTAAACTGAAGAGAAATCGGTGTCCATGTCGTATCATAGAATTCGATGACCGATTGACAAACCGGAGCGCACACCGTACGAATAACACCTAGCACAGGCTTGTTATCGTTCAACCTAAACAGCTTCATTGCAAAAAAGCTACTTGGCGTATTCCTTACTTGCACAAAACCATTCAACGAATCTAACGTTAGTAAATGGGCACTTTTCCCAAACCGATTGGCAATACTATCACCGTGACCCGATTTATAGTACTCTATCAGCTCCATCCTATTTTGCTTACTCAAAGTAGGATTCAGCGCATCGGGCATACCCACATACAATTTCTCTATACTTTGAGCAACAACAAGTTGATTATACAGCACAACACCGCACAAAACGAGCCATTTATTTAGTTTCTTTTGTTCCTTCATTCGTTTTCTTTTTACTCGGTCCCGACAGCAAATGCCAGTAATATTTAAATAAATCATCAAAGTTTTTAAAATCTTCTTTGTACATGAATCCAAAACCCTGAGTTGTTTTTGCAGTTCCCAAATGATATCGATCAACTGTATGATTATATCCTTTCAATCGAAATTTACCCGATTCGGTAAGCAAGTATTCAATATCCACATCGCCAATGAATTTATTCGCGTTAGGATTCGTATTTTGAAGATCATTTCTGTAACCGATATTTCCATTCACCACCCAACGGTTATTCGGCTGTACAAATATCTTAGCCTGAATATCACTACTTTCCATATCTGTTTGTCGATAATCAAATCCCACTGAAATATTATTTGTTTTCGTCACACGGTTTACTAATGAATTAACCTGGGCACTCAACGTTGATACTGCAAACGAAAGTCCTTCATTATTAAGTATATTTGAAGTTGTAGCACGCAAATATTCAGGTTGATAAAATTTATTAAACATCAACAAATATACAATTTGTCGATTCATCATCTCGTCCGTATTAATAATATTCCGCACCTGTTGCTTCACACCCTCATCACTCGACGGCAATTCCACATCAAACTTCACGGTTGGTTTCATCAAATCGTCAGTAAGTTTTAGCACGCAGTTAACCGGCACACTCGATCGCATCATTTTTAGTTGCTCTTCGCTCATTAAGTCGCGCAAGGAAGCAGTAAGCGGGTACAATGCACGAATGTTCACCTGCGCAGAAAACGGATTACCAGTCCACGATAAAGTGCTTCCACGGTCAATCTTGAATTCTTTACGTATCAGATTTTGAAGGGTGAACAAATAATAACCATTATCAATAACATATGTACCATAAAGTTTTATATCCGAGAATGAATCGAAAGCCACCCGAAGATTTCCGTTTCCACGTCCTGTAATAATATCACCCGCTTTGGGGTCAACAATCAACTCCATCTCTGCATTCAGATTTACATCTATTTGCAAATTCACCTTCACATTAAAATTACTTTGTGGTTTTGCGGATGAATCTTCTTTATGTACAACTACTTTTTTATTTACAAAATTTATAAAATTATTATCTGAAGCTTTTGATGCGCCACCCATTTGAATAAAACACTTCGTTTGAGGCTGCGAAACTGCATTCACATCGATATTAGCAACCTTTTCATCTCCATAAATATGAACCGTACCGTTTGCGTAGGCCTTCCCAAAGAAATAGTCGTTATCCTCGGCATGGGTATTAAGGGCCAACATATTATTTCCCTTTATCTTTACATCATAATTCATGTGTTGAAAAGAACCATTATGCTTCATCAAAGCGTTCAGACTGGCCGGATTACGTTCCTGGTCATAGATTGTAATATTCCTCAACTCTATGGTCTTTCGTTTTAAGTGTATTGAATCATTAAAGAAATAAGTGGTTTTCAACATTTTTACTGAACCTTGACCCTCTTCAATAAGCGCATCACCCTCAAATCCAAGAGTTTTAGATGGACCAAACATCCTTATTTTACCTGAAGCAAAACCCTTTACATTCTGCACTACACTTTCAAAATAAGGAGTCAGAAACTGAACACTTAGTTTATGGGCATCAATAATAAAGTCGAGCGAATCGGTTTTTGGCACAAATACCCCTTTAGCATTGGCTATTGACACATTTTTGTCATTTACAAAATCGCCCGTTATGTACATCTGTTGATTAGGTCTATCCCAAGTTGAAAACAACTGCGCATCACCAATCAATTTATGATTTAACTGTGCATCCTTTACAAAAAGATTAGCCTCAAATACCGGTTGTTTTAAAAGACTTAGCAATGTAGCTTTTCCGGTTACAATACCACCAATAGTTATTCCTTTCAATTTTAGAATATTGTGCAACACAAATCCCAGATCCACTTTATTTAAATCAACCACTACCACATCTTTTTGATTTTTAGAAGCCAAACCATCAACATGAATAAATTGAGTTTTGCTATCGAAGCGGAAATCGTGAATGCTTATTGTGCTGTCAGTATTAAAATCGATGGTAGCTGGATGAATACTCCAAACTGAGTCGGAGATAACAATATTTGTTGGCAACAGCGACAGCGTTGCAGCCATTTTTGAATTTTCTTTTCTAAACTTGGTAATGGCCTTTATTTCGCCCACACTACTAAGTTTCGTCAAATCCTGCCAACTCAAATGACTCGAAACCGAATCTTTCGCTGCAGTAGAAACTAAAGAAACATTTGTCAAACCATTTTTTCCATCCAGTTGAGCATTGGAAATAAGTTGTAAAATCTGATCCGGGTTGTTAATACGTAATGTTAAATTATCAATTTTTTGTTTCGACGATTTGAGAGTTGGAATATTCGCAACCAAGTCAATTTTATTTAAACTTTCATCAATAGAACCTTTCAAAGTCGACACACCTTCTAACGAATAGGGCAATGCCAACACATCAGACAGTTCTGTGGTTTTTTCTACTTTCAAGTCTATATTTATATGGTTGTCGTAATTACGAACTTCGCCTTTTTTAATCGCAGCCAAAGCGGGCAAATAATGTTGGACAATATTTGCAATCGTCTTAGTAATAGTACTGTATCTGAAATCTCCGTTTATAGATCCATTTACAAAATCTGATGAGACTACAAAATTGGTAGAATTATTGATAATCCGCGATTCAAATTTGATCTCATTTACATTTAAGATCTTATTTTGGTTGATAAACCTTATTCCATCAAAAAGGACATAACCATTTATATTGTCCAAGGAATTTCCCACCATATTCGTCCGCCCATTAAACGAAAGTGTAGCTCCCGGATATTTATCAGTCAAATGAAGCGCATAGAAATTGACTACGGGCACTTGCAATTCAAAATTATAGATGGGTAGTTTATGACTCTTATCAATAACTCCATTGAAATGCGCTTGAATATTTTCGTCCTCAATATCCACACTCCCATCAAATCCTTTTCCATCATATTGCCCATTCAATTGAATATCGCGATATGAATATTCATTAAACTGAAACTCTGCAACACTAGCTTTAATTTCGCCTTGCAAACTCGAAGCACCTATTTTTTTACCTTTTGTATTGAAATTAAATGCAATTTTGCCCAACTGTTTATTGCTTAGCAATTTCCCCAATTGCAAGTTGCTCGATTTAATGGTACCATTGTAGGTCAGATCTTGCAATTTATTTTCAAATTTCAGCAAAATATCGGTAGAAACACTACCTACATTTGTATTCAAATTACCGTAGGCCACCAAATTGCTCAAAAAACCAGAGACATTTCCTTTGTATCGAATCATTCCCAGCTGATCAATTTCTTTGGGTAGCACAAATGGCTTTTTAGAAACATCAGCTATAAAATCTTGTATATCACTCTTCTCAAAGTGAAGATCATTTATTTGCCCATAAATAAATGCTTCATTCAAGTTCGGCAAGCCATTAATATCCAAGTCTGCATTCAACTGAAATGATTTGCCGTATTTCAAATTAATTTTTTTGAAACGTAAACTTGAAATACGACCGGAGATTAATCCTTGCAGAGAAATTACACCCTTAACATTATTGAAGTCCGGAATGAAAGCTTTCAAATCGGACAATGCGATATCCGACCGACTAATTGGGATATTCCAACGTACCTTCTCAGCCAACTGTTTTAAATTAGCCAAGCTATCAAATTTCATGCGTACATTTTCAAGGTGCAATTCCGAATTTGGTAACTTTAGTTCGATTTTAGGAAGCGACACACCCTTTGAAGACCCGAGAATTTGAGTAGTAAAATCGGTCAAAATCAAGCCCGACCTTTCTACGGCACTTAAATGCAACACACGAGCACTCAACGTATCTTTATTCAATACATCCAGAGCGATATCTGCATTTATTCTACTGAATTTTAGTCTATTTTCATTAAATGTACTATTGACATGCGGCTTATACATTTTCAGATTGGTATATGAAAATGCCGAATTTTTCATCTTAAAATGATTAATCCGGTATTCCACATTGGTAGAATCCTTCGTTTTGGGTTTTTTAAATGCTTCAATTACGAAGTCGAGATTACTATGACCCGCTTTATCAATTTTTAGATTACCATAAAACTCATCAAATTCTACGGAAGTAATCAAAACCTTAGATTTAAATATCTTCCAAAAGTCAAACCGTGCATTGGCTTGCTTGAGATATAAAAGCGTGTCACCTTGCTGATCCTCAATATACAATTCATTCAAAGTAATTGTGTTGAAAAATTTATAATCAACACTACCAAGCGTTACTTTCGAGTGAAGTTTGTCGGAGAGTTCACTAACTACGGATTGGGCAATAAAATTCTGTACCTTGCTTATTCTGAGCAAAATAAAAATTGTCGCAAAAAAAAGAATTATCCCTGCTACGCTAAAACCGAATATTTTGAGTGTTTTTTTTATACCTTTGGAGTTTATTTGACAAAAGTAAATAATAATTTGCGATTTCTACTCCGAAACTTCGATTAGTCGGCAATAAAAAAAGCTAATTACTGATTAACAATTATTGTACCATAAACGTTACTATTGCAGGAATAAGTATTTCGCTATCCAATTTTTTCTCAATTTCTAACAATCAAAATGAATCCTACAATTATACTTGGCATAGAATCGTCATGTGACGACACCTCAGCATCTGTAATTCGCGATGGGGTGATGCTCTCAAATGTGATAACCAGTCAGGCCATTCATGCCAGCTACGGTGGCGTTGTGCCCGAACTGGCCTCACGCGCTCACCAACAAAACATTATTCCAGTGGTTCACGAAGCACTTAAACGTGCCGGAGTGGATAAAAAAGAATTGAGTGGTATTGCATTCACACGTGGACCTGGCTTGTTGGGCTCGCTTTTGGTAGGAACATCATTTGCCAAAGGACTTGCCCAAGCACTGAACATACCTCTTATGGATGTAAATCACTTACAAGCACATGTGTTGGCACATTTCATTAGCGAAGGGAAACCGAATGAACGCCAACCCGAATTTCCATTTTTATGTTTACTTGTATCGGGAGGAAATTCACAGATAGTGCTGGTGCGTGCTTACAACGACATGGAAGTGGTAGGCCAAACAATAGACGATGCTGCTGGTGAAGCATTTGACAAATGCGCAAAAGTCATGGGACTGCCTTACCCTGGTGGTCCACACATCGACAGACTGGCAAAAGAAGGAAATCCGAAAGCATTTGTGTTCAACAAACCTCAGATTCCGGGATACAACTATAGTTTCAGCGGATTGAAAACATCGTTTTTATACTTACTACGCGACAAAGTGAAAGAAGATCCGGACTTTGTAGCAAAAAACCTAAACGACATATGCGCTTCACTTCAAGCAACTGTAGTGGATATTTTGATGAATAAACTTCGTAAAGCTACCTCAGAACTAAACATAAAACAGGTGGCGGTGGCTGGCGGTGTTTCAGCCAATTCAGCACTACGTCAAGCATTTCATGATTATGGCAAAAAATACAATTGGGAGGTATATATTCCACCTTTTGCATTTACAACCGACAATGCAGCTATGATTGCCATAACGGGTTATTTTAATTATCAGCACAACGATTTTTGCTCAATGGAGAAAGTGCCATTTTCTAGAGTGACAAATAAATTTTAAGTTTACATTGCAAATATTTTTACGCAAGGATATAAGACAACGATTATAAAACTAAACGTACAAAATAATTGAGAATAATAATTATTGTATTTCTTTGTTTTGGCTTTTCGTGCATTGCCAATTCTCAGATTTCCAGAAAAGTCTCATACTACATTTTCAAACCTCAATTATACATCAGCGCAAATGGAGGAATTAATTGATTATGTCTTAAGGCTTCGGATCATACTCGGTGGGACAAAGCGTTGGATCTATAGTCCGAGCTTCCGTTGGTTATAATTTTACACCTACAATTGGTGTAAACGGTTCATTCGGTTTTGTCAAACATAATTGGCCAGACATCCGTTTCGATAACACTCTAATCCCATTTAGCGCTCAAAATACAACAATTGATTTAATAGTAAACTTAAGCAACTATTACGGAAGATATAATCTAAGCCGTCCATATGATTTCATGGTTTTTCTAGGAGCAGGGCTTGTTCATCGCAATAAAGCTACGTTTTCAAAAGATATATTTCTACCTGTAGGATGGGATGGCATTCAGGGATGTTTTCATCTGTCACAGTTAATTGACTTGAACTTAATTGCAGAAGGCAACATTTTGAGTGACAACTAGAATGACTATACTTCAAAAATTCCGGTTGGCATTTATCCAGATATTTTAGCGGGAATTACATACCACTTTCGAACAATCGAGAAATGATAAAATAGCTATTATTCAAAGTAAGATACAACGTACAATAAATTACAAATAATTATCCACTATGAAATTACCCACATTTAAATTGTCACAGAAGTTAACTCCGTATCGCGGAGTAATACGCTTTGTGATAATTCTAGCGGTATCAAATTTCTTTTGGAAGTACAATGTATTGGGAGATGAAACCGACACACTGGTAACGTTGTTCGGAATTAATATTTCCACCCCTTTTGTTTTTATGGCGAGACACGTAGCAGAATTATGCAGTTGGCTTTTACACACAATTGGCAGCAATGTTACTTTAGATGCATCAAACACATTGCGACACGGAAACAACGTTTCCGTTCAAATTATTTGGGGCTGTACCGGTTTAAAACAAGCCTATATTTTTTTCTGCATCATTGCTTTTTCGCGTGGCCCCTGGGCAAAAAAGATATGGTATATACCACTAGGATTGTTAGTGGTATATCTTTTCAATATTCTCAGAATCACTTTTATTGTTGCTTTTATTGAAAACCACCACAACACATTTGACTTGCTTCACTTCTACATCTTCAAGTACCTGTTTTACCTGATAATTTTTGCAATGTGGGTATATTGGGAAGAAATAATTATTAGATCTAAACAACTAAGCATTAAGCATTAATACACTTTCGCTTCTTCTCCTCTAAGCACTCGCAGCCCACTCATTGCTAAAGCTTCCATTTCATCTTCTCCAGGATAAACAGTCACTTTTATCATTGGCGAAATCATTTTTTTAATATAATCCACAACAAATTTACTGTAGGCAATGCCACCAGTCAGAACGACCGAATCAGCTTCACCGTGGAGTACCGCTAACATAGCTCCAATTTCTTTGGCAACATTATAAGCGAGCGCTTCTAAAACCAAACGGGCTTTCTCATCACCATTCTCAACAAGTTGAAGAATGATTTTAGTATCATTTATACCAAGATGCGCCATTAAACCACCATTACCAACCAACAATTTGCGAATTTCTTCTTGCGAATATTTCCCTTCAAAACACATATCTACCAGTTGCCCGGCATCGAGCGTACCTGCACGTTCGGGAGAGAAAGGGCCATAGCCATCCAAACCCTGATTTGAATCTACCACCTTACCTAAACGATGAGCCGCAACCGAAATTCCGCCACCCATATGAGCAACAACTAAGTTTAGTTTTTCGTAGGTAGTTCCATTTGCTGCCGCATATTTCCGAGCTATAGCCTTATGATTCAATGCATGAAACATCGAACGACGAGGAATTTGAGGCAGTCCGCTAATTCGTGCCACATCCTGATATTCGTCCACAACAACCGGATCTGCAATCAGTGCAAGACAGGCAGGAATGGTTTCGGCAATTTCGCGCGCAATCACTCCGCCTAAATTGCTTGCATGTTCAGCCGAGTAAACTGTTCTTAAATCATCAATATACCTATCATTTACTTTATATACGCCCGATTCAAGAGGACGAACCAAACCTCCACGACCTACTACAGCCGACAATTCTGAAAGATCAATTCCATCTTTTACCAAATAATCTACCATAAGATTTTTACGAAATTCATGCTGTTCAAGTAAAGATTGAAAAGGTTTCAAATCATCTGCCGAATGACGAATAGTATGGAGGCACACTAATTTTTCATCTTCGTAAACTGCAAATTTAGTAGAAGTAGAACCAGGATTTACGGATAGTATTTTAAACATAAGAGTGAGGGGTTGTTGTTTATATTGACACAGATTGAAATCGCTTACAACTTAATTAAAGTTAAAACACGGGACTTACATTCGTCATTTTTAATCGTGATATACAAAGATAACAGTATTTCTTATTGAAGATGATAATCAACCTCTGTTTTTTTGAATATAAATACAAAATAAAAGCGGACTGAAAAATAAAAACACAAAGTGATTGATACTAAAACAAATATGTGATCTATGAACTTTTCTCCTAATTCTTTGTATAATAAAGAATTATTTTGTACTTTTGCACACGAAACAGGATATAGAGGAGGGGACAACAGTCCCCTCGTTTGTTACTATAACATATTATATGATCTTAAAAGAATCAGTATATCAGATAGTTGAGCAATATATTGCAGACAAAAATTATTATTTGGTGGATGTCAAAGTCACCCCGGACAACCGTATTTCGGTGGAAATTGATTCATTTGACGGTGTAACGATTGAATTTTGTATGGAGGTAAATCGCTATATCGAATCTCAAATGGATCGCGAAATAGAAGATTATGAGTTGGAAGTGAGTTCAGCAGGACTAACTGAGCCATTTAAAGTACTGAAACAGTACGAAAAAAACATTGGCAACGAGGTTGAAGTATTGTCAAAAGAAGGCAAAAAAGTTTCCGGAGTTTTAGTTGAAGTAAACGAAACTGAATTTGTTTTGGAAATAGAAAAAACTGAAAAACCGGAAGGTGCCAAACGTAAAATTATAGTTACTGAGAACATAACCCTCTCATACGAAGATATTAAAACAACAAAATATATTATTAGATTCAAATAAGCCATGAGCAAAAAAGAAACTATTAGCTTAATTGATACTTTTTCGGAGTTCAAAGAGCTAAAAAATATCGATAGAAGTACTTTGATTAGTGTAATGGAAGAGTCGTTCCGCAATGTTATTTCAAAAATGTTTGGAACGGACGAGAATTACGATGTCATTATCAATCCTGATAAAGGTGACTTCGAGATTTATCGTAACCGTACAGTAGTGGCTGATGACGAATTAGAAGATCCAAACTTACAAATTTCCCTTAGTGATGCTAAGAAAATTGATGAAGATTACGAAATTGATGAAGATGTTACTGAATTAGTTGACTTTATTGGCTTTGGTCGTCGTGCAATTCTTACACTTCGTCAAACACTTTCGTCTAAAATATTAGAACTTCAAAAAGATAATGTATTCAGCAAATACAGCGAAAAAGTTGGTCAGATAGTAAGTGCTGAATTATATCAAATCTGGAAAAAAGAAATGTTGCTTATCGATGAAGAAGGCAACGAACTTTATTTACCAAAAACAGAACAGATACCTACCGATTTTTACCGCAAAGGCGACACCGTTCGTGCAGTGGTAGCCATGGTGGAAAATAAAAATAATAATCCTAAAATTATTCTTTCACGTATTTCACCAGTATTCCTTGAACGCCTATTCGAACTGGAAGTACCTGAGATTCATGAAGGTTTGATTATCATAAAGAAAATTGCCCGTATGCCGGGTGAACGTGCAAAAGTAGCTGTAGAATCGTACGACGATCGTATTGATCCAGTAGGTGCTTGCGTTGGTGTAAAAGGATCTCGTATTCATGGCATCGTTCGCGAATTACGCAACGAAAATATTGACGTTATCAACTACACAAACAACACGAACTTATTTATATCACGTGCTTTAAGCCCTGCAAAAATATCGTCTATCCGATTGAACGAAGTAGAGAAAAAAGCAGAAATTTACCTAAAACCGGAGGAAGTTTCTCAGGCAATTGGTAAAGGTGGTATGAACATTAAACTGGCAGGAATGCTTACCGGTTACACACTGGATGTATTCCGCGAATTGGACGAAGAAACCGAAACTGAAGATATCTACTTAGATGAATTCAGCGACGAAATTGATCAATGGGTTATCGATGCGTTGAAAGCAATTGGATGCGACACTGCTAAAAGCGTACTCACCATTTCACGTCAGGATTTGATTCGTCGTACCGACTTAGAAGAAGAAACCATCGACGATGTGTTGACCATTCTAAATGCCGAATTCGCCGAAGAAGACGAATCGGAAGAACAAGAAGAGGCTAAAGAATAGCCCATTTCGTGTTTTGCGTTTCGCGTTCCGCGTTAAGTTGAGGATTGACCGGAAACCAGAGATTGAAGACCGGATACTTTTTAAATAATAGAAAAACTGTAATTATAGAATATGTCCATAAGATTAAGCAAAGCCTGTAAAGAATTAAATGTCGGAATGACCACCGCAGTAGAGTTTTTTGCAAAAAAAGGTCATAAAATTGTTGTCGACCCCAATTTGAAATTGACGGACGACATGCATCTTTTATTGGCAAAAGAATTTAACAAAGATATGGCTCTGAAAATTGAATCAGAGCGAATAAGCCAAGAGCGCCATCACAAGGACAAGGCTGAAACTGTAGCATTGGAAGGTTATAATCAACCTAAACCAGCTCCAAAACCTGTGGAAACAATTCAAGTTACTATTTCTGAAGATCAATTACCTCATTTCAAATCTGTTGGTCATATCGATTTGAGTGCAAAGGAAAAACCTGTTGAAAAAAAGCCTGAGACTCCAAAACCAGCGCCGGAAGTTGAGAAACCAGTGGTTGTTGAACCAGCTAAACCAATAGTTGAGACAATTGTCGAAAAAGTGGAAGTTGCAAAACCGGTAGAACAAAAGGCTGTGGTTGAAGTAGAAAAGCCAGCTCCTAAAAAAGAAGTGGAAACTCCTAAAGTAGAATCTCAACCAAAGGTTGAAGTGGTTGCACCGAAAGTTGAAGTTGAGAAACCAATACATAAGGCAGAAGTTGTAGCTAAAGAGGCAAAAGCTGTTGAGGTTGTTGAAAAGCAAAAAGTAATTGTGGAGACAAAAGCAGAAACAGTTCAACCGATTAAAGAAAAGAACATAGTACCTGAAGTTGAAGATGATAAATTGGAAGCCACAGGTAGTATTGAAACTAAAGATAATGATCACGAGGAAGACGAAGTTTTCTCTCTATCTCGTCCGACATTAGATAAAGCTCCGGTAGTAATCGGAACAATAAACCTGGACTTGCTAAACCAAAGCACTCGTCCAAAACCAAAATCGAAAGAACAAAAACGTAGAGAACGCGAAGATAAAGGAAGAGTTATTGCCGATCCTAAAAAACCTCTGGTTGTTGGTGAGAAAAAAATATTGCGCACAGCTGCAGAAGTAGCAAACTCACCTTCAGTTGGCCAACCAAAGAAAAAACGTGAACGTTTCTCGAACCAAAAAGTAGACATCAACAAAGTTCCACAACCAAACGGACCAACGCAAGGATTTGCTAGTCCAAAAAAAGTTACTCCGGGTACAACCGGTGGTAATGGCGGAAACGCAGGTGGAGTTAGACCAAACCATCCTAACAGCAACAACAGACCTGTTGGCGGCGGTCCGAAAAGACCGGTAAAAACAGTTGTAAACGAAGTTGATGTTCAAAAACAAATTAAAGAAACCCTGGCTCGTCTCTCAGGAGCAAACAAAAAAGGCAAAGGTTCTAAATATCGTCGCGACAAACGTGAGGGCGTAAGTTCTCGTCAGCAAGAGCAAGCACAACGTGAGCGCGAAGGCGAAAGCGTATTGAAACTTACCGAATTTGTTACTGCAAGTGAATTGGCAGTAATGATGGATGTAACAGTAAACCAAGTAATTGCTACTTGTATGAACATTGGTCTGATGGTTTCTATCAATCAACGTTTAGATGCAGAAACAATCAATATTGTGGCTGAAGAATTTGGTTTTACGACCGAATATGTAAGTGCCGACGTTATTGAAGCTATTGGTGAAGAAGAAGTTGACTCAGAAGAAGATTTGATGCCACGTGCACCAATCGTAACTGTGATGGGACACGTTGACCACGGTAAAACATCGTTGCTCGACCACATTCGTAAAGCCAACGTTATTGCAGGTGAAGCGGGTGGAATTACCCAACACATTGGCGCTTATAATGTAACATTGGAAAATGGACAAAAAATCACCTTCTTAGATACTCCAGGTCACGAAGCATTTACCGCTATGCGTGCTCGTGGTGCTAAGGTAACAGATATTGCCATTATCATGGTAGCTGCCGACGATAACGTGATGCCTCAAACCATTGAAGCTATTAATCACGCTGCTGCAGCAAATGTACCAATGATCTTTGCAATCAATAAAATTGATAAACCAGGTGCAAATCCTGAAAAGATTAAAGAAACATTAGCCCAAATGAACTATTTGGTAGAAGATTGGGGAGGTAAATATCAATCTCAAGAGATTTCTGCAAAACAAGGAATTGGGATAAACGAATTACTTGAAAAAGTATTGCTTGAAGCTGAAATTCTAGAATTAAGAGCTAATCCTAAAAAGCGCGCCATCGGTTCTGTTATTGAATCTACGCTGGATAAAGGACGTGGTTATGTTTCAACTATATTAGTAGAAAACGGAACTCTTAATTTGGGAGACGTAGTACTAGCAGGTACATATTTTGGTAAAATAAAGGCAATGTTTAACGAACGTAATCAACGTATTACTGCTGTTAGACCAGGTGAACCGGCCTTGATATTAGGACTTAACGGAGCACCACAAGCGGGTGATGTTATTAACGTTATGTCTTCTGAGCATGAAGCTCGTAGTATTGCAAACAAACGTGAACAATTGCAACGCGAACAAAGCCTTAGAACTAAAAAGCACTTTACGTTGGACGAATTGGGTCGCCGTATTGCACTTGGTGATTTCAAGGAATTGAATATTATTGTGAAAGGTGATGTGGATGGTTCGGTAGAAGCTTTATCAGATGCATTGCTAAAACTTTCAACAGAAAATATACAAGTAAACGTTATTCACAAAGCGGTAGGTGCTATCTCCGATTCGGATATTCTTTTGGCAGCTGCTTCGAATGCTATTATTTGTGGTTTTCAGGTACGTCCAACCACTTCGGCTCGCAAAATTGCAGAGAAAGAAGAAATCGATATTCGCTTGTATTCAATTATCTACGATGCTATTGAAGAAATCAAGGCTGCTATGGAAGGTATGCTTTCTCCTGAAATTAAGGAAGAAATTACCGCTACAGTTGAAATTCTTGAGGTATTCAAAATCACGAAAGTGGGTACTATTGCCGGTTGTTTGGTTCGTGAAGGAAAAATCAAACGTTCTAACAAAATTCGTATCATTCGCGATGGTATCGTAGTGTATACCGGTGAGTTGGATTCGTTAAAACGTTTCAAAGACGATGTAAAAGAAGTGGGGACTAACTACGAATGCGGTTTGAACATCAAAAACTATCAGGATATACGCGTAGGCGATATGGTTGAAAGTTACGAAGAAACTGAAGTAAGAAAAACGCTGTAAGGAGCATTAAATAAATAAGGTAAATGCCGAATTCGAAAGAGTTCGGCATTTACCTTATTTTCACAAAGGGATTCATTTATTCCTCCAATTTTTCCAACAATAACTTCACGCCTTTTTCCACATCATTGGTTTCTTGCAATGCTTTGATAAAAGCACTACCAATAATGGCTCCCGAGGAATAACGGTTCACCATGTCGCGCGTAGATTTATTGGAAATACCAAAACCGATTAAACGTGGATTTCTCAAATTCATAGCATTGATGCGATTGAAATACTCCACCTTATTGTCGAACGAGGTTTGTGTTCCGGTAGTAGCAGCCGACGAAACCATGTAGATAAATCCGTTGGTATGCCCGTCGATTTGACGAATACGCTCTTCCGAAGTCTCGGGCGTGATAAGGAAAATAAATTCAAGTTTGTATCGCTCAGCAATCTCTTTGTATTCTGCTAAGAAATCAGACATTGGCAGATCGGGAATAATCATACCATCCACTCCTACTCTGCTGCACTCTTTACAAAATGCTTCAAATCCAAATTGCATCACAGGGTTCAAATAACCCATCATAACCAACGGAATATGAATGTCAGCACGCACTGATGTGAGTTGTTCAAACAGTTTACGAATGCTCATTCCATTTTGCAAAGCTGCGTGACTACTATTTTGAATCACCAGCCCGTCGGCCATAGGATCAGAGAACGGCACGCCGATTTCTACTAAATCCACCCCATTTGCCTGCAAGCATTTTAGCGTTGGCAGGGTATCTTCCAACTTTGGAAATCCCGCTGTGAAATAAACCGAAAGAATATTTTCTTTCTTTTGTTCAAATAATTGATTGATTCTGTTCATATGACCCCTAAATCCCCTAAAGGGGACTTGAAATTAGTTTATATCTATTTTTAATTCTCTATTTTTATGACACCTACCAATACTCCCCTTTAGGGGTTGGGGGTTCTTATTTCTTTTAAAAATCCACTCAGTGCTTCCACATTTTTCAGTCCCGGTTTTACCTCAAACTTACTATTCAAGTCAATTCCGGCAAATTTCGGGTGCTCAATTTTCAAAATAGCTTCCGCATCATCAGCTGCAATGCCTCCACTCAGCAGAAAAGGCGTTTCACCTTTGTATTCATCCAGCATTGCCCAATTAAACTTCAAACCGGAACCACCATAAGCATCAGTCTTGGTATCGAAAAGGAAATAATCGCAGGCACCTTCGTAATCTTTTGTCACTTTGAAATTATAAGCTTCGGCAATAGGAAATGCTTTGATAACGATATAGCCTGCTTTTTTGAGTTTAGTACACATGTCCACCATTTCCACACCGTGAAGTTGCAACCCATCCAACTTATATTTGTAAGCAATGGTGAGGATATTTTCCAGATTCTCGTTTACAAACACGCCTATCTTTTTGATGATTGATGGCAACGCATTCAAAGCAGCAATATCCAAAGGCGCTGCATAACGTGGCGATTTAGGGTAAAAAATAAAACCCATAAAATCCGGCTTCAAGGCAGCTACCTTAGCGATATTTTCGGGGAATTTCATCCCGCAAATTTTTATTTTCATATTCAATCTATTGTTAGAGAAGCAAGACATTGCGTCTCTACTGTAAATTTGCAATAAAATTATTCAATGCTTCCGCCGGATTTTCCTCTTTCATAAAGTTCTCACCCATCAGGAAACCTTTGTATCCCACTTTACGTAGTTCTTTTACTGTTTCGGTTTTCGATATGCCGCTTTCGCTCACTTTTACAAATTTGTCGGGTATCAATGCCGCCAAATCGAACGAGGTCTGAATGCTTTGTTCGAAAGTTTTCAGGTTACGGTTGTTTACACCCAGCATATCCACAAAGTCGTTGGCATGACCGAGCTCTTCAGCATTATGCACTTCGAGTAATACTTCCAGTCCCAGTTCATGCGCTTTACGGGCAAGTTGCAAGGTTTGTTCTACCGTCAAGGCTGCGGCAATGAGTAAAATTACATCAGCACCCATTGCTTTAGCCTCGAAAAGCTGATATTCATCAATCACAAAGTCTTTTCGCAACACAGGACAAGTGATAAATTGTCGAGCAGCCATCAAATCCATCGGCGTTCCACCGAAATATTCCAAATCGGTGAGAATGGAAATGCCGGAAGCACCCGCTGCACTATAACCGGCGGTTACATCAATCACGTCAGCATCCTCATGTATCCAACCGAGTGACGGCGATTTACGCTTAAACTCCGAAATGATTCCGGATTCCGAGTTAAGCAAGCTTTGCTTCATCGACAAGCACGTGCGGGAAAAAGCAGGTGCTTTTTCTAATGCAGAAATGGGTGTTGATAGTTTGCGGGAAGCAACTTCAACTTTTTTACTTTCAATTATTTTATCTAAGATTGTCATTTAATTTCATAATATTTAGCTGTGCCGTTATTTACTTCGTATTATTAGTACATCGCACGTTATTTATCTTTGACACCATTATTAATACTCGAAGGGCAAATAACTATTTATATATCTTAACAAACTTCTCGAACGCTTTTTTAGCATGACCGCTTTCGAGCGATTCGGCAGCTTCAGCTTTACATTGTTCGAGTGGCTTGTACGAACTCCGTGTTTGAATAGCAAAGGCTGAGTTGATAATCACCGCATTGCGTTGTGCTTCAGTGGCTTTGTTATCAAGCACATTCATAAATATCTTAGCAGCTTCATCTACGGTATTTCCACCCCATAGCTCTTCTTGTTTCAGGGTTTTGAAACCAAGTTGTTCAGGGGTATAAATAAATTCACCGGTGTTATTCATCACTTTACATGTATCAGTAAGCGAAACTTCATCATATCCATCGAGTGAATGGACAATGGAATACTGACAACCGAGATTCTGATAAATATAGTTGTAAAGACGCATCATTTTCAGATTATACACACCCAAACATTGATATTGTGGTTTAACCGGACTAATAAGTGGACCGAGCACGTTGAAAAATGTGCGAACACCAAGTCCTTTACGCACCGGAGCCACATTTTTCATAGCTGGATTACAAAGAGGCGCATGTAAATATGCAAAACCAGAATCTTCTAACGAATGTTTGATTACGTCAATATCAGTAGTAAATTTGGCACCGTAATACTCCAACACATTAGACGAACCGCTTACCGATGTAGCACCATAGTTGCCGTGTTTAGCTACTTTATATCCTGCACCGGCCACAGCAAAACAACTACAGGTGGAGATATTGAACGTGTTCTTTCCATCGCCACCCGTACCTACAATGTCAAGCGCATCGAATTCCGATAAATCCATCGGAATGGCAAGATCCAGCAGGGCATTACGAAAACCAATCACTTCGTCGAGCTCGATGCTGCGCATCAAATACACAGAAATAAATGCTGCAATTTGAGAATCATTGTATTTTCCCGCGGCAATATTTGTCATCACTTCAGCTGCCTCCTGCTTGGTAAGCGATTGATGATTGAATAGTTGATTAAGTATTTGTTTCATAAATATTATTATTTCAACTTGAAATAGAATGTTTTATTTTTCTAAACCGGTATCTCGATTAGCATTATTGAGTTGCCTATGCATTTTGTCGAGTGCTCTTTGTATATCATTGAGCGAGCTTTGTGCGTCGTTGAGCAGGCTTTGTCATCTTTCAGCTTCGCGATGACATCTTTCACATTTGCAATGGCATCTTTCAGCTTCGCGATGGCATCTTATATTTCAAAAATCTCTATTGCTTCAACTTTTTCAAAGTTTGAAACTTTGGAAAAGTTAGATGAAAATTAAGCTTCCAACCAGTTCTTCAGCATTTGCTCTCCGTTTGGCGTCAAAACCGACTCCGGATGAAACTGAACGCCGCGTACATCGTAGGTTTTGTGTGCTAATGCCATGATCATCCCTTCTTCATCAACCGCTGTTATGGTTAGGCATTCCGGCAAGGTCGATTTCTCAGCAGCCCATGAATGATACCGTCCCACTTCCAGTTTATTGGGAAGTCCTTTGAACAATATATCCTCCTCCAATACATCCACCATGGAGCTAACGCCGTGATGCACTTCGGTAAGATTGATTAATGTTCCACCAAAAGCTTCGGCAATAGCCTGTTCACCAAGACAAACACCCAAAATCGGTTTTGTAGGTGCATATGTGCGAATCACATCAAGTAAAATGCCCGATTCCGAAGGCACTCCTGGTCCCGGTGAAAGGATGATTTTATCAAATCGCGCAATGTCTTCCAATGCTATCTGGTCGTTGCGATGCACTTCCACATCGGTATATCCCAACTTTTTGACTGCGTGTACCAAATTATAGGTAAACGAATCGTAATTATCAAAAACTAGTATCTTCATATTCTTTTATGTCTACAGTCGACCGACAACAGTCAACAGTTTCTTGTTATACAATTAATATCGCAAAGCAAATATCGGACGAAGTCCTAATAACGGCGTAGCCTAATATCATTTCCCAGAAGCTACTTCCACTGCTCGTTTCAGCGCAGCTAGTTTATTATTTACTTCCTGCATTTCACTTTCTTCGTCAGATTTGGCTACAATCCCGGCACCCGCTTGATAATAAAGTGTATTGTTTTTACTTACAAATGAACGAATGGTAATAGCCTGATTGAAACTGCCATCAAACCCAATATAGCCGATACATCCGCCATAAGGGCCACGATCGTGCGGTTCGATGCTGTCGATAAGTTGCATAGCTTTAATTTTTGGAGCCCCCGAAAGTGTTCCGGCAGGGAAAGTATCAGCAAACAACTTGATGACTTTCGTATCGGGTTTCAGTTTCCCGCTTACACTCGACACCAAGTGAAGTACATGTGAGTAATACTGCACTTCGCGGAATACTTCTACTTCTACATGATCAGTATTTCGGCTCAAATCGTTACGAGCCAGGTCTACCAACATCACGTGTTCAGCATTTTCTTTTTTGTCTACACGTAGCTTTTCTGCCAATTGGAAATCTTTTTCATCATCACCTGTACGACGAAAGGTGCCGGCAATCGGTTTAATATATGCTTTTTGTTTTTTTGCATCTACCACCAAATGCGCTTCGGGCGACGAACCAAAAATACGAAAATCACCAAAGTTGAAGTAAAACAAATAAGGCGATGGATTCACCGAACGCAAAGTGCGATACAGCATAAAATCATCACCTTTATATTGTTGGTAAAAGCGGCGCGAAAGCACAATCTGGAATACATTCCCTTTGAAACATTCTTCTTTGCCACGTGCAACCATTTTTTTGTAATCTTCGTTCGAGATATCCGATTTTTCTTCGCCAATGGCTTGGAAATCATAAGTAGCAATATTATTATTCAATAGAGTTTCTTCTATATTCGGAATAGCAGTCATTTCGCCTTCCTGCAAATTTTCAATAATTGTCAGTTCATTATTGAAATGATTTACAGCAATTATATATTTAAACAACACATAATGCAAGCCCGGCATGCTTCCCGGAACCGTTTCGCGTGCCTTGAGTTTCACATCTTCAAAATATTGCACCGATTCGTAAGATGTGTATCCAAATAGACCATTCACTCCTACAGGATTATCATTCTTGACTAATTCCACCGATTTCAAAAACGCATCAAAACGTTCGGCAACAGTTAGTTTATCGGTTACCGGCGTTTCAATTCTACTACCATCAGGATATTCTTCCGAAATCAGAAAGTGATTTACCGAGATACCACCAATCGGACAAAAGCCGATATAAGAGTAACTGTTTTCCACTCCGTGATAATCGGAACTCTCAAGGAGTACCGAATTGGTATATAAATCCCGTATTTTGAGATAAATTCCTACCGGCGTCTGCAAATCGGCCAGCATCTTTTTTGAATTGACGTATAGTTTCATATTTATTTGACGACAGACGGACAGTCAACGGACAACTGAAAAGACTTTGCACAGTTGTCTGTTGTCTGTTGTCATTTTTTAAAATGTTTCACATAAGTATCCATATCCTTATCTCCCCTACCCGAAACAGTAATTACAACTATATCGTCAGGTTTGAAAGTGTCTTTTTCTTTTTTCAATAGTGCCAATGCGTGCGCCGATTCGATAGCTGGAATAATTCCTTCCAAACGTGTAAGTTCAAAAGCTGCATCCAATGCTTCATCATCATTCACGGCATGCACTTTGGTTCGACCTGCACGGGCAAAATAAGCATGAGCCGGTCCAATTCCGGGATAATCAAGTCCTGCCGAAATAGAATAGGGCTCTGTAATCTGACCATCCTCGTCCTGCATCAGCAAGGTACGGCAACCATGAATAATTCCTTCGGTTCCAAGGCTGATAGTAGCTGCCGTTTCACCCGAATCAACACCTAACCCACCAGCTTCAGCCGAAATGATGTTCACACGCTCATCATTCAAATAATGATAATAAGTTCCCATGGCATTACTACCACCCCCCACACAAGCCATTAAATAATCAGGATAATCGCGCCCAATCTGTTCCTGCAATTGCCATTTTATTTCTTCGCTAATAACAGACTGGAAAAAACCAACCATATCGGGATACGGATGCGGACCTACAGTAGAGCCGATAATATAAAACGAATCAGGATTCGAGCACCAATAACGGATAGCTTCGTTGGTGGCGTCTTTCAATGTCCAGTTTCCACTGGTTACAGGCTCCACTGTTGCACCCAACATACGCATTTTTTGTACATTCAGAAACTGGCGTTCCACATCCGTTTTGCCCATAAACACAATACATTCCAAGCCCATTAACGCACATGCTGTAGCCGTAGCTACTCCATGTTGTCCGGCACCAGTTTCGGCTATAATGCGGGTTTTGCCCATGCGTTTTGCCAAAAGAATCTGTCCCAATGCATTATTGATTTTATGCGCACCGGTATGGTTCAAGTCTTCACGTTTCAGATACACGTTCGTTCCGTATTCGACCGATAAACGCTTGGCAAAGTACAGCGGCGAAGGTCGTCCCACATAATTTTTGAGCAAATCATAATACTCTGCCTTAAAAGAAGCATCTTCCTTGATGGCGAAATAAGCTTCTTTTAATCGCTCTACCGTTCCGTGCAGAATTTCGGGAATATAGGCTCCACCGAAGTTGCCGTAGTAACCGTTGTTGTCAATTGAGTAACGACCCTTAACCCCTAAAGTGGAATCGGAATTAGTGTCGTTTTGTATATCCTTCTCGTTATTCATATATTTATTTTTTAATAATCGGTACTAATTTTAGTCCCCCTTAGGGGTTAAATAAAAAAAAGGCTTATCGTGAGTCCGACAAGCCTTTTTGTAATATCTTTTTATTTCGACAATATACATAGGTGTAACATCTCACGATTAGCTAATCTGTAAGTGCCACCACCAAAATTTATTTATTGTTAAAATTGAATTCATTTTCTTTTTGTTTTATTTTCAGGTACAAAGATGATAAATTTATTTTAATTGAACAAGAAAAAAATCATTTTTTCGAAATTTGTCCAAAAAACTAATTATTCTTTGGACAAAGCTTTCGATTTCTTAAATTCTAGTTTTGTTTGTTTCTTCTCCAATAAGAGCTCCTTTTGTACAGTCGAAGTTCACGTAAACGATTGTTACTAGCACTTCACACCACTATCCAAAAAATACTAATAAGTATTTTTAAGTAAAACGCAAATAACTATATATTAAATGGTTGATACAAATACACTGTAAATTTAAACAATCAAGCGAACAATATCAAATAGATAACTGATTGAAAAACAAAAGCAGCTATTTGCTTTCGTTATTCATTTTTTTTTCCGAAATTTGCAGACTTATAAAATAGGGTTCTTATAGGTAGGAATTCGTAAGAAAAAAACAGCGTGAAAGAGACAAAGTACATTTTTGTAACCGGTGGAGTTACTTCATCATTAGGCAAAGGAATTATTGCTGCATCCCTTGGGAAACTGTTGCAAGCCCGTGGATTTAAGGTAACCAATCAAAAGTTAGACCCGTACATCAACGTGGATCCAGGTACATTAAACCCCTACGAACATGGAGAATGTTATGTAACTGTGGATGGTCATGAGGCCGATTTAGACTTGGGACATTACGAACGTTTTTTGGGAGTTGAAACCCACAAAGCAAACAATGTGACCACTGGTAGAATTTACCAAAACGTTATAAACAAGGAGCGTCGTGGCGATTACTTAGGAAAAACGGTGCAAATTATACCGCACATTACCGACGAAATTAAGCGTAACATCAAACTATTAGGCAACAAAGGTGAATTTGACTTTGTAATTACGGAACTTGGTGGAACCGTAGGCGATATTGAATCACTACCATATATTGAGAGCGTTCGCCAATTAAAATGGGAACTTGGAAACAAGTGCCTTATCATCCATTTAACGTATGTACCTTATTTGGCAGCCGCCAAAGAACTGAAAACAAAACCCACTCAACACTCCGTTAAAGCATTACAAGAACAAGGCGTTCAAGCTGACATTCTGGTGTTACGCACAGAGCATAATATTTCGATGGATATTCGCAAAAAAGTAGCTTTATTCTGTAACGTAGAACAAAGTGCTGTAATGCAATCTATCGATGTACCAACCATTTACCGCGTTCCATTAAACATGCAAGAAGAAAAACTGGATGAAGTGGTACTCACAAAAATGGGATTTGACTTAACAAAAACGCCTCCTGCCGACATGGCAAAATGGATTGAATTTGTTGAGAAACTAGAAAATGCAAAAGAAGAAGTACGTATTGGAATAGTTGGGAAATACGTTCAATTACCTGATGCTTACAAATCAATTATCGAGTCATTATTGCATGCAAGTGCATATAACAACAAGAAATTGAAGTTAGAGCTGATACTTTCGGACAAATTGACAGAAGAAAATGTTGAAAAGAAATTGTCTGGGCTCAATGGTATAATTGTTGCACCCGGTTTTGGACCTCGTGGAATGGAAGGTAAATTCACAGCATTGAAATTTGCTCGTGAAAACAACATGCCATGTTTAGGTATTTGTATGGGAATGCAAACTATGTCTATCGAATTTGCCAGAAATGTACTTGGATATGCCGATGCAAATAGTACTGAAATTGATTCTACTACTACTCACAAAATAGTAGATATCATGGATGAGCAAAAGGACATTCTGAATTTAGGCGGAAGTATGCGTTTGGGTGCTTTTAAATGTAAATTAAAAAAAGGCAGCAAAGCACACGAAATTTACGGAAAAGAAAATATTAGCGAACGTCACCGTCACCGCTTCGAATTCAACAATGAGTTCAAAGAAGAATTTGAAAAAGCAGGAATGATTTGCAGTGGGCTGAATGTTGAATCGAATCTAGTAGAAATTATAGAACTAAAATCACATAAGTGGTATGTAGGCGTTCAATTTCACCCTGAATACAGCAGCACGGTTGTAAAACCTCATCCATTGTTTATTAGCTTCGTAAAAGCTGCTATCCAAAAATAATTATTACTTAATTGTCGGCATATCAATCAATTTAATTGGATCTAAAGTAAAAATTTAAACTTAAAAGACAGTCGCCTCTAGATAGTCGACCGCAGACACATAAAATATGGATAAAAATACGATTATTGGCTTTTCACTTATTGGGCTTATTTTTTTAGGATTTTGGCAGCTAAACAAGCCAAACGAGAAAGAAGTACTGGCACAAAAGCGTTATAATGATTCTATTGCATTAGTTCAACAAGCTAAAGTGCAAGCCGAAACCGCAATAAACAAAACTGCAACGGTATCAAAAGATTCAACTATTGGAACCGACACGGCATCCATCAGCAACTCGTTTGGTGATTTCAGTGCATCAGCAAAAGGCGAAGAGAAATTCTATACGCTGGAAAATGAATTAATCAAGCTTACCATTAGCAGTAAAGGTGGTAGAATTTACTCAGCACAACTGAAAAACTATAAAACTCACGACACCTTGCCATTAATGCTTTTCGATGCAAAAGAAAGTTCGATGGGTTTTACATTAGTAACAAACAACAATCGTGTGCTTAACAGTAAGGACTTGTATTTTGAACCAGTCTCGGCAGTAACAAAAGATGCAAGTGGTAATCAAACATTAATCATGCGTTTGAAAACTACAGGTACAGCCTACATGGATTTTGCTTATACCTTACCAGTAAAAAACTATATGCTAAGTTTTGGCATCAAAGCTAATGGTATGAACTCGGTAATGCCTGCAGGTGTCAATTCGCTGGACATGCAATGGTCGTCTAAAATACGCCAACAAGAAAGCAGTCGCAAAACTGAAAATCGTTATGCAGCTGTTGAATATAAATATGTAGCTGACAATGTTGAAAAATTAAGCGAAAGTAAAAATGAAGAAAAACAGCTACCCAATAAGGTAAAATGGGTTGCCTTCAAAGATCAATTTTTTAGTAGCATCCTTATTGCTAATCAAGACATCACTTCTACCACTTTGAAAAGCAAAGTTGAAGATGAAACCTCTAAATATTTGAAAGCTTACGAGGCAGAAATGACTGTAGCATTTGATCCAACGGGTAAAGTTCCAACAACATTCCAATTGTTTTTAGGACCTAACCAATACAAGTTGCTTTCGTCTTACGACAATAAATCGGATTCGAAATTAAATTTAAACCAAATTATTCCACTTGGTTGGGGAATTTTTGGTTGGGTAAATAGATACGCTATTATCCCAATGTTCAACTTGTTCAGTAAGTTTCTGAGCAACTTTGGATTAATCATTTTATTAATGACTATTGCCATCAAATTGGTTCTATCGCCATTGACCTACAAATCATATATTTCCAGCGCAAAAATGCGTGTTTTAAAACCGGAAATTGACGAGATTAATGCACGAATCCCTGCCGACAAAGCGGCTGAGAGACAAAAAGCGACAATGGATTTATATGGTAAAGTAGGTGTTAGTCCAATGAGTGGCTGTTTACCGTCGTTACTGCAAATGCCGATTTTGATTGCATTGTTCAATTTCTTCCCTGCTTCAATCGAACTTCGTCAACAAAGTTTCTTGTGGGCAAAAGATTTATCGTCGTATGATGCTATTTTCACATGGAGCACACATATTCCACTTATTGGCAACCACATTAGCTTGTTCTGTATATTAATGACAATAACAAGTGTGGTATACACACACCTTAACATGGCAAGCTCGGGCGGACAAGAACAAATTCCGGGAATGAAATGGATGATGTACTTAATGCCGGTGGCGTTTATGTTTATGTTTAACGATTACGCATCAGGATTGAGCTACTATTACTTTATCGCAACATTGTTCTCTGTAATCCAAACATACATTATCCGCACCACTGTTGATGAGAAAAAATTGCTCGCTCAACTACATGCTAAACGTGCAAGTAATGCTAAAAAACCTGCTAAAAAAGGTGGCTTTATGGATCGCTTAGAAAAAATGCAACGCGAACAACAAAAATCAGTAAAAGGCAAAAAATAATTATTGAATTCAATATAAGAGGCGCAAAAGGCAGGTTTAAACTTTGCAGTTTGCGCTTTTTTTAGACCTATAAAACATTAGTAGATAATGAAAAGAATATTCATTTACCTAATTCCACTCTCATTACTTTTGTTGTCGTGCAACAAAAGCAATCGATTTGAGATTGACACTACAAAAAATCGATTTGAAGTAAAGATACATCGATTTGACAAAGATTTAATTTCGCTTGATTCTACAAATTCTAGAGCGGCCATTACTAATCTGTACAAGAAATACCCTCAGTTTCTGCCTGTCTATACGTCGGTAGTGCTTAATGTAGACGCAAAAGACACCGTCGCCATTCGCCAGCTATTCCTGAAATATAATTCCGACAATACCTTTTCCAAGGTAAATAAAAAAGTACTTGAAAAGTTCAACAATGTATCCGATATTGAAAAAACCGTCTCAGACAGTTACACCTACATTCATCATTATTTCCCGGAAGTAAAGCTTCCGGAGATATATTTCTTCGTATCCGGATTCAACCGCTCAGTATTGCTCAACGATAAATTTATAGCCTTAGGCACCGATTTATATTTGGGAAGTGACTACCAGGCATACAAAGATCTCAGTTACAATTATCTACTCGTAAACATGCGTCGCGAATGCGTTGCTGCCGATCTGGTTTCTGCAACACTGTTCAGAATGTTTGTAATAGATAGCAGTAAAGACAGACTACTGGACAATATGATTTTCAGAGGAAAAGTAATGTATTTACTATCGGTTTTTATGCCAAACGAGAAACCGGAGGACTTAATGGGATATACCCCTGAGCAATGGAAGTGGTGCACAAGCTACGAAAAAGAAATCTGGGGAACAATTATTGACCACAAGGATTTATTTTCGACCAATATGCTATTAATCAGCAAGTACATGAACGATGCACCTTTTACCGCACCGGTTTCGCAAGACTCGCCAGGCAGACTTGGAACCTGGCTTGGTTGGCAAATTGTGGACAGTTACATGAAGAAAAATCAAAATATAGGACTGACAAATTTGATGGATGAAAATAATTACCAAAAGATACTTGAAGAATCTGGATTCAAACCTTGAGGTTCGTTCATAAATAAAAAAAGACCTATTCGAAATCGAATAGGTCTTTTTATTTTTAATGCGTTGCAATATTATGCTGGACTAATTGCTTCTGAAGGACAAACATCGGCACAAGTGCCACAGTCGGTACAAACATCAGCATCTATAACATAGATATCACCTTCTGCAATTGCGTCAACAGGACATTCGCTGATACATGAACCGCAAGCAATACAATCTTCTGAAATTACGTAAGCCATTTTCTTATTATTTTTTTTGTTAGTACTAATTAGTTCTGCAAAAGTAAAACATTTTTCCAAATCAAAGAAAAAAATCACTTATTTTTTATTTGAAAAAGTAAATTTATTGTATCGGCTAGTCTTTGAACCTAAAATAATTAACGACAGATGTTGCAATTAAACTACTGAAAGAATGCAAATTACAACACAAAAACAATTAAATCTCAAGTCATAAATTCTGAGATTGAATCAAATATTATTAACTACATACTAATTTCTCAAGATCAATGTTACAATTCTATTAAATTTGTATTAATAATTGTGTAATAGTAGAACCGTTTTAGTACATTTGTACTCAGAAATCAAACAAAACTGTTAACTCACAATAGATTGAGTAACATACGAATTAAAAACAATAAAATTAACAACTAAAATTCTCGTAAACTATTTTTGTTATGAACAATTCTTTTTTCGACAAATTTGTACCAAAAGAACCTAAGTTTTTTCCCATTTTAAAAGAAATGGCAGAAGTAATACTTGTAGCATCCGACTTAATAATTGAGTGTGTTGAAAAAGCGGATCATGAGTCTGCCATTGAATATTACAAAAAAATTAAAGAGCAAGAAAAAAGAGGAGATGCTTTGTCGGCTAAAATATTTGACGAGCTAAATTCAACTTTTATCACTCCATTCGACCGTGAAGACATTCACCATTTAGCCGACAAACTTGACGATGTTACTGATTACATCAACAGTTGTGCTAAAAAAATTGTACTTTATAACCCAAAAGAGATTCCGACAAGTGCAGTTGAAATTGCGAATTTAGTCAAAGAAGGTGCTATTTCAATAGGAAAAGCAGTAGCCGAATTAGATGTAATGAAAAAGAACTCGAAAAAAATTAAAGAGTATTGTAAAGAATTGAAAGTTACTGAAAACAAAGCTGACGATGTTTACGAAAACTTCTTAATTGATTTGTTCGAGAACAAAAATGATGCGGTTGAAATTATCAAATTGAAAGAGATTATGAGTGAGCTTGAGAAAGCTACAGACGCAGCAGAACATGTTGGGAAAATTATCAAAACAATTATTGTTAAGTACGCATAATAACTTCAAAAAAACAAAATGACGCTATTAATAATAATAATTGTGTTGGCATTGGTATTCGACTATATCAATGGATTCCACGATGCTGCTAATTCTATTGCGACAATCGTGTCAACCAAAGTCCTCACACCATTTCAAGCTGTAATATGGGCAGCATTTTTCAATTTCGTTGCGTTCTTTATAGCCAAATATATTATTGGAGAATTTGGAATTGCCAATACTGTTTCTAAAGCTGTAATTGAACAATACATTACGCTTCCGGTAATTTTTTCCGGTATCGTGGCAGCAATACTATGGAACTTAGCTACCTGGTGGCTTGGGATTCCATCCTCTTCATCTCATACTTTGATTGGTGGATTTGCCGGAGCAGCCATTATGAGCACCATTATAGCCAACGGTTATACTACAAGTGGTTTTGAGTCTATAAAATCGGATGTAATTATAAAAATCGCTTCATTCATCGTATTAGCACCGCTTATCGGTATGATGGTTTCGTCATTACTGACTATTTTAATTTTACACATTTTCAAAAAAGTAAATCCACACAAGGCTAATCAATGGTTTAAGAGATTACAGTTAGTCTCATCGGGTTTATTCAGTATTGGTCATGGATTAAATGACTCGCAAAAAGTAATGGGAATTATTGCAGCAGCAATGATTGCAGCACATTCTCGCGGTATTGATATGGGAATTACTTCAATCAAAGATTTACCCAACTGGGTAGCATTCTCTTGTTTTGGTGTTATCTCGCTTGGTACAATGTCGGGTGGTTGGAGAATTATAAAAACAATGGGTTCTCGCATTACTAAAGTAACTCCATTAGAAGGAGTTGCAGCTGAAACTGCTGGTGCACTAACACTCTATCTGACTGAAATTTTAAAAATACCGGTAAGTACTACTCACACCATTACGGGTGCAATTATTGGTGTTGGTTCAGTAAAAAGACTTTCGGCAGTGCGCTGGGGTGTTACACGCAGTTTGCTAACGGCATGGTTGCTAACAATTCCTGTTAGTGCCGCTCTGGCAGCGTTAATCTATATTTTGTTTGGAACTTTATTATAAAAAACAAATATCTTTCAAAGGGGTTGTCTCAAAATGAGACAACCCCTTTTTCTTTTCAATACATTATCGTCATCCATAACATCAAAAAAATAACAGCATTAGACCAAAAAGTACAGTATTACAATCAAAATTTACACATGAGTATATCTACTAAATAGTATTTTTGTAGCAGTTCTACAGGCTAACTTGGGAGAATCGGTTTTAGATTATCCCAAAAGCTTAATGCAACACAACAAATCAGTTATACATTCTGACAAAAAGGATAAACTGCATTAAATAAAACTTTTGAGAATATAGTATGAAAATCACATCCCACCCAAAGACCTGCCTTATAGGATTAGGAATTCTTTTATCTTTCGTAGGAACATCAGGAATTGCACAAACAAGTTCGTGGCCAAAAATTACAACAGAGATGCGCCCCGGCGCTAGGTGGTGGTGGCTGGGAAGTGCAGTGGACAAAACCAACCTTACATACAATCTTGAGGAATATTCCAAAACCGGAATTGGAACGGTAGAAATTACACCTATTTACGGTGTCAAAAAAAACGACCAGAACAATATCCCTTTCCTTTCAAACAAATGGATGGGAATGCTCAATCATACCATTGCAGAAACCGGGCGATTGGGCATGCAAACAGATATGAACACCGGAACTGGCTGGCCTTTTGGTGGTCCCGAGGTAACTATCGGAGATGCAGCTTCGAAATTAGTTGTGAAAAAATATATGATTTCAGGTGGACAAACCTTCACTGCAAAAATCACTCCTGATGAAAAAGACCAACAGCCAATAGCAAAGTTGCAGCGGTTGATGGCTTTTCAGAATAAAAAAGTAATAGACCTCACAAAGCTAGTCGACAATACCGGAAACATCTCATGGAAAGCACCAAAAGGCAACTGGCAATTAATTGCTGTATTCAATGGAAAAACATTCCAAAAGGTAAAACGAGCGGCTCCTGGGGGCGAGGGATATGTTATGGATCATTTTTCGAAAAAAGCAGTAACAAATTATTTTTCCCGCTTCGAAAAAGCTTTTGCTGACACAAACACTCCATATCCTCATAACTTTTTCAATGACTCATACGAAGTGTACGGCGCCGACTGGACGGAAGATATGTTTGAACAGTTCTACACACGCCGTGGCTATAAATTAGAAGAGCATCTACCCGTTTTTCTTGACGAAAACCGCACAGAGGAATCTGCACGATTGCTGACGGATTATCGCGAAACCATTTCGGAACTATTATTGGAAAACTTCACCAAACAGTGGACGGACTGGGCACATGTGCATGGAAGCAAAACCAGAAATCAGGCACATGGTTCACCTGGAAACCTGATTGATTTATACGCAACGGTAGATGTACCCGAATGCGAAGGCTTTGGTTTGTCAGACTTTGGTATCAAAGGATTACGCAAAGATTCTCTGACACGTAAAAACGATTCGGAATTGTCGATGCTGAAATATGCTTCGTCAGCAGCACATATTTCGGGGAAACAACTAACGTCTTCAGAGACATTTACATGGCTGACAGAGCATTTTCGCACTTCACTTTCGCAATGCAAACCCGATTTGGATTTAATGTTTGTGGCAGGTGTAAATCATATGAATTTTCACGGGACAACCTATTCACCAAAAGATGCAGCCTGGCCGGGTTGGAAATTCTATGCTTCTATAGATATGTCGCCCACCAATAGTATTTGGAAAGATGCTCCTGCATTGATGAATTACATTACCCGCTGTCAATCTTTTCTGCAAAGTGGAAAACCTGATAATGATTTTCTGATTTACCTCCCCGTATACGATATTTGGCACGAACAAAACGGACGATTGTTGCAATTCAGTATCCACGACATGGATAAAAAGATGCCGAAGTTTATCAAGGTAGTGCACTCTATTTACGAAAACGGGTATGATGTTGATTACATTTCCGATCAGTTCATCGTCTCATCAACATGTGATAACGGTGAAATTGTAACCAAGAGTGGTAGCAGATACAAAGCCTTGATAGTACCGGCTGTAAAAAAAATGCCGGCAAACGTATTAAAACACATTGCTAATCTAGTATCGCAGGGTGCAAAAATAGTTTTTATGGAAAACTATCCGGAAGATGTACCCGGACTAGCCAGATTAAAAGAACGCAGAGCTCAGTTTCAGTTGTCAATGAAAGCATTATCGATGACAACTGATTTTTCAAAAACAAGCATTCAACCGTATAAAAACGGAAAAGTAATTACCGGCTCAGATTACAAAGAAACACTTCTGGCTGTTGGGATACAACCTGAAGAGATGATTACCAAATATGGGCTTCATGCCATTCGCCGTTCTAACGACGAAGGTTACCATTATTTTATCAGCGCCTTGCACAAAGAAGATATAAGTGAATGGATTACACTGTCTGTTCCGACTACTTCGGCTCAGATATTTGACCCTATGACCGGCGAAACCGGCAAAGCGAATGTACGACAACAGAACGGAAAAACTCAGGTTTACCTGCAGCTGAAATCGGGAGAATCGTTGATTTTGAAAACATTTACCAAGGAAGACATTCAAATTCCAGCCTGGGAATATTTAAAACAAAATATTCATACTGTAGAATTGACTAGTCCCTGGAAATTATATTTTAGCAAGAGTGAGCCACAGGTAAAAGATACTTTCGCACTTAAGACATTGACTTCGTGGACAAAACTTGAAAACGAAACCTTGAAAGTAAATTGCGGAACAGGCGTGTACTCAACTACTTTCAATCTGGCAAATATTTCGACTAATGCTGAATATATTTTGAACTTAGGAGACGTCCGCGAAAGTGCCCATGTATTTGTAAATGGCAATGATGCCGGAATTGTATGGGCAGCTCCCTTCGATTGTCGCATTGGCAAGTACCTGAAAGCTGGAGAAAACAATTTACGCATAGAAGTAACCAATTTACCTGCGAATCGGATTGCCGACTACGATCGTCGCAACATAAACTGGCGCATTTTCAATGAAATAAACATTGTAAACATCAATTATAAAGTATCCAACTATGGTAACTGGCAACTTGTAGAGAGTGGTTTATGTAGTCCGGTTAAACTTACAATTTACGAATAGCTTAAACGCAAGAAATCATTTAAACCATTCAATTCTCCGAAATGACGAAATTAAAACAGTCACTAGTTATCACTATCCTTGCTCTAAACGGGTTTACAATGCAAGCTCAAAGCAATTACAAGTACGATTATTTATACAATAATCTGCCCTTCGATATGCCAAAGGTTGACATGCCTGTTTTTCCAAACAAAAGCGTTTCGATTAGCGAATTTGGAGCTATTGGCAATGGAACCGACTTGTGTACCGAAGCTTTTTCGAAGGCAATAAATACACTTTCAAGCCAGGGCGGTGGCACAGTGATTGTACCTATGGGCGTTTGGTTTACAGGTCCGATTGTTTTTAAAAGTAATATTAACCTACATCTCGAAAAAGGAGCTATTATTCTGTTTTCGCCTGATAAAAACTTATATCCTCTTGTTGAGACCATCTTTGAGGGCTTAGCTACTAAACGCTGTCAGTCACCAATCTCAGGTCGTAACCTGACAAATGTGGCCATTACCGGTGATGGAGCTATTGACGGCAACGGACATTATTGGCGTGCATTGAAAAAACAGTCGGTGACTGAAAGTTATTGGAAAAAATTTACAGCCAATCGTGGCGTCTTCAAACGCGAAGATTACTGGTTTCCATCTGATCAATACCTGAAAGGACAGCAATTAGCAAATATGAACGTTCCGAAAAACATTAAAACCGATGCGGAATGGAATTCAATTCGTGATTTTCTTCGCCCGGTAATGGTTAGTTTTATCGAATGTAAAAACCTTTATCTGCAAGGAGTTCTATTTCAAAACTCTCCGGCATGGAATCTGCATCCGCTCATGTGCGAAAACGTTATTTTAGACGGCGTAACGGTACGCAACCCGAGCTACGCCGAAAACGGTGACGGTATTGATTTGGAATCTTGTAAAAACTCACTTATTGTGAATTCAACATTTGATGTCGGTGACGATGGTATTTGCATAAAAAGTGGTAAAGATGAAGAAGGCCGCCAACGTGCGCGCGTTTGCGAGAATCTGATTGTAGATAATTGTACCGTCTTCAAAGGTCATGGAGGCTTTGTAGTTGGTAGCGAAATGTCTGGCGGTGTACGCAACATGAAAGTCGCAAATTGTAAATTTCTAGGTACAGACGTTGGTCTGCGTTTTAAAAGCAAACGTGGCCGTGGTGGCATGGTGGAAAATATCTTTATCGAGAATATTGGCATGATGGATATTGTGACTGAACCTTTGCTATTCGATTTGTATTACATGAATAAATCAGCTTCTGAAGGACTTCAGGATGCAAATGGGCAACCGGTAAAACGAATTATTCCAAAAGTAGATGAAACAACACCGACATTCAGAAATATCCACATAAAAAATATATCATGTACTAACGCAACACGAGCCATGTATTTTAATGGGCTGCCGGAAAATCCTATTGAAGGAATTTACGTGGAAAATGCAATGATTAGTGCTAAAACCGGTGGAGAAATAAAAGAGAGCAAACACATTGTTTTGAAAAACGTAGTTATAAAACAATCAAGCGGTCCTGCACTTAAAATTCTAAATTGCACGGATATTGATATTAAAAATGTTCCCGGAGAAATTATTCGGTAGTAGATATTGTCAGATCCGGTTTTGTGCAGAAACCAGTTGACAAACAATTATACAGCCTGCATTTGATGCAGGTTGTACTTTTTTCTATTTTATTGTACAGCACTCCATTTCTAATCCGCTATATTTGTTGTTAATTTGCATTACTATTCTTCCTATTAGGGAATAAAAAACTGAACAAACAAAATCAAGAGAAGAAACAAAATTCATGAAATTAAAATTCACCATCCCTTTCGTGGCTTTACTTTTGAGCGTACCAACTGTACAAGCTCAAACAAATATGTCGGCCAGAGAAACAGCAACGAAAATTGCTGAGCGCATCCTCAATTCAACTACCTATTTATTCGAGAATAAAAAGACCGGAGAAACTTATAGTACAGTTAAAGATCTTCCATTGTCAAAAGATGTAGAAGTACAATCGAAATATACACAGTGGCACTATACCAATGGAGTGACAAATATTGCTCTTATGGAATTGGGCGATAAACTAAGCGACAAAAAATATGAGAATTATGTTTTGAAAAACATGGACTTCGTATTTAACGACGGAAACCTGGATTATTTCAAAAAACTATACGATAAAGCTTTTGCTGAAGGAGGTTGGAGTGCTGTGCGCAACGTTAGCTGGTACATGTTATTCCGTGGCAAACGGTTGGATGACAATGGCCCAATGAGCGCCAGTTTGATTGAGCTTCAACAACATCATCCGAGTAATGCTTTTCTCAGGTACATCAACGAAACTGCGAATCATCTAAACACTGCCGAACCGCGGTTGAAGGATGGAACGATTGCCCGTATCTGGCCACACGAGAATACTATCTGGGCGGATGATGCTTTCATGGCTATCTCTTTTTTGAGTAGAATGGGGCAATTTACAGGAGATAATAAATATTTTACCGATGCAGCCAATCAGATACTAAACTACAACAAGTATCTTTGGTGCCCGGAAAAACAAATTTATTACCACTGCTATCACACGGATAATAAAGAACATGGAGTTGCACATTGGAGTCGTGCCAACGGTTGGGTGTTTATGGCACAAGCCGATTTACTTTCGCGCATGCCTAAAAACCACCCATTACGCAATGCTGTTTTGAAAAACTTCCAACAACAAGCCAGTGGAGTAGCTCGTTATCAAGGGAAAAACGGCCTTTGGCACCAATTGCTGGACAAGGAAGACTCCTACGAAGAAATTACCGGAACGGCCATGTTTGTTTTTGGTATTGCCCGTGGTGTAAAAGAAGGTTGGTTGCATCCAGATTTTATTTACGTAGCAGAGCAAGGACTGAAAGGAATGCAATCTAAAATCACTCCGAACGGAGATGTTACAGCTATCTGTGTTGGTACAGGCATAATGCCGTCAGTACAGTATTATTACAATCGCCCTACACAAGAAAACGACCCAATGGGCGAAGGCCCTGTTTTACGTGCATTGGTTGAAATGATAGATGCTCCGAAATATACCGAGATTAGAGCTGAAGATCAATACGATAAAATCGGATCGAAAAAATAACGTTGCCTTGTCGTACACGTACGACGAGGCAAACGAGGCGATGAATGATCAGCGTACGCGTACGAACGACCAAACGAGAGGATGAATGATTAGCGTACGTGTACGAATGACCAAACGAAGCGATGACTGACCAGCGGACACGTACAAATGAACAAACGAGGGGATGAACAATCATTCGTACTAATACGGCGCTAAAATACAGATCTATTTACCAAAAGACCAACTATCATACCGGTTTACAATCAACTTTCTGGTTAATTCGATATCAAAAAATGAGAAAATACTTTTACATCTCCGTTGCCATTTGCCTATTTACTTGCAATACTTTAACGCAAGCAGCTATTGACCGTAAAGCCCTGGTAAACAGAAACAATCCAAGCGTCAATGCATTTGATTCATTAGCATCATTGTCTGTTGGGAATGGTGAATTTGCATTCACCGTTGATGCTACAGGTTTACAAACATTTCCTCAAAAATACAGCAGTGGCGTACCACTTGGCACTCAAAGTCAATGGGGATGGCACAGTTTCGACAATCCTAATAATTACCTTCACGACGAGACCCTGAAAAATTATAATTTCAGAGGAAAAGAAGAACCTTATTCTACCCAGTTTAATGGAACCGACAGACAAAAAGGAGCTACAGAATGGTTTCGGGTAAATCAACATCGGTTGCACTTGGGTATTATAGGCTTTGAAATCGATTCAACTTATTTGAATAAAATAACCGATATCAAACAAGAGCTCCAACTTTGGAAGGGAGAAATTGTAAGCCATTTCAACTTATCTGGAAAAACCGTTTTGGTTGAAACAACTTGCCATCCTCAGAAAGATTTAATTGCAGCCAAAATTAGTTCAACAGCTCATTTAGGTATAAGATTCCATTTTCCCTACCCTACCGGGGGTCACAGCGACGATGCCTGCGACTGGAACAGCAACGACAAACATAGCACAACACTTGTTAGTCAGACAGCCAAGTCTGCGCTGCTCGAACGAAAAATTGATGCAACTACCTATTTTGTTCAAATTCAATGGGAAGGTTCTGCCACTTTGATTGAAAAAGAAAAAAACTATTTCGTTCTTCAACCCACAACAGATGATTTTGCGTTTACTGCAGCATTTCTACCTGGCAAACCCGGCGAAATGATGCAACCAACAGTAGCCGAAACCCAACTGGCATCGTACAATTATTGGGATGCGTTTTGGACAAAAGGTGGTGCTGTAGATTTCTCGCAATGTAAAGACAAACGCGCACCGGAGCTGGAACGTCGTGTAGTGCTGTCGCAATATTTATTGGCCATTCAATGTGCTGGTTCGGCACCTCCACAAGAAACGGGGTTGACCTACAACTCATGGTATGGTAAATTCCATCTCGAAATGATTTGGTGGCACGAAGCACAGTTTGCACTTTGGGGACGTTCCGATTTGCTGGAACGAAGTCTCGGTTGGTACAACAAAGCATTCCCAATTGCGAAAGAAATTGCTAAACGACAAGGATTTCAGGGGGTTCGTTGGATGAAAATGACTGACCCGACAGGTATAGAAGCGCCATCAAAAGTGGGTTCATTTCTTATTTGGCAACAACCGCATATCATCTATTTAGCCGAATTGGTTTATCGCAGTCATCCCTCACCCGAAGTGCTTGAAAAATATAGCAAACTGGTGGATGAAACAGCTAAATTCATGTTCTCCTTTGCCACCTACGATCAACTGGAAGGACGCTATGTCCTCAAAGGAGCTATTCCTGCTCAGGAAACACTGCGTGCATCAGAAACAGTAAATCCGCCTTTCGAACTTTCATATTGGCATTTTGCCATGAGTACAGCTCAGAAATGGCGCGAACGAATGGGCTTAAAACGCAACCTTCAATGGGACGAAATGATTGATAAACTATCACCATTGGCCTATCAGGATAAACTTTATCTGGCTGCCGAAACTGCCACTGACACCTACAAAGATATTCGTTTCACTTCCGACCACATGGCCGTGTTGGGAGCCTACGGAATACTTCCAAAATGTCCGCTGGTACGTACCGATTACATGAAAAACACGCTCAACTGGATTTGGACCAATTGGAACTGGGGAAAAACCTGGGGCTGGGACTACCCGATGACAGCCATGAATGCCGCCCGACTTGGTGATGGCGAGAAAGCAGTTGGTGCCTTGCTTATGGACAAGCGAACCAATACGTATTTAGTAAACGGACATAACTATCAGGATAGTCGCTTGCGCATTTACCTACCGGGTAACGGCGGTTTGCTAACAGCTATATCGATGATGTGTGCCGGTTGGGATGGGAATAAAACCAAAAATCCCGGATTTCCAAAAGATGGTAAATGGAATGGGAAATGGGAAGGTCTTCTGCCCATGCCATAACTCATCTGTTCCGGCAATAGGTCTGAACAAATATATTTTTCAAAATAACAGAAAGGTTCGGGAAATCCACTGTAAAAGTGTATCTTGAACCTTTTTCAGTTCAATCAATTTGAAGTTCAACACATGCTAAGAAATATATCTTTCTCCATTTTCCTTTGTTTGGAATTATTAGCACCATCAATAGCTGCCCAAACTCTAAATTCGGCCACGAAAGTATTTGATCCGGAATTAAATCAATTCATTGCACACCGCCAGACTAATAATGATGAGCGAAGTTTGCGATACACTCCAGATGGACAAGACTTTGTGATTGTAACTGGAAAGAATAAATTCAATCGGGCACTTTATGGCACAAACACCGGCTTTCGTGTAGAGACCGGCGATGTACCTGAATTCGCACTTTATCTGCCTCGCATGGGTGGAAATCTGAGTTTCAGCATTGGCAATAAACAGAAAACCATTTCATTAAACGATGCCGCTCATATTGAGAGTAGGTATCGTGCCGGCTCACGAATTTACAATATTACTGATTCGTTGCTTGGGAAAGGACATATCTGCCTAACCGCACTCGCGATGAGTCAGGCCGAAGGAATTATTCTCAAAGTAGAAACTTTTGGCATCCCGGGTAAAACAATATTTTCGTGGAAATTTGGAGGTGCTTCCGATACCCGTTTCAGTCGCGAAGGTGATTTGGGCGTTGACCCAATCGATTGTTTCGAACTTAAACCGGAATATTGCAAAGGAAATATCTACACGCTGAATAAAAACAGTTTCAGTTTGACCTTTGGAGCAAAGCAGGATAAAAAACTAGTCGGTACCTTTCCAACGAAAGCAACCTTATCGATTAATCCGAGCTTACCGGTTTTATTGGGAAAAATGAATCTAAGTGGAAACACGACTTTCTATTTATCAATAAAAATTCCTGAAAATACGGAGACGGTAAGATATAACTCATTGCCATCAATTTTCGAGAAATCGGAAGCCGATCGCGCGACGTTAGCTTCTCGTATCAAAATTGATACACCCGATCCATATTTAAATACGCTGGGCGGTACATTGGCAGTAGCAGCCGATGGTATTTGGAGCGGTGAAACCTGGCTTCATGGAGCTGTGGGTTGGCGCATGCCTTTAAGCGGGTGGCGTGCTGCTTATACTGGCGATGTGCTCGGTTGGCACGACCGCGCCCGAAAGCATTTTGATGCATATGCCAGTTCTCAGGTTACCGCTGTTCCAGCAACCCGCCCGCATCCCACACAAGACACGGCATTGAATTTGGCGCGCGCCGAAAAAAGTTGGGGAACGCAGATGTACAGCAACGGTTACATTTGCCGTAATCCGCATGAAAACAATAAAATGCACCATTACGATATGAATCTGTGCTATATTGATGAACTGCTTTGGCATCTCAATTGGACAGGTGATTTGGAATATGCAACGAAAATATGGCCGGTACTGACAAGTAGCTTAGCCTGGGAAAAACGCAATTACGATCCGGATAATGATGGACTTTATGATGCCTACTGTTGTATTTGGGCCAGCGATGCACTTTATTACAACAGTGGTGCAGTTACGCATTCATCGGCCTATAACTATCGAGCCAATAAAATGGCAGCCGAAATTGCAATCAAAATCGGACAGGATCCAAAACCTTACGCCCAAGAAGCTGAAAAAATTCTAAAAGCGCTTAATGCCCGCCTCTGGATACCCGGCAAAGGTCATTGGGTGGAATATCAGGACTTCATGGGAGAGAAAAAAGTGCACGAAAGCGCTGCTGTGTGGACCATTTATCACGCTATCGATTCAGAAATTCAGGATGCTTTTCAAGGTTATCAGGCAACGCGCTACCTCGACACTGAAATTCCTCATATCCCTGTTGTGGCCAAAGGATTAAAAGACGAAGGCTATGCAACTATCTCGACCAGTAATTGGCTACCCTACTCATGGTCCATCAACAACGTTGTATTTGCAGAAGTGGCACATACCGCTCTTTCATACTGGCAAGTGGGTCGTAACGAAGAAGGTTTCAAGTTACTGAAAAGTTCTATTCTCGACGGCATGTATCTCGGTGCAAGTCCCGGAAATGTGGGACAGATAAGTTATTATGACGCAGCTCGTGGCGAAAGTTACCGCGATTTCGGCGATCCAATTGGCACGACGTCGAGAGCGGTAGTCGAAGGTCTTTTCGGTATCATTCCTGATGCCATGAACGGACAGCTGATACTTCGTCCGGGCTTCCCCCAGTCGTGGGATCACGCATCTATTGCCACACCCGATATCGAATTCAACTTCAACCGTTCAGGGAAAACCGACACCTATATCGTTCAGCCGCATTTTGAAAAACCGTTGACCATCAAACTTCAAATCAAAGCATGTACCGACAGTATAACTTCCCTTACGTTGAACGGAAAAGCCATTGAATGGAAATTAGCAGAAGCAGCAAATGGCTGTCCGCTTATTGAGATTACTGCTTCCAATTCCGGAAAAATAGAGATAATATGGGGCGAAAAAAAGTTGGCAAATCAATATTCTGAAATTATCTCAAGACAAAATGCGCAGTTTGAATTTCGTTCCAACGCTAAAATAACCAACTTAGTGGATCCTCAAAAGGTGCTTGACAAAGCGATATTGAAAATAAATACTATCAGCGGAACTATTGTTGGTGCCACTGGACATCGCACCATCTTTGTAGAACTAACTCAGGGACAAATGAAGTGGTGGCAGCCTATCAATATTGATATTGAACAAAAAAAGATAAAAAAGCCGGCTGCATTCTCTAATGTAAATGCTGCTAACTGTGAACAAGTGAAAATGGATTATCTTTTCAATGATTCAGTGACAGCTATATTCAAAAACAAATATCTTTCACCGCGTTCGCCCTATACTACCCTGCAAATTCCCACACAAGGTATTGGCGAATGGTGTCATCCTACAACAACAGCAATAATTGATGATGCAGGCATTAGAAATAAGGTGCAAAACAATGTTCTGCAAACAAAACTTGGTGTGCCTTTTCGCACTCCATCTACAGGTAAAAACATAGCATTCACATCGCGTTGGGATAATTTCCCGAGAATAATCAATATTCCATTGAACGGTTCGGCTTCGCACGCATATCTGCTTATGGCGGGAACTACCAATCACATGCAAACTCATTTTGTAAATGGGCGAATAAACGTTGAATATACCGATGGTTCGAGTGATACGCTGGAGTTAATCAACCCTGAGAATTGGTGTCCTATCGAACAGGATTATTATGAAAACGGACTGGCTTTCAAGCTAAGCGCCCCTCGCCCCTACCGACTTCATCTAAAAACTGGTCTTGTGAGCAATAATCTGGAAAAAGATTTGGAGATCGAAGAAGTTTATGGTAGAAAGATTGATGGTGGTGCAGCATTATTATTAGATATGCCATTAAACAATACTAAAATATTACGTAAGATTTCAGTAGAAACAGTGGCAAATGATGTAATTATTGGACTAATGTCTGTAACTTTGCAGCGCTAAAATCAGAATCGAAAAAAATCATTAATTTTACACAACTTGTCGTCAAGAAGTAATGAGCAATAATACAAAAATTTAAACGTTTATATCTTTGGAGATTGACAGCCGCTATCTGAACCCTAACTGAATTATTACAGGACAAAACCTATGTTGATAAAGAATTTCAAAAAATACTTGCTTGTTACTTTCTTTATTTTCAAAATTAGCTCTTCCGCTTTTGCGCAAGGGAATTTGCAGTACATCGATGATAGAACTATACATTTTGGATTCTCGCTGGGGATGAATGCTATGGATTTTGGCATTGCACCAAGTAATCTTAATATCAATGGAAAAATTTACCAAGCCGATGTTTCTAAACTAAGCCCTGGCTTTACGGTTGGTATTATTAGTGATTTGAGATTAAATAGATACTTTAGTTTACGCTTCACTCCGACCCTACACTTCGGAGACAGACAAATAAATTACACTTACGCCGGTAGCACTACAACCGATTCTATATTCGTGTCATCAATTCCGGTTTGCATTCCGCTCCATATTAAATATAGCGCTCAGCGTAAGGGTAACTACAGACCCTATTTACTATGGGGAGGTGGTGCCTATTTCGATTTAGGGCGAAATAAAGAAAATCCAATACTGCTAAAACCGCTAGGGTTTTACACTGAATTTGGCGTAGGTTGCGACTTGTATTTCTCATTTTTCAAGCTTGCTCCCGAATTAAAATTTGCAATTGGGCTCAATGATATTCTGACACCTCTCGACCAACGGGATGCAGGTTTTTTGAATGACAATGACAAAAAATACACATTGGCACTATCAAAACTAACGGCTAAAATGATAACCCTTTCGTTTAATTTTGAATAGTAATACCTACAAAATATTCAACAAAAAAATAAGACAATCAACTTTGACTGTCTTATTTTTTATCTGATTAACTCAATATTAGATGCTTTCTATTTCTTTAATCACACCTTGGATTGCCAATTGCCAATCGATAAACATTTTACGATAATATGCTTTCACTAACTTTGGATTGTCTTTTCCATCGGGGCGGTTTGAGCGCAAAATATATTCGCGACTTAGTGCCATAACGACAACAGATACTGCATCAACCTTTTCAGCATCAATATCTTTAGTCATTAAACAACGAAAATAAATATCTGAAATTAATTCTGATGAAATAAACTGAATTGTTTTTTTTAGTTTTCTTCTACTTGCCATAGTCAGTATTTTAATGGGTTTGTTGTACAAATATAAGTCTTTAAAACGAAACCAGCATCAACATTGTACAATAAAAAACAATTCAGTTTCAGACGGCTTATAGTCAAGTTTGAATTATTTAAAGTAAATTTGCAGTAATTATTTTCTGGTTTCGGGTCACGGCACTTAACTTATCCGATTTTTATGATTTGTTCCAAAAAACAATCTTCAACTCTATTTACAATCATATTCTCCATCTTGGTTATTGTCGGACTTTATTCGTGCAACGATGATCGCATCTCGTCAGACCCAAAATACAGGTTGGAATTCTCGACGGATACACTGACTTTCGATACCGTTTTTACAACTTTAGGTAGTGCCACCTCCAAAATAGTGCTGTATAATCGGAACAGAATAGCCTTGAATATTAGCCTGATTAAAATTACGAGTGGAAGTGCCTCTGCTTTTAAAATAAACGTTGACGGCAGTAAATCAGCTACAAATGAATTTAGAAATATAGAAATCAAACCAAATGACAGTTTGTATATTTTTGTGGCTGTAACTATCAACCCAAACAATGTAAACTCACCCATATTTATTGAAGATTCGCTGAATTTTGTAACCAATAGCGTAAAAAAGAGCATCAAATTAAATGCCTACGGTCAGAATATGGAGTTGCTTCGCAATAAATTAATCAAAAATGACACTACGCTGACCGCCGACAAGCCCTATCTCATTTATGGTAATTTGACGGTTGACTCAGCTAAAATACTGACATTAAATCCCGGTTGCCGACTATTCTTCCACAATAATGCAAATTTAATAGTGCATGGAAATCTAAAAGCTGAAGGAACTGTTGATAAACCAATTACCTTCAGAGGTGACAGGCTAGACGACATACAGTTTTCAACACCTGTACCCTATAACAACGTGGCCGGACAGTGGGGTGGCGTTTATTTACTTTGGGAGCATGGAAACCACACGCTGAACCATGTAAATATGAACAGCGGGTACGTTGGTATAAATTTTATAAATACTAAAAATAGTATCCCGCAACTACGTATTTCGGATTGTAAAATTCACAATTTTCTGCTATACGGATTAATGATTCAAAATGGGAACGTTACGGTGACAAATACTGAAATATCGAACAGTAGCAGCTATTGTGTATTCTTAAATGGTGGAAATCACACCTTCGTACATTGCACAATTGCCAACTATTTTGACAACAGCAATGTACAGCCTATTCCTCGTGACAAAAATCCGGCACTCATGATAATGAATTTAAAACTTACTGTACCTATGGAGAATACATTTAAGAATTGTATTATTTCGGGCTCTGCAGAAAACGAATTCAGTTTTGCCTCCCAAACAATGGATCAATACAAAGGAACATTTGATCACTGCTATATTCGTGCGTCAACTGCTTCTAGTTTGAGCTTGTTTACGAATATCCGATGGTACGATAAAAACGACATTCTTTTTAAAAGTATAAGTTACGATTACGAGAAAAAAACATATTTCAATTTCACTCCCGATTCCGTTTCACCGGCACGTGGATTGGCAGATAGAACAGTTGCAGCGCAGTTCCCGATTGACTTAAATGGGAACAACCGATTAACTGACAATGCTCCTGATGCAGGTGCCTATGAATGGATACCAACAAAATAAGCTATATATGAAAAAAACATACTTAGTATTTATAGGAATAATTCTGCATGTTACTTTGAATGCTCAAAACCCCGAGAAGCAAAGCTTTAAAATTATGTGTTACAACGTAGAGAACTTTTTCGACTGCGTAGACGATTCGCTCACCGATGATAGTGAGTTTTTGCCAACCGGCATGCGTGGTTGGAATACCACAAAATACCAGAAAAAACAGGCCAATATCGGAAAAGTAATCACTGCTATAGGCGGTTGGGAAGCGCCAGCCTTGGTAGGGATGTGCGAAGTTGAAAGCAAAAAATGTTTGTATGACTTGACGCGCTATTCGGGATTGAAGAATTTGCGTTATAAATTTCTGCATCACGAATCGCCGGATGCTCGTGGAGTTGATGTAGCATTGCTTTACCAACCGGGAATGTTCAAACCATTTCATGACGAGGCGATTAGAATAAACTTTCCCACCGCACCGACGACTAAAACCCGCGATATTTTGTTTGCGTCAGGAGTGATTCCAACCGGCGATACGCTGCATATTTTTGTCTGTCACTTTCCGTCACGGTTGGGTGGCGAATTGGAATCGGACGATAAACGGCTATTTGTGGCGTCAGTTGTGAGAGCAAAGGTGGATAGCCTCTTTGCTTCAAATCAATGCGCAAACATTATAATAATGGGTGATTTCAACGATTATCCAATCAATAGAAGTATGACAGAAGTACTGAAAGCTAAACCACTTACAAATAATACCCCCGCAAAAGAACTGTATAATTTGGTCTATAAAATGCACGCAGAAGGGAAAGGTTCGAACAAACACAACGGCGAATGGGGCGCGCTGGATCAAATGATTGTTTCGGGTAACCTGCTGAACAGTGGAACGAGATTTTTCACACGCCAAAATGACGTACATTTTTTTGATGCCGATTTTGTACTTGAAGATGACAAAGCATTTCTAGGCAAACAGCCTTTAAGAACATACGTGGGCATGAAATACCAGGATGGTTTTTCGGATCATTTACCTGTATATGCCGATTTTTGGTATTGATGAATAAATTACAACACTGCAATTTGACAAAGCGCTAATGAATAACCGACGGGCGTGTACCGCTTTCATTCGTAGCCAATAAACAACTCACAACACAATGACTGACATTCAACTATTTATTCCTTGTTATATCGATCAATTGTACCCCGAAACCGGATTCAATACAATAAAAATTCTTGAAAAAGCCGGTTGCAAAGTGCATTATAATTCGGAACAAACCTGCTGTGGACAACCTGCTTTCAACAGTGGATACTGGGAAGAATCAGCCAGTCTGGCCGAAAAATTTCTACGTGACTTTAATCCAAACATACCCATCGTATCACCATCGGGTTCATGTTCGAGTTTTGTGATTCACCATTATCAAAAAGTATTAGCTGGAAAGCCTGCCCTGTTGGCACAACACGAGCAAATCAAAAGTTCTGTTTTCGAATTATCCGATTTTCTTGTCAACATATTGAAAGTTGAGAAATTAGGAGCCAAATTTCCACACAAAGTCACTTTTCACGACTCGTGTTCTGCGCTACGCGAATATGGAATTAAAGATGAACCACGTCAACTTTTAGCACAAGTATCAGGTTTAGAACTTGTAGAGATGGAAGAATGCGACACCTGTTGTGGTTTTGGAGGAACATTTGCGGTAAAAAACAAATCAATTTCGGTAGCCATGGCCGAAAAGAAAGTGCAAAATGCTTTAGCCACCGGTGTAGAATTTATTGTAAGTACCGAAGCATCCTGTTTGATGAATATAAACGGGTATATTGCCAAAAACAAGCTTCCTATCAAAGGTGTACATTTGGCTGATATTCTTGCCTGTGGTTATTGATATAAAACAAAAAGCTCTCCCACTCAAGGGAAAGCTTTGTAAATTGAGAAGAAAACAACTATTATTTCTTAGATTCTTCTACTGACACTTTTCTGAACTCTTTCAAAAGTTTCTCCAAATCCAGTGAACTTTTGCGGGCACGAGTTCCAGCCGCTTTATTGCTTTTCTCAATTTGTAAATCTGCATCTGTTGTAAACGCTTCAAATTCAGCTTTAATTTTGCTTACTAATTCTTCCATATTCAAATATTATTTAGTTTTTAGTAGGCTGCTAAATGCAACCAATTATTAGCTGCAAATATAATCATTCAAAGATAATTTCAATAATTTTTGGAACTTAAGTTATTGACAAATTTGATTTATTTTTTCTTCCTGAAATTTTCCAAAATAATTAACACTGGTTTTGTAAATAAATAGTGCTCTCAAATAAGTGCTATTGAAAAACAACTATGAATCCTATACATGAGTTACAAAAAGTGGCGTGTCTGAATGAAGCACCATCTTGTATGCCAAACCAGGATGAAATAACCGAACAAAGATATTGCGCCTACGAGTATTGAAAGCCAACACATTAATCTTTTGCTGCGCAAGATAGTCGTCCAGTAAATTCAACGTATCTGTCGAACCAAGCAGCGCGTAATTAGTGATTAAGTTAGGATAATGATTTGCAAAATAATCTTTTATACCGGCCAACATAATTTCGCTCCAAGGTTCGTTTTTCTCTGAAGCATGAATAAAGTAAATTTCCAACTTATCGGAGGTGAATAGTGAAATCGCACGGTCGATAGCAATTAAGTCTTTTTGATCAAAATTAGTTAGAAAAGCGATGCGTTTTACCTCATCCGGTGATTCCATCGTCATTTGGATAGGCACGGCAAAAACGGGCGAAGAGCACGACTCCATCACTTCGGCAGTTACACTACCTATAAGTTCATCGTTAATTTTCTTTCCATGCGTACCCATAACCACCAAAGCCGGACTGTTTTTTTTGCAATAATCCAGAATCTGATCTTCTGGTACCCCTTCTTTTAATACGAAACTAAACGGAACATTTGGCAGCTCACCATTATCTATACGAGAATGAATAAGATTTGACATATTATCGACATCGGCATTGGCTGTGTTAATAATTCGGTGCAATAACTCACTGTCACTTATGCTATAAGTACTTAAATCATGATTGGATGAAATTGTGAACGCAGGACTAAAGTATGCATGTAAAAAAACCACCTCGGCTGTCAAAACATCAGCAAAATGGAACGCAAAATCAACAGCTTTTGGCACCTGGTCTGTAAAATCAATAGGAATAAGAATCTGTTGTGCCTTCACTTTAGGGGTTTCTTCTTCCCAGGCACTTTCCATTTCTTCTACAATTTTTAAAGCGCGGGGCAAATCACTTTCTTTAATTCTGACACGAACTCCAACAGCCATTTCAGGGTGCTCGAGGTTCAAATTATGAATTACCGTTTCAATACCACTTTCTTCCAAAACAGTCTTTATCATCTGCGCACGTTGGTAAGTGCGGATAGCGAGCGTAACTAATTTGTCTTCCATAATACACTATATTTAATTGATTTACAAATTCTTGAATCTAAAATGTACATTGATAAAATTCTATACAATCAGCTTGGTAAAGATAGCTAATTTAATGAATTAGTAGTTTCTTTTTTTACATTATTTCCCCTAAAACAAAAAAAATGCTCTATATTTGTGTTTGAAATCAAACTCTTATAATCATATGAATCCAAAATTAAAGAAAGCTCTCGGAATTGGAACACTTATCGTTACAGTTGTGTTCGGTTGTTGGATATATTTCAACTATTATTTTGTGTTTGGAGAAGGTGTAAAAGCAGGTGAACTCAACTACTTAGTTCATAAAGGCTATATTTTCAAAACCTACGAAGGTAAAATGATTCAGACCGGATTTAGGGCGCAAACTGCCGGTGCAATTCAATCATACGAATTTGTTTTTTCGGTAGACAACAAAGTGATAGCAGACTCGCTGATGAGATGCAGTGGAAAAGTGCTTGAACTTCATTACAAAGAATATTTGGGCGTGCTTCCTTGGCGCGGTGTTAATAAGTTTGTGGTGGATGGCATTGTTTCGGTAAAAACAAAGTAGGAGTTCCTGGTGCAAGTATTTGTGAAATGAACGTGAAACTGCAGCGCAAACAGTTCCTGTTTATGGATTCGTACGGATTGCTGTCATCCATCATTACTTAAATATTACTTTCATTTCAAAGAAAAATTCATTACTTTTGCACTAAAGAATTAATTTTCACAAGGTTTACAATTTATTCAAACATAAATTTCATTGGAAACAGACCTATTAAATTCCGCTTTTGGAGGGGTAAGCACTTATCCTATTACTATATCGGCTATTATTTCACTAATTTCCAGCATGTTATTATTAGCTTGTTCGGCAGTCATTTCAGCTTCTGAAGTCGCTTTTTTCTCACTCGACCCACAAACGTTGAATGAACTGGAGGAATCTGAAAACAAAGCGGAACGGAATATTCTTCGCTTACTCAAAAGCCCGCAAAGGCTATTAGCAACCATGCTTATTGGAAGCAATTTTGTAAATGTGGCTGTTATTCTTTTACTTACAAACTTCACGTCCTCAGTATTCAATTTCGAAAGTGCACCATTACTGGGATTTATATTCGAGGCCATAGGTATTACCTTTTTGCTTCTGCTTTTTGGCGAAATAACACCCAAAGTGTATGCAACTCAGTTTGCAAAGAAAACAGCTATGAATACCGTGCCATTTCTGTCGGCAATGGAAAGTATGTTCGGACCGTTTGTTACTTTACTTGTGAATTCGACTTCCATAGTGAATAACCGATTGGCAAAGCACAACAAATCGAACATTTCAATGGATGAACTATCGCATGCATTGGAGCTGACTTCAAATATAAAAGATGAAGATACTGAGATTCTGGAAGGCATTATCAAGTTTGGGAATATTCAGGTGGTAGATATTATGACTTCGCGTGTCGACATGGTAGATGTGGATATCAAAATGAATTACAAACAGTTACTTGATGTAATCATCAGGTCGGGATATTCTCGTATTCCTGTTTATGCCAGCACACGTGACAATATAAAAGGTTTGGTTTATAGTAAAGATTTTTTACCACATTTGGATAAACCAGCAAACTTTAGATGGCAAACTTTAGTGCGTCCCGCGTACTATGTACCTGAAACAAAGAAAATTGATGATTTACTAAGCGAGTTTCAAGAGAACAAGATTCACTTAGCATTTGTGGTAGACGAATACGGAGGAACTTCAGGACTAATTACATTGGAAGATATTCTGGAAGAGATTGTTGGAGATATAAGCGACGAATACGATGACGAAGAAATTCTTTTCACGAAGATAGACAATCACACATTTATATTTGAAGCTAAAATCCAGTTGAATGATTTTTTCAAGATAGCCGAGATAGAAGAAGATGATTTTGTGAAAGTAACCGAAGAAGTGGAAACACTTGCGGGCTTAATTCTTGAATTAAAGGGTGACATCCCAACTAAAAACGAACGTATTGATTATGGTAGATATGTTTTTGAAATTGTGGCCGCCGATGATCGCCGCATAAAAAAAGTAAAACTGTATATTAAAGACGATTTTGCCAAAGAGAATGCTTAATAATAGTTAACAATTCATTCCTCACAACCTATTTCCACATCTGTAATTTTCTAGAAAAATGTCTATTCGCTCCTTCAAAATACTTGTCATTCTATTTACAATAATACTCACATGTTCGTGTGGGAAAACCTATTATCCGCGTCCATACGGCTATTTCAGGGTAGATTTACCAAAACATAGCTATAGAACTATCGACACTTTAAACCTTCCTTATCGATTCGATTTACCTGCAAATGCAAGATTGGTAACACACAATGCGAGTAAAGAAAAATTCTGGGTTGACATTTATTATCCTCATTTAAATGCAAACATTTATTGCAGTTACAAGGTTGTAAATGGCAACTTATTCAATCTACTTGAAGACACGCGAAAAATTGTGTATCGCCACAGTGTACGTGCCGACGGTATCGGTGAAAGGGTCTTCAGTCATCCCGAAAAGAATGTACATGGTATTTTATACGACTTAAAGGGAAATACAGCCTCGTCAGTTCAGTTTGTACTTACTGACAGCACTAATCACTTCTTCCGTGGAGCACTTTACTTCAACAATGTACCTAACAAAGACTCCATTGCACCTATGGCAGAATATATTCGCGAAGACGTGATCAGAATAATGGAAAGTTTAGAGTGGAAAAAATAATTGTTCAAAAAAAGACTCAACATGTCATCACCAACTACTAAAAACATAGTTACAATAGACAATGCTAAGTTATTAGTATGGGAGATAACCCAAAGTATTGATGAATTGGTGTCCGGATTCGAGGACTTTACACTATTTGCAAGCAATTTTGAGAAAATCAATTCGGATAAACGAAAACTTGAATTTCTTGGAACGAGGTGGCTACTAAAAATTTTGCTGGGAAAAGAGACCAATGTGCAATATACAGCGGATGGCAAGCCTTATTTAAATAACGGAAGTTACCACATAAGCCTTACGCACAGTGGAAAATGGATGGCAGTAATGATTCATCCCACAAAGCATGTTGGAATTGACATTGAATGTCCGACTGATAAAATACAAAAGGTGTACAAGCGTTTTCTGAGCGAGACAGAACAAGTAGAACTTTCGGACGGGAAGGACATCAAACAACTTCAAATTGCCTGGTCGGCAAAGGAAGCATTGTACAAAATCATTGGGAAGGAGGCAGTTGACTTTGCAAATCAATTACGACTATTGCCTTTTGAAGTTCAAAAAGAGGGACGAATTACAGCACAGCACATTACAACAAATACAGTCTACCAACTTACATATACTCAAACTGCAGCCTATACTTTGGTGTATTGCATTGCCTAAAAACGATTAAAATGAGAAGTACTTACAGAAAAATACTCCTGAAAAGAGAGGCTAATCGGAAAATGATAGCTGTACTGTTGGACCCGGATAAATGTTCAGGCGGAGTATTGGCTGCCACTATTTCCGTATTAAAAACCAGTGTTCCCGATTTTATTTTTGTAGGTGGAAGTCATACACTGTCTTCTTCCGATTTATTTATCGACTTACTTCGGGAAGAAACGAAAACTACTATTGTTCAGTTTCCCGGCAATGCTTCTCAATTTTCAACAAAGGCTGATGCATTATTGTATTTATCCTTACTTTCGGGCAGAAATGCCGAATTTATGATTGGTCAGCACATCACTTCATCGGTGGCAATTAAAAAATCCGGCATCGAGGCCATTCCAACGGCTTACATTCTTATCGACGGTGGAAAACCAAGTTCTGTAGAATACATCAGCAATACACGTCCGATTCCTAACGACAAGAAAGACATCGTTCTTTCTACAGCAGTTGCAGGTGAATTGTTGGGTATGAGATTAGTGTATCTGGAAGCCGGAAGCGGTGCTAACACAGCCGTTCCGGTAGAAGTTATTGAACATGTGAGCATGGGATTATCGCTTCCGCTAATAGTGGGTGGTGGAATAAAAACAACGGAGCAAATGACGGCTGCATTCGATGCGGGAGCCGATTTGGTAGTTATCGGCAATCTGTTCGAAACCGAAATGAATAAGATTGCTGAATTTGTTGAATGCGCTCACATGTACAACGAACAGGAATAATGTGAGTATTATCTCAGTTTGTTTCGTTCAAAATGTGGTCCCGCTACGCGCATAAAAAACAGGAGCGAAAAAGCCACAGCAAAGGCTCCAACTAAATAAGCCAGTGGCAAACCTCCTCTTGCATCGGCCAACCGACCACCCAAAACTAACCCAATTCCAACGCCAATATCCCAACTTGTCATATAAGTAGAACTAGCTGTAGCCCGACGATTATTGGGAGCCAGATTAACAAACAAAGTATTGTAAGCAGGAAAAATCAATCCGTATCCAACGCCTAAAACCAAAGCGATTACATAAAACAGTCCCACCACCATGCTTGAGTTATAATGTTCTATCTTGTTTAAAGCTGCTAACGCGAAAAAGCCCAGCAAGCAAAAGAATGTGCCATAAGAAACCACCTTCACCAACTGCCCCCTGTCTACCATCTTACCACCAATCAAGCGCGAAAAGATAAGCCCGACTGACATCAGCGAAAAGAAAATGCCCACTCCACTGCGTATACCTAACTCCTTGCCGTAAATGGCGATGTAAGTCACTACCATTCCGTAGGGAATACCCATCAGCAACAAGCTCCATCCGGCATTAAAACCTTTGAATAAGAAAAAACGGTCGAACGCTATTGGCTGCTTGACGGTTCGGTCGGACATGTTTTTGGATTTAATCGTTATGGCAAACAAAAATCCAAGCAATCCACTACCAATGGCAGTGTAAAAAATCACATCGTAACTATAATAATCGTGCATCAACAAGCTGGTCATGGGACCAATGGCCATCGCCAGATTATTAGCCACCCCAAAATAGCCTAAGCCCTCACCTCTCCGGGAAGCTGGCATGATATCCACTATTAAACTATTGCCGGCAGTGGTCACAAAGCCAAAAGTAAAGCCATGCAGAATACGGAAAAACAAAAATACACCTATCAGATTGGCAAGTGGGTAACCCACAAAAGTCAGGGCAAACAACAAGTAAGCAACCAGATAGATGGGCTTTCGATAGACCATATCGAGCACAAAACCGGCAAACGGACGAATCAGCAAAGCAGCCACCGTATAACTGGAGAGTATCACGCCCACCATCGACTTTGAAGTATGAAATTGTTCAATCAGATAAAGCGGGAAAATAGGTACCAATAGATAAAAGGCAAAAAAGAGCAGGAAATTGCCTATACACGCACTTATAAAACTTTGCGTCCATAGTTTATCTTTGGTGAGAATGAGCCTTGATTCCATAAGAAAGAGAGTAAATGACTAAAACAACATCAAACAAGTTTGATCGAACATTTCGGACCGAAAAATCCAATCAAAGTACTTTGATTGAGCGTTTGAAGTATCAAACGCTCAATCCGAGTGCTCGGAATGAACATCTGAAATCAAAATCTTCGTTCAGAGCACTCGGAACGAACATTTGAACCCAAAAACATCAGTCAGAGTACTCGGAACGAGTATTTGAAACCAAAAACCTTCGAGCGGAGCCCTCCGCTTCTTCATATACATATTTGAGTACTCTGATTGATAAAAGAAATAATACTTATTTCTTTATATCCGTCGTTGTGATAGGTGTTTTAGAAATCCGGTCGAAGAACGGGCTCTTCGACGAACAACTAATCGGGATACCGTAGATATTATTGCAGCCAGGGAGCATATCCAACTCCAACGCTACCCGCCCTACCGAGAACATAACCCTACTATCCACCCGATGATCTGCAGCTACAGAACAAGCCGAGCCAATGGCAATACCCACATCAACTGTATTCAGCGAACAGGGAATATCAGGGAATTCATTTTTAGCAGCACAGGTGTCGAAGCCACAATAGCCACAATTAAGACCGTGTGTATTTTGTTTCGTTCCAATCAGCACAATGGCCTCAGCAAAAAGTATATTTTCTGCATCGCGGGTTATAAATTTCATTCCCGTTTTCTTGCTGTATTCAAGCATTGCTTCCGAGAGTTGCGTAATCGTTTCGTCGGTAACTAACGCCACTTCGATAATATCAAAACCCTTTCCTTTTGGCGCTGTACGGGCAGCCGTCATCATTTCATCAGCTACTTGCAGCAAGCGTTCGCGACGTGTATCTCTTTCA